>WNGH01000004.1_pt1 | contig 205923 bp, 179 predicted proteins | sample 5400631 | NCBI WGS metagenome assembly WNGH01 (sample SAMN13153373, study PRJNA577476) | soil metagenome | isolation source: 115 cm soil or saprolite under Garry oak tree replicate 1 | place: USA:California | collected 2016-06-15
CGCTGCCGTTGGCGAAAACGGCAGACGACTTCGAGGCGCTGTTGCCCTGGCGCCTCTTCACGCCCACCTCTTAAACTGAATCCCGCTACGCAACGAATCTGGCACCGCCGTCAATGGCGCTGTCAAAAGGTCGCTTACGGTCCATACGGAAGATGCCACCAGCGTCGACGACATGGTGGCGAAGGTCACGGCCATGGCGACGAGCGAAGGCTCTGCCGAACCGGGGCGACCGCTGCTGATCATCGCCGGCATGCCGTTCGGCACCCAGGGATCGACGAATCTCCTGCGCATCGTCCGCCCTTAAAATCGTCGACGCGCAACCACCGCCGCGAAAGGGAAAGTCACGTGAAACCCGTCATCGCCTACCTGGGTCTCGGCGCCATGGGCTCGCCGATGGCCGCGAGACTGCTGGAGGCCGGCTATCCGCTGGCGATCTGGAACCGCAACCCGGTCAAGGCGGCGGCATTGGCCGAACGAGGAGCACGCCTCGCCGCCGACCCGACCAAAGCGGTGGCTGATGCCGATTTCGTGTTCTCAATGGTGGCTGACGATGCTGCCCTCGAGGAGATATGTCTCGGCAGTGGGCGCATGGTCGCCGCCATGAAGCCGGGCGCGCTGCATGCGTCCATGAGCACCATCCTGCCGGCCACGGCCCGGCGCTTGGCCCTGTGCCATCGCCGGCAAGGCACGGCCTACGTGGCGGCACCAGTCTTCGGCCGGCCCGAGGCGGCCGCCGCAGGCCGGCTATGGATCTGCCTCTCAGGCGCCGCCGATGACCGACAGCGCCTGCTGCCGATATTGACGCCGCTTTGCCTGCGGCATTACGGCTTCGGCGACGACGTCGGCGCCGCGAACGTGGTCAAGCTGGCCGGCAATTTCATGATCGCCGCAGCCATTGAAGCCATGGCGGAGGCCTTCGTGTTCGGCGAAAAGAATGGATTGAAACAGGAAGGGCTCGCCGACTTTTTTGCCAGCACCCTCTTTTCCTGTCCGATCTACCAGAACTACGGCCGCATCATCGCTGCCCGGCAGTTCGAGCCAGCCGGCTTCCGCCTCGCACTGGGGCGCAAGGATGTCCATCTGGTGGCGGAAACGGCGCGCATCAGCGACGTGCCGATGCCCATTCTCGGCACCCTGCTCAATCGCTTCGCCGCTCGCGTCGCCAAAGGCGGAAGCGAACTGGATTGGACAAGCATCGCAATTGACGTGGCTGTCGATGCGGGTCTAGACCGGGAACCTACGAATGGGGTGCTCCAGAGCAGCGCTTGAGAATCGGATTGGACCTACATGGGCGTGCATTTCACTCTCGCCCCAGAGCAAGCTCGTCGCTGTGGCACACCGGCGTTCTGGATGGCGCCACGGGGCACCGATGGCGTCGTGGACGGCAGAGCGTCAGCCACATGAGACGGAACACTGAGACGGTCTGGAAGTTGCGGTCGTAGTCATCCGGTTGACGCAGCAACTGGCCGACTTCCCCGGTGGTCAACGGGCGCTTGTGCTTTGTCTTGCTGGCTGGCAGCGCCATGCACACCGGACAAACCGGGCCGCTCTCGGCGCGCGGCGTCGAGACCGCGAGCTCGAACACTGCGGACAAGGTGCGCTTGGCCTCCACGGCCACCGACGGGCCGTTCTTGTTGACGCCGTGTTGAGCATTCCTCCAGGCGCCGCGCCTTGGTGGCGCCCACCCAATCGCGCCGGGCCAGCCACTCGCGGGCAACGGCCTCGAAGGTGGTGGCGTATTGTTGCTCGCGCTTGATGCAGCCGAACTGGCGGTGATGGGCGGGGTTGATCACCTGTTTGACGAGCGCCCGGGCTAGACGTTGAACAGGAAGAGCGGGCGGGAAGGCGCGCCAGTCCTGGAGATTGATTCTTCAGTCTTCATTTCATACCCACTTTCATACCCGCTTTTGTGATGGCCGTACCCGCTGTGTCCAGCGGCGTCGTGCCGGAGCCCAGATTGTTGCAGATTGTGGCGCGGCCGCGACCTGCGTGCAATCGCAGCCGGTCAGTCGATTTGTCTGGTTCCACGGCACGCCGGATAGGCCGTACAACCCCAGAACTCGCTGCCCGCATTGGCGCCGCGCTTCGCAGTGCGCTTGGCCATAGGTTTGGCGCAGGCCGGGCACTTCGGTGTGATCGCTCCATGCACTGTTTCGGGCGTTGGCACGCGGTCGGTCTGCACCCCCGGAGTTTGTCCCTTCGAGTTTTGCGTTTGGCGAATCAACCCGTGCAGCAAGGGCCCGTCAATGAGCTTCAGGTTGCGCCCACTCGCGAAGCGCGTCGCATCTTCGGTAAATCGACCAGAAGTGACCACGAAGCCACCCGCCGCGCCTTTGGCGGCCATCACGCCGTAGAGCTCGCGCACGACCTCGACGCCGACCTTGAAAGCCTTCCACTGCTTGCATTGAACAAGGTACTTCTCGGTGCCCTTGGAGAGCACCAGATCGACACCGCCATCGGCGCCACCGCCGCCCGTTTCAAGTACGCCGTAGCCCTGTAGCCGGAAGGCCTCGCCCACCAGCATCTCGAACTCGCGCCAGTCCATGCCGTCGAGCGCGTCGGCCGCCTTGCTCTGGCCGACATCGGTGATGAACTTGCGGCGCTCCCGTCGTCGCCACGCCGACATGGCTGCACCCGCGAGGCAAATCAGTGGCAAGAGGTATTGCCCGAAAGTCGCCAACGCCTTCCAGAGCGTCTGCGTGACCATGGCGCCCATCTCGCCCGGCTTGACGGCCGCGACCACCTCTTGGCCGGCCGTACGATGCAGGACGAGATACAGGAGCACAGCAAGAGCTACGCCCGCCCACCAAGGCAGCAGCGCGACGAGGTCCATCAGGTCCTCTGCGGGGCTGGACTTCTTTCTGCGTGCCATGTGCCTTGTTCTCCCTGTTAAATTCTTACTATGGATTCGCCCCATACAGTTTGGTTTTCGATAGCTTCGACGAATGGTGTAGCGCTGAACCCGATTCGTGTAGGAGAGTGACAGGTAGTTGGCCAGTTCGTCGGAATCTCCCACCACTCATGCCTTCGTCGGGGTCGGATTGGCAGCCCAATGCTTCTGATACTTGGGGCCGTCTGATTTCGGTTTGGTGGTGGGCTCGTGGATTTGAATCGTTAGCGGGATCGGAAAATCCGTTCCAATGATGGCGGCTTCGCCCGGACGCAAGTTGGGCAGGAACGCGGACGCCGCGCGATCGATCTCGCCGCAAGCACGCTCCACCACCTCGCGATCACGTTCATTGGTCAGTCGGTGCACGATCAGGGTGCCCATTTGACTTAATACGTCCTCGGTAATGTCGCGCGGGCGTTGGCTTGCCAGGCAGATATTCAGGCCGTACTTCCTGCCCTCCTTTGCGATCAATTCGAAAGCATCGAGCCTGGCTGCGTAGTCTTCGGTGCCAATATGCCGACCCAGAAAATTGTGCGCCTCGTCGACCATGACCACCGTCGGCCGCTGCTGAAACGCGCCGGAACGGGCTTTGGTCAGGAGATGACGGCCGATGACATTGGCGATAATCTCGCGCCCGTGGAACTCGTAGGCAATGCCGCTTAGATCGATTCGCAGCAACCTTCCGGTGGCGTTCACTACTTCGTCAATCTTGGTGGTTAGTGACGGCTTGTCATTAGCACCAAATACGCATTGGAGAACTGGCGAGGTGAGAATTCCGTTGATACGTGTGAGAAGTGATGCGCAGTAGCCGACTTCTGCCTCGTTCTGCCCCTTCCATTTTGGGTCACCGTAGTCCTGCACACACTCATTGACGATTTGCTGAGACAAAAGGTGGACATTGAACTTCTGCTTCGGATCGTTGACCTTCGTTGCATGCCGGGACATCGCTTCGTTGAATGGCCCCTTGTCTTTGTATGCCTTAATGATCAGGCCATCATTCGCGATTGATGACTCCAGCAATGCAAGCCTCAGGCTCTGAATGGCGGCACGCAGTTTAGGGCCCTGCACTTTTCCAGATGGCTCGAACATCGCCACAAAATCTGATTCTGAAAAGGACGTTGGTGGCAGCAAACACGAGACCGAGTTCCGTGCCTTGTTTATCACTTCGCCAAGATGGCAATGCGTCACCGTATCGCTGTCAAAGTCTCGATACTCCCCGGTCGCGTCGATGAGGATCAGCTTCGCATTGTGCTTGATGCACTCCTCGATGATCCGAGCCGTGGTCCAACTCTTGCCGCCGCCCGTTGCACCGAGAATGGCGCAATGGCGGCCGAAGAGCCGTTCGGGCTTGATGGATACGGCGCTCTCATGGGCGACATCGACCGCCCCGAGGTTCAGCGTGACAGGCTCCTGGTCAGCTTCATCTCGCTCCATCAGTCCTGGCAGAAGGGCAATGAAGCGGTGCGGCGCAGCGTAGATGCGGTCGCCAAGACGCGGATAGGCGTCGACGCCGGCCGTCACCAACAGATCGTCCATGGCGACGCAGCCCAGAAGCTGGATTTGTCCGAGAGCATCCAGATCGCTGCTTCCGGCGAAGTCCCTCTTGATGGCGCGCCGCTCCGGTTCGCGCAGGCGAATCTCGTCAATGCGGCCCAGCAACAGGCTTTGCTGTCCCTCGATCAGCACGAACTCACCAACCTCACCACGACCATAACGACCGCCGGAAAAATGAGAACCGCTAGGGCTGCCCGCCTCGCTGAGATTCACCCCCACCGTCCTCGCTGTGATCGAGGACACAACCCCGAGAAACAACTCGGGCCGGAGTAGTCCCCTCGGGAATTCCGCATCGATCGATGGCCTGCTCATCACTCTCTCGTCACGCCCCGGATGGCTTTCATCAGGGTGTCCGCAGGCGTCAGTGATTTCAAGTCAGGGATCATCTGGGCGAAATCCTCGAAGCCGGCGGCGATGAACCAGATGTCTTCACCATGAACCCCAAGCTCTGAAAACTGTGTCCAGTATCCATTACCGTTCGCTGTCTTCGCCTCTGCGCCAGGGTCCACGATAATCAGGCGAAGATGCGGGTTCGACCTGGCCGCTGCCAGCAGGGGCTCGGCTAGATGGTCGTCATTGAAGCCGAAACCCACGACCAACACACAGGTACTCGGCTCGCGCACAGCGGCGAGATACTGCGCCATCGACTCCAGATGTGGCTGTTTGAAGCTCTGCTGATACTTTCCGCTGGCCGGGTAGATCAGACACGCCTCTTCCGGTTCCGGCTCCACCTTTTCGAAGATCACCCCCCCATCAACCCGCGCCCAGTTCACCGAACCGTGAAGCTTATAGAGCAGGAACACGCCTTCCAGATAGCTCCCCAGATCATCTCCGCTGCGCGGGCGGCGAACGATGTCATAACTAAAGAATCGAGGGTCGTAGCGACGCGGCGCGGCAAACGAGAACCCATCCAGTGCGACGCCGCCCAGTGCGCCAGCGGCCCGTTCAAAGCAGAGGTCGTAGTTGGTGGTGAAGACCTTCAGCCGCTGGTCTCGCACGCGGCGTCGAGACAGGCGGTGCAGGAAGGTCTTGTGGGCCGCAAGCTTTTCGGTTTTCAGGAATCCGGAGCACTTTTTCAAAATCACTTTCTTGCTGGCGTTCAGGAACGCTGTGACCTTTTTGTCTTCTTTCACATGCAGGAACGCGTCGATCCTCGACAGGAAAGCCTCGAGGTTCTTGTCCGAGAGGTCGTGATTCACTTTGGCGGCAATTGCTCTTGTCGATCTGGTCGGTACCTTACCAACGGCATCATTCCAGAGGTCCATCATCGACGGACCATCGGCCGACAGTGAACAGCCCGAACCGGCAAGCACAGCGAGGTGCTGCATCTGCAAGGAGGCGAGCAACATGTTCTTAAGCGCATCCCTCGCCTTGCGGGCTTCCTCTTGCTGAACCGTGGCGCCTTCGTCTTCAGTCAACGCCAGCCATTCGTTTGCGCCAGGTGCCCTGAACGCGGAAATAGGTCGTGTGGCGGCAAGTGCGCTCATCGTGGAACTCCGTCAGGATCATCGTCCCAAACGCGGGCGATTTTGGCCTGGATCTTCTTCTCTTCGTCAGAAATCGCATTCTTGAGCCGCTCGATCTCGGCCTGGTAACCCTCGACCTCCGCCACGATCTCCTTCTGCACCTCCAGCGGCGGCAGGGGAATTCGGAATTTCTCAACGTAGTCTCGCGGCACTCGTTGAAGACCGCCGGTGCCCGTCATCTGCGCGATTGCCCCTTCTCGAAACATTGGGTGCATGACACAGAAATAGATCCACTCAGGCAAAACCTCAACACCGCTCCTCAGGACGTAGAACTCGCTGGAGCCGAAACCAACGCGGTTGACCAGACCGCGGGCAATACCCGCCTTCCCGTTCTCAAAGCAAGGCGTGACCTTGGCAAGCAGGACATCGCCGTCCTCGAAGTAGGTGTAGCTCGCCGCCACCTCCGATAGCACCCTTTCCTCGCGGGGACAAAACACGATACGGTGCTCATTGAGATCGGACATCGGTACGAACGACACGCGTGTGCCCGGCGGCAAGCCGGCCACCTGACTCTTGCGTGGATTGATGGTGCAGACGTCCCCAATCCGGGCCAACGCGAAGGTGTGGTTGCCCGCGCCGTTCTCTCTATACCGTTCCCCACTAAGGTTGTAATCCCCGTTCGCCGCGACCTTCTCTTTCGTCACGATAAGGCCGCAGCTTGGCCGAAAGTCGGCAGTCGGTTGACGGCTGCGCAACGCATTGAGGTAGACGTCGAGTTCAGCCTCCACTTGCGGCATGTCGTTCTTCCCGATTGCACGGCGCTGGGCGCCGAGGCCGAAGCCGTCGTTCTCGACCTTGAAGAAGGCGATGCTGTCACTCACCGTGGCAAGGGACTTGTCGAGGATGAGGATCGAGGTCTTCACGCCCGAATAAGGATTGAACACGCCGGCGGGCAATGACACGACCGCGACGAGGTAGCCCTCCACCAGCATCTTGCGCAACTGGGTGTATGCCGTCTGGCTCTGGAAGATGATGCCTTCGGGCACGATGATGCCGGCGCGGCCATTGGGCGTGAGGTGCTCGGCCATGTAGTCCACGAACAGGACCTCGCTGCGCTTGGACTGCACCGAGAATCGATTGTGCGGCTTGATGCCACCCTTCGGCGACATGAAGGGCGGGTTGGCGAGGATGACGTCGGCGTACTCGTTCCACTTGTCTTGCGAAGTGAGGGTGTCGTACTCGGCGATGTGCGGATCGGTGAAGCCGTGCAGGTACAGGTTCACCAGTGACAGGCGCACCATGTCGGGCGAGATGTCGTAGCCCTTGAAGTGGAGTGCCAGGCGGCCCTTGTCGTCGGGCGTGAGCGTGCTGTGGCCCTTGGCGTCGGTGTTGGCCCTGAGGATGTGCTTGTAGGCCGAGATCAGGAACCCCGCGGTGCCACAGGCCGGGTCGAGCACGGTCTCGTGCTTCTTCGGGTCGAGGATGGCGACGATGAAGTCGATGATGTGGCGCGGGGTGCGGAACTGCCCGGCATCGCCCTGCGAGCCGAGCACCGAGAGCAGGTACTCGAAGGCGTCGCCCAGGCGCTCGGAGTGGTCGTAGGTGAACTCGTCGATGATCTTGAGGAAGGCGCGCAGGGTCTCCGGATCGCGGTACGGCAGATAGGCGTTCTTGAAGATGTCGCGGAACAGCGGCGGGATGCCAGGGTTTTCCGGCATCTTGGCGATGGCCTCGGCATAGAGGTTCAGGGTCTCGTGGCCGCCTAACCCTGAGCGCATCAGCTTGGCCCAGCCGTAGCGGGCGAAGTTGCCGGCGAAGAACTTGCGCTTGCCGCCCAGTTCCTCGGCCTCGGCGTCCATGTCGTCCATGAACTTGTAGATCAGTGCAATGGTGATCTGCTCGACCTGGCTCTTGGGGTCGGGCACCTTGCCGACGAGGATATCGCGGGCGGTGTCGATGCGGCGTTTGGTGTCGGTGTCGAGCATGGGTTCTTCTTATGCGGAAAACTGGTTCAGGGAAACGTAGTCCTTGACATACTCGGGGACGAGAGCGCGGTACTTGGCCGGCACCGCCTTGAAGTCGCGGGTGGAGAACATGGGGTGGGTCGCCAGGACGGTGAAGTCCTTGGTGTCGATGATGTCGCGAATCCGGCCGCTGGTGACGTAGGCCTTGAAGAAGGTCTTGATGGCCGGGATGGCGATGGCCTCTTCGGGCTTGGTGTCGGCGACGAACTTGGCGAATTCCTCCTCCAGCAGCTCGTCCCTGGACTTGAAGCGCGGGATGAGGCCGAAGACCTTCTCCAGGATCTCGCGCAGCGTCAGGCGGCGGTCCACGGCGGCGGCTTTGCGCAGCTTGTCGAGGGTGTAGTACTCGTCGGGCTTGTCGAAGACCTCGCGGTTCACGTAGTCGATGACACGGTCCCACTGGCCGGCCTCGACGGCCTTGGCGATGGTCTCGTTGTCGCGCACCGTGTCTTCGAACTTGTCGAAAAACATGCGGTCGATCTTCATGCCCTCGGCGGTGATCTGCTCGACGCGCATCGACGCGAGGATGTCGGCGCCGAGGTGTTCATAGGTTCCGCCGACGACCACCGGACCGGGTCCGCCGCCGTCTTCGCGGCCCTTGCCCTGGGGCCTGGGCAGCTTCAGCACTTCGTCATAGTTGAACTCGGTCTCGAAGTACTCGCAGGTGGCGAAGAAGTCGAAGAGCTTGAAGGCGGTCTTGGACGAGTTATGCACGCCGGCCTCGAGACTTTCGTCAAAGAGCTGCTCCAGAAAGTTGTGGGTGCGGGTGCCGCGCCCCTTGATCTGGACGAAGTCGGTGGGCGAGAAGATCGGCCGGAACAGCCCGAGGTTGAGGATGTCGGTGCAGTCGTAGCCGGTCGTCATCATGCCGACGGTCACGCACACCCGCGCCTTGCTGGTCTTGTAGGCAGCGATGAAGTTGCCCGAGCCGAGCAGGTTGTTGTTGGCGAAGTTGATGGTGAACTGCTGCGCGTCGGCAACCTGCGAGGTGACCTGCACGGCGAAGTCCGACTGGTACCTGGCCGGAAACATGCGGTCGGCCATCTGGTTGAGGATTTGCGCCAGCTTGGCGGCGTGGTTCTGGCTGACGGCGAAAATGATGGACTTGCCGATCTCGCCGCTGACCGGGTCGCGCAGGGCGTTTTCGAGGAAGGTCTTGCAGAATATCTGGTTGGTGGCGTCGGCGAAGAAGCGCTTCTCGAACTCGCGCTGCTTGAAGGTTTGCTGCTGGTCTTCGCCAGTGTCGTCGGTGAATGAGACGACGAAGCCATCCTCGGAGAGCAGTTCGGTGGTGATCTCGGTGCGGGCGTCCACCACCGTGGGGTTGATCAGGTAGCCGTCCTTGACGCCGTCGAGCAGCGAGTAGCGGTAAGTCGGCAGGCTGTTCTCGCAGCCGAAGGTGCGATAGGTGTCGAGCAGCAGGCGGCGCTCGGCCTCGCGCGGGTCGCGGGTGGTGTGACTGGCCTTGTCGAAGCGCTTGAGGTAGTCGCGCGGCGTTGCGGTCAGGCCGAGCTTGTAGCCGATGAAGTAGTCGAACACCGCGCGCGCATTGCCGCCGATGGAGCGGTGTGCTTCGTCGGAGATGACGAGGTCGAAGTCGGTCGGCGAGAAGAGCCGCTGGTACTTGTTGTTGAAGAGCAGCGATTGCACGGTGGTGACGACGATCTCCGCGCGGCTCCAGTCGTCACGGTTCTCCTTGTAGATGACGGTCTGGAAATCCGCGGAGAGCAACGCGACGAAGGCTTTCTTCGCCTAGTCCTCCAGTTCGAGCCGGTCGACCAGGAAGAGCACCCTCCGGGCATTGCCGGAACGAAGGAAGAGCTTGATGACGGCGGCGGCCGTGAGCGTCTTGCCGGTCCCGGTGGCCATCTCGAACAGGAAGCGGTCCTTCCCGTCCTTGATGGCGGACTGGAGGCTATGGATGGCCTTCAGTTGGTACGGACGGAGAAAGCGCAGCTTGTTGGCCTGGATGTACGCCGGACGCTCGCCTTCGTTCCTCCAGCCGGCCTCGGCCTGATAGTTGGGGCGCTGCGTGAAGACGATGTAGTCGTCGCCGACCTGCTCCGTCATCAAGCGCTGCGGATTCGGCGTGACCTTTCGGTAGCCACTGACGGAGCCGGGTGTTGGGAATGACGTAATGACGTACGGATTGCCGCGGTCGAGATCCCAGAAGTAGTGCAGGTTGCCGTTGGAGAGGATCACGAAGCGGCAGTTCTGGGAGCGAGCGTACCTGCGGGCCTGCTCTTTGCCGACGAGCGGGTTCTTGTCCGCGGCCTTAGCTTCGAGGACGAGCAGCGGGAAGCTCTTTTCGTCGAGGAGCAGGAAGTCGACGAAGCCCTTTTCGGACTTCTCGAAATTCTCGCCGAGCACGTCGAGGTCGGTCGACTTGAGCGTGACGCTGGGTTCGAGGCGGATGTTGGCGGGGCCATTGCTATCCGCAAAGAAGCGCCAGCCCGCTGCTTCGAGCAACTTGTTGATCTTGATGCGGGCTGTGGCTTCTTTCATCTGGGCTTCCTGCGACGATTCCCGCCGCCGCCCGCACTTCGCGCGGCTGGGGAAATCGGTCCCGTCTCGGTCGGAGTAAGTTCGACGGCGTAACGCGGCGTGAAGGCCTGCGATGTCGCTTGTGCGCTCTCGATGCGGTCGAGCCGGTAGCCGCGTGGCTCGCCGGTATCGGCCTTCACCGCGTACAGCAGGATGTCGCCGGCTTGCGTGCGCCGCAGCGAATACGGCTCGATGCGACGGATGCTGCGTTGGTAGCCGAGATCGACGCAGAGATGATTGGACGCGGCGAAGCGGATTATTTCCAGATGCGACGATCCGGCCAGGCCCTGGCGCCGTAGCGTTCCGACGGCCGGCCTGAACACGGTCTCTTCAGCCGCGATCGGCGCAGTCGCGGGTTCGGCCGATGGCGTACCGCCTTGCAGCCAATCGAAGAACTCCGGCAGTGCCGCCCAGTAGCTTTCGAAGGGCGGCAGCATCGGCAGTTGATGTCCGAGCATCGCCTGCCAGTCACCCAGCAGTTCGTCAGTGGCGCCGGCCAGGCTCGCGAAGGTCGGAACTTCGATGCGCTTGAAGGCGCACTTGCTTCTCAGGACATCGAGGACGGCGTGTGCCGCCGGCCGGAACTCGCCATTCCGGAACAGATTGATCACGTCATACAGATCACGTGGCCGGGTGCGCTCCGCGAGGGCGCGCACTTTCTCGGCGAAGAGTTCCTCGTAGGCATAACAGCGCGCCGTGATGCCGCCCTCGGGCATGTCGCTATAGGGGTGGGCGACTTGGCGCTCGACCGGCGGCAGCACGAGCACCTCGTCGACTGTCAGGTCCAGCTTGACTCGGGCAGGGTCGCCGGGGCGGCCGAGCGGGCCGCGGTAGTAGATGCGACCCTCGCAGCTCAGTCCGTTGCGCTTGTTGCGGTAGACGTCGAAACGCAACCGGTCCACCGGAATCTCAAGGCCCACCTCGTCATACAGAGCTTCGGCGACCCGGGTAAAAGCGGCTCTGAGGAAGCCGCCCTCCATCTGCGCTTCCGCAGCGATCGTGAAATCCAGGTCTTCCGAGAACCGGTAGGTCTCGAAATAGCATTTCTTCAGACACGTTCCGCCCTTGAAAGTCCAGGCGCCGGCCAGTTCCTCGTTTCGATAGATGCCGGCCAGGAGCCAGGCGAGGACGTAGTCCTTCTCGACGACTTCGGGCGCGAGCGAGAGATCGGTGGCAACTTCGAGGATTTCCGATCGATCAATCATCGGCGGCCTCCTGTTTCCAGCTCTCCGGGACCCACAGTCGCCACCGGCGGATCAGGCGCGGGCAAGTCAGCGCCGGATCGAGCTTCGCGTTGCCCATGGTGAGCCGCTCGGCGCAAGCCGCGATCAGCGCATTCGGCGCGCCGACGCGTTCTGCGAGGAATCCCAGGCGCTTGAACACTGCGCCGTTGCCGATTCGTGCAGCATAGTCGACCAGCGTTTCCGGTGACACGTCGGGTCGCTTCAGATAGATCCGAAGACAATCGGCGACGTGTCGGATTCCGGCGCCCGATGCCGGGTCGTCGAGCATGTCGATGACGGTCCTGTGCGGGTCGGACACCTGGAGCTTCGTGCGACCCCGCCAGAGGACGCGTGTGCCGAACAACTTATCCTCGGCCACGTGCCGGAGGATGAATGTTGTGCCATGGACGATGTGCGTCTTCCGGCGGACCGGTTGGACCGTGCAGACAAAGACGCTACGAAACAGTTGCTCGGTTAGGTCCCAGTGATGTGCGGCGCTGGCGCCGCAGACATAGGCGGTACCGAACAACTCCGGAATCAGTGTCCACGGGTCTTCGACGACCTGATCACCGGGCGTGGAAGCGAGCGGTATGGGGGTGTACAAGCCGCGCTGAACGCGAGTAATCCAGCCCTGCCGCTGCCAGCGCGCGAGAACCTTTGCCGCGGCGCTGCGACCGACTCCGAGAGCCTGTGTGGCGTCGTCGACGGTGATCAATGTCCGCCCACCCCGCAGCACGGCAGACAGACGGTTTCGTCCTTCAGTCTTCAGCATGCTGGAGCCTGAGTTGGTCTACTTGGTCTCTTGTAATTCCCACTTCAGGGCGCTTCATGGAGCAGCAATGTACCAGACGGCCGATACATTGAAAAGCCTGTTATTCGCTTCACGCGGGCATTGACGAAGTCAGGCTATATCACGGCCGCCAGCTGGCCGGGCGTCCAATACCCCATCCAATTACACCCATTTTGTTCGTTCGGCCTGGGTTAGCGCGGTGGATGACCGAATACTCTCAGTGGCCTTCTCGGCCATGACTTCCCTAAATCCGGCCTCGAAGGAAATGTCTCAGAGAAATGTATGCGCGGACAATTCCCGCGCATGACGGCGGGGAGCCAAGTTCCGACGCCAGCTTTTGGATCACTCGACGCGCAGGACGCTTATCGCCTCGATCCAGGTGACGAGTTGCGCCGAGAGGTCAGCCGAAGTCCGGATGCAGGACAGGTCAAGCCCCAGGCCGTACTCCTCTTCGATCTCGGCAACCGTAAAGCGAATCTGATCGCCTTACCGGATCATGGGCGATCCCCTCGCCATCGTCCGGGTGCCACCTGCTGCGGTGACACTCTACTTCACCCTGCGCAGTATCGGTCGCACGACCTCGGTGCCTTTCACGATGTCCAGTGCACGGTCAACCTGTGCCCGCGTGCGACAGCGCCAAGCGAAGCGTGCCGCCACCATCAACGGCGGGTACAGCAACGCGAGCGGGAAGCTAATCCGCAGGGCCGCCCACGCCGAGACTGCGAAGACGGCGATGCTGGCGACCGACAGCACCGTTACGACGACTGCGTCGCAACGTCGCCAGAGCAGCGGTGGATCGGCTCGAACAAAGTTCACCTGCTTCCCGGTGGACACGTTGTAGAGGCCGACCATCCTTTCGCCGAGCAGCAGCGCAATCACTCGATGACCGCGTCGAGCCGGCATCTCGCGGCTATGGACGACCAGCTTGATATCGTGGCCGTTGGTCGTCGATACCCAGAGTTCGCGCCGTTCGCGCGCCGGGTTTTGCTCGCACCAGCGCATCGGCACGTTGATGTAGCGCTGAACCTCGACCAGTTGGCCGCTGACGAACCAGAACTTGCGCATGCGGGGCTCCTTGTGAATGCCCGATCAAGGTCGCATGCATACCAGCCCTGTCAACCCGCGAGTTGGCACCCGGCAGTGTCGTTCCGGTCGGCCTGCCCGGCCTGCCGGACGATCTGCGAATTCAAATGTCACCCCGGTGACATCCCAGTATCCATGCATCGACAGTGCAGTGTGAGGGTTGCCCAGTCGTGCGACCCGGGCCGGATGTGCGTCCCATTGGATCGACACCGCATTGATATCCAACCGCAAGCGCAAGCCTCAATTCGGTATGACGAATGGCCTCGCAACATTCGTGGTCCGGACCAGAGGCCACGCTCTTTCCCGTCAACCCCTGGTGCAGCTTGCCGGTCGACGTCGAGCAGGAAATGGAGCCGCATCAAGTGCCGCTACGACACCACCCGTAAGCCCCGGCGAAACGCGGCGGTTGCGGCGCCGTCGCCTTGACGCAGCGCGATGCCTGGTGTCAACTGACGACTCCCGACGGCCCTCCTAATGGCCGGCTCCGTGTGGAGCGAAAGGCGTCGCAGTCGTTACCTGCCTCTGAAGTCCCGATCCCCGGATCGGACTGGTCGTCGCCCCCCTGAGGTGGCGGCCTTGTAGTAGTCGTTCGTAGAGCCAATGTCTGCGACCTGCCGGCGATCATCGCCGGGCGCGCCTTGAAGCGCGTTGCAGTCAGAGCTGATGTCGCGTCTGGCACCTGATGCCAGCGCCTGTTCCCGCCATCCATTCGAGCATCTGCCATTCCACCGTGAATGGCCAGCATGCGGTCGTGCTTGCCCCTGATGGGCTCCGCCGCGTGCAGCTTCGCTCGATGACCTGACACCACCCTGGACTCTCGGTGAGGGGTGGGCCCATGCAGGTGGATGGCGCTACGAAAGCAGAGAACTGATCCCTCGCAGGCAGCAGGCTCGACCTGGCTGCCGATGTCGCTGTGTCCCTGGAGGCCGGCGACATCAAAACCCCGTGTTGCGCGGAAACCCGCGCACGGGCCGGATCAACCCGTTTCATTTTTAAGGACGACCGAGCCAGCCCGCAGCGAGTGTTCGCGCGGGCCGGCGCAACCCTGGGTAGGTGCCGCACGCCGTGGTCGCGTGCCGCACCGAACTTCCGACCACGGCCTGGCAAGGCGACGGAATCCACCCTGCCAAGCACAATCATCGATTCCACCCGCATTCGATGCGCGCTGTTCGGGCGGCGCGCGCCTTCTCTTGGAGAAAGTCATGTCGCATACCGCTACTGAATCATCTTCCACCCGCCGCCCGCCTTCTACCGGCCGGGCCACCCATCAACCTCCCCGCCCCCGCGATTGGTCGGGCCTCAATGCGCCGGACATCCTGGCACGTTACCGGCCCGGCCGCGCCGATCCCATGCAGGTGCTGGAGGTGCTGCTCAAGCTGTTCAACGAGCGGCACACCGCCCGGATGAAGACCGTGTCGCACAAGACCCGCCAGGAGCGGGCCGACTTCCTGCGGCGCTTCTTCCGCGACCTGCACAAACGGGCGGGCTTCAAGACGCTGCCCGACCCGCGCAACCTCGGCCAGAAACACATCCACGCCATGGTGCAGGTGTGGCGGGAGGACAAGCTGAAGCCCGCCACGATTCAGACCTATCTCAGTTTCCTGCGCGGCCTGGCCAAGTGGCTGGGGAAGAACGGCTTCGTGCGCAGCCCGGCGCACTACGGACTGGAGCTCGAGGAGTACCAGCGCCACGAGGCGGCCGAGCGGGACAAGAGCTGGTCGGCGCAAGGCGTGGACATCGAGGCGCTGATCGACCGCGTCTGCGCCTACGACTCCCATGTCGGCGCCTCGCTGCGCCTGATCCGGGCGTTCGGTCTGCGGCGCAAGGAATCGGTGATGCTGCGACCGAATTCCTGCATCGTACCGTTCGAGTCGACGGGCCTGCCGGAGAGCGAGAGGCAGGCGGATTGGTACGTCTGGATCAGACAGGGTGCCAAGAACGGCCGCCAGCGCTTCGTGCCGCTGAGCACGCCGCAGCGCGTTTCCACCATCGAGTACGCGCAATCGGTGGTGGCGGGGTCGGAGGCGCACATGGGCGATCCGGACAAGGACCTCAAGAGGAACCTGCGCCGCTTCGACTACGTGCTGGATAAGTTCGGCATCACGGAGCGCGCGCTGGGTGTGACCGCGCACGGTCTTCGGCACGAAGCGCTGATCGACGAGTATGTGGCGCGTTCAGGCGAGCAGCCGCCGGTGCGCGGCGGCGGCGCCATGACGCGAGAAGCCGAAGCGTCAGTGCGCCACGCCGTTGCCAAGCTCGCTGGTCATAAGCGTAAGCGGGCATCTTCCGCGTACTTAGGGGCGGTGATGTTCCGCAAGCCTAAGGGTGGAACAGGCGCTCCACCGAGCAGGGACTGAACAACGAAGAAAGTGTTGGCGGGCGCCGGTAGGCCGGTCGCGCCGTAGTGAACGGCAAGCCCTTCACGCCGGCCCCCAACTCGATTGCATTGTCGACACAGAGCCAAATCCAGGCTGATGATCGCAACCGTCTCCAGTTCGGCCATTGCCGCCGTTGAGGCGGCGCTCCGTGTCAATCGGCAATGCTGCGGTTACCGGCCCCGCAGCATCTGATGGCTCTGAACGGTGGATTTCCAATCCGGCGAAATCTTGCTCCCGACTCAGCAGCGTCATTTGATCTGCTGAATTCATCGCCCCGAAGCGGCCAGTCGGAATCCGAGATCTCGCGATGAGGCGCCTATCCGGGAACAGCGCGGGAAAGGGCAGCGCCAGATCCTTCAAGCAGCGAAATCGGCGCGCGTCACAGCAACTCTGGCGTTCGGCGAAAGCCGCTGTGTGAGACTTGTTTCAGCAAAAGGCGGCGGTTACACTGCAACCCGTATCGCGCCAAGGGATGGCACGGTTTGACGCCCGGGGATGCTTGGATGAAGCACTCCCCGGCTGGTCTGACACCAGGCATATCCCGCCATCGCGATGCGAAAACCTCTTCACTTCACATCCGGGAGTCATATGCATCTGCCACGCCATCGGGCGGCGCTTCGCGTCGTCGCTCTCGTTGCCACCAAGAACCGCCACGGTCTTCTTGCTGCGCGAGCCCTTCCCTCCATCGCGTCCCAGCGGCGCCCCTGCGACGAACTGGTCCTTGTCGACGACTCTGCCGAAGCGGCGTCATTGGGACGATGCCAAAGTCTGGCCCAGTCCCTGGGCTTGCCCGTCAGCACCTTGCACAACCGCCGTACGCCAGGCGCGGCTGGAGCATGGAATACGGGGCTGGACCATCTGGCGCGGCAGGCCGCCGACCCGCGGACGGTATTCGTCGCATTTCTGGACGACGATGACGAGTGGCTGGCACACCACCTCGAGCATTGCATCGGTGCACTGGAGGCCGGTGCGTCTCTAATTGCCAGCGGCATTGCGCGCGTCGTTGCCGGTCAGCCTGATGAAATGATCACGCCGCCCGCCCGCGTCAGCCCGTCGGCCTTTTACGTCGGCAACCCCGGCATCCAGCCCAGCAACCTGGTGGTTCGCCTGGACCGGCTGCTCGAAGCCGGCGGCTTCGATGAATCCTTGCAGAGCTGCACGGACAGGGACCTGCTGATTCGCATGTTGCGCATCTCTACCGCGGGCTACCGCCACGTCACGGAGCACACGGTGCGACACCACGCCTGCGCTGATCGGCCCAGACTTTGCACCCCCGGCTCTCCCCAGCGCCAAGCAGGCTTGAGCGCCTTCTTCGACAAGCATAGCCCGCACATGGAAACTGCGCAGCTGCAGCTTGCTCAGAACCGCGCGAAGCGGCTCTTCGGCTGGCAGGCGCCAGTCGCGCCGGCCGAAGACGCCCAGCAACCTGCTAACATGCGCCTCGCGCCCTTACCGTCGGTCGATCACGGTATCCACCTGGTCGTGGGCCTGATCACCGATGCGCAGCGTATCCAGGCACTGGACGGGCTGATGCAGGACCTCCTGCTCTTGCAACGGGAACCGGGGCTCGTGGCACTGGATGTGCTGACGCTGGATAACAGCACCGACGCCGATTCGGATGCACTGGCCCGGGCGGCCGACCACTGGCGCGCGCAGGGCCTGCGTCTGCATGTCATCGGGCGGGGCGCACGCGCGGCCGCCTCGTTGGCTGGCGAATTGCCGACCAATGCCCAAGGGCGGTTGGCCATCGGCCCGGCCAGAACCTGCCTGCAGTCTTATCTGTACCGCTTCTGCAAGGCACGGCCCGGTGCCGTGGCCTGGATCCTGGACGACGACATGCGGCTGGATCCGCTGCTGGCCTTTGGTGCGCAGCTTCGGCGTACGCGCTACCCGTTGATCCCCTGGCTGGCCAGGCTCCGGGACGAGGGCGTCGACATTGCCATTGGCAGCTACACCGGGGCAGCGCCGTTGCCCACCTTGTCGACGCTACGCGTCCAGTTGGTCGACCTGGTCGCGACACTGCGCTGGCTCGCTCGGCTTAATCCGGAAGAAGCGCTACCCGACCTGTCGAAACAAAACACCGCGCTTCGCTTGGGGCGACGCGACTACTACTACTGCCTTTCTCACCACGAAACAGACCGGCTGGAGACGCCCTTCTGGCTGCCGCCGGCCTTTCCCGGCGAGACCGTAGGTGCGGCCTGCGAGCGTTTGTGCTCAAACCTCCAACGCCTGTTGGCAGGAGAGCAGTTTTTCCGCCCCCTGGTCATTGACGCCGCGGCGCTGGCCAACTTCGACTTGAAGGATGGCCTTTACCGAGGGGGCAATACTTGGATCTTCGACATCGAGGCGCTGCGCGACGCACCGAACGTGGTGCCAGACATCGGCGGACGCGCCACGCGCCGGTCCGACATGATCTGGGCACTGCTGCAGCGCGACAGGTTCCACCGCAACGTGGTCTCGGTTCCGTTGGGTGTCTATCACGCACGCGAGGCACAGGTCGCCGACCCGGCGCGCGACGAGTGCAGCCTCATAGACGACATTCGCGGCTTTGCAGTGTTCTCGGCGCTGCAGGACAAGAGCCTGGACCCGGGCCTGAACCTGGCCGAGCGCGCAGAGAAGTACCTGGAAGAGCGTCTGGCCGCCTTCAGGCTGTCGGTCTACCGCATTCGCGGGTTGGGGCATGAACTGGCGGACTTGGCACGATCGGGAGGCTGGATCGGGGCGCACGCAGACGGTGTACTGGCGTTTGCAGATACGGTGCTTCGCTGGGTCGATCTGGCCCTGCTGAAACGCGTGTCCGAGGCGGTGCACCAGTTGTCGGGGTTTGATGTCGTCGCGTTCGCGGAAAGCCTGTCGGTGACGGTGGCCGAACACCAGGCCCGGCTGCGGTCGGGTGCGCTGATTGATGCGCAGTTGCACGGGCAGCGGCTGCTCAATGCCGAGTCGGTCGCGCGTCGCTTGGCAGGCAGGCACCTCCGCGCCGATGTGGCACTGCAATGTCTGGGTCAGGGCTCGGAAGGCGTGGCCCTCACCGACGGCCTATCGGTGCTGAAGGTGATCGACTGTTGGAAGCCCAGACAGGCCGTGCGGGCCCGGGACCGACTGGCCTCGCTGGTAGGACGATGGCCCACCGGGAAGGGGCTGTATGGCATCAAGCGTTTGCTGACCGAAGGCCCGCACACCGTGCTGATCTACCCTTACGAGCACAGTCAACCCTACCTCGGCGGCCAGGGTCCCGGGCTTGTGGACCTAATGGCGGAGTGCCATGCAAAGGGCTTGATCTGCCGAAACATCCATCCCAAGAACCTCCGCAGCGTCGGCACGAAGGTCCGCCTGGTTGACTACGGTGCCGATTTGCTGCTGGCCAATGAGGTGAATGATTTCGAGGCCGAGTTCACGGCCATGTGTCGTCGTGCCTATATCGGCTGGCGACACGGCCACCGGACCGACCTGAACGAACTGCTGCGCGCCAGCTCGACCGGAACCTGCCTGCCTGAACTGAGTGGATTCGAAGAGCACTTCATGAAGGCCGTGCGCGAAACCACGGGTCAGCAGTCGCCAGTGGACCCGCTGCTGGCGCATGTGTCGGTCCTGCCGCAACAGCGCGTGCTCGACTTCGGCTGCGGAAAGGGAGAGATCAGCCGCCACCTCGCCTCAAGGGGGCACGCTGTCGTTGCCTATGACCCTGACCCGGCTCTGACGGAGCGGCTGGAAAGCCTGCGCTGCGAGAATCTGATGCCCGCGCACCGCCTGGATCAGGTGCTGGCCGATGCACCGTTTGACCTAGTGATTTGCCGACGCGTGATCTGCCTGCTGGATGACGTGGCGATGAAGGAGGTCTTGGCGCATTTGCGCCGCTGCGTATCCCACCATGGACGCCTGCTGCTGGCATTTTGTCACCCTGCTTACGCCCCGCGGATTGCCACGTCGGAAGCCCTGCCTGAAGCGGCCGCCTTGGCCGATCCGGACAGCAGTTTCAGGTGGACCAAGCGCCATCGGCGCAGCGAGCGGACGCTCATCGAGTTCCATCGGCCTGAGCGCGTCATTCTCAAGCTGCTGCTGCGGGCGGGCTTCGAGCTAGTGCAGCGGATGGAGCGGGAGACCATTGACCAGCTCAGGTTCGAGCCGGCTTGCGACCTACTAATCTACGAGTTCCGGCCAGTTGCACCGCCGGACTGCACGCTGCTCATCAAGGCCTGCGCCATGGAAGCCGACATGCTGGCCACGCGCGTGCGGCATCTGATTGAACAGCTCGAGTCGCCCCGGGCCTTTCACGAGGTCGTTCTGGTACTGGATTCCAGGGAGGATGGCTTTCTTCGCCAGTACACCGGCGGCAGCCTGGCCGGGCTTCGTGCCGAGGCCATGCTGCTCCAGGCACAGGGATGGGTCGACCGCGTCGTGATGGCACCGGCCGATATCGCGATCTGTTCGGACCTGGCCGCGAAGTGGATCGGGCAGGCGCATCCGGGCACACACGCGGCCAACGGCGCACCGCTGGCGGCGGTGCTGGCGGGCTTCGATGCCTGCCAGACCCCTTACCTCCTCCAGACCGACCTGGATGTGATCGTCGCGCGGCGTGACCCGGACCATGACTACCTCGATGACATGGTGCGGGCACTGAGCAACGACCCGCTGGCCGTGACGGTGGCATTCAACATTTCCCACGCGACCGACCTGCCCTATACCGCCGTCGGCCAGACAGGCCCCTGGCGCGTGGAGGCCCGCATCGCGATGCTGCAAATGCAGCGGTTGCGGGCGCTGCTCCCTCTGGTGCCCGACTGTCCGACAGGCTTCTCGGTACCTGCCTGGCATCGTGCCCTCGATGGCGTCGTCAGGCGAGGCCTCGCGAACTCCTTGCGAGGCGGCGACCACCGCAGCTTCTTCATCCATCCAGCCAACGAGCGCAAGAGCGATCCCGTGGCCCTGGCGCGGATCACGGCCAGCGCGGCGACAGGTTCGGTGCCTCCGTTCCAGCTCGACGCGGTCGACTTGCTGGGCATGGTCGAGCAATGGGTGCGGCCCACGCGCTTCGAGCCTTTCGTGTTCATCATTGCCGGACGAAACGTCGAGCCCGGGCGATTCCGGCGTTGCCTGGAGTCGGCGCAACGGCAAACACGTGGCGACTGGGGCGCAGTGGTGATCGACGACGCCTCTTGCCCGGCCTTGGGGGAAGCGCAGCGACGGTTGTGCAGCACCATCGGTCACCGGGTGAGCTTCGTGAGCAACCCGGTGCGCCGGGGCCTGCTGGCAAACACCGTGGATGCGATCCGGTTCCACTGCGGTCGGCCGGATTCGGTGATCATTACCCTGGACGCCGACGACTGCCTGGTCGGGACGAACGTGCTTGAACTCCTGGCCGCCGAGTACGGCCGGGGCGCGGACATGACAGTCGGATCGATGTGCCGGACGGACAAGCGCGCCGACTACCCGGCGTGCCTGCACAATCCCCGTGCCAACCGGGGAGGAAACGTCTGGCAGCACCTGCGCAGCTTCAAGAAGTTGCTGTTCGACCAGATCCCTGACGAATACTTCAGGATCGACGGCTCATATGTCGAACTGGCCAGCGACTGGGCGCTGATGCTGCCGATGGCGGAGTTGGCACACTCACCGCGGTGGATTCGACAGTGCCTGTACCTGCATGAACCCGGTGGGGCGCGCGACGCAGAATCGAGAAGCCAGCGCGAGGCTGTCATTGCCGCGCTGATGGCGCGGCGATCGCTGCGAAACTTGACGCGGGCAGCGGCCGATGCTGGGTACCCGGCATGACCGAACCCATCGGCAAAGCACGTCGGGCTTGCATTGCCGTGGTGGGCGACGCACGGCTGGACGCCGGCCATCCCCGCGCAGCCCTCGCCGAGTCCTTGGGGCGTGGACTCGTCGACGCAGGATTCCGCGTCGTTACCGGAGGCATGGCCGGCGCAATGCAGGCCACTCACCGCGGAGTGCGTTCGTCGACAGCTTGGTTTGAGGGGGCAGGTATCGGAATTCTTCCGGGGTCGGATGCCGGACAGGCCAACGAATACGTGGACATCGCCATTCCCACCGGGCTGGACCACGCCAGGAATGCCATCGTCGCGCAATCTGCCGCGCTGGTTGCTGTGGGCGGGGGCGCAGGCACCCTGTCCGAAATGGCCCTGGCCTGGTCCTTCGGCAGACTGGTGATCGGGATGCGGTGTGGTGGTGCCAGCGAACTGCTGGCGGACCGCCGCATAGATGAACGCGTGCGCTACCCCGGTTTGTCGAACGACCGAGTGTTTGGCGCTACAACTGCGGAGGAGGCCGTGGGGCTGCTGCAGCTCTGGCTGCCGCAGTATGCAAAGGTGCATCCGGGGATACCGCCGGTCAGGTAGTTGGGCGGAAATTCGGCCCAGCGTCTCTTGACCGCAGGACACCTGCCGTTCGTTCAGCGAGAGATGTACGGCCGGTTTGGCCGAAGAGCCGCATTTCGGGGCGACGATCCAGATGATCTCCTCCTGACTGACAGTCACCTTAAGAGCGCTCCCCTTCGAGGTAATGCCCCACCCCCACATGTTGTGGACGTACCTGGTGGCCGCGAATCCTCGGGAAACGCACAGGCGACCACAAGTGCAATTCAACGCTCGCGCCGGGATATGGATTTGTTGCAACCTTCCGTGTCCCGAGCATAACCAGAAGTCGTTGCCTGCACGCGTCGGCGATGCGACCTATGCGGCATGCAACGTTACCACCTTAACGCCGGCCTTCCACGCATCCAGCATATCCGCCCAGTGCTGCATCATCTTCGTCCGGTCGGTCAGATAGTCGGCGTGGTTGTAAGTGCGCCGCACGGCGTTGGGCTCGGCATGGGCAAGCTGGCGCTCGATCCAGTCGGGCGAGAAGCCCAACTCATTGAGTCGCGTGCTGCCGGTGGTGCGCGTCGCGTGCGGGCTGTACTTGCCGCCCCATCCCAGTTGATTGAGCGCCTGGCGCAGTGAAGCATCAGTCATCGGTTTGGTGCGGTCGTCGCGGTGCGGGAAGACATGGACCAGCCCGCCCGTGATTCCATGCATGGAACGTAGCACCTCGGCCGCTTGGCTGGGCAGCGGTACGACGTGTTCCTTGCGCTTCTTCATGCGCTCGGGCGGGATGCGCCAGATCGCGCCGTCGAGGTCGATCTCCTTCCACTGGGCGCCGATGGCTTCATTGGGCCGGCACAGCGTCAGCCACATGAGACGGAACACGGAGACGGTCTGGAAATTGCGATCGTAACCGTCGAGTTGTCGCAGCAACTGTCCGACTTCCTCGGTAGTCAACGGGCGCTTGTGCTGGGTCTTGTTGGCCGGCAACGCCTTGCGCACCGGATATACAGGGTCGCTCTCAGCACGCAGCGTCGAAACCGCGAGTTCGAACACGGCGGACATGGTGCGCTTTGCCTCCGCGGCCACCGAGGGGCCGTTCTTCTTTAGCGCCGTTTTCAACACGTCCAGCACGTGCGCGGGCGTCACCTGCTTGGCCGGCAGTACGCCGATCTTCGGGAAGATGACCCGCTGCAACATGTCCAGGCGCCGCGCCTTGGTGACTTCCTCCCAGTCGCGCAGGGCCAGCCATTCGCGGGCGACCGCCTCAAAGGTGGTGGCGGTCTCCTGCTCGCGCTTGATGCGGCCGAATTGGCGATGGTGGGCGGGGTTGGTTCCCTGCTTGACGAGCGCACGGGCCTTGGTCCGTTCTTCGCGTGCCTCGGCCAGGGTGAAACGCGCGCCGGCGCGCCGCGCCTTGGCGTGCTCGGCGGTCTCGCTCGGCGGTGCGGGGGAGTAGTCGCCGATGGCGAACAAGTTCTCCTTCGTCTCGCCGCCCTTAGTGAGCTTGAAGCGATACCGCCAGGCCTTCACGCCGTTGGGCTTGACCTCCAGGTACAACCCGTTGCCGTCCGTGAGCTTGTACGGCCTGTCCTTGCTTTTTGCGCTGCGGCATTGCGAGTCGGTAAGCATGGTGGGCCTCCCTGGAACGGTCCAGCTCCCGTACCCGCTTTTTCTGGGGCCGATTCGAGGACCATACCCGCTAACGTACCCGCTTTTTGGTGGGAGGACAAGGGGTTCCGTGAAACCGCCACAAACAAGAAACCACATAATAACAGGACTTTATTGTGTTTACTGGGGCGGTGTGGGATGTCTTGATCCCACCACCTGGGCTTAGACATTGAAGCGGAAGTGCATGACGTCGCCGTCATGCACGACGTAGTCCTTGCCTTCCAGCCGCATGCGGCCGGCCTCCTTGGCGCCCTGTTCGCCCTTGCCGGCGATGAAATCGTCATAGGCGATGACCTCGGCGCGGATGAAGCCGCGTTCGAAATCGGTGTGGATGACGCCGGCCGCTTGTGGCGCGGTATCGCCGACGTGGATGGTCCAGGCGCGCACTTCCTTGACCCCGGCGGTGAAGTAGGTCTGCAGGCCAAGCAGTTCGTAGCCGGCGCGGATCAGGCGGTTGAGGCCGGGCTCGGCCAGACCGACGTCGGCGAGGAAGACCTGCTTCTCCTCGTCGGTCAGGTCGGCGATCTCCGCCTCCAGTGCGGCGCAGAACGCGACCACCGGCGCACCCTCGGTGCGCGCATGGGCGATCACCTTGTCCAGCAGCGGATGGTCGCCCTTGAGGCCGCCCTCGTCGACGTTGGCGGCATAGAGCGCCGGCTTGGCGGTGATCAGGCAGAAGGGCTTCAGCGCCGCCCATTCCTCTTTCGACAGATCGAGGCCGCGCACCGGCTTGCCCTGGTCGAGCTGGGCGCGTGACTTCTCCAGCACGGCGGCGATGCGCTGTGCCTCCTTGTCGCCGCCGGCGCGGGCCTGTTTGGTGTAGCGGAGCAAGGATTTTTCGACGGTGGCGAGGTCGGCCAGCGCCAGCTCGGTGTCGATGGTCTCGATGTCCGAGAGCGGATCGACGCGGCCGGTCACATGCACGACGTTGTCATTGTCGAAGCAGCGCACCACATGCACCACGGCATCCGTTTCACGGATGTTGGCGAGGAACTGGTTGCCCAGGCCCTCGCCCTTGCTGGCCCCGGCGACGAGGCCGGCGATGTCCACGAACTCGACGATGGCGTTTTGCACCCGCTGCGGCTTGACGATTGCGGCCAGGGCGGCGACGCGCTGATCGGGCACCTCGACGATGCCGACGTTCGGCTCGATGGTGCAGAACGGATAATTTTCGGCGGCGATGCCGGCCTTGGTCAGGGCATTGAAGAGGGTGGACTTGCCGACGTTGGGCAGGCCGACGATGCCGCATTTGAGGCTCATGGTTTGGGTGCGAGGTCAGAGGTGGAAGGTGGGAGAGTGGCCGGCCTGGCGTTGAGCCTTTGCATGGCGGCGTCGAAGTCGGCGCGGCCAAGCTGCGGCCATGCGGCGAGGGCCCGCTCGAGCGCCGCGTCGATTTCGGCGGCTTCCTCGCGGCGTGGCGGCCGCAGCACGTAATTGACGACGTCATTGCGGTCGCCGGGGTGGCCGATGCCGATGCGCAGTCGCCAGTAGTCCTGGGTGCCGAGGTGGGCGGTGATATCCTTGAGGCCGTTGTGGCCGCCGAGGCCGCCGCCGAACTTCAGCCGCAGTTGCCCCGACGGGATGTCGAGTTCGTCGTGGACGACCAGCATTTCCGCCGGCGCAATCCGGTAGAACCGAGCCAGGGCGCCGACCGCCTGCCCGGAACGGTTCATGAAGGTCTGCGGCAACAACAGCCAGAGGTTTTCGGCGCGGGCGTGCCCGGCCAGGCCGTGAAAGCGCGATTCGCGCGCCAGGCCGACGCCGAGCTGCCGCGCCAGCCGCTCACAAAACCAAAACCCGGCGTTGTGCCGGGTTTCAGCGTATTCGGCGCCGGGGTTGCCGAGGCCGACGATGAGGCGCAGGGCGGCTGCGCTCACCGGGTCATCACTTCTTCTCGGCCGGTGCCGGGGCCGCGGCGGCGACCTCTTCGGCGGCCGCTTCATCGGCGGCCGCGGCGCGGGCCACGACGATCGCGGCGACGACCGGATCCTCGCCGCGGTGCAGGACCGGCGTGACGCCGGGCGGAAACTTGATCTGCGAGACGTGCACCGAATTGCCGGTCGCGGCTTCGGAGAGGTCGACCTCGATGAAGCTCGGCAGGTCCTGAGGCAGGCAGCTGACGTCGAGTTCGGTCATGATCTGGGAGACGATGCCGCCCTGCAGCTTGACGCCCGGCGAGAGCTCGGCATTGACGAAATGCAGCGGCACCTTCTGGTGCAGCTTGTGGCTGGCGTCGACGCGCTGGAAGTCGATGTGCAGCACCTGGAGCTTGAACGGATGCCACTGCACGTCGCGCAGCAGGCATTGTTCCTTGGCGCCCTCGACATCGATGTCGAGCACCGAGGAGTGGGACGCCTCCTTGCGCAGGTTCTGGAAGACCTCGTTGTGGTCGAGATCGAGCGGCTGCGCCGCCTGCGCGCCGCCGTAGAGTATGCCGGGAACCCGGCCCGCGTTGCGCAGGCGGCGGCTCGCTCCGGTGCCCTGCAGTTGGCGCTTGTTGGCCTTGAATTCAATTTGCATAATATGCTCCAGTCAAGTCAGGAAACCCGCCCGCGACCAGGCGGGGTCGAAAACCCGGACGGCTGGCCGTCCGGGGCAAGGCTATTCCATGAACAGCGAGGACACCGATTCCTCGTTGCTGATGCGCAGCATGGTCTCGGCCAGCAGTTCGGCGATCGAGATCTTGCGGATCCGCTTGCAGGCCCGCGCCTCCTCGGACAGCGGGATGGTGTCGGTGACGACCAGTTCGTCGAGATCGGAGGCATCGATGCGCCTGACCGCCGATCCCGACAAGACCGGGTGGGTGCAATAGGCCAGCACTTTGCGGGCGCCGTTTTCCTTCAGCGCCTGGGCGGCCTTGCACAGCGTACCGGCGGTATCGACCATGTCGTCCATGATGACGCAGGTGCGGTCCCTGACCTCGCCGATGATGTTCATGACCTCGGAGACGTTGGCCTTGGGCCGCCGCTTGTCGATGATGGCGAGGTCGGACTCGAGCCGCTTGGCCAGCGCCCGGGCGCGCACCACGCCGCCGACGTCGGGCGAGACGACGAGCAGGTCGTCATGGCGCTGCTTCCAGATGTCGCCGAGCAGGATAGGCGCGGCGTAGATGTTGTCCACCGGGATGTCGAAGAAGCCCTGGATCTGGTCGGCGTGCAGATCGACGGTGAGCACGCGGTCGACGCCGACGGCTTGCATCATGTTGGCCACGACCTTGGCCGTGATGGCGACCCGCGCCGAGCGCGGCCGCCGATCCTGGCGGGAGTAGCCGAAGTAGGGAATCGCGGCGGTGATGCGGTCGGCCGAGGCGCGCTTCAACGCGTCGACCAGGACCATCAGCTCCATCAGATTGTCGTTTGTCGGCGCGCAGGTCGATTGCAGCACGAACACGTCCTTGCCGCGCACGTTCTCGAGCAGCTCGACATTCACTTCGCCGTCGGAGAAGCGGCCGACATTGGCGCGGCCCAGCGAGATGTTGAGGCGCTTGACGACATCGGCCGCCAGTTTCGGATTGGCGTTGCCGGTGAAGACCATCAGACTGTCGTAGGCCATGGGCGTGTGTGTCTGCGTCGATGCGGATACGAACCGGGCCGGGACGGCCCCGTCGCCGTGTCTGCCCGTCAAACTCGTTGGCTGGGGAGGAAGGATTCGAACCTTCGCATGCCGGAATCAAAATCCGGTGCCTTAACCAGCTTGGCGACTCCCCAAGGTCGGTGAAACGGCGTGCCGCCCGCCCGAAAGGACGCGCATTCTCCGGGTTTTCCGGGTAGGTGTCAATTGCGCGGCGGCTCGCAGAGCGGGTGCCGGTCGAGGCCGCGGGCGACGAAGCCGCGCAGGTCCGTGGGCAGCGCGGCAAGGGTCTGGCGCGCCGCCGCTTGGTCGGCGAAGGCGGCGAAAACGCAGGCGCCCGAGCCGCTCATGCGGGCCTCGGCGTAGCGCCCGAGCCAGTCGAGGTGGCGGCGGATTTCCGGGTACAGCCGGCAGGCCACCGCTTCGAGATCGTTGCCGGTCATGCCGTCGTGCCAGGCCGACGGCGCGATGGCCGGTGCGTCGCGGCGCAGATCGGCGGCGCGGAAGATTTCGCCGGTCGGCACGGCGACTCGAGGGATCAAGACCAAATACCAGGCCGGCGCCACGGTGACATCGCTGAAACGCTCGCCTACGCCTTCGGCGAAGGCGGCGCGGCCGTGTATGAATATCGGCACGTCGGCGCCGAGGCTCAGCGCGAGACGCTGCAGTTCCGCCTTTCCGGCGCCCGCGTCCCAGAGCCGGTTCAAGGCCAGCAGCGTCGTCGCTGCGTCGGAGCTGCCGCCGCCGAGCCCGCCGCCCAGAGGCAGCCGCTTGTCGAGGTCAATGTCGATGCCGCCGCGCAGGCCCCTGGCCTCGCGCAGGGCGTGGGCCGCCCGCACCGTCAGATCCTGGTCGGGCGGCACGCCCGGCAGCGGCGTCCTTAGTACAATGGCATCGTCACGGCGCGGCGCGAAGCGGATCGTGTCGCCGTAGTCGAGGAAGCGAAACACCGTCTGCAGCAGGTGGTAGCCGTCCGCGCGCCGGCCGATGACGCGGAGGAACAGGTTGATCTTGGCCGGCGCCGGCCAGTCGCGTTGCCAGAGGGGGTCGTCGCGCGTTCTCACCGGACTTCCTGCCAATCGACGATCGTCACCCGCATGTCGATGTCGGCGCGGTGCAGTTCGACCCGCGTCGGCAATGCATCGGCGCCCCCGCTCTCCCAGTCGGAGAGTTCTATCGACCAGCCGGCCGCCTCGATGTCGGTCGGTCGGCCGAGTGGATCGGCACGCAGGATTTCGCCGCCTGCGGCATCGCCGACGATCCAGCGGGCCAGGTCCGAGACGGGCAGGGCGAAGCCGAAGATTTTTGTCGACAGGTCTTCAAGGTCGGCGCCGCCGAATCGCCGGCCGTCGGCCAGGGTCAGGCGGGCGCCGCCGGGGTCGCGGACCAGTTCGGCCAGGCCCTGGCCGAGGGGGCCGGAAAAGAGCAGGGTGTCGCTGCCGCTGCCATGCTGCCAGAAGACGCTGGCGACGACGCGTTCGTCGCCGCGGCGCGCGGCCATCCGTCCGTATAGCGAGAAGGCGCCAATTTCCATCCGCGGCGGCCGCGTCACGATGCCGGCCGGGCGCGGCGGCGGGGCCGCGCAGGCGGCTAGCAGCAGGCAGGCGGCGAGCAGCGCGCGGCGCCGCACGGGGCTTCGCGGCGCCGGCACTAGGGCATGAATTTCTTCATGATGGCCGTCAGGGCTTCGTTGCCCGGATTGGCCTGGGCCGCGTCCTTCCATGTCTTCTCGGCTTCGGCGCGGCGGCCGAGCGACCAGAGCACCTCGCCGATATGGGCGGCGATTTCCGGGTCGGGGCGCAGCGCGAAGGCCTGCTGCAGCACGCCGAGTGCGCCGGGATGGTCGCCGCGGCGGAACAGCACCCAGCCCTTGCTGTCGAGGATGAAGGGGTCGTCGGGAGCGAGGTCGAGAGCCCTGTCGATCAGCTGCTGGGCCTCTTCGAGGCGCAGATTACGATCGGCCAGCGAGTAGCCGAGGGCGTTGTAGGCCTGGGCGTAATCGGGCTTGAGCCGGATGGCCCGGCGCAGGTTGCGTTCGACGACGTCGAGGTGGCCGAGCCGGTCGGCGAGCAGCGCCGCTTCGTAGAGGAGATCGATCTGGTCGGCGTTCTCGGCCAGCGCCGCCTCGAGCACGTCGTAGGCTTCGCCGATGCGTCCGGCATCGCGGAGCAGCACCGCCTCGGCGATCAGGAACTGTTCGCGGTCCTGGGGGTCGGACACGGCCGCATCGCGCAGCCGCCGCCGCGCCTCGTCGAGCCGCCCCAGCTGGGCCAGGGCCGCCGCAGCGCGGCTCTGCGCCGTGACATACTGCTCGCCGGCAGTGACATCGTCATACCAGCGGAGCGCCTCGGGCCAATTCTTGTCCTCTTCGGCGAGCTGCCCCAGCTGGATGCGAATGGCATTGCTTTCGGAGTGGCCGATCTCCAGCAGGTGCTTGAACTGCTCCTCGGCGACGCGGCGGTCGTTGAGCCGCAGCGACAGAATGGCAATCGCATAGATGACATCTGGATCCTCGGCCCGGTCTTCCTGCAGGCTGCGAAACTCGCGCCGGGCGTCATCGTAGCGCTTGGCGGCGACGAGGGTGCGGGCATAGCCCAGGCGTACCTCGCGCGCCTGCGGGTGGGCGGCGAGGAAGCGCCGCAGCAATTCGGCCGCCGCCTCGGGGTCCTGTTTCGCCAACTGCGCCTGCAGCAGCACGGCATGGCCCCAGTCGGGGCGCAGGTCCAGCGCGCGGCGGATCTCGGCGCTGGCCCGGGCATCATCGCCGGCCGCCAGCGCCGTCTGGGCACGGACGAAATGGGCTTCGGGCAGCTTCAGGTAGGGCTCGGTGATCTGCTCGCCCAGACGCTGCGCCGCGGCCCGGTCGGGCAGCCGGCCCAGCAGGCGCCCGACGCTGAGGAGGGCGGGGCCGGGGTTGTCCTTCTCCAGGGCCAGCAGGGCGCCGATCTGCGCCGCCAGGTCGCCGGTCCGGTTGGCGGCGAGCAGCAGGCTGACCATCATCTGCCGGGCCGTCGGCGAGGCGGGTTCGACGTCGATCCAGATCTGGGTCGCCTGCAGCGCTTCTTCCTGGCGCCGCGCGTAGAGGGCGACTTCCGCGGCACGCTTGGCGATGCGCGGATCCCGCGTGCTGCGGGCGAGGTCGAGGTAGGCGGCGACGGCCAGCGGTAATTCGCTGCGGTTGGCGGCGATTTCGGCGAGCAGCATCTGGTAGATGATCTGCGGCGACAGGGGCAGCCGGGGCAGGTTGGTGTAGGTCGGGCTGAGCTCGGCGTCCCCGCCCGTGTCGGCCTCCTGGGCGGCGGCCGATGTCGCCAAGCCCAGCAGGGTGGCGGAAAGCAACAGTGAAGCGCGGAATTTCATGATCGGATAAGGCAAAACGGTGTCGGGTAGAATGTTTTCATGTTAGCAGTTTCGCACCTCGCGGCAAGACGGTGCCGCACCGCGGGTGCCGGCCGGCGGCGACGCTGATGCCCGAATTGCCCGAAGTCGAGGTGACGCGCTGCGGCATCGCGCCCGCACTCGTCGGCCGGGCGGTGAGCGGGGTCGTCGTGCGCACCGCTGCGCTGCGCTACCCGCTGCCGACGGGTCTGGCGCAACTGCTGCGCGGCAAGCTGCTGCGCGACATCGGCCGGCGCGGCAAATACCTGTTGTTCGACTTCGGCGAAGGCCGCCTGCTGCTGCACTTGGGCATGTCGGGAAGCCTGCGCCTAGTGCCGGCGGAGGCAGTAGCAGCGAAGCACGACCACTTCGATCTCCAGTTCGATCGCGTCGCCTTGCGTCTGCGCGATCCGCGGCGCTTCGGGACGCTGCTCTGGCTCGATGGCGACCCGGCCCGTCACCCGCTGATCGAGCCGCTCGGCGTCGAGCCCCTGGCGACGGAATTCACCGCCGCCGGCCTGCGTCGGCTGCTGGCGGGGCGGCGCATCCCGGTCAAGCAGGCGCTGATGGACAGCCGGCTGGTCGTCGGCATCGGCAACATCTACGCCTCGGAAAGCCTCTACCACGCCGGCATCGACCCGCGCACGCCGGCCGGCACGGTGTCTTCGGCGCGCCTGGAACGGCTCGTCGTCGCGATCCGCGCGACGCTGCAGGCGGCGATCGCCGCCGGCGGCAGCAGCCTGCGCGATTTCGTCCGCTCCGACGGCAGCAGCGGCTATTTCCAGCAGCACTACGGCGTCTATGGCCGGGCCGGCGAGCCGTGCCGGCGCTGCGGTGCGCCGGTGCGATCGATTCGCCAGGGCGGGCGGGCCAGCTATTTTTGCCCGCGCTGCCAGCGCTGAGGCCGTTCGGGCGCTGTATCAGCCGGTACCGCCTGTGCTAGATTGCCGGGCAGCAATGTCCTATGGGGAGCGGGCGATGGGCCTCGTCGAGCAGATCAACGCCTATAGTGCTTGGCGCGACGGCCTGGGCCGCGCCATCGGCCGCCTGCGCGACTGGCTCGCCGACAACGACCTGGCCGACGCCCAGAGCGAGCAGCGGCTGGCGCAGCTGCTCGACCGCCTGCGCGAGGACAAGCTGGTCATCGCCTTCGTCGCCGAGTATTCGCGCGGCAAGTCGGAGCTGATCAACGCCATCTTCTTCGCCGAATATGGCAGCCGCATACTGCCCTCGTCGGCCGGGCGGACCACCATGTGTCCGACCGAACTCGCCTACGATGCCGCGCGGCCGGTGGCGGTCGAACTGCTGCCGATCGAAACGCGGGCGCGGCAGATCAGCATCGCCGAATTCAAGACCTTTCCCGCGGAGTGGCAGCGCTTTTCCCTCGATATCTCGTCGGCCGAGGCGATGGGCGATACCCTGCGCCGCGTCGGCGAACACAAGCGCGTTGCCGCCGACCTGGCCCGCGATCTCGGCTTCGCCGTCGACGAATCGGGCGAGGAGGGTCTGCAGCCGCATGCCGACGGCAGCGTGGACATTCCCTGCTGGCGCCACGCCAGGATCAATTTCCCGCATCCGCTGCTGGCCCAGGGCCTCGTCATCCTCGACACGCCGGGACTGAACGCCATCGGCGCCGAGCCGGAACTGACGCTCTCGCTGCTGCCCAACGCCCACGCCATCCTGTTCATCCTGGCCGCCGATACGGGCGTTACCCTCTCCGACCTCACCGTCTGGCACGACCACGTACGCAGCGGCGGCGGCCGCGACAGGGGGCGCGTCGTCGTGCTCAACAAGATCGACGGGCTCTGGGACGGCCTGCGCCCGGAGGGCGAGATCGACCGCGAGATCGCCGACCAGGTCGAATCCTGCGCCCATACCCTCGGCCTGCCGCCGCAGCGCGTGTACCCCGTCTCTGCCCAGAAGGGCCTGGTGGCGAAGATCAACCATGACCCGGCTTTGCTCTCCCGCAGCCGCCTGCCCCAGCTCGAAGCGGCCCTGACCGGCGAACTGCTGCCGGCCAAGCAGGACATCGTCGGCGGCAGCATCGCCGGCGAGGTGGCCGAACTCGTCGCCGATGGCCGTGACATCCTCGAGACGCGGCTTTCCGGTCTGCGCGAACAGCTCGGCGAACTGACCGACTTGCGCGGCAAGAATCAGCACGTCATCGAATACATGATGCGCAAGGTCAAGGCCGAGAAGGACGAATTCGAACGCGGCCTGCAACAATATTACGCGGTGCGCAGCGTGTACTCGCAGCTGACCAACAATCTCTTCGGCTACCTCGGCCTGGAGGCGCTGCGCGAGGATATCCGCCGCACCCGCGATGCCATGCGGGACGCCGTCTTCACCAAGGGATTGACCGAGGCGATGAACGGCTTCTTCCACGCCGCCCGCGCCAACCTCGACCAGTCGACGCGAGAGATCGGCGAGATCAGCGCCATGATGACGGCGATGTACAGGCGCTTCGCGGTCGAGCATAACGTGTCTCTGGCGCCGCCGCCGACCCTGACCCTGGCCGCTCACGGACGGGAAATCGACGGCCTCGAAGACCTTTGCCGGCGCCAGTTCAAGTCGCTGTTTTCGATTCTGACGCGTGAGAAGCGGGTGCTGACCCAGCAGTTCTTCGAGACCGTCACGGTGCAGGTGCGCAACATCTTCAAGGCCGCCAATCGCGAGGCCGAGCACTGGCTGCGCATGGTCATGGCGCCGCTGGAGACCCAGGTCCGCGAAGTGCAGCTGCAGCTGCGCCGCCGCCTCGAAAGCGTCAAGCGCATTCACCAAGCGACCGACACCCTTGAGGACCGGATCGAGGAATTGCGGCAGATGGAAGCGGCGCTGCTCAGCCAGATCGAGGAACTGGAGCAACTCGGCAGCCAGGTCGTCGCCGCCAAAGAGGGCCGCAACACCGACAGCCTGCGCGCCGCCGCCTGATTTCCCGGCGCGCCGCCCGCGCCGCGCAAGGCGGTACGCCGGGGGCGGCTGGCGCCGGCCTACTTGGCGGCCGCCGTCAGCTTGAGAAACTTGGCCATCAATGTGTCTTTGGCCTCGACGTAGTTGGGGTCGTTGGGGATGCAATCGACGGGACAGACCGTGCGGCACTGCGGTTCATCGAAATGACCGACGCATTCGGTGCACTTGTTCGGATCGATGACATAGATCTCATCGCCCTGCGAAATCGCATTGTTCGGGCATTCCGGTTCGCAGACGTCGCAGTTGATGCATTCGTCGGTGATGATCAGGGCCATGCTGTCTTCCTTTCAAACTCCGTCTTGAACCTTCTGCGCCAATCGGCGCGCCACGAGCGGATGGCAGAAACTCGAAACGTCGCCGCCGAACAGGGCGACTTCGCGGACCATCGTCGCCGAGACGAACATGTACTGCTCGCCCGGCGTCAGGAATACGGTTTCGACATCGGGGTGCATGCTGCGGTTCATCCCCGCCATCTGAAACTCGTATTCGAAATCCGAGGCGGCGCGCAGGCCGCGGACGATCACCTGGGCCTTCTGCTGGCGGACGAAATCCATCAGCAGGCAATCGAAGCCGAGCACTTCGATCTGCGGACGTCCGTCGAGGATGGCACGGGCAATTTCGATCCGCTCGGCGAGCGAGAACAGCGGCCGCTTCGAGCGACTCTCGGCGATGCCGACGATGACGCGGCCGAACAGGTTCGCCGCCCGGCGGACCAGGTCCTCGTGGCCGCGGGTCAACGGGTCGAAGGTGCCCGGATAGACCGCAACGGTGTTGAGCATCGCTGTTCCCTTTCGCGCTAGCCGCGTTCGAAAAGATGGAAATGCACCTGTCCCGCCCGCCCCCGGCGCAGGCACCGCCATGCCGCGTCGCCGAGCCCCTCCAAGGGGCGCTCGGCCTCGGCGTAGACCCGGGCGGCGGTCGTAGCCAAACCGTCCAGCAACGGCGCGACCCGGGCGAGCCAGCCCGCGTGGTAGGGCGGGTCGAGAAAGATCAGGTCGTATCGGCGCCGAGGCGAAACCGCGAATTCTAGCGCACCGCAACTCTCGATCTCTACCCCGCTAATGACGAGGGTATTCGCATTCCGTCGCAGGGCCGCGCAGGCGCGGCGGTCCCGCTCGACCAGGGTGACCGGCGCCGCGCCGCGCGAGGCGGCCTCGAAGCCGAGGATGCCGCTGCCGGCGAAGAGATCGAGGCAGGAAAGCCCGGTGAGGTCTTGGCCCAGCCAGTTGAACAGCGTTACGCGGACGCGGTCGGGCGTCGGCCGCAGGCCCGGCAGATCGGCGACCGTGATCAGGCGGCTGCGGCAATCGCCGCCGGTGATGCGGATGCGGGACACCGAGCGGGATCCGGTCAGTCCCCTGCGACGATGACTGTTACCAGGTGCTCGGGCTGCACATGGCGGGCGAAGGCCGCCTTGACCTGGGCCGCACTCACCGCCGCGACGTTTTTCGGATAATCGTCAATCCAGCTGAGCGGCAGGCCGTAGAAGCCGACCATGGCGACGAAGCCGAGTAGCTTGGCATTGCTGTCCAGGCGCAGCGCGAAGCCGTCGGCGAGGAATTGCTTGGCGGCGTTGATTTCCGCGGCTGTGGGACCATCGCGGAGAAAGGCGGCCAGCGTGGCGTCGACCAGCTTGACGGCCTCGACGCTTTGTTCGCGGCGGGTTTGCAGGCCGATCTGGAATGGCCCGGCGAGCTTTTGCGGCGCGAAATAGCTGTGCACGTCGTAGACGAGGCCGCGCTTTTCCCTGACCTCCTGCATCAGCCGCGAAACGAAGCCGCCGCCGCCGAGGACGTAGTTGCCGACCAGCAGCGGGAAGGAATCGGGATCGCCGCGCGCATAACCGGGCATGCCGATTTCGATATGGGCCTGGGTGGCGGGGTGCGCCACCCGGAACGTGTTGCTCGCCGGCAGCGTGACCGAGGGCAGCGCCGCCGGCGGGTCGGCCGCCGGCAGGCCATCGGACAACCGCTGGGCGATGCCTTCGGCCTCGGTGCGGGAGATGTCGCCGATGATCGATATGGCAGCATTCTTGGCGCCGAAGTAGGTCTTGTGGAAGGCGACGAGGTCGTCGCGGCCGATGGCGCGCAGGCTGGCGACGCTGGTGACGATGCCGTAGGGGTGGTCCGGGTAGATGGCGGCCGTGAAGCGCCGCGCGGCGACGGTGTCGGGCTTCGTCTCGGCGTCTTCGAGCTGGGCGATCGCCCGGGCCCGCTCGCGATCCAGAGCCGCCGCCGGAAACTTCGGCGCGGCGAGCAGCGTGTGCAGCAGCGCCAGCGAACCGTCGCGTTCGGCCGGCGTCGCCAAGGTGCGCAGCGAGAGGCTGGCGCGATCGGCGTCGGCGCCGGCCGAATAGCGGGCGCCGAGGTCGACCCAGCGGCCGGCGATCTGCTCCTCGTCGAGGTCGCCGGCGCCGGTGTCGAGCTGCGCCGCGACCATGCCGGCGAGGCCGGACTTGCCGGGCGGGTCGTAGGCGGAGCCGGCGGCGAAGTCGAGCTGGACGTCGATGATCGGCAGGGCACGGCTCTCGACGAAATAGACGCGGGCGCCGCTCGGCGTGGTCCAGTGCTGGATATCGACGCGGGCCTGGGCGACCGTGGCGACGAACAGGGCGAGGCAGGCGACGAGGCTGCGCATGGCCGCTCCCCGCCTCATCGCAGCGGACCGCCGGCCGGGCCGCTGCGGCGCGGCTTGGCGTCGGCGACCGGCTGCGGATCGAGGCTGGCGACGGTGAGCACGTCATCCCGGAAGTACTTGCGCGCCACCGCCTGAACCTCTTCGGCGGTGACGCTCCTGAGCTTGTCGAGCATGGTGTCGATGTCCTGCCAGCGCAGCCCGGTCGCCTCGGTGCCGCCGATCTCCATGGCCTGGGCCATCATCGAATCGCGCTTGTAGACCTGGCTGGCGACGGCCTGCGTCTTGACCCGGGCCAACTCTTCGACGGCTATGCCATCGTCCTGAATGCGGCGGATTTCGGCGCGCAGCGCGGCCTCGAGCTCGGCCACCGTTTTCCCGTCGGCCGGCTGGCCGTCGAGAATGAAAGTCGCTTCGCCGCGCAGCGTCGGGTCGTAGCCGGCTCCGGCCGACACGGCGATCTTCTGCTCGCGGACCAGGTTCTTGGCCAGGCGCGCCGCATCGTGGCCGTCGAGGACGGCGGCGAGAACCTCGAGGGCATAGGGGTCGCGGTCGCGATCGACGTCGCGCAGCCGCGGTACCTTCCAGGCCATCGCCAGGTAAGGCAGCTTCGCCGGCGCCTTGACGACCAGCCTCTTGACGCCCAGCTGTTCGGGTTCGTCCTCGATGCGGCGCTCCGGCAGCGCCTGCGCCTTGATGCCGCCGTAATATTTTCGGGCCAGCCGGAACACCTCGTCGTGGGTCACGTCGCCGACCACCACGAGGTATGCGTTGTTCGGCGCATACCAGCGCCGGTACCAGTCGCGGACGTCGTGCCAGGTCATGCGCTCGAGATCGTCCATCCAGCCGATCACCGGCCGGCGGTAGGGATGGGTCTGGAAGGCCGTGGCATTGAGCCTCTCTTGGACGAGGGCCTGGGGGCTGTCCTCGGTGCGCATGCGCCGCTCTTCCATGACCACCTTGATCTCCTGGGCGAACTCCTTCGGATCGACTTGCAGGTTGGCCATGCGGTCGGCCTCGAGGCGCATCATTTCCGGCAGCGAGCGCTTCGGCACGAGCTGGAAGTAGGCCGTGTAATCCTCGTTGGTGAAGGCATTCTCGCGGCCGCCGGCGGCCGCGACGAGCTTCGAAAAGCGGCCGGGGCCGACCATCCGGGTGCCCTTGAACATCATGTGCTCGAGGGCATGGGCCACGCCCGAAGTGCCGTCCTTCTCGTCGATGGCGCCGACCCGGTACCAGACCATGTGCACCACGGTCGGCGAGCGGTGGTCTTCCTTGACGATCACCCGCAGGCCGTTGGCCAGCTTCGTTTCGTAGGGATTGGCGGCAGCCGTCGCGGCGGCGGCGAGCAGTGCGGCGGGGAGGAGCAGGCGGGCCAGGCGGCGGGGTTTCATCTCGGGCTCGGTGAGGGCTTCTGTTAGAATCGGTCGCAGGCCGCGCATCATACTCCGGCGCGGCTTTCCGGCATACGACACGCGAATTCCATGTTTGGTTTCCTGAAAAAGAAGGACGGCGACGAGGTTGCCGCCGCCCCGGCCGCCGAGGCCAAGCTGTCCTGGGCCGGGCGGCTCCGGGCGGGCCTGGCGAAGACCCGCGCCCAGCTGGGCGGCCGGCTCGCCGGGGTGTTTTCGCGGGCGCGCATCGACGACGAACTGCTCGAGGAACTCGAGGCGACCCTGCTGATGGCCGACTGCGGCGTCGAGGCGACGCACTGGCTGCTCGACGAACTCAAGGCGCGCGTCAAGCGGCAGCGGCTCGACACGCCGGCGCAGCTGCAGGAGGCGCTGGCCGACTTGCTGGTGCAGCTCCTCGCGCCTCTCGAACAGCCGCTCGACGTGTCCGCGCACAAGCCCTTCGTGGTCATGATCGCCGGCGTCAACGGCTCCGGCAAGACCACCTCGATCGGCAAGCTGGCGCGGTATTTCCAGGCCGATGGGCTGAGCGTGCTGCTCGCCGCCGGCGACACTTTCCGAGCCGCGGCCCGCGAGCAGCTGCAGATCTGGGGCGAGCGCAACGGCGTCATGGTAATCGCCCAGGAGTCGGGCGACCCGGCCGCGGTCGTGTTCGATGCCGTCCATGCCGCCCGGGCGCGTGCCGCCGACATCGTCCTGGCCGACACCGCGGGCCGCCTGCCAACGCAACTTCACCTGATGGAGGAAATCGCCAAGATTCGGCGGGTGATCCAGAAGGCCGATCCGAGCGGGCCCCACGAGGTGCTGCTGGTGCTCGACGCCAACATCGGCCAGAACGCCATCGCCCAGGTCAAGGCCTTCGACAAGGCCATCGGCGTCACCGGGCTCATCGTCACCAAGCTCGACGGCACCGCCAAGGGCGGCGTGCTCGCCGCCATCGCCCGCCAGTGCCCGAAGCCGGTGCGTTTCATCGGCATCGGCGAGGGCCTCGAGGATCTGCAACCGTTCCGCGTGCGGGAGTTCGTCGCCGCCCTGCTCGACGCCGCATGATCCGCTTCGAGCACGTCATCAAGCGCTACCCGCCCGGCAGCGACGCGCTCTGCGACGTCAGTTTTTCCGTTGCGGCCGGGGCCCTGGCCATCGTCGCTGGCCGTTCGGGCGCCGGCAAGAGTACGCTGCTCAAGCTGATCGCCGCCATCGAGCGGCCGACCGCCGGCAGCGTGCTGGTCAACGGCCAGAACATCGGCGCCCTGCGACGTTCGGCGATCCCCTACCTGCGCCGCAACCTCGGCATGATCTTCCAGGACCAGAAGCTGCTGTTCGACCGCAGCGTCTTTGACAACGTCATGTTGCCGCTGTCGCTCTCTGGCTTTCCGCAGAAAGAGGCGGCGCGGCGCGTGCGCGCGGCGCTCGACAAGGTCGGGCTGCTGTCCCGCGAGAAGGCGATACCGATCGCCCTGTCGGGCGGCGAGCAGCAGAAGCTGGCGCTGGCCCGGGCCGTGGTCCATCGGCCCAACCTGCTGCTCGCCGACGAGCCGACAGCTCACCTCGATGCCGACACGGCGCGCGAGGTGGCGGCGATCTTCCGCGAGTTCCACGGCGTCGGCGTCACCGTCCTCATCGCCACCTATGATGACAGCGTTTTCGGCGACGCCGCCACGCAGCGCCTGACCCTGCAACAGGGGAGGCTGGCGGCGTGAGATCCTGGCTGGCCCAGCACCGCCGCGCCATTGACTTGGCTTTGCAGCGCATCGCGGCGAGCCCGGCGAACAGCCTGCTGGCGGCGCTCGCCGTCGGCATCGCCCTGGCCCTGCCGGGCGCCGGACGCATGCTGCTCGGCAACGCCATGCTGCTGGCGCGGAGCGTTTCCGCCAGCCCGCAGCTGTCGGTGTTCATGGCCGTGGACGCGGAGCGCCACGTCACCGCCGAGGTCGAGGCAAAGCTGCGCGGCAATCCCGGCATCGCCGCGGTGCGCCTGGTTTCCCGCGAAGACACCCTGCGCCGCATGAAGCACAGCGAAGGACTTGCCAATGTCATCGACGTGCTGCCGCGCAATCCCTTCCCCGACGCCTTCATCGTCACGCCGGCCGATGAGCGGCCCGAGGCCATGGAGGCGCTGCGAGCGGAACTGCAGAGGGTCACCCGCGTCGAGCACGTCCAGCTCGATTCGGCCTGGGTGCGGCGCTTGGACGCGCTGTTGAGGCTGGGGCGGCTCGGGCTCGGCTTTGTCGCGGCGCTGTTCGGCGTCGGCCTGGTCGCCATCACCTTCAACACCATCCGCCTGCAGGTGCTGACGCGGCGCGCCGAGATCGAGGTGAGCCGCCTGCTCGGAGCCACCGACGGCTTCGTGCGGCGGCCCTTCTATTATTACGGTGTCATCCAGGGTGCGGCCGGCGGGCTGCTTGCCTGGTGCCTGGTGCTGCTCGCCTGGTGGCTGCTACGCGCCCCGGTGGCCGAACTGGCGCGCCTGTACACGCTCGATTTCGCGCTCCAGGCGCCGGGTCCGGGCGAGGGCGCGAGCCTCGTCGGCTTTGCCGCCGCCCTGGGCTGGCTCGGCGCCGCCCTGTCGGTCGGACGCCATCTCGGCGACTAAGGACCGAATGCAGCACGCCTGCGCCATCATGGCGCCCCCGTTCACCGGCACCGCGCCATGGCCAGGCTGATTCTCCAATCCGGCCGCGAGCACGCCCTGGCCCGCCGCCATCCGTGGATCTTCGCCGGCTCGGTCGATCGGCTCGACGGCCAAGCCCGTCCCGGCGATACCGTTACGGTCGTGGCCGGCGACGGCCGTGAATTGGCGCGGGCGGCGTGGAGCCCGGCGTCGCAGATCCGCGCCCGGATATGGAGCTTCGATCCCCAGGAGACGATCGATCATGCCTTCTTCAAGCGCCGCGTCGCCGCCGCCGTGGCACGCCGCGCCGGCCTGCCCGAGCTCGCCGGCCAGGACGGCCTGCGCCTGATCCACGCCGAGTCGGACGGTCTGCCCGGTGTCGTCGCCGACCGCTACGGCGATACCGTCGTCATCCAGCTGACCAGCGCCGGCGCCGAGAAATGGCGCGATGCGGTCGTCGCCGGGCTGGTTGCGGCGACCGGCTGCGCGCGGATCTATGAACGCTCCGATTCCGAGGTGCGGGCCCTGGAGCGGCTCGGGCCGAGCACCGGCTGGCGCCACGGCGCCGCGCCCGACGATGCTGTCGTCATCACCGAAAATGGCGTCCGCTATGCCGTCGACGTCGTCGCCGGGCACAAGACCGGCTTCTATCTCGACCAGCGCCAAAACCGCCTGCTGACGCGTCAGCTTTCGCAGGGCCGCCGCGTGCTCGACTGCTTCTGCTACACGGGCGGCTTCTCGCTGCAGGCCCTTGCCGGCGGCGCCGCCGCGGTGCTCTCGGTGGACAGCTCCGGACCGGCGCTGGCGGCTGCGGCGCGCAACCTGGGCCTCAATCCGCAGCTCGCGGCGGAGCGCGCCGCCTGGCGCGACGACGACGTCTTCGAGACGCTGCGGGAGCTGCACAAGGCCGGCGAGCGTTTCGACCTCATCGTCCTCGATCCGCCCAAGTTCGCCCCCTCGGCGGCCCACGCCGAAGGTGCGGCGCGCGCCTACAAGGACATCAACCTGTTCGGCTTCCGCCTGCTCGCCGCCGGCGGCATGCTGATGACCTACTCGTGCTCGGGCGGCATCGGCGCCGAACTGTTCCAGAAGATCGTCGCCGGGGCCGCCGCCGACGCCGGTAGCGAGGCGCGCATCCTGCGCCGCCTCGGGCGGGGCGCCGACCATCCGGTAGCCCTGGCCTTTCCCGAAGGCGAGTATTTGAAGGGTCTCCTTTGCCAGGCCGCTTGATCTCGCCAGACCCTTTGTGCTTTGATCGGGCCATGCGCCGCCGCCTCAATCCGCTGCTCGCCGTGCTGCTCGCCCTGCTGCTGGTCCTCGCGCAGCAGGCGGCGCTGGCGCATTTCATCGGCCACCTCGGCGCCTCCGGCCATGAAGTGGCGCAGCCCGAGGAGCCGGGCAGTCATGCCGCGGCACTGTCGCTGTCGCATGTCTGCACCACCTGCCTGGCCTTCGCCGCCCTCGGCGCGGCGGCGCCGCAGACTCAGCTCAACACGCCGGTCGACGCCGCGCCGCTGATCGCCGCCGCGGCGGCTCCTACCCCACTCGTCTCCCTGCGCGGGCCGCCCTACCGCTCGCGCGCCCCTCCCGTCCTCGCCTGAACCGCACGCGATCCGCCGACCGCAGGCCCTGCGGTCGGCTGCCGTTGGTTTTTGGAGGACATCGAATGAAAGCATCATTATTCCGCCCCGTGGCGGCGCTGCTGCTGGCCCTGCCGGCGGCACCGGCGCCGGCCGACGAGGGCGAAATCCGGGCCCTGCGCGAAGAACTGCAGCGCCTCCGGCAAAGTTACGAACAGCGCCTGACGGCCCTCGAGCAACGCCTGGTCCAGGCCGAAGCCGGCGCGGCCCAGGCCGGGGACGCCGCGGCCCAGGCCCAGGCCGCGGCCACCCAGCGCCAAGCCAGCGAGGCTGCCTTCAATCCCGGCCTGTCGCTGATTCTCGGCGGCACCTACACCCGCCTGTCGCAATCGCCGTCGAGTTACGCGATCGGCGGCTTCGTGCCCTCGCTGGGCGACGTGGTGCCGCCGCCGCGCAGCTTCGCGCTGGGCGAGTCGGAGCTGTCGATCGCCGCCAACATCGACCATCTGTTCCGCGGCCAGTTCACCGCCTCGGTGGCACCCGAAGGCGGCGGCACGGACATCGAGGAGGCCTACATCCAGACCCTCGCTCTCGCCCACGGCGCCAATCTGCGCGCCGGGCGCTTCCTCTCCGGCGTCGGCTACCTCAACGAACAGCATGCCCACGCCTGGGATTTCGCCGACGCGCCGCTGGCCTACAAGGCCTTCTGGGGCGGCCAGCTTAAGGACGATGGCATACAGTTGAAATGGCTGGCGCCGACCGAGACTTACCTCGAACTCGGTGCCGAGGCGGCCCGTGGCGGGCCCTTCCCGTCCACCGACCGGGACAAGAACGGCAGCAGCCTGGGGGCGCTGTTCGCCCATATCGGCGGCGACATCGGCGCTGCGAACAGCTGGCGCGCCGGCCTGAGCTTCGTGGCGACGAGCCCGCGGGACCGCCGCTTCGTCGATCCCGCCGACGGCCTGACGTTCGCCTTTTCCGGGCGCAGCCGCACCGCCGTCGCCGACTTCATCTGGAAATGGGCGCCCAACGGCAATCCGACCGATACCAATTTCAAACTGCAGGGCGAAGTCCTGCGCCGCCGCGAAGAGGGCGACTTCGGCGAGATTGCGGCGGCCAGCGGCGCCTATCGGTCGACGCAGTCGGGCGGCTACCTCCAGGCTGTCTACCAGTTCATGCCGCAATGGCGGGTCGGCCTGCGCCTGGACCGCCTCGGCTACGGCAGCATCGACGCTGCGGTGGCGCTGCCGCCGCTGCTGCAGCCGTACAACCCGCGCCGCGTTTCGCTGATGACCGACTGGAGTCCGAGCGAGTTCTCCCGCGTGCGCCTGCAGTGGGCCCGCGACCAGGCCCGCGCCGGCATCACCGACAACCAGCTGTGGCTGCAATACGTCGTCAGCCTCGGCGTCCATGGCGCCCACAAGTTCTGAGGATCGATCATGTTCAAACGTCTGTTTCTTCCCCTGCTGGCCTGCCTGGCCCTGCCGGCCCAGGCCGCCTTCAATGTCTTCGCCACCGTGCCCGAATGGGGCGCGCTGGTCCAGGCGATCGGCGGCGACAACGTCTCCGTCTTCGTCGCCACCAACGGCCTCCAGGATCCGCATCACGTCGATGCCAAGCCCTCGCTGATCGCCCGCGCCCGCAATGCCGATCTGGTCGTCGCCACCGGCGCCGAACTCGAAGTGGGCTGGCTGCCGCTGGTGCTGCGCGAGGCCGGCAACGCCCGGGTCCAGCCGGGACTGCCCGGCTACTTCGAGGCGACCCGCTACGTGCGCATGCTCGAGGTGCCGTCGCGGCTCGACCGCGCCGACGGCGACGTCCACGCCGCCGGCAATCCGCACGTGCAGACCGATCCGCGCAACCTGCTGCGCGTCGGCGAGGCGCTGGCGCAACGCCTCGCCGAACTGGACGCCGGCCACGCCGCCGCCTACCAGGCCGGCTACCAGGCCTTCGCCGCCCAGTGGCGGGCCGCCGTGGCCGACTGGGAGCGCCGCGCGGCGCCGCTGCGCGGCCAGCCGGTGGTGGTTCACCACCGGGCCTTCAGCTACCTGTTCGACTGGCTGGGGATCAAGGAAGTCGGCACGCTGGAGCCCAAGCCCGGCGTCGAGCCGACCGTCGCCTACCTGTCGCAACTGCTGGCGCAGACCGCCGCCCAGTCGCCGAAAATGGTCTTGCGCGCCGCCTACAATGCGCCGCGGGCCGCGGACTGGTATGCCGAGCGCGCCAAAGTGCCGGAGGTCGTGCTGCCCTTCACGGTGGGCGGCAGCGAGCGGGCGAAGGACCTTTACGGTCTCTTCGACGACACCATCGACCGCCTGACGAAGGCGCTGCGATGAGCGGCAGCCTCGACTGGTCGGTCCTCGGCCCGGCCTTCGTTGCCGGCTTGCTGGTGCTCGCCACCCACGTCCCGCTGGGCATCGAGGTACTGCGGCGCGGCATCATCTTCATCGACCTGGCCGTGGCCCAGGTGGCCGGCCTCGGCGTGCTCGGCGCCCAACTCCTCGACTGGGATGTCCCGGGAGCCGGGCCCGAGCTCGGCGTGCAGGCGCTGGCCATCGCCAGCGCGGCGGCCGGCGCCTTGCTGCTGACCTGGACGGAGCGGCGCTGGCCGGAAATCCAGGAGGCGCTGATCGGACTGCTGTTCGCCCTGGCCAGCAGCGCCGGCATCCTCCTGTTGGCGAACAATCCGCATGGCGGCGAACACCTCAAGGACCTGCTGGCGGGGCAGATTCTCTGGGTCGGCTGGGCTCAGCTGGGGCGCGTCGCCGTGGTCACGGCGGTCATTCTCGGGCTGTGGTTCGGCTTTGGCGATCGTCTCGGTCGGGCCGGCTTCTACCTCCTGTTCGCCCTGACCGTGACCGTGTCGGTGCAACTGGTCGGCGTCTTCCTGGTTTTTGCCAGCCTGATCGCACCGGCCGTGGCGAGCCGGCAACTGCTCGGCCGCCGTCGCCTGGCAGCGGCCTATCTGGGCGGTGCGATCGGCTACGCTGCCGGCCTGGCCGTTTCGGCGCTCGCCGACCTGCCCGCCGGAGCCGCCGTGGTCTGTGCCCTTGTCATAATCGCGTTTGCCACCGTGCTCAAGCGGGGGCGGCCCGGCGATGCCGCAGCTTAGGGCGGCGGGCCGCCGCGCGCGTTGCGCCGCCACCGGCTCTATGCTAAAAGGGCAGCATCGCCGTGCCCCCACCCGGGTCTGAAATCGTGGCCTTTTCCCTGTTTCGCAAGAAGAGTCCGCAGCCGAAAACCCCCGCCAGGAAGCCGGAGGCGCGCCCGGCCGGGCAGCGCGATTCGCGCGGCGAGGCGGCGACCGGCAAGGGCGGCCAGCGGAGCATCGATCCGGGCGGACTGAGTGCCCTCAGCGAATCGTCCTCGTTCAGCCAGTCGCAGATGCAGATCGACGATGCCGGCGGTGCGCTGCATCCAGCCATCGAAGAGGCGGCCATGCTTTATGCCAACGGCCAGACCTCGGCGGCGGCGGCCACGCTGGAGGCCGTCGTGCGCGGCCACGATCTGGGCGCTTCGGCGGAGCGCGGCTGGGGCATGCTGTTCGAGCTGTTCCAGATTCTCGGCCGCCGCGAGGACTTCGAGGCGCTCGCCCTGGCCTATGCCGGCCGCTTCGAGAGGTCGCCGCCGACCTGGATCGAGGCCGGCGAAGAGGTCGCGGCACCGGCCAAGAGCAGCGCCGGACGGAGCTTCGTCGCCCTCACCGGCGTGCTCGGCGCCGAGACCGTCGAGCCGATGAAACAGCTGTTGCGCATGGCCGAGAGCAACCCCATGGTGCGGCTCGACGCGGCCCGCGTGCAGGATGTCGACAATGGCGGCGCGGCCCTGCTGATGCGGGCCCTGCAAGTGCTGAAAAAAAACCGCAAAGAAGTCGAGATCGCCGGCGCCGACCGGCTGATCGGCCTGTTGCAGCCGAAGGTCGCAATGGGCCGGCCGGCCGGCCAGGAATCATGGCTGCTGCTGCTGGAGCTCTTGCAAAGGCAGGGGCAGAACGATGCTTTCGAGGAAACCGCCCTCGGCTATGCGGTGACTTTCGAAGTCTCGCCCCCGTCGTGGGAGCAAGCGGCGGTTCGCGCCCCCCGGGTCCAAGCTGAAACGGTGCCGCAGGAGGCGAGCGGCGAGGGCTACCCCCTGCAGGGCAAGCTGGTGGCGGCGGGCGCCGATGCCTTCGCCGGGCTGATCACTTTCGCCGGCGCGCGCAGCGAGGTGGCGATCGACGCCAGCCGGCTCAAGCGTATCGACTTCGTCAGCGCCGGCCAACTGCTCAACACCATCACCCGCTTGAAGATGAGCGGCAAGCAGGTGCTGATCTTCGGCGTCAGCCACCTGATCATGGGCCTGTTCGAGATCATCGGCATCGGCCAGATGGCCGAGATCCGCCTGCGCCGGGCCTGAGAACAAGGCGGGCCATCGCTTCCCTCCCTCCCTCGACCCATGGACCAATACCACGGCACCACGATTCTTTCCGTCCGGCGCGGCAGCAGCGTCGCGCTGGGCGGCGACGGCCAGGTCACGCTCGGCAACATCGTCATCAAGGCCGGCGCGCGCAAGGTCAGGCGTCTCTTCAATGAGGCCATCCTGGCCGGGTTCGCCGGCGGCACGGCCGACGCGTTCACGCTGTTCGAGCGCTTCGAGGCGAAACTCGAAAAACACCAGGGCAACCTGCTGCGTTCGGCCGTCGAGCTGGCCAAGGACTGGCGCACCGACCGGATGCTGCGCCGCCTCGAAGCGATGCTCGCCGTCGCCGACCGCAGTAATTCAATTATCATAACGGGCAACGGCGACGTGCTGGAGCCGGAGCAGGGCATCCTGGCCATCGGCAGTGGCGGTCCGTATGCCCAGTCGGCGGCCCGCGCGCTGCTGGAAAATACCGATCTGGCGCCGCCGGAGATCGTCAAGAAGGCGCTGACGATCGCCGCCGACCTGTGCATCTACACCAACCAGAATCACCTCATCGAAACGCTCGAATGAGGTGCTGACGGCCGATCGCGCCGCGATCGGCCGCCCCGCTCGATGTTCCCTGCGCGCTGCCGGAGTTCGCCATGACCCAGATGACTCCCCCCGAGATCGTTTCCGAACTCGACAAGCATATCGTCGGCCAAGGCCGCGCCAAGCGCGCCGTGGCCATCGCCCTGCGCAACCGCTGGCGCCGGGCCCAGGTCGCCGAGCCGCTGCGCAGCGAGATCACGCCGAAGAACATCCTGATGATCGGGCCGACCGGCGTCGGCAAGACGGAGATCGCCCGCCGCCTGGCGCGGCTGGCCAATGCCCCTTTCATCAAGGTCGAGGCGACCAAATTCACCGAGGTCGGCTATGTCGGGCGCGACGTCGACACCATCATCCGCGATCTGGTCGAAACGGCGATCAAGGATGCCCGCGAGGCGGCCATGCGCGGGGTCCGCAACCGCGCCCTGGACGCCGCCGAGGACCGCGTTCTCGAGGCGCTGCTGCCGGCGGCGCGCGGCGCCGGCTCGGCCGACGTGCCGGAGGAGACGGCGACGCGGCAGAAGTTCCGCAAGAAGCTGCGCGAGGGCGAACTCGATGACAAGGACATAGAGATCGAGCTGGCCGCGCCGCATGCGGCGATGGAGATCTTCGCGCCGCCGGGCATGGAGGAACTGACCCAGCAGATCCAGGGCATGTTCCAGAATCTCGGCGGCGGCCGGCGCAGCCGGCGCGCGATGAAGATCGGCGACGCCATGAAGGCGCTGACCGACGAGGAGGCGGCGCGCCTCATCAACGACGAGGAGGTCAAGACCGTGGCCGTCTACAACGTCGAGCAGAACGGCATCGTCTTCCTCGACGAGATCGACAAGATCGCCTCGCGCAGCGAGATGCACGGCGCCGACGTGTCGCGCCAGGGCGTGCAACGCGACCTCTTGCCGCTGGTCGAGGGCACGACGGTGTCGACCAAGTACGGCATGATCAAGACCGACCACATCCTGTTCATCGCCAGCGGCGCCTTCCACCTGGCCAAGCCTTCCGACCTGATTCCGGAACTGCAGGGGCGCTTCCCGATCCGCGTCGAACTCGATTCGCTGTCGGTCGAGGACTTCGAGTGCATCCTGACCCAGACCGACGCCTGCCTGACGCGCCAGTACCAGGCCCTGCTCGGCACCGAGGCGGTGACCCTGCAATTCGATCCCGATGGCATACGCCGGCTGGCCGAGATCGCCTTCCGGGTCAACGAGACCACCGAAAACATCGGCGCCCGCCGCCTCTACACGGTGATGGAAAAGCTGCTCGAGGACCTGTCCTTCGCCTCGGGCCGGCACGGCGCCGAAGCGGTGCGCATCGATGCCGCCTATGTCGACGCGCGCCTGGCAGAGCTGGCGCGAAGCGAGGACCTGGCCCGCTACGTTCTCTAGTTCGACCGCGGATCGATGTTTTACCGGATCGTCGCGGTCGTCTTCCCCGTCTTCGTCATCATCCTCGCCGGCTGGGCCTACGGCCGGCGGCGCAGCGCCGACATGACATCGGCAAACCTGCTCAACATGGACGTGTTCACGCCGGCGCTGGTGTTCGCCGCCCTGGCCGGCAAGAGCTACGATCTGGCCAGCTACGGGGCGCTGGCGGCGGCCGGCGTCGCCGTGGTGCTCGGTTCTGGCCTGATCGGCTGGCCGATCGCGCGGTTGTGCGGCCTGCAGGCGAAGACGCTGTTGCCGCCGATGATGTTCAAGAACTCCGGCAACATGGGCCTGCCGGTGCTGCTGCTGGCTTTCGGCGAGCCGGCGCTGCCCGCCGCCATTGTGCTGTTCCTGGTCACTAACCTGCTGCATTTTTCCTTCGGCGCCTGGCTCCTCGACCATCACGCGCGGCTGGCGACGCTGTGGCGCATTCCGGTGCTGCTGGCGGGACTGGCCGGGCTCACCGTGAGCCTGCTCGGCATCGCCATCTGGCCGCCGCTGCTGCTGGCGATCAAGATGGTCGGCGACATCGCCATTCCCCTGATGTTGTTTTCGCTCGGATTGCGCCTGACCACGGCGGACTGGCATACGGCGCGCAGCGGCCTGCTCGGGGCCGTATTGACGCCGCTGGCCGGCATGGCCGCGGCCTGGGCCGTCGCCGACCTGATGCGTCTGGAATCCGGCCAGGCCGACATGCTGCTCGTTTTCGGCGCCCTGCCGCCGGCGGTGCTCAATTACATGTTCGCCGAACGCTATCGCCAGGAACCGGAGAAGGTGGCGGCGATCGTCCTGGTCGGCAACGTCGCCGCGGCCGCGTTCGTCTCGCTGGCGCTGGTTCTCGTGCTGCATTGATCGCCATGCGGCATTCGGTCGCAGGTCGCGGGCCGGGGCAGGCTTTATGATGGCGCTTCCCGTCCGCATGACAAGAGAGTTTCCATAATGAAAAGCAAAGTCCGAATCGCCGCCCTGCTCACCCTGCTGGGTGTCGGCGGCCTGGCCCAGGCCTCCTGCGGCGGCGCGTTCTGTACCGTCAATACCGGTTCCGAAGCCCATGGCGACTGGGCCGGCCCCGGTACGCGCCTCGATCTGCACTACGAATTCGTCGACCAGAGGCAATTGCGCAGCGGCACCCGGAAAGTGTCGCCAGCCGGCGAGATCGGCGGCGAGCCGGACGAGTTGTCGACCGTCAACCGCATCCTGAAGTTGACCGTCGACCACAGCTTCGACGACCGCTGGGGCATGACCGTGCAGCTGCCTTATGTGCGGCGCAGCCACCTGCACATCAACAACAGCGACTTTCCCGGACCGACGGCGGAAAGCTGGAGCATCGGCGGCGTCGGCGACACGCGCGTGGTCGGCCGCTACCAGTTGTGGCGCGACGATACGGGCAAGGCGGCCGGCCTGCGCTTCGGCCTTAAGCTGCCGACCGGCCGCACCACGGTCATCAATGCCGACGGGGCGCGCGCCGAACGCACGCTGCAGCCCGGAACCGGCACCACCGACGCGGTGCTCGGCGCCTACTGGCGCGACGCCCTGGGCAGCGGCGACTGGTTCGCCTCGCTCAACTGGCAGCGGGCCCTCGACCAGCACGAAGACTTTCGGCCCGGGTCGGCGTTCAGCGCCGATCTCGGCATCAGCCGCCCGCTCGGCGGCATCTGGAGCGGCCAGGTGCAGCTCAATGCGGTGTGGCGCGGTCGCGACAGCGGAGCGCAGGCGGAGCCGAGCTTAAGCGGCGGCCATTCGCTGTTTCTCAGTCCCGGCGTGAGCGCCGCGATCGATCAGCACACGACCCTGTACGGATATCTGCAGCTGCCCTTGCGTCAATATGTCAATGGCACCCAGTTGACGGCGAAGTGGGGGGCTATAATCGGCTTTAGTCGAATGTTTTGAAGGAGCGGGGAAGCCGTGCCATGAAATGCCATCAGCATGTTATCGCCCTGGGGTGGGCGGTGCTCCTGTGCGCCGCCAGCGCTTCGGCGCAGACGCTCACCGTGAGCGGTGCCTGGGTACGCGGCACGGTGGCCGGCCAGTCGGCCAGCGGCGCCTTCATGGAACTGACCAGCAAGAACGACGCGACGCTGCTGTCGGTGTCGAGCCTGGTGGCCGGCGTCGTCCAGGTTCACGAGATGAAGATCGAAGACGGCGTCATGAAGATGCGGATGCTGCCAAAGCTCGAGCTGCCCGCGGGCAAGACCGTCCAGCTCAAGCCGGGCGGATATCACATCATGTTGATGGACCTGAAGCGTCCGCTGAACAAGGGCGATACGGTGCCGCTGCTGTTGAAGCTCGAAGGCAAGGACAAGAAGGTCGAGACCGTCGAGGTCAAGGCCGAGGTGCGCGACCTGACGGCGGCGGCCGACGGCCACGACATGAGTGCGCACAAGCACTGATTCCCGGGCGTTCAGGGAAGGATGGCTTCGCCGGCGAAGAGGTCCTCGACGCGCTCGCGACGGCGGATCAGGTGGACGCGGTCGCCATCGACCATGACCTCAGCGGCCCGCGGCCGGCTGTTGTAGTTGGAACTCATGGCCATGCCGTAGGCGCCGGCCGAGAGCACGGCCAGCAGATCGCCCGGCTCCAGCGCCAGCGAGCGGCCGTGGCCGAGAAAGTCGCCGGATTCGCAGACCGGCCCGGCAACCTCGTAGCTCCGCGGCGGCGTCGGCCGTGGCCGCACCGCCACGATGTCGTGCCAGGCGTCATAGAGGGCGGGACGGGCCAGATCGTTCATCGCCGCGTCGACGAGGGCGAAGTTGCGCGCCGCGTTATGCTTCAGGTATTCGACGCGGGTCAGCAGCAGGCCGGCGTTGCCGACCAGGGACCGGCCGGGTTCCAGCAGCAGCCTTTCCTTTCGACCGGCGAGGACGGCCAGCAGCGGCGCCAGGTAATCGGCCGCGTCGGGCGCCGCCTCGTCGGCCCGGTAGCGGATACCCATGCCGCCGCCGAGATCGAGGTGGGTCAAACTAATGCCCTCGGCAGCAAGGGTATCGGCCAGGCCGACGACCTTGGCCGCGGCCTCGGCGGCCGGGACCGGGTCGAGCAGCTGCGAGCCGATGTGGCAGGCGATGCCGCGGATTTCCAAGTTGGGCAGGATTCGGGCGCGACGGTAGAGATCGGCAGCCTCGTCTATGGCGATGCCGAACTTGCTGCTCTTGAGGCCGGTCGAGATATAGGGGTGGGTCTTCGGGTCGACGTCGGGGTTGACGCGTAGCGCGATCGGCGCCTTGCGGCCGAGACTGGCGGCGACTTCGTCGAGGCGTTGCAGTTCCCCGGCGGACTCGACGTTGAAGCAGTAGATGCCGGCGGCGAGGGCGTCGAGCATCTCCTCGCGGCTCTTGCCGACGCCGGAGAAGACGACCCGGCCGGGGTCGCCGCCGGCGGCGACGACGCGCGCCAGTTCTCCGCCGGAGACGATGTCGAAGCCGGCGCCCAGCTTGGCGAACAGGTTGAGGATGGCGAGGTTCGAATTGGCCTTGACGGCATAGCAGATCGTCGCCGCGCGCTGGCCGACGGCACTGCGGTAGGCGGCGAAGGCCTCTTCGAGCGCCGCCCGCGAATAGACGTAGCAGGGTGTGCCGTGGCGGCGCGCGATTTCCGCGAGCGGCGTCTGCTCGGCATGCAGGGCGCCGTCGACCGTCGGAAAGTGCTTCACTGCGCCGCCGGCCGGCTGGCTTTGCTGGTATCGTCGCCGTTGGCGGCCGGCGGCGATGCGGCGGGCTTCTGCGGGTGCAGGGTCAGCGGCGCCTTGGTGCCGCAGGCGGTGGCGAGGACGGCGAGGCCGGCCAGGAGCAGGAGCAGGAGCGGTCGCATGACGAAAGTATATTTTGGCACGAGGGTCGGGCCAAAATGGTATCACAGGGCCCCGCCAGCGGCCCGCTGCGGAGGGGAGCATGGACGAGCGTGATTTCAACGAAGCGGCCGAGGCGATGCTGGCGCGCATCGAACAGGCCCTCGAGTCCTGCGGCGTCGAGCTCGATTACGAGTTCAAGGCCGGAAGCGTGCTCGAGCTGGAATTCGACGACGGCAGCAAGATCATCGTCAACCGGCACAGCGCCGCTCGCGAAATCTGGCTGGCGGCAAAGTCGGGCGGCTACCATTTCCGGCTCGCCGGCGGCGAGCCGGACGGCCGCTGGGTAGGCACCCGCGACGGGCGCGAATTGCTTGAAGTCCTGGCGCGCTGCATCGGCGAACAGGGCGGCCGGGCCGTTACCTTAGGTTGACCGGCGGGTCCTTGACGGCGGGCCTGGCCGGCACCGGCTTGGCAACGGCATCGAGGACCGGCGCCGGCTCCTGCTGCCGTTCCGTCGGGTGCGGTATTTCGTCGGGTGGCGCCGGCAGCTGCTCGCTGTAGACGAACTCGCGCGAGATCTTGCCGCCCGGCTCGCTGGCATTGACGGTCACCAGTCCGGGCGGTGCTTCCATGTAGCTTTCGGCCACGTTGTGCAGGACCTTGTCCATGTAGCCTATCCATATCGGCAGGGCCGCCGCCGCACCGGTCTCGCCGTTGCCCAGCCGCCGCGGCTGGTCGAAGCCGATCCAGGCGATGGCGGCCAGCGTCGGCTGGTAGCCGCAGAACCAGGCGTCGACGTAATCGTTGGTGGTGCCGGTCTTGCCGGCGAGGTCATGGCGTTTGAGCACCACCGCCACCCGGGCGGCGGTGCCGCGTATGGTGACGTCGTGCATCATGCTGTCGAGGATGAAGGCATTGCGGGCATCGATGACGCGAAGATTCTCGTCGCCGGCGACCGGCGACTCGAACCGGGCCAGGACGGTACCCTTGCTGTCGTCGATTTCGCGGACGACATGGGGCTCGATGCGGTAGCCGCCGTTGGCGAACACCGAGTAGCCGATCAGTTGTTGCCACGGCGTTACCGAGCCGGCGCCCAGCGCCATGGTCAAGTAGGGTGGATGCTTGTCGGCGTCGAAGCCGAAGCGGGTCACGTAGTCCTGCGCGTAGTGGGTTCCGATCGATTTCAGGAGGCGGATCGAAACCATGTTCTTTGATTTCGCCAGGGCCGTCCGCAGCGTCATCGGCCCTTCGTACTTGCCGTCGTAGTTCTTCGGCTCCCAGGCCTGGCTGCCGGTTTCCTCCGCCGAAATCACGATCGGCTCGTCCGGCACTACCGACGCCGGGGTAAAGCCCTTTTCCATCGCCGCCGAGTAGATGAACGGCTTGAAGCTCGAGCCGGGCTGGCGCCAAGCCTGGGTCACGTGGTTGAACTTGTTGCGGTTGAAGTCGAAGCTGCCGATCAGGGCGCGGATCGCACCGTCGCTGGGATTGGCGGAAACGAAGGCGGCCTCGACATCGGGCAGTTGCGTGACCTGCCACGCCCCCTTGTCGTCTTTGCTGACGCGGATGATGGCGCCGCGGCGGATGCGCCTGTTGGCCGGGGCCTTGTCGTCGAGCATGCGCGCCGCGAACCTGAGGTTGTCGCCGCTGATGGTGACGATGCTACCGCCGCGCAGGTAGGCGCGGACGCTTTTCGGCGATGCGGTGAGCACCACGGCGGCCGGAAGTTCATCGACATCATCGATGTCCTGCAGGGCATCCTCGAGCTCCTCGTCATCGTCGCTGGTTACCGCCGAGAGGTCGGCGTAGGCCTCGGCGCCGCGATAGCCATGGCGGTGGTCGTAGTCCATCACCCCTTTGCGCAATGCCGCGTAGGCCGCGTCCTGGTCGGCCTTCATGATCGTCGTGACGATGCGCAGGCCGCGGTTGTAGGCATCCTCCTGGAAACGGTCGTAGGCGATCTGGCGGGCCATTTCGGCGACGTGGGCGGCCTTGACGCCGAATTCGTTGGGGTCGCGCTTGACCGTCAACACCTCCTTCTGGGCCGCATCGAGCTGGCCATCGTTGATGAAGCCCAGTTCGCGCATCCGCCGCAGGACATAGAACTGCCGTAGCCGGGCACGCTTCGGATTGGCCACCGGGTTGTAGGCCGAGGGTGCCTTAGGCAACCCGGCGAGCATCGCCGCCTCGGCGACGCTGAGGTCCTTGAGATTCTTGCCGAAGTAGATTTGCGCCGCGGCCGAGAAGCCGTAGGCCCGCTGTCCGAGGTAGATCTGGTTGATATAGAGCTCGAGGATCTCGTCCTTGCCGAGATTGTGCTCGATCTTGAAGGCGAGCAGGACTTCATAGATTTTGCGCGTCAGGGTCTTCTCCGACGAGAGGAAGAAATTGCGTGCCACCTGCATCGTGATCGTCGATGCGCCCTGGCGCTTGCCGCCGCTGACGAAATTTGAATAGGCGGCGCGCGCGATGCCGAGGGTGTCGATGCCCGGATGCTGGTAGAAGCGCTCGTCTTCGGCGGCGAGGATCGCCTGCTTCATTTTTGCCGGTACTTCGCTGATGCGCACGACATTGCGGCGCTCCTCGCCGAACTCGCCGATCAGGTAACCGTCTGCCGTGTACACCCGCAGCGGCACCTTCGGCCGGTAATCGGTCAAGGCTTCAAGGGACGGCAACTGCGGATAGGCGAGGATCAGAATGATGCCGCCCAGCGATAGCGCGATCAGCAATAATCCGAGCAGGACGAGCAGCGGGAAGAACACCCAGCGAAGGGAAGCGGGCAAGGATGGACTCGGCGTTGGGAAAAGAGCGCCGTATTATAGGACCCGGTCGCCGATTGCCAAACTGTAGCTTTTTCCAGACATGACCGAGTGAAAATGTATTTACAGCGGCAATGTTCCACAGATGACCGAGCGAAAATGTATTTACAGCGACAATGGTTGTTGTTAGCATCTAATGTGAATTATGCGTAGTGCGCCTAATTACATATTTTAAAAGGATTTACGTTGCAGATCGATTTTTCGATCTTTAACCCGAAGGCGCGACCCTTGGTCGGCTTGGACATCAGTTCGTCTTCGGTCAAGATGGTGGAACTCGCCGACGCCGGCAACGGCAACTATCGGATCGAACGCTACGCCGTCGAAACGCTGCCGCGCGATGCCGTCGTCGACGGCAACATCGCCAGCCTCGAGGGCGTCGCCGAAGGGGTCAAGCGGGCGTGGAAGCGTCTCGGTTCGTCGACCCGCTACGTCGCCATGGCGCTTCCCGCCGCCGCCGTCATCACCAAGAAGATCATCTTGCCGGCGAACCTGCGTGAAACCGAGATGGAAGCCCAGGTCGAGTCGGAGGCGAACCAGTACATTCCCTTCGCCCTCGACGAAGTCAATCTCGATTTCCAGGTCATCGGCGCCGCGCCGACGAGTCCCGACGAGGTCGAGGTGCTGATCGCCGCGTCGCGCAAGGAGAAGGTCGAGGACCGCGTCGCCTGCGCCGAGGCCGCCGGACTTAGGCCGCTGGTCATGGATGTCGAGTCCCACGCCGCGCAGGCGGCCTTCGAACTCGTTCAGGTCCAGCTGCCGGACGGCGGCAACGACCAAGTCATCGCCCTGGTCGACGTCGGCGCCAACGCGATGAACGTGTCGGTGATGCGCAACGGCCAGTCCGTCTATACGCGCGAGCAGGTCTTTGGCGGCAGCCACCTGACCCAGGACATCATGCGCGCCTATGGTATGAGCGCCGAGGAGGCGGAAGCCGCCAAACGGACCGGCTCGCTGCCGGAAAATTACGAACCTGAGATCCTGCGGCCGTTCATGGACAGCCTAGCCCTCGAAGTGTCGCGGGCCTTGCAATTCTTCTTCACGTCGACCCAGTACAACCAGGTCAATCACATTGTCCTGGCTGGAGGCTGCGCGGTCATTGCCGGACTCGACGACGTCGTCGCGACGCGAACCCAGGTGCCGACGCTGGTTGCCAATCCTTTTGCCAACATGGCTGCGTCGTCGCGGATCCGGCCGCGCAACCTGGTGGCCGACGCGCCCTCGCTGCTCGTCGCCTGCGGGCTGGCGTTGCGGAGGTTCGACGAGTGATCCGGATCAATCTCCTGCCGCACCGCGAAGAAAAGCGCAAGGCCCGGCGTCAACAATTTTATGCCTGGGCCGGCTTGGTCGTCGCCGTGTCGGGCGCGGTGTGGTTCGCCGGCTTCAGCGTGATCAACGGCATGATCAGTTCCCAGGACAGCAAGAACGACTTCCTCAAGAAAGAGGTTGCCGTGCTCGACAAGCAGATCGACGAGATCAAGCGCCTCAAGGAGCAGACCAATTCGCTGCTGGCGCGCAAGCGGATCATCGAGTCGTTGCAGGCAAACCGGGCCGAGACCGTGCATCTTTTCAACGAATTGGCGCGCCAGGTTCCCGACGGCATCTACCTGAAGACCCTGAAGCAGGCTGATCAGAAAATCGCCCTGACCGGCTTCGCCCAGTCGAACGCGAGGGTATCGACGCTGATGCGCAATCTCGAGGCGTCTCCGCTGCTTGAACGGCCCAACCTGATCGAAATCAAGGCCGCCAACATCGGCAGCCGGCCGCTGTCCGACTTCAGCCTCAATGTCTCTATCACGCGCAAGACCAGCGACAGCGACAAACCCGCCGCACCCGCCGCCACAGGGGGCAACAAGCCATGAAGGCGCCCACGCTATCCGGCGTCAAGATGCCCGCCCTCGATTTCAATACCCTGGCCGAGGATTTTCGTACCCTGGATCCGCGCGATCCGGGACTGTGGCCGGCGTTGCCGCGGCTGCTGATTTTGACGGCGGTGCTGCTGGCCCTGATCGTTGTCGCCTGGTGGTTCGGTTGGCGCGGCCAGTTGGAAGAATTCGATGCGAAACAGCAGCAGGAAGCCAAGCTCAGGGACGAATGGCTCGACAAGAAACGCCAGGCTGTGAATCTCGAGGAACACCGCAAGCAGCTGGCGGAAATCGACCGTTCCTTCGGCGTGCTGATCCGGCAGTTGCCGAACAAGGCCGAGATGGAGTCACTGCTTATCGACATCAACCAGGCGGGCCTCGGCCGCGGCCTGCAGTTCGAGCTGTTCAGGCCGGGGGCGGAAGTGTTCAAGGATTTCTACGCCGAGATGCCGATTCAAATCAAGCTGACGGGCAGTTACCACGACCTCGGGGCATTCGCCGGCGACGTGGCGAAGATGCCGCGTATCGTTACCCTGAACGATATCGACATGGGTGCAGGCGCCAAGGACGGCGCGACGCTTAGTTTCACCGCCGTGGCGAAAACCTTCCGTTACCTTGACGACGAGGAAGTGGCCAAGCAGAAGAAGGCGGCCAAGGGACCGGGAGCCGCCAAATGAGGTGCCGGCTTGTCGCCTCGGCCGTCTGCTGCCTGGTCCTGGCCGCCTGCGGCGGCGGAGAGCACGAAGACCTCAAACGGTGGATGGCCGAGTCCACCAAGGATTTCAAGGGGCACGTGCCCCCCCTGCCGGAGATCAGGCCTTTTCCGGTCGTTTCCTATGACGCTGTGGACGTCGTCGATCCGTTCCGGGCGAGCAAGATCGAACCCGAGAAGAGGGCCGGCCGTGGCGCCGGCACCGGCATCCAGCCTGACTTCGACCGGCGCAGGGAGCCGCTGGAGGCCTTTCCGCTCGAGTCCCTGAAGATGGTCGGCATGTTGCAGCAGGGCAAGATGAAGCATGCCGTGATCCTGGCCGGCAAGTCGGTGTACCAGGTCAAGATCGGCAATTACATGGGACAGGATTTCGGCATCATCACAAATATCACCGACAGCGAAGTTCAGCTCAGGGAATTGGTGCAGGATTCCTCGGGCGTCTGGGGCGAGCGCACCAGCGCGCTGGAACTGCAGGTACAGGAGGCACGGAAATGAAACCCATCGGCATAATCATGCGCTGTCTGGCCGCGTCGGCAGCGTTCGGCTGCCTGCTGCAGCCCGCCGCGGGGGCGGACAACGCGGCGAGCCCGGACCCGGCCGCGACGCAAAACGCGATCGAGAACCTGCAGGTCAGCCAGCAAGGCGGCAACACCATCGTCAAGCTGACCCTCAATCAGCCGCTCGCCAATCCGCCGGCGAGTTTCAGCATCGCGACGCCAGCCCGCATCGCCTTCGATCTTCCCGGCACGAGCAATTCCCTCGGCCGCTCGTCGCAGACCTTCAACGAGGGCGACCTGCGCAGCGTCAATATCGTTCAGGTCGGTGAGCGGACGCGCCTCGTCCTCAACCTGAAGGCGATGACGACCTTCGAGACCCGGCTCGACGGCAAGGCCTTCTACATCACGCTGGCGACAGCCGCGGCGGCCGGGGCGGCGGACTCGCCGCTGGGATCGCATTTTGCCGAAACCCAGCCTCAGGCCGTCCAGCAGAGCCTGCGCGACATCAATTTCCATCGCGGCAAGAACGGCGAGGCGCGGATCACCGTCGATCTGTCCGATCCGAATATCGGCATCGACATCCGCCAACAGGGCCCCAACCTGATCGTCGATTTCCTCAAGGCCTCGCTGCCGGAGTCGCTGCGCCGGCGCCTCGACGTGACCGACTTCGCCACGCCGGTGACGACGATCAACACCATGCCCCAGGGCGAAAACGTCCGCATGCTCATCAGCCCGCGGGGGCTCTGGGAGCACAACGCCTATCAGAGCGACAACCAGTTCGTCATCGAGGTTCGGCCGATCGCCGAAGACCCGAACAAGTTGGTCCAGGGTTCGCGGAGCGGCTACCAGGGCGAAAAGCTGTCGCTCAATTTCCAGAATGTCGATGTCCGCTCGGTCCTGCAGGTCATCGCCGACTTCACCAATTTCAACATCATCACCAGCGACACGGTTGCCGGCAACCTGACCCTGCGGCTCAAGGATGTGCCCTGGGACCAGGCCCTCGACATCATCCTCCAGGCCAAGGGCCTGGCCATGCGCAAGAATGGCAATGTCATATGGATCGCACCGCGCGATGAACTGCTGGCCAAGGAAAAGCTCGAACTCGAGTCCAAACAGCAGGTCGGCGACCTCGAGCCGCTGCGCACCGAAAGCTACCAGATCAACTATCACCGCGCCGAGGAAGTGTTCAACTTCCTCAAGAACAAGGACCAGACCATCCTCTCCAAGCGCGGCAGCGTCATTTTCGATAAGCGCACCAACAAAGTGTTCGTCAGCGACACCGCCAATCGGCTCGATGACGTGCGCCGCCTGGTTGCCGAAATCGACGTGCCGGCGCGCCAGGTGATGATCGAGGCGCGCATCGTCGAGGCGAGCGACAACTTCAGCAAGGACATCGGCGTGCGGCTGGGCGTCCATGACATCGGCGGCACCGGCAGCACCCTGCCCGGTGGCGCCAATGCTCGCTACACGATCGGCGGCCAGCTGGCCGACACCGGCTTTCACACCGGGCAAACGGTGACCGTGCCGGATTTCCTGCAGAACGCGCAAAGCGTGAACCTGCCGGCGGTGCCGCCGAACGGCGCCGCTGCCGGCGCCTTTTCCTTCATCCTGTTCAACAAGGCGATGACGCAGTTCCTCAACATCGAGCTTTCGGCGCTGGAGGCCGACGGCCGGGGCAAGATCGTTTCCAATCCGCGCGTCATGACCGCCAACCAGGTCGAGGCGATCATCGAACAGGGCACGGAGATTCCCTACCAGACGTCCAGCGGCAACCTGGGTACGAATGTCCAGTTCAAGAAGGCCAATCTGTCCCTCAAGGTGAAGCCGCAGATCACGCCCGATGGACGGATCATGATGTCCCTCGACATCAACAAGGATTCTCCAAACACGCTTATTACCAGCGGCGGCAATGTTGCGATCGATACCAAACATGTCCAGACCGACGTGCTGGTCGACAACGGCGGGACCGTGGTGATCGGCGGCATCTATACGGATACCTTCACCGACACCGTCACCCGGGTGCCCTTCCTCGGCGACCTCCCCTATGTGGGCTTCCTGTTCCGCAACACGTCGAAGAGCGACAAAAAGACCGAACTGCTGGTGTTCATCACGCCGAAGGTCGTCAGCGAGGCGCTGACGCTGCGCTGACGCCGCGGACGAGCGAGCGAGGCCGGCCGTCGTGCCGGCCTTTTTTTCGGCCTGCTACAATCGGGCGGTGGATACGGATCGCGACAACCTGTTCCTGGTCGGCATGATGGGTGCCGGCAAGACGACCATCGGCCGCCAGCTGGCGCGGCGGCAGCACAAGCGCTTCGTCGATTCCGACCACGAGATCGTCGCCCGCACCGGAGTGGAGATTCCGGTGATCTTCGAGATCGAAGGCGAGGCCGGCTTCCGGCGCCGCGAAGCGGCGGTCATCGACGACCTCAGCCGCGAGACGAACCTGGTCCTGTCCACCGGCGGCGGGGCGGTGCTCAACGCCGAGACCCGGCGCCTGCTGCGCAGCCGCGGCACCGTCGTCTATCTGCGCGTGGCGCCGCGGATCCTGCTCGAACGCACCGGTCACGACAAGAACCGGCCCCTGCTCCAGGTCGCCGATCCCATGGCCCGCCTCGAGGAGTTGTTCGCCGAACGCGACCCGTTCTACCGCGAGGTCGCGGACATCGTCGTCGAGGGCGGGCGGGTCGGCTCGACGGCGATCGTCCGCCGCATCGAGCAGGAGCTGCAGCGACGATGCGCCGCCTGAACGTTGCTCTGGCCGAGCGCGGTTATGACATCCTGATCGGTCCCGGGCTGCTACGCGAGGCCGGGGCGCCGCTCGCCGCCGCGGTGGGTCGGCGTGTCGCGGTGGTCAGCAACGGGACCGTGGCGCCGCTCTATCTCGAGGTGCTGGCCGCAACGTTGCGCTCTGCCGGCAGCGATGTGCTGCCTATCGTTCTGCCCGACGGCGAGGCCTTCAAGAACTGGGAAGCGCTGAACCGGATCTTCGACGCCTTGTTACAGGGCCGCTGCGACCGCGGCACCACCGTCGTCGCCCTTGGCGGCGGCGTGATCGGCGATCTGGCAGGCTTTGCCGCCGCGACCTATCAGCGCGGCGTGCCCTTCGTCCAGGTGCCGACCACCCTGCTGGCCCAGGTCGATTCATCTGTCGGCGGAAAGACGGGCATCAACCATCCGCGCGGCAAGAACATGATCGGGGCCTTTTGGCAACCCCGACTGGTCGTTGCCGACACGGACACGCTGGCTACGCTGCCGGACCGCGAACTGTCGGCCGGTCTCGCCGAAGTCATCAAGTACGGGCTGATCCGCGACTTGCCGTTCCTCGAATGGCTCGAGGCGAACATGCCACGCCTGCGCGAGCGCGATCCCGCCGCGCTTGCCTTCGCCATCGAGCGCTCCTGCGCCAACAAGGCGCAGGTCGTTGCCGAGGACGAGCGGGAAACGGCGCGGGAAGGCGGCCGGGCGCTGCTCAACCTGGGCCACACCTTCGGCCATGCCGTGGAGGCCGGCATGGGCTATGGCGAATGGCTGCATGGCGAGGCGGTTGCAGCCGGCACGGTCATGGCCGCCGAACTGTCGCATCGCTTGGGCTGGCTTGCCGATGCCGACATCGAGCGTGTGAGCGCCCTGCTGGCGGCAGCCGGCCTGCCGATCCGCGGCCCGGCGCTGGGCGCCGACCGCTATCTGGACTTAATGGGACACGACAAGAAGGTCGTCGCCGGCCGCCTTCGACTGGTGCTGCTGAGACGCCTCGGCGAGGCCGTCATCTGGGCCGATGTTCCCGAGGCGGAGATCCGGGCGGCCATCGCCGCCAGTTGCGATGGCTGAGACGGCACCCTACGCCGTTGACGAAGGGCGCTCGCGCGGTCGCAGCCACGCCGAACCGCGGCCGAAATCGCGCAGCGAATTCCAGCGTGACCGCGACAGGATTCTCCATTCGACGGCCTTCCGCCGCCTCGAATACAAGACCCAGGTGTTTGTCAATCATGAAGGCGACCTGTTTCGTACGCGCCTGACCCACACCCTCGAGGTCGCCCAGATCGCCCGCACCGTCGCCCGCGCGCTCAAGGTCAATGACGATCTGGCCGAGGCGATCGCCTTCGCCCATGACCTCGGCCACACGCCCTTCGGCCATGCCGGCCAGGACGCCCTCAACGCCTGCATGGCCGCCTACGGCGGCTTCGAGCACAACCTGCAGTCGCTGCGCACCGTCGACCATCTCGAAGAGCGTTATGGCGCCTTCGACGGGCTCAACCTGATGTTTGAAACCCGGGAGGGCATACTCAAGCATTGCTCGCCGGCCAACGCCCGCCGCCTCGGCGAGGTCGGGCGACGCTTCGTGGAAGACCGCCGGCCCAGCCTCGAGGCGCAGATCGGCAATCTCGCCGACGAAATCGCCTACAACACCCACGATCTCGATGACGGACTGCGCGCCGGCCTGATCGATCCGGGGCAGATCGAAGGCCTCAGCCTGTATGCCCGGCACGCCGCCGAAGTTCGCGCCGAGTTTCCAGCCATTGCCGGCAGGCGCATGATCCACGAGGCCATCCGCCGCATCATCGATGCCCAGGTCACCGATCTGCTGGCGGAATCGGCGCGGAGGATCGTCGAGGCCGGCGTCGCCAGCATCGACGAGGTGCGGGCCGCGCCGCTGCTGGTGGCCTTCGGCGATGCCATGCTCGAGGAAAACCGCCGGCTGAAATCCTTCCTCCACGAGAAGCTGTACCGCCATTACCAGGTGCTGCGCATGACCAGCAAGGCCCGCCGCATCGTCACGGAACTGTTTGCCGCCTTCATGGACGAACCGCGCCTGCTGCCGCCCCAGTACCGACGGCAGGCAGAGGCCGACAAGCCGCGTACCATCGCCGACTACATTGCCGGAATGACCGACCGCTACGCGATGAAGGAACACCGGCATTTATTCTCCGTCGGCGAGAGCTAGCGGTTCCCGGAGCCGGGGCGCCGCGTATTGAGTCCGGCCCGATTTGCCGGTATATTCAATCGTTCGCCCATCGGGTTTGCTCAAAGCCGGTACGCTGCTCCGCAAGCTTCATCCAGGCTGGGGCGCCCGGCTTTTTTCGCGACCGTCGCCGCGGCGACGGTACGCTTTCCTGCCGAGGAATGACGAGATGGTCCTCCCGCAACGCCAAGGTCTCTACGACCCCGTCAACGAACACGATGCCTGCGGTGTCGGTTTCGTCGCCCAGATCAAGAACCGGAAAAGCCATGCCATCATCGAGCAGGGCCTGCGGATCCTCAAGAACCTCACGCACCGCGGCGCCACCGGCTACGATCCGCTGCTCGGCGATGGCGCCGGCATCCTGATCCAGTTGCCCGACGCCTTCCTGCGCGAAGAGGCGGCCGGGCTCGGCATCATCCTGCCGGCCACGGGCGACTACGCCTGCGGCAACGTCTTCCTGCCCCAGTCGGGTACCGGGCGTCTGGCCTGCGAATCGGCCGTGGCGCGGATCGTCCACGAGGAAGGTCAGCGCTTCCTCGGCTGGCGCGACGTGCCGCGCAACAATGCCGGCCTCGCCCAAGCCGCCAGGGACCGGGAACCGGTGGTGCGCCAGGTCTTCATCGGCCGCGGCGAGGCGACCGTCGACCGCAACGCCTTCGAGCGCAAGCTCTTCGTCATCCGCAAGCGCGTCGAACATCAGGTGCGCGACCTTAAACTCGACGACGGCCGGCAGTTCTACGTCCCGTCGCTGTCCTCGCGGACCCTGGTATACAAGGGCATGCTGCTGGCCGATCAGGTGGGCACCTACTATCTCGACCTTCAGGACAAGCGCCTGGTGTCGGCGCTGGCCCTGGTGCACCAGCGCTTCTCCACCAACACCTTCCCGACCTGGGACCTAGCGCACCCATTCCGCATGATCGCCCACAACGGCGAAATCAACACCCTGCGCGGCAACATCAACTGGATGGCGGCGCGGCAGAAGACCATGGCCTCGAAGCTGCTCGGCGACGACCTCGACGAACTGTGGCCGCTGATCGTCGAAGGCCAGTCCGACTCGGCCTCCTTCGACAATGCGCTGGAACTGCTGGTGATGGGCGGCTACTCGCTCTCCCACGCCATGATGATGCTGATTCCCGAGGCCTGGGCCGGCAATCCGCTGATGGACGAGGAGCGCCGCGCCTTCTACGAATTCCACGCCCCGATCATGGAGCCGTGGGACGGCCCCGCCGCCGTGGCCTTCACCGACGGCCGCCAGATCGGCGCCACCCTCGACCGCAACGGCCTGCGGCCGGCGCGCTATCTCGTCACCGATGATGACATTGTCCTGATGGCGTCGGAGATGGGGGTGCTGACTTTCCCCGAGGAAAAGATCGTCAAGAAATGGCGCTTGCAGCCGGGCAAGATGTTCCTCATCGACCTCGAGCAGGGCCGCATCATCGACGATGCCGAGATCAAGAATGTCTTGTCGACCAACGAACCCTATGGCCGCTACGTCGAGGAGGCACGCGTCTTCCTCAGCGAGCTGCCGGCCGTCAATGGCAAGACCCGGCCGCCCCACGAGACCTTGCTCGATACCCAGCAGTCCTTCGGCTACACCCAGGAGGACATCAAGTTCATCCTGGCGCCGATGGCCAGCGCCGGCGAGGAGGCGACCGGCTCGATGGGCAATGACTCGACCCTGCCGGTCCTGTCCAACCGCAATAAGCCGCTCTATCTCTATTTCAAGCAGCTCTTCGCCCAGGTGACGAACCCGCCGATCGATCCGATCCGCGAGGAGATCGTCATGTCGCTGGCCTCCTTCATCGGCCCCCGCCCCAACCTGCTCGGCGTCGACGAGGAACACCTGACGCCGCGCCTCGAAGTGCTGCAGCCGGTGCTGGGCGACGAGGACCTGGCCAAGCTGCGCGCCATCGACAAGCTGACCGCCGGCCGCTTCAAGACCCTGGTCCTCGACATCACCTACCCGGTTGCCGAGCGCGCCGCCGGCTGCGAAGCGGCACTGCAGCGGCTGGCCGCCGCCGCCGAACAATCGGTGGCCGACGGCTACAACGTGTTGATCCTGTCCGACCGCAACATCCGCCGCGATCGCGTCGCCGTGCCGGCGCTGCTCGCCACCTCGGGCGTCCACCATCACCTTGTCAAGAAGGGCCTGCGCACCAGCACCGGCCTGGTCGTCGACACCGGTTCGACCCGCGAGGTCCATCACTTCGCGCTGCTCGCCGGCTATGGTGCCGAAGCGGTCTGTCCCTGGCTGGCCTATGCCACCATCGCCGACATCACCGACCAGTTGCCCGGCGGACTGGGGCCCAAGGAGACGCAAAAGCGTTTCGTCAAGGCCATCAACAAGGGTCTGTTGAAGGTCATGTCGAAGATGGGCATATCGACCTACCAGTCCTATTGCGGCGCCCAGATCTTCGAGGCCATCGGGCTCAACTCGGCCTTCGTCGACAAATATTTCACCGGCACCGCGACCCAGATCGAGGGCATCGGCCTGGCCGAAGTGGCCGAGGAAGCGGTGCGCATCCATCTCGACGCCTTCGGCAACGACCCGGTGCTGGCCAACGCTCTCGATGTCGGCGGAGAATATGCATTCCGCGTACGCGGCGAGGAGCACGCCTGGACCCCTGACGCGATCGCCAAGCTGCAGCACGCGACGCGCTCCGGCCGCGCCGAGACCTACCGTGAATATGCGAAAATCATTAACGACCAGAGCCGCCGGATGATGACGCTGCGCGGCCTGTTCGAGGTCAAGCCGGCCGGCCCGCCGGTGCCGCTCGACGAAGTCGAACCGGCCAAGGAGATCGTCAAGCGCTTCGCCACCGGCGCCATGTCGCTCGGCTCCATTTCGACCGAGGCGCACACGACGCTGGCGATCGCCATGAACCGCATCGGCGGCAAGTCGAACACCGGCGAGGGCGGCGAGGATCCGACCCGCTTCAATCCGGTCGAAGGCAGCAAGATGCTGTCCGATCTGATCGGCAAGAGCCGCGTCGAACGCGACATCGAGCTTCACGATGGCGACTCGCTGCGCTCCAAGATCAAGCAGGTCGCCTCCGGCCGCTTCGGCGTCACCGCCGAATACCTGGCCAGCGCCGACCAGCTGCAGATCAAGATGGCCCAAGGCGCCAAGCCCGGCGAGGGCGGCCAGCTGCCCGGCCACAAGGTCTCCGAGTACATCGGCTTCCTGCGCCATTCGGTGCCCGGCGTCGGCCTGATTTCGCCGCCGCCGCACCACGACATCTACTCGATCGAGGATCTGGCACAGCTGATCCACGACCTGAAGAACGGCAACCCCGAGGCCTCGATCTCGGTCAAGCTGGTTTCCGAAGTCGGTGTCGGCACCGTCGCCGCCGGCGTCGCCAAGGCCAAGGCCGACCACGTCGTCATCGCCGGCCACGACGGCGGCACCGGCGCGTCGCCCTGGTCGTCGGTCAAGCATGCCGGCACGCCCTGGGAACTGGGTCTGGCCGAGACGCAGCAGACCCTGGTGCTGAACCGCCTGCGCGGCCGCATCATGGTCCAGGCCGACGGCCAGATGAAGACCGGCCGCGACGTGCTGATCGCGGCCCTGCTCGGCGCCGACGAATTCGGCTTCGCCACGGCGCCGCTGGTGGTCGAAGGCTGCATCATGATGCGCAAGTGCCACCTCAATACCTGCCCGGTCGGCGTCGCCACGCAGGACCCGCTGCTGCGCGCCCGCTTCACCGGCCAGCCGGAGCACGTCGTCAACTACTTCTTCTTTGTCGCCGAGGAAATCCGCGAATACATGGCCGGCATGGGCATCCGCAAGTTCGTCGAGCTGATCGGCCGCGCCGACCTGCTCGACACGCGCCAGGGCATCGAGCACTGGAAGGCGCGCGGCCTCGACTTTTCGAGGATATTCCACATGCCGCCGGTCCCGGCCCACGTGGCCCGCTCGCACTGCGAGGCGCAGGACCATGGCATCGCCAAGGCGCTCGACCATGAGCTGGTCCGGCAGGCCCATGCGGCGCTCGAACGGGGCGAGAAAGTCGTCATCGAAACACCGATCCGCAATGTCAATCGCACCTGCGGCACGATCCTCTCGCACGAGGTGGCGAAACGCTACGGCCACGCCGGCCTGCCCGACGGCACGATCACGGTCAGGCTCGCCGGCACCGCCGGGCAGAGCTTCGGCGCCTTCCTGGCCCGCGGCATCACGCTGGACCTGACCGGCGAGGCCAACGACTATGTCGGCAAGGGCCTCTCGGGCGGGCGCATCATCGTCCGGCCGCCCAAGGAATTCCGCGGCAAGCCTGAAGAGAACATCATCGTCGGCAACACCGTGCTCTACGGCGCCATCGCCGGCGAGGTCTTCTTCCGCGGCGTCGCCGGCGAGCGCTTCTGCGTGCGCAACTCCGGCGCCACGGCGGTCGTCGAGGGCACCGGCGATCACGGCTGCGAATACATGACCGGCGGCACCGTGGTCGTCCTGGGCCAGACCGGCCGCAACTTCGCCGCTGGCATGAGCGGCGGCGTCGCCTACGTCCTCGACGAGGACAAGTCCTTCGAGAAGCGCTGCAACCTGTCGATGGTGGCCCTCGAGCCGGTACCCGAGGAAGTCGCGCAGTCCGAGACCGGCGAACTCGAAGGCCACGGCAAGGTCGATGTCCGCCACCTCGGCCGTGTCGACGAGGAACTGCTCAAATCGCTGATCGGTCAGCACGTCGAGTACACCGGCAGCGAGCGGGCGCAAGCCATCCTCGCCGAATGGCCGAATTACCGCCACAAGTTCGTCAAGGTTATGCCGAACGAATACCGTCGCGCCCTCACCGAGATGGCGCAGCAGAAGCAGCTGGAGGCCGCGTAAAGATGGGCAAGCCCACCGGATTTCTCGAGTATCAGCGTCTGTCCGAGGTCTACGAGGCGGTCGAACGGCGCGTCGGCAATTACCGCGAGTTCATCCACCCGCTTTCCGACGACGCGGCGAAGATACAGGGAGCCCGCTGCATGGACTGCGGCATTCCCTTCTGCAACAGCGGCTGCCCGATCAACAACCTGATCCCCGACTGGAACGACCTCGTCTATCGCGGCCGCTGGCGCGAGGCCGCGGAGATGCTGCATTCGACCAACAACTTCCCGGAATTCACCAGCCGCGTCTGCCCGGCGCCCTGCGAGGAAGCCTGCACGCTGAACATCGACAAGTCCCCGGTCGGCATCAAGTCGATCGAGCGCGCCATCATCGACAAGGCCGGCGAGAACGGCTGGGTGGTGCCGCAGCCGCCGGCCGTGAAAACCGGCAAGAAGGTGGCCATCGTCGGCTCGGGCCCGGCCGGTCTCGCCGCCGCCCAACAGCTGGCCCGCGCCGGCCATGAGGTGACGGTCTATGAAAAGAATGCCGCCATCGGCGGCCTGCTCCGCTACGGCATTCCCGACTTCAAGCTCGACAAGCGCCTGATCGACTGGCGCATGGCGCAGATGCAGGCGGAAGGCGTCAGCTTCGTCACCAACACCCGGGTGACCGGCAGCGAGCTGCCGAAAGGCGTCGTCAACGACGCCAGGAAGAGTATCCCGGCCGCCCGGCTGCTGAAGCATTTCGATGCCGTTGTCCTGGCCGGCGGCGCCGAGAATCCGCGCGATCTGCCGGTGCCGGGCCGCGATCTCGACGGCGTCCATTTCGCCCTCGAGTTCCTGATCCCGCAGAACAAGGAAGTGGCCGGCGGCCGCCGGAACCCGATCAATGCCAAGGGCAAACACGTGCTGGTCATCGGCGGCGGCGACACCGGCTCCGACTGCGTCGGCACCAGCAACCGCCACGGCGCCGCCAGCATTACCCAGATCGAACTGCTGGCGCAGCCGCCCGAACAGGAGAACGGTCCGCTGGTCTGGCCGTACTGGCCGCTCAAGCTGCGCAGCTCCTCGTCGCACCAGGAGGGCTGCGAGCGCGACTGGTCGATCGGCACCAAGGAATTCATCGGCGAAAACGGCAAGCTGAAAGCCGTCAAGGCGGTGCGCCTCGAGTGGAGCAACGGCAGAATGAGCGAAGTTCCGGGATCCGCATTCGAGCTCAAGGCCGACCTCGTTCTGCTGGCCATGGGCTTTCTCGGTCCGGTCGGCGGCGTCCTCGATGCCTTCGGCGTCGACAAGGATGGTCGTAGCAACGCCCGGGCCGACACCGAAGCCGACGGTGCCCGGGCTTATGCTACCAGCGTAGCCAAGGTGTTCGCCGCCGGCGACATGCGCCGCGGCCAGTCGCTGATCGTCTGGGCGATCCGCGAGGGCCGGCAATGCGCTCGGGCCGTCGACGAGTTCCTGATGGGCTCGACCACCCTGCCGCGCTGAGCGCCGGCGCACCGTTCGCAGAGGGCGCGGGGGAAAGCGTTAAACTTTCCCGGCGCCATTTTTTCTCGCACCGATCATGACGCCTCCAAACCTGAACGTCGTCATCCTTGCCGCCGGCCAGGGCAAGCGCATGCGCTCCGATCTGCCCAAGGTCCTCCATCCTTTGGCCGGTCGGCCGATGCTGGCCCATGTCCTCGACACCGCCCGCCGGCTCGGCGCCACCGTGCTCTGCGTCGTCTACGGCCACGGCGGCGAACGCGTGCGCGAGGCGCTGCCGGCCGACGATGTCGTCTGGGTACGCCAGGAGCGCCAGCTCGGCACCGGCCATGCGCTGCTGCAGGCGCTGCCGCGGCTCGACCCGCGCCTGCCGACCCTGGTGCTCTACGGCGACGTGCCGCTGATCGACTTGGGAACGCTGCGGCGCCTGATCGGCGAAGCTGCCGCCGGCCTGGCGCTGCTGACCGCGACGCGCGACGAGCCCCATGGCTACGGGCGCATCGTCCGCGTCGACGGATCCATCCGGCGCATCGTCGAGGAGAAGGATGCCGACGATGCCGAGCGCGCCATCCGCGAAATCAACACCGGCATCCTCGTCGCCCCGACGGCGGCGCTGCGCCGCTGGCTGCCGGCGCTCTCGGCGGGCAATGCCCAGGGCGAGTATTACCTTACCGACATCGTCGCCATGGCCGTCGCCGAAGGGCTCGAGGTCCGTTCGGCGCGCCCGGCCCATATCTGGGAAACCGAGGGCATCAACGGCAAGGCCCAACTGGCGGCGCTGGAGCGGATCTACCAGGGCGCGCTGGCGGCGCGCCTGCTCGATGACGGTGTCACGCTGGCCGATCCGGCGCGGATCGACGTGCGCGGCGAACTGCACTGCGGGCGTGACGTCTTCATCGACGTCGGCTGCGTCTTCGAAGGCCGCGTCGAACTCGGCGACGGCGTCGTGGTCGGTCCCAACTGCGTGCTGCGCGACAGCGTCGTCGGCGCCGGCGCCCGCCTGGCCGCCTTCAGCCATTGCGACGGGGCGCGGATCGGCGCCGACGGCCGGGTCGGCCCCTATGCCCGCCTGCGTCCCGGCGCCGATCTGGGCGCCGACGTCCATATCGGCAATTTCGTCGAAGTGAAAAACACGACGATCGCCGCGCACTCGAAGGCCAACCACCTCGCCTATCTCGGCGACGCGACGATCGGCAGCCGGGTCAACGTTGGCGCCGGCACCATCACCTGCAACTACGACGGCGCCAACAAGCACCGCACCGTCATCGAAGATGACGTCTTCATCGGTTCGGACAGCCAGCTGGTGGCGCCGGTCACCGTCGCCCGCGGCGCCACGCTGGGCGCCGGCACCACCCTGACCCGCGACGCGCCGGCCGGACAGCTGACCGTCTCGCGCGCCAAGCAGGTGTCATATCCCGGCTGGAAGCGGCCCGTCAAGGACAAGTCCTAAGGAGTCATCGGCATGTGCGGCATCGTCGCGGCAGCGGCCGGACGGAACGTTGTTCCCGTCCTCATAGAAGGCCTCCGGAAACTCGAGTATCGCGGCTACGATTCGGCCGGCCTGGCGGCGCTGACACCGGCCTTGACGCGGCTGCGCAGCGTCGGCCGCGTCGCCGAACTGGCCGCCCGGGCGCAGGGCCTCAGCGCCGCCTGCGGCATCGCCCATACGCGCTGGGCGACCCACGGCGTGCCCTCCGAGCGCAACGCCCATCCCCACGTCTCCGGCGATCTGGCCGTCGTCCATAACGGCATCATCGAGAATTATGCCGAACTCAAGGAACGGCTCGTCGGCCGCGGCTACCGCTTTACCTCCGACACCGACACCGAAGTCATCGCCCACCTGATCGCCGCGACCCTGCGCGAAACCCCCGATCTCTTCGAGGCCGTGCGCCGGGCCACCGCGGAACTGGTCGGCGCCTATGCCATCGCCGTGCTGCGCGAGGGCGAGCCGCGCATCGTCGTCGCCCGGCACGGTGCCCCGCTGCTGATCGGCAAGGCCGCCGACGGCGTCTTCGCCGCCTCCGACACCTCGGCCCTGCTGCAGGTGACCCGGACCATGATCTATCTCGAGGACGGCGATTGCGCCGAGATCCGCCGCGACGGCTACCGCATCGTCGCTGCTGGCGGCGAGGCCGCGCACCGCGCCGAGCACCACAGCGCCCTCTCGGCGGACGCCGTCGAGCTCGGCCCCTACCGCCATTACATGCAGAAGGAAATCTTCGAGCAGCCGCGGGCCCTGGCCGATACGCTGGAAATGATCGCCGCGGCGCAGACCGTGTTGCCCAACCTGTTCGGCGCCGACGGCCCGGAGCTGCTCGGCGGCGCGCAGTCGGTGCTGATCCTGGCCTGCGGCACCAGCCACCATGCCGGCCTCGTTGCCCGCTACTGGATCGAACAGCTCGCCGGGCTGCCCTGCAGCGTCGAGATCGCCAGCGAGTACCGCTACCGCACTTCGGTGCCAAACCCGCGCCAGCTCGTCGTCGCCATTTCCCAGTCGGGCGAGACCGCCGACACCCTGGCCGCCGTCAAGCACGCCCGCAGCCTCGGCCAGGCCCGCACGCTGGCCATCTGCAATGTCGCCGAATCGGCCCTGGTGCGCGATTCGGCGCTGTGCTTCCTGACCCATGCCGGACCGGAGATCGGCGTCGCCTCGACCAAGGCCTTCACGACGCAGCTGGCGGCGCTGTTCCTGCTCGCCTTGACCCTCGCCAGGCTCAACGGCCGTATCCGGCCTGCCGAAGAGAGCGCCTGCCTCGCGGCGCTGCGCCACCTGCCGCTGGCCGTGGCCAAGGTCCTCGAACTCGAAGCCGAGATCAAGATATGGGCGCAGGGCTTCGCCATGAAGCAGCACGCCCTGTTCCTCGGCCGCGGCCCGCATTACCCGATCGCCCTCGAAGGCGCGCTGAAGCTCAAGGAGATCTCCTACATCCACGCCGAGGCCTATGCGGCTGGCGAACTCAAGCACGGGCCGCTGGCGCTGGTCGACCGCGAGATGCCGGTCATCGCCGTCGCTCCCAACGACCAGCTGCTCGAAAAGCTCAAGTCCAACCTCCAGGAAGTCCGCGCCCGCGGCGGCGAGCTCTACGTCTTCGCCGACGCCGGCGTCGGCATCAATGAGTCGGAGGGCGTACACATCCTGCGGCTGCCCGAACACTACGGCCCGCTCTCGCCGGTGCTGCATGTCGTGCCGCTGCAGCTGCTCGCCTACCACGCCGCCCTGGTCAAGGGTACCGACGTCGACAAGCCGCGCAACCTCGCCAAGTCGGTCACCGTCGAGTGAAGCGCGACCCGGCCAGAAATTCGTCGCCATGTTCGCGCCAAGCGCTGCCGCAGTTGGCCGGCATCGCGCGGCAACTCGGGTTTCGCCAAACTGACCTGGGCAGGGCAATCGGGCGGGTGCCTAGCACGTGACAAATGCATATCGACTTACTGACCGAACGGCCGGTGGTGAAACGGTTTTTTCGGCTTGTTGCGGCGAAATGAAGATGCGAGCATTCTCCACGGTCATCGAGTCGCCGAGCCTGTCGCGTGGTTTGGCTGCAGCCGGCATTAGCGCCGGACAGCCGTGGAGCGAGTGGTGATGAGGGGCAGGGCAAATGTGCGCGAAGCCAAGCCGTTCAATCTGAGCCGCCGGTTTGCCGTCGCCGGAATCATTTGTATTGCCACCATCAGCATAGCCGCCGCGTTATCGCTGTCGCGGCTGGTCGGCGACCGCCTCCTTCAGCAGGACGCGGAGCTGTCGATGCAGTTCGTGCAAAGCGGATTAGGGGCCGACGACCCCAAGTCGCCGGACAATTCCAGTGTCATAGGTGATTCCGCGCAGTTGCAGGAGATGTTCAACCGTTTCGCACAGATGCCCGACGTGATTCGCACCAATATCTTCGGGACGGACCAGATCGTGCTCTGGTCGAACGACCGTTCCCTGATCGGCCGGCGGGTCGGACCGGATCCCGACCTCGAAGCGGCTCTCGCCGGACAACTGGTCGTCAATAGCGGCGAGACCGATGCGCGCGGCGAGCACAAGGCCGAACGTGACAGCGTGGGCAGGAGCGCGCAGGAGTTTGTCGAATTCTATCTGCCGATTCGCGCCGGCGACCCGGAACGGGTGGTGGCCGTCGGGGAGATTTACAAGACCCCGAGGCGCCTGTTCGACCTGATCCACACGCTGCAGGTCGGCATCTGGATCGGTGCCGCGATCGCCGGAGCCTTCCTCTTCGTGGCGCTGTTCTCGGTGGTGCGCCGGGCCGATAAGCTGATCCATGCCCAGCAGGAGCGGCTGGTGCAATCGGAAACCCTGGCCGTTGTCGGCGAACTCGGCACCGCCGTGGCCCACGGCATCCGCAATCCCCTGGCGGCGATCCGCTCGTCGGCGGAGCTGCTCCTCGAACCGCTTCCGGCAGAGGTGTACCGGCAGAATGCACATGACATAATTGCCGAGGCCGATCGGCTCGACCACTGGGTGCACGGGTTCTTGAACTTTGCCCGCCTGCCGGCCGACAGCATCGTCCCGGTCGATGTCGGGCCCCTGCTGGTCGAGTGCTTCGCCGGTTACGAGCGGACCGCCAAGCCGAAGCGGATCGAACTGAGCACCGATGTCGCCGCCGACGTCCCCGAGATCTATGCCGACCCGATGCTGCTCGCCCAGGTCATCGGCAATCTGGTCGTCAATTCCCTCGAACTTAACCCGCCGCCACGACGCGTCCGCGGCACCGTGAGCTGCGACCGGTCGCGCAAGTGCGTGATCGTCAGCGTCCGTGACGATGGACCCGGAATGACCGAGCAGGAAGCGGCGCGTGCGCTCAAGCCCTTCTTCACCACCAAACGTGACGGGCTCGGCCTCGGCCTGACGCTCGCCAAGCGTGTCGTCGAGCGCAGCGGCGGCAGCATTGCCATCCACAGCGCACCCGCCCAGGGTGCCGAGATCCGGCTCGAATTCCCAGTGCGGAGCTGACATGGCCTACGGCGTTCTGATCATCGATGACGAAGTGACGCTGGCGAAAAACCTGCGGACCTATCTCGGGCAGCAGGGCTACGAGGTGCGCCAGGCTGACAGCGCCGAGGAGGGCCTGGCGCAACTCGACGCCTTCAACCCCGATGCGGTATTGCTCGATTTCCACCTGCCCGGCATCGACGGGCTGGAAGCGCTGGCCCGGCTGCGCAAGATCGATGCCCAGGTCAAGGTGATCATGCTGACCGGCCACGGCAGCATCGAACTGGCCGTCGATGCGATGAAGGCCGGCGCCTACGACTTTCTTACCAAGCCGATCGCCCTCGGCCAACTGAAGCTGATCCTGGAACGGGCCCTGGGCGAAGAGCGCATCGAGGGAACGCTCTCCTACTACAATCGCCGCGAAGCCCAGCAAAGCGGCCTCGAACTGCTGGTCGGCGAGTCCGCGCCGATGCGGCTCCTGAAGAAGAAGATCGTGCAGGTGCTCAATGCCGAACGCGGTCTGACCGACGGCATCGGTCCCGCCGTGTTGATCACCGGCGAGACCGGCAGCGGCAAGGAACTGGTGGCGCGTGCCCTGCATTTCGACGGTCCGCGCGCCGGCGGCCCGTTCGTCGAACTGAACTGCGCGGCGTTGCCGGCACAGCTGCTCGAGTCGGAACTCTTCGGTCATGAACGCGGCGCCTTCACCGACGCCCGCGAACGCAAGCTGGGACTGGCCGAGTCGGCCGGCGGCGGCAGTTTGTTCCTCGACGAGATCGGCGACATCGATCTGTCGCTGCAGGCCAAGCTGCTCAAGCTGATGGAGGAAGGCAGCGTGCGGCGGCTGGGCAGCCTGCGCGACCACAAGGTGAACGTGCGCTTCATTACCGCCACTCACCAACACCTCGAAAATTTGGTGGCCGAAGGCAGGTTTCGCAGCGACCTGTTTTATCGCGTCCGCGTCGTCCAGCTGCACGTGCCGCCGCTGCGCGAGCGCGGTGCCGACATCCTCCTGCTGGCGCGCCACTTCCTTGCCGTGCACGGCGAGCGTTACGGCAAACCCAGCCTGGCCTACAGCGCCGCCGCGGAACGCACGCTGCTGGGTCATTCCTGGCCCGGCAACGTGCGGGAACTGCGCAACGTCGTCGAACAGGCGGTCTTGCTGGCGACCGGCGATCACATCGAACCGGCGCTGCTGCCGCTGGCCAACACCAGCCCGGCAGCGCAGAGCGAGGATGGCTGGCGCGCGCCGACCATTCCGGACGAAGGCTTCGATCTGGAACTTCTGGAACGCGACCTGGTGCGGCAGGCGCTGGAGAAGTCCGGCTGGAACATCGCTCAGGCGGCGCGTCTGCTCCGCCTCACCCGTGACAAGCTGCGCTCGCGCATCGAGAAGTTCGAGCTCACGCCCAACGCATCGTAGCCGCAGCGTTCGACGCTGGCCGGCCGTCCGTCTTCTAACTTAGGAACTAAGGAACCGAGTCAATGCCGCTGACCCACCTGCAAAGATTGGAAGCCGAAAGCATCCACATCATGCGCGAAGTCGTTGCCGAGTCGGAGAACCCGGTGATGCTCTATTCCATCGGCAAGGACAGCTCGGTGATGCTGCACCTGGCGATGAAAGCCTTTTACCCGGGCAAGCCGCCGTTCCCCATGCTGCATGTCGATACCACCTGGAAATTCCGCGAGATGTACGTCTTCCGCGACATGATGGCCAAGAAACTGGGCTTCGACCTGCTGGTGCACATCAACCCCGAGGGCCTGGAGAAGAGCATCAATCCCTTCACCCACGGCTCGTCCATCCACACCGACGTGATGAAGACCGAGGGGCTCAAGCAAGCGCTGGACAAATACGGCTTCGACGCCGCCTTCGGCGGCGCCCGCCGTGACGAAGAGAAGTCGCGCGCCAAGGAGCGCATCTTTTCCTTCCGTTCCACCCAGCATCGCTGGGATCCGAAGAACCAGCGTCCGGAACTCTGGAGGCTGTACAACGCGCGCAAACACAAGGGCGAGAGCATGCGCGTGTTTCCGCTCTCCAACTGGACCGAACTCGACATCTGGCAGTACATCTACCTGCGCAACATCCCCATCGTGCCGCTGTACTTCGCCAAGGAGCGGCCGGTCGTCGAGCGCGACGGCAGCCTGATCCTGGTCGATGACGAACGCATGCCGTTGCACGAGGGCGAAGTGCCGCTGCTGCGCAAGGTGCGCTTCCGCACCCTGGGCTGCTATCCGCTCACCGGGGCGGTCGAATCCGAGGCCGACACCCTGCCGAAGATCATCCAGGAAATGCTGCTGTGCAGGACCTCGGAGCGGCAGGGACGGATGATCGACCACGACTCGGCCGGATCCATGGAAAAGAAAAAACAGGAGGGGTATTTCTGATGGCACACGTATCCGACATGATCGCCGAGGACATCGAGGCCTACCTCAAGTCCCACGAGCGCAAGGGACTGTTGCGCTTCATCACCTGCGGCAGCGTGGACGACGGCAAGAGCACCATGATCGGCCGGCTGCTCTACGAATCGAAAATGCTCTTCGAGGACCAGCTCGCGGCGCTGGAAGTCGATTCGAAGAAGATGGGTACCCAGGGCGACAACCTCGACTTCGCCCTGCTCGTCGACGGCCTCGCCGCCGAGCGCGAACAAGGCATCACCATCGACGTCGCCTACCGCTTCTTCTCCACCGAGCGGCGCAAGTTCATCGTCGCCGACACACCGGGCCACGAGCAGTACACGCGCAACATGGTCACCGGCGCCTCGACCGCCGACGTCGCCGTGCTGTTGGTCGACGCGCGCAAGGGCATCCTGGTGCAGACGCGCCGCCACAGTTTCCTCGCCTCGCTGCTCGGCATCCGCAACATCGTCGTCGCCATCAACAAGATGGACCTGGTGGACTGGTCGGAAAAGACCTTCCGCGACATCGTCGAAGATTACACGGCCTTCGCCAAGCCGCTGGGCTTCACCGACATCACCTACATCCCCATGTCGGGCCTCAAGGGCGACAACATCATCGCCCCGAGCCAACACATGGACTGGTATCGCGGCACGACCCTGATGGGCTTCCTCGAAACCGTGTCCGTCGATGAGGAGCGCTTGCAGCACAGCCCCTTCCGTCTGCCCGTGCAGTGGGTCAACCGCCCCAACCTGGACTTCCGCGGCTTCTCCGGCACCATCGCCTCCGGCGTCGTCAAGACCGGCGACCGGGTGCGCATCCAGCCGGCCGGCCGCGAAACGCGCGTGGCCCGCATCGTCAGCGCCGATGGCGACATGGAACAAGCGGTGGCCGGCCAGTCGATCACCCTGACGCTGGCCGACGAAATCGACATCTCGCGCGGCGACATCATCTCCACCATCGACGCGCCGGCCGGTGTCGCCGACCAGTTCGAAGCGACCCTGGTGTGGATGGCCGAGGAGCCGATGCTGCCCGGCCGCCGCTATCTGCTCAAGATCGGCGGCCAGACCGTCAACGCCGAGATCGGCCATCTCAAGTACAAGCTCAACATCAACACCCTGGAGCACACCGCCGCGGCCAAGCTGGAGCTGAACGAGATCGCCGTGCTCAACCTGTCCCTGGACCGGCAGATCGCCTTCGATGCCTACAAGGAGAACCGCGAGACCGGCGGCTTCATCCTGATCGACCGCATGAGCAACAACACCATCGCCGCCGGGATGATCGATTTCGCCTTGCGCCGGGCCAGCAACATCCACATGCAGTCGATGGACCTCGACAAGACGGCCCGCGCCGCGCTGAAAGGGCAGAAGGGCTGCGTGGTCTGGCTGACCGGCCTGTCCGGGTCGGGCAAGTCCAGCATCGCCAACCAGGTCGAGAAGACGCTCCACGCCGCCGGCCGTCACACCTACATCCTCGATGGCGACAACGTGCGCCACGGCCTCAACAAGGACCTCGGCTTCACCGCCGCCGACCGGGTCGAGAACATCCGCCGCATCGGCGAAGTGGCCAAGCTGATGGTCGACGCCGGCCTGATCGTCATCACCGCCTTCATCTCCCCGTTCCGCGAAGAGCGGCGCATGGCCCGCAGCCTGGTCAAGGAAGGCGAGTTCTACGAGGTGTTCGTCGACACGCCGCTGGCGCTGGCCGAGCAACGCGATCCTAAGGGCCTCTACAAGAAGGCGCGGCGCGGCGAGCTGAAGAACTTCACCGGCATAGACTCGCCCTACGAGGCGCCGGAGAACGCCGAGCTGCGCATCGACACCTCCGCCCTGTCCGTGGAGCAGTCCGCCGACGCCATCGTGCGCAAGCTCGCCGAGATGGGAGTGGTCGGTCCGGCACGGTGAGTTCGCGCCGAACTTCGCTTTGCCGTCGTTTGGGGTTTGCCGCCCCATTTGTTGGGCGACCTAAGGTGCGGGGATAGGCGATCAAGAGCGGTCATTGTTCCCGCTTTTCGCCGGGCATCCGGAACGCGTGGCTCGCCAGCGCCGGGGTCACCCGCGACACGGTATGCTTGTCCGACGTCCCACTGAAATGTCCGCACCATGCTGCGCGTCCAGACGCTGTGCAAGACGCTCCCGGCGCCGCCCGGCCGGGCGGCGCGCCGACTGCTCACCGGGGTCAGCTTCAATATCGCTCCCGGCGAGCTGGTGGCGCTGGTCGGCGAATCGGGCAGCGGCAAGACGACGCTGCTCAACCTGCTCGCCGGGCTGGATCGACCCGTCTAAACACGGCGAATACTTGCGTTCAGTCGGGGATCAAAGTTCGGCCTAAAGCGACAACCACTGACCCGGAGACAACTCAGCCTTCGACACTTAATTAATGCTCTCCGCTGTCTCACAATTATTGACACGTTCCACTTGCCGGTCGCGCAGACTTCGTCGCTCGTCGTGGTCGTTCGTGCGATCCGCATAGCTGAGGACATTGGCCCTTGCATGACCTTTCACACAAGATCTACTAATCAACCACCCGCTGGCAGGTACTTGATCTCCGGCAGCACCAGTTCCCAGTTTTTGCAGCGCAGGTTCTCGTCATTTGCATGTCGCACGAGGACTGCGGAAACACGCACCTCGATGATTTCGCCTGTGGGCGGCATGAACACCTGCGACATCCTCGTCACGGCTATCCCGCTTTCGTCCGTCACTTCCCAAGCCGGCTTACCCTCTCCCCGAGAGCGCAGCACCAAGCAGCTGCCAATCTCCAGCGCTGCTATCGCCCGGTGAATCGGGGCCTTGGGCGAGAAATATCCAGGCCAGGAGAGAACGACCTGCTCCGGGTCGGCGGTCCATGTCCGATGGGCCAGCCTCGGATCGGGGGTGTCGCCGGACGGTCGGGAGCGAAGGACCAGAGTATCGACGTCGCGAACGAAGGCGTGTGCACCGCCCTGGCGTTCGCAAATTGTCAGCGTCATGCGGGCACGGGTCATGGCGACGTAGAACAGTCGTCGTTCCTCGTCACTGGCATCTGCCCATCCGCCACCATCGAGGATCAGGACGTGATCGAATTCCATCCCTTTGGCCCGATGCGCGGTCATCAACACCATAGGACCATTCGTCCAATCGGCACAGACGCTTTTCCCGCCGGACCCGAACTCATAGAGCGACTCGATGACATCCGGGACAACATGTTCACTGCTCGGCGCGGCCGACTCGCACTCGACGATGAACTGGGCCAACGCGGCGCGGAAAGGATGCTCGATCAGACCATCGACTGCCACGCCGTAACGCCTGCGAAACCAGCGTGAAAGCGAACCGCCGCGCAATAGGACACGTGAACGCTTGGCCTGTCGAAACTCGCCGCGCAGGAGTGAAAGCAACTGGTCGCCCTCTCGCGTCGTGTGAAGGTTGGGCACATGGTCATCGCGCAGCAGCCGCGCGGGAACTCCGCGTAGCCGGCACAGCGCGGCCATCGGCTCAAGGGTCTCCCAGCGCCGGGCGATGACGGCGAACCGTCCCCATTGGCCCGGCTTGTCCGACGCGCCGAGGCTGTTCAGACGCAGCAGTTCGGCCAAAGCGATTTGCACTTCCGTGTGATTATCGCGAGGCACCTCGAGAACATGAACACGTCCGCCGGCGACGGGGTCCAGGCGCGCGTGGTCGCCCCCGGTGGGCATGTCTCGGCGTACATGGTTGATGCGGATTTCCTGCTCGCGTTTCATCCGATCGCGAGCGCTGGCGATGACGCGGTTTGCGCAGTGGATGATGTTGGTCGTCGAGCGGTAGTTCTCGATCAGGTGGTATCGCCTGGCCCGGTAGTCGGTTTCGAACTGACGGATGAAACGCACGTTGGCTCCGCCGAAGGCATAGATGTTCTGGTCGTCGTCGCCCACCACGAGCAGGGTGAGCTTGTCTTCCTCGCTGTTTAGCTTACGACCGGCCAGTGCGCTGATCAGATCGTAGTGTTCGCCGTTGATGTCCTGGTACTCGTCGACCAGCAGAAAGCGCAAGCCGGACAGCAAGCGGTCGCGCTGCGCCGAGGGACCGATCTCGTCCCCCTGTTCCGATTTGAGCAGCCGCTCGGTGGCTTGCTTGATCACCGCTGCGAAGTCGATCGCCTCGCCGCGCTCGATCGCCACGGCGTAACTTGTGCCGGTCAGCCGCATCGCCAGACTATGCAGGGTCTGGACAGCAACACCGCCGGCATCGGGGCCGACCAGCGACCACAGCCGGCGTCGGATCTCGACCGCTGCCGAACGGTTGTAGACGAGCACCATGATCTCGTCGGGCAGGACCATGCATTCACGCAACAGCCAGGCAACCCGATGAACAATGACGCGCGTCTTGCCTGACCCCGGCCCGGCCAATACAAGATGGCTACCCTCGATGGGCGCGGCGACGATGGCCTGCTGCTCGGGGTTGTGCAGGTCGGTGAGGATCCGGCGGTGGGCTGCCTCGGTGGTCGCCATTTCCAGCACTTCTTTGCGGCCGGCGAAGTAGCGCCGAACGAATGCGTCCCGGTCCAGGCTGAAGTAGTCGAGGATGAAGGACATCGCCGCCTGGATCTTGCCGAGGGCCAGCCGCGCGTACTCGGCCATCACTTGCACCTGGACGATCTTGTCCTGGTAGTGCAGGGCCAGTTCGGCATAGTCCGATTTCCTGAACTGACGACGCCGCGCCTCGGCATTGAGCTGAATGCTCATTGCCGCCCGGAACACGGACTTGCCTCGGGCCAGATGCAACACCTCGTTGGTGTCCAGGTAGATCAGGCTTGCCGCAAGTGCGATATTCCAGTCCCGGGTGTCGAGGTCCTGCAAGGTGATGTCGGCCTGCAAGGCCGCTTCCAGATCGCCCTGCCTGCAGGTCACCAGCAGGTTGTTGCCCTGTCGCTTGTCGAGGAAGAACGTCACCAGCGCCGTGGCCAGCCGCATTCGGCGCCGGCGGATTTGTTCGATGTCCTGCCAACTGCGTAACAGCTTGATGTACCGGTTGTCGATCCCGAACGGCCGCAGCGCAAAGAACCCACGCTGCCCCGCGCCGCCGCCGAACGATTCGGCGAAGGACTTGAGCAGGCGGGAGAGCTTTTCCGGGTCGAAATCGACCTGCGTGTCGCGTCGCAGGATATCGCACAGGCGCCGCACATTGAGTATCTGCCAGCTCTCCTGATCGGCATCCGGTGCGGCCTCGCGCAGTTTGGCCAGCAATGCGTCCTCCAGCAGGCGAAGCGCTTCCAGGCGCACCACGGTATCCGGGTCGCGGTAGAGCGTCACGCCGATCTCGATGTCGTTGGACAGCAGATGCAGGTGGTCGAGGTCACGCAGCATCGACTGCAGGCCCCGCGAATCCTGGCCGGTCGCCCGCATTAGTTCGTCGGTGGACAGTCCTTCATCGTCGCCTGCCTGCATCAGCAGCGAAAGTATGGATAGATAGGGGTCGATGTCGGCGCCGCCACCGAGCTTTTTCCTAAGAACGCTTTCCGCCTCATCCAGGCTGGCGACCTGGAGGCTCCCCGGGAAGACGCGAATATGGTTCTCGTGGCGTTCGAGCAGCCGGGCCTCCTCGAGCCAGGCGACCGCGATCCGGACCTTGGTATCGGCGTCCGTGGCATCCGGATCGATGCGGAGTTTCTCGGGAATCTCGAGCAGAATCTCTCCGCTGGTGACCACGACGCTGCCCTCGCTCCTATCCTTGCGCTCGATCGAGCGCAAGGCTTTGAGGATGGCGTGGATGTCGTGCTGAGTGAGACGGGCATTCCGCAACAGTCGGAACTGCACATCGAGGTCGGCATCGTCGTACAACAGGATGCAGCGGGCTGGCTCCTGATCACGACCCGCCCGACCGGCCTCCTGCAGATAGTTCTCCAGCGATCCCGGAGTGTCGAGGTGGATCACCAGGCGGACATCGGGCTTGTCGACGCCCATGCCAAACGCATTGGTCGCGGCAATGACGCGCAGCTCGCCTGACAGAAAGGCTTCCTGGACGTGGCGCTTTTCCGTCGGGAGCATCCCGCCATGAAAATAGCCGCAGTCCAGATCGGCTTCCTTTAGGAAGGCGGCCAGTTCCTCCACCGTCTTCTGGCGGGCGCAAAACACGATGGCGCCGCCTTCCTCGCGCAAGGCTTCCTTCAGCAGGCGGAGCACTTCGGGATACTTGGCCTGGCCGGGAACGGCACGCACCTCGTACGCCAGATTCTCTCTGCTCACGCCGCCTTCGAGTAGTTCCAGCCTGACGCCCAGCCGCTTCTCGAAGTGGCTGCGGATGTCCCCGACCACGTCAGGTTTTGCCGTCGCGGTGAAGCCGAAGATCGGCGAGGGTTTGTCTTTCTGGCTAGCTTTGATGAAGCGCGATACGTAGAGATAGTCCGGCCGGAAATCATGCCCCCACTTCGACAGGCAGTGCGCCTCGTCGAACACCCAGGCCCCGACCTCGCGATGCATCAGTGCGTTGGCAAAGGCGGTGCTGCGAAACTGTTCGGGCGCGACAAAGATCAGGCCGATATCGCCGAGTCGAAGCTTGTCGAGCATGACCCGGCGCTCCATCGGGTTCAGCAGGCCGTTCAGGAAACCGGCGCAGGTGATGCCGCGCGCTTCGAGGTTGTCGACCTGATCCTTCATCAGCGACTGCAGCGGCGAGATGACGACGGTCAGGCTGCCATTGCGGTAGTAGCGGGCCAGCGCGGGAAGTTGGAAACAAAGCGACTTGCCGCCCCCCGTCGGCAGGATGGCGAGACTCGGTTTGCCGGCAAAGCCGTTTTCGACTATCGCCTGTTGGAGCGATCTCCCTGCCGACGTAGAGGGCTTAGACCGAAAGGCCGTGATCCCCGGAAAGTAACGCGGCAGGAGCGTCGGCAAGTCGTGCTGGTCCCTGCACCACGCGCATGCCGGATCGGCGCACGGCACGTCGCGCAGCGCTGCGATCACCTCTCGGGTGCGCGGGTATGTCAAACCGACCCATGGCGGCAGTACCGAATTCCCCCCGGACACCCGTAGCCACGCCAGGGCATAGGCCAGTGGCTTGTGCCATTCGGGATCGGCTAGAAAGCTGTCGACGACCCGCTTCTGGCCGGTGATGCAGACCTTGCCCGCGGTGGTGCGCTGCCACGCGGCCCGCGCGTCCGCCAGGGATGGCCGCAACGAACGGCGCAAGGTCGCAAAGAAGTTAGCCACCCCCTTGCCGTTCTCCGGCGCCAGCAAATAATGCAGGCAGAGCACCTCATCCGGGTGCTCATCGACACGGGCCTGTAGAGCCTCGCCCTGGTCCAGGAAAAGTGCGTAGGCGAGCTCTGCGTCGCGAACCGGGTCGTTGCGTGTCGTGGTGTAGAGCTTGTAGTCCTTGACCAGACGATGGTAGGGGTTCTGCGGAAACGCGACGGGCGATAGCTCCAGGGTATCCACCAAGGGCAAGCGGTGCAGGGCCAGATCGGGGTGGAGCATCGCCAGCGTGGGCTGGTCGAAGGCGATGAGGTTGTGGCCCAGTACGAAGGCCGCTCCCTGGGTCAGTTCGTCCAGCCGGATAACGAGATCGGCAGCCTTTCCGGAGATGCGCGCGCGGGCGTCGGTGTCGGGTCGGAAGATACCGATCTCCCGCAGTATTGTTCGATCCTGGCGAGCCGTTTCAATGTCGATGCAAAGACACCTGGCCTTGGCCTTCGCCGGCGTCTCAGCCATTGTTTCCGAAAATCGTATGTGTCATGCGGCAAATTCTATTTGAATCCGTGATGACTGAGACCGAATACGACGGTTTGCCGGATCGCCTCGGATGACATCGGTCGGCCACTGGGCTAAATCCGCTCGGTCAGTATTCCCCGAACGCCGCGGCGTTAATGACCGCGATCGGCACGGTGATTCTCTCCTGCCTGCGTTGTCCGCTGTCGTTCTGAAGCCGGACCGATAAACCAAGATGATCATCGGACGGTAGGCGACCCACGCCGAACACTCAGGACCATGAGAAGCGAGTGTTCAACGTCCGAAATCGACGCCAATCCTTCGGGCCCGTCCCGGCCGCGGCTTCCCGCGTTTCGGCACGCTTTGGCAACGCGCGGCTGACCCCGGCGCTGGGCCACCCGCGACACGGTATGCTGTGCGACGTCCCACTGACATGTCCGCACCATGCTGCGCGTCCAATCGCTTTGCAAGACGCTCCCGGCGCCGCCCGGCCGGGCGGCGCGCCGACTGCTCGCCGGGGTCAGCTTCAATATCGCTCCTGGCGAACTCGTGGCGCTGGTCGGCGAATCGGGCAGCGGCAAGACGACGCTGCTCAACCTGCTCGCCGGGCTGGATCGACCCGATTCCGGCAGCATCCGCCTCGATGACATGGAGATAGGTGGGCTCGCCGACGACGCGGCGGCGCTGCTGCGCCGCCGGTGCTTCGGTTTCGTTTTCCAGGCCTTTCACGTCCTGCCGCACCTGACGGTCGGGCAGAACGTCGCGCTGCCCTTATGGCTGATCGGTCTGGGCGCCGACGAAGCCGCGCGCCGCGCGCAAGAGGCGCTCGCTGGTGTCGGCCTTGCCGATCGCGCCGACAGCTGGCCGCGCGAACTGTCGGGCGGCGAACTGCAGCGCGTCGCGGTGGCGCGGGCGCTGGTCCATCGTCCGCGCCTGGTGCTCGCCGATGAGCCGACCGGCAACCTCGATCCCGATAATGCCGATCGGGTACTCGCCCTGCTCGCCGCAGCGGTGCGCGCCGCCGCTGCGATCGGCCTGCTCGCCACCCATTCGCGTACCGCGGCGGCGCTCTGCGATCGCGTCCTGACGCTGAATCGCGACGGCACCCTGGCGCCGTCCTAAAGATGAACGCCGTCCGGCACGGTCTTGCCCTGCCGCAGCTGCTGCGCATCTTCGCCGCGCCGCTGCTGCGGCGGCCCGGCCGCGTCATGCTGGTGGTATTGGCGATCACGCTCGGCGTGGCGCTCGGCGTCGCCGTCGGCAGCATCCACGCCGCGGCGCTGGACAGCTTCGCGCACGGTCTGCGCACCGTGGCCGGCAGCGCCGATGCGCAGATCGCCGGGCCGCGCGAGGGATTCGACGAAGCGCTGTACGGCCGCATCGCCCGGCGCCCCGATGTCGCCTGGGTATCTCCGGTCGTAGAAGTCGAGGCCCGGCTGGCCGGCCGCGATGCCAGCCTGCGCCTGCTCGGCGTCGATCCGCTGCGCGCCTGGCGGGTGCAGGCCGCGCTGTTGCCGGCCGCCGAGGAGATCGGCGGCGCGGCTCGCGACGGCGACTTCGGCCTGCTCGGCGAAGACACCGTGGCCCTAAGCCCGGCCGCCGCCCTGGCCTTGGGCGCCGGCGTCGGCGAGCGGCTGCGCTTCGTCTCCGGCAGCGCCACGGTCGAGCTTAGGATCGTCGCCCTGCTGCCCGCAGTCGGCGGCGGCCAGCAATTGGCGGTGGCCGACATCGCCACCGTCCAGTCGCGCTTTCAGCGCCTCGGCCGGCTGTCGCGGCTCGACCTCGTCTTCGCCCGCGACAGGCCCGCCGCGACGATCCTCGCGGCGATCGCCGCGGAGCTGCCGGCGGGGCTCGCCATCAGCACCATCGAGGCCACGGAGGGCCGCGCGGTGCGGCTGTCGCGCGCCTACCGGGTCAATCTGACGCTGCTGGCGCTGATCGCCCTGGTCACCGGCGCCTTCCTGGTCTTCTCGGCGCAGGCGGCGAGCATCGTCCGGCGACGCGCCGAACTGGCGTTTCTCCGCGCTCTCGGCATGACCCGCGGCGAACTGCTCGCCGGCCTGCTCTGCGAAGCGGCGACGGTCGGGATATTAGGCAGCCTGCTGGGTCTCGCCGCCGGTCTGGCGCTGGCCTCGCTGGCGCTGGGCGCGATCGGCGGCGACCTGGGCGGCGGCTTCTTTAGGGGCGACACGCCGACCCTGGTCGTCGCGCCGCTGCAGCTTGGCGGCCAGGTGCTGCTCGGCATCGCCGCGGCGCTTTGCGGCGCCTGGCTGCCGGCACGCGAAGCGGCCGCGACGCCGCCGGCCCTGGCGCTCAAGGCGGGCGACGACGAACGGGCGCTGGCGCTGCTCGACCGCCAGGCGCCGGGGCTCGTCTGCCTCGGCCTCGGCACGGCGGCGCTGTTGCTGCCGCCGCTCGCCGACCTGCCGTTCGGCGCCTATGCCGCCATCGCCTTGTGGCTGACGGGCGCCGTGCTGCTGCTGCCCTATGCCGCTCGCATGCTGTTCGCCGGCCGGCTGTTGGCGCGCCTGGCGGCCAGCCGCGATGCGCCGCGCCGCCTGGCCGTCGCCCAGCTGCGCGGCGCTCCCGGCCTGGCTTCGATCGGCGCCGCCGGGGTGCTGGCGGCGACGGCGGTGGCGGCGGCGATGGCCATCATGGTCGCGTCCTTTCGCGACTCGGTCGACCAATGGCTGGACGCGGTGCTGCCGGCCGAGTTCTATGCGCGGACCTCGCGCGGTACCGAGTCGGGCTTCCTCGACCTGCCTACGCAGATCGCGCTGCAAAGAACCGAAGGCGTGGCCCGCGTCGATTTCATCCGTCACGGCAATCTGCTCCTCAGGCCGGACCTGCCGCCGGTGGCGCTGATCGCCCGGCCGCAGCCGGGTCCGCCGCCGAGCCTGGTCGGCGCGCCGCTGGCGGTCGATGGCGATGCCGACGCGCCGCCGCGGGTCTGGGCCTCCGAAGCGATGGCCGACCTGTATGGCTGGCGCCTCGGCCAGCAGGTCACGCTGCCGCTGGCCGGCCGGCCCACGGACTTCGTCGTCGCCGGCTTCTGGCGCGACTATGCGCGCAGCTTCGGCGCCGTCATCGTCGATCTCGATCGTTACCGTGAGCTTACCCACGACCTGCGGGCCAACGATGCGGCCCTGCATCTGGCGCCCGGCGCCGACGCCGCGGCGGTGCTACGGCGGCTGCGCCGGTTGCCGGCCGGCGAGGTGCTCGAGGTCGTCGATGCCAGCGCGATACGCGCCCGGACCCTGGAGATTTTCGACCGCACCTTTCTCGTCACCTACGCCCTCGAAGTCGCCGCCGTCATCATCGGCCTGGCCGGCATCGCCGCCAGCTTCGGCGCGCTGGCCGCCGGCCGCCTTCATGAATTCGGCATGCTCGCCCACCTCGGCCTGACGCGCCGCGAGCTGCGCCGCCTGATCGCCGGCGAAGCCGCCGCCGCCACCGGGCTCGGCATCGGCCTCGGCCTAGCGCTCGCCTTCGCCATCGCCCTGGTGCTGATCCATATCGTCAATCGGCAGTCGTTCCACTGGAGCATGGATCTGCACGTGCCCTGGCTGGCCCTGGCCGGCTTCGCCATCGCGATGCAGCTGTGCGCCCGGCTCGCGGCCGTCGGCGCGGCGCGGCAGGCCCTCGGTGCGCGCGCCATACGGGCGGTGCGCGAGGACTGGTAGGCATGGTCGCCGCTCTTCGCCTCGTCGCGCTGCTGATCGCGACCCTGGCCAGCCTGTCGGCGGCGGCCGGGACGATCTATCCGCCGGTGCGGGCGCCCGCCGAACTCGTCTTCCCGCGCGACTTCGGCGCCCATCCGCAATACCGGAGCGAATGGTGGTACCTGACCGGCTGGCTCAACGACGCCGCGAATATGCCGGCAGGATTCCAGCTGAGCTTCTTCCGCGTCCGTCCGGGCCTCCAGGAAGATAATCCATCGTCATTTGCTCCGCGCCAGCTGATCCTCGCCCACGCCGCCGTGTCCGACCCTTCCTTAGGCCGCCTGCGCAGCGCCGAACGAAGCGCCCGGCAAGGCTTCGGCCTCGCCGGCGCCGAGAGCGGCGATACGCGCGTCGCCATCGACGACTGGTCGCTGCGCCGCGAGGGCATGACCTATGTCGCGCGAGTGCGCAGCGCGGCGTTCGCCTACGAGCTGACGGCCACGGCGGAGGCTGCGCCGCTGCTGCAGGGCGAGGCCGGCTTCAGCCGCAAGGACGCCGATCCGCGCCACGCCAGCTACTATTATTCGCGGCCGCAACTGGCCGTGCGCGGCTGGATCGAACTCGACGGACGTCGCCGCGTGGTCTCCGGACGGGCCTGGCTCGATCACGAATGGTCGAGCGAAATGCTGCCGGAGCGGGCCGTCGGCTGGGACTGGCTGGGCGTCAACCTGAACGACGGCGGCGCGCTGATGGCCTTTCGCATCCGCGACGCCACCGGAGCCACCTTGTGGGCCGGCGGAAGTTTGCAGCAGCCGGGCCGGGCGCCGCGCGCCTTAGGACCGGCGGACTTCGCGCTCACGCCGCTGCGCCGCTGGCGCTCGCCGCGCAGCGGCGCCGCTTATCCGGTCGAAATGGCGGTCCAGGCCGGCGACTTGAAGCTCCACCTCGTGCCGCTGCTCGACGACCAGGAACTCGATGCCCGGCGCACGACCGGCGCCGTCTATTGGGACGGCGCGGTGCGCGCCCTCGATGCAGACCAACGCCAACTCGGCCAGGGCTATCTGGAGCTGACCGGTTATGCCGGACGATTTCGGCTGAAGTGATCGGCGGTTCAACCAACCGCCCGCCTGACAAACGAAGCGGGCTCGGACGGACGGCTGATTGCCGAATAGACGGTGACCTACCAGCAGGATGCCATCGGCAATCTCAAGTACTGCTCCGCGCCGGCACCTGCAACCGTCCGGTCAGCGGTCCGGCCAGCATGTTCTGCACGCCGTCTCGAACATCACCGGGACCGTCAATGGCATCGTCAATCCGGGCTACGGCTACCACGCCGAGGGCAAAATCGCCGTGCGGATCGTCGGTTGGACGAATCAGCAATTTGTACTATAAAGAAGCAGCATACGAAGGCCTGAATTCCTGTAACAATCGCTACTCCGGGGCTAATGGCTAAGTGGGCAAGATGCGAATTGAATCGTTTCAATTATTGAAGAACTAATCCGAGCGCGGCCCCTTTGATCCGAGCACTAAGCGGTCGTTGGAAGCGTAGACAGAGGGTCCGAGCAAGTCTACCCTCTGTATGCGGAGGTCCCCGTTGCTGTAAAGGGAGCAACGCGCTCTTGTTCAAGGAATCTCAACGATGAGCATCATCTCGAACGCGAAAGAAATCGCTGAAGTCGTCAAGAAGCTCGGTAACATCGACCTGTATCGCAAGATTGTCGATCTTCAGGGCGAGATCGTGGAGCTTACAAGTCAGAATCACTCGCTTCTAGAGAAAATTCGCGACCTTGAGCAGGCCCTTAAAACGAAGGCTCAACTCTCGTTTGAGAAGAATGTCTATTGGTTAATAGAGACAAAAGGAAAGGACGGCCCGTATTGTCAGCGGTGTTATGACGTAACGGGCAAATTAGTCCGGCTTCAGCCGTGGGACGACTTGTGGGCCTGTTTTGAGTGTAAACAGCACTACGACCGTTGAAATGGTTGATGCGAAGCAGGCAGAGAACCGGCGCAAGTGTCTTATCTCCGAAGTAGCACAGCGTGAGGTCTAACGTGATCAGGGAATCACAAACAAATCGCCTAATTGTCATCGGAGCGCTGGCGTCAAGCCTATTGGCCCTATGCACAAACATGATTCTGTTGCTGGCAATAGGTCCCGCGACCATTCGGGTCGGAGTCAGCAGGCTAATGGAAGTCTTACTTGGCACGAACACCTCGCGATTTATAGCTGAGCTGCCGATCATTCGCATGTACTCAGAACTGTGGCCAATGTATTTGGTTTTTGTTGTTCTTTTCGTCGCAATCATCTACTTCGAGTTCAAGCAAGAGATCATTCCTGACGCGATAACGATGCCGGGTATCGCTATCGGCATTGGTTTTGTCGCAGGCTTTCAATTTGTAAGTCTGATCGACGCCCTGTTAGGTGTTGTAGCTGCTTTTGCTGGTTTAGGAGCACTTAACGCATATTGGTTGCGGACTCGTCGTAGAGCCGCGATGGGGCAGGCGATGTAAAAATGCTTGCGATGATCGGAGCATTCTTAGGTTTGCAGAACGGAATTGCTGTTCTATTCCTTGCTGCAATTCTTGCGACGATCTATGTGGTTGCGTTTCGGCGACGTCCGTCTTCGGAAAATCTCGAATTTGGTCCATGGCTAGCGGTCGCGGCAATAGTCTGTTCGTTGGTTCCTGTATCAGAACTTTGGCGCCACAATCCTGGTTAAGTGTAGAAATCAAACGAAATCAAACGGGCCAGGCTCGAATTGAATCCGGCCGCTGCACCTCCGCATGGAGCCGCTGCCGCGCCGTTCCGGCTCACGGCATCCGCTTCCCTCCCTACCTTTGGGGGTTCGGAGAGGTGGAATTAGGAAATGAACTCGCCAGGCGACGCAAGGTCGTCTCGACTTCATCGAGCGTCCCGAGAACGACCAGGCACCGGTATTCGTAGGGCCCCGGCTTGACGTCGGTCTCGCGGAAGACGCAGTTCCACTTGTTGACGTCCGGAAAGCTGAATCGTCCGTAGCCGGCCCCGTTTTGCGGCAAGCGGGGCGAATACACGGCGATCGCGTAGAGTCCGTCCGGCGTCGCCAGGATGACGGGCAGGGCCTGTTCGCCCTGGCGGTCGCCCGGGTCGGTCTCCATTCCCCGGAGCGGATCGAAATAGAGGGCGCGGGAAAACTCGGCCGGCACGTAGGCGGTCGAGGCTTCGAAGACGGCGGAGGAAAAATGCGTCGGCACGTAGTAAGTGACCCGGTGTTCGATGACATTGGGGAATCCCGGCAAGCCGACGGTGAGCCGCTTTTCGAGCAGGTGGCCGGACCGTGCGACCGTGTTCACGGCCCGCTTCAAGGCCGTGCGGGTGCCGCAGCCGCGCGGGTAAGCCTGTCCCGGGCTCAGCCAGAACGCCATGTCGGTGAGCGTCCAGATCTGGTTGCCCTCGACGCGCGCGGCCTTCAGCACGCTGGCCTCCTCGTTGCCGCTGTTGCGTGCGGCGCCGCCTTCGGTCGGGTTGTAGCATTCGCCGTAGCCGTCGAAGGACGACGCGCTCTGCAGCAATCGCCCGTGGTCGCGGCTGTCGATGTGCTCCTTGCCGCGAAAGACCAGCGAGCTCACCGCTCCGGCAAACCTGGCGCGAGTCTGCACGACGACCTCTGAATTGAGGACGCCGACGGTCAGGTTCAGGTCGCCGGGCGAGGCGTAGGCCGAAGGCCCAGCAAAAGCGCTTAGCCCGGCCAGGAGCAGTGTCAGCGCCCCGCCCCGCCACGCGCACGGCGCACGGCGCGATGAAGAAGAACCATTCGGAGCGGAACGATCCGTGGCCAAGTCAAGCGTAGGCATCGCTCCGGCCGGGTATCACTCGGAATGGGTTAATGGGGCGGCATTGACGTTGTCATTAATTGTCGGCCGCTCACGATGGGGCAGGCGAATGCGCCGGCAAGGCCCGCGACATGGCGGTCGCCGCCGAGCCGCGCATCGCTTTTTCCCGCCGCGGCCAGCCGTGCCACGAGCGGTGCCGGGTCCGCGGATCGGAGCTAAACGATGCCGAGCGTCGGCGCCGCGGACCCGGCCCAAAATCCGCTTCTTCGCTGGCGGAGGGCGCGGCCCGATCTCAGGCCGCGGCCCTTCGGTCGGGGAAGCCGATCACGGTCGCCGTCTTGCGCCGCTCGGCGATGAGGCGCATCGCCGCCGCGGAATAATCGCCTTCGATATCGTCATCGTTGGCCGGGCCGCCCGCCAGCAAGGCGCTCATGCCGGCCTGCGCGGCGGCCACGGCGGCGAACCACGAGCCGGCGATATCGACGATGCGCCGGGCGTGCGCCTCGTCGAGTTGCGGCAGGGGGCGCAGCGCCGGCGATTCGCCGCCCGGCTCGGGCGGCGGGCCGCGCCGCAGCGCCATCTCGGCGATAGCCACGTCGGCGGCTTCGTGCTGGAGCCGCTGCAACTGCTCCCGGAGCGACACCGTCAGGGTGTTCATCCTGGCGATCGTCGTCATCGTCGGCCGGCGCGGCGCGGCGTCCCGCTCGCCGCCCGCCGCAGGTGTGCCGCGGCCCGCCGCCGCGGCGCGGTGCTCGGCGGCGTGCGCTCCGGCCGGGTTCGCTGCGGACGGCCAGGCGGAGCTGCCGTCGTCGTCGCCGGCGGCGGCTTGCCACGCCGCTGCAGCGGCCACCTGCCGCTCCCATGGCTGACCCCAGACATCGGCCGGCGGTTCTCCGAGGTCGCGCGGCGGGAGGAACAGCTGCCCGAGTTCTGCGTCGTCGATCTGCGTCTGCGAGTTTCGTTTCATGATGGCATCTCCTGGTTGGGCGGCTGTCGCCCGATCACGCTGCAGCTCGGACGTCGCCGCATAGGTCGTCGGTGGGGTCATTGGCGTTGCCGGGATGCCGCCATCCGGCGCGCCCGCGTCATGCGTGCGGGCGGGCTGGAGGCCCGTCGGCCGCCGGTTTTCCGCTTTGACCGAGGCCAGTGCATTGCGTTCCGCCGCCGCCGCGGCAACGGGAATATGCCATCGTCAAACAGCGCCGCGGCCCGGACCGGCTGTGCCGCGACGCCCCGGAAGGTCCCGCCCGGTGGCGGTGCTGCGCGTCCGCCGCGCGAGCCACAGGCGGAGCCGCGCCGGTTCGACGAACACCGCGACGATGGCCAGCAGCGCCAGCAAGGCCAGCGGCGCCGCCAGGGGCAGCCGAGCCGGCTTCTCGCGCGCCAGGTTCGGAGCGGTTAGCACCTGGCGGAGGTCCGCGGGCGTCCGCAGGGGGCGGTAGTCGAAGCCGATCTCGCCGGCCAGGGCGATCAGATTGTCTTCGTGCAGCCAGGACAGATGCTCGCCGGCCCGGCCGCCGCGGCCATCGAGCTGCTCGACGTCGCGCTCGCCCCAGAAGCCGAGCGGCCTGCCTTCCGGGTCGGACATCGGGATCGGTCGCGGCTCGCTGCCGCCGGCACCGACCAGCGCGCCGGCGACGGCGCCCGGCCGGCCGTCGAAGCGCGGGCGGTAAGGCGGCCGCAAGGGCGGCGCCTCGTGGCCGTCGCTGATGAACACCAGGCCGGGCCCTCCGGGCAGGCCCTGCACGGCCTTGAGGGCGCTGATCAGGCCCTTGCCGACCTGGCTGGCATTGGTCCAGGCCATGCGGTTGTCGATGCGCTCGAGCAGGCCGATCATGTCGCCGTAGTTGGCGCAGACTTCGGCCGGCGCGGCGAGCAGCAGGGTGCGGTACTCGGCAAAGACGCCCCAGCCGACCGTCGAGCCGCAGGGCAGGTCGAGCAGGGCCAGGCGCAGCGCCGCCTTGGCATAGTCGAGCCGCGATACCGGCTGGCCGGCCAGGCTGTAGTCGGTGACGTTCATGCTCTGGGTGATGTCGATGACCACGACAACGTCATAGACGGGGCGCCGCACCGGAAGGCCCGGATCCGGTGCCGCCATGGCCAGCAGGGCCAGCGCGGCGAGCAGCAGCAGCCGGCGGCGGCCCGGGCGCGGCAGGCCGCTCACTGGACTACCTTTCCCCCATCCCCCTTCCGGTGGAAGGGGGTGACGCTTGCTCGCGGGCTGCGCCCGCTCGACGCGACTGGCTGCGCCGTCCTTGGGACGGCCCGGCGGACGGCGCTCATTGGACTACCTTCCCCCCATCCCCCTTCCCAAGGAAGGGGGTGACGGTGGCTCGCGGGCTACGCCCGCTCGATGCGACTGGTTGCGCCGTCCTTGGGACGGCCCGGCGGACGGCGCTCAAGGCGCCCCCAGCGAGGAGCCCTGCATGGTCGTGACGGCCCGTTCGCGACCCGTCAGCGGGGCCGGCCCCGGGTCCGCGTCCTCGGCATCGGGAAAGGCCTCCAAGGCCCGTTCGAGGTTGTAGCGCGCCGGCCAGTAGTCGGGCTGCAGGCGCAGCGCGCGGCGGTAGCCGTCCTTGGCCAGTTCAGCCAGCGTGCCCGAGCGCTCCGTGTCGCCGGCCTCGCGCAGCTGGCGCGCCTGGCGCAGATAGAGGTTGGCGGCGTTGTACCAGGCGGCGACGGCGATGCCGGCCTCGTCGCCCTGGCCGGCGCGGCGATAGGCGGCCAGCGCTTCGAGCGCGGTGCCTGATTTGGCCTCGATCACGCCGCGGGCGAATTGCGCCTGCGGCGCATCGATCTGCGCCAGTTCCGGGCTGCGCGTTTCGATCAGGCGGTTCATTCGCTCGCCGCGCAGCCACTCCCAGCCGCCTTGCGCGGCGGCGGCCAGGGCGGCGGCGAAACCGAAGCTCAGGAGAAGGCGCGGCAGGCGCTTCAGCGGCGCGGCGGCGGCCATGCCGGGGTCCAGTCCGGGATCAGGGTCAGGAGCCAGGCCAGCGCCGTCGCCAAGGCCGCGGCGAAGGCCGCCGCGGCATAGTCGCGGCGCGGCGCCGTCTCGTTGTAGACGATCGGGGTGTTTTCCCGTTCGCCGATGTCGCGTACCGCCTGGCGCAGGTCGCCGAGGTTTTCGGCTTCGTAGGCGTGGTAGGCAATGCCGATCTCGCCGAGGAACTTGTGCAGCGCCAATTCGGGGATCTTGGCGATGTCGGCGTCCGGCACCGGCTCCCCGAGGCTGTGGCCATTGTAGGAGCGGATGTAGATGAAGTTCACGCCGATGCGGTGGCGGCGCAGTTCGAAGGCCAGGCGGCGGCGCATGTCCTCGTCCAATTGCGCGCCGCCGTCCGAGACCAGCACGATGGTCCGCGAACCGCGCCAGGGCCGCTCGTCCCAGTCGGCCGCCGCGGCCAGCAGGGCGCGGCCGATGTCGGTGTCGGACAGCCCCCGGCCGACGTCGCCGGCGGCGATTGCCGCCTGCAGCATGCCCGGGTTCTGGGTGAAGCTTAGGACGCGGATCGGCAGGCCGGAAAAGATCATGTAGGCGATCAGGTCGTGCGGCCGCGCGGCGGCGAACTCGGCCAGCACGCGGCGGGCGGTCTTGCCCTTGGACGCATCGCTGTGGTTGTCGAGGATGTCCTTGCCCTTCTCCTGGTAATACGGATTGATGCTGCGCCGCGTCTCGATGAAGGGCTGGTCCATGCTGCGGCTGCGGTCGAGCAAGAGGACGATCTCGCTGCCGCGGCCGACGCGCTCGACCGTGACGGCCGAGCGGTAAGGCCCGCCGAGACCGCCGACGATGGCGACGATTGTTGCCGCGGCAAACAGTTTCTGCAGGCGGCTGAGCCATGCGCCGAGCGGGTCGGCGGGGATCAGCTCGATCCAGGAAAAACGCCACGGGTCGGCGGCCGGGTAGAGGAAGGGCAGTGCCGCCAGCGGCAGGGCCAGCAGCCACAGGGCATGGTCGAAGCGCAGTCCGTTAAGCGGGTCCATTCACCGGCTCCGTTCGACGTCGCGCAGCCGGCGGCACAGGACGAGCAGTTCCGCGCAGGCCTGGGCCGCGTCGATGGGCGGCTCGCCGCCGAACAGGTGGGCCCGGGAGCGGGCGAAGAAAGCGCCGATGTCGGCGTCGAGGCGCCGGTAGGCCGGATGCGCGGCGAAGAAGGCCGGCAAGGCCCCGGGCAGCAGGGTCTCGCCGGCCGTGGCGTTGAAGGCGCGGTGGATCGCGGCGAGCGCCGGCGCGAGATCGGCGGCCGTGCTGCCGCGCATCCTCCGCAGCTGCCGCAAGGCGGCGGCGAAGGGCCGCGCGGCGGCCCGCAGGCGCGGCAGCAGAGTGCGGCGGGCCGCCTCGAGGGCGGTCAGCAGCAGCGCCAGGGCGGCGGCGAAGAGACTCTGCCGCCGCGCCGCGCCGGTATCGATCCGCTGTGCCGGCACGTCGCCTTGCAGGGCGTCGAGGCCATCATCCGGCGACACCGGTCCGATCGACAGTTGCGGCCCGGCGATGGTCAGCGGATATTCGCGCCCCGCGGCAGACAACTTCAGCGGCAGCCCGGGCAGCTCGACGATGCGTATCTGCGCGGGTACGCCGATCACCTGGTAGATGAGGCGGAGATCGTGCCGCGTGCCGCCGTCGATCGGCTGCGCCGCGTGCGACAGGCGGCGCAGCTCGAAATAGCGGCCGGCCCGCGCCGGCGGCGTCGGCAGCGAGGATTCCAGCCACTGCTCGGAGTCGGGCACGTCGAGGACCAGGCGCCGTTCGATCAGGTCGCCGAGGACATAACCGTAGGGGCGCGGTTCCTCGCTGCGCCAGCCAAGCTCGGCGGCGCGCGCCGGCGGCCCCAGGCAGGCCGCCGCCAGCGCCGCGGCGACGATCCGCCGTCTCATGCCCCGCCCAGGAAGTATTCGCCGAGCGTCTCCGGCGAAAAGTCGGCGCCGACGAACAGCGGCGCCACGCCGCGGGCCAGGAACAGGCGTTGGAGCGCCAGGCGCCGTTCCGCCATCGCCGCCTGCCAGCGCGATCGCAGCCCGGGGCGCAGCCAGACGGCGCGCCTCCGGCCGCTCTCGGCGTCCTCCAGCAGCGCCAGGCCGCGTCGCGGGAACTCGTGCGTCTCGGTGGCGTCCCAAAGCACCAGCGGCACCAGATCGTGCGCCGCCAGGGCGTCGACGAGGCGTTCCGCAGCGGCCAGGGGAAAATGAAAATCGGATATCAGGAAAATCAACTTACGCCGCCCGGCGAGCAGGTCGGCGGCGGCCAGCAGGCCGGTGTGCGAGCGCCCGGCGAGCGGTGCGGCTTCGAGCCGCGCCGCCAGGTCGGCGACGGCACCGTAGAGGCGGGTCGGTGGCAGGTAGAAGTCCTCGCGCAGATTCTCGTCGGCGGCGACGAAGCTGAAGCTGTCGTTGCGGCGCTGCGCCGAGCGGGCGATGACTCGTACCAGCCTTGCCAGCAGCGCTGGTTTGGCCTGGATGCCGGCATAAGCCATCGATGCCGAGAGATCGGCGAGCACGGCCACGCCGATTTCGCCGATCTGGCGGTAGAGGCGGAACTGCCATTCGCGGTTCGGATTGGCGATGCTGGCGCGCAGGTCGAGGCGCCGCGGATCGGTGGCGTTGAGCAGCCCGACGTGGCCGTGGAACTCGAGGCCGCCGCCGAGCCGGCTGCTGCGGTGGCCGCCGGGCCGGATGCCGCTGGCCCGCCAGCGGATCCGATAGTCGAATTCTTCCACGCTGGCCGCCGCTTCAGGCCGTGCTCACGGGGCGGGAACGCGCCGGGCGATTTCGCCGACCAGGGCCGTGGCCAGTTCGGCCTGGCGCAACTGGTAGACCGGCGTGAAGAAGATCCGGTGCGCCAAGCATTCGAACAATACGCCGCGCACGTCCTCCGGGGCCACGTAGCTGCGCCCGTCGAGCCAGGCCGCCACCCGGGCGGCGCGCAGCAGCATGCTCATGCCGCGCGGGCTGGCGCCGGCGAGGATCAGGCGGCTCATGTCGACCCGCTCCAGTTCGATGCCGAGCGAGGCCGGATCGTGGCTCGCCTCCAGGATGCGAAGCGCATAATCGAGAAGGTTCTCGGAAACCCGCACGCCGTCCTGGATGGCCGCGCCGACGGTGTTCAGGGCGCGGTAGTCGAGCAGCGCCGCGGGCACCGACTCGATCAGGGCGTCGACATCGTGAAAGCGCGGCTCGACCATCAGCGCGCGGCGCACCGCCCGGTCGGCGGGCAGGGTGACGCCGACCTCGAACATGAAGCGGTCGCGTGCCGCCGAGGGCAGTTCGAAGGTTTCCTCCTTTTCCACCTTGTTGCGGTCGGCGAAGACCGTCAGGTGCGGAAAGCGGTGTTCGCGGTTGAAGGCGGAAACGCTCCGTTCGGCCATCACCCGCAGCAGCAGCGAATGCACCTGCGGCCGGGCGCGATTGATCTCGTTGAAGAAGAAGATCGACATCTCCTCGCCGCGGTTCAGCAGCGGGCCCGGCTCTATCCTCGGCTGGCCGCGTTCGTCGATGAAGGTGTGGTAGACGAGGTCGTTGGGCATCAGGTCGACGGTCCCCTCGACGCGGCCGAAGGCGCCGCCGATGGCGCGCGCGAAGGCTCGCAGCAGGGTCGTCTTGCCGACTCCGACATCGCCTTCGAGCAGCACGTGGCCGCGCGCGAAGAGAGCGATATTGAGCAGCCGGATGGTCCGCTGCTGGCCGATCAGCGCCGCCCCGACGGCGCCTTCGAGGGCCAGCGCACGCTCGCGCCAGACGGTGAGCGATGGAGAATCTGCCGCGGCGTCGGACATATCGTGTGCGCCCAGGGTCGGTTGTCGTGGACAGGCGGCCCCGCCGACCCGTGTGCGCGGGCCGGCGGGGTGCCGGCAACTTGGCAATACATGACGCTCAGGTATAGGATAGCCCACCTGTGCTTCTTCCTCTTGACGGAAACGAATCATGCGATGCAATCGGAAGTTCGCTCGAACCCTCGGTGTAAGTTTGCGCTTGCCGCTTCTCGGCGTGGCGGTCGGCGCTGCGGCTGCGGACATGCCTAAGCGCAAGGCCGGGCTTTGGGAAATGCGCAATCCGCTCGAGGGCATGCCCGGCGGGCCGCCCCGGCAGGGCATGACCGAGAACCACATGACCCAGGAAGCCCGCTGGCTCGGCCCCGGCCAGCCAGGCCAGAAGCGGGGCGACGTCACCATGTCGGCCAAGGGCGTCACCGGGGTCGCCACCTGACGGGTCTTGCGCAGCCAGGGATCACGGGTAAATGCCGGCACGAGACGGGAACATCGGCAAGTCCATCGCTCGCCGCGCCATCGCGGCGCTGCTGGCGCTCGGTCTCGCAGCGACAGCAGCGTACGCCGAGCCGCTGACGGTCAGCGCGGAACCGCCGGACGCGGACAAGCGTGCCGCGTTCAACAGCCGCTGGGACGTGTTCCTCGAAGGGGAGATCGACGCCGGGGCCGCCGAGCGCGTCGCGCAGGAGCTGGCCGCGATCGGCGGCGACGGCGCCGACGTCTATGTCGATTCGCCCGGTGGCAACCTGTTCGCCGGGATGCAGATCGGCGGTCTGCTGCGCCGGATCGGCGCCACCATCACGGTGGGCAAGAGCGGCACGCGGACTTCGAAGATCGAGCCGGGAAACTGTTTCAGCGCCTGTTCGCTGCTGTTCCTGGGCGGCGTTTACCGCTACATGCCCGACGGATCGGTGTTCGGCGTGCATCGCGTGTCCACCACCGCGGCCCAATCGGAACGCGATTTCGACAGCGGCCAGATCGTCTCCGCCGGCATCGCCGGCTACATCAAGGAAATGGGCGTCGACGCGGGCTTCTTCGATCGCATGGTCAGGGCCGGCCGCAACCAGATCTACGTGCTGAATGCGGAGGAACTGCGCTCGCTGCGCGTCGTCAATAACGGCCGGCAGCCGGCCGAGTGGTCGACCGAATCGTCGATCCGGGGGCAGAACCTGGTGGGCGCCCAGCAGACGGCCGGCGGGTCGGGGAAGGCGATCTTCAGCTGCCACAACGGCGTCGTCACGCTGCGTTCGCTCTACGAGGCGGGCGCCAACGCCGCCCTGGTCGCCGCGGGGCAATGGACGCATCAACTGCTGATCGACGACCAGCCGCTGGCGCTCGATCCGCCCAGCGCCATCGCCGATGCCAACGGCATTGTCGATGCGCTCTTCGTCCTGTCGCCCGAGCAGGCCGGCCGGATCGCCGCCGCGTCTTCGGTGGGCCACGCGATGCAGGGCTCGCGCAACGACGCGGCCTCGCTTGGCTACCGGATCGACATCGATGCCGCGGCGGCGAAGCGGGTCCGCGGGTTCATGGAATTCTGCGCCGCGTCGCGCTGAACGACGCTCGGCGGCGGCGTGGCGAGGCGGCTGCGGCGCGCCGAGATAATGTCGATGTCATTGCAGGGCCAGGACCTGGCGTTCGTCTCGCCGTGCACACCCAAGCGGCCCGGTTCCTAAAGCATGCGCGGCATCGGGTACTGGCTGCGGAACCGCGCATAGACCTGGCCGATACGCTTTTCCTGGTCGCGCCGGCCCTTGCGCGCGGCTTCGTCGAGGCAGTCGCGAAACAGCATGTGCAGGCGGTAGAGACCCTTAGACGAGATCAGCAATCCGCTGCCGAGTTCCGCGGCGACGATGGGCGGGACGTGCTCGTGCTCGGCGATGATGGCCACCTCATCGTCGGTCAGGCCGCTCAAGCCGATGCATTCCTCCAGCGACAACATCGCTCGTCTCCTATCCTCATCGCGCCTTGTTCTGGTGAATCGGCGCATTCTCTTGGTGCGGGCGCCGCCTGGCGAATCGCTGCGGAATCGATGGTTGCCGCATCGCCGCGCCCACCGCGGACCTCTCGCCCGAGCCGAAGCAACATGCAAGCCACTGCGGCGAAGAATTGCCGCGCTGCATTTTCCGCCTCGCTCCCGGCGCGCCCTGCAGCCTTCCGAGGACCGCCTGGCCTTAGGCCGATGGAACGAGCGGCCCGGCGATCTGCAAGCGGTGATGGCCACCCTCGGCGAGCTGACGGCCTGGGCCCACCTGCGCGGCGCCGGCCGGCAGGGCTCGGCAATCGCCGATCAGTTGATCGACTTCGGCCGTCATGACAAGTGGATAGAGACGCTGGTCGATCTGGCCCACGCCGGCAAGGCGCGTAACGAGGCCGATTGGCGGCGGTTCCGGGAGGCGGTGCCGGCCACGCCGACATGAGGCGGCGGGCGCGGACGCCTTGCTGCAAAATCGCGCCGAGAGCCGACGCCGCCCGGAGCGAACCGAATCGCTCCGAGCGGCCGCGGCATCCTGTCACTCGGCGGTCGGACCCGTCGACGCCGCGGCGTGCATGTGCGCGTGGTCATGCCCCGAGTGCGTCGGGATCGCCAGCCGCTTGGTTTCGGCCTCCAGGTAGCCGATCAGGACCTCGGTATCGTGGTCGTTCAGGTGCAGGTTGGGCATCGACACCTCCTTGTACTTGGCGTAGAGCGCCGTGGCGATGGGGTCTTTCGCCGCCAGCACCTCGTCGGGCGCCTGGATCCAGCGGGTCAGCCATTCGCGCTTGCGGTTGTTGGTCACGCCGACGAGGTCCGGCCCGACGGTATCGCCCGCCCCAACGGTGTGGCAGACCTGGCAGCGCCTGCGGAACAGGTCCTCGCCGGGGTCGATGGCGAGCTGATGTGGCGCCGCCGCGTAACTCGTTTCGGCCACCCGCGGCCTGGCGTAGTTGAACAGATCGTCGCCCAGTATCCGGGCCATCACTTTCGGATTGTCGAAAGTCGAACGCTGCTTCCACTGCCCGGTGGTCTCGTTGCCGACGATGAGATTCATGCTGTGCTCGTTGAGCGCTTCGCCTTCGTCGTACAAGCCCAGCTTCTTGCGCAGCAGCGTGATGTCGGCCTCCTTGCCGGTCAGGAACTGCCAGCCCGGTCCGACCTTGAATTTTTCGGCATATTCCTTCAGCACCTCCGGCGTGTCGTGCTCGGGTGTGATGCTGATGGAATACATGAAGATGTCGCGGCCGACGCGGTTGCCCAGTTCCTCCTGGACCTGGCGCAGCTTGGCCGTCTCCAGCGGACAGGCGTCGTGGCAGGTCGCATACATGAAGTTGATCATGACGACCTTGCCCTTGATCATGTCGTCATAGAAGCGCAGCGTCTTCCCGTCCTGATTCACCAGGGTAATTTTGGGGAAGTAGTCCGCTCCCCACGGCGATCCCGGCGGGGCCGCCGCCGCGCGGCCCGCGCCGAGCGTCAGCGCCGTTGCCATGAGCAGCAGGAAAGCGACCATCGCCCTCCAGGGTCCTGCGGTGTTCGTCGTGTCCATCGTCTATTCTCCTCGCCCGTTTCAGGGCAATTGCCAGTCTTGAAAAACCCGGCCGGATTCGCATCCGGCCGGGCTTGCCTTCTAACTTACCCGGCTGGCGGCCACCCCTCGCTGGAGATGACCGCCGTACCGGACCCGACTCACAGCGGGGCGTCTGCCACCCCGCCGTTGGCCGACTGCGCGCAAACCCGCGTCGTAGCCGGAACGGGCTTCTTCGAGAACGACCAGGTGCCGGCGTTCTTCCCCTTGGTGCTGACCGCTGCGCTGCCGAGGTCCGTGCCCGTGCATGCCGTGTGCGACGCGTTGGCTGCACCGGCGAAGACTTCGACGGTCGCCGCAAAGGCATTGTTGAGCTTGGACACGGTCCCGCTGACCGACAAGGTGCCATTCCTCGACAGGGCGTCCTTGGTAATCGTCACGACGTCCGTCACCGGGTTGGGCACCACGGTCACGGTAACGTTGGCGGGAGCAGAGGTACCGCCCGCATTCGTCGCCGTGTAGGAGAAGGTGTCCGTGCCGTTGAAGGCCGCAGCCGGCGTGTAGGTCACCTGACCGGTGGCCGGGCTGTTGGCGACGGCCGTGCCGTGCAGCGGAGCGCTGACGATGGCGACGCTGCAACCCGAAGCGCAGTTGCTGTCGTTGGCGGTCACGTTGATGGCCACCACCGTACCCTGCGGCGTCGTCGCCGTGTCATTCACCGCAACCGGCGCGGCAGGCGGCGCAGCAGGACCCACCGCCACCGTCACGGTCGCCGGATTCGACACTTGCGTGCCGGTCGTCGTGTCCCTGACGGTATAGGTGAAGCTGTCGGTGCCCGAGAAGCCGCTCGCCGGCGCATATGTCACGGAGCCGTTGGCATTGACGCCAGCCGTACCGTTCGCCGGAGTGCTGCCGAAAGTCACCGAGGCCGGATCGCAGGCTCCGACACAGGTGTCGTTGTCCAGGATCGGGATCGTCACCGCGGCGCCCGCCGACGTGCTGGCCGAGTCGTTCGCGGCGATCGGAGCGACGACCTTGGTCAGGAAGTCGGTCGTCTTGCCGGTCAGGTAGGTCGGGACGTCGGTGGTATTGGTGGCGACATAGGACACGCCGTCCCAGGACGGGAAGGGCGACGGAATCGCGATGGTCTGGCCCGGATTCTGTTTGTCCCAACGCAGCAGCATGGCGTTGTCCTCGTGCTGGGTGTTGTGGCAGTGCTCCACATAGGTACCCAGGAACTCGCGGACGCGGATGGCGAGGTCGACGCTGTTGGTGGTGTCGGGCAAGGGACCGATACGATACATGTCCTTACGCGCGCCCTTCTCCCACAGCGGCGGGGCGACTCCGCCACGCATGAGGATCTGGCCTTCCTCGAAGTGGATATGGACCGGATGGCTCCAGCCCTGGCCACCGTTGCGGAGGTGCCAGATCTCGACCGGGCTGGCATTGCCGTTGCGGTCGGTTCCGTTCGGCGCCGCCGAGACGCGGTCGAACAGGCCCTCGGTCCTGGTCGCGTTGAAGGACTGGCCGCCGTCGGTGCTGATGGTCCAGGGCTTGACGTCGCCGCCGCGGTTGAAGCTGAAGGTCCGCTCCTTGGCGTTGGCGAGCTCTGCCGCGGTGAAGCCGGGCAGCGGGATCATCGCCTTCTTGCCCTCGACGTAGTCGGCCGGGTTCATGCTCAGGTCCACGGCGCCGGCCTGCATGGCCTGCACGCGGACTTCCATGAACGGCCCGACGACCGGGTCGCAGCTCGCCGGGCAGCCGCCCGCCGCGTACTGCCCGCTCATGACCAGGCTAAGCGGAATCGCCTGCTTCGGCGTCTTGCCGTCCTGATGCTCGAGCAGGTTGACAAAGTAGAGCTTGCTGTTGGCCGCGAACTGGCTGTAGTCGACGACGATGTCATAGCGCTCGGCGATGCCCTGTGACGGCAGCCCTTCGGGCGACTCGACGTTGGGGAAGGGAACGGCGTGCTCGAGCAGGTTGCCGTCGTTGGCGACCATGTGGAACGGCACTTGGTTATAGGAGACATTGGAACCCGCCGGACCCTGGAACTGTCCGCCCGTGCCGGCGACCTGCTGCACCAGGGCGATCTTCCAGTAGCGCGACACGCTGCCGTTCAGGATGCGGTAGCGGTACTTGCGCGCGCGCACATCGGTGTAGGGCTTGTAGAGCAAGTTGGCGGTCGCCACGTCGCCGAGGAAGCCATCGGTCTGGAAGATGTTGAAGAACATCTGGCCGCTGGCATCGAAGGCCTTGTCCGCCACCAACAGGTTGACGTCGTAGCTGCGGTTGCCCCAGTCGAGGTCGGAGCCGCTCGGCAGACACAGGTTGATGTTGTTCGGGTTGACGTTGGACGAGTCGGCGTAGTTGCAGCCATAGCCCGGCGCCGCAGCACTACCGGCGGCTTCGGCCGCATTCGCGGGCTCTCTGCCGCGATCGATGGCGCTGTAGTAGTTCATCATCGCGACGTTGCCCTTGTAGACGTTCTGCGCCGTGAAGTCGACCATGTGGTCGTGGAACCAGTGGGTGCTCATGACCTCGTGCCAGTCGCCCTTGAGCTTCTTGATGGCGCCGGGGGTGGCGCAGAAGCCGGGACGCGGGTCGGCGCAGAGCGGGGCGCCCATCTTCGAATTCTTCTCGGCCAGAACCGGATCAGCCGAACCGATCGGAACGCTGTCGGAGCCGGCAACGTACATCGGCCAGCGGTAGTCGTAGAACTCGCCCGGGAAGAAGTAGGCGCCGGCGAAACCGTCGACCTCGGCCGGGTTGTGGCCGTTGTGCTCGTGGGTGGTGATGGTGTGCTTGCCGAAGCCGCCGTTGGCCCCGTCATTGATCGGCAGTGCGTTGTAATGGCGGTTCAGCACGGTGGTCCCGTACGGCGCCAGCAGCAGCTTGGGCGGCAGCGTGCCGTCGAAGGTCCAGACATGCAGCGGATCCTGCACCGGCATGTTGGGGTGGAACCTGATCGTGATGCCCTTGGTGGTTGCGACCGTACCCACGCCCGTGGTGTCGTTGTACAGACCGCCGGGTCCGAATTCGCCGAAGCTGTAGTGGTGCGATTGCAGCGTGTCGCGGATGCCGCCGTTGGGGCGGGCACCGGCCATCGCCGTCTGGAAGTAGGTGGCGCCTGCCGCCGCCGTGGCGGGGAACTCGGCCCAGCGCTGGTGGGCGAAGTTCGGGCCGGGCGGCCGTCCCTCGAGCACGCCGGTGACCGGTCTGCCGAGGCAGCCGCTGATCGTGGCGGCCCACGGGTTGGTTGCGCCTGGGAAATCCGGCGCTGCGTTGGCCTGCTCCTGAGGCGCCGGGGAAATCGGTGCGCTGAGGAAGGCGTCGAGTGCGGTGGTGTAGGTGGCGGGGTTGGCCGGGCCGGCGCAACCGGTGGGATCGGGCACGGAGTGGGCCGGGAAGCTGGTCGGCATCGCCTGGGGGCCGAACTCTTCGAACACCAGCATCTTCTGGGTGAACGGCTGGGCGCCGAACAGCGGGCTGGGAGCGACGCCGGTCGGAATGTCGAAAGCCGCGTAGGCGGTGCCGGTTGTCATGCCGATCAAGCCGATCAGCGCGGCAATCGTCGTCAACACCGGCCGGTTCGCCTGTGTGCGGCCATACTTGGCCTGGGTGAGCTTCCGGTGTGGATCGATCACCTTTTGGATCAATACTTTTTGATGCGCTTTCATGGCATGCTCCTGACTGGTTCTAGTGATTAAGTGGTCTTAAACCAACCCCGAGGGGTCCCATTTTTCTCGCCGCCACGTTGTTTGGGAATTAACCGTAAACCTGGGGAGGTCATTCCCCACATTCGGGGTCTTTCCGCAAATCTCTTCGCGTCCAGTCCCCTTGCGCCGCATCGCCGCTCTTCGATATCGCTTTGATCTGCAACAGATTTTTTGCGCATCGAGAAGTGGTGATCCGGCTTCCCTGCCCTGCAACGTCGCGTGGCAGGCAAGACTCTGCAATGGATATTCCGCGTCCCAGGGGGTATCGCTTTGGCTTAACCTGTTTTTATCACATACAATCAATTACTTATAGAATAATTCCCGACAATGTGCGACAATTTGTCGCGCGACAGTTTGCCGCGGCCAGATGTACGCAGGTTGCGCGCAGCCGATATGGCTTGCGGGCACGGTCAAACGGGAGGGGAATTGGGCGAGCTGGTAACGACGAGTAGCCTTGGTGACACGCGGGGAAGCGGTATCCTCGACGCGTCCGACCGGCGAGCCGCGCTCCGCGAGCTGTTGATCCTGCGTTGTTTAGCCGCGCCGGCGGCCCTGGCAATCATGCTGGTGGCGACCAAGCTCTACCACCTGGCACTGCCCCTACCCGAACTGCTTCCGGGCGTTGTCGTTTTGGTGCTTTACGCCGGCTACACCGCCTATCTCTTGCGACGGCCGCGGCCGGTCAGCGAAGCCGTTTTTTCTTGGCAGCTGGTGCTGGATCTGCAGGTGATTAGCTATCTGCTGTATTGCTGCGGCGGCGGCGCCAACCCGTTCGCGAGCCTGTACGTCGTTCCGCTGACCATCGCCGCGGTCTATTTGCCTTGGCCCCATATCGGGCTGATTACGGCGGTGACGCTTGGCGACTATGCATTCCTCGACATTTTTGGACATCCGGGTCTGCAGATGGCGAACGGCAGCCCGGTGCCCGACGGCATTCTGGAAGTCGCCGCAGAAGCCAGTTACCTGTTGACCGGAGTTCAGGTCGTGTTCTTCGTTACCCGGCTGGCGGCCACGTCGCGTTCCCGGGCGGCGGCCGTGACGGCGGCGCGAGAACAGCAGTTGAACGACCGCCTGGTCGTGGCAATCGGAGCACTGGCGGCGGGCGCGGCTCATGAAATGGCGACGCCGCTTTCGACGATTGCCGTGCTGGTCAAGGAGCTTAGGTCCGGCCGGGGCAATATGCAGAACGGGCTCGACACGATCGCCCGGCAGGTGGGCGCCTGCAAGCAGGCTCTCCGCCATCTTGCGGAGGCGGCCAAGCCCAGCCACGGGGAGAGTCCGCGCACCGTGGCCCTCGATCGCTTCCTCGAGTCCGTCGCCGGCCGCTTCCGGGTGCTGCGGCCGGACGCCGATTTGCGGACTGATTGGGCCATTCCGGCGCCCGCGCCGGCGGTGCGGGAAGACGCGACCTTGAGCCAATCGATCATCACCCTGCTCAACAACGCGGCCGATGCATCGCGGGAGCCGGTGCAGATGAACGGGTACTTGCGCGACGACATGCTCGTGTTGGAAGTGGCCGACCGTGGGCCGGGGATTTCCACAGAGCTTGCGGAGCGCCTGGGCCGGCCCTTCGTATCGACCAAGGGCCAGGCGCAAGGAATGGGTATCGGCCTGTTCCTGGCCAAGACCGCAGTCGAAGGCCTTGGCGGGGCCTTGGCGTTCTTGGAACGGCCGGGTGGCGGGACGTGCGTTACCATGACTCTGCCGCTCGCCGCACTCCTCGCGGGCGATCCATGACACAAGCCGTGCCGGAGCGTGCCACCCTGCTGCTGGTGGAAGATGACGAAACGCTGGCGTCCAGCCTGGCGCGGGCCCTCTACCACCGGGGATTCCAGGTGACCATCGCTCATGACGGTGAAGAGGCGCTGCGGGCGATCGACGAAGACCATCCCGCGTATGCCGTGCTGGACCTCAGGATCCCCGGTTCGTCGGCACTCGCCTTGCTGCCGAAGCTTTGCCGCGGCGGGCATACGACGCGGGCCGTGGTATTGACGGGCTATGCGAGCATCGCCACGGCCGTGGCGGCAATCAGGCTCGGCGCCCGGGATTACCTGCCGAAGCCGGCGGATGCCGACGAAATCGTGGCGGCGTTGATGGATGAAGGGGACAGGGATGCCTTGTTGCCGCCGCCGCGCCCGCTCTCGCCATACCAGCTCGAGTGGGAGCACATTCAACGGGTGCTCGCCGAGTACGGTGGCAACGTGACGGCGGCTGCGCGCGCCCTCGGCCTGCACCGGCGCAGTCTGCAGCGCAAGCTGCAAAAGCGCCCATCGCAGCGGCGCTGACGGTCCGACCGGTCGGCGTGTCCAGTTGCCGAGGCCGACGGCGGAAAAATTGAACCAGGTCAAGTTCCGCTCGCAGCCGCTTCGGCTACCATTCGGCGATGGATAGAACCACCTCCCCTGCCGTTGCCGGTCCGTTGCGCCGGCGTCTGGCCGCGTTACTCGAAACCCTCGAGACCGGTCTCGTCGAGCGCCGCCTGGCGGTGCATCTGACCTTGCTGGTGGCGCTGGCCGGCGAACACACCCTGCTGATCGGCCCGCCGGGCACCGCCAAGAGCGAGCTCGCCCGCCGGCTGCACTTCGCCTTCAAGGACGCCCGCTACTTCGAGCGCCTGCTGACGCGCTTCTCCGTTCCCGAGGAACTGTTCGGGCCGCTGTCGATCGCGGCGCTCGAACAGGACCGCTACGAACGCCAGACGGCGGGCTTCCTGCCGCAGGCGACGATCGCCTTCATCGACGAGGTCTTCAAGGCCAACAGCGCCATCCTCAACGCGCTGCTGACGCTGCTCAACGAGCGCGAGTTCGACAACGGCGCCGGTCGCGAGCGCTGCCCGCTGATCAGCGCCATCGGGGCCACCAACGAGGTGCCGGCCGACGAGGTCGGCGAGGCCTTCTTCGACCGCTTCCTGCTGCGCCTGCCGATCGGGCCGGTCAGCGATGCAGGCTTTCGCCGCCTGCTCGACCTCGACACGGGCCAGCCGCTGCCGCCGGTCGATGCCATCGGCGACGCCGAGCGCCAAGCGATCGCCGCGGCGGCCCGCGGCGTCGCCCTGCCCGAGGAAGTAGCCGCGCTGCTGGCCGAACTGCGCCTGCGCCTGGCCGGCGCAGGCACCTACGTGTCGGACCGGCGCTGGGTCAAGATCGTCTGGCTGCTCAAGGTCGCCGCCGCCAGCGAAGGCCGCGAGCGCGTGGTCCTCTGGGACCTGTGGCTGTTGCCCTGGTGCGCCGCCCCAGTTGCCGAGAGCCAGGCGGACCTCGCCGACTGGCTCGCCGGCCGGCTCGGGGTGCGCGCGGCGCTGTCGCCGCCGCGCCTGACGCGCGTCGTCGAGGCCTTCGAGGCCCAGGCGGGGATCGAGGAACAGGCCGACGACCTCGACTACGACGAAGCGGGCCGACTGAAGTTCAGCGTCGCCGTCGAAGGCCAGGTGGCCGACGCCAAGGGCGCCGCCCAGGCCATGCGCATGTCTTACACGCGCCAGCGCTGCTACGGCGAGGCCCATATCGGCGCCCGCGTCGGCCAGATCGACGAGCTGCTCGGGCGCGTCGCTGCCTATGCCGCCGAGATCGCCGCGCGGCGTGCCGAGCTGGGGGCATATACGGCGCAGAGCCTGTGGCTGGACCGCGCCTTCGCCGCGCGCACCGACGCCAACCTGGCCGCCACGGCGCAGACGGTCGACGAACTGGGCCGCCGCGCCGCCGCGGCACGCGCCCGCTTCACGGCGCTGCCGCGCCTGCCCGTCGCCGAGGCGGGCAGCGTCCCGGCGCCGGTCGACCACGAAGCGCTGACCACGTGAGCGCCGCGCCGGGACGCCCCAACAAGTGCCCGCTCCCACCCGGCGGGAAGGCGCGCAGCGACAAGGGTGCCCCATGAACGCCGCGGCGGAAGCGACGCCGCTGCTGTTCGAGCGCCTCGAGGCGCCGCTCGCCGGACTCGATAGGCTGCCGCGCGGCCTCTGGCTGTGGAGTCTGGTCCATTCCCACGGCGCGCTGGTGCCGCGGCTGCGCGGCATCGAGGCATTGCGCGACGCCCTTCATGCCGGCAGGATTGCCCCGGACGCCGCCGGCTGGCCGACGCCGGCGCTGGCGGCGAGGCTCGCCGCGACGCTGCAGGCCGTCGATCTGCCGCGCTTCTGTGCCGGCCAGCCCGACCTGACCGAAACCGTGCTGCGCTCCCTGCTTTGGCACCTGGACATGATCGTCGACTATGTCGACCGCGGCGCCGGCGACGACCAGGCGGCGGCGATGGTCCTGGAGGATTTCGCCGCCGTGTGGCAGGAGCGCTGCGGCCAGATGGACGAACTGACGGCCATCTTCGGCGACCTGGGTGACTTCAAGAACACGCGCTGGGACATGCTGCGCGGCCTGCTGAAGAGCGGCGCCTGGCAGGAGGTGGTGCGCATCCGCCGGCTGATCGAGCAGCTGCCGCAACTGGCCGGCATCATCCGTCATCTCGGCCGCGCCCGCGTCACCGACCAGCCCGACGAGTCGCAGCGGCGCACCGTGCCGGCGATGGAGCAGGCCGCGGTGCTGCGCGAGCAGCGCCGCACCGTCCGCGTGCCGGAATTTCCCGGCGAGACGCGCGGTGTGCGCCGCTCCGGCCGCGTCGCGCGGATGCTGCCGGCCGAAGCGATGCTGCTCACCCATCCGCGCCTGCGCCTGATCTGGCACGCGCGCCACGCCGAGCGCACCCTGCTCAGCTACGAAGATGACGATCGCATGGACGAGGTCGTGCATCACGAGGCCCCGGCCTGGCGGCCGGCGCCGCAGCGGGTCCCCGAGCTGCGCCTGGAGATGGGGCCGATGCTGGTCTGCGTCGATACCTCGGGCTCGATGCGCGGTGGCGCCGAGGCCGTCGCCAAGGCGGCGGTGCTCGAAGCGGTGCGCACCGCCCACGCCCAGCGGCGCGCCTGCCACGTATTCGCCTTCAGCGGTCCCGAGGACATCGTCGAGATGGAGCTCGGCGCCGATGCCGAGGGCATAGAGCGGCTGACGCGCTTCATGGGCCAGAGCTTCCGCGGCGGCACCGACATCTGCGGCCCCCTCGAACGCGCCCTGGACAAGCTGGCCGGCGAGGGCTGGCAGCTCGCCGACCTGCTGATCGCCTCAGACGGCGAATTCGGCGCCACGCCGGAGATGGCGGCGGCGGTGGCGCGCGCCAAGGAGGAGCTGGGGCTGCGCGTCCAGGGCATACTGATCGGCGACCGCGAGACGATCGGCTTCCTCGAACTTGCCGACGACATTTTCTGGGTGGGCGACTGGCGCCGCTACGGCGCAGCGGAAGCGGAACTGCCGGTCAATACCAAGAGCCTGACGGCGACCTATTTCCCCGGCGCCCTGCGGACGCCGGCCAACCGCGAGGCGACCGTCGGCGGCGACGAGGCGGCGGCGGCGGTGCGCGGCTGGCAGCCGTCCGGGCGCGACTGACGAAAGGACAATGACATGAGCGTGGCCGCGGACCTGGTGGTGATGATCGAGCGCCTGGCGCAGCACCTGCCGCCTTTGCGGGTGCGGGCCCTGCACCTGCCGCCGGCGGAGGCCGCCGGCGCCAAGAGTGGCGAGTTCTGCGCCCTCGAGCTGGACGACGGCTCGCTGGGCCTCTCCTACGTGTTGCTCGACGACACCCTGGCGCGGCTCGTCGCCTCGAGCGACAGCGACGGACTGGTCGGTGCCGAGGCCGTCGCCGTGGCGCGCGGCTTTGCCGGGGCGGAGGGGGTGCGGCGGACGCTCGGCTTCGCCGCCGTCAATGCCCTGACGCGCAGCTTCTTCGGCCGCGTCGGCTACCTTCCCGAGGCCAGCGCCGACTCGATCGGGCTGCTCGATCCGCAGCCGGGCGACCACATCGGCATGATCGGTTTCTTTCCGCCGCTGGTGAAGCGCATCGTCCAGGCCGGCGTGCGCCTGACGGTGGTGGAGCTCAAGCCCGAACTGGCCGGCGAGCTGGCCGGCTATCGGGTCACCCTGGACGCCGGCGAACTGGCCGGCTGCAACAAGGTGCTGTCGACGAGCACGGTGCTGCTCAACGACACGCTCGAGCGGATGCTCGCCAGCTGCCGGCAGGCCGGCTATTTCGCGATGATCGGCCCGGGCGCCGGCTGCCTGCCCGATCCGCTGTTTGCCCGCGGCGTCACCCTGATGGGCGGTGCCTGGGCGGTCGACACCGAGGGTTTCCGCACCGCCCTGACCGCCGGCATGCCCTGGGGCCGGCATGCCCGCAAGTTCGCCCTGCGCCGCGACGACTATCCGGGCTTCGAGGCGCTGCTCGGCCGGCTCTGACGACCGCGGTGGGCGGCGGCCCACGTGCCGACCATTGCGAACGGGCCGGCGGCACAGTAATCTAACCGGCCGCGGCCGCGATTCGCCGGCCGTGATAATCTCCCGTCATGCGCCGTGGCGGGCCGCGACGACCCACTTTTAAGACGAGGACATGAAAATCGAGGCGACCCGCACGAGCTCCGACGGCCAGCAAGTGATCGCCACCAGCGACGTCGAGGTGGGCATGTTCGTTGCCGCCCTCGACCGGCCCTGGCTGGGCACGCCCTTCCTGATCCAGGGATTCCTGATCGCCGACGACAATGACATCGCCGCGCTGCGGCGCTACTGCCGGAGCGTGGTAATCGACCGGACGCGTTCGGTCGGCGCGCACTATGCGGCGCCCGCCGCGGCGGAGCGGGCACGTCACCGCCGCCATGGCGCAGCCTCGGTCCGGACCACGCTGCCGGCGTCGTCGGAGCAGAGCGCCGAAGACGACTTCTTCTCGCTGTTGCAGTCGTTCCGCGACAGGCAGCCGTCCGTTCGCCACGGCCCCGTGCCACCGCCGGTCCAGCCCAACGAAGGCAGGACCCGTCTGACCGAGGAAATTCTCTATTCCGCGGCCATCGTCGATGATGTGCAGCGCACCCTGAACAGCGTCCGCGACAGCATCCAGGGCGGCCAATCGACCGATCTCGAAGCGGTCCGCAGCCTCGTCGCCGACATGGCGAAAAGCGTCGAGCGCAATCCCGACGCCCTGGTTTGGCTGACGCGCCTCAAGGCCACGGACGACTATTCCTACGACCACGCCCTCGACGTCTCGGTGCACCTGATGGTCCTGGCCCGCTTTCTCGGCATGCCCGAGGCGGAGGTCGAGCAACTCGGCTATATCGGGCTGATGCAGGACGTCGGCAAGGCCGCCGTACCCGAGGAAATTCTCAAGAAGCCGGGGCCGCTGTCGGCCGAGGAATACGCGCTGCTCCAGTCCCATGTCGCCAGCTCGGTGCAATTCCTCAGCGGCAAGGCAGGCTTCGATCCGCCGGCCCTGCTGATCGTCGCCAGCCATCACGAGCGCTACAACGGCACCGGCTACCCGCGGCGCCTGGCCGGCGACAGGATTCCCTTCAAGGCTGAACTGGCCGGTCTGATCGACACCTATTGCGCGATGACCCGCAAGCGCGCCCACAACCGGGCCCTGGCCAACCAGAAGGCCCTGGAGCAGTTGATCGCCGTGCGCGGCATCACCTTCCGCGAGGTGTTGGTCGACCAGTTGATCCAGTGCATCGGCCTCTACCCGGTCGGAACGCTGGTCGAACTGAGCACCGGCGAAGTGGCGGTGGTGATCCAGCAGAACCAAGTCCGCCGCCTCAAGCCGCGCGTGCTGGTGGTGCTGGGCCCGGACAAGTCGGTCGAGCGCTATCCGCGCACCCTCAACCTGATGCTGAATCCCAAGACGCCGACGGGCGACGAATACTGGATCAGCCAGTCCCTGCCGTCGAACGCCTATGGGGTGAACCCTGAAGAGTTCTTCATCTTCTGAAGACCGCTCCGGGTTGCCGGCACAGGGCAGCGAACCCTCGTTCCGCCGCGAGTGGCGCGGGGCGCTGGCCGACATCGCGCGCCTGGCCCGGGAGCGGACGGCGGAACAGCGCCTCGGCGTCGTCACCGTGGCGGTCGCCGCCGAAGCGTTGCTCTATCGGCTGACGCCGGAAGCAGCCTGGGAGGTACGGCGCGAGATCAGCCGCCGCATCCAGGGCTGCCTGCGTGCCAGCGACCGGCTCTACGCCGTCGACAGCTGGGAATGGCTGGTGGTGCTGCCGCAGATTGCCGACGCAGCGCTGCTCGAACTGGCGATGTGGCGGCTTCAGTGTGCTTGCGAGGAGGCGCGCCATGCCTGCGGCGGTGCCAGCTTCGAACTCGCCGTGCTGTGCGGCGCGGCCAGCCTGGCGGCCGACGGCGCCGACGCCAACTACCTGGTGCAGTCGGCGCGGATCGCCCGACTGGCCGGCGAGCGTTCCGGCGGGCGCCGCGCCGTCTATGACTTCAGCATGGAACCCGATGCGTCCGGAATGCAGTCGCTGGAAGCGGACCTGCCGGCGGCGCTGGGCGGCGAGTCGGGGTTGCAGCTCTTCCTGCAGCCCCAGGTGAAGGCCGAAGGCGGTGCCTGCGTCGGCGCCGAATCGCTGCTGCGCTGGCAGCGTCAGAACGGCGAATGGGTGCCGCCGCAGCACATCATGGCCGTCGTCGAAAGGATCGGCCTGCGTCGCGGCTTCAACCGCTGGTTGTTCCAGCAGGCGATCCGCACGCATAAGCGGCTGCGCGAGGCAGGCATCGACCTGGTGCTGGCCCTCAACCTGACGGCCAGGGACCTGACCGATCCGGAAATTCCCGATCTGCTCGGCCAGACGCTGGCGACCTGGGACGTCGCGCCCGAGGCGCTGATGCTGGAGATCACCGAAACGGCGGCGGTGCGCGAGACCGACGAGGTCGCCGACGTGCTGCACCGCCTGCGCCTGCTCGGCTTGCGGCTGTCGATCGACGATTTCGGCACGGCCTATTCGGGCATGAGCTACCTGCAGCGCCTGCCGGTGCAGGAAGTGAAGATCGATCGCGTCTTCGTCCGTAATGCGCTGCGCTACAAGGAGCAGACCATCATCGCCTCCATCGTCGGCCTGGCCCACGAACTGGGCATGACCGTCGTCGCCGAAGGCGTCGACAGCGAGGAGATCCGCCAGGCGGTGTCGGCGCTCGGTTGCGACGTCCTGCAAGGTTACCTCTTCTCCCCGGCCATGCCGGTCGCCGAGTTCGTCCGCTGGCACCCGGAGCACTTGGCCCGGCGCCCACCTTGAGCGTTGATGGCGGTGCACACGAAGCGATGACGAGATGAACCGCGCCTGCGTCCTGGCCCTGCTGCTCGTCCTGGCCGCGCCCGCCGCCGCGGCCGGCCGGCCGGCGGGCGCGGCGCAATGCTATGCGTCGCGCGACCGGGTCGAGTGTCTGCTCGAGCGAGCCAAGTCCCGGCTCGATCGCGTCGCCGATGTCGGCGAGCGTGCCGAAGCGGCCGCCGAGCTGCTTTACGCCCAGGCCGCGACCGGTCGCCAGGATGCCGCGCCGTTCGCCGCGGCCCTTGCCCTGGCCGACCGCGGCGACTTGGCGCCGCGACGGGAGATGGGCCTGCTCTATGCCATCGACCTCTATCAATTCGCCACCGAATCGCCCTTGGCGACGGCGTCCTATGCCGCGGCGGCGAAGCGCTTCCGCGACTTCGAGACGCTGTTGCAGGGCCGCGACCTGCTCGAACTCTATGTCGGCGCCTGCGCCATGCTCGGTTGGGAAGAGTCTTTCCTCGAACGCTGGTGGGATTTCGTTCCCGAGGCCTGCAACGCGGCGAAACTCGCGGCGCTGGCCGAAGTCGACCCGGCGGCGCGGATCCAGGTGCTGGCGCTGCTGCCGGCGGCGCTGACCGCCGCCGACGACTGGGACGGCTATACCGGCAGCGCCGAGGCTGCCCTGGTCTGGCTCGACGGCGAGCGGCGGCGCAAAACGAAGGCGGCGCCGCGCGGCGAGTCTCTCGACCGCATCGGGGTGGCGATCTACGGCATCAACGCGCTGTCCCTCGACCTCTTTGACCAGCCGCAGGCCGCCGCCGCCGCCGCGGAACGCTCGCGCCTCCACCTGCGCCGTGTCGAAAGGCGCAGCGGCATCAACGGCCGCAGCACGCCCTTGCGCCGCGAAGTGGCCGAGGCCCTGTTCCGCGCCGGACGCGAACAGGAGGCGACGCGGCTGGTACGGCAGATGGTCGTCCGAGCCGATGCCGACCCGACCGGTCGGCGCATCGGCCTCGCCGAGCAGGTGGCGATCCTCGCCCTGGCCGCCCGGCTCGCCGACCTCGGCGCCGTCGGCAGCTGTCCCGCGCCGCCGCCCGGCGATATCAAGGAAACCTGAGCTCTAGCGACGCCGCCCGGCAATCAGCAGCGCCAAGTAGGCGGCGTAGCCGCCGGCCAGGGTGGCGAAAGCGATGCCCCAGGCGAGGACCCGCTGCGGTCCGCCGGCGGCGTCGAGGGTCGCGCCGAACACCAGCGGGGCGACGAAGCCGGCGCCGAAACCGAGCAGCGAGTGCAGCGCCAGCGTGGTGCCGCGTTGCGCCGGCGGCGTGGCGGCGATCAATCCGGCCGTCAGGGAAGCCGAATCGCCCATGATGAAGACGAAATAAATGGCCAGCGCTGCGGTCACGGCCCAGGCCGGCAGGGGCGCGGAAAAGCCGACCAGGCAGGCGCTGGCGGCGGCGAGCAGCATGCAGACGGCAATGAGCCGGCGTCGCTGGCGAAGCGCCAGTTCGTTGCCGAGTATGCTCGCCGGCGCCCCGAGCAGATTGATCGCCGCCGCCACCGCGGCGGCCGCGGCCGGCGCCGACTCGGCCGGGGAGAAGCTGAAGACGAGGAAGGCGACGATCCAGGAGCGCAGTCCGAACAGCTCCCAGCAATGGGCGGCGTAGCCGGCGATATAGCGGAGCGCCTCGCGGTTCTGCAGTACCGGCCGGAACTCGAACAGCCGCGGCGGCGCGGCGCCGCCCGCCGCAGGCACCGCCGTCAGCGTCCACAGCACCAGCAGGCCCGCGGCCAGCGGCCCGGCGCCGGCCACGACGAAGGCCCAGCGCCAGCCGGCGAGCGCCTCAACCTGGCTGGCGAGGAGCAGGGAGGCGCTGGTGCCGAAGCCGAAGGTCGAGGTGTAGAAGGCGATATGGCGGCTCTGCCGCGGGCCTTCGATCCTCTCGGTGAGGAGCTTCAGCCCGGGCATGTAGGTGCCGGCCAGACCGGCGCCGACCACGGCCTGGCAAAGGGCGGCCGACCACACGCCCTGCGCCAGGACGGCGAAGGCGATGGCCCCGGCCGCCGCCAGGCCGCCGGCGAAGGCATAGACGCCGCGCCCATCGACGCGGTCGGTGAGGCCGGACAGGAACGGCACGGCCGCCATGTAGCCGGCGAACAGGCTGCCGCCGACGAATCCCGCCGCCGCGCCGCTCAAGCCCCAGAGGTCGCGCAACTGGGCGAGCAGCGCCGGGTAGGTGGCGAATCCGCTCATGCTGAGCAGCTCGGCGATGCAGAGGATGGCGGTGATGCGCCACGGCCGATGCCTGCCGCGCCGCGCCGGGTCCGGCGGGGCGACTGCCGCGGCGGGGGGCGGCGCTCGTGGCATGAGGTCCGGCTAGCCAGCCGCGTCGTAATGGACCGCCAGCCACAGCGTCGGCTGCGCCGGGTCGGTCCATTCGACGCGATGGCGCCGGTGCGGCGCGATGTCCAGCCAGTCGCCCGGCCCGAGCCGGCGCGCCGTCTGCTCGTCGGCGAAGCGCAGCAGCGCGGCGCCGGCGAGCACCGCCAGCCATTCGCCGCCGGGCTGGTCGTACCAGTAACCCGGCGGACTGGCCTGCCCTGCGGATTCGATGCGCTCGATGCGCAGGCCGCGGCGGGCCAGGAGTTCGGTGAAGATTTCGCCGCCCGGTTTTCCGGCGGGCGTTGCGGCAAAGAGATTGCCTGTCATATCGATCTCCGCGTCGGACATCGATCCAGTTTAAGGTAAGCGGCGCATCGCGGCGAATCCGGAACCGCTTCCGCCTTCCGGCAGTACCGCGGCCGACAATGACAAATGAATCACCGCGTCCCGATCCGTACGACACTAAGCCTGGCCGCGTTGCCGCCGCAGAGGCCGGCATGAGCGGCCGTATCAATGTCCTCGTCATCGTCGGCGTCGACGTCGCGCCCGGCATGCGCCTCGCCGACGCCCTGGCGCACCGGCCGAAAGACCGGGTCGATGCCGTCGACCTCGGCCGGCGGGCCCTGCGCGGCGAGGCGGCGCTGGCCGAGACCAACGACCTGCTCGAGCGGCGCGTCGCCGCACGGACGGCGGAGCTCGCTGCCAGCGAGGCCCGCTTCCGCTCCTCCATCGAGGCCGCGCCCATGGCCGTCTTCGTCTGCGACCGCGCTGGCCGCTTCGTCGATCTCAATCCGGCGGCGGCCGAGCTGTTCGGCCGCGACGCCAAGACGCTGTTCGCCCGAGCCCTTGCCGATGTCATCGCCGACGAGGCGCGCACGGCGACATGGCAAACGATCGTCGCCGCCGACGGCGCTGAGCAGCGGCAGGCCGATCTCTGCCTGCTGCGCGCCGACGGCGAGTTGATCTGGGCGGCGCTGCGGACGACGCGCCTCGATGGCGACAGGACTTTGGTCTTTTGCCGCGACACCTCCAACTGGGACAGCGGCTGACCGGCCTCAAGATGGATCTGTCCTGGCTCGGCCGGCGGCTCGGCCCGCTGCCTGAGGCGGCGGACAAGCTGCAGCAGTTGAAGCGCCTGGTCGACGACACGGTGGCCTCGGTGCGGCGCATCAGCTACGAATTGCGGCCGCCGATCCTCGACGACCTCGGCCCGGCCGCGGCGATTCGCTGGCTGGCGGAGGACTTCGCGGCGCGGACCGGGATCGGCGTGACCACCCGCCTCGACGAGAAGGGCGCCGCCGCGCCCGGCGACCTCGGCGTAGCGGTGTTCCGCATCGTCCAGGAGTCGCTGACCAATGTCGCCCGCCACGCCGGCGCGGCCAGCGTCGCCATCACCCTCGCCTATGCGGACGGGCGGCTGGTGGTCCGGGTGTCCGATTCCAGATCTTCCGCATGATCGCCGCCGGAACCGGCGTCTCCGACATCGCCGAGCAGCTCTCCCTCAGCGTCAAGACGGTCAGCACCCACAAGACGCACATCATGGCGAAGATGAACTTCGCCAACGTCAGCGAGCTGATCCGCTACGCGATCCGCCACCGGATCGTCGAGGACAGCGGCGACTCTTAGCCGCACGGCTCGAACAGCCCGCCCTGTTGCCGGAGGTGGGGGCGAAGACCGACATCGGTGCCTGAGCCACGGGCCGGCGCCGCTTCGAAAATCGACCGCCGCTCGCCGACCGGAATGCCGCCGGCATCGACATGGATGGCGGCAATAAGCAGCGCCGGCGTCGGGAATCGCAGCCGCGGCACGAATGCCGACGGCCTAGGATTTTTCCTAGGCCGCGCAGGGTATTCCCAGGGCAAATATCAGCAAGCGCCGATTTTGTCGCGGCGCGGCGGCGCCCATACTGTGATATACGGAGGGAGTGCGCACCATGGCCCAATCGGTGACCGTGTTCATAGTCGAGGGATCGCCCTCGGTCCGCGAATGCCTTGCCGACCTGATCAGTGAGGAAGGCCCGGCCCGGATCATCGGCTATGCGGACAAGGCCGCCGACGCAATGCGCGAGATCGTCGCGCAGCATCCCGATGTCACTCTCGTCGATATTTCGCTGCGCGACGGCTCCGGCGTCGACCTGCTGGCGTCGATCAAGCGCCGCTGCCCTGCGACGACCGCCGTCGTGCTGAGCAACGAGGCGCAGCCGCCAATGAGAAGCCGCTGCCGGCATCGCGGCGTCGATCATTTCTTCGACGTCACGATCGACATCGGCGAGGTCGTGGCGCTGCTGCGCCGGCTGGCGCAACGCGGTGCTGGCGGGGCGACGGGATAATAGGCCCGGCCGGCAGGGGGCTGCCGGCCGGAGAATGACCGACGGCGACGCGGTGGCCGCCGTCGGTATGTTGATGGAATAAACTGCGAGGAGACAGACGATGAAGCGCGACAACGATGCAGTAGCGGGCCGTTCGCGGCTGCAGGACGATGCGGTCGCCGCGGGCGCGGCGGCGCGTCCGCGTGGCGCCGCCGCCAAGGGGCGCAGGCGCCGCGGCGGCAACGAAGCGTCGGCGGCGGCGAGCCGCAGGGAAATGATCGCCACGGCGGCCTATTTCCGGGCCGAACGGCGCGGCTTCCAGGGCGGCGACCCGGCCGAGGACTGGCTGCAGGCCGAGGCGGACGTTGACCGCCTGCTCGAGACGCAACATCAGGGCCGGCCTTAGACGATTCGCCGCCGGTACGCGGGCCAGGCCGCGGCCTTAGGTACGGAGCGGGCGCGACGATACCGTACTTCGTATTTGGCGGAGGCGAGAGCGTTCGGCAGCGGTCGGCAGCAAGCGCCGCGATCGCCGCGGGCGAGGACGCCGGCCGGGCTCGTCGCCATCGATCTCTTCACGGTGGTGCGGGCGGCGCTGTCGACGTGGCGCAGTTGGCAGGACGATCAGGCGCGGGCGGCGGACACGGCGCAGAGCTTCGCCCGGGTACTCGAAGAATACGTCGTCGGGGCGGTGGCCAAGATCGACACCGTACTGCTCGCCGCCGCCGACGAATTTGCGCCGCGAGGGGCGGCCGGCGGCCTTGCCGCGCCATCGTTCAACGCCTTCCTCGAGCGGCAGCGGGCGCGTCTAGCGGAACTCCTTACCCTCCGCGCCGCTGATGATGATGGCATATCACGCTACGCCGCCGGGGCCGACCCGGATGCCGGCGCAAGCGTCGCCGACCGCGACTTCTTCGTCCGCGCTCGGGACTCCGAAGCGGCGCGGCCGGTGATTGCCGGGCCGATGTCGACCGGCATCGACGAGATCCGGATGATCGTTCTGGCGCCGCCGCTGCCACGTTCCGACGGCGCCTTTGCCGCGGTCGTCTATGCCGGCATGGCTGTCGATCGGATCGTCCGCACGTTCGCCTCGGCGGAGGTCGGCCGGAATGGATCCGTCTCGCCGCAAGACGCCTCCGGAGCTGTCCTGGCCCGCTATCCCGAGTCCGACCGCCAGGCCGATTGCCTCACGAGCTGGCACCCGCCGAGGAGAGGCAAAGGCTCGGGGCCTTGATGACAGATCGCCGCCGGAAAACTACCCTTCTCCGGGCTCGAATAGACGGCCCTGCGCCGCGATGGGACGGGCATCGTCCTCGAAGCCAGCGCGTCCCCGTCGTCGATGCCGAAGGCCGACTGGTCGGCTGCCACGGCATCACCCGGGACGTCAGCGAAAGGGCCCGCCCGCAGGAACAGTTGCGCCGCCTGGCGGACTTCGATGCCCTGACCGAACTGCCGAACCGTCGCCTGCAGATGGACCGGCTCGCCCAGACCCTCGCCCAGGCGGAGCGCTTCGGCAGACGCGCGGCGGTGATGTTCCTCGACCTCGACGGCTTCAAGGCGATCAATGACGCCCTCGGCGACGACGTCGGCGACGCCCTGCTCGAGGTCGTGGCGAAGCGCCTCGGCGACTGCGTGGGCCGGGTCGATACCGTGTCACGCGCCGGCGGCGATGAATTTGTCGTGGTTCTCGAGGAAATCGCCGACGGCGATGCCGCGGCCGGCGTGGCCGACAAAATCCTCGCCGCGTTGAGCGAAGCGGTCGCCGTCGAGGGCTGCGCGCTGCGGCTGAGTGCCAGCATCGGCATCGCCGTGTTCGGCCGCGAAACCGGCGACATCGTCGCCGCGCTGATCAGGGCGGCCGATCTGGCGATGTGCGCGGCCAAGGCGGATGGCGGCAACCGAGGGCATTTTGCCGCGTCCGGCGTAGGCGTCGCGCGACCGGCCAGCGGCGGAATCGGCGACGGCGCATAGGAATATTCCGAGGGCCGTTCCGGCCGTTGTCCCAGGGCAGAAATCAAGCTTCGCCGATATGCCGGACGGTTGACCGCGGCCATACTGTGCGCAGCAGCGTTGCAGCAAGGATCCTCCGTGCCGCAGCGCGACAACGGCGACAGGCGGAATCGCGGCAATGTTCGACGGCAATCGGGGACTCGATTGTGGCGGATCGACCCACGCCGGTCCGTCGTTGGCGGGTGACGGTAGCAGGGCGGCCCGCCGGGCGGCGTCATGCGGAGCATGCCCGGCGCGGGCCCGGTGCTTTCGTTCGCCGGTGCTGTTCCACCTGCGCCTGACACTGGCGCACAGGCAGGCGCTTTACGTCGAGGGCGACGCCTTTTCCAGCATCTACGCAGTCTGCTCGGGTTCGCTGAAAGCGCAGATCGACACCGAAGAGGGGCGCGAGCAGCTCATCGCCATGCACATGCCGGGCGAGTTCTTCGGCGGCGAGGGGCTGGCGGCCGGGCGGCGCACGCGCACCGTCGTCGCCCTGCAAGACTGCGAAGTCTGCGTGTTGCCCTTCGCCGCGCTCGATCGTCTGATGGCCGAGAATTCCGCGGCGCACCGCTGGTTCCTGCGCACCATCAGCGCCGAGCTGGCGCGCAGTGCCGCGGCCGTCGCCAGGCTTCGCGGCGCCACGGCGGAGGAGCGCATCGCCGGCCTCCTGGTCGACCTGGCGCAGCGTCTCGCCGCCAGCGGCCGGCCGGCCGCCGACCTGACCCTCGGCGTGACGCGGGGCGACATCGCCTTGCATCTCGGCCTGACCCGGGAGACGGTCAGTCGCATCCTGGCCCGGCTGCATCGCGAGCATCTGCTCGATGGCGATGCGCATCGCCTGCATATTGCCGACCGGGCGGCGCTCGCGCGGCTGGCCGGCGGAGCCGCTCATACGGGCACGACATCAGCATATGCATGACAAAGGTATTGCAGCTCGGGCATGGCCGGGCGCGCACCACGGCCGGCGCTGCGCCTTAGGCGCGCCATGGCGCGGCCCCGCGCCACCACAGCCTGTCGGCGGGACTTGACTTGCGTCACGGTCCGCGCGCCCGGCTGCAGACGCGGTCGGCGATTTCGCCGGTGGAAGCGGCCAGCAGCAGGCTAATGCCTCTTACCGGGCGGCGCCGTGGGCAACGTCGACCAAACCGGTGGCCGGGAAATCCTTGCCGACCGCCGGAAAATTATGCCGTGAGCAAGAACCCCGGCTGGCTGGCCTCGTCGGCATAGCGCGAGGCGATGGCACTGAACTGGTCGGCGATCCGCAGCAGGGCATCGATCAGGTCCGGATCGAAGTGGCGGCCGCGCTCGGCGGCGATGTTGGCGATGGCAGTGTGGTGCGGGAAGGGTGGCTTATAGACGCGCCGCGATATCAGAGCGTCATAAACGTCGGCGACCGCCATCAGCCGTGCCGAGACGGGAATCGCTTCGCCGGCGAGGCCCTCGGGATAGCCGGTGCCGTCCCAGCGCTCGTGGTGGCCATAGGCGATTTCCATCGCGCAGTGGAGGAAGAAGTCGCCGCGATCGGTGAGTTCGCCTGCGGCGCGGACGATGGCGTCGCGGCCGTATTCGCAGTGGCGCTTCATTACCGTCCATTCCTCGGCGGTCAGCTTGCCGGGCTTCTGCAGGATCGCGTCCGGGATGCCGACCTTGCCGATGTCGTGCAGCGGCGCCGACTTGAACAGCAGCAGGAGCGTCTCGTCGTCGAGCGCCGCACGAAAGCGGGGATGGTCCCGAACGGCCTCGGCCAGCGCCCTGACGTAGTGCTGGGTGCGCAGGATGTGGTTGCCGGTCTCGTTGTCGCGCGCCTCGGCGAGAGCGCAGAAGGCACTGATCGTCGCCCCCTGCGCCGAGACCAGCTGCTCGCTGCGGCGCATCAGTTCATCGGCCTGGCGGCGGATTTCACGGGTGCGCTCGTCGACGAGCCGCTCGAGATTATCGCTGCGGTCGCGCAGCTCCCGGGTGGTGCGGGCGAGCATCAGGTGATTGCGTACCCGGGCCAGAACCACCGGGGCCGAGAACGGTTTGTGGATGAAGTCCCCGGCGCCGATCGACAGGCCGTATTCCTCGTCCGCCGCGCTTTCCAGACCGGTGAGGAAGATGACCGGAATGTCGCGGTAGGCCGGGTCGGCCTTGAGGCGGCGGCAGACTTCGAAGCCGTCGATGTCGGGCATCATGACGTCGAGCAGCATCAGGTCGGCCCTGCCTCCGGATTGGAGGTAGTCGAGCGCCTCGCGGCCGTCGCCGACCGCGCGAACCTCGTACTGCGCGGACAGGAGTTCTTCGAGCACCAGCAGATTGACCGGCTGGTCGTCGGCGATGAGGATGCAGTTCCTGCCAGTCATTACCTGTCTTTCCCCGCGCCCGCCCGCCGCGTCCGGCGGCCGTCCCGAGCGATCGTTCAATGTCTCCGGCTCGCCGGCGGGCGGCGCCTGAGCGCCGTCTCATCGGGCGCCCCGTTCGATTCGCCGTGTCGGCGCGGAATGTTCCGTGTCGCTACGGACGGCAATCTCCTATTCATTGTGGGACAGGAATGCCCGGCTGTGAAGGCGCATCTCGCATCGACTGAGAAATGCTGCCGACGCGGGTCGTCGCCGCGCCGGTGCTTCGCCAATCTCATCGGCACGGGTCGGGTTCGGCGAGCGGGTCCCGGGGCGCCTCGAGGGTGAAGCAGAACGCCGCGCCTTCGCCGGGCGCGGCCCGGGCGCGAATCCGGCCGCCGTGGCGATGGACGATTCTTTGCACCGTGGCCAAGCCGATGCCGAGGCCCGGAAACTCGTCCGGGCGATGCAGGCGCTGAAACGGCTGAAACAGGTTCGCGACGTAGGCCATGTCGAAGCCGGCACCGTTGTCGGAGACGCAAAACCACTCCTCGCCGTCCTCATGCCGGGCAGCGACGCGGATGCCGGCGGACTGCGCGTGCGCCGTGTATTTCCAGGCGTTGCCGAGCAGCTTGCGCAGCACCACATCGATCATGCGGCGGTCGCCGCGGGTTTCGAGCCCCGGCTCGATTTCGCAGACGACGCGGCGTTCCGGCTCGTTACGGGCGAATTCGGCGGCGATGCGCCCGGCCATCGCCGAAACGTCGATATCGTCTCGCGACAGCTCGCCGCGCGTGTTCTGCGACAGCGACAGCAGGCCGACGAAGGCATAGCGCATGTCGGTCGATTCGCCCGAAATCGCCCGGCCGAGGTTCTTCACGACCCGCTCGCGGTCTTCCGCCGCGACGAGCTCGCCGACCGGCACGGGGTCGATGAGATGTTCCGCCGCGGAGCAGGCGAACATGCGGCAGAACTCGGCGTTGGCGTAGCCGAACAGCCCGTCGCGGGCAATGTAGATGCCGGCCAGCGACCGTTCGACGAGGCCGCGGAACTTGGCTTCGGCGGCGGCGATCGCGCGCCTGCGCGCGGCGCCGTTCCGCCACCAGCCCGCCGACCCGCGCCAGCAGCTCCTCGGCGGAGAAGGGCTTGGCGACATAGTCCTGGGCGCCGCCGCGGAGCATCTCGATGCCCAGGTCCTCCTCGTTCTTCGCCGTCAGAACGACGATCGGGACGTGCGCCAGCGCCGGCCGGCGGCGCAGCGCCGCGACCATCCGGTCGTCGCTGAGGCGCGGCATCATGATGTCGCTGACGATCAGCTCGGGATGCAGGGCCAGGGCCTTTTCCAGCCCGTCCTGGCCGTCGAGGGCCGTGGCGATGCGGAAGTGTCGTCCCAGGATCTCGACGATGTAGGCGTTCATGTCCGGGTTGTCTTCGACCACCAGCACCGGCGGGGCGCCGGCCGCGACCACCGTGGCCGGCGCCGCAAGCGGGTCTCGACTGTGAACAGGGCGCCGCGGCCGCCGTGCAGCTCGGCGAACTCCTTGACGATGGCCGGGCCGAGGCCCGTTCCGCCGTGGCGCCGCGCGGCACCGCCTTCGACCTGGCGGAAGCGCTCGAAGATGACGCCGTGCGATGCAGCCGGAATACCGGGGCCGCCATCCTGGACCTTGAGCACCGCTTGCCGCGCGTCGGCGTGCAGGTTCACCGCAATGGCGCCGTCATCGGGCGAGAACTTGAAGGCGTTGCAGAGCAGCTTGAGCAGGATGCGCTGGAATCTTTCGGCATCGGCCTGGGCCGGCGGGGGCCCGGGCGCCTCGACCGTGTAGCGGATGCGTCTATCTTCGGCCAGTGATTCGAAATGCTAGGCGGTTGCGCGGGTCAGGTGCGCCCGGTCGACCTCGGTCAAATACGTTGTCATGCGACCGGCCTCGAGCTTGGCGACGTCGAGCAGATCGCTGACGTGGCGGAACAGCAGCCGGGCGTTGCGTTTCGCCATTTCCAGGTGGCGCCGCGTCTCGGCGTCGATCGCTGCGCCGTCCAGCGTCCGCCTCAGCGGACCGAGGATCAGGGCCAGCGGCGTGCGCAGCTCGTGGCCGACGTTGGCGAAGAACTGCATCTTCAATTCGTCGAGCTCGCGCGTCCGTTCGTAGAGGCGGGACAGCTCCTCGTTGGCCTGCTTGAGGCGGGTATTGGCCTCGGCGACTTCGCGCGCCCGCGCATAGATTCTCGGCTTCCATCTGCACCGCCCGCTCGCGCAGCGCCTCGGCGGGGCGGCTCTGCTCGGCGCCGAGCTGCTTCATGCGCACGAACTCGGTCACGTTCTAGACGCGGTGGATGAAGTAGGCGATCTGGCCGTCCGGCCCCAGGAGCGGGGAATTGAGCGGGCTCCAGGAGCGGATTTCGAAGCCGCCGCCCTCCGCCTCCGGTTTGCGGATGTCATATTTCTGCAAGGCCATCGCGTCGGCGGCACGGCTTTGCCGAGACCGCTTCAGCGATGCCTTGAGGTTGCGCACGCCGTCGGCCGCCGGATCGTCGGGATCGTCGGGATCGTCGGGATCGTCGGGATTGTCGGGGAAGACCTCGAAGATGCCGCGGCCGAGGATATCCTCGCGGCGGGTCATGGTGGCGCGGGATTAGGCGTCGCTGACGGCGACGATGCGCAGCTGCGCATCGAGGACGAGGTGGAGGCCGGGTGCCGATTCGAACAGGGCGAGGAAGTCGGGCGCAGCCTCGGCCGCAGCCGCCGGCGGCGGCGGCTCAGGGTCCGCGGTTCCGGCCCCCATTGCCACGTTCATGTCATCGCCCGTCGGCCGGCGCTCCCGTACCGATGCGCGGCCGGGCAAGCCCGGAGCGCGCGCAGCCTCGCCGACACGCATAGTATGGTATATGGATCATCGCCGGCGGACGCCCGGCCGCCGCGGCCGGACGATTTCCCGGCAGCTTCGGGAGGCCGCGGCGCGGGCAGGGCGGGATGATGGTGGGCCCGGTGGGATTCGAACCCACGGTCAAAGGATTATGAGTCCTCTGCTTTAACCGCTAAGCTACAGGCCCTGTTGCCCGCCACTCGCGCCGCCACCCGGCTCGAACGAGGCCGCGGCGCGGCGCTGGCGGCGATGCGTGACGGGCGAGTTTACCAGACTCGGCGGCGGCGCTTGGCCTCGCTGCCGACATCAATGCGGTGATGGCGCATTCCGACGCGGAGCGGAAGCTTTTCAGACGCGCCCTGGCCGCGGCGCCCGTCGCTCTTGCGGCGCTCGCCATGTGGCCCGGCGTCGCGCGGCAGGAGGACAGGGCGATGATGACAATTACATCGACGGCGTTTGCTCCGGGCGGCGCGATACCGCGCAAGCATACCTGCGACGGCGCCGATCTCTCTCCGCCGCTGGCCTGGTCGGGCGTTCCGGCGACGGCGAAGACGCTGCTGCTGATCGTCGACGATCCCGACGCGCCGGACCCGGCGGCGCCCAAGACGACCTGGGTGCACTGGGTGCTCTACAACATTCCGGCCGGCAGCTCCGGCTTGCCCGAGGGGGTGACGCCGCGCGATCTGCCGGCCGGCACTCGCGAAGGATTGAACGACTGGAAGCGGACCGGCTACGGCGGCCCCTGCCCGCCGATCGGCCGGCACCGCTACGTCCATAAGCTCTATGCCCTCGACATGATCGTGGCCCAGGTCGGCAAGGCGACCAAGGCCGAGCTCGAAGCGGCCTTGGCCGGCCACGTCGTGGCCAAGGCCGAACTGGTCGGGACCTACCGGCACTAGCGGAAACCATGCCCCGCGGCGCGGGGCATGTGGCGAGGCTCAGGTTTCCGAGTCGAGGAAGCTGCGCAGCCGCTCCGAGCGCGACGGGTGGCGCAGCTTGCGCAACGCCTTGGCCTCGATCTGGCGGATGCGCTCGCGGGTCACGTCGAACTGCTTGCCGACTTCCTCGAGGGTATGGTCGGTGTTCATCTCGATGCCGAAGCGCATCCTAAGCACCTTGGCTTCCCGCGGCGTGAGGCTGTCGAGCACTTCCTTGGTGGCTTCGCGGAGGCTGGCGTAGAGCGCTGCTTCGGCCGGCGACATGGTCGATAGATCCTCGATGAAATCGCCGAGGTGGGAGTCGTCGTCGTCGCCGATCGGCGTCTCCATCGAGATCGGCTCCTTGGAAATCTTGAGGATCTTGCGGATCTTCTCCTCGGGCATTTCCATCTTCACCGCCAGCGTCGCCGGGTCCGGCTCCTGGCCGGTCTCCTGGAGGATCTGGCGGGAAATCCGGTTCATCTTGTTGATGGTCTCGATCATGTGCACCGGGATGCGGATGGTCCGCGCCTGGTCGGCGATCGAACGGGTGATGGCCTGACGGATCCACCAGGTCGCATAGGTCGAGAACTTGTAGCCGCGCCGGTATTCGAACTTGTCCACGGCCTTCATCAGGCCGATGTTGCCTTCCTGGATCAGGTCGAGGAACTGCAGGCCGCGGTTGGTGTATTTCTTGGCGATCGAAATGACCAGGCGCAGGTTGGCCTCGGTCATCTCGCGCTTGGCGCGGCGGGCCTTGGCTTCGCCGGTGGACATCTGCTTGTTGATGTCCTTCAGCTCCTTCAGCGGAATGCCGATGCGCTTCTGCAGGTCGATCAGCTTCTGCTGCTCCTCGAGGATGGCCGGAGCGGCACGCATCAACTGGCCGGCATAGAGCTTCCCGGAGGAGATTTCCTGCTTGAGCCACTCCATGTTGGTCTCGTTGCCGGGAAAGACCTTGATGAAATGGGGCCGCGGCATGTGCGCCTTGTCGACGCAGAGGTGCTGGATCTTCCGTTCGTGGCCGCGCGCGGCTTCGACCATGCCGCGCACCGAATCGCAGAGGCGCTCGATGGTGCGGGCGGTGAAGCGGATGTTCATCAGTTCGTCGGACACCTGCTTTTGCAGCTTCAGGTAGCCCTTGTCCTGCGAGCCCTTCCTGCCGAGCAAGGTCTGCATCTTGGCGTAATGCTGATGTATGGCGGCGAAGCGCTCGAGGGCGTCCTGCTTCAACTGCAGCAGCGAAGCCGACATGGCGCCGCTGCCGTCCTCGTCCTCCTCGTCGCCCTCGTCGGCGGCGATCGCCGCTTCCTCGTCCTCGGCCAGTTCCTCGATGTTCTCGTTGGCGTCCGGATCGATGAGGCCATCGACGACCTCGTCGATGCGCATCTCGTCGGCGGCGACCCGGCCGGCCGTCTCGAGGATCTCGGCGATCGTCGTCGGGCAGGCGGAAATCGCCTGGATCATGTGCTTCAGGCCGTCCTCGATGCGCTTGGCGATTTCGATCTCGCCCTCGCGGGTCAGCAGTTCGACCGATCCCATCTCGCGCATGTACATGCGCACCGGGTCGGTGGTGCGGCCGAACTCGGAATCGACCGTGGACAGCGCCTGTTCCGCTTCCAACTCGACTTCCTCTTCATCGACGGGGGCGGGCGCCTGCTCGGTCAGCAGCAGATCCTCGCCGGCCGGCGCCTCGTCGAAGACCTGGATGTTCATGTCGTTGAACGTCGAGATGATCGACTCGATCTGCTCGGCATCCACCATGTCATCGGGCAGGTGGTCGTTGATTTCGGCGTAGGTCAGGTAGCCGCGTTCCTTGCCCAGCGCGATCAAGGTCTTGAGGCGCGTGCGCTTGGTTTCGACATCGAGCGGCAGTGCCTCGGCGGCCGGCATCAGCTTTTCCTTGCCGCGCCGGCCGCCGACCTCGGCCGCTTTCGCCTTGGCAGGCCGCGCCTGCGCCGGGCGGGACGGCTCAGCGGTGGCCGGAAGGGCCTTGGCGGCTTCCTTCGGCACGGGCTTGGCCGCCGCTTTGGCGGTTTCCTTGCCGGGCTTGGATGGCGGCAATTTTGCTTGCGACTGCTGTTTCGCGGGTTCCTTGGCCATCAATGTTCCTTGCAGCATCGGCAGGGCGATGTGCGAACCTCGCCCCGGGTCAGAAATTGAGGAAAACCATACATTATACGCGGAATCACGCGCCCTTGCGAACCGCAGCCGCTTTCCGACTCAGCAGTTCCGTCAATCGCCGGCGCTCGTCGGCGGACAGTTCGGCGCCGCGGGCCTTGGCCGTCAGCGCGGCAATCTCTTCGGCGATGGCGGCGACGCGCAAATGCTCGAGGGCGTCGACCAGGACGCTCTCCAGTTCGCCGGAATCGATTGCGGCGGCCGCAAGGGTGGCCGACATCTCGGCAATGACCGGCTCGTGCGGGGTGTCGCGAAAATACTCGAACAGCACGCTGAAGCCGCCGGCCCCGAGGTCGCCATGCTCTACGGCGTCGGCGATGGCGTGCAGGGCGGCGCCGTGCCGCGTGTCGGCCGAAATCTGCCCGAGGGGCAGGCGTACGGCCCATTCGGGCTGCTGGACGATGATTTCCAGCAAGGACTCATCGATCGGCCGCGCCGCCACCCGCGTTCGTCCGCCGCCGCGCGGCGCCCAGCGCCGCGCCAGCGGTCGCAGGCCGCACTGGGCCTCGACCTCGGCTTGGGACAGGCGGGCGATGTCGGCGACGGCCTTAGTCAGCTGCACTCGAAATACGGGCGCAGCGATGCGCTGCAGCAGCGGTTTTGCCTCGTGGATAAACTGGGCGCATTCCTCGGCGGTATAGAGCTTGGTCCGATCGCCCAATAAACTGCGGATGAAATATTCCGAGAGCGGCGTGGCGCGTTTCGCAAAACGCAAGAAGGCATCGCGACCGTGCTCGCGGATGTATTCGTCGGGATCCTGGTGGCTGTCCATCTCCAGGATTTCGATGGTCTTGTCGTCGGCCAGATGTTCGAGGCTCGCTTCCATCGCCCGCCGCGCGGCGTGATCACCCGCGTCGTCGCGGTCGAAGCAGAAGACGACGCGCCCGGCCTGCCGCAGCAGCTTCTGCACATGGACGCCCGTGGTCGCGGTGCCCAGCGCGGCCACTGCGTTTTCGACGCCGAGTTGCGCCAGGCCGACGACGTCCATGTAGCCTTCGACGACGATGACCGTGCCGGTTTCGTGGATCGCCCGTCGCGCCTGCGGCAGCCCGTACAATTCGCGTCCCTTCTCGAACAGCGGCGTTTCCGGCGAGTTCAGGTATTTCGGCTCGCCGCCGCCGATGACCCTGCCGCCGAAGGCGATGACGTTGCCGCGCTGGTCGAGGATCGGGAACATCACCCGGTCGCGGAAGCGATCGTAGCGGCGACCCTGCTCGTTTTCTATGACCAGGCCGCATTCGAGAAGCGCCGCGTCAGCATAGTCGGCGAACACCGCGGCGAGATTCTGCCAGCCGTCGGGCGCGTAGCCGAGGCCGAAGCGGGCGGCGATCTCGCCGGACAGTCCGCGGCTCTTCAGGTAGTCGACGGCGCGCGGCGAATTCTTCAACTGCTCGCGATAATATTTCGCCGCCCCGGCCATCAGCTCGGTCAGCGGCGCCTTGCGTTCCTGCAGCCGCCGCGCTGCTTCCTGCCGCGGCACCGTCAGGCCGGCGTTGCGCGCCAGCTCCTCGACGGCCTCGACGAAGCCGACCGCCGAATACTGCATGACGAAGCCGATGGCGGTGCCATGGGCGCCGCAACCGAAGCAGTGGTAGAACTGCTTGCTCGGGCTGACGGTGAAGGACGGCGTCTTTTCCGAGTGGAACGGACAGCAGGCGCTGTAGTTGGCCCCCGCCTTGCGCAGCGGCACGTAGCGCTCGACGACCTCGACGATGTCGACGCGGCCCAGCAGTTCCTGGATGAAGGACTCGGGGATCACGGCGCCGCTGTCGGGCCGGCGGCCGCTCAGGCGCTCAGTTTCGCCTTGACCAGCCGCGACACCTCGGCCATGTCGGCGCGGCCGGCCAGCCTCGGCTTGACGATGGCCATCACCTTGCCCATGTCCTGGGCTCCGCGGGCGCCGGATTCGGCCACGGCGGCGGCCACCGCGGCCTCGATCTCGGCTGCGGACAGGGCTTGCGGCATGTAGGCCGAGAGCACGGCGACCTCGGCCTTTTCCGCGTCCACCAGATCCTGGCGGGCGGCCTTCTCGAACTGCTCGATGGAGTCGCGGCGTTGCTTTAGCATCTTGTCGATGACGGCGACAATGCCGGCGTCATCGAGCTGGAGCCGTTCGTCGATCTCCTTCTGCTTGATCGCCGCAATAAGCAGCCGGATGGCGCCGAGGCGGGCCGTTTCCCTGGCGCGCAGGGCGGCCTTCATGTCGTCGTTGATGCGGGTCTTGAGGGACATGGCGGACTCCTCGGGCAGGCGGAAAAGCAAAAGCCGGCAGCGCTCGCGCGGTGCCGGCCGATGGGCGTTGCGGCGAAAACGGTCAGTAGAGCTTCGGCGGCAGGGTCTGGCTGCGAATGCGCTTGTGGTGGCGCTTTACCGCGGCGGCCAGCTTGCGCTTGCGCTCCGAAGTCGGCTTTTCATAGAACTCGCGCGAACGAAGTTCGGTCAGCAGCCCTGTTTTTTCTATGGCCCGCTTGAAACGGCGGATGGCCACTTCGAACGGCTCGTTTTCCTTGAGGCGAATGCCCGGCATGGAGATTCCTGATCAGAGATAAGGCGGAAAAGCCGCGCATTGTAACGGTTTTTCCTGCCTTGTCAAAGGCGGTCGACCGGGGCGGGCGGGTAGAATCTCCGCCATGCTCGTGCTCGGCATCGAAACCTCCTGCGACGAAACCGGTGTCGCCCTTTACGACACCGGGCGCGGGCTGCTGGGCCACTCCGTCCATTCCCAGGTGGCGATGCACGAAGAGTACGGCGGCGTCGTTCCCGAACTCGCCTCGCGCGACCACATTCGCCGCATCACCCCGCTGTTGCGCCAGGTCCTGGCCGACGCCGGGGTCGATGAGCGCGACATCGACGCGGTCGCCTATACGGTTGGACCGGGTCTTGCCGGGGCGCTCCTGGTCGGCGCCGGCTTTGCCGAGGCGCTGGCCTTCGCCCTCGGCGTTCCCGCCGTGCCGGTGCACCACCTCGAAGGCCACTTGCTGTCGCCGCTCTTGTCTGCCGACCCGCCGGCCTATCCATTCGTCGCCCTGCTAGTGTCCGGCGGGCATACGCAATTGATGCGCGTGTCCGGGCCCGGTCTCTATGAACTGCTCGGCGAGACCCTCGACGACGCGGCCGGCGAGGCCTTCGACAAGACCGCCAAGCTGCTCGGTCTCGGTTACCCGGGCGGTCCGGCGCTGGCGGCCCTGGCTGCCCAGGGCACGCCGGGGCGAACCCGCCTGCCGCGGCCGATGCTCAACTCGGGCGATTTCGACTTCAGCTTCTCCGGGCTAAAGACCGCGGTACTCACTCGGACTCGGGAGGGCCTGCCCGGCAGCGAAGCCGCCGACCTGGCCGCCGAATTCCAGGAGGCGGTGAGCGAAGTGCTGGCCGCCAAGGCGCTGGCCGCGGTGCGTGCCTGCGGCCTGCAGCGCCTGGTCGTCGCCGGAGGGGTCGGCGCCAACCTGCGCCTGCGCCAGCGCCTCGACGCCGATGGTGCGCGCCAGGGCATCCGCGTCCATTACCCGGAGTTGCAGCTGTGCACCGACAACGGGGCGATGATCGCCTTCTGCGCGGCGCAGCGGCTGGCCGGCAACGGGTTTCCGCGCGGCGCCGGCGCCTTCGTCGTGCGGCCCCGCTGGCCGCTCGGCGAACTGTCCTAACGCGCCAAGACCAGGCGGATTCCGAGCACGATGAATATTCCGCCGGCGGCGCGCTCGAGCCCGCCGGCCAGCCCCGGCATGGCCGCCAGCCGCTGGCCGATGCGCCCGGCGAAATGGCCGATGGCGGCGAAGATCAGCGCCGCCTGTGCGGCGAACAACAGGCCGAGCTGCATCGTCTGCCAGGCGACGGCGCCGCGCGCGGGTTCGACGAACTGGGGCAGGAAAGCGAGGAAGAACAGGATCACCTTGGGGTTGATGGCATTGGCCAGCAGTCCGCGCAGGAACAGGGCGCGCGGCGAGCGCTCCGGACGGCCGTCGGCCGCGATCGACGGCGCTGTCCCGGCATGCCGTAGCGCGGCGATGCCGAGCCAGATCAGGTAGGCGCCGCCGCACAGCTTCAGCGCCGTGAAGGCCCAATTGGAGGCGGCAATCAGGGCGGACACGCCGAGCGCGGCGAGCAGCGTGTGGCTGAGGCAGCCGCCGGCGCAGCCCAGCCCGAAGGCGATGCCGTGGCGGCGGCCGCGCGCCATGCCGAGGCTGAGCACCATCAGATTGTCCGGTCCCGGGGCGAGCGTGATGAGGACCGCCGCGGCGAGGAAGGCGCCGGCCTGTCCGGGGGCCAGCGGCAGCATCACGCCTCGGGCTCCAGGGCGACGCCGGCGGGCCCGCGGCGGCCTTTCAGCCATTCGCCGAAGCGGTCGAGATAGAGGTAGATCACCGGCGTGATGTAGAGCGTCAGCACCTGCGAGACGAGCAGGCCGCCGACCACGGCGAGGCCGAGCGGCCGCCGGCCTTCGCCGCCGGCGCCCAGCCCGAGGGCAATCGGCAGGGTGCCGAAGAGCGCCGCCATGGTCGTCATCATGATCGGCCGGAAGCGGATCAGGCAGGCCTCGTGGATGGCCTGCAGCGGCGGCAGGCTGCGCGTCCGGCGCGCCTCGATGGCGAAATCGATCATCATGATGGCATTCTTCTTGACGATGCCGACCAGCATGATGATGCCGACGAAGGCATAGATGTTGAGTTCGATGCGGAACAGCAGCAGCGTCGCCAGCGCCCCCAGCCCGGCGGACGGCAGGCCCGAGAGGATGGTCACCGGGTGGATGGTGCTTTCGTAGAGGATGCCGAGCACCACGTAGATGACGAAGATGGCCATGACCAGCAGCAGGCCCATGCCGGCGAACGAGGCCTGGAAGGCCTGGGCCGAGCCCTGGAAGCTGCCCAGCAGGGTGGTCGGCACGCCCATCTCGCCCTGGGCCTTGCGGATGTCGTCGATGGCCGTGCCGAGCGAAACGCCCGCGGCCAGGTTGAAGGAAATCGTCACCGCCGGCAGTTGCCCGAGGTGGTTGATCGACAGCGGCGAAACCCCGTGCGCCAGCCGCGTCACGGCCGAGAGCGGCACCAGGGCGCCGCTGCCGGCGCGGATGTAGAGCATCGACAGCGCCGCCGGGTCGGTCTGGTAGCGCGGCTCGACTTCCATGATCACCCAGTATTCGTTGCTCGGTGTGTAGATCGTCGACACCTGGCGGGCGCCATAGGCGGTGTAGAGCGCGTCTTCGATCTGCTCGGCGCTGACGGCGAGGGCCGCGGCGCGGTTGCGGTCGATCTCGACCGTGACCTTGGGATAGGCGATCTGCAGGTCGGTCGTGACGTCCTGGAGTCCCGGCAGGGCGCGGATCTTTTGCTCTATTTTCGGCACCCAGGCGTAGAGCTCCTCGGTGTTGGCATCCTGCAGCGTGTACTGGTACTGGCTCTTGGTCAGCTGGCCGCCGATGCGGATCACCGGCAGGTTCTGCAGGAAGACGCGCATGCCGGGGATGCCGGTCAGCTTGGGGCGCAGCTCGCGGATCACGTCGTCGGCGCCGAGACGCTCGTCGCGCGGCTTCAGGCGGATGAAGATGCGGCCAAGATTAAGCGACTGGGACGATCCGGTGGCGCCGATGAAGGACATTGCCGCCGCGACGTTCGGGTCCTCGCGAACGATCTTCGCCGCGGCCTGCTGCTTCTCTGCCATCGCGTCGAAGGAGATGTCCTGCGCGGTTTCGGTGAAGGCGAAGATCTGCCCGGTGTCTTCGCTCGGCAGGAAGCCCTTCGGGCTGAGCGAGAACAGCCAGGCGGTGGCGGCGAATACGGCGAAGAACACGGCCATCGTCAGGCGCCGGTGGCCCAGTACCCATTGCAGGGTGACGTCGTAGGCACCCTTCCAGGCCTCGAAGAAGGCCTCGCTCAAGGCATAGAGCCGGTTGCCGGCGTCGGCACGGACCGGCTTCAGCATCCGCGCGCAGAGCAGCGGCGTCAGCGTCAGGGAGACGAATCCCGACACCAGCACCGCGACCATGATGGTGATGGCGAACTCGTGCAGCACGCGGCCGAGGATTCCGCCCATGAACAGCACCGGGATGAACACCGCGACCAGCGACAACGTCATCGAGACGATGGTGAAGCCGATTTCCTTGGCGCCGCGCAAGGTGGCCTCGAGCGGCGGCTCGCCCTGCTCCATGTGCCGGGCAATGTTTTCCAGCATGACAATGGCGTCATCGACGACGAAGCCGACGCACAGCGTCAGCGCCATCAGCGAGATGTTGTCGAGGCTGAAGCCGAACAGGTACATGGCCGAGAAGGTGCCGATGATCGACATCGGCAGGGCCAGGCTGGGAATGATCGTCGCCGTGAGGTTGCGCAGGAAGAGGAAGATCACCAGCACCACCAGGGCCAGCGCCAGCAGCAGGGTGAATTTGACGTCGGCCACCGATTCGCGGATCGACTTCGAGCGGTCGTAGAGAATGTTCATCTGGATTCCGGCCGGCATCTGGGCGCGGAAGGTCGGCAGCACGCCGCGGATCGCATCGACCAGTTGGACCGTGTTGGTGCCCGGCTGGCGCTGGATGGCCAGGACGATGCCGCGGTCGCCGTTGTACCAGGCCGCCACCTTGTCGCTTTGCACGCTGTCGACGGCCTGGCCGAGGTCGCCGATGCGGATCGGCGCACCGTTGCGGTAGGCGACGACCAGGGGCAGGTAGGCCTTGGCGTCCTGGAGCTGGCCGGTCGCCTCGACCATCGTGGCGCGGTGCTGGCCGTACAGGGTGCCGGTCGGCAGGTTGACGTTCTGCCGGGCGACGGCCTGCTGCACTTCGTCGAGCCCGACGCCGCGGGCGGCCAGGGCAGCAGGATCGAGGCGAATGCGAACAGCATATTTCTGCTGGCCGAAGACCTGCACCTGGGCGACCCCGGCGATGGTCGAGATGCGTTGCGCCAGGAGGGTCTCGGCGTATTCGTCGACCGTCGACAGGGGCAGCGTGGCGGAGGTCAGGGCCAGGTAGAAGATCGCCGCGTCGGCCGGGTTGACCTTGCGGAAGGCGGGCGGCGTCGTCATCTGCGGCGGCAGCTGGCCGAGCGTCGCGGCAATGGCCGACTGGACATCCTGGGCGGCGGCGTCGATGTTGCGCTCGAGCGAGAACTGCAGCGTGATCTGGCTGATGCCATTGGCGCTGACCGAGGTCATCGAGTCGAGCGCGGCGATCGTCGAGAACTGCTTCTCCAGCGGCGTGGCGACCGCCGCGGCCATGGTGTCGGGGCTGGCGCCGGGCAGGTTGGCGGTCACCTGCACGGTCGGGAAATCGACGTTGGGCAGGTCCGAGACCGGCAGCGCGCGATAGGCGACGATGCCGAAGATCAGGATCGACAGCATCACCAGCCCGGTCATCACCGGCCGGCGCACGAAGGGCTCGGCAATGTTCACCGGCCTTCGCTCATGGCGGTGACGGCGGCGCCGGGAACCAGGCGCGACTGGCCGTCGACGACGACCTTCTCGCCCGGGGTCAGGCCGGCGGCGACGACGGTGATCGGGCCGTCGCCGCGATCGACCTGGATCTCGCGCAGCGCCGCCGTGTTCTTCGCCGCGTCGATGACAAAGACATAGGGGCCGCGGGGCCCCGTCTGGACCGCCCGCGACGCTATGACAATGGCGTCAGCCTGCTCGCCGAGGCGAACCGCGGCGTGGACGAATTGGCCGGGCCAGAGGCCGCCGTCGCGGTTGTCGAGCTGCGCCCGCAGCCGTATGGTTCCGGTCGTCGCATCGACGCTGTTGTCCACGAAGGCCAGCTGTCCGGCGGCATGGCGCGGGCTGCCGTCGGCGAGCGCATACGAGACGTCCACGGCCAGCCTGACCCTGGCCATCGCCGCGCGCACGCCGGCCAGCGCCTGCTCGGGCACGGCGAAGCTGACATAAATCGGGCTCATCTGGTTGATCACCGCCAGCGCCGCGGTGTCGTTGGCCTTCACCAGATTGCCCGCGGTGATCATGATCTTGCCGATGCGCCCGGCGATCGGCGCCCGGATCGTCGCGTAGTCGAGCTGCAGGCGGGCACTGTCGATGGCGGCGCGGTCGGCGGCGACCACCGCCGCGGCGCTGTCCAGGCCGGCCTTGATCTGCGCGTAGGCGTCCGGCGAGATGAAATGCCGGGCCAGCAGGTCGCGGTTGCGTTCGTCCTGCTGGCTGGCGCGGGCCAGTTGCGCCTGGTCGCGGGCCAGATTGGCTTCGGCCTGCCTGAGCTGGGCGGCGAAACCGCGCCCATCGATGTCGAAGAGCACCTCGCCCTTGGCCACGGCGGCGCCGTCGGCGACCCGCACCGCGACGATCTGCCCGTCGACGCGCGACTTGATCGCCACCGTGTTGATCGCCTCGGCATTGCCGATGCCGTCGGCGCGCAGCGCTACGGCGCGGCGCTCGACCTCGCCGAGGACCACCGGTATGGCCTCGGGCGGGCGGGCCTGGCCGCCGTCCTGGGCCTTGCTGCAGGCGCCGAGCAGCAGGATCGCCAGCAGCAGCGGCGTCAGGCAGCGCAAGGATCGGAAGGGATCGCGCATTATGGTGGTCGCATGGGCCTTGGTTGGGCTCGGTTGGGTCTTGGCCGGTGCGGCGTTGACCGTTCAGATCATAGCAAAGCCGCCTTTTGCGCCGCCGGCCGAAATATTTCCAGGTGTGACCGGCGGCGAGAGCGAAGCGCCGTCGGCTCGCGCGGTCGCGGCGGGCGCATCCGCATCCGGTAAGATGCGCCGGGCGATACGCCGTGGGGCGGACGATGGGGAGGCAACGATGAGGCGGACAGGCAATCTGCTGTTGCTGGCGCTGCTGGCCGCGCCCATGCCCGGCCGGGCGGCCGAAGCCGAGCGGGTCAGCACGCTGGGCGAGCAGCGCCAGGTGGCGGTGACCATCTACAACGAAGATATGGCCCTGGTCCGGGACAGCCGCCGCGTCGACCTGCCGGCCGGCGAATCGGCCCTGGCCTGGCGCGACGTCTCGGCGCGGATGCGCCCCGAGACCGCGCTGCTGCACAGCCTCTCGGGCGGCCGCGGCTTCCAGCCGATCGAGCAGAACTTCGACTTCGACCTGCTGACGCCGCAGAAGCTGCTCGAGAAATATGTCGGCCGCCGCGTCCGCATCATCCGCACCAATCCCGCCACCGGCGCCGACAGCAGCGAGGAGGCGACGGTGCTCTCGGCCAACGAGGGCGTCGTCCTCCAGTATGCCGATCGCATCGAGTCGCATCCGCCCGGGCGGCTCGCCTTCCAGGCCGTGCCCGACAACCTGCGCGACCGGCCGACGCTGGTGATCCGCCTGCGCGCCGCCGAGGCCGGCAGCCGCGATCTCGAACTGACCTACCTGACCGGCGGCCTGTCGTGGAAGGCGGACTACGTCGCCGAGCTGTCCGCCGGCGACGAGCGCCTCGACCTCGACGGCTGGGTCACGCTGACCAACCGCAGCGGCACCGGCTACCGCGAGGCGCAGCTGCAGCTCGTCGCCGGCGACGTCAATCGCGTCCGCGGCGACCTCGACGCGGCCCGCGGTGTGCAGCTCAAGGCGGCGCCGGCGGCGGCGCGGGAGATGCGCGAGGAGAGCCTGTTCGAATACCACCTCTACACGCTGGAACGGCCGACCACCATCGCCGACAACCAGACCAAGCAGGTGGCGCTGCTCTCGGCCGGCCAGGTGCCGGCGCGCAAGCAGTTCCAGCTGCGCGGCGCCGACTACTACTATCGCTCCGGCGTCGGCGAGATCGGCCAGAAGCTCAAGGTCGGCGTCTTCGTCGAGTTCGATAACAAGGGGCGCGACCTCGGCGTTCCGCTGCCCAAGGGCATCGTCCGCGTCTACAAGAAGGATGCCGGCGGCAACGCCCAGTTCGTCGGCGAGGACCGCATCGACCACACGCCGAAGAACGAGACCGTCCGCCTGCACCTGGGCGATGCCTTCGACGTGACCGCCGACAAGAAGCAGACCGTCTTCCAGAAGCTGTCCGGCAATGGCCGCTACAACTATGTCTTCGAGGCAGCCTTCGAGATCGTGCTGAAGAATGCCAAGCGCGAGGCGGTGTCGGTGCAGGTCGTCGAACCGATCCCGGGCGACTGGGAAATGGTTTCGGAGAGCCTGCGCCACACCAGGGCCGCGGCCAACACCGCGCTGTGGAGCGTGGCGGTTCCCGCCGAGAGCACGGCGACGCTGGCCTACCGGGTCCGCGTCCGCTACTGAAGCGTCGCGCGACGAGGCGCCTTGACCGTCATACGCGGCGATGCGAACATGAACCGATCCGCAACGATACGGAGTGCCCGATGATTGCCGACAGCGAGCGTTTCGCCCGTGCCATTGCCCTCTTCGACGCCGCCAACGCCGAGGATCCCAACACCGAGGTCGATGCCGGCGTGCCGCTGGCCAAGGAGCTGCTCTATGCGCAGCGGATGAGCGCGATGCTCGAGCGCTACGCACCCGAGGCCTCCGAAGCCGTCAAGCTGGCGGTGCGCGCCCAGCATATCCAGCGCTGGAAGGTGCCGCGCCACTCCTATGCGCAGGACCGCAGCGGCTACCTGCAGTGGCGCACCGGGCTCTACAAGTTTCACGCCACGACCGCGGGCCGCCTGATGGCCGAGGCCGGTTATGACGATGACATGATCGGGCGGGTGCAGGGCATCGTCGGCAAGAAGGGCCTCAAGGTCAATCCCGAGACGCAGATGCTCGAAGACGTCGTCGATCTGGTTTTTATCGAGCATTACCTGGCCTTCTTTGCTGGCCAGCATCCGGAGTACAGCGAGGAGAAGTGGCTGAACATCGTCCGCAAGACCTGGGCCAAGATGTCCGAGCGCGCCCATCAGTTCGCCCTGTCCGGCGGCATCGCGCTGCCCGAGGCGCTGCTGCCGCTGATCCTCAAGGCCATCGACGGCGCCGCGCCGGCGGCCGCCTAAGCCCGCGACGGGTGGCGCTCATGGACGTCGGCTTCATCGGGCTGGGCATCATGGGTCGGCCACTGGCCCTGCACCTCGCCGCCGCCGGCCACACCCTGCACCTCTGGGCGCGCCGGCCGGCCTCCCTCGAAGCATTCCGCGAGGTGGCCGCGCATACCTACGGCAGCCCCGGCGAGGTTGCGGGAAATGCCGACATCATCATCACGATGGTCGCCGACGCGCCCGACGTCGAGGCCGTGGTGCTCGGTCCCGGCGGCCTCGCCGAGGGCGCCGTAGCGGCCGGCCGGCGGCAGGCGGTCATCGTCGACATGAGCACCATCGCGCCGGCGGCGGCGCGGCGCATCGGCGAGCGCCTGGCCGGGCAGGGCATCGACTTCCTCGACGCGCCGGTATCCGGCGGCGAGGTCGGCGCCATCAATGCCACCCTGAGCATCATGGTCGGCGGCCAGCCCGAGGTGTTTGCCCGCGTCGAACACCTGCTGCAGAAACTCGGCAAGTCGGTGACGCTGGTCGGCGCTTGCGGCGCCGGACAAGTGGCCAAGGCCTGCAACCAGATCCTCACCGGGGTCGGCGTCGCCGCGGTGGCCGAAGCCTTCAATTTTGCCCGCAAGAGCGGCGTCGATCCGGCCCGGGTGCGCGAGGCGCTGCTGGGCGGCTTCGCCTACAGCCGCATCCTCGAAAACCACGGTCAGCGCATGCTCGAGCGCAATTTCAAGCCCGGCTTCAAGGCCTGGATGCACCAGAAGGACCTGCGCATCGTCATGGAGGAAGCGCATCGTCTCGGCCTCGCCCTGCCTGCGGCGGCGGCGACGGCGCAGATGTTCAACGCCATGGTCGGCAGCGGCCTCGGCGAGGAAGACTCGGTCGCCATGCTCAAGCTGCTGGAGCGGATCAGCGGCGGTGGCGATTGAGGGCGACCGCGCCGGGTCGATCGCCGCGCCGGGCCCCGGCGCGCTTCAACGGCTTGGCGGGCCTTAGCGAATTGTCATGAAGATCGGCTTCATCGGGCTCGGCGTCATGGGCCGGCCCATCGCCGAACATCTGCTGTGCGCCGGGCACGAGCTGTCGGTCTATGCCCGCCGCAGCGCGGCGGCGGCGCCGCTGGCCGCCGCCGGCGCCCTCGCCTGGAGCAGTCCGGCCGAGGCGGCGGCGCGCGCCGAGGTGGTGTTCACCATGGTCACCGGCAGCGACGACGTGCGTCAAGTGGTGCTCGGCGAGGGCGGCGTGATCGACGGCGCGGCGCCGGGCACGGTGGTCGTCGACATGAGCACCATCGCCCCCGGCGTCGCCCGCGAAGTCGCCGCAGCGCTGGCGGCGCGCGGCATCGCCATGCTCGACGCGCCGGTTTCCGGCGGCGAGAGCGGCGCCCGGGCCGGTACCCTGGCGATCATGGTCGGCGGCGAAGCCGCCGCCCTGGAGCGGGTCGGGCCGCTGCTCTCGTGCTTCGCCGGCAGCGTGGTCCGCGTCGGCGGTTGCGGCGCCGGACAGGTGGCCAAGGCCTGCAACCAGATGGTGATGGTCGCCGCCATCGAGGCCTGCGCCGAGGCGGCGCGGCTGGCCGAGGCCGCCGGGGTCGCCTTCGAGCGCGTCCGCGAGGCCCTGCTGGCCGGCTCGGCCGGCTCGCGGGTGCTCGAAGTGTTCGGCGCGCGGATGGCAGGGCGCGATTTCGCCGCCGGCGTCGAGGCGCGCCTGCACCACAAGGACTTCGCCATCGTCCAGGCCGAGGCCGCCGCCGGCGGCATTCCGCTGCCGCTGGCCGCCGCGGTCGGCCAGCAGCTCAACGCCCTGATCGGCCGCGGCTGGGGCCGTGCCGACAGCGCCGCCCTGCTGCGCCTGCTCGAAGTGCCGCCGCGGGCCCCCGTCACGGGCATGACAACGGAATGAGCGACAGCCCGGCCGAAGATGCCGCGCCGGCCGCCGCGCCGGAAGCGATGCCGCAGATACTGCTCGAACTGGCGGCGATTCTCGAAAACGCCACGGTGGGCATCGTGTTCACGCGCAACCGCCGCGTCGTGCGCAGCAATCCGCTCGCGGCCCAGATGTTCGGCTATGGCGCGGCGGAGATCGTCGGCGTCGCCGGCGTCGACTTCTACGCGGGAACCGCGGACTACGAGAAGGCCGGCGCCGCCGCCGGGCCGGCCCTGGCCGCGGGCCTCGCCTACCGCGCCGAGAGCCGCATGCGGCGCAAGGACGGCTCGCTGTTCTGGTGCCGTGTCTCGGCCAAGGCCGTCGATGCCCAGCGGCCGCAGAACGGCACGATCTGGATCTTCGCCGACATCGACGCCGAACGCTCGGTCCGCGAGGCGCTGGCCAGCGCCTCGCGCGAGCTGGAAACGGTCTTCGATACCGCCGTGCTCGGCATCTGCGTCGTCCGCGACGACCGCCTGGTCCGCGTCAATCGCCGCTGCGAGCAGCTGTTCGGCTACGCGGCCGGGGCAATGCTCGGCGCCGCGGTCGGCGACTGGTATCCGACCGAGGCCGAATTCGCCGCCGCGGCCGCCAGCGCCTACGCCGACTTCTACGCCGGCAACGCGCACCGGCGCGAGCAGTTGTTGCGCCGCCGCGACGGTTCGACCTTCTGGGGCCGCCTGTCCGGCCGGGCCTTCGAGCAGGCACGCCGCGACGGCGGCGCCGTCTGGCTGATCGAGGACATCACGGCGCCGCGCCGCGCCGAGGAGCAGGTGCGCCAGGCGCTGCGCGAACAGGAGATGATCTTCGACAACGCCGCGGTCGGCATCGTCTACGTCTGCGACCGCATCGTCCAGCGCTGCAACCGCAAGCTCGAGGAGCTCTTCGGCTATGACGAGGGCGAACTCGGCGGCCGCTCGACGCGGGTCTTCTATGCCGACGATGGCGAATTCGCCGACAGCGGCCTGCGCGCCTATGCCGACCTGGAACACAGCGGCGCCCACGTCGGCGAGTTCCGCGCCCGACGCCGCGACGGCAGCCCGCTGTGGGTCCGCGCTGCCGGCCGGACCGTCGCCGGTCGCGGCGACGCGGCCGGCTCGGTGTGGATCTTCGAGGACATCAGCGAGCGGCGCCAGGCCCAGGAAGCCCTGCTGCGCGCCCGCGGCGAACGGGAAATGCGCGACGGCGAGGGCGGCGTCGAACTCGCCGACGCCGACGCCCTGCTGCAGGGCGAGATATTCGAGCGCATGCAGGTCGAGCAGCGCATCTGGCATCTCGCCCATCACGACGGCCTGACCGGACTGCCCAAGCGCGCCCTGCTGCTCGACCGCCTCGAACAGGCACTGGTCCAAGCCGACCGCAAGGTGCATAAGGTCGCCGTCATTTTCCTCGACATCGACCGCTTCAAGTCGATCAACGACACGCTCGGCCATGCCGTCGGCGACGAGCTGCTCAAGCAGGTGGCGGAGCGGCTGCGCGGCGCCGTGCGGGCTGCCGACACCGTGACCCGCCTCGGCGGCGACGAGTTCATCGTCATGCTCGGCGAGATCCAGTTTGCCGAGGATGCGCTCAGCGTTGCCGAGAAGATCGTCGCCGCCCTGAAGCCGTCCGTCACCGCCGCCGGGCACGAATTGCGCGTCACGCTGTCGCTGGGCATTGCCCTCTACCCCGACGACGGCCGCGACATCTATACGCTGCTGCAGAACGCCGACACGGCCATGTACCACGCCAAGGCCGCCGGCCGCAACAGCTTCCAGTTCTTCGGCGCCGAGATGAACGCCCGGGCGAGCGACCGGTTCGATCTCGAACAGCGGCTGCGCGCAGCCGTCCACGGCGGACGGCTGCAGCTCCACTACCAGCCGCTGATCGATATCCGACGCGGCGAGGTCACCGGCTTCGAGGCGCTGCTGCGCTGGGACGATCCGCAACGCGGCGTGGTCCCCCCCGGCGAATTCATGCCGCTGGCCGAGGACAGCGGCCTGATCCTGCCTATCGGCGAATGGGCGCTGCGCCAGGCGCTGCGCCAGAACAGCCAGTGGCAGAGCGAAGGCTGGCCGGCTCTGCCGGTCGCGGTCAATCTCTCGCCGCGCCAGTTCCGCCAGCAGGGTCTGGTCGACATGGTCCGCCGTCTGCTCGACGAGACCGGCCAGCCGGCTCGCCTGCTGGAGATCGAGATCACCGAAGCGACGCTGCTGCACGACGCCGCCGAGGCCCTCGGCAAGCTGCGCGAACTCGACGCGATGGGCGTGCGCCTGGCCCTCGACGGCTTCGGCAGCGGCTATTCGAGCCTCGCCCAACTGAAGCGCTTCCCGCTGCGCAAGCTGAAGGTTGATCGCTCCTTCATCGATGAGATTTCCCGGGATGGCGGCGACGTCGAGATCGTCGCCGCCATCATCGATCTCGCTCGCCGCCTCGGCCTCGACGCGATCGCCGAGGGCGTCGAGAGCGAAGACCAGGTAGACCGGCTGATGGGTCTCGGCTGCAATGCCTTCCAGGGCTATTACTGGTCGCATCCGCTGCCGCCGGAACGCGTCGACGAGCTGTTCCACCCGCCGCTGCTGGCCCGCCGGCCGAGCGCCGAGGATTGAGCCGGCTGTCGCCTGGCGGCCGCCTCGGGCATAATCGGCTCCCCCAATTCGCCGAGGAACGCCCCATGAGCCAGACCACCACCGCCTCCGGCCTCGCCATCGAGGAACTCGCCATCGGCGAGGGCGCGGAAGCTTGCGTCGGCCAAACGGTCACCGTCCATTACACCGGCTGGCTGACCAGCGGCCGCAAGTTCGATTCGAGCAAGGACCGCCGCCAGCCCTTCGAGTTTCCGCTCGGCCGCGGCCACGTCATCGCCGGCTGGGACGAGGGCGTGCAGGGCATGCGCGTCGGCGGCAGCCGCAAGCTGACCATACCGCCCGAGCTGGGCTACGGTGCCCGCGGCGCCGGCGGCGTCATACCGCCGGACGCCACCCTGGTGTTCGAGGTCGAGCTGCTCGGCGTGCGCTGAGCGTCACTGCGCTTACTCGACGAAGCGGCCGAAGTCGGCGCCGTAGCTGTCGACGCTGCGGATGACCTCGCCGGCGGCATCGACGCGGAGCAGCTTGAAGTCGTGGACGATGTGCTCTTCCTCGCGCCAGTAGGCGATGCCCAGGCGCCGGGCGAGGACCGGCGTGTCGCGGCCGGCGGCGGTAAGGAAATGCCAGTTGCTCCGTTCCAGGCCGCGGCTGCGCCGGTAGCGGGTCCAGGCCGCCGGCGTGTCGTTCTGCGGATCGAGGCTGATGACGATGAAGTCGAGCGCCCGGCCGCGCGCGTCGGCCGCCGCCTGGGCGGCCTTCAGCCAGGAGACCAGCGCCGAGCAGGTGAAGCGGCAGCCGCTGTATTCCATTGTCAAAACGGCCGGACGGCCGCGCCAGTCGGCCAGGGTCACGGCGGCGCCGTGGTCGTCGGTCAGGCGGATGTCGTCGCGGTAGAGATTGACGGCGCCGGCCGGCAGAGCGGCGCCGCACAGCAAGGCCGCGGCGGCGGCCAGGCCCAGGCGCAGCGTCCGCCGCTTCATTGCCGCACCGGCCGCTTGGACAGTTTGCGCTGCAGGGTGCGGCGGTGCATGTGCAGCGCGCGCGCCGTCGCCGATATGTTTCCGTCATGTTCGGCGAGGATCCGCTGGATGTGCTCCCATTCGAGCCGGTCCACCGACAGCGGCTGGCCGGCGACGGCCACGCCGGCATCGCCGGCGAGCCGGGCGAAGGCGGCGACGATCTGATCGGCATCGACCGGCTTGGCCAGGTAATGCACGGCGCCGAGCTTGATCGCCTCGACGGCGGTGGCGATGCTGGCGTAGCCGGTCAGCATGACGATGCGCGTCGCCGCATCGAGGGCCACCAGCCGTTCGATCAGTTCGAGCCCCGAGGGCCCCGGCATCTTCAGGTCGACCACGGCGAATTCGGGCGGCTGCCGGCGCGCCAGGCGCAGCGCCTCGTCGGCATCGACGGCGACGCTGACGGCATAGCCGCGCCGCGTCATGGCGCGGGCCAGCACCTGGCGGAAGGCCTCGTCGTCGTCCACCAGCAGCAGGCTCGGGCGGTCGGCGTCAGGGTGTCTCATGGGCAAGCCTTGCGAAGGGCAGGGTGACGCGGGTGCAGGCGCCGCCGCCGGGACGGTTGAACAGCTCGACCCTGCCGCCGAGCCGCTCCAGCGTCGCATTAGAGAGGAACAGGCCGATGCCCAGCCCACCCTGGCGGCGCTTGGTGGTGAAGAAGGGCTGGCCGATCTGCTGCGCCGCGGCGCCGCTGATGCCGGGGCCGCGGTCGAGGATGTCGATGGCGCACTGCGCCTCGTCCCAGCGCGCCTCCATGACAATATCATCGGGCGAGACGTCGGCGGCGTTGTCGAGCAGGTTGAGCAGCGCCTGCTCGAGGGTCGGCTCGGCCTGCACCGCGGGCGCCGGTGCGCTGCCCCGCCAGTCGGTGGACAGCCGGGCGCGCGGCCGCAAGAGCTGCCACTTGTCGACGACTTCGCGCAGGTAGTCGTCGATCGGCCGCACCCCGGCATCGGCCGCTCGGGCCCCGCCGGCGGCGCTGGTCAGGCGCCCGAGCAGATCCTTGCAACTGTCCACCTGGCGGCGCAGCAGGACGAGGTCTTCGCGCAGCGGCGGGTCGTCGTGGTATTCCAGTTCCAGGTCGCGCAGCACCACGGCCATCGTCGCCAGCGGCGTGCCGAGCTGGTGCGCGGCCCCGGCCGCCAGCGTGCCCAGGGCGAGGATCTGCTCGTGGCGCAGCGCCTCTTCCCGCGCCGCGGCCAGCTCGCGCTGGCGCTCGCGCAGCGAGGCCGCCAGGCGGGCCAGGAAGAAGGCGATGATGCCGGCGCTGACCAGGAAGTTGAACCACATCCCGGCCAGGTGCAAGGCGAAGCCGCTGTCCGGTCCGCCGTGGCCGGCATGGCCGACATGGGCGGCCGCCGCGTCGGGGTGGCCGAGGGTGGCGCCGATCAGGCTGTCGATGAAAGGCAGGTCGACGCGCAGCGGCGGCAGCGGCACGCTGACGAAGAGCAGCGCCGTATAGCCGCCGAGCGTCAGCCCGGCCATGACCCAGGCATAAACTGGCGGCAGGATCGCCGCCGTGATGGTCAGCGGCAGCAGGAACAGGGAGACAAATGGATTTGCCGAGCCGCCGGCGAAATAGAGCAGGCCGGCCAGCGCCAGCACGTCGGCGCAGATCTGGCCGAAGATTTCCAGGTCGGTCACCGGCCAGAGTCGGCGCAGGCGCCACCAGCTCAGCAGGTTGAAGGCCGCCAGCGCGGCGACGATCGCCGCCAGGGCGCGCAGCTGAACCGCGCCGATGTCGAGCAGGCGCTGCGCTCCCCAGAGCACCAGCACCTGGCAGCACACCTCGATCCAGCGCAGGGCGAAGAGACGCGGCAGCGGCTTGGTTGGGCGCGGGCTCGACATGGCGGCATTCTACCGGCGCGACGGCGTGCCGCAGCGGCGCCGGCCGCGGCAAGCTGTCGCAGGCGGCGGCTCAGCAGCCGAGCCTGCGGCAGAAGCAATAGACGAATTGCTGGACCGCCCCGCGCGGCGTCTGGTGCGACTCCTTTTCGTGGCGCAGCAGGAGGAAGGATCCGCCGAACTCGGCGTGCAGCTCGTCGGCGCTGTAGCGGACCACCGGCAGGCCGCTGCAGCGCTCCGGCCCGTCCTCGGCGAAGCTGGCGACGATCACGTGGCCGCCCGGCTTCACCGCGCGCAGCACCGCGCCGACGTAGGCCTGGCGGTCCGCCGCCTGGGTCAGGAAGTGGAACACGGCGCGGTCGTGCCAGATGTCGAAGGCGCCCTCCGCCAGCTCGGCGGCGGTGATGTCGGCCTCGATCCACTGCACGCGCTCCGCCGCCGCGCCGAGCCGTTGCCGAGCCGCGGCCAGCGCCGCGGCGGAAAGATCGAGCACCGTCAGATGGGTGTATCCGCCGGCCAGCAGGTCGTCGACCAACGTCGACGCGCCGCCGCCGACATCGATGATCGCCGCGTCCGGAGCCGCCCCGGTGGCGCGGATCAGGTCGAGCGACAGCCGCGCGTGGCGCTGGAACCAGCTCAGCGCCTCGGCGGCGCGGCTGTCATAGACATGTTCCCAGTGCTCCTTGCCTGCCATGGCATGCTCCTCGGCAGGGACGATGGCGCGCCGCCGGCCGCCTGTCAAGAGCGCGCCGCGGCGGCGATCTTCAGCGCACCGTGTCGATCTCCAGCTTGACGTCGCGCGCGCCGACGCGCAGTGGCTGCGCCGCGCTCTCGAGGTCGCCGGGCTGGGGTGCCGGGTTGCCGCTCTTCGACACCCGGGCGATGACGATGACATTGAGCGCCTTGGACAGCGCCAGCTCCGGCATGATCGCCGCCGCGTCGTCGAGCTGGAAGTCGGTCGGCAGGTCGGCGACCGCATAGCGTTTGACGGCCAGCGGCGGGCCGCGGCCTTCGCCGGAGCGGGCGATGACGAAGACGGTGTCGCCGGGCGCGGCCCGGGCCTTCAGCGCGGCGGCGATCGAGACGCGGCCGGTGATGGCCGCGGCGGCCGGCGGCGGGCCGCCGCCGCCGTCGCCCGCCGGCTTGCCGCCGAGCAGGGCGGTGGCCTCGGCGACGTTGGCGGCGACGTACTCGGCGACCCGGGCATCGCCCGGCGCGGCGTCCGTCATCCGCTTCCAGTAAGCCAAGGCAGCCTTGTAGTCGCCCTGGTCGAAGGCATCGGTGGCCGCCAGCGACAGGGATTTGAGATGCTTAGGGTCGGCGGCCAGGGCGCGCTTGACCAAGCCGCGCGAGGTCTCGTCCCAGCGCCGCCCGTGGCTCATGACATATGAATCGACCCAGTCGCTGAGCAGCGCGGCGTCGGGCGGCAGGATCGCCGCCGCCTTGGCGTAGGCCTCGACCGCCTGGAGGTGCTGATCGAGCACCGCGTAGCTGCGGGCCAGCGCGGCCCAGGCTTCGCCGTTCATCGGATTGCGGGTGACCTCGGCGGTGAGCGACTTGACCTGCTGCTCGGCCTGGGCGTTGCCGCCGCCGGCGGGCCGCTGTGCCGTTTCGGCCGGGCCGCTGGCGGCGGGGTGCGGCGAGCCGAGCCAGGCAAAGAGGCCGATCCCGCCGAGCACGGCGACGGCGGCGACGGCCAGCGGCAGGATGATCCGCCATCGTTCAGTCTGGCCGGCCGCGGGCGCGGCGGCCAGCAGTCGGGCGTGGAGTTCGGCTTGGCGGCGCTCGAATTCTGCCGCGCCGATCTTGCCGGCATTGCGCGCGATCAGCAGCTCGCGCAGGGCGGCGCTGACGTCGGGAGTCTTGTCGATGGGCACGGGTCTCGAGTCTCGGGTAGCGGCGGAACGCCTACAGCCCGAAGCATAGCAGGCCAGCAACGCCGTCATCGGGCACCGGGCGCAAGGTGCAGTGCGGGGGCCGAGTCGCGGCGCGGCAGGGATCGTTCAGGCCGTCATTGCCGCCTGGCTTGGATCAGCCTAGAATGTGTAAGAAATCGCGATAGGATACACACCATGCGCACCAATATTGTCATCGATGACAAGCTGATGAGGGACACGCTCCGGGCGACCGGGCTGAAGACCAAGCGCGATGCGGTGGAGCTTGGACTTCGCACCTTGCTGCGGTTGGGGCAACAGGAGCAGATACGGCGCTTTCGCGGCAAGCTCGACTGGCAAGGCGACCTCGAGGCGATGAGGGCCGACCGGTGATCCTGGTCGATTCCAGCGTCTGGATCGACTACTTCCGCGGAACTGCGACGCCGCAGGCGGAGAAGCTGGACTCGCTGCTCGGCAGCGAGCCGCTTGCGACCGGCGACCTGATCCTGGCCGAGGTGCTGCAAGGCTTCGTCAGAGACCGCGACTTCAACCAGGCCAGGAAGCTGCTGACGTCGTTGCTGATCGTGGACCTGGCGGGGCAGAAAATTGCGATTCAAGCCGCCAGGAACTTTCGAGTGCTGCGAGCGCTCGGGGTCACCGTGCGCAAGACGATCGACACGGTGATCGCCACGCGCTGCATCGAGAGCCGCTTGCCGCTTCTTTACAGCGACCGGGACTTCGATCCCTTCGTCGAGCACCTGGGCCTTCGTTCGGCGCTGCCTGGATTCTAAGTATGGAGCCAGCTTCCTCGACGGCAGCGGTAAAGGGAGCATCCGAGTCGCGTGGTGCTGCGTTGGAGTAGCCGACTTCGGCGAGGAACTATCCAGGCGCCGCGGCGAGCACTGGTCGCCGGCCATTGCCCCCTACAGCCTGCAGAGGCGTTCCGCCGCCCGCGCCAGCGTCTCCTCGCTCTTGGCGAAGCAGAAGCGCAGCACCTGGTTGTCCTCGCCGTCGCCGTAGAAGACCGAGACCGGGATCGAGGCCACGCCGATCTGGCGGGTCAGGCGTTCGGCGAGTTGGCGGTCGGGTTCGTCGCTTAGGGCGGTGTAGCGGACGCTCTGGAAATAGGTGCCGCGGCACGGCAGCAGCTCGAAGCGCGAGCCGGCCAGGGCGGCGCGGAAGAAGTCGCGCTTGGCCTGGTAGAAGGCGGCGAGTTGCGCGTACCAGCCGGGACGCGCCGTCATGAAGTCGGCGAGGCCGAGTTGGCAGGGCGTGTTAACGCAGAAGGTGATGAACTGGTGGGCCTTGCGGAACTCGGTGCTCAGTTCGCGCGGTGCCAGGCAGTAGGCGATCTTCCAGCCGGTGAGGTGGTAAGTCTTGCCGAAGCTCGAGACGATGAAGCTGCGCGCCGCCAGCTCCGGGTAGCGGGTGACGCTTTCGTGGCGGGCACCGTCATAGACCATGTGCTCGTAGACCTCGTCGCTGACGACGACGATGCCGCTGTCGCGGACCAGGGCCTCGAGCTGCCGCAAGTCCGCTTCTTCCCAGACGCTGCCGCTCGGATTGTGCGGGCTGTTGATCATGATCATCCGCGTGCGCGGCGTGATCAGGCGGCGCACCTCGTCCCAGTCCGGCCGGTAGCCGGGAAAGACCAGCCGTGCCCGCACCGGCGTGCCGCCGGCGAGGCGGATCCCGGGAATGTAGCTGTCATAGACCGGCTCGAACACCACGACCTCGTCGCCGGGCCGCACCAGGCAGGCGATGGCGGTGAAGATGGCCTGGGTGGCGCCGGCCGTGACGGTGATCTCGGCGTCGGGATCGTAGGCGGCGCCATAGAGCGCCGCCGCCTTCCCGGCGATGGCCTCGCGCAGGGTAATGGCGCCGGCCATCGGCGCGTACTGGTTGTCGCCGGCCTGCATGTGGCGGGCGACGGCGTCGAGCAATTCCTTAGGGCCCGAATAGTCGGGGTAGCCCTGCGAGAGATTGAGCGCGCCGCACTCGTGGGCCAGCCGCGACATCACCGTGAAGATCGTCGTGCCGATGTCGCGCAGCGCCGGTTTCGTCTCCAGCATGTCGATGCCTCCCGGCCGGTCTTGGCCTTCGATGCCCATGGGATAATTGTGCCGCCGATCTGCCCGCCAAGGTAACCGATGCCGGGGCGGCGGGCAAACGCGCCACGGGCAGGCCGGCCGGTCGCGGCGATCAGGGCGATTGATGTCCGGCCGACGGCCAACTGTAACGCGATGTAAAAGCTGTAAAACAACATGCGTTGGTCCTTCGCTGTTCCTAGAATGGCGCTTTCCCGGCCCAGTCGCCATGCCGTCCGCGGCAGCGCCATGAACCCCCGCCGGGCCCGGCCTTCGTCGGCCCTGCGCGGCGGCGCCGACCCGGCCGGCAGCGCCGGCGTCGGCAGGGTCGTTCGCCGTCCATGCAATTGGCATCAAGATAAGGAGTCGCCGCGATGTCCACACAACCGATTCTTGCCGGCTTCGGCATCTTCGCCGGATCGCTGCTGGCCGACCTGATCGAAACCGGCCGGGTCGGCGCCGACGACCTGAGCGAGGCGACGGCGGCATCGCTGGCCCTGGCGCTGGTCGCGGCCACCTTCGGCAAGCTGCTGCGTTCCGCCTGATGCCCTGGCGCCGCGCCGCCGCTGGCGCGAGCGCCGGGCCGCGCCGGCCCGCATCGCTGCTCCTGGCCCTGGCCCTGGTCGCCGGCTGCGGCGGGCACGCACCGCCCAAGGCGGATGCCGCCCGGGTCAAGGAATTCGCCGGGCGCGGCTACCTGGGCAGCGACGATTACAATGTCGTCGCCTCGTTCGCCACCTGGGAAACCGGCACGGCCAGCCACGAGCTGGCCATCACGGTGCCGGCCAAGCCGGGCCGCTATCCGCTGCTGATCTACCTGCCGGCGCTCGGCGAAACGCGCTCCGCCGGCGCCGCCTGGCGCACCGCCTGGACGCGGGCCGGCTATGCCGTGCTGTCCGTGCAGCCGCTGCGCGAAGACGCCCGCGCCTGGTCCTCCGAGCGGGCGCGCGGCGGCGACTTCGCGCTGCTCGCCCGCGAGCGCTATTCCGGCGCGGCGATGAGCGAGCGCCTGGCGGCGTTGCACGCTGTCCTCGAGCAACTGGTCCGCCGCCAGGCGGCCGGCGAGGCGCCGCTCGAGCGCATCGACCTGTCGCGCGTGGCCCTGGCCGGCTACGACCTCGGCGCCTACACGGCGATGGTCGCCGCCGGCGAGAACCCGCGCGACGTCGTCGTCCCGACCTGGCAGGTCGACATCCGCGCCGTGGTGGCCATCAGTCCCTACGCGACCTTCTCGGGTGCGTCCTTCGAATCGCGTTTCGGCGCCATCCGCCTGCCGGTGCTCTCGGTGACCAGCGACGTCGATGCCGACGCGCTCGGCGTCGTCGCCAGCCCCTCGCTCCGCCGGGCGCCGTTCGAGTACATGCCGGCCGGCGACAAGTTCCTCGCCATCCTGCGCGGCCTGCCCCACGCCACCCTGAGCGGCGCCGGCGAGCCCGCCGAAGGCGAAGCGGGCGGCGCAGGCGGGCGGCTCGGCCGTCGCGGCGGAGCGGCGGATGACGGCGAGGCGCGGCCATCGCCGACGGCGCGCGCCATCGGCGTGGCGGCGATCCAGGGATTGTCTACGGCCTTTCTCGACGCGGTGCTGAAGGACGATGTCTTCGCCCGCGAATGGCTGCAGAAGGACGCCGCCCGCTGGCTGCGCGACCGCGGCGAACTGCGCCGCAAATAAGCCCGCGCGCCGCGCGCCCGCTAGGCCTGGTGGTACTGCGTCACCCGCTCGACCTCGTTCTTCGAGCCGAGGATCACCGGCACGCGCTGGTGCAGCTTCTCCGGGACGATGTCGAGGATGCGCTGGTGTCCCGTGGTGGCGCGCCCGCCGGCCTGCTCGACGATGAAGGCCATCGGGTTGGCCTCGTACATCAGGCGCAGCTTGCCGGGCTTGCCCGGATCCCTGGCGTCCTTCGGGTACATGAAGATGCCGCCGCGGGTCAGGATGCGATGCACGTCGGCGACCATCGAGGCCACCCAGCGCATGTTGAAGTCATAACCGCGCGGGCCGCTGCTGCCGGCCAGCATCTCGTCGACATAGCGGCGCACCGGCGCCTCCCAGAAGCGCATGTTGGAGGCATTGATGGCGAACTCGCGGCTGTCCTCGGGGATGCGCACGTTCTCCTGGGTCAGGTAGAAGGCGCCGTTCTCGCGGTTCAGCGTGAACACATTGACGCCGTCGCCGAGGCTCAGCACCAGCAGCGTCGTCGGGCCATAGACGGCGTAGCCGGCGCAAACCTGGCGCGTGCCCGGCTGCAGGAAGGCGCGCTCGTCGGCCGCCGTGACGCCTTCGGGGCAGCGCAGCACCGAGAAGATGGTGCCCACCGAGACATTGACGTCGATGTTCGAGGAGCCGTCGAGCGGGTCGAACAGCAGCAGGTATTCGCCCTTCGGATAGCGGTGCGGAATCTGGTGCGGCAGCTCCATTTCCTCGGAGGCCATGGCGGCGAGGTGGCCGCCCCATTCGTTGGCCTCGAGGAGGATCTCGTTGGAGATGACGTCGAGCTTTTTCTGCGCCTCGCCCTGCACGTTGTCGCTGCCCGCACTGCCCAGCATGCCGGCCAGTTCGCCCTTGCCGATGGCGATCGAAATGGCCTTGCAGGCCCGCGAAACGACTTCGACGAGGAGGCGCAGGTCGGCGGAGATGACTTCCTTGGCGTGCTGTTCCTGGATCAGGAAACGGGTCAGGCTGATCGGTTTCATGGTGGCGCGGCCTCGTTCGGAAAGAGCGACATTCTAAGGCCATGCCGCCGTCGTGAAGTATCAGAACTATTCGCTCAAAGGAAAAGCCGGGCTAATTCTTCGCCGGGGCTGGCCGCGCGCATGAATGCCTCGCCGACCAGGAAGGCGCCGACGCCGCGGCCGCGCAGCAGCGCCACGTCGGCCGGCGCGAGGATGCCCGACTCGGTGACGACGATGCGCCCGGCGGGGATGCGCGGCAGTTGCGCCAGCGTCGTCTCCAGGCTGACCTCGAAGGTGCGCAGGTTGCGGTTGTTGATGCCGATCAGCGGCGTGGCGAGCTGCAGCGCCACCTCGAGTTCGGCGCCGTCGTGGCACTCGACCAGCACCGCCATGCCGAGCCCCGCGGCGATCGCCTCCATCTCCCGCATCGCCGCCAGCGGCAGGGCGGCGACGATCAGCAGGATGGCGTCGGCGCCCATGGCCCGCGCCTCCCAGACCTGGTAGGGATCGACCATGAAGTCCTTGCGCAGCGCCGGCAGCGCGCAGGCGGCGCGGGCTTCGCCCAGATAGGCCGGCGCGCCCTGGAAGTGGGGCGCGTCGGTCAGCACCGACAGGCAGGCGGCGCCGTGGCGCTCGTAGTCGGCGGCGATCGCGGCGGGGCGGAAGTCGGCGCGCAGCACACCCTTCGACGGGCTGGCCTTCTTTATTTCGGCGATCACCGCGGCCCGTCCGGCGGCGATCCGGGCGCGAATCGCGCCGGTGAAATCGCGCGCCGGCGGCTGCGCCAGGGCCTCGCCGCGCAGCGCCGCGAGCGACTTCGCCGCCTGCGCGGCGGCGACTTCGCCGCGCTTGCCGGCGAGAATCCGGGTCAGGATATCGGACATGATAGTGTCATTATACGGGCGGTGACCGGGGCCGGGCAGGATTCATGACCCCTCATCGGACCCGGATACGTCGAATTGTATCGCCCGAGCGCCCGATCTGCCGAAGCTAAAGCCCGGCGACACCGGTCCGTCGGGCGCGACGTGATCGGGGACCATTGGCATTCGCCGGTCGGGACGGGGCAGCCCGTCAGCGCCGCCGGCCCGGTCATGGGCGTGTCACCCGTTCTTGAATCGATGCCGGCGGAAACCCGACCGCAGCAGCGGGTATGCCTGCGCGGCGCCGTTGGAAGCCTTAGTTGGCGACCTCGACGCGGTTGCGGCCGCCGGCCTTGGCGCGGTAGAGCGCGGCGTCGGCGCTGCTGATCAGGTGGTCGAGCGAGGTGTCGCGGCCGAGCGCGGCGACGCCGCAGGAGACGGTGATCTTGCTTACGGCGCCGCCGGTGAGCTTGGTCAGCGACATCCGTTCCACCGCCAGGCGCAGGCGCTCGGCGATGCGCTGCCCCTCGTCGGTCGCGGTGTGCGGCAGCAGGACCGCGAATTCCTCGCCGCCGTAGCGCGCGATCAGGTCGGGCGGGCGCAGGCTCTCGGCGAGCCGGCGCGCCACCGCCTGCAGCACCGCGTCGCCCATCAGGTGGCCGTGCGCGTCGTTGAGCAGCTTGAAGTGGTCGATGTCGGCGAGGACCAGGCACAGCGGCGCGCCGTCTTTTTCGCAGCGGCGGATCGAGCGTGTAAAGGCTTCGCTCAACCAGCGCCGGTTGTGCAGGCCGGTCAGGGCGTCGACGCTGGCGGCCAGTTCGAATTCGAGGCAGCGGCTGGCGCTGCTCACCAGCGCCAGATTGTCGTGGCGCATGCGTCCCGACAGGATGGCCAGCAGGTTGCGGGCGAAGCCGTGCGAGCGGTCGATCAGCGCCCAGAGCATTTCCTGCGGCACCACCAGCACCTCGCTGTCGCTGGCGGCGACGACCAGCGCCGAAACGCCCCGGCCGTCGATCAGCGAGAGTTCGCCGACGCATTCGCCGACGCCGACCACCGAATGCGCCGGCAGGTCGATGCCGTGCAGATGGACGCGCAACTCGCCGCGCACCAGGACGTACAGGCTGTCGTTATCAATGCCGGGTTCGAGCAGGGTGGTGCCGGCGGCGAGGACGCAGTGCCGGCACTCGTCGAGCAGGTGTTCCAGCAGGCCGATGTCGATGCGTTGGAACAGGCCGCTGCTTTCCAGTCGGGCGCGCAGATCGGTATCGATGCTTAGCTCCTAATGACGCCGCCGCTGTGGCCGACGGGTGGTGCAATGAACAGGTGCCAGGTGCGCCGGCAAGCCTTAGGCGGCGACTTCATCGTAGCCGCGCCCAAGGAACTGAACGAAGCAGAAGCCATGGCCGAACGGATCTGCCAGCACGGCGATTCGCCCCCAGTCGTGTGTCGCGATCGGTCCCTCTATGGTAGCGCCATTGCGCAGGGCTCGTGCGACGCTCGATTCGATTTCCTCGACCACGAAATCAAGGTGCACGGGGGTCCAGTGACGCTCGTAGCCTCGAAGCTGGGCCGTTCTGGGCGAGGCCGGCGTGCCGGCCGCCTTGACGAGGAGGTACAGCGGCGCGGCACAGCCGAGTATCTCGACGCCGGCGGTGCCGAAGCGGCGACCGATTCCCAGCCCGAAGGTCGACGTGTAGAACGCGATGGCCTTGTCCAGGTCGTCGACGTCGACATTGACGAGCAGACCGGCGGCCGCGGTCATATTGCCCGGCATTCAAGGCGACTGGCCGGCGCGGCTGATCGCGCCGGTCCGCTGCCATGGGCCGGTGCGCCCGGCAGAGGCGCGATGCGAGCGGGCGGAAGTCCCCCGTGGGAGTGCCGGCATGGATTCAACATGACGCCATGATAGCCACTGGGCGAAGGCAAGGGCAAGGCCGCGCCGGCTTGCCTGGAGCTTGAAGGCGAGGGCGGCGAGCGTGAACCGCTTTGCGACGGCCCGTCTGAGTGCCGCGAGCGGCCGGGACGCCGCAGCGCGCCAGGCGACGGAGCGACGGGCAAGAGCGCACCGACAAGACCCGCAAGGCGGAAACGACGCGCCCGCCGGCGGGCAAGGCAGAACGCTCATGAAGCAGGTTTTCCTCTGCCGCGCCAGATCAAGCCATCCCGCATGCGCGCGAAGGGCGCACCCGGAACGGTTAAGGGCCGCTTAAGCCGGGCAGGCGATGATTGACTGCCCTGAACACATGACCAAGCGGAGATGACGATGAATATCGAACTTAGGAACTTTATTGAACAGATGCTGCGCACGGTTCTGATGACGCTGATGCCGGTCGTCACCACGGCATTCCTGACGATGCCGATGAGCCTGGGCGGGCATCCGGGAGAGGTCCCGGCAGCCTACAGCGGCGACCGGCATATGACGTGAGAATGAGATGGGCGATCGCCGTTGCCGGGCCGGCGATCCGTCCGAACCTGTCGCCGGCTCGCGCGCCGAACGCGCCGTCACGCATCGGGTTCCCACAGGCGCTTTCGAAAGTGGTCGCGCCAACGGTCGGGGAGGGCCGGCAGATCGACGGCGCGACGGAGCAGGTCCTGGTTGTCGGCGTCGTGGGTATGAAGCGCGCCGATGTCGGCCACCGTCACGTCGTGAGCGCTGCGTTCGCCAAGTTCGATGGAATCGCCCCGCGCCACGTCGCCTTCGACCATCACCGCCAGATAGAAGCCCATCCGAGCGCTGTGCAGGAAGCGCTTGACCATGTCATCGTCGCCGAAGCGCACGCCGAGCTTGTAGCAGGGCGTCCTGGGCTGAGTGACACGGAACTCGGCGGAACCGACGCGGAGAACGTCGCCGATCCGGACCTCGCCCTCGAGCAGCCCCTCGGTGGTGAAGTTCTCGCCGAACACTCCCCAGCGCAGGTCCATCCCGGGGAACTCCCGCCGCCAGTATTCGTAGTGCTCGGAAGGGTAGGCGTACACCGCCTTGTCGGGACCGCCGTGCACGGAAAGGTCGGACTGCCCGTCGCCCTCGAGGTTGAAACGCCCGACCGGAATCCGGCCCTCCACCGCGGTCTTCCATATCGACGTGCGGACCCTGCGGCCGCGCCAGTCGATGTCGCGGGGCAGACCCACATTCACCGAGATCAACTTCATCGCTCACTCCTCACCGTCTCCGGGCGTTGCCGGTCCGGATGAACGCGCAGCCGGTCCGGCGGCGTCGGCATGATCGGCGCATGTCTTGGCGGCCACGGCGCGCCGCTCGCCGAGGAAGTTCAGGATCGCGTCGTAGAACTCGAAGCGCTTCGTCTCGAACAGCACGAAATGGGTCGCGTCCCTAATGACCACGTGTTCTTTCAGCGGCGCATTGCCGAGATCGCGCAGCAGGCCTTCGCGGTCTTCGGCATAGGACCAGGTGTCGAATTCGCCGGCGATGACCAGCGTCGGCACGTAAATGCTCGAGGCGTTCCACAGCGGGCGCCCGGTCGCCTGGTAGAAGGTGTCTTCGAGCACGCCGTTGGGCGCCCTGAGCGCCGGCGGATCGCGGCTATCGCTGCTCGGATCGGTGGCCAGCGCGGCGGCGGCAAAGGCCTCGGCGACCCCCTGCTCGCGATACCGCGACTTGTCCGGCACCGGGATCTCGCCGTCCCAGCGGCCCACAATCTGGGCCGCCGAGTTGGTGCGGTAGGCACCGAGCCCGTCGTTGAATTCGTAGGGCCTGCGCTTGTTCTGCAGCCCGCTGCCCGGCCCGAGGCTGGGGTGCAGCGGGAAGGCGTAGGCCGGCGCGTACATGACCAGCTTGCCGACCTTGTCGCTGAACAGCGATGCGTAATAGCCACCCAGCATCGCGCCCCACGACCAGCCGATGAGGCTCACCCGCGACACCTTATGCTTGGCGCGGACGTGGTCGACGAGCGCGCCGATGTCGCGCAGCGCCAGGTAGGAGCGGGTCAGCGGGCGGTGGCCGGCGGCCGGCCGGTCCATCGCCGCTTCGCGGCTGGAGTGGCCGTAGTTGCGGTAGTCGAGCAGGTACACGACGTAGCCCCGATCGACCATCCGGTCGGCCCAGGAGTAATCCTTGTAGCGGAGGTCGAAGTCCGGCGTCGAGGGATAGGTCGCGCCGTGCAGGAAGACGACGATGTTGTCGTCGCTGAATTTCGTGTTCCCGGCGGCCATCTTCATGCGCACGAAGAGCTTGATGCCGGGGTCCGCGGCGTCGATGCGATAGTCGTCCGCGGCGATCTGGGCCGCGGCCGGCGGCGCAACCCCGATCATGGCGGGCAGCAGGACCGAGTCCGGACCAACCGGCCGGTCTGAACGTGGCGTCCCGCGGCGGAAAACGACGGCATGGCGCCTCCTGAAGGCGATGGCCGGGGAGTGCCCTTTCAATCGTCGCCTGAAGACCCGATGACAGGCGCCGCCAGGTACGGCTTGTATGGCCCCGCATGGCCTTCAATCCATTTCGGGCCCCGCGCACATAAGCACTGCCCGGCCGCTTGCGCAAGGGCTTAGGGCGGCCCTCCGAGCATCGCTACTTGAGCAGTGCGGCACCCGCTTTGCAGGCCGCCTCGTCCTGCGAACCCGCCCCGCCGGAACACCCGACCGCGCCAACCAGCTTGCCGTCTTCCACGAGTGGAATTCCCCCGCGCGAGGCAATGACGCCGTCCAGCGTCAGCAGAAAGTTAAGATTGTTGAGTTGGATGCCGTTCTCGAATACCTTTGTCTCGCGGCGAAACTGCGCCGACGCGCGCGCCTTGTGCTCCGAGATCTGAATCGAGGCAAGCTGCGCGCCATCCATGCGTTGGAACGCGACTAGGTTGCCGCCGGAGTCGACGACCGCGACGTTCAATTTCCAGGCGTGCTTCTTCGCCTCGAGCACGACAGCTCCGATCACCGCATTGGCGCGATCCAGTGAAATCGGCGCTCCGTATGGAACGTCAAACGGCATCTTGTCCGGTATGGCGTCCAGTGGATTCGCCGGTGCGGCCTGTTGAGCTTGAACTGATCCAACCCCCAAAACTGCGACGGCGACCATGGCAACGGTGAAAGCATCTCTCGAAAACATAGCGCGGCTCCTTTGTCGGATCGAAAAATCGAGCAAGAGTCTCCTGACTCGGCGAGTCTGAAGCGGTCATCCTCGTTCTCAAATTAAGTTATGGATGATCCGCCGTCGGTAATCTAGTCGTGCGCAGCGAAGAGTGGAAGCTCAGCGGCATCGAAGGCGCAAGCAAGGTCCCGGCGCTCGCCGCAAACGTTCCGTAACCGGCCTGCGCGGCGCTACGCGCAGGTTTGGCTGACGGGTTGGGCGTCATGGGCACCCGCTGCCCGAGTCCGGAAATGAAGGCGCTGCTCAAAGAAACGCATCGCGTATGCCCCAGCAAAACAGGAACAGACCGAACAGGAACTCGAACGTGACGATGAACCAGAAGGCAAGCGGGCTCTCCGAGCGAGCTACCCACGAAAAGCGGCCCATCGCGGAACCGCCCTGGACTGCATAAATGGCAAAGCCCCAGAGGATCGGTGCGGTGAGGATTCTCTCCATGGGCGACATGGGTCCGCGTCCCAGGCCGTGCCTTTCGATGGCGATCGCCACGACGCAAAAAACCAGATACGTGACCGCGAGGTATCGCCAAGTCTTGTTCGTCATAGGCACGAAGGCGCTCGACGCGCTGGGTGAGCCGCCGCCGGAGGCCGAAGGTCGGAGGGGACCCGACGGCGCAGCCTGTGGGCCGTCCGCTCGGCCGTAGGGTCGGGCGTCACGGTTGCGTTCACTTCTTCGGCAGGTGGATCACCGTTGCGGCTTGAGCCTGAGCGAAGCCCGACGATACGACTTTGCTGAGCAAGCCGGGCGATACGTTCCATAGTTGCCCACCGTCGGTGATAGCTGTCACGGTCTTCTTGTTGTAACGAGTGAGCAGGCCGGTCAATACGGGATGACCGTCGGGTTGAAAGGACACGCGGTCACCGATGCTGAACTCAAGCATTCGCAAGTGGGCGCGGAATTGCTCCATGAACTTCAGCCGAGCAAGGACCCGGATGTTGAGTTCGACGAGTTCGTCTTCGCTGAGATTGCCGACGTTGATCTTCATCGGTGCGGGCTGGTCGTCGGAGGAGTCGCGGACTGTAGCGCTGTGGCGGAACTGTAACGACCAGGGTCGGGCGTCGGCGCAACGGCGGCGGATTAGGTGTTCGGCATAACGCGACGTTTCGCCGCTGGCTTGCGCGAAGGCCTGGTTGCCGGTCTCGGCTGTTCGGCAAGGCGACCCGTTACGTACTTGTGCAGCACGCTCGCGATAAGGGTTTGATACGGCACCCCTTCCTCCATGGCCTTGACCTGAATGTCGCTTAGGTCGCCCGAGGACAGACGGATATTGACGCGACGGTCTTTGATGGCGGTGGCGCGTGCTGCCGCTTTGAACTTTGCGAGTTCCGCCTTGGTCGCGACGGACTTCAATCGGCCTTTCTCAAAGGCGGTCAGGACTTCCAGTTCGTAGTCATCAATCTTCGGCATCGGCTTCACCTTGATTCAAATAGCCCCGGGTCGCTTTGCGGCTCGGGATCACTGTCTTTAGGAAGAAATGGTCATCCTGTTCGACAAACGGCACCAGATACACGTAGTTGTCGCTTGCCACGACGAGAACGCGCTGCCTGGGGTATTTCGCCTGGTTCGGGTGAGCCACGATGTCCAGGAGCCCTCCGGCCTCAATGGCGACCACGATGCTTTCAAATGAAAGGCCACGTTCTGCTCTCAGCGTTTCGTTCTTCTCGGCACTCCAGCGAAATGGCTTCATAGAGCCATCTTACGCGCCTGTGTGCCTAATGTCACCAGGCAGGCTCGAGGCGCACAATGTTCAAGGTGAGGGAGGCGTCCCCTTCGACAGAAGTGGGCGTCGTGGTCATAAGTGCTGCGCCCAGCGCTTTCCGCTCCAGCCGAGAATGCCGCCGACAAGCGCCCCCAGAAGAAAGCCCTCTGGCGGCGCTTGGTTAAGGGCCGCAATGACGATGCCGGTGCCAATTCCGACCAGCGTGCGGTATGCCTTGGACCTTGTTGGACGTCGTTCATCGTCGACCACCAACATGTATGCGGCAAAGACGCAGAACGCCAAGACCGACAATACGGTGTTCCAGTGCGGAAATGCCGGAAACAGGCTTTGCGCCCATAGCGAAAGGAGCATTACGGCACCAACTACCAGTGCAATTCCAATTTCCGTCAGGCGGGGTCTCATGACGCCAAGCGTAGTGCCGTTAGTCTTCTTAGCCAATACGCAGGGTTCGTGGTTATGCCCGCGCTGCGCGATGTACAGCGGGACTCCAACAAGATGGATGCGCGGGCGGCGGGGTATGGCGTTTCATAGAAAATCAATTCGAGCCCGGCCCCTTTGATCACCTTTGATCAAGCATTTGATCTGAAGGATGTGCAACGACACGCCATCAAGATGGATACGTGGGCGGCGGGGCATGGCGCATCATAGTAAATCAATTTGAGGCGACTTCATTCACTCTAGGTGACACGGTCAACGCGCCGAGGGTGATTGATGACGGGCCGCAACGTAGTCAGCGTAGTGAGGATAATTGATGGCAACCCTAATGGGAAAGCCCACGACCATAAGGGCAACCCAAAAGCGTGCCAGGGAGCGCCATCGTTGTGAGTTCTTTGCGCATCGCCATACCGAGACCAACGCCCACACCTGATACATGAGCAGAAACGCGACGAATGTGAGGGCGAACACTGCCTGCAATGAGTCAGGCAGTATGCTGAAAACGAGTCCAAAGACGAAGAGGAGCGCGAAAGAAAGGCCGATGTAGTAACCCCACAATACTTGTCCCAATGGGCAGTGGCCCTGCCAGCAGTCCTTGATGATGTTCATTGAAATCTTCCGATATCAAAAGTAGCCGCAATGTGTCACTTAGCGTGGAGCAACGGGAGGACGCGTTTCTGCGCCGTCTCGCCTGACGCGGGGTTCGGAGCCACTTGGAACTGGAATGACTTTGGCGTACGCGAGGTTCTTCGCCTCACTTTGCGTCAAGCAGCGCGTCGAGGCGGCTCTTTGCTTCGATAGTGGCGGCCACATGGGCATCATCGGTGGACTGAAAGACTCCCGGCACCGTGCCTTGAACAACAGCGTGATAGGAGTTGTCAGGATCAATTTTCCAAGCGGAATATGACGCAACCCACGGCCCGCCTGTGGGGCCAGATGCATGCGCAAAGATGGTATGACCACGATGGTCATCTGGAAACTGTTGCATGTGATACCTCCTTTCGACTGGTGAGTGTGGCACCTAATGTTCAAAGTCAGGGGCGCTGCGCGGCGCTTTATCGCGCAGCATCCGCCTGGACCGTGTTGTTAGACGCCCCACGCACGATATAGGGCACCAACAGCAAAGACTGAAATGAAGAGATACGCCAAGACTTCTAGTGAGCCGCGCGCACCTTGGCCTTGTTGTTGAACGCGAGGTAATTCAGCATGTAAGCGCTTAGGCATCCACGTATTTAAGTCGTTGCCGTTCGCGCCTACGAGAGGGACGGGACTGAACTCGGTTGGGTCGACTTGGACTGAGGGTCTGCTGACGATTTCCATGCGAACAAAATCCGATGCTGCGACATAAGCGGATGCCCAGCGACAAAGCCGATATTGGACAGAGATGTAGCGGACGATAATGGCGGTGAGCACAAGCGCGTAGGCGGTGTACCAGCATGGCGAAACAGATGCGAGGGCGCCAGGAGCGGTGGCGAACGTCGAGGCCACGAGAGCTGCATAGACTGCTGCAGCCGCCCACGCGCTCGCTTCTTTGTGGTTGTGATAGGTCGCTTCCCGTGCATGGATGTCACTGAGGAGCTTCAGTGCTTCGTCGCGGGAGTCCGGCATGGACGTTTCCATAGTTCAAGGTGATGTACTAATCAATTCGGATAGGAACCGTCTTGTTGGACAGTCCAATGAACCGGCAGGGTATTTTCCAAGTGACTATAACAATGTACCGCTACCACGGCGGTGCCGGTGATGGTATCCAATACCACTTCTGTGGTCGCATCTTCGCCAGAATTGCCCGATGTCTTTCGGCGACGCAATCGAAAATCGCCGAGGACGCTCCGCTGCACCATCGGCATGTCGCGCGCCGCAACGAGCATTCCTCCCGCCGCCCCACTACGCCCCCCACCTCCGCGTAAACTGCACAAACTCGTCCACCTTGGCCCGCGCCGCGCCGCTGGCGAGGGTTTCGCGGGCGCGGGCGATGCCGGCGGCGATCGAGTCGACCAGGTTGGCGCAGTAGAGCGCCGCGCCGGCGTTGAGGGTGACGATCTCGCGCGGCGTGCCGGGGCGGTTGTCGAGCGCCTCGAGCAGCATCTCGCGCGAGCCGGCGGCGTCGGCGACGCGCAGGCCGCGGTTGGAGACCATGGCCAGGCCGAAGTCCTCGGGGTGGATCTCGTATTCGCTGATGCTGCCGTCCTTGAGTTCGCCGACCAGGGTGGCGGCGCCGAGCGAAATCTCGTCGAGGCCGTCCTTGCCGTAGACGACCATCACGTGCTCCGCGCCGAGCCGCTCCATGGCGCGCACCTGGATGCCGACCAGGTCGGGGTGGAAGACGCCCATTAGGGTGTTGGGCGCGCCGGCCGGGTTGGTTAGCGGGCCGAGGATGTTGAACAGGGTGCGCACCGCCATTTCGCGGCGCACCGGGGCGACGTTCTTCATCGCCGGGTGGTGGTTGGGGGCGAACATGAAGCCGAAGCCGACCGTCTGCACGCACTCGGCGACCTGCGCGGGCGTCAGCATGATGTTGGCGCCGAGCGCCTCGAGCACGTCGGCGCTGCCCGAACTCGAGGAGACGCCGCGGTTGCCGTGCTTGGCGACGCGGCCGCCGGCGGCGGCGACGACGAAGGCCGCGGCGGTGGAGATGTTGAAGGTGTGGGCGCCGTCGCCGCCGGTGCCGACGACGTCGACGAAGTGGCGGTCGTGCGGCAGCTCGACGCGGGTGCACAGCTCGCGCATGACCGTGGCGGCGGCGGAGATTTCGCCGATGGTCTCCTTCTTGACGCGCAGGCCGGTAAGTATGGCGGCGACCATCAGCGGCGAGATTTCGCCGCCCATGATCTGCCGCATCAGGTGCAGCATCTCGTCGTGGAAGATTTCGCGGTGCTCGATGGTCCGCTGCAACGCCTCCTGGGGTGTGATCATGCCGGTGTCCCTTTCAGGAAATTCCTTAGCAGGTCATGGCCGCGCTCGGTCATGATGGATTCGGGATGGAACTGCACGCCCTCGATGGCCAGTGTCTTGTGGCGCACGCCCATGATCTCGCCGTCGTTGGTCCAGGCCGTGACTTCGAGGCAGTCGGGCAGGGTGTCGCGGCGGATCGCCAGCGAATGGTAGCGCGTCGCGGTGAGCGGATTGGGCAGCCCGGCGAAGACGCCGGCATCGCCGTGGTGGATGGCCGAGAGCTTGCCGTGCATCTGCCGCTGGGCATGGACGATGTCGCCGCCGAAGGCCGCGCCGATGGCCTGGTGGCCGAGGCAGACGCCGAGGATGGGAATCCGGCCGGCGAATTCGCGGATCGCCGCCACCGAGATGCCGGCCTCGGCCGGCGAGCAGGGCCCGGGCGAGACGACGATGCGCGCCGGCGCCATGGCGGCGATCTCCTTGAGGGTGATCTGGTCGTTGCGCTCGACGCGCACCTCCTCGCCCAGTTCGCCGAAATACTGGACGAGGTTGTAGGTGAAGGAGTCGTAGTTGTCGATCATCAGCAGCATGTCGAGGGCAAGCTTTCAGTTCGTTCGGGTCGGCGCACCGCCGGCTCGCGGGCGCGGCGGCGGGCAGGAGAACTCAGCGCGCCGGCTGGCGCCAGCGACGGACGGCTGCGGGACAGGCGGGATGGCGAAGGGCGGACATGAGCGGCATCATTATCCATGGCGCGGGTCATGCCTTCAAGCGCGGTGCCCTCAGGCGCCCTCGCGCTGCCGCGCCCGCGCCAGCGCCGGCCGCGCCAGCGTCCGCTCGATGTAGGCCGACAGCGGCGGCGATTCCGGCAGCATGTTGTGGGCGCGGGCCCAGCCCAGGGTGTGGGCGACCAGGATGTCGGCGGTGGAGAAGCGCTCGCCGAGGATGTAGGGCTTGTCGCCGAGGCCGGCCTCGAGCACCTGCGCGGCGACGGAGAATTCCCAGGCCGCGGTGTCGATGACGGCCGGTACGCGCCGTTCCGGCGGCAGGACGAAGCGATGCTTGGCGATGGTCCACAGCGGCTGTTCGAGCTCGCCGATGACGAAGGCGCACCACTGGTCGTGGCGGCCGCGCTCGGCCGTGCCGGGGTGCGGCGTGAGGCCGGCGGCGGGGAAATTGTCGCCGATGTAGGTGCAGATCGCCGCCGACTCGGTCAGGCGCAGATCGCCGTCGACCAGCGTCGGCACCTTGCCGCCCGGGTTGATGGCGAGATAGGCGGGCTGCCGGCCGTCGCCCTTGGACAGGTCGAGGCGGACGTAGGCGTATTCGGCGCCGGCCTCTTCGAGGGCCCAGGCGGCGCGGGTCGAGCGGGTGGTGGGACAGCCGTAGAGGGTGATCATGGCAGGCTCCGTCAATGCGTTTGTCATTCAAGGGGGCGGCCCTAAGGCCGGATGTAGGCGTAGCCCTGCTGCTGGCGTTCGATGATCTCGACGACGCCGGCCGGCGCGTAGCCTAAGCCCGGCAGCATGTCGTCGCGCGTCAGCTTCTGCGCCGCCATGGTGTTCTCGCAGGCGACGACGCGGGCGCCGCTGCCCAGCGCCTGCCGGACGCGCTCGGCGACGGGCGAGTCGAACCTGAGCATGGCGATGCCCGGCCCGAAGGCGACGATCTCGGCGACGAGGTTCTCGCGGCCGACCAGCTTCTCGATGTTGGCGAGGTTGTTGAGGACCAGGTTCCACTTGGCCGGGTCGCCGTCGCTGACCTGGAAGACCACCCGGTGCGTGGCCGGCTTGGCGGCGCCCGGCGGTTCGGCCGCCGCTGCCGGGAAGCTCGCCGCGAGCGGCAGGAGGGTTGCGGCGGCCAGCGCCGTCATGATGCGAAGTGCATTGATGTGCATGGGGTCTCCTTAGGCTTAGGCTTAGGCTTGGGGGTGGCGGCGCTCAGCCGTCGCGCGCCATCCGGCCGTTGGCCTGGGCAGCGACGTGGGTCTCGCTGCTGGCCATCCGGTAGCAATTCCGCCCGCCCTGCTTGGCCAGGTACATCGCCGCGTCGGCATGACGCAGCAGCGCCGTGGCGTCGCTGCCGTGCGCCGGGAAGACGGCGATGCCGATGCTGGCGGTGACGACGTGGCTGCGCCCGTTGGCGGCGATCGGCCGGGCCATTTCGCCGAGCAGCTTGCCCGCTACCTCGGCGGCGTCGGACGGGTTGTGCAGCTCGGTGAGGACGACGACGAATTCGTCGCCGCCGATGCGGGCCACGGTATCGACCTCGCGCACCGCGAGGCGCAGGCGGCCGGCCAGCTCGATGAGGACGTGGTCGCCGGTGGCGTGGCCGAAGCGGTCGTTGATCGTCTTGAAGCCGTCGAGGTCGGCCACCAGCACCGCCAGCAGCCGGCCGCCGCGGCGGGCCTGGGCCAGCCCGTGGTCGATGCGATCGTCGAGCAGGATGCGGTTGGCCAGGCCGGTCAGGGCGTCGTGGTGGGCCATGTCCTTGAGCTGCTGCTCGTGCGCCATCAGCCTGGCGTTGGCATCGGCGAGGGCGCGGGTGCGCTCGTCGACCCGCGCCGCGAGGTCCACCTCGTTGCGGCGCAGGCCGTCGACCAGCTCCTGCTTGGCCTGCAGCGCGGCGGACTGGGCCAGCTCCTTCTCGCCGCGCATGGCGTTGATGCGGTCGCCGAGGGCGAAGGAGAGCAGCAGCATCTCGAGGGCCGAGCCGATCTGCATCGAGTAGGTGGTCAGCCAGTTGGTCGGCAGGACGGCCAGATTGCGCAGGGCGAGCACGGCGACGCCGGCCAGCAGCAGGGTCCAGGCGAGCAGGAAGTAGCGCGCCCCGAGGTGGCCGCGGCGCAGGCAGACGATGCCCGCGAGCGTCGCCGCGACGGCGAAGACGATGCCGGTCAGCGAGGTGGCGATGGCGGCGTAGCGATAGGGCAGGATCGCCGGCGACAGCGCCGCGAAGGCGAAGGCCGCGGCCAGCGCCAGCAGCGTCCGGTCGAGCGCCGGGGCGATCAGCCGGGTGGTCAGGAAGGTGCGGGTGAACACGGCCCCGGAGAGGCCCGTCATGGCCATGCCGACGGGCAGGGCGACGTTGCCCCAGGCCGGCCAGCCGGGCCACAGGAACTGGTTGCCGAGCCCCTCGAAGGAGGCCTGGCCGACGGCCATGCAGGCGACGAAGGCGACGTAGGCCAGGAACAGCCGGTCGTGCAGCGACAGGTAGAGCAGCAGGTTGTAGACCATCAGCGCCAGCAGCATGCCGAAATAGACGGCGAGCAGCGCGTAGCTGCCCTGGTCGGCGCGGTGCAGGGACGGCGCGGTCCACAGCGTGGCCGGCACGGTCAGGCTGCCTTCGGAGGCGACGCGCAGGTAGATCGTCTGCGGCGCGCCGGGCGACAGGTGCAGCGGGAAGACGAAATTGCGGTGGGCGTAGGGCCGCTCGCTGAAGGGCCGCAGGTCCCCCGCCTGCTGCAGGGCGTAGCCGCCGCCGGGCGCCGGCGCGAATACGCGGATGTCATCGAGCGAAGGGAAGGCGATTTCCAGCAGCCGGTCGGGCGCCGCGCCGGGCTGGAGAGCGACGCGAAAGCGCAGCCAGAAGGCCGAGGCCGAATAGCCGAAATTGGCGTCGGCCTCGGCGGGCAGGGGCTGGAAGCGGCCGGCCTCGCCTTGCGCCATGACCGCCGCCAGGTGGAGCCGGCGCGAGGGATCTTCGAAGAATTCCAGGCGGCCGGCCAGCGGCGTCTCGCCGTCCGCACCGAGTTCGACGGCGGCGTCTTGCGCCGGCGCGGCCAGCGCCGGCAGCGCCCAGGCGAGCGCCAGCAGCACGCGGCGCAGCCAGGCGCCGCTGCGGTGCAGGAAACGATCTTTGTCTTTGTTGTTCATCGCCGCGCCCGCTGGCCTAGCGCATCGTCGCCCAAGCCGCCCTCCTCGCTGGCTGAAAAGCGCACCACGCCTCAAGGATAGCCGATTTGCCGCCCCGGCCGCCGCCGCCGCGAGGAATTCGGCGCCGGCGTGGCTTAAGGCGCCGCGGCCACCCGCCAGTCGCCGCCGATGGCCTTCAGCAAGGCCACGCCGGCCGCCAGGCGGCGGCCTTCGAGGGCGATGCCGCCGGTTTCGGCGGCCTGCGCCGTGGCCTGGGCGACGATCACGTTGAGGTAGCTGACGATGCCGGCCTTGTACTGGTTCTCGGCCAGCGCCAGCGATTCCTGGGCGGCACGGGTGGCGTCGCTCTGCACGGCGATCTCGGCGTCGAGCAGGCGCAGCGCGGCGAGGTTGTCCTCGACTTCCTGGAAGCCGGTCAGCACCGTCTGCCGGTAGTTGGCCACGGTCTGCTCCCAGGCGGCGACGGCCTGCTCCTTCTGGGCGCGGCGGGCGCCGCCGTCGAACAGCGTCAGGGCCAGCGCCGGGCCGAGCGACCAGAAGCGGTTCGGCGCGCTCAGCAGGTGGCCGAAGCCGCTGCCCTGGTAACCGGCCGAGGCGCCCAGCGCCAGCGTCGGGAAGAAGGCGCCCTGGGCGACGCCGATCTGGGCGTTGGCGGCGGCGACGCGGCGCTCCGCCGCGGCGACGTCGGGGCGCCGCTCGAGCAGCTCCGAGGGCAGCAGCAGCGGCAGCTCGGGCGAGGCCGGCAGGGTGTCGCTGGCGGCGACACTGAGCCGCGCCGGAGCCTTGCCGACCAATAGCGCAATGGCATGTTCGAGCTGGGCGCGGGCGAGGCCCAGGTCGATGGCCTGGGCCTCGGTGCTCTTCAACTGCGCCTCGGCCTGGGCGACGTCGAGGCGCGAGGCGACCCCGGCGCGGTAGCGGTTGCGGGTGATCTCCAGCGAGCGCGTGTAGGAGGCGATGGTCCGCACCAGCACCTGGGTCTGGACATCGGTGACGCGCAGTTGCAGGTAGCTCTGGGCCAGCGTCGCCTGGGCCGAGAGCAGGGCGGCCTGGAGGTCGGCGGCGCTCGCCGCGGCGTTCGCCTCGCCGGCCTCGACGCCGCGCGACAGGCGGCCCCAGACGTCGGCCTCCCAGGTGGCGGTGAAGCCGAGCCGGTCGGTATTGGCGGCCGGCAGGTCGGCGGCGGCGGCGCGGTTCGCCGACAGGTCGGCACTGAGCAGCGGGAAGCGCGCCGCGCGCGCCGTGCCGAGCAGCGCCAGGGCCTGGCGGTACTGGGCCGCGGCGGCCTGGACATTCTGGTTCGACACCGCCACCTCGGCGAGCAGGCCGTCGAGCTGCGGGTCGCCGTAGACCTGCCACCACGGGCCGGCCGGCGCCGCGTCGCGCGGCTCGGCCGGCTTCCAGGTGCCGGCTTCCTTCCAGGCCGGCGGCAGATCGGTGTCGGGGCGCCGGTAATCGGGGCCGATGCTGCAGCCGCCGAGGGCGGTTATGACAATGGCGAGGGCCAGGCTGCGCAGGATGGGATTCATGGTGCGTGCTCCACGATGATGGCGGCGCCGGTGCGCTGCTGTCGGCGGCGCTGCAGCCGCAGTCGCAGGCGGTCGAGGTAGAGGTAGATCACCGGCGTCGTGTACAGGGTCAAGAGCTGCGACAGGATCAGCCCGCCGACGATGGAGATGCCCAGCGGCCGGCGCAGCTCGGCGCCTTCGCCGAAGCCGATGGCCAGCGGCAGGGCGCCGAACAGGGCGGCCATGGTCGTCATCATGATCGGCCGGAAGCGCAGCAGGCAGGCGCGGCGGATGGCTTCGCGCGGCTCGAGGTTCTCGCGCCGCTCCACGTCGAGGGCGAAGTCGATCATCATGATGGCGTTCTTCTTGACGATGCCGATCAGCAGGATCACGCCGATCAGGGACATGACGCTGAACTCGATGTTGAAGGCGAGCAGGGCCAGCAGGGCGCCGACGCCGGCCGAGGGCAGCGTCGACAGGATGGTCAGCGGATGCACGAGGCTCTCGTAGAGCATGCCGAGCACCAGATAGACGGCGACCAGCGCCGCCAGGATCAGGATCGGCTGGCTGGCCAGCGATTCCTGGAAGACCTTGGCGGTGCCCTGGAAGCTGCCGTGCACCGTGGTCGGCACGCCGATGCGGGCCATCGCCGCGTCGATGTCGCGGGTGGCCTCGGACAGCGACACGCCCGGCGGCAGGTTGAAGGAAATCGTCGAGGCGACGAACTGGCCCTGGTGATTGACGGCCAGCGGCGTCGAGCTCGGCTCGAAGCGGGCGAAGGCGCCGAGCGGAATCTGCTGCCCGGCCGGGCCGAGCACATAGACGCCGTTGAGGGTTTCCGGGCTCTGCCAGTAGGGCGGCGCCGCCTCCATGACAACGTGATACTGGTTGAGCGGGTTGAAGATCGTCGACACCTGGCGCTGGCCGAACAGGTCGTCGAGGGTGGCATCGATCATCAGCGGCGTCACGCCGAGCCGGGCGGCGGCATCGCGGTCGATGGTCAGGCTGGTCTGCAGGCCCTTGTCCTGGGAATCGGTATTGACGTCGGCGAGCCGCGGCAGGTCGGCCAGGGCGCGGCGGATCTGCGGCTCCCAGTCGCGCAGTTCGGCGATGTGGTCGGCCTGGATGGTGTATTGGTACTGGGCATTGCTGGACCGCCCGCCGACGCGGATGTCCTGGACCGGCTGCAGGAACAGGCTGGCGCCGGGCTCCTTGGAGAGCTTGCCGCGCAGCCGGCCGATCACCTGGTCGGCGCTCATCTGCCGTTCGGCCACCGGCTTCAGCGCCACGAACATGACGCCGGCATTACGCTGGCCGCCGCCGGTGAAGCCGACGACGTTGTCCACCGCCGGGTCGGCGGCGACGATGGCGACGAAGTCGGACAGCTTGTTGCGCATGGCCTGGAAGGAGATGCTCTGGTCGGCCTGGATCGAGCCGATCAGCCGGCCGGTGTCCTGCTGCGGGAAGAAGCCCTTGGGAACGATGGTGTACAGCCAGACGTTCAAACCGACCGTGGCCAGCAGGATGGCCAGGGTGAGCAGGCTGTGGCGCAGCGCCCAGTCCAGCGAGCGGCCGTAGCCGGCCAGCAGGGCGGCGAAGGCGCGCTCGCCGAAGCGCGCCAGGCGCCCTGGCGGAGCCGCGTCGCGGGGCTTGAGGAGGCGCGCGCACATCATCGGCGTGGCTGTCAGCGACACCGCCAGGGAGATCAGGATGGCCGCCGACAGCGTCACCGCGAATTCGCGGAACAGCCGCCCGACGATGCCCCCCATGAGCAGGATGGGGATGAACACGGCGATCAGCGACAGGCTCATCGACAGCACCGTGAAGCCGACCTCGCGGGCGCCGCGCAGCGCCGCCTCGAAGGGCGCCACGCCGGCCTCGATGTGCCGGGTGACGTTCTCCAATACGACGACGGCATCGTCGACGACGAAGCCGGTGGCCACCGTCAGCGCCATCAGCGACAGGTTGTTGAGGCTGTAGCCGGCCAGGTACATGACGCCGAAGGTGCCGATCAGCGACACCGGCACGGCGACGCTGGGGATCAGCGCGGCGCGGAAGTTGCGCAGGAAGAGAAAGACCACCAGCACCACCAGGCCGAGGGCGATGGCCAGGGTGCGCTCGACCTCGCGCAGCGAGGCGCGGATGGTCGGCGTCCGGTCCATGACGACGGCCAGGTCGATGGCCGCCGGGATCGAGGCGCGCAGTTGCGGCAGCAGCGCCTTGACGCGATCGACGGTGTCGATGATGTTGGCCCCGGGCTGGCGGTGCAGGGTCAGCATCACCGCCGGCCGGCCGTTGGCCAGGCCGGCGTTGCGCAGGTCCTGCACCGAGTCCTCGACCGTGGCCACGTCGCCCAGGCGCACCGCGGCGCCGTTGCGGTAGGCGACCAGCAGCGGGATGTACTCGGCGGCGGTCTTGGCCTGGTCGTTGGCGAGGATCTGCCAGCTGCGCGCGCCGTCGTCGAGGATGCCCTTGGGGCGGTTGGCGTTGGTCGTGGCGATCGCCGCGCGCACCGTCTCGACGCCGATGCCGTACTTGTTGAGGGCGTCGGGGTTGAGCTCGACGCGCACCGCCGGCAGCGAGCTGCCGGCCACCGAGACCTGGCCGATGCCCTGGATCTGGGAAATCTTCTGCGCCAGGATGGTCGAGGCGGCGTCGTACATCTGGCCGCGCGACATCGATGCCGACGTCATGGAGAGGATCATGATCGGGGCGTCGGCCGGATTGACCTTGCGGTAGCTCGGATTGCTCGGCAGGCCGCTCGGCAGCAGTGTCCGCGCGGCATTCAGGGCCGCCTGGACGTCGCGCGCGGCGCCGTCGATGTCGCGCGACAGGTCGAACTGCAGGGTGATCCGGGTGCTGCCCAGGGAACTGCTCGAGGTGATCTCGGTGACGCCGGCGATCAGCCCGAGGGTCCGCTCCAGCGGCGTCGCCACGGTCGTCGCCATGGTCTCGGGGCTGGCGCCGGGCAGAAACGCCTGCACCGAGATGGTCGGAAAATCGACCTGCGGCAGCGGCGCCACCGGCAGCAGGAAGAAGGCCACCACGCCGGCCAGGGCGACGCCCAGGGTGAGCAGCGTCGTCGCCACGGGGCGGGCGATGAAGGTGGCGGAGACGTTCATGGCGGCTCGCCGCCGCCCGTCTCGGCGCTGCGCCGCACCGGGTTGCGCCGCAGCCGGGTCACGAGCCGCTCCGTGGCGCCAGGGCCTTGCCGGCGGCGAAACGACGGGCGAGGCGGTCGAAGGCCAGATAGATGACGGGCGTGGTGAACAGCGTCAGCACCTGGCTGAAGATCAGCCCGCCGACCATGGTGATGCCCAGCGGATGGCGCAGCTCCGAGCCGACGCCGCCGCCGAGCATCAGCGGCAGGGCGGAGAGCAGCGCCGACATGGTCGTCATCAGGATCGGCCGGAAGCGCAGCAGGCAGGCCTCGAAGATGGCCTCGCGCGGCGCCTTGCCCTGGTTCCGCTCGGCGTCGAGGGCGAAGTCGATCATCATGATGGCGTTCTTCTTGACGATGCCGATCAGCAGGATGATGCCGATGATGCCGATAATGCCAAGGTCATGGCGGGAAAGGATTAGCGCCAGGAGTGCGCCGACGGCGGCCGAGGGCAGCGTCGACAGGATGGTCACCGGGTGGATGTAGCTCTCGTAGAGCACGCCGAGGACGATGTACATGGTGACGACGGCGGCCAGGATCAGCAGCAGGGTATTGCCCAGCGAGGCCTGGAAGGCCAGCGCCGCGCCCTGGAAGCTCGTCTGGACGCTGGCCGGCAGCTGCAGCTCGGCCTCGGCGGCGCGGATCGCCGCCACGGCGTCGCCGAGCGAGGCGCCCGGCGCCAGGTTGAAGGAGATCGTCGCCGCCGGGAACTGGCCGATGTGGTTGATCACCAGCGGCGTCGGCCTCTCGGAGATGCGCGCGATCGAGGACAGCGGCACCGCGGCGCCGTTGGCGGCGACCAGGTAGATGCCGGCCAGGGCCTCGGGGCCGCGCTGGAATTCGGGCTTGACCTCGAGGACCACGCGGTAGGTGTTCGACTGGGAAAAGATCGTCGATACCAGGCGCTGGCCGAAGGCGTCGTAGAGGGCGTTGTCGATCGCCCCGGTGGTGATGCCCAGGCGGCTGGCCGAGTCGCGGTCGATGTCGACATAGGCCTGCAGGCCCTGGTCCTGGACGTCGCTGGCGACGTCGGCGAGCTGCGCCAGGCGGCCCAGGCGCTCGACCAGGCGCGGCACCAAGAGGGCCAGCTCCTCGGGGCTGGCGTCCTCGACCGAGTACTGGTACTGGGTCCTTGATACGCGCGTCTCGATGGTCAGGTCCTGCACCGGCTGCAGGTACATGGCGATGCCGGGCACCTCGGCCAGCTTCGGCGCCAGGCGGCGGATCACCGCGCCGGCGTCGGCGTCGCGCTCGCGCTTGGGCTTCAGGTTGATCAGCATGCGTCCGGCATTGAGCGTGGCATTGGCGCCGTCGACGCCGATGAAGGAGGACAGGCTGTCCACCGCCGGGTCGCGCAGGGCGACCTCGGCGAGGGCCTGCTGGCGCCCGGCCATGGCGGCAAAGGAAATCGACTGCGGCGCCTCGGTGATGCCCTGGATGACGCCGGTATCCTGGACCGGGAAGAAGCCCTTCGGCACCGCGATATAGAGCAGCACCGTCAGCGCCAGGGTGGCGACGGCGACCAGCAGCGTGGCGCCCTGGCGGTCGAGGACCCAGTTGAGCCAGACGCCGTAGCGGCGGATCAGGGCCGCGAAGGCGGCGCCGCTGGCGCGGTAGAAGCGGCCCTGCCGCTCCTCCGGCACGTGGCGCAGCAGGCGCGCGCACATCATCGGCGTCAGGGTCAGCGAGACCCCGGCCGAGATCAGGATGGCGACGGCCAGGGTGATGGCGAATTCGCGGAACAGGCGCCCGACCACGTCGCCCATGAAGAGCAGCGGAATCAGCACCGCGATCAGCGAGAAGGTCAGCGAAATGATCGTGAAGCCGATCTGCTCGGCGCCCTTCAGCGCCGCCTGCAGCGGCGGCTCGCCGGCCTCGACGTAGCGGGCGATGTTCTCGATCATGACGATGGCATCATCGACGACGAAGCCGGTGGCGATGGTCAGGGCCATCAGCGTCAGGTTGTTGATCGAGAAGCCGGCCAGGTACATGACGCCGAAGGTGCCGACCAGCGACAGCGGCACGGCGACGCTCGGGATCAGCGTCGCCGGGATGTCGCGGAGAAAGAGGAAGATCACCATCACCACCAGGGCTACCGCCAGCAGCAGCTCGAACTGCACGTCGCGGACCGAGGCGCGGATGGTCACCGTGCGGTCAGTCAGCAGCGCCACGTCGACCGAGGCGGGCAGGGCCGCGGTCAGCTGCGGCAGCATCTTCTTGATGCGGTCGACGGTGACGATGACGTTGGCGCCGGGCTGGCGCTGGATATTGACGATGATCGCCGGGGTCCGCCCGGCCCAGGCGGAGAGCCGCGCATTCTCGGCGCCGTCCACCACGTCGGCGACGTCGGCGAGCCGCACCGGCGCGCCGTTGCGGTAGGCGACGACGAGCTGGCGGTAGTCGGCGGCGGCCTTCAACTGGTCGTTGGCGTCGAGGGTCGAGGCGCGCATCGGGCCGTCGAAGCTGCCCTTGGGCATGTTGACGTTGGCCGCGCCGATGGCGCTGCGCACGTCGTCGAGGTTGATGCCGGCGGCGGCCAGCGCCTTGGGATTGACCTGGACGCGGACCGCCGGCCGCTGGCCGCCGCCGAGGCTGACCAGGCCGACGCCGGGCAGCTGCGAGAGCTTCTGCGCCAGGCGGGTGTCGACCAGGTCCTCGACCTTGGGCAGCGGCAGCGTCGCCGAGCTGACCGCCAGCGTCATGACGGGAGCATCGGCCGGGTTGACCTTGCTATAGACTGGCGGCATCGGCAGGTCGGTGGGCAGGAAGGTGCCGGCGGCGTTGATCGCCGCCTGCACCTCCTGCTCGGCGACGTCGAGGCCGAGATCGAGGGAGAACTGTAGGGTGATCACCGAGGCGCCGCCCGAACTCGCCGAGGACATCTGGTTGAGCCCCGGCATCTGGCCGAACTGGCGTTCGAGCGGGGCGGTGATCGACGAGGTCACCACGTCGGGGCTGGCGCCCGGATAGAGCGTCGTCACCTGGATGGTCGGGTAGTCGACCTCGGGCAGGGCGGAGATGGCCAGGACGCGGTAGGCGACCAGGCCGGCGAGCAGCACGGCGACCATCAGCAGCGAGGTCGCCACCGGCCGCAGGATGAAGGGCCGCGACGGGCTCACGAGCCGCTCTTGCGTTCGCCGCCGGCCGGCCCGCCGGCACCGCCGGGAGCCGCCGCGTTGCCGCGCTCGCGGCGCTTGCCGCTGCCCTCGCCGGCCGGACCGCCGCCGTCGGCGCGCTGGCCGCGCCGCGCCGCGTCGCGCGCCTCGGCGCTGGCGACCTCGACCTTGGCGCCCTGGCGGAGCTTGTCGGCGCCGTCGATGACCACCGCCTCGCCGGCCTCGAGGCCCTTGTCGATGGCGACGGTGTCGCCGCTGACCGGGCCCACGGTGACCGGCCGCAGGGCGACGGTCTGGTCCTGGCCGACGACGTAGCAGAAGGTACCCTGGGTGCCGCGCTGGATGGCCGCCGTGGGAACCAGGGTGGCGTCGCCGCGGGTCTCGACCTTGAGCCGGGCATTGACGAACTGGTTGGGGAACAGGGCGTTGTCGGCGTTGGCGAATTCGGCCTTGAGCTTGACCGTGCCGGTGGCGACGTCGATCTGGTTGTCCACGCTCTGCAGCCGTCCGGTGGCCAGCTTGTGCCGCCCTTCGCGGTCCCAGGCCTCGACGCTCAGCGCCGCGCCGCCGGCAAGCTGCGGCAGCACGGCGGCCAGGCTGTCCGAGGGAATGGCGAAGACCACCGCGATCGGCTGCGTCTGGGTGATCACCACAATGCCGTTGGCATCACCGGCATGGACCATGTTGCCGGCGTCGATCTGGCGCAGGCCGAGGCGTCCCGACAGCGGTGCGACGACGCGGGTGAAGTCGAGCTGCAGGCGCGCGTTGGCGACCTGGGCGCGGTCGGTCTGGACGGTGCCCTCGGACTGGGCGACGAGCGCCTCCTGGGTGTCGGTCTGCTGCTTGGCGATCGAATCCTTGGCCAGCAGCTCGCGGTAGCGGGCCAGGTCGAGGCGGGCATTGGTCAGGATCGCCTCGTCGCGGGCGAGCTGGCCGCGCGCCTGGTCGAGCACCACCTGGAAGGGACGCGGGTCGATTTCGGCGAGCAGGTCGCCTTCCTTGACGAGCTGACCTTCGCGGAAGGCGACGCGGATCAACTGGCCGTCGACGCGCGCCTTGACGGTGCTGGTGTTGCGCGCCGTGACCGTGCCCAGGGCGCTGATGACCACGTCGATGTCGCCGCGCCGCACGGCGGCGGTCAGCACCGGGGTCGGCCGCCCGCCGCCGGCGCCGCGGCCTTCGGCCGGTGGCTGGGCCTCGGGACGGCCATAAAGCAGAAAGCCGGCGATGCCGGCGGCGAGAACGATGCCGATGGTCAGGCCGATCGCGGTCTTTTTCATTCTTGGCTTCCCGACAAACGGCGACGGCGCCGGACTTCCCCTGCCCGGGGGACCGGCGCCACACGCCTATGCTCCCCGCAAGAAATCGCGGGTCAGGCCGATTCTAATCGACGGTGACCGTCCGCCGCAGCTTGACGTAGTCGCCGGGCGGGTGGCTCAGGGTCACCGTGCCCTGCTGCCCCTGATATTCGTAGGTTACTTCGTAGCCGGTCGGCGGGCCGGCTTCATAGACGGTCTCGCAGCGTTCGCGGGTCGCGGTCTCGGTGCCGTTGGCGGCGCCGATGCGGTCGCCGACGACGGCGCCGCCGATGGCCCCGGCCACCGTCGCGGCATCCCGGCCGTGGCCGCCGCCGAAGCGCGAGCCGACCAGGGCGCCGGTCAGGCCGCCGAGTATCGCGCCGCCGGTGCTGTGCTCGGCCGGCCGGCTGACGGTTTCGGGGGTGCACACCTGGCGTGCCACGGGCGGCCCGTAGACCGGCCGCGAGGCCATGACTTTAGCATAATCGACGGAATCCTGCACGACCAGCGGCGGGCCCGCCAGGGCGGCCACCGGCAGCAGTAGCGTGGACAGGGCGATGCTGAGCTTCATGATGTTTTCCTCGTCTTGGTTGATGGGATGCGATTGCGACGCAGTGAGCATAACCGCTCCGCGTATAGGAAAGATCGCCGAAAGGCGGCGGAGTTGCCGGAAATGGGAAGCAAATGTAAGGCGGCGGCGGGCGCGAAACATTTGGCAATAATATCGCTTCCCGGGGCCCGCGCCGCGGGCGGCTAAACTGCCGCCATGAACCGCCCGCCGCTGATATGGATCGTCGACGACGATCCCGAACTGAGGCACCTGCTCCAGGAGTATCTGGCCCGGCAGCAGTTCGAGGTGCGAACGCTGCCCGACGGGCGCGATCTCGAGCGGCGCCTGCAGCGCTCCCGTCCCGACCTGCTGGTGCTCGACGTGATGATGCCCGGCGAGGACGGCCTCGAAGTCTGCCGGCGGCTGCGGGCGGCCGGCGACGACATCCCGATCATCATGCTGACGGCCAAGAGCGACCCGATCGACCGCGTCATCGGCATCGAACTCGGCGCCGACGATTACGTCGGCAAGCCCTTCCTGCCGCGCGAGCTGACGGCCCGGATCACCGCCGTGCTGCGGCGGCGGGCGCCGCTGCCGCCGGGGACGCCGATCGCCGACGGCGACGCGGTGCGCTTCGGCGACTGCCGGCTCGACCTGGCGACGCGGACGCTGCGCCGCGGCGAGCGCAAGGTCGACCTGACCACCGGCGAATTCGCGCTGCTCGCCGCCTTCACCCGCCATCCGCACCAGCCGCTGTCGCGCGAGCGCCTGCTGGAGCTGGCCCGCGGTCCCAATTCGGAAACCTTCGAGCGCAGCATCGACGTGCAGATTTCCCGGCTGCGCAAGCTGATCGAGGCCGATCCGGCCAAGCCCCGCCACATCCAGACGGTGTGGGGCTTCGGCTACGTCTTCGTGCCGGACACGGACGAGCCCTGATGCGTTTCCTCCAATCGCTCTACCTGCGCCTCGTGCTGGTCCTGCTGCTGGCCCTGGGCGCCAGCTACGGGACGATGTACGTGCTCTTCGAGCGCCACCTCGAGGATACCCGCGACACCCACTTCGCCCGCTCGGTCGCCGCCCAGGTGCGCCTGGTCGAGGAGCTGCTGCGCTCGCGGCCGGCGGCCGATCTCGCCGGTCTCAAGGGTCTCCGCCTGGCGACCGAGCCGCCGCCGATGCCGGGCGATGCCCTCGCCGGCGGCCCGCGCCTGGTCCAGCTGCAGAAGCATCTCGCCGAGGAGCTCGGCCATGACATCGTCGTAGTGCCGGACGATACGGGCGGCCCCGGGATGTGGCTCGAGCTGCGCGCCGCAACGGCGCCGACCTGGATGTTCGTCGCCGCGCGCAAGCCGCGGCCGCACGCCCTCGATCCGCTCGGCTGGGCCCTGCTGGCCGGATTCGGGGTCTTCCTCGGCGGCGGCATGCTGCTGCTCTGGCAGTTGCAGCGGCCGCTCAAGCGGCTCGGCCAGGCCCTGGTCGCCATCGGCCGCTCGCCCGAGCCGGGCCGCCTGCCGGTCTCCGGCGCCGGCGAAGTGCGCATACTCGGCGAGCGCTACAACGAGATGGTCGAGCGCCTCCAGCATTACGAGGAGGACCGGGCGACGATGCTGGCCGGCGTGGCCCACGATCTCAGGTCGCCGATCACGCGCATGCGCCTGCTCGCCGAACTCGACCAGGGAGCGCGCAGCGCCGAGCTACTGAAGAACCTCGCCGACATCGAACGGATCACCGAGCAGTTCCTCGTCTATGCCCGCGCCGAATCCGACGAGGCGGCGCGGGACTGGAACCTCGGCGCCTTCGTCGCCGAGGTCGCCGCGCCGTTCGCCGGGCGCGGCGTGGCGGTGGCCGCTGTGGATGGCGAAATCGTCGCCCCGATCCGGGCCGACGCCCTGCGCCGGGCGCTGATCAACCTGATCGAGAACGCCGTCGAATACGGCCGGCCGCCGATCGTCCTGAGCAGCTCACGCCGCGGCGAGGTCGTGACGATCGCCGTCGCGGACGCCGGGGCCGGCATCGACCCCGAACAGGTCGGCCGCGCCCTGCGACCCTTCGCCCGCCTCGACCGTTCGCGCGGCGGCAAGGGCCACTGCGGACTCGGCCTGGTGATCGCGCAACGGATCGCCGCCCTGCACGGCGGCCGCCTCGAACTGCGGCGCCGCGAGGGCGGCGGCTTCAGCGCCGAAATCCGCCTGCCGGCCAGGGCCGCGACGGCTTCCGCTTAGCTTCCGCTATGGCTCAGGCGAAGCGCGTGTCGAGCCCGCCTTCGGCCATTTCCGCGGCGCGCAGCAGCGCCTTGGCCTTGTTCTGCGTCTCTATCCATTCGGCATCGGGGTCTGAATCGGCGACGATGCCGGCGCCGGCCTGGATGTGGAGGACGCCGTCCTTGACGATGGCGGTGCGGATGGCGATGGCCAGATCCATGTCGCCGTTGAAGCCGAGGTAGCCGACGGCGCCGGCGTAGATGCCGCGCTTGGAAGGCTCCAGTTCGTCGATGATTTCCATGGCCCGCACCTTCGGCGCGCCGGACACGGTGCCGGCCGGAAAGCTCGCCCGCAGCACCGACATCGGCCCCTCGTCGTCGCGCAGCCGGCCCTCGACGTTGGACACGATGTGCATGACATGAGAATAGCGCTCGACGACGAACTGCTCGGTGACGCGCACCGAGCCGGTCTTGGCGACGCGGCCGCAGTCGTTGCGGCCGAGGTCGAGCAGCATCAGGTGCTCGGCGCGCTCCTTCGGGTCGGCGAGCAGCTCGGCGGCCAGGGCCGCGTCTTCCTCGGGCGTGGCGCCGCGCTTGCGCGTGCCGGCGATCGGCCGCACGGTCACCGTGCCGTCCTCGAGGCGCACCAGGATTTCCGGCGAGGCGCCGACGACGTGGAAGTCCGCGAAGTCGAAGTAGAACATGTAGGGCGACGGGTTGAGCGTGCGCAGCGAGCGGTAGAGCGCCAGCGGCGTCGCCGCGAAGGGCTTGCTGAGACGCTGGGACAATACCACCTGCATGACGTCGCCATCGAGAATGTACTGCTTGGCGCGGCGCACCGCGGCCTTGAAAGCCTCCTCGCCGAACTCCGACACGGCCGGCGCGGCCGGCGCGGCGGCGTCGGCCGGGATGTCGACCGGCGCGCGCAACCGGGCCAGCAACTCCTTGAGCCGCGACTGAGCTTCCTTCCAGGCGCCGGGAAAGCCCGGTTCGGCATAGGCGACCAGGGTCAGCTTGCCGGACAGGTTGTCGACGATGGCGATTTCCTCGGAGAGCAGCAGCAGGATGTCCGGGCTGCCGATGCCGTCGGGCTTCTCGGTGGCCGCCAGCTTGTGCTCTATGTAGCGCACCGTGTCGTAGCCGAAGGCGCCCACAAGTCCGCCGCAGAAACGCGGCAGGCCGGCCAGGTCGGGCACCTTGAAGCGCGCCATGAACTCGGAGATGAATGACATCGGGTTGGTGTGGTCGCGCCGCTCGGCGACGCGGTTGCCGGCCAGCAGCATGACCGAGCTGCCATAGACGGCGATGCGCGTGTGCGCGGCCAGGCCGATGAAGGAATAGCGGCCGAAGCGCTCGCCGCCCTGCACCGATTCGAGCAGGTAGGAATAGGGCGCGTTGGCCAGCTTGAGGTAGATCGACAGCGGCGTGTCGAGGTCGGCGAAGGTCTCGAGGGTGACCGGGATGCGGTTATAGCCCTGCCCGGCCAGGCGGTTGAATTCGTCTTCGGTGAGGGTAGCCATCGGATGCTCCACGGAAACGCTGCACTGCGGATTCGACAAAGCGCGGCGGGTCGGCGCGCGCCGAGGATGATGTCAAGCCGTGGGCCGGCGGCGCCAGGGCCAGGCCTCCGCCCCAAGGGCGTATTTCCTCGTCGTTTGCAGGTTCATGCGCAGCGGGTCGTCGTGGCCGGTTATGCCGCGGCGATAAGAGCGGCGGCGTCGCGAAGCGTGGCAACTATAGCATCGCAGTCGAGGCCGCGCACGTCCTCGCCCTCGTTGTAGCCGTAGGGGACGCAGAACACGGCGCAGCCGGCGGCGCGGGCGGCGCGCACGTCGTTGACCGAGTCGCCGATCAGCACGCTGGCGCCGGGGTCCACGGCGAAGCGCCGGCAGACATGGGTAAGCTGCAGCGGATCGGGCTTGCAGCGCGGCAGCGTGTCGCCGCTGACGACTTCGTCGAACCAGGCGGCGAGGCCGGTGGCGGCGAGCAGCGGCAGGGTGAAGGCGGTGGCCTTGTTGGTGATGCAGGCCAGCGGCAAGCCCTTGGCGCGCAGCAGCGCCAGCCCTTCCATGACGCCGGGATAGACCGTGGCGTGGCGGCCGTTGCTGTCGCGGTAATGGCCCATGAAGCTCTCCAGCGCCGCGGCCGGCGGCGGCACCGCATCGTCGGCCGCGTCGAGGCGGTCGGCCAGGCAGCGCTTGATCAGCTTGGCGACGCCGCGGCCGATGTAGCGGCGGATCGTCGCAATGTCGAGCGCCGGCCGGCCCAGGTCGCCCATCATGGCGTTGGCCGCGGCGGCGATGTCCGGGGCGGTGTCGAGCAGCGTGCCGTCGAGGTCGATCATGACGGCGCCGACGCGCAGCGGGAAATTCAATTCGTCATCCGCCGCGGCGAGCCGCGAATTCTCCGCCATGACCGCGGCGGCTCAAACGTTCTGCAATTCCTGGCGCAGCGCCGCGATGACGCTGTCGTAACGGTGCGGGTCGTCGGCGCGGCCGGCGCCAAACACCGCCGAGCCGGCGACGAAGGTGTCGGCGCCGGCGCGGGCGATCTCGGCGATGTTGTCGACCTTCACGCCGCCGTCGATTTCGAGCTGGATCTGGCGCCCCGTCGCCGCTGTGTAGGCGTCGATGCGGCGCCGCGCCTGGCGCAGCTTGTCGAGCACCCCGGCGATGAACTTCTGCCCGCCGAAGCCCGGGTTGACGCTCATCAGCAGCACCAGGTCGAGCTTGTCCATGACGTGATCCATGTAGTGCAGCGGCGTCGCCGGATTGAAGACCAGGCCGGCCTTGCAGCCGCATTCGCGGATCAGCGCCAGCGAGCGGTCGATGTGTTCGGAGCCCTCGGGATGGAAGGTGATGACGTTGGCGCCGGCCTTGGCGAAATCGGGAATGATGCGATCGACCGGCTTCACCATCAGGTGAACGTCGATCACGGCGTCGGTCAGCGGCCGGATCGCCTCGCAGACCAGCGGGCCGATGGTCAGGTTCGGCACGTAATGGTTGTCCATGACATCGAAATGGATCCAGTCGGCGCCGGCGGCGAGGACATTGGTGACTTCCTCGCCGAGTTTGGCGAAGTTGGCGGACAGAATGCTCGGGGCGATGCGGTACATGGGCGGCCTCCTGGTGCGTTTGGCACATTTTAGCGGCTCGCCGGGCGCGGCCTGCTTCACTTTTTCTGATGGACGGCATAAGCACCCCTGAGCCGAGCAAGGCCGGCGCGGCTGGTCGCGCCAGGTGCCCTAAGGCGATCGGCGGGTGCAGATCGGCGGGTGCCGATTTGCCAGCGGCGGTGATTTCGTGTGCAATAGCGAGCTTATGGCCGAAGCAAAAAAATACGCAATCGAGGTTTCCGTCGCCACGCAATACCTGGCCGACCAGTCGGATCCGGCGGCAAGCCGTTTCGTCTTCGCCTATACCATCACCATCCGCAATTCCGGCACCGTCGGCGCCCAGCTGATCTCCCGCCACTGGATCATCACCGACGCCGAAGACCTGGTGCAGGAGGTGCGCGGCCTGGGCGTCGTCGGCCACCAGCCCTTTCTCGAGCCCGGCAAGGATTTCGAATACACCAGCGGCTGCGCGCTGGCGACGCCGGTCGGGACGATGAAGGGCAGCTACCAGATGACGGCCGAGGACGGCCTCCAGTTCGAGGCGCCGATCGCCGAATTCGTCCTGTCGATGCCCAGAACCCTGCATTGAGCCTGCGCCGCAGCTACACGCTGATCGCCCCGTTTTACGATGTCTTCCTGGCCGCGGCGACCCGCGCCCCGCGGCAAAGGAGCCTCGGCCATCTCGCCGCTGCGCCGCGACTCGACGTGCTGGTCGGCGGCGTCGGCACCGGCCTCGACCTGCCCCACCTGCCGCCGCAGCATCGCTATGTCGGCATCGACCTGACGCCGGCCATGCTGCGCCGCGCACTCTGGCGCCGCGGCGGATTGGCCTTCGACGGCGTCCAGGGCGACGTGCAGGCGCTGCCCTTCGCCGACGCGGCCTTCGACGCCGCGGTGCTGCACCTGATCCTCGCCGTGGTTCCCGATCCGCGGCGCTGCCTGGCCGAGGCGGCCCGCGTCGTCAAGCCCGGCGGCACGATCCTGGTCTTCGACAAATTCCTGCGCCCGGGCGAATCCGCCGCCTGGAAGCGGCTGCTGAATCCCCTGTCGCGGCGAATCGCGACGCGCCTCGACGTGGTGTTCGAGGAACTGCTGGCAGCGACGCCGCAACTGGCCTGCCGCCACGACGAGCCCTCGCTGGCGGCCGGCTGGTTCCGCCTGATCCGGCTGGAGAAGCTGCCCCGGCCGGCGCCCTGATCACGGCGGCGGGCGCGGATGCTCGCGGCGACGATCGGACGGATCGGCTTGGCCGGGCTGGTTGGCCGGACTGGCCGCGGTGGCCTCGGGTACGGTCTCTTGCCGCTGCCGGCCGTCGCGCTCGCGGCGCTGTTCGCCTTGGTCGGCCGGGCTCGCCTGGTTGGCCGGCGCGGCTCCGTTGGCCTGAACGGCGCGGTCGGTGCGCTCACCGCGATCGGTGGCCCGCGGCGCTTCCGGCTGCGCATGAGGCGCCGCCAGCGGCGCGCCGCGGCCATGATCGCCGCCGTCGCCCGAAGGCCTGGCGACACCCTCGGCGGCGTGCGGGCGGATCCTGGCGGAGTCGCCGCGCGGCGTTTCGGCGGGCTCGCTTCCCGGGGCCGGCCGCGGCGCGTCGGACGGACGGAACGCCGCTCTGCCGCGTTCGCCCGGCACGGCATCGGCGGCCGGCGGCGCGGCCTCGACCGGCTGTGGCCTCGTCCTGGGCCCCCGCGGCTCGGCAGCCGCGGCGCCCGGCGCGGCCTGCGGAAGCGGTGGTGGTGCGGCGGCACGCGGTGTCGCGGTCGAGGGCGGCGCCACGGCGGCCGGCGGGGTAACGACGGCGGGCGCGACCGGCGCGGGCGCCGGCGCGGCGTGCGGGACAAGCGGCGGCGCGGCTGGCGCCACGGCGGGCGTTCGCGCGCCATCGGGCCGCGGCGCTGGCGTGGCTGTGCCAACCGGTGGCTGCGGCGGTGCGTCAGGCTCGTGGTGCCGATGGTCGCCGTCGCGGTGCCACTGCGGCGCTTGCGGCGCGACCTGACTGACCGGCGAGGCGGCCAAAGCATGGACGTCGACATCCTTGAGCAGCGCTCCGGCCACCGGCCGCCCCGCGGCCATCGCCGCGGCGGCAACGACGCTCACCGCCTGGGGCAGCTGGCGATTGGCGAAGCGTCCCGACCACGGCCGGTTGATGTCGATGGCATTGACATTGACGACCTGGCCGACGTTGATGCTGCGCGCATAGGTGATGCTGACGCGGTAGGACGGGTGATAGGGCTCGCGCGGCGCCAGCGGGAACCAGCCGACGCCGCCGCCGGGCAGCGCCTGCTGCGTCCCGGGCGGGCCGACCCAGGCCACCAGCGCCGGTGCGTAAACGGGTGCGGCGACGTAGGCGCCGGGGACCCAGCCCCAGCGGCTGCGCCAATAGACCCAGCGGCCGTAATGGAAGGGGGCGAAGCCCCACGGCGTGTCGTCGATCCAGGTCCAGCCCCAGGGGCCGACGTAGGCCCAGCGGCCCATCCGGTAGGGGCTCCAGCCGACCGGCAGCAGCCGCGGGAACCACACCGGACCGTAGTCGCCGCCGTCCTGCCAGTCGCCGTAGTCGCCGAGATCCTGCGCCCCGGTCATTTCCGGCGAGATCCAGCGCGGGTCGCGGATTCTATCCTCGCGCCCGTCGCGGAAGGCGATCCAGTCGTAGAAGCCGTCGCGGCGCGGCTCGGCGAGATACATCCCGAGGGTCCCGGCCCAGCTGAATTCGCCCATCTGGCCGGGACGGACGTCGTAGGCCCGTTCGTCGTCCTCGAAGCGCAGGCCGCCGTCATAGACGGTCACGGCGCTGACGTCGTCGCCGACATCGAAGCGGTAGCGCCCGACCTGGATCAGCGCCGTGTGCCCCTGATTGGTGGCGAGTTCGAACTGATCGGCCTGGCGCGGATTGGCCAGGCGCAGCGACAGGCTGCCGCGCAGCAGCCGCAGCCGCAGCGCCTGGTCGTCGAGCTCGACGACCTGCAGCTCGGTGCCGCCGTCGAGGCGGATCACCGTCGAGCCGACGCGGATCTCGGCGCGGGCGCCGGGCCCGCCCCACAGCACGTCGTTGCCGGTGATCGGCCAATTCAGCCATGCGGCCTGCCATTCGCCGCTGTCGGCGTTGCGCAGGCTGACCGTGCCCTCGATCAGGCTGAGGCGGCCCACCCGCCCCGGCGGATCGGCGCGGCAGGCGGCGGTGAACAGCAGCGCCACGGCCGCCAGGGCCATCGCGGCGATCGACCTCAAACTTAGCTTTGCGCTATTCATGGCTCGCTTCCCGGGACCGTGCTGCGGTCCCCACGCTTAGCCTAACGCCGCGGCGGCAATACGGGCGACGCGGCCGCCGCCCGTATTGCAACAACTTGTTAAGGCAGCCGCGCCGCGTCGCGCTGCATCCGGCGGATTTTTCCGGCGCGGTGTTACATTTGCAGAAAATATCCGAGGGGAGCGACGATGTCCACGCCACCGCCCAGGCGCCGGCTGCTGCCCAGGCACTTGAGCGAGATTTCCCTGCGCGACCTGCTGGTCGTCGCCCTGCCGGCGCTGCTGCTGCTGGGCGGCGGTTTCTGGCTGGCGGCCCAGTTCATCCGCCCGGCCCCGCCGCATCGCCTGATCATGACGACGGGATTCCAGAACAGCGCCTATGCCGCCTTCACCGCCCGCTACCGGGAGATCCTGGCGCGCTATCAGATCGAGATCGTCGAGAAAAACTCGGCCGGCGCCGGCGAGAACCTGCAGCGCCTGCGCGACGAGAACTTCGCGGTCGATGCCGGCTTCGTGCAGAGCGGCATCGGCAGCTCCGGCGACGAGGACGGCCAGCTGGTCTCGTTGGGCAGCCTGTTCTACGAGCCGCTGTGGGTCTTCTACCGCACGGACCTGATCCGCCGCGGCGGCGCCGAACTCGATCGGATCGGCCAGTTGAAGGGCCGGCGCATCGCCGTCGGCGCGGCCGGCAGCGGCACCCGCCACCTGGCCAGCGAGCTGCTCGGCGCCAACGGCATCGACGCCGCGTCGACGCAGCTCGTCGAGATCGGCGGACAGCAGGCCGTCAAGGCGCTGCAGGATGGCGAGATCGACGCCCTGTTCGTCGTCGGCGCGCCGCAGTCGGCGGCGGTGTGGCTGCTCCTTTATTCTCCTGGCATACGGCTGATGAGCCAGGCCCAGGCCGATGCGCTGGTGCGCCGCTTTCCTTACCTGAGCCGGGTGACGCTGCCGGAGGGGGCGATCGATTTCATCCGCAACATCCCGCCGCGGGAAGTGACGCTGGTGGCGCCGATCGCCTCGCTGCTGGTGCGCGAGGACACCCATCCGGCGCTGATGCAGTTGCTGCTCCAGGCGGCTAGCGAGGTCCACGGCGGCCCCGGCGTGTTCCAGAAGCCGGGCGAATTCCCCAATGCGCTGTCGGTCGATTTTCCGCTGGCGCGCGAGGCCGATCGCTACTACAAGTCGGGCAAGCCCTTCCTGCAGCGCTACCTGCCCTTCTGGGCGGCGACCCTGGTCGATCGCATGATCGTCATGCTGGTGCCGCTGCTGGCGCTGCTGCTGCCCATCGTCAAGTTCGCGCCGCCGCTCTACACCTGGCGGGTGCGCTCGCGGATCTACCGGCGCTACGGCGAGCTGAAATTCCTCGAGGCCGAAATCGAAGCCGAACCGGGCCGTCTCAGCCGCGCCGAATGGCTGGCGAAGATCGACGCCATCGAGGCCAGCGTCAACCGCATCCCGACGCCGCTGGCCTTCGCCGACATGCTCTACACCTTGCGCGGCCACCTCGGCCTGGTCCGCGAGACGGTACTGCGCCGCATGCCGCCGAACTGAGCGCGGGTCGCGGCGAGCCGGGGTCCTAAAGGCGGCGGATCTTTTCCAGCAGCGCCGTGGTCGAGCGCTCGTGGCGGAAGGGGATCGAATGTACCTGGCCGCCGCCGGCCAGCACCTCGGCGGCGCCGACGATGCGCTGCGGCGCCCAGTCGCCGCCCTTGACCAGCACGTCGGGGCGGCACTCGAGGATCCGCGCCAGCGGCGTCTCCTCGTCGAACCAGGTGACCAGCGACACCGCTTCGAGGGCGGCGATGACGGCCAGACGGTCCTCGAGACTATTGACCGGCCGGTCCTCGCCCTTGCCCAGCCGTCTGACCGAGGCATCGCTGTTTACGGCCACCAGCAGCGAGGCGCCGAGAGCGCGGGCCTGGGCGAGGTAAGTGACGTGGCCGCGATGAAGGATGTCGAAGCAGCCGTTGGTGAACACCAGCGGCCGCGGCAGCGCCGCGAGGCACGCGGCAAGCGCCGGCGGCGCGCAGATTTTCGCTTCGAAGGCCGGGACGGGGTGAGCCAATTAGTGCTTGGTCGATTCGACCGGCTTAGGGGCGGCGCCGCGTTCGGGCGCCGCACTGTCCAATTGGCGCGCCTGCTCTTCCGGCAGGAATTCGAAGACCCGCACCACCCTCTGCACGCCGGCCGTGGTGCGGGCGATTTCCACAGCGGCATCGGCCTCGCGCTGGGTGACCAGGCCGAGCAGGTAGACGGTGCCGGATTCGGTGACGACCTTGACGTGGTTCGGCGAGAAGCGGTTGGCGTCCACGAAGCGGGCCTTGACCTTGGAGGTGAGGTAGGAGTCGTTGCTGCGCCCGCCGAAGGAGCTGACGCCGGCGATCTGCAGCTCATTGACGGTGGCCTTGACATTGGGCACGGCGCTGACGAGCTGTTCCACCTCGGCCTTCTTGGCGGCGTCGGGCACTTCGCCGGTGATCAGGGCGGTGCGGTTGTAGCTCGTGACATTGACATGGACCTTGTCGCCGAACTTCTCGCTGATGCGGTTGCCCACACGGACCTCGATGGCCTCGTCGGCGACGTAGGTGTCGGAGGGGCGGCGGTCGGACAGCATCAGCGCACCGGCGCCGGCGCCGACCATGGCGGCGCCGAAGCAGCCGGCCAGCGCCGGCAGCAGGGCGGCGAGCAGCAGCCAGGGCGAGAGGCGGACCTTAGGCAGGTGATATTGGTGGGCTCGGTTCATGCGTTTTCTCCGTAGAGCAGGGCATCGATGCCGTCGCAGAGGCAGTGCAATGCCAGCAGATGGACTTCCTGGATGCGCGCCGTGCGGCTGGCCGGCACGCACAGATGGGCGTCGCCGCCGCGCAGCAGCGGGCCGATGCTGCCGCCTTCCTTGCCGGTGAGGGCCACGATCCGCATGCCGGCATCATGGGCGGCGGCGATGCCGGCGATGACGTTGGGCGAGTTGCCCGAGGTCGAGATCGCCAGCAGCACGTCGCCGCCGCGGCCGAGGGCGCGAATCTGCTTGGCGAAGACGTCCTCGAAGCGGTAGTCGTTGGCGATCGAGGTCAGGGTCGAGGTATCGGTGGTCAGGGCGATGGCGGCCAGCGGCGGCCGCTCGATCTCGAAGCGGTTGAGCAGCTCGGCGGCGAAATGCTGGGCGTCGGCGGCCGAACCGCCGTTGCCGCAGGCCATGATCTTGCCGCCGCCACGCAGGCTCGCCACCATGACTTCGATGGCCGCGGCGATCGGGCCGGCCATGACCACGGCGGCGGCGCGCTTGGCCTCCATGCTGGCGTCAAACTGCCGGGCGATGCGATCGAGCAGATTCATCGATTGGGGCGGAAAATGCGGAGGCGAATTCTAGCACGTCGACCTCCGCGCTCCGCCGCGGTTCCGCAGCCACAGTTACAGCGCGACGTAGACGTCCACCAGCAGCCGCTGCCACGGATTGCGGTGGCGGCGCAGGCGGGCGACGCGGGCCTCGACGCGCGCGCCGCGGTCCATGGCCGCTGCCACGGCGCCGTTCTCGGCGCGCGGCAGGTAGCCGAGCTTGCGGCCGTGCCACTCGACCCGGACGGCGTTGGCGTCGTGGGCGTTGTCCGCTTCGCGGACCAGTTCGAGCCGGTCGCCGACGCCGATCTCGTCCCACAGCCCCTCGCCGGCATAGTACTGGAAGCCGGCCAGCGGCGAGCTCTGCACCAGAATGCGAATGTCATCGGCGGCGGCGACCGCCACGGCGACGACACAGCAGAGGGCGGCGAGGTTATTCCGCAGCGAAGGCATCGCGGATCCATTCGATGCCGTCGGCATCGAGGCGGTCGAGCAGCACGGCGTCGAAGCGGCAGGGGCGCTCGGGGCGGTCCTGCAGGTAATGGCGGGCGGCCAGGACGATGCGCCGACGCTTGGCCGCCGTGATGCTGGCCGCGGCGCCGCCGAAGGCGGCCGTGCCGCGCAGCCGCACTTCGACGAAGACCAGGGTGCCGCGATCGATGCAGACCAGGTCGATCTCGCCACCGCGCACCCGGTAGTTGCGCGCCACGACTTCCAGGCCGCGTCGGGCGAGGTGGCGCGCCGCCAGTTCCTCGGCCGCGGCGCCGCGCCGCACTTGCGTCACGGCCGGCCCCGCCCGAGAATGCATCCAGCACCTTCCGCCATGGTCATGACAAATTCATCGTTTCCGCCGGCCACATTGTATGTCGTGGCGACGCCGCTGGGGAATCTCGGCGACATCACGCAGCGCGCCGTCGAAGCCCTGCGCGCCGCCGACGCCATCGCCTGCGAGGACACCCGCCACGCCCGCCGCCTGCTCGACCACTTGGGGGTTACGGCGCCGACCTTCGCCCTGCACCAGCACAACGAGGTCGAGGCCAGCGCCAAGCTCGCCGGGCTGCTCGGCGCCGGGCGGCGGGTGGCCCTGATCTCGGATGCCGGCACGCCCGGCCTTTCCGACCCCGGCGCGCGGGCCGTGGCCGCGGCCCGCGCCGCCGGCCATGGCGTCGTGCCGCTGCCCGGCCCCAGCGCGGCGATGGCCGCCTGGTCGGCCGCCGGCCTGGCCGATGCGCAGTTCCTCTTCGCCGGTTTCCTGCCGGCGCGGCCGGCGGCGCGCCGCACGGCCCTCGAGGCGCTGCGCGACGTCCCGGCGGCGCTGCTGTTCTACGAGGCGCCGCACCGCGTCGTCGAGACGCTCGCCGACCTGGCCGCCGTCCTCGATCCGCGGCGCACCCTGGTGATCGCCCGCGAGCTGACCAAGCTGTTCGAGCAGATCGCCGTCATGCCCCTAGCCGAAGGACCGGCCTGGCTTGCCGCCGATGACAACCGGCAGCGCGGCGAGTTCGTCCTGATCGTCTCGGCGCCGCCGCCACTGCGCGGACTGGCCGCCGCCGACGAGCGCGTGCTGCGCCTGCTGCTCGACGAAGTGCCGCTCAAGCAGGCCGTCAAGCTCGCCGCGGCGATCACCGGCGCGCCGCGCAACGAGCTCTACGAGCGGGCCCTGGCCGTGCAAGCCGAGCCGCTATAATCGGCCCGCGATGCGCACCCTGACCCTGACTCGCCCCGACGACTGGCATTTGCACCTGCGCGACGGCGCCGCCATGGCCGCCGTCCTGCCGGACACGGCGCGGCGCTTCGGCCGTGCCATCGTCATGCCCAACCTAAAGCCGCCGGTGACCACCGTCGAGCAGGCCGCGGCCTACCGCGGACGGATCCTGGCGGCGCTGCCGGCCGGCGCCGAGTTCACGCCGCTGATGACGCTCTACCTGACCGACGCGACGCCGCCCGCCGAGATCGACCGGGCCCGCGCCAGCGGCTTCGTCCATGCCGTCAAGCTCTATCCGGCCGGGGCCACGACCCACTCGGCGGCCGGCGTCACCGACCTGGCCAAGTGCCGGGCGACGCTGGCGCGCATGGAAGCGCTGGACCTGCCGCTGCTGGTGCACGGCGAGGTCGTCGATGCGGCGGTCGACGTCTTCGACCGCGAGGCCGTCTTCATCGACCGCGTGCTGCTGCCGCTGCTGCGCGACTTTCCCGGGCTGCGCCTGGTCTTCGAGCACATCACGACGCGCCAGGCGGCCGATTTCGTCGGCGCCGCCGGCGACCGGGTCGCGGCGACGATCACCGCCCACCACCTGCTGCTCAACCGCAATGCGCTGTTCGCCGGCGGCATCCGCCCGCACCACTATTGCCTGCCGGTGTTGAAGCGCGAGACGCATCGCCAGGCGCTGCTCGCCGCCGCCACCTCGGGCAGCGCGAAGTTCTTTCTCGGCACCGATTCGGCCCCGCACGCCCGGTCGACCAAGGAGGCGGCCTGCGGCTGCGCAGGCTGCTACACCGCCCACGCCGGCATCGAGCTTTATGCCGAAGCCTTCGCCGCCGCCGGCGCGCTCGACCGCCTCGAAGCCTTCGCCAGCTTTCACGGCCCGGACTTCTACCGGCTGCCGCGCAACACGACGACGATCAGCCTCGTCGAGGAAGCCTGGCCGGTGCCCGCGGTCCAGGCCCTGGTCGAGGGCGACCCGCTGGTGCCGCTGCGCGCCGGCGAGACCGTGGCCTGGCGACTGGCCTGAGGCCATGCGTTTGGCATCGGATTTGCGACCGGCGCCGGCCCGGCGCCCGTCCTAAGCAAGTGCTGCCCAACCTGGCCGCCCAGCCCCTCTACGCGCCGATCGCCGGGCTGGCGGCGGAACTCCTGTCGCCCGACGGGCTGCCCGGCATCGACCGTCTCAACGCCTATGGGCGGGCCGCGGGCCTGGTCTGCGGCGGCCGGCCGCTGCGCTTCGTCGCCCCCGGCGGCGGCGCGCTGGCCTACGAGGAGCGCGCCTACCGGCAAGGCGAAGTCGAAACCCGGCCGGGCAACTGGCACGACTTCTTCAACGCCGTGGCCTGGCTGAGCTTCCCGCGCACCAAGGACGTCTTCAACCGTCGTCACCATCGGGCCCGCAGCGCCCAGGTTGCGCCGCGTCAGCGCGGTGCCTTGCGCGACGCCCTGACGCAGTTCGACGAATGCGGCGCCGTGGTCGTCAGCGACGACCGGACGCTGTGGGACGACCTGTGCGGGCATCGCTGGCGGCGGCTCTTCTGGGAGCGCCGCGCCGAAGTGGCGGCGCGGCTGCGCGTCGTGGTGTTCGGCCACGCCAGCTACGACCTGCTGCGCGCGCCGCACCCCGGCCTGTGCGCCAAGGCGGTCTTCCTGCGCTGTCCCGGCGCCTGGCTCGATATGCCGATGTCGTCGCTGCTGGGCCGCCTCGACGAACGCCTGGCGCGGCATTTCTCGGACGCCGACGATCTTGCGCCGCGCCACTTCCAGCCGCTGCCGCTGCTCGGCGTCCCCGGCGCAGCGCCGGGCAACGCGGCGCCGGACTATTACGACGACATCCGCCAGTTCCGCCCGCGGCGCGCCGCGGGCGGACGCAAGGAAGCGGATCGGGCCGTGATCGTCGCGGTGCGGCCATGAGAGCGGCGGGCGAAGCTGCAGCCGCCGCGCCGCGGGCCGATCTGGCCAAGCTGTCGCTGCCGCGCCTCTATGAGGTCTTGCCGCGGCAACGGCTGTTCAGGCTGCTCGACGAGCTCTCGGTTCGCCCGGTGCTGTGGGTCTGCGGGCCGCCCGGAGCCGGCAAGACGGCGCTGCTGGCGAGCTGGATCCAGCAGCGGGCCCGCCCGCACCTCTGGTACCAGGCCGACGCCGACGACGGCGATCCCGCCAACCTGTTCCACTTCCTGTCCATCGCCATCCGCAGGTTCGCCCCGGCGCTCGATCTGCCGCCGCTGAGCCCCGAGTATCGCGCCGACCTGCCGCGCTTCGCACGGCGCTTCTGGCGCGAGTTCTATGCCGCGCTGCCGGCCGGGGCGCTGCTGGTCGTCGACAACCTCCACGAGGCGGCGACGGCATCGACGCTGGCCGTGCTGCGCGTCGCCTGCACCGAGATACCCGCGGGCGTCGGGCTGGCCATCCTCAGCCGCGACGAAGCGGCGCCGGAGCTGGCCGCGCTGCTGGCGGCGCGGACCATGAGCACATTGTCATGGGAGGAGCTGCGCTTCCGGCCCGGCGAAGTCGCCTGTCTGGCGCCGGCCGATGGCGGCTGGTCCGGGTCGGCGCTGGAGCGCTTGTGCCAGCGCGCCGACGGCTGGGCCGCCGGCCTGGTGCTGCTGCTGGAGCGCGCGCGCACCGTGGCCGGCAGCGATCCGTTCGCCGCGGAGTCGGAGCCCGTGCCACGCGACGCGCTGTTCGCCTACTTCGCCAGCGAGATCTTCGCCGCTTGCCGCGAGGAGGTCCGCGCGCTGCTCCTGGCGACCGCCTTCCTGCCGGCCTTCACCGCCGCCCAGGCCGTGGCCTTGAGCGGCCTGGCCGACGCCGAGGCGCTGCTCGACGGGCTCTACCGCAGCCGCTATTTCGTGGACCTGCGCGCGGCGCCGCTCCGCCAGTTCCACTATCACGCGCTGTTCCGCGCCTTCCTGCTCGACCAGGAAGCGCGCCTGGTCGACGCCGCTGCGCGGCGCGAGCGGCGCCGCGCAGCGGCCGAGTTGATGCTCGCCGACGGCCGCGACGAAGATGCCATCGAGCTTTACCTCGCGGCCTCGGCCTGGGACGAGGCCGCCGCGCTGATCGCCGGCCGTGCCGACGCCAGCTTGCGCAGCGGCCGCGGCGCCGCCCTCGCGGCGTGGATCCGGGCCCTCCCGGCCGATCTGGTCGAGCGCTCGCCGTGGCTCGAATACTGGCTCGGCATGGTCCTGCTGGCGCAGCATCCGGCCGCGGCGCGGACCCGCTTCGAGCTGGCCCACGGCGGCTTTGCCGAGCAGGGCGACGATGTCGGCCGCCTCTGCGCGGCCGCCGCGGTGGTCGAAACCTATTTCTTCGAATGGTCGAACTTCACCCCGCTGGACCGCTGGATCGACGAACTGGCGCGGCTTGCCGGCACGGCCCGGGCGGCCGGCGCCGAGCATGCCCTGCGCATCCTGTCGGCGGCGCTGGTCGCCATGCTCTACCGCCAGCCGGCGCACCCGCTGTTTGCCGACCTGGCGGCGACGGTGTTCGGCATTCTCCGCGACGCGCCCGATGCCGCCGCCGACACGCAAATGACGGCGGCAACCTTCCTGCTCAACGCCCTGAGCTGGATCGGCGACTTCGACTCGGCCCGCCAGGTGGTGGCGATGATCGAGGGCCGGCTGCCCGCCGCCTCGGTCGCGCCGCTGCGGCGCTGCTGGTGGCTGCTGCGCCGCGCCTATTTCGAGTACCTCGACGCCCGCCACGATGCGGCCCTGGCGACGCTGGAGGCGGCCCGGGCCATCGCCGCCGAGCGAGGATTTGCCGCCGTCATGCGGGTGGCTCATCTCTACGAAGTCTTCGTGCGCCTCAGTTGCGGCGAACTCGAGGCCGCGGCACAGTTGTGCGAGCGCCTCGAGACGCTGATCGATCCGGCGCGCCGCCTCGATGTCGCCCTGCACCGCTACCAGAAGGCCTGGCTCGCCCTGGCGCGCGGCGATCCGGCGGCGCTGCGCCACGCCCGCACCGCGGCGACCCTGGCCGAGGAGGCCGGCGTGCCCAACATCGCCGGCTATTTCCTGATCGCCCAGGGGCTCGCCGAGTCCCGCGCTGGCGTCGCCGCCGCGGCGACGACCTTCGCCGGCGGCTACGGGCGCACCCTTTGTGCCCGCTATCCGCAGTTCGACTTCGCCGCCCAACTGATCCTGGCCCAGATCGAGCAGAGACTGGGGCGCCCGGCTGAAGCCGATGCGGCTCTGCGCAGAGCGGTCGCCATCGGCGCCGCGCACGAGTTCCACAACTGCCTGCTGTGGCTCGCGCCGGCCGTCGCGGAACTCTGCGCCCGGGCGCTGCGGCTCGGCCTGGCGCCGGCCTATCTGCGCCGCCTGATCGCGGCGCGCGGGCTGTCTCCCCCGCCCGGCGCCGACCAGCACTGGCCCTGGCCGCTGCGCATCCGCTGCCTCGGCGATTTCGTCGTCGAGCGCGACGGCGTCCCGCTCCGGTTCGCCGGCAAGGTGCAGCGCCGTCCGCTCGAACTGCTGCAGGCGCTGGTCGGCCTCGGCGGCCGCGACGTCGACGCGCAGCGCCTCGCCGACCTGCTGTGGCCGGAGGCCGAGGGCGACGCGGCGCAGAAGGCCCTGGAGATGGCGCTGCTGCGCCTGCGCCGCCTGCTCGATGTGCCAGGCGCGATTCTGCTCCGGGACGGCCGGCTGAGCCTCGATCGCAGCCTGTGCTGGGACGACGTGGCGGCCTTCGAGGCGCTCTGCGACGGCGTCGAAGCCGCTGCCGCCCACCCCGGGGCAGCCGCGGCGCTGCTCGACCTCTATGGCGGATCCTTCCTGGCGGCGGCGCCCGAGGGGGCGTCCTGGCCGTTCGAGCCGCGCCGGCGGCTGCGCGGCCGCCTGCTGCGCGCGCTGCGCCATTGCCTGGCCGACAGCGCATCTGCCGGCGGCGACCGGGAAGCGCTGCTGCGCCGCGCGCTGCGCGCCGATCCCCTGATCGAGGATTTGCACGCGAGCCTTGTCACCGACCTGCTCGAACAGGGCCGCCGCGACGAGGCGGCGGCGGCTTTCCGCCAGGGCCTCGCGGAGCTTTCCAAGTCGGGCGAGGTGCGTCCCTCGCCGCACTTCCTGGCGCTGGCCCGCCGCATCGAGTCGTCCTGAGCACCGTCCGCCGGGCCGTACCCAGGACGGCGCAACGGGTCGCCGGAGCGGGCGCAGCCCGCGAGCCACCGTCACCCCTACCTCGGGAAGGGGATGGGGAAAAGTAGTCCAATGACCGCTGGCGTGGGCCATCCGTGGGAGGACGATCTCTAGATTGACGGTCGTGAGCCAGGTGGCTCATCCCGCGCCGAGGGCAGGTCCCCCGTCGCGGCATCCAAGACCCGACAGGAGATTGCCATGAACGCCCAGACCCGCCCGCTGTTTGCCCTCGTTACCCTCGTCAGCCTCGCCGCCACGAGCCCTGCGGCCCTCGCCGGTTCCGACAATGTCGCCTTCGACCGTGCCGCCAAGGCCTCGGCCAGCGCGCAGCCGCAACAGGGCAAGTGGATCAACGCCTTGTTGCCCGAGGCCGCCGGCGACTTCGTCGCGCCGCGCGCCGGCACCTCCGCCGACGCCCAGTTCATGCGCGCGATCGCCTACTACACCCGCGAGCAGCTCGACCGCGGCGGCTGGGTCAACCGCTACGCGCCCGAGGGCAACTATGCCAGCGGCAACGCCCTGCTGGCCGTCCGTGCCGGCGACGGCATCACCGTCCGCTCGCCGGCGTGAGCGGCGCGCCGTGGCCCGCGACGCCCGCATCCTGCGACGCGCCGGCCGGACGCCGATGACCGCTTGGGTGCCGCTGCCGCGCCAGGAAGGACCAAGCCTTGTGCGGTGGGTCATCCGTGGGCCGGCCGGCGTCAGGATCGTCGCCGTGGCCCGCAAGTTCTCGGGCCCTCCGCAGCTCGCGCGGAACGACGCGATCGATGACGAACGGAGACAATCATGCGCAAAATGATGACAAGCGCGGTGGCCGCGGCGCTGCTGGCCATGGCGGCCCCGGCGCCGGCCCACGACGACGGCGATGCCGGCGGAGTGCCGCCGGAAAAGCTCGGCGAAGTTAGTTTCCCGGTCAGTTGCAATGCCGCCGCGCAGAAGGAATTCAACCGCGGCATGGCGCTGTTCCACTCCTTCTGGTTCGACGTCGCCAGGAAGTCCTTCGCCAAGGTGCTCGAGCACGACCCGGAATGCGGCATGGCCCACTGGGGCACGGCGTTGATGTCGATGGGCAACCCGTTCGCCTGGCCGGCGGCGCCGGCCGCGGTCAAGGCGGCCGCGGCGGCCGCTGCCGAGGCCCAGCGCGTCGGCGCCGGGAGCCCGCGCGAACGCGACTACATCGCCGCCCTCGGCAGCTTCTTCAAGGACTGGGAAAGCGTCGATTACCGGATGCGCCTCGTCGCCTTCGAAAAGGCGATGGAAGGCGTCGCGGCGCGCTATCCCGATGACATCGAGGCGCGCATCCTCTATGCCCTGGCCCTCGACGTCACGGCGCTGCCGACCGACAAGGGCTTCGCCAAGCAGCGCCACGCGGCGGCGATCCTCGAGCCCCTGTTCAAGCAGTATCCGCAGCATCCGGGGGTCGCCCACTACCTGATCCACACCTACGATTACGCCGAGCTGGCCGCCGAGGGACTGCCGGCCGCGCGCGCCTATTCGCAGATCGCGCCGTCGGTGCCGCATGCCCTGCACATGCCGTCGCACATCTATTCCCGCGTCGGAATGTGGGGGGAACTGGTCGAGGTCAATCTCGCTTCCTATCAGGCGGCGCGCGCCGAGATGAGCGAGAAGACCCTCGGCGTCGGCACCTACGATGCGCTGCACGCCATGGACTATCTGGTCTTCGGCCAGTTGCAGCAGGGCCAGGACCAGGCGGCGCGGCGCTGGATCGACGAGGCGGCGGCGATCCACAAGGTCAATGTCGAGAACTTCGTCGCCGCCTATGCGCTGGCCGCCATTCCGGCGCGCTTCGCCCTGGAGCGCGGCGCCTGGCAGGAGGCGGCCCAGCTCAAGCTGTCGCCGCCCGACCTGGCCTGGAACAAGTTTCCCCAGTCCGAGGCCATCCTCGTCTATGCCCGCGGCCTCGGCGCCGCGCGCAGCGGCGACCTGGCCGCGGCGAAGGCCGACGCGGTCCGCCTGCAGGCGCTCAAGGCGGCGATGGAAGCGGCCAAGATCGGCTACTGGGCCGCCCAGGCCGATTTCCAGATCACCGGCCTGCAAGCCTGGATCGCCCTGGCCGAAGGCCGTCGCGACGAGGCGCTGCGCCTGATGCGCGCCGCCGCCGACGCCGAGGAGGGCAGCGACAAGCATCCGGTGACGCCGGGCAACGTCGTGCCCTCGCGGCAACTGCTCGGCGAAATGCTGCTGGCATTGGAGCGGCCGCAGCCGGCGCTGGCCGAGTTCGAGCGCTCGCTGCAGCGCGACCCGAAGCGCTTCCGCGGCGCGTACGGCGCAGCCCTGGCCGCCGAGCGTGCCGGCGAGCGGGCCGTGGCCGTTCGCCATTACCAGGAATTGCTGGCCCTGGCCGCCGGCGGTGACAGCGGCCGGCCCGAACTGGCGCACGCGCGGGCCTTCCTGGCGGCCGCGCCGGCCGCGCCGCTGAACGCGGCGGCGAGCGGGCGCTGATGGTAGAGGATGGGGAGACATTGTCACGCGGTACGGCCGGTGAACCTGGGTCATCCTTCAAGGGCGTCCGTCACCACGGTCTGCTCTCGCCGACGCGCACGAATCACGGCCTGGCCGCCGCCCGCGCGGCAGTCGGCGTGTCGCCCACGCTACCGGCCGTGCTCGTCACTGGCCGCCTTCCTGCGTCGCGTGGCGCGCCGCGAGAGGACCGCCACGATGCGGACAGCACGCGATCCGTCGAGGCCAGGTCGAGGCCATTCCTCCGCTTCAGCCGATGCTATTCGCGCGACCGCCCGAAGCCCATCATGACAGACGTTTTGACTTGGGCGGAGGCCACCTTACAATCCCCATAGTCGCCGCCATCACGGCGGTTACGTTCAACGAGGTCTATCCGCCGCCATGACGCCGCCCTGTCATCAACCATTTCCACTGCGCCGGATAAGCATTATTAGTTAGGCGTCCGAGGAGGCGCTGGCATGGATCGAAGAACCAAGGCCTCGCTTAACCGAGACAAGGCTGTCCGCCTCAACGAAAGTTGGAGAGTAGGCGCGGTGCAGGCCCGCTACAGTGACGACGGGCATTGGTATGCGGCGGTCAACCGCTTTCCGGCCGCTCTATTCGATGCAACTGGCTACGTGAGGTTTGCAACGGAAGAGGACTATCGAACTTCGCCGCACATCCGAATTGGGAAGCAAATCAGTGTTCCCAAACCAGGCATCTCGGCAATCCCGAACTACGTCCGAATGCTCGACAACCATCCGCCACGGCTCGGCGACATAGACATACACGGTCTTGGAGCGAACGAGGGAGACAGGCAGCTTGTTGTGCATCTTGTGCGCGAGCGCAATCAGGCCTTGGCACGAAGGAAGAAGAAACTCGCTGCCTCACTTTGCTGCGAAGCCTGCGGATTCTCCTTCAAGCACGCTTACGGGGAACTGGCCGCAGAGTACTGCGAAGTCCATCATCTTGTGCCGTTGGCCGAGGCGGAACGGTCGAAACGAACCAAGCTACAAGATCTCGCTATCCTTTGTGCCAATTGCCACCGCGTAGTCCACTTACGAAATCCACCGTACACACTGGCTGAACTCGGAGGGATGCTCGCACATGCACGAGACACCTAACCCTTAAGGATTGAGAGACGAGAATATTCAGGGATAGACAACAATAAGAATTGAGCCGTTGGGCAACAATGAACACATACGATGCGTATGGCATCAATCCCGCATATCATTCCGGTGAGTCAATCCGCTTCAAATAAGGTACCCCATGGAAAACATCGTCAGTAATCTCGGAACGATCGTCGCGATCGTTCTTCTCATCGCCGCCACCGTCTATTGGAGGGCCTTTCTCTGGCTGTTGGGCGTCATCATCGTTCCCGACGACAGCATCGGCACGGTGACCAAGAAGTTCGTCATCTTCGGCACGACGCGCAACATGGCCGACGGGCAGATCATCGCGCTCGAGGGCGAGGCGGGCTATCAGGCGGACAGTCTGGCGCCCGGGCTGCACGTGGGGCTGTGGCCGTGGCAATACACCATCGAGCTGATCAAGTTCGCGGTCATTCCGCAGGGCAAGATCGGCGTCGTACAGGCCTGCGACGGCAGGCCCCTGCCGAGCGGGCGGGTGATCGCCCGGGATGTCGAATGCAATTTCTTCCAGGACGCCCGTGCCTTTCTCAAGGGCGGCGGCGAGCGCGGGCCGCAAATGAAGGTGATCCCTCCCGGAACCTTCCGCATCAATCCGCTGCTGTTTGCCGTGCGGCTCTTCGACGCCACGGAGATTCCGCAGGGCAGCGTCGGCGTGGTCGAAGCCCACGACGGGAATCCGCTGCCCATCGGCCGCGTCGTCGCCAAGGGCATCGACTGCGATTCCTACCAGGATGCGCGGGCCTTTTATGCCGGCGGCGGCGAGCGCGGCCCGCAGGTGAAGATCATCCCGCCCGGCAATTACCGGATCAACCCGATACTTTTTGACGTCCGGCTGGTCGACGTTGTCGACATTCCGGAAAACAGGATCGGCGTCGTCACGACCAAGGAAGGCGCGCCGCTTCCGACCGGCGAAATCGCCGGTGGAGAAATTGGCAATCACAACATGTTCCAGGATCCGGACAAGTTCATTGCCAACGGCGGCTTCAAGGGCCTGCAGGAGCAGGTGCTGCTGGCCGGCCGATATTTCCTGAACCCGCGCTTCGTCACCGTCGAGATCCTCGATATGTTCACCGTGCCCATTGCCAACGTGGGAGTGGTGATCGCCTATGTCGGCAAGGAGGGTAAGGACGTTACCGGTGAAACATTCAGGCACGGCAACCTCGTGTCGAAGGGCGAAAAGGGGGTGTGGGTCGATCCGCTCGATCCGGGTAAGTATCCGATCAACCCCAATACCCACAAGGTGGTCAACGTGCCGACCGCCAACGTGGTGCTGAATTGGGCGACCGGCAAGACCGAGGCGCATAACCTCGATGCCAATCTGTCGACCATTACCGTGCGTTCGGCCGACGGCTTCAAGTTCAATCTCGACGTGGCGCAGATCATCCACATCCCGCGCAACGACGCGCCTAAAGTCATCGCGCGTTTCGGCGACATGAGCGCGCTCGTTACCCAGGTGCTCGAACCGACCATCGGCAACTACTTCCGCAACGCCGCGCAGGGCAGCGACATCATCGAGTTCCTCAAGAACCGCTCGCTGCGCCAGGACGAGGCGCGCAATTCGATCTCGGCGGCGCTCAAGGAATACAACGTCGGCGCCGTCGATACCCTGATCGGCGACATCGTGCCGCCCGATGCGCTCATGAAGACCCTGACCGATCGCAAGATCGCCGAACAGGAACGCGTCACCTACGAGACGCAACGCCAAGCCCAGGGCGTCCGCCAGGAGCTGCAGCAAGCCACGGCCCTTGCCGACACGCAGGCGCGCGTCGTCGACGCCGAGCGCAAGGTGACAATTGCCGAGTTCGAGGCCAGTGCCGCGGTCAAGTTCGCCGAAGGCAATGCGCGATCCAAGACCATCAACGCCGAAGCGGATGCCACCGTACTGCGCACCGTCGGCGAAGCGGAAGGGGCGAAGATTCTGGCCGTGGGCGGCGCCGAGGCCAAGGTCATCGAGCAGAAAGTCAGCTCCATGGAGGCCGGCAACTATGCCGTCGTCCAGGTCGCCGAGGCGCTGGCCAAGGGCGGCGTCAAGATCGTTCCCGACATCGTCGCCGGGTCCGCCGGCGACGGGCTAAGCGGCGGGCTTACGACCGTACTGCTGGGCAATCTGATCCACCAGGACTACGCCAGGCGCCAGCCACCAAGATAGAATGGGGCCGGAAGTCCGCCAGGCAGCCGCGGCATGACGCATGCAAATGCGCCGTGCCGAGGAAAGTCCGGGCCCCGCAGAGCAGGATGCCGGCTAACGGCCGGGCGCCGTGAGGCGACGGAAAGTGCAACAGAAAGCAAACCGCCGATGGCCCTCGCCGGGCCTTGGCCGCCGCGAGGCGGTTGAGGCCGTCGGGCGGCGGCACAGGCAAGGGTGAAATGGTGGGGTAAGAGCCCACCGCGCTCCTGGCGACAGGATCGGCACGGCAAACCCCATCCGGGGCAAGGCCAAATAGGGGGGCGATGGCGTGGCTCGCGCCGCTCCCGGGTAGGCTGCTAGAGCCCGTCGGCAACGGCGGGCCCAGAGGAATGGCTGCCCACGACAGAACCCGGCTTATCGGCGGACTTCCCCTTTCGCGCGATCGCCGCGGTTCCTCATAAGTCACTTTCGAATTGCCTGCTATCCCCTTTGATTATATTGATGTAAGTTGTCCGCGAAACTGCTTCGGCAAAGCTTCCTAAGTCCTTGTCGCGCATGGCAAAAATCACGCAAGACCCCCTTGACCTCGCCCATCTGTTGCAATAGAGTGGGAGGAAGTGGGGGAGAGTGGGAATATGACTTCGTCCTCCCAGGCGACGACAGAATAAAGGGGAGGGCATGTTCCAGGGGGCGACGGCGCTCAGTCTCGACGCGAAGGGGCGCATGGCGATCCCGTCGCGGTACCGCGACGCCCTGGTGGCGGCCGCCGACGGCCGCCTGATCCTCACCGCCCACCCGCACCGCTGCCTGCTGCTCTACCCCCAGCCCGCCTGGGAACCGATCCGCACCAAGATCCTCGCCGCACCGAGTCTCGAGATCCAATCCGCCATGCTGAGGCGCTTGCTGGTGGGCCACGCCGTGGACACCGACATGGATGCCGCTGGCCGCGTGCTGGTGGCGCCGGAATTGCGCGAGTACGCGGGCCTGGACAAGGCGGTATTTCTGGTCGGGCAGGGCAGCCATTTCGAGATCTGGAGCGATGCCGGTTGGCGGGCGCAGCGGGAGGCGATCTTCGCCCTCGGCGACAAGCTGCTGCCGCCGGGACTGGAGAGCCTGGCGCTGTGAGCACGGCGGAAGGCGGCGCGCATGTCAGCGTGCTGCTCGAGGAAGCGGTCGCGGCGCTGGCCGTCAAGCCGGCCGGCGTTTATGTCGATGGCACGTTCGGGCGCGGCGGCCACAGCCGGGCGATCCTGGCGCGGCTTGGAGCTTCGGGCCGGCTGATCGCGCTGGATCGCGATCCGGCGGCGGTGGCGGCCGCTGGCGCAATCGCCGATCCGCGCTTTGGCGTCGTCCATGCGGCGTTCCGGCGCATCGACGCGGTGCTGGACGGAGCGGGCGTGGAGCGCGTCGACGGCGTGCTGCTGGACCTCGGCGTTTCGTCGCCGCAGTTCGACGATGCGTCGCGGGGCATGAGCTTTCGTTTCGATGCGCCGCTGGACATGCGCATGGACACGACGCAGGGAGCAACGGCCGCCGATTTTCTGGCCGAGGCGGCGCAGCAGGAACTGGAAAGGGTGATCAGGGACTATGGGGAAGAACGGTTTGCTCATGCGATTGCAAAGGCGGTTGTTGCTGCTCGGGGCCAGCAGCGTATTGCAAGCACGCGACAATTTGCCGCGCTCGTGGAAAAAGCCGTCCGCACGCGGGAGCCGGGCCAGCATCCGGCGACGCGCAGCTTTCAGGCTCTACGGATTCACGTCAATCAGGAACTTGAGGAGCTGTCGCTAGTGCTGCCGCTTTGCCTGGCGCGGCTCGCTCCCGAAGGACGGCTCGTCGTGATCAGCTTCCACTCCCTCGAGGACCGCATCGTCAAGAACTTCATGCGCGAACAGTCCCGCCCGGCGCAGCTGCCGGCGCGCCTGCCGCTGCGGGCGGCGGAGTTGCCGCCGCCGTCGCTGCGCCTGGTCGGCAAGCCGCTGCGGCCATCCAGCGGCGAAGTGGCGGCCAATCCCCGCTCGCGCAGCGCGGTTCTGCGCGTCGCCGAAAAGCTCTGAGAGCCTGTGAAAATATCCTGCTGTTCGAGAATTTAGAGGTGGCGGGCCGCTATAATTCATATGTCATTATTTGAGGTGTACCGCGTGAGCTCCACCGCCTTGTTTGAAGACCTCCCCATACCCGCCAATCTCCCC
>WNGH01000005.1_pt1 | contig 200503 bp, 164 predicted proteins | sample 5400631 | NCBI WGS metagenome assembly WNGH01 (sample SAMN13153373, study PRJNA577476) | soil metagenome | isolation source: 115 cm soil or saprolite under Garry oak tree replicate 1 | place: USA:California | collected 2016-06-15
ACAAGATTCGCGTCATCCAGCGTCGCGCATACGGACTGCGCGACGAGCAGTACCTGCGACTGAAAGTCCTCACCTGTATGCTGCCGAAAATCTGATTGACATGCGTTTTTACCCACACTCTTCCACGAAGACCCATTTGACGGTCGATGGATACGGCCGGCGGCCTTTATCCACTCTACCTTAGGATAGAAAATTCAGAGTGGTTCCGCTTCCGCCAGGTCGCGCAGCAGCTGGTCCTGGGCGCAGCGCGGGCTGCGCTTGGCCGGGCGCAGCGCGTAACCGCCGTCGGCGTCCATGTCCCAGGCCTGGACGTTGTCGCCGAGGTAGGGATTCAGGCCTTCCTTGATGACGCGCCGCTTGAGCTTGTCCTCGAGAATCGGGAAGCAGACCTCGACGCGGCGGAAGAAATTCCGCTCCATCCAGTCGGCGCTCGAAAGGTAGACCCGGTCGCCGCCGCCGTCATGAAAATAGAATATCCGCGAATGTTCGAGGAAGCGGCCGACCACCGAGCGGACCCGGATGTTGTCGGAGAGGCCGGCCACGCCGGGGCGCAGGATGCAGACGCCGCGGACGATCAGGTCGATGGAGACGCCGGCCTGGCTGGCCTCGTAGAGCGCGGCGATGGTCTCGGGCTCGACCAGGGCGTTCATCTTGGCGACGATGCGGCCAGGGCGGCCCTCGCGCGCCGCCGCGGTTTCGCCGCGAATGGCGGCGAGCAGGCTCGTATGCAGAGTGAATGGCGACTGCCAGAGGTGGCGCAGGCTGGTGGCCTGGCCGAGGCCGGTGATTTCCTTGAAGAGGTTGCTGACGTCCTCGCCGATTTCCTCGTGGCAGGTCAGCAGGCCGAAGTCGGTGTAGAGCCGCGTCGTGCGCGGATGGTAGTTGCCGGTGCCGAGATGGACGTAGCGGCGGTAGCCGCCTTCTTCGCGGCGCAGCACCATCAGCATCTTGCTGTGCGTCTTGTAGCCGAAGACGCCGTAGACGACGTGGGCGCCGACCTCTTCGAGCCGCGCCGCGATGTCGAGGTTGGCCTCTTCGTCGAAGCGGGCCATCAGCTCGACGGCCACCGTCACTTCCTTGCCCTTCTGCGCCGCGCGCAGCAGGTGTTCCATCAGCACCGAATCGGTGCCGGTGCGATAGACGGTCATCTTGATGCCGACGACGCTGGGATCGTCGGCGGCCTGCAGCAGCAGCTGGATCACCGGGCCGAAGGACTGGAACGGATGATGCAGCAGGATGTCCTGCTTGCGGATGGCGGCGAAGATGTCGAAGCGCTTGGTCAGGACCTTGGGCAGGCCGGGGCGGAAGGGTAGGTACTTGAGGTCGGGGCGATCGACCCCGTCAGGCACCGACATCAGCCGCACCAGGTTGACGATGCCGGGCACGCGGTAGAGGTCGGCGCGGCCGAGGCCGAACTGCTGCAGCAGGAACTCGGCCATCGCCTCCGAGCAGTTGTCGGCGACCTCGAGGCGCACCGCGTCGCCGAAGTGGCGCTGCGGCAGCTCGCCCTGCAGGGCGGTACGCAGGTTCTTGATCTCCTCGTCATCGACGAACAGGTCGGAATTGCGCGTTGCGCGAAACTGGTAGCAGCCGAGCACCTCCATGCCGGGGAAGAGTTCGCCGACGTACTGGTGCAGGATCGAGGAGAGGAAGACGAAGCCGTACTCGACGCCGGTCAGCTCCGCCGGCAGCTGGATCACCCGCGGCAGGGCCCGCGGCGCCTGGACGATCGCCGCGCCCGAGACGCGGCCGAAGGCATCCTTGCCGGCCAGTTCGACGGCGAAGTTGAGCGACTTGTTGAGGACGCGCGGAAACGGGTGGGCCGGGTCGAGGCCGATCGGCGTCAGCACCGGCATCACTTCGCGGAAGAAGAATTCGCGGATCCAGGCGCTTTGCGCCTCGGTCCACAGGCTGCGGCGGATGAAGGCGATTCCCTCGCCGGCCAGCGCCGGCAGGATGATGTCATTGAGCAGCGCGTACTGCTCGGCGATCAGGGTGTGGGCTTCGGCGACCACGCGGCCGAACACCTCGCGCGGCGCCAGCCCGTCGGCGCCGGCCGCGCGGCTGCCGAGCTTCAACTGCTCCTTGAGTCCGGCGACGCGGATCTCGAAGAACTCGTCGAGGTTCGAGGAGACGATGCAGAGAAAGCGCAGCCGTTCGAGCAGGGGCACGCGCGCATCGGCCGCCTGGGCGAGGACCCGGCGGTTGAAGGCGAGCAGCGACAGCTCGCGGTTGAGAAAATGCTCGGGCGGGAATCGGGGCGTGGAAGGTTTGGTCATGGGCGGAATCGTTGCGATTGCGGCCGGCGCGAACGCCGCCGCGCCGGGGCCGTCATAATGTGGCGTTGCCGTTACCGGACGATGACGATACGCTGGCCGATGGCGCCCTGGCAAGTCCGGCGCCGCCGCGGCCCCGCTGCTAGAATCGCCTTTGCCGTCATCATCGCTCCCCATGGCTTCCGACCTGATCGCCGCCGTCGACCTTGGTTCCAACAGCTTTCGCCTGCAGGTTGGGCGGGTGGTCGGCAATCAGATCTATCCGCTCGATTCGCTCAAGGAGTCGGTCCGTCTGGCGGCCGGCCTGACCGCCGGCAAGCGCCTCGACCGGCCGGCGCAGCAGCGCGGGCTGGCCGCCCTGGCCCGCTTCGGCGAGCGCCTGCGCGGCTTCGAGAGCGGTACGGTGCGGGCGGTGGCGACCAACACCCTGCGGGTGGCGAAGAACGCCGCCGATTTTCTCGCCGCCGCCGAGGCCGCCCTGGGCTTTCCGATCGAGGTCATCGCCGGCCGCGAGGAGGCGCGCCTCATCTATCTCGGCGTCGCCCACACCCTGCCGAACCCGCGTACCCGGCAGCTGGTCGTGGACATCGGCGGCGGCTCGACCGAATGCATCATCGGCCGCGAATTCACGCCGATGCACCTCGAATCGCTGTACATGGGCTGCGTCGGCTACAGTCTCAAGTACTTTCCCGGCGGACGCGTAGACAACCGCTCGATGAAGGCCGCCGAACTCGCCGCCCGCACCGAGCTGCAGACCATCGAACAGGCTTTCCGCCGCACCGGCTGGGAGGAGGCGGTCGGCTCGTCGGGAACGGCCAAGGCGATCGTCGACCTGCTCGAGCTGAACGGTCTCAACGACGGCGACGAACGCGGCATCGAGCGCCACGGCCTTAACCGGCTGCGCGAGACCCTGATCCGTGCCGGCGACGCGACGCGGCTAGGGCTCGAGGGCATGCGCCCCGACCGCGTCCTGGTCCTGCCCGGCGGCATCGCCATCATGTCGGCGGTATTCAGCGAGTTCGATCTGCAGCGGATGACCTTTTCCGACGGGGCGCTGCGCCTCGGCGTGCTCTACGACCTGCTCGGCCGCTACCACCACGACGACCTGCGCGAGGCGACCGTGGGCGCCTTTATGGCCCGCTACGGCGTCGATCGCCAGCAGGCGGCACGCGTCTCCGCGACCGCGCTGGCGCTGTTGCGCCAGCTTCTCCCCGAAGCCGCCAACGGAGAACAGGTCGACGGACAGTTCCTGGCCTGGGCCGGCCGTCTTCATGAAGTCGGCATATCGGTGGCCCACGCCGGCTACCACAAGCACAGCGCCTACATTCTCGCCAACGCCGACATGCCCGGTTTTTCCAAGCGCGATCAGGCGCGGCTGTCGCGCCTGGTGCTGGGCCACCGCGGCAAACTCGAGCGGGTCGTGCCGCAGGTCGAGGAGCCGCGCGACCGGCTGCTGATTTTCTGCCTGCGCCTGGCGGCGCTGCTGCACCGGGTACGCGACGATGCGGCGCTGCCGGCGATCGGCGTCAAGGCCAACGGTCACGGCTTCCAGCTGGCCATCGACGGCGACTGGCTGCGCGCGGCGCCGCTGACCGCGGCGGCGCTGGCCGACGAACGCGGCCAATGGCAGGCGCTGGGCATACCGCTCGGCCTGAAGATGCGAAAGGCATAGCGGCACGGAGATGGCCGGGACCGCCGAGACCGAGCTTGCCGTGCAGACACTGGAAGACGGACGGCGCCGCGTCGTCCTGGCCGGGCACTGGACCCTGCTGGCGCTGTCGCGGCGCGCCAGGGAGCTGCGCCGGCGCCTCGCCGACGCGGCCGCCGCGGAGCAGGGCGGCGAGCCGGCCTGGGACTGTCTCGGCATCGAAGTCATGGACAGCGCCGGCGCGCTGCTGCTCTGGCGGGCCTGGGGTCACCGCCTGCCCGACGAGCTTCAGGCGAGGCCCGAGCACCGGCGCATACTCGAGCGCCTGACCGCCGCTGCCGCAGCGGCGCCGGCTGCCGAATCCGGGCCGCGGGCGGAAGCCGCCGGCGGCCTGCCGCTCAGCGCTTCCGTCATAGTCGTATGGCATCATCTCGGCGATTTCGTCACCCTGGTCGGCCAGCTGGTGCTCGACCTCGTCCATGTCTTCAGACGGCCACCGGACATGCCCTGGAAGGAGGTTTCGGCCAACATCTACAAGGGCGGCGTCGGCGCGATGCCCGTCGTCGGCCTGGTTGGATTCATGGTCGGCGTCGTGCTGGCCTACCTGTTCGCCCTGCAATTGCAGCGGCTCGGCGCCGACCTGCTGATCGTCAATGTGCTCGGCATCGGCATCATCCGCGAGCTCGGGCCGGTGCTGGTGGCGGTGCTCGTCGCCGGGCGTTCCGGCTCGGCCATGACGGCGCAGATCGGCGTCATGCGGGTCACCGAGGAACTCGACGCCCTGGCCGTAATGGGCGTGGCGCGCAGCCTGCGCCTGGTGTTTCCCAAGGTCGTGGCCCTGGCCGTGGTCGTGCCGATGCTGGAACTCTGGGCCTCGGCCGCGGCACTGGCCGGCGGCATCATGGCGGCGCAGGCCCAGCTCGAAATTTCGCCGCTGTTCTTCCTCGACCACCTAGCGCGCGTGGTACCCCTGGCCAACGTCTGGCTGGCCCTGGGCAAGGGTGTACTGTTCGGCATCCTGGTGGCGCTGCTGGCCTGCCATTTCGGGCTGCGCGTGCGGCCGAACACCGAGAGCCTGTCGGCGAACACGACGGCCTCGGTGGTGGCGGGGATCACCGTCGTCATCCTCGTCGATGCGCTGATCGCCGTCGCGGCGCGCCAGGTCGGTATGCCATTGCGATGAATCCGGCGACCGCGGTCGTCGCCGTCCGCGACCTGCATACGCGCTTCGGCGATCTGTGGGTGCACCGGGGACTTGACCTCAGCGTCGAGCGCGGCGACCTGGTGGCCCTGGTCGGCGGCTCGGGCAGCGGCAAGACGACCCTGCTGCGGCAGATCGTCGGCTTGCTGCAGCCGCTGCAGGGCGATATCCGCCTGTTCGGCGAGGCTTTGTTCGGCGGCGGGATCGAACGCGAACGGGCGCTGCGGCGCCGCTTCGGCGTGCTGTTCCAGCACGGCGCCCTGTTTTCGGCGCTCAGCGTCTATGACAATCTCGCCTTTCCGCTGCGCGAGCTGAAGTGTCTGAGCGGCGACCTGATCCATGATCTTGTCATGGTCAAGCTGGACCTTGTCGAACTGCTGCCGCGCCATGCCGGGCTGATGCCGGCGGAGCTTTCCGGCGGCATGGTCAAGCGCGTCGCCCTGGCGCGGGCGCTGGCGCTGGAGCCGGAACTGCTGTTGCTCGACGAGCCGACCGCCGGCCTCGATCCAGACCGGGCCGAGAGCTTCGTGCGCCTGATCCGCCAGCTCGAAAGGGAACTCGGGCTGACGGTGATCCTCGTCACCCACGACGTCGAAACCATGGCGGCGCTGGCTTCCCGCGTCGCCGTGTTGTCCGATCATCGTATACTGGGGTGCGAGAGCATCGACCGGATCATGCAGATCGACCACCCGTTCATCCGCAACTTCTTCCACACCGAGCGCAGCCTGCGCGCCCTCGAACGCCTGGCCTGAGCGCCGTCATGGAAAGTCGCGCCCACGCTTTCGCCGCCGGCCTGTTCGTACTGCTCTGCGGCATCGCCGGCGTCGCCGGGATATGGTGGCTGAGCGGCAATATCGAAACCAGGAGCTATTACCTGGTCACGCAGCGGGCCGTCACAGGCCTAAACCCGCAGGCCCAGGTCCGTTATCGCGGTATTCGCGCCGGCAAGGTCGAGCGGATCGAGATCGATCCCGCCGATCGGCGCAACATCCTGATCCGCATCAGCCTCGACGCCTCGATGCCGCTGACCCGCGGCACCACGGCGCAACTCGCCGGCCAGGGCGTCACCGGGCTGAGCTATGTGCTGCTCGACGACGCCGGCGATAATCCCGAACCGCTTAGCGCCCCGGCCGGCGAGCTGCCGCGGATCCCGCTGCAGCCGGCCGCCCTCGACTCCCTGACCGAACAGGCCGGCGCCGTCGCCCGGCAGTTGGCGGCCGTGGCAACGCAAGCCGGCCGCCTGCTCGATGACAAGAACATCGGCTATGTCTCGCGCACGCTCGCCAATCTCGCCGACGCCAGCGAGGGACTCAAGGAGATGCCGCGCCTCGTGGCGCAGCTGAAGCAGATCCTGTCCGAGGAAAACCTGCAGCGGCTCAAGCGCATCCTCGCCGGCGCCGAGCTGACACTCGGCGAGACGGCGCCGCTGGCGCGCGAGCTGCGCGGCCTGGTCGACGCCATGACGGGCACGGCGCAGCGCCTTGATCGCGTCGTCGCTAATGTCGGCGGCGAGACGCTGCCCCAGACGATGGCCGGCGTCGACGCCCTGACCGAGGAGTTGCAGCGCAATGCGCGCCAGTTGCAGCGCGTCCTCGAGCAGCTCGAGCGCTCGCCGCAATCGCTGCTGCTGGGCCGGCCGGCACCGGCGCCGGGACCCGGGGAAGCCGGATTCGGCGGGGCTCGCTAGTGTGAGCAACATTCCACTGCGACGGCTTGTTGCTAGCGCTTGGCTGCTCGGGCTGGCCGGTTGCGCTGCCGGGCTGCGCCAGGCCGAACCGGCGCAATACGACCTCGGGCCGGCGGAAGGCGGCAACGCCGACATCCCGGCATTGCGCGCGGTGGACGTGCGGGCGGCGCCGTGGCTCGACAGCACGGCGATGCAGTACCGACTCGCCTATGCCGACCCGGCGCGGCGGCAGGCCTACGCGGCCAGCCGCTGGGCGGCACCGCCGCCGGCCTTACTCGAACAATGGTTGCGCCAGCGTTTCCTGACCACGGCGGCGCCGCCGGGCAGGTGCCGTCTGCAGGTCGAACTCGACGAGTTCGTCCAGGTGTTTGCCAGCGACCGCGCCAGCCGCAGCGAAATCGAGCTGCGCGCCGCGCTGCTGCCGCCGCGCGGCGAGACGCCGCTGGCCCGCCATGCCTTCGCCGTCGGCGAGGATGCCGCGAGCGCCGACGCCCGCGGTGGCGTGGCGGCCCACCGCGCGGCGGCCAAGGCGCTGGCGGACAAGCTCGGCGCATGGCTGGGGCGAACCGCCGCGGATCTGCCCGCGGTCGCGGCGCAGTGCGGCAACTGACGAACGATACACGAGGAGGAGATAATGATGAGCAATCCCTATGCAAGCGGGTTGGACAAGAACCCCGCCAACTACGTGGCGCTGACGCCGCTGACTTTCATCGCCCGCTCCGCCTATGTCTATCCGCAGCGGCTGGCGGTGATTCACGGCGCGCGCCGCTACACCTGGGCCGAGACCTATGACCGCTGCCGGCGCCTGGCCTCGGCGCTGGCAGCGCGCGGCATCGGCCGCGGCGACACCGTGGCCGTGATGCTCAACAACACGCCGGAAATGTACGAATGCCATTTCGGCGTGCCGATGACCGGGGCGGTCCTCAACACGATGAACACGCGGCTCGATGCCGAGACCGTCGCCTTCATGCTCGACCACGGCGAAGCGACAGTCATGATCACCGACCGCGAATACTCGCCGACGGTGAAGAAGGCGCTCGAAAGCACGGCGCGGCCGCTGCTGGTCATCGATGTCGACGATGCGGAATATGCGGGCCCCGGCGAGCGGCTCGGCAGCATCGATTATGAATCCTTCATAGCCGGCGGCGACCCCGGCTACGAGTGGCGGAGCCCCGACGACGAATGGAACGCCATCTCGCTCAACTACACCTCGGGGACCACCGGCAACCCCAAAGGCGTCGTCTACCATCATCGCGGCGCCTACCTCAATGCCGTCTCGAACATCGTCAGCTGGGGCATGCCGCCCCATTCCGTCTATCTGTGGACCCTGCCGATGTTCCATTGCAACGGCTGGTGCTTTGCCTGGACCATGGCGGCCAACTCGGGGACCAACGTCTGCCTGCGCCGCGTCGATGCCAAGCTGGTGCTCGAGGCCATCCGCGAACACCGGGTCACCCATTACTGCGGCGCGCCCATCGTCCATTCGCTGCTGATCAATGCCCCGCTGGAATGGCGCGAGGGCATCGGCCACGAAGTCTCCGGCCTGGTCGCCGCGGCGCCGCCACCGGCCGCGGTGATCGAAGGCATGGCCCGGATCGGCTTCAAGGTCACCCACGTCTACGGCCTCACCGAGACCTATGGTCCGGCCGCGGTCTGCGCCAAGCACGGCGAATGGGATCAACTTAGCCTCGACGAGCAGGTACGCCTGAACGGCCGCCAGGGCGTCCGCTACCACATGCAGGAAGGCATCACGGTCATGGATCCGCAAACGATGGAAACGGTGCCCTGGGACGGCGAAACCATGGGTGAAATCATGTTCCGCGGCAACCTGACGATGAAGGGCTACCTGAAGAATCCGCAGGCCACGGAGGAGTCCTTCCGTGGCGGCTGGTACCACACCGGCGATCTGGCCGTCATGCAGGCCGACGGCTACGTCAAGATCAAGGACCGCTCCAAGGACATCATCATATCCGGCGGCGAGAACATCTCCTCGGTGGAAGTCGAGGACGCGCTCTACCGTCATCCGGCCGTCATGTCCGTGGCGGTGGTCGCGAGCCCCGATCCGAAGTGGGGCGAAGTGCCCTGCGCCTATGTCGAGCTGAAGGAGGGGGCGAGCGTCAGCGAGGCGGAACTGCGCGAGTTCTGCCAGGCGCGCATGGCCCGTTTCAAGGTGCCGAAGCGATTCATTTTCGAAGCCGTGCCGAAGACCTCGACCGGCAAGATCCAGAAGTACATCCTGCGGCAAAAGGCCAAGTCGGCCGCCGCCATCGAGTAAGGAGGGACAGCCCAATGAGCGCCGTCATGATGCAGGAAGAAACGGTCCTGCTGCGCGCCGATGCCGATGGCATCACGACCCTGACCCTGAACCGCCCGACGCAGTTCAATTCCCTGTCCGAGGCGCTGTTGGCCGCCCTGCAGGGCGAGTTCGACGCCATCGCCCGGGACGCCTCGGTGCGCGCCGTGGTGATCGCCGGCGCGGGCAAGGCCTTCTGTGCCGGCCACGACCTCAAGGAGATGCGCGCCAACCCGGGCAAGGCCACTATGCAGCAGCTGTTCCGCCGCTGCGCCAGGGTGATGACGAGCATCGCGGAAATGCCCCAGCCGGTGATCGCCCGCGTTCATGGCATCGCCACCGCGGCCGGTTGCCAGCTCGTCGCCAGCTGCGATCTCGCCGTGGCGGCGGAGACGGCTAAGTTCGCCGTCTCGGGGATCAACGTCGGACTGTTCTGCGCGACGCCGGCCGTGGCGCTGGGACGTGCCATGTCGCGCAAACAGGCGATGGAGATGCTGCTGAGCGGCGATTTCATCGACGCCGCCGAGGCCCGGGCCAGGGGGCTCGTCAATCGCGTCGTGGCGCCGGCCGGGCTCGATGCCGAGGTGAAGAAGCTGAGCGATTCGATTCTTTCCAAGTCGCCGCTGGCCATCGCCATGGGCAAGCAGATGTTCTACAAACAGCTGGAGATGGGGCTGGACGCCGCTTATCAGCTGGCCGGCGAGACCATGGCCTGCAACATGATGGCCGAGGATGCGGCCGAAGGCATCGACGCCTTCATGGCCCGGCGGGCGCCGCAGTGGCGCGGCCGCTGATCCTCGACAGGCCGCGGAAAAATGCAAACGTGATTGATAATTGCGCACCGTTCCATGATAATCGGCCGCGAAAACAACAACGGGCCGACACGATGCGGCGGCAACTCGCAAGTCACCCATCCGGAAAAAATGCGCCGCGCCGAATCCTGTCGTGACGGGGTTGCCGGGATCTGAGCGGTGGCGCACCCCATGACCGGCGAGTACATCCTCGAAACCAGAAACCTCGTCAAGGAATTCAAGGGCTTCGTCGCCGTCAATGATGTCAGCATCAAGGTCAGGCGCGGCCATATCCACGCCCTGATCGGGCCCAACGGCGCCGGCAAGACAACGTGCTTCAACCTGCTCACCAAGTTTCTCGCCCCGACGCGCGGCAGCATCATCTACAACGGCCAGGACATCACGCCGGACCAGCCGGCGCAGATCGCCCGCCGCGGCATCGTCCGCTCCTTCCAGATCTCCGCCGTGTTTCCGCACCTGACCGTGCGCGAGAACGTGCGCATTGCGCTGCAGCGCAAACTGGGCACCTCGTTTCATTTCTGGCGCCCGGAACGCTCGCTGCACGTGCTCGACGGGCGCGTCATGGAATTGCTGAGCCACGTCGGGCTCGAGGACTTCGCCGACACGGTTACGGTGGAGATGCCTTACGGGCGCAAGCGCGCCCTGGAAATCGCCACGACCCTGGCGCTGGAGCCGGAGCTGATGCTGCTCGACGAGCCGACCCAGGGGATGGGCCACGAGGACGTCGATCGCGTCATGCAGCTGATCAAGAAGGTCTCGGCGGGCCGTACCATACTCATGGTCGAACACAACATGAAGGTGGTGAGCGGCATATCCGACACCATCACCGTGCTGGCGCGCGGCGCGGTGCTGGCCGAGGGGAACTATGCCGAGGTGTCCAGGGATCCGCAGGTGATCGAGGCCTACGTCGGAACGGCCAATGAGTAGCGCCGGCGCGGCCGGCGCCGCGGCTTTCGAGCCGCAGGCGGAACTGCTGCGGGTGGCGGACCTGCATGCCTTCTACGGCGAGTCGCACATCCTCCACGGTATCGATTTCAAGGTGCATCGCGGCGAACTGGTCACTCTGCTGGGACGCAACGGCGCCGGGCGAACCACGACGCTGAAGGCCATCCTCGGGCTCGTCGGCCGGCGCAGCGGCTCGATCATGGTTAATGGGCGGGAGACCAGCCAGTGGCCCCCGCATCGCATCGCGCATCTGGGGATCGGCTACTGTCCGGAGGAACGCGGCATCTTCGCCAGCCTGAGCTGCGAGGAAAACCTGCTGCTGCCGCCGCGCGTGGCAAGCGGCGGCATGTCGCTGGCGGAAATCTACGCGATGTTCCCGAACCTCGAGGAACGGCGTTCGAGCCCGGGCATGCGGCTGTCCGGCGGCGAGCAGCAGATGCTGGCGTTGGCCAGGATCCTGCGGACCGGCGCGCGCCTGCTGCTGCTCGACGAAATTACCGAAGGGCTGGCGCCGGTCATCGTCCAGACGCTGGGACGGGTGCTGCGCCAGTTGAAGGAGAAGGGTTTCACGATCGTGCTGGTGGAGCAAAATTTCCGTTTTGCCGCGCCACTGGCGGATCGACACTATGTCCTCGAACATGGTCGTATCGTCATGACCGTCGCCAAGATCGAACTCGAAGCGAAGGTCGATGAGCTTCACCGCTACCTCGGCGTTTGATGCGAGGCTGCCACGCAATTCGCTCACCAAGGAGAATGAGAAGATGAAACGCAAGCTTACCCAGGCCCTGATCGCGGCGGGCCTGCTGGCCTTTGCCGCCGCGGGGCAGGCCCAGCAGGGCAAGATCAGCGACGGCGTCGTCAAGATCGGCGTGCTGACCGATCTGTCCGGCACCTATTCCGATCTTTCCGGCAAAGGCTCGGTGATCGCCGCGCAGATGGCCGTGGAGGACTTCACGGCGAAAAACAAGCCCGCGTTCAAGATCGAGGTGATTTCCGCCGACCATCAGAACAAGGGCGACATCGCCGCCAACAAGGCGCGCGAGTGGTGGGATACCCAGCAGGTGGACGTCATCGCCGACCTGGTGACTACTTCGACTGCACTGGCGGTGATGGAGGTGGGCCAGCAGAAGAACAAGATCAGTCTGATTTCGGGCGCGGCTTCCCTGCCCATCACCAACGAGAAATGCACGCCGTTCAGCGTCCATTGGACCTACGACACCTATGCTCTGGCCCACGGCACCGGCCAGGCGGTCGTCAAGCAGGGCGGCAAGAGCTGGTTCTTCCTGACCGCCGATTATGCCTTCGGCCACAACCTCGAGAAGGACACCACCGAAGTCGTGCTGGCCAACGGCGGCAAGGTGCTCGGATCGGTCCGCCATCCGTTCCCGGGATCGGACTTCTCCTCCTTCCTGCTCAAGGCCCAGTCGTCGGGAGCGCAGGTGATCGGTCTGGCCAACGCCGGCAACGACACCATCAACTCCGTCAAGCAGGCCGCGGAATTCGGCATCACGCCTAAGCAGACGCTGGCCGGGCTGCTGATGTTCATCACCGACATCCACAGCCTGGGTCTCAAGCAGACCCAGGGCATGTATCTGACCGAAGGTTTCTACTGGGACTTCAACGACGAGACGCGCGCCTGGTCGCGGCGCTTCTTCGAGCGGCAGAAGCGGATGCCGACGATGGTCCAGGCCGGCGTCTATTCGGCGGTGACGCACTACCTCAAGGCCGTGCAGGCGGCCGGCACCGACGACAGCGCGGCGGTGATGGCGAAGATGCGGGCGACGCCGGTCAACGACTTCTTTGCCAAGAACGGCAAGGTCCGCGAGGACGGGCGCATGGTGCACGACATGTACCTGATGCAGGTGAAGAAGCCGGAAGAGTCGAAGTATCCGTGGGACTACTACAACGTGCGCCAGGTCATTCCCGGCGACCAGGCCTTCCTGCCGCTGTCCCAGAGCAAGTGTCCGCTGGTGAAGAAGTGACGGCGGCAACGGCGGGCCGGCGGACCCGCCGCCTTGTCGCAGGGATCCGACCGTCGAGCGCGGGGAGCTGAGACATGGAAGTTTTCGGCGTGCCGCTCCAGGCCTTGTTCGGCCAGCTGCTGCTGGGGCTGATCAACGGCTCCTTCTACGCCATCCTCAGTCTCGGCCTGGCCATCATCTTCGGCCTGCTCAACATCATCAACTTCACGCACGGCGCCCAGTACATGATGGGTGCATTCGTGGCATGGATTGCATTCACCTACCTCGGCATCAACTACTGGCTGGCGCTGGCGCTGGCGCCGCTGGCCGTCGCGGCGACCGGCATCGTCATCGAGCGGACCATGCTCAGGCGCCTCTACCATCTCGATCATCTCTACGGGCTGCTGCTGACCTTCGGCCTGGCGCTGATCATCGAGGGACTGTTCCGCTACGCGTACGGCATATCCGGAGAAAGCTACGCCGTGCCCGAGGCGCTCGAAGGCCGGGCCGACCTCGGCTTCATCGTCCTGCCGTATTACCGCGCCTGGGTGGTGGTGGCATCGCTGACGGTGTGCTTCGTCACCTGGTTCGTCGTCGAGCGCACCAAGCTCGGCTCCTACCTGCGCGCCGGCACCGAGAATCCGCTCCTGCTGCAGGCCTTCGGCATCAACGTGCCGCTGATGATCACGCTCACCTACGGCTACGGAGTGGCGCTGGCGGCGTTTGCCGGCGTGCTGGCGGCACCGGTGTTCCAGGTCAATCCGGTGATGGGCTCCAACCTGATCATCGTCGTCTTCGCGGTCGTGGTCATCGGCGGCATGGGTTCGATCCTCGGGGCCATCGTTACCGGCCTCGGCCTTGGGCTGATCGAGGGCTTGACCAAGGTCTATTATCCCGAAGCCTCGGCGGTGGTGATCTTCGTCATGATGGTGGTGGTGCTGCTGGCCAGGCCGGCCGGACTGTTCGGCAGGGAGAAGTGACGCATGTCGCGTGATGTCAGGATCATGCTCGGTTTGCTGGCGCTGCTGCTGGTCGCGCCCTTTGCCGTCTATCCGGTGTTCTTGATGAAGGTGCTGTGCTTCGCCCTGTTCGCCTGCGCCTTCAACCTCCTGCTGGGCTATGCGGGCCTGCTGTCCTTCGGTCATTCCGCCTTTCTTGGCACCGCCGGCTACCTGACCGGGCACGTCTGCAGGGCCTGGGGCTGGGGGCCGGAATTCGGCATTCTGGCCGGAACCGCAGGGGCCGCGGCGCTGGGCTATGTCTTCGGCAGCATCGCCATACGCCGCGCCGGGATTTACTTCGCAATGATCACGCTGGCCCTGGCGCAGATGGTCTATTTCCTCGCCCTGCAGTTCCCGTTCACCGGCGGCGAGGATGGTCTGCAGGGCGTGCCTCGCGGCAAACTGTTCGGAGTCATCGATCTGGCCGACCCCTTGAACATCTATTATTTCGTGCTGGCGGTCTGCGCGCTGGGCTTCTGGGTCGTCTATCGCGCCGTGCATTCGCCGTTCGGACAGGTGCTCAAGGCCATACGCGAGAACGAACCGCGCGCCATTTCGCTCGGTTACGACGTCGACCGGTTCAAGCTGCTGGCCTTCGTCCTGTCCGCGGCGCTGGCCGGGCTCGCCGGTGCCACCAAGACGCTCGTGTTCCAACTCGCTTCCCTGACCGATGTCCACTGGCACATGTCCGGCGAGGTCGTGCTGATGACCCTGCTCGGCGGCATGGGCACGGTATTCGGTCCGATCGTCGGCGCTGCCGTCGTCGTTACCCTGCAGAACTACGGCGCGGATTGGGGCGAGTGGGTCACGGTGATCACCGGCGCGATCTTCGTCGTCTGCGTGCTGCTGTTCCGCCGTGGCATCGTCGGCGAGGCCGTCGCCCTCTACCGGCGGTTGGCCGGCAGCCGCTAGGCGGCGGAAGGCGGTCCCGCGGCGGTATAAACTGATATCGAAGCATGGGTGGTTGCCGTCCAACGTCGCGAAGGAGAGCCGCTTGAAAATCCTGGTGCCGGTGAAACGCGTGGTCGATTACAACGTCAAGGTGCGTGTCAAGAGCGACGGCAGCGGCGTCGATCTGGCCAACGTCAAGATGTCGATGAATCCGTTCGACGAGATTGCCGTCGAGGAGGCAGTGCGCCTGAAGGAGGCCGGCGTGGCCAGCGAGGTGGTGGCGGTCTCCTGCGGCCTAGCCGCCTGTCAGGAAACTCTGCGCACGGCCCTCGCGCTGGGCGCCGACCGGGCCATCCTGGTCGAGAGCGACGTCGATCTGCAGCCGCTCGCGGTGGCCAAGCTGCTGGCCGCCATCGCCAGGCGGGAAGCGCCGCAGATCGTCATCTTCGGCAAGCAGGCCATCGACGACGATGCCAACCAGGCCGGCCAGATGTTCGCCGCGCTGATGGGCTGGGGCCAGGCGACCTTCGCCTCGAAGGTCGTCGTCGCCGCCGGCAAGGCGACGGTGACCCGCGAAATCGACGGCGGCATGGAGGTCCTGGAACTCGACCTGCCGGCAGTCATCACCACCGACCTGCGCCTCAACGAACCCCGCTATGCGACGCTGCCGAACATCATGAAGGCGAAGAAGAAACCCTTCGAAACGACCAAGCCGGGAGATCTCGGCGTCGACGTTGCGCCGCGCCTGACGACGCTGGCGGTCGGCGAACCGCCGAAACGGACGGCGGGCGTTCGCGTCGCCGACGCCCGGGAACTCGTCGCCAAACTAAGAAACGAAGCGAAGGTGATCTGATGTCCATCCTTGTCATCGCCGAACACGACAACGCCGGCCTCAAGGCGGCGACCCTCAACACCATCGCCGCGGCGCGGCAAATCGCGGCTGGTTCGGCTGCCGAAATTCACCTGCTCGTGGCCGGCCACGGCTGCGCTGCCGTGGCCGCGAGCGCGGCACGGATCGCCGACGTGGCCCGCGTCCGGCTAGCCGATGCGAGCCATTATGCCGAACATACCGCGGAGAACCTGGCGGCGCTGGTGGTGGCCAATGCCGCCGGCTACACGCACATCCTGGCGCCGGCCACCGGCTACGGCAAGAACCTGCTGCCGCGGGTGGCGGCGCTGCTCGACGTGGCACAGATTTCCGAAATCACCGCCGTGCTGGCCCCGGACAGCTTCGTCCGCCCGACCTATGCCGGCAACGCCATGGCGACCGTGAAGAGCGCCGATCCGGTGAAGGTCGTCACGGTGCGGACCACCGCCTTCGACGCGGTGGCGGCCGAAGGCGGCGGCGCGGCGGTCGAAACGCTGCCGCCCGGGCCGGATCTCGGCCTGGTGCGCCTCGTCGGACGGGAACTGACCAGGAGCGCGCGACCGGAGCTGGGCGGGGCCAAGGTCATCGTCTCCGGCGGTCGCGGCCTGGCCTCCGGCGAGAATTATCACAAGCTGCTCGAGCCGCTCGCCGACAGGCTCGGCGCCGCCCTGGGCGCCTCCCGCGCCGCCGTGGATGCGGGCTTCGTACCCAACGACTACCAGGTCGGCCAGACCGGCAAGATCGTCGCGCCGCAGCTTTATATTGCCGTCGGCATATCCGGGGCGATCCAGCACCTGGCCGGCATGAAGGAGTCGAAGGTGATCGTCGCCATCAACAAGGATCCCGAGGCGCCGATCTTCCAGGTGGCTGATTACGGCCTAGTCGCCGATCTTTTCCAGGCCATCCCGGAACTGATCGCCGAACTCGGCTGAGCGTGCGGATGCAGGTGCGGCGATGAACTTTCCCGACGGACTCTTCGCCCCGGCCTGGGCCTGGGGCGGCCTGCTGCCGGCCCTCGCCGCGCTGGGCTGGGCCACCCGGACGGCGCCCTGGCGCCGCCTCGCCGACGGGCGGCAGCTCCACGGCTGGCTCGGCAGCATCGTCGTATTGACACTCATGTGGAGCATCAGCGCCGGTGTCCGCCCTGGACTCAACATGCATATGCTCGGTGCCACCGCGTTGACGCTGATGTTCGGCCGGCAGCTGGCCATCGCCGGTCTCGGCCTGGTGCTGGCGGCCGTGACCGTCAATGGCGGCGCCGGTTGGCAGGCCTTTGCGCTCAACGCGCTGGTGCTGGCCGTTCTGCCGCCCTTCCTGGCCCACGCCATCCTGCGGCTGATGGAGCGCCTGCTTCCCGCGCACCTGTTCGTCTATATTTTTGTCGGCGCTTTTTTCGGCGCAGCGGCAGCCATGATCCTGACCGGCCTCGCGGCGACCCTGCTGCTCGCTGCCGCCGGCACCTATCCGCTGCCGATGCTGTTGTCCGACTACTTCCCCTATTACATCCTGCTCGGCTTCGCCGAAGCCTGGATGAATGGCGCGGCCATCACCCTGCTGGTCGTCTATTACCCCCATTGGGTCGGGACATTCGACGATCGCCGCTATCTCTGGAACAAGTAAGCCCTCGATGGGAGCCGATTCATGAGCAGCTATGCCGCCCCCCTGCAAGACATGCGCTTCGTGCTGCGCGAATTGGCCGGCCTCGACCGCGTTGCCGCCTTGCCTGGTTGCGAGGAAGCGACGCCTGATGTCGTCGACGCGGTGCTCGAGGAGGCCGGCAAGTTCGCAGGCGCGGTGCTGGCGCCGCTGAACGCCAGCGGCGACCGCGACGGCACCCGCTGGGCCGAGCACCGGGTGACGATGCCCGAAGGCTTCAAGGAGGCCTACCGGCAGTTTGTCGAGGCCGGCTGGAACGGGCTGGCCTGCGAGCCGGAGTTCGGCGGCCAGGGCCTGCCCAAGCTGGTTTCCGCGGCGGTCCAGGAAATGTGGAAGGCCGCCAACATGGCGTTTTCACTCTGTCCGCTGCTGACCTTCGGCGCCATCGAGGCGCTGGCCCTGTGCGGTTCGCCCGAGCAGAAGGAGCGTTACCTCGCCAACATGGTCAGCGGGCGATGGACCGGGACCATGAACCTGACCGAGCCGCAGGCCGGATCGGACCTCGCCGCGGTGCGTACGCGGGCGGTGCCGCAGGGCGACGGCAGCTACCGGTTATTCGGGCAGAAGATATTCATCACTTACGGCGAGCACGACATGGCGGAGAACATCATCCACCTGGTTATCGGCCGCACGCCCGACGCGCCGGAAGGGGTCAGGGGAATATCGCTGTTCGTGGTGCCGAAATTCCTGGTTCGCGACGACGGCTCGCTCGGCGAACGCAACGACGTCTATTGCGTTTCGATCGAGCACAAGCTCGGCATCCATGCCAGTCCGACCTGCGTCATGGCCTACGGAGACCGTGGCGGCGCCGTCGGCTACCTCGTCGGCATGGAGAACGAGGGTCTCAAGTACATGTTCATCATGATGAACGCGGCCCGTTTCGCCGTCGGACTGGAGGGAGTTGCCATCGCCGACCGGGCCTACCAGCAGGCCCTGGGCTTTGCCCGGGAGCGCGTCCAGGGACGGGCCATCGAAGGTTCTTCCGGCCCGGTGCCGATCATCCGCCACCCCGACGTGCGCCGCATGCTGATGCTGATGAAGTCGCAGACCGAAGCCATGCGCGCCCTGGCCCTGGTAGTCGCGGCGGCTCATGACGCGGCAACGCGTCATCCGGACGAAGGCGAACGGCGGCGCAACCAAGCCTTCGTCGACTTGATGATTCCCGTCGTCAAGGGCTGGTGCACTGAAACCGGCACTGAGGTGGCCAATCTCGGCGTGCAGGTCCACGGCGGCATGGGGTTCATCGAGGAGACCGGAGCCGCCCAGCACTTGCGCGATGCCCGCATCACGACGATCTACGAGGGGACCACCGGCATCCAGGCCAACGACCTGATCGGGCGCAAGATCGCCCGCGACGGCGGGGCGACCGTCAGGGCCGTCGTCGGGCTCATTGAGGCAACGCTGGCCGCGCTGGCCCGGCAGGACGGCGGCGATTTCGCCGCCCTGCGCAAGGCGCTCGAGCGCGGCGCGGCGGCCGTCGGGCAGGCGACCGATTACGTCGTCGATAATTATTCCAAAGACATACGTGCCGTATCGGTCGGCGCGGTGCCCTTCCTCGGGCTGCTCGGCATCGTCTGCGGCGGCTGGCAAATGGCCCGCGCCGCCCTGGCGGCCCGGGCCCGGATCGACGCCGGCGACACGGACCCGTTTCTCACCAACAAGATCGCCACCGCCCGCTTTTTCGCCGATCATGTGCTGACCGCCGCGCCCGGGCTGGCGGAAACGATCGTCGGCGGTGCTCCCGGGGCCCTGGCGATCGACGAGGATCAACTGTAGCGGGCCCTGCGACGGCGGCTCGAACGAAGCGGGGCGGGGCATGACGGGCATTTCTCTACCGGCCATGGACTGTCGGCGATTGACGACAGCGCTTGATGCTATTCCTTGGCGGCCCTACCGATTTCCTTGTTGTACGCCTAGAGTTCTGCTAACGGCCTAACTGAAACAGGGCAAACTCATCGAAAGGTGAGGACGCAAAGTCGCCGGTCTACCGGATGTCATCGAAACGACACATCCCAGGACAGCGGGACTGCCAGGCTAGCCGCATCCGCATCGGATTTCCGTCCGGTGTGGGTTCGACAGTCGGTACGTCCGCGGCGCGTCTGCCGTCACCAAGCTGTTTCCCAGTCGGGCCCCAAGCAGGCCTGCGCAAGCCTGCTTCCCGGTAGCGGAGAGGGGGGATGTGTCATGGCAGCGACGGCTTTCGACAACGTGATCCGGTTTCCCGACGGGGCGCAGTTTCCCAAGCTACCCAGCGAAAAAATCCTCACCGAAAGCCGCGACCTGGTGGCTCGCCGGCTGCGCGAGGCATTGCGCGCCGTGCTCGATAAGGTCGCCGAGGAACTACAGCAGCGCGGCGACACCGCCGCCGATCGCGAACAACGCCTCTTCTATTACCAACTCAACAATGTCGTTTCGGCCGCCGGTGGGCGACTCGAGGCGAAACTGGCGGCGCACTGGGTGCGCGAGTTCGATGCCGCGGCAAGCGGGCGTGGCAGCCGGACGGCCGAAATAAGCAGCGACAAGCTGAAGATCGTCGACGACGAGGAGTTGAACCTCGAACTCGCCCTCAAGTCGATGGCGCAATCGCTCCATGACAAGTGCGAAGACAATCTATATGGCATAACGCAGCGCATCGGCGCGCTGTCGGGCAAGGAAAACGCCGGCGACGATGACAATCCGGCCTCCCCCGAGGTCCTGACCAAGGCGCTGGACGGGGCGCTGCGGGAGCTCGAGTTCGACGGCCCCAGCCGCCTCGAGCTGCTGCGCTGCATCCAGATCCACGTTGATCACCTAGCGCCGATCTACCACGAACTCAACGCCAACCTGGTACGGCACAAGGTGCTGCCCAACCTCAAGCGCGGCTATATCAAGCAGCCTACCTTCGCACCGCGGAAGGCCGGTGTCGAGGCTCCCGGCGACGATGTCTTTGCCGCGCTGCAGAAAGCGCTGGCGGCTCCTGGGGGAGTGGAGGCGGGCCGCGTCGCATCCTTCGCCAACGCCATGCCGGGGGCCGGAGTCGCAGGCGTTGGGCTGTCGTCCGGGTTGACCGGCGGCGCCACGCCGTACGCCCGGGGCGAGCAGGTCTGGACTACCCTGGATAGCCTGCAGCGCGTCACCCCGGCGGCGGCGCTCGGCGTCTCCGGCGAGGTGCCGGCGGCGGCCGCCAACATCCTGCACGAGTTTCGTGCCGGCGAGGTCGGGCAGACCCTGACGCAGCTCGATGCGATCACCGTCGATATCGTGGCGATGCTGTTCGACATGATATTCGATGACAAGGAAATATCAGATCCGATCAAGGCGCTGGTCGGCAAGCTGCAGATTCCCGTGCTCAAGGTCGCGATGATCGACAAGAGCTTCTTTTCCAGCCGCGCCCATCCTACGCGGCGGCTGATCGAACTGATCGCCCGGACCGCCGTGCGCTGGGGCCGCGAGATCGACCGCGACGACCCGATTTATCGCAAGATCGCCGCGATCATCGACAAGGTGCAGGCCGAATTCAAGCAGGACACGGTGCTGTTCGACTCGATGTGCGCCGAGTTGGAGAGCTTCCTTGCGGAACAGGAACAGCTGGCCGATGCCAGGGCGATGCGGGCGGCATCCCTCGTCGCACAGCGCGAGCAGGAAGAGATCGCGGCCCTGGTCGTCGACGATGCGATCCGGTCCTGGCTGGCGGGTCCGTTGCCGGCACCGGTGGCCGATCTGATTCGGCATGAATGGCGCGACTATCTGATGTATGTCTGGATGGAAAGCGGCGGTGCCAGCGAAGTTTGGGAAGCCGCTGTCAATACCGTTGCCGATCTCGTCGGCAGCGTCCAGCCGAAACCGGACGTGCAGACAAGACGCGCCTTGGCGCGCCAGTTGCCGGCCCTCGTCAAGCGGCTCAGCTGCGCCTTCGACAGCATCCGTGTCGCTGCCGAGCGGCGCCACCGGGTCTTCGACGGCCTGTTCACTCTTCATGCCGGTGTCCTGCGTGGTGGCGAAGCGCCGCCGGAGCTGCAGCCGCCGGCTGAGCCGGCCGTCGCCAGCGCCGCCACCGAGCCGGTGATCGCCAGCACGCCGCTGGTCGATGGCGAGATCACGGTGGACAGTATTTCCCTCAGCGCGGCGGCGGCAGATGACGCCGCCGGCCGTTGCGTCGAAGGACTGCAGCGCGGCGAGTGGGTCGAGTTCAGTCAGGCGGACGGCAGCGCGGCCCGCTACCGGCTGTCGTGGATCAGCCCGCGGCGCGGCATCATGTTATTTACCAATCCGCTCTCGCCGCGTGCCGTGGCCGTATCGCCCGAAGCGCTGGCCCTGCAGGTCGAGCGCGGCGGGGCGCGACTGCTCGAGGCCGAGCCGATCTTCGACCGCGTCGTCGGCAAGGCCCTGGAGTCGCTGCAGGCCGCCTGACCGGTGCCGCTCAGAGGCCCGGGTAGACCGGTCCCTCGCCACCTTGCGGAGCGACCCAGACGATGTTCTGGGTCGGATCCTTGATGTCGCAGGTCTTGCAGTGCACGCAGTTCTGTGCGTTGATCTGCAGTCGCGGATGTTCCCCGTCCCCGTCGCGCACGATCTCGTAGACTCCGGCCGGGCAGTAGCGCTGTTCCGGCGCATCGTACACGGCCAGGTTCACCCGGATCGGCACCTCGGCATCTTTCAGCCTGAGGTGGCAGGGCTGGTTTTCCTCGTGGTTGGTGTTCGAGAGGAACACCGAGGAGAGCCGGTCGAAGCTGGTTATGCCATCCGGCTTCGGATAGGCGATGGCCATGCACTCTGCGGCCGGCTTGAGCTTCGTATGGTCGGACGACAGGTGCAGCGTCCACGGCGCCCTGCCGCGCAGGACCGTCTGGTCGATGCCGAACATCAGGCTGCCGAGGAGGGTGCCGCGGCTCATCCAGGGCTTGAAATTGCGTGCCCGGTAGAGCTCCTCATGGAGCCAGGATTCGCCGAACCTCTGCGGATAGCCGGCCAGCTCGTCGGCCGATCGGCCCGCGGCGATCGCCTCGGCGGCCGCTTCGGCCGCCAGCATGCCGCTCTTGATCGCGGCGTGGGAGCCCTTGATCCGCGAGGCGTTGAGGAATCCCGCGTCGTCGCCGATCAGCGCGCCGCCGGGGAAAACCAGTTTCGGCAAGGCCTGCAGGCCCCCGGCGGTGATGGCGCGGGCGCCATAGGCGACGCGCTTGCCGGCGGCGAGGAAAGGGCGGATCGCCGGGTGGGCCTTGAAGCGCTGGAATTCCTCGAACGGCGAAAGGTAGGGATTGGCGTAGTTCAGGCCAACGACAAAGCCGATCGAAACGAGATTCTCGCCGTAGTGATAGCAGAACGAACCGCCGTAGGTATCGTTGCCGAGTGGCCAGCCGGCGGTATGCACGACCAGGCCGGGCCGATGGTCCTCGGCGGCGACCTCCCAGAGTTCCTTTAGGCCGATGCCATAAACCTGCGGATCGGCGCCGCGGCGCAGATCGAAGCGCGCTTCAAGTTCCTTGCCGAGCTGCCCTCGGCAGCCTTCGGCGAACAGCGTGTAGCGGCCGTGGAGCTCCATCCCCGGCTGGTAGCCCGGCGTCTTTTGCCCGTCGCGAGCAACGCCCATGTCCCCGGTGGCGACGCCCAGCACCGCGCCGTCCTCGCGAAAGAGCACTTCGGACCCGGCGAAGCCGGGGTAGATCTCCACGCCCAGGGTTTCGGCCTGCTGGCCGAGCCAGCGGCAGACGTTGCCGAGGCTGACGACATAGTTGCCGTGATTGAGGAAACAGGCCGGCAGCAGGACGTTGGGAACCCGCCAGGCATCGCCCTCGCTAAGAAACAGGAAACGGTCCTCGACGACCGGCGTTTCCAGGGGCGCCTGAAGTGCCTGCCAGTCGGGAATCAGTTCGTTCATGGCGCGCGGATCCATGACCGCGCCGGAAAGGATGTGGGCGCCGATCTCGGCGCCCTTCTCGATCAGGCAGACCGACAGGCCGGGGTCGAGCTGCTTCAGGCGGATCGCCGCGGCCAGCCCCGCCGGTCCGCCACCGACGATGACGACGTCGAACTCCATCGCTTCGCGCTGCATGCCGCTTCTCCTCGCGTCGTTGGACCGCATGGCCGCCGCAGCGGCGGGTCGTGCCGGCGAATTATAATCAGTAGCTGGAGCCGACTCCTCTGTGACCATGGAACATCGCCGCACCTTGATCCAAACGACGCGAATCCCGATCCGCTGGGGTGACATGGATGCCTTCGGCCACGTCAACAATACCGTCTATTTCCGCTATGCCGAACAGGCGCGCGTCGAGTGGCTGGAAGGGCTCCCCGGCGGTCTCGGCGCCTTCGCCGAAGGCGTGCCCGAAGTGATTCCGGTCATCGTCAATGCCAGCTGTACCTTCCAGATCCCGATCGGCTACCCCGGCGTCGTCGAAGTGCGGATGTACGCCGGCGTTCCCGGACGCAGCAGCCTGCCCACCTATTATGAGATGCGCGTTGATGGCGACGACCGGGTAAGCGCCGAAGGTGCGGCGAAGATGGTCTGGATGAGCACGGCGACCGGGCGTTCGGCGGCCCTGCCGGCCGCGGTGCGCTCGATCGCCGAGGGAAATGAAGACGGAGGTGCAGCATGAACAGTGCCGTCAGTTCGATGCCGCTCTGGCAACCCTCGCCCGCCCGTGTCGCCGTGAGCGCCATCGAACAATTCAGGCGCGCCGCCGCGGCACGCTGGAACTTGCCGCTCGCCAATTACGCCGCCCTGCATCGCTGGTCGGTCGAACATCCCGAGCAGTTCTGGCTGTCGATCTGGGATAGCTGTGACGTGATCGCCGAGATCCGTGGCGACACGGTGGTCCTCGACGAGGAGCGGATGCCGGGGGCGAAGTGGTTTCCCGAGGCGCGCCTCAACTTCGCCCGCAATCTGCTGCGCAGCCGCGACGACGGCGACGCCCTGGTGTTCTGGGGCGAGGACCGCATCAAGAGGCGGCTGACCCGGGCCGAACTGTACCGGCGCGTGGCATGGCTGAGCGCGGCGATGCGGCAAGAGGGCGTCGTGGCCGGCGACCGCGTCGCCGCCTACATGCCCAATCTGCCCGAGACGATCATCGCCATGCTGGCATCGGCCGCGATCGGCGCCACCTTCACCTCGGCCTCGCCCGATTTCGGCGTGCAGGGCGCCCTCGACCGCTTCGGCCAGGTCGAGCCGAAAGTCCTCTTCTGCGCAGACGGCTACTACTACAACGGAAAGACGATCGACTCCCTGGGCAAAGTCGCCGAGATCGTTGATCGCCTGCCCGCGCTGCGGCGGGTGGTCGTCACCGGCTACATCGGCGAGGGAGGCCACGACCTGACGCGGATCCGCGGCGCCGTGATGCTGGGCGATTATGTCGCGCCGCACCGCGCGCAGGGCGAGATCGAGTTCGAGGCGCTGCCCTTCGATCATCCCCTCTACATCATGTATTCCTCGGGTACCACCGGCGTGCCCAAGTGCATCGTGCACGGCGCCGGCGGCGCCCTGCTGCAGCATCTCAAGGAGCACCGGCTGCACGGCGACGTGCGGGCCGGCGACCGGCTGTTCTACTTCACCACCTGTGGCTGGATGATGTGGAACTGGCTCGCCTCCGGCCTTGCCTCGGGGGCGACGCTGCTGCTCTACGACGGCTCGCCCTTTATCGACGGCGGTCGGCTACTCTTCGACTATGCGGCAGCCGAGGGCATGACCCACTTCGGCACTTCCGCCAAGTTCATCGATGCGCTGGCCAAGTCCGGGTTGCGACCCGGCGAACTGTTTTCCCTCGACCGGCTGCGGGTCATATTTTCCACCGGCAGCCCGCTGCTGCCCGAGGGCTTCGACTACGTCTATTCGAGCATCAAGCAGGACGTGCAACTGGCGTCGATCTCGGGCGGCACCGACATCATTTCCTGCTTCGTCCTCGGCAATCCCGCGGCGCCGGTGTGGCGCGGCGAGATACAGTGCGCCGGGCTCGGCATGGCCGTCGACGTATTCGATCAGCACGGCCGGCCGGTGCGCGGCGGGAAGGGCGAGCTGGTGTGCACGCGCCCCTTCCCGGTCATGCCGTTGGAATTCTGGAACGATCCCGGCGGCCACAAGTACCGCGCCGCTTACTTCGAGCGCTTCCCCGATGTCTGGTGCCACGGCGACTTCGCCGAGATCACCGAACGTGGTGGCTTCGTCATCTACGGCCGCTCCGACGCCACTCTCAACCCGGGCGGCGTGCGCATCGGCACGGCCGAGATCTACCGCCAGGTCGAGAAGCTCGACGAGGTGGTCGAAGCGCTGGTCATCGGCCAGAATTGGGACAACGACGTGCGCGTGCTGCTCTTCGTCAAGCTGCGCGACGGACTGACGCTCGACGAGGACTTGGTGTGGCGGATCCGCGCGACGATCCGCGACAACACGACCCAGCGCCACGTGCCGGCGAAGATCCTCCAGGTCGCCGACATCCCGCGGACCAAGAGCGGCAAGATCGTCGAACTGGCGGTTCGCAATGTCGTGCACGGCGAAGCGGTCAAGAACCTCGAGGCCCTGGCCAATCCGGAAGCGCTCGATAATTTCCGCAACCGTCCCGAGCTGCGCAATTGAGCCAAGTCATCGAGTTGTCCGGCCGGCCGTTCCGGCTCCACCAGCCGTTCGCGCCGGCCGGCGACCAGCCCGAGGCGATCGAACAACTGGTCGAGGGCATCGGCGACGGCCTGCTCTACCAGACCCTGCTCGGCGTCACCGGTTCGGGCAAGACCTACACCATGGCCAACGTCATCGCCCGGCTCGACCGCCCGGCGCTGGTCCTGGCACCGAACAAGACCCTGGCCGCGCAGCTCTATTCCGAGTTCCGCGAGTTCTTCCCCGACAACGCCGTCGAGTATTTCGTCTCCTACTACGACTATTACCAGCCGGAAGCCTACGTGCCGTCGCGGGACCTCTACATCGAGAAGGACTCGAGCATCAACGAGCACATCGAGCAGATGCGCCTGTCGGCCACCAAGGCGCTGCTCGAGCGGCGCGACTGCGTGATCGTCTGCACCGTCTCGGCGATCTACGGTATCGGCGATCCGGTCGATTACCACAGCATGATCCTGCACCTGCGCGAAGGCGAGCAGCAGTCGCAGCGCGACATCATCCGGCGGCTGGCGGAGATGCAGTACGAGCGCAACGAAACCGAGTTTCGCCGCGGCGTCTACCGCGTCCGCGGCGACGTCATCGACGTCTTCCCGGCGGAGCACGCCGAGCATGCCATTCGCATCACGCTGTTCGACGACGAACTCGAGTCGCTGACCCTGTTCGATCCGCTGACCGGCCATGCGCGGCAGCGCTTGTCGCGCTTCACCGTCTATCCGTCCAGCCACTACGTGACGCCACGGGCCACGGTGCTGCGGGCGATCGAGGCGATCAAGGTCGAGCTGCGCGAGCGCATCGAGTTCTTCCAGCGCGAGCAGAAGCTCGTCGAATGCCAGCGCATCGAGCAGCGGACCCGTTTCGACCTCGAGATGCTCGAGCAACTCGGCTTCTGCAAGGGCATCGAGAACTACTCGCGGCACCTCTCCGGGCGCCAGGCCGGCGAGCCGCCGCCAACGCTGATCGACTACCTGCCGCCCGATGCGCTGATGTTCATCGACGAATCGCACGTGACCATTCCCCAGGTCGGCGGCATGTACAAGGGTGATCGCTCGCGCAAGGAAAACCTCGTCGATTACGGCTTTCGCCTGCCTTCGGCGCTCGACAACCGGCCGCTCAAGTTCGAGGAATTCGAGCGCCTGATGCCGCAATCGATCTTTGTCTCGGCCACCCCCGCCGATTACGAGGCGGCGCACCAGGGCCAGGTCGTCGAGCAGGTGGTGCGCCCCACCGGCCTGGTCGATCCCGCGGTCATCGTCCGCCCGGCGATGACCCAGGTCGACGATCTGCTCGTCGAAATCAAGATGCGCGCCGCCGCCGACGAGCGCGTCCTGGTGACGACACTGACCAAGCGGCTCGCCGAGCAGCTGACCGAGTACCTCGACGACAATGGCATACGAGTCCGCTATCTGCATTCCGACATCGAGACCGTCGAGCGGGTCGAGATCATCCGCGACCTGCGCCTCGGCCAATTCGACGTGCTGGTCGGCATCAACCTGCTGCGCGAGGGTCTCGACATTCCCGAGGTTTCGCTGGTGGCGATCCTCGATGCCGACAAGGAAGGATTCCTCCGCTCGACGCGCTCACTGATCCAGACCATGGGCCGCGCCGCCAGGCATATCAACGGCACGGCGATTCTCTATGCAGACAGAATGACCGAATCGATGCGCCGCGCCATCGCCGAAACCGGGCGCCGCCGCGACAAGCAGGTCCGCTTCAACGAGTTCCACGGCATCACGCCGCAGGGCGTGAAGAAGCGGATCAAGGACATCATCGACGGCATCTACGATCCGGAGGTCTCCGGCGTCGATCTCAAGGCCGCCGAAGCGCAGGCCCGCTACGAGGCGATGGACGAGAAGACGATGGCGCGGACCATCAAGCGACTCGAAAAGGCGATGCTCGACCACGCCAGGAATCTCGAATTCGAGGAAGCCGCGGCGGCCCGCGACGAACTGTTCCGCCTGAAGCGCCTCGCCTTCGGCGGCGCGGCCCACGACCGCCTGCCATCCGGCGCGGCCGAAGCGTCCGGCGGCGGCTGATCGCGGCCGCCGCCGGAGCGGCGCTCAGGTGTAATGGGATTGCGCGAAGTGGGTGGTCAACCAATAGTCCAGAAAGCGCAGCTGCGGCAGCATGCACGGACAGTCGGGGCATTCGAGATCGCGGCGCACGCACATCATGTAGTCGAGAATGTGGCGGTGCACCTGGATGTGCGGTGCGTGGCTGGCCCCGGTGGTGTCGGCAAGCCAACGGTCCTCGGTCTCGAAATGCCGCTGCGTCACCGTGGCCAGCTGCTGCAGGGCCGCCGAAACGCGGTCCAGCGCGGCGCCCTCGCGATGGACACTGAGGACCTCGTCGAGGGCATCGAGGATTTCGCGGTGTTGCGGCGCGAAGTCTGCGCCGGCAAGGGACATACTTTCGCCTCGCTCTAATGCGGCTGTCATCATTATGGTTCTCCTCCCGGGCGCGCCGCCCGATGTGCAAAGCCCGTATCGCGACGAACGGGACCCCGGCAGTCAGCTCTGGGTGCGGTCTTTGCCGCCTGCTTGCCGGTACCGCGTCACGATGACCAACGTCCTCGGTTGGGGCCGGGGCTGCTGCTTTCTTATGGTTTCGCCGATATTACGTGGAAAGCCGGCGTCGCCGAAATACCCGAAGCGATCTATTTCCATTACCCGATTACCGGTATTCGGCGAGCGGCGAGAGCGCCGCGTGGTTGCTGCGACGGTCTCAGCCGGTCGTGAGGCCATTGCGGATGGCGTATTTGGTCAGTTCGGCGACACTGTGCAGGTCGAGCTTGCGCATGATATTGCGGCGATGGACTTCGACCGTCGACGGCGCGAGGTGCAGCTTCTTGGCGATTTCCGGCGAGGTGTGCCCCTCGGCGATCAGCTGCAGCACCTGCTGCTCGCGCGCTCCCAGGCGCGGCCGCGACGAGTCGCGCATCGCCCCGGCCATCAGGGCCCCGGTGATGCTGGCGGCGATGTCCGGGCAGAGGTAGGTACGGTTGAGCTGGACGGCGCGGATGGCCCGCAGCAGTTCATCGCCGGCCTCGGCCTTGGTCACGTAGCCGGCCACCCCGGCGCTGAGCATGTCCATGACGAAATGCTGGTCGGTGAAGGCCGACAGGCCGATGACCTTGAGCTTGGGATCCGCTGCCATCAAAGCCCGGGTGGCTTCGATACCGTTCATGCCGGGCATGCCGATGTCCATGCAGACGATGTCGGGCTTGGCCGTGCGGACCAGGCGCAGCAACTCCCTGCCGTCGCCGGCTTCGGCGACGACTTCGAAATCGGGAACCTTCTCGAGCATGGCCCGCAGGGCCTGACGAAACATCTGGTGGTCGTCGGCGAGGGCGATCCGCACTGTCATGGGCTAACGATCTCCGGCTGCGTTGGGCGCTATGCAGGCATCGGCCACGGTCGAGCCGGCCCCGCCAAATTTGGCCACGCCATATTACCTCATCGGCCGGCCGATCGTCAGGAGGCGCCAACGGCGGGCATCGTCCGGCGGCAACCGAGGAGCGGCGCCGCCGAGCAGGGCCTCAAGGGTGGCGCAGCAGGTCCGCCGGCGTATCGACGTCGGCGAAGATGTCATCGTCATCAAAGTCGACGACGCTGATCTCCGCGGTATGCTCCACCAGCAGCTCGCGGGCGCCGCTGTCGCCGCTCAGGGCGCGGATCGCGGCGAAATGGCGGCGCGGCCAGAGGACGGGGTTGCCGCGGCGGCTGCCGCGAACGGGCACGACAATGGACGGATCGGCCGGGTCGAAGGCCGCCACCAGGCGGTCGATGTCGACGGCGCCGATCCACGGCATGTCGGCAAGCAGGATCAGCGCGCCATCGATGTCGGCGGGCAGCGCCGCAAGACCGCGGCGCAGCGATGTCGATAGGCCACTAGCATAATCGGCATTGTGCGCCAGCGACACCGGGGCGCCGCCCAGGGCCGCCACGATCGCCTCTTCGGCGAAGCCCGTGACGACCATCACCGGCCGGCAGCGGGAGGCGCAGGCGGCATCGGCGACGCGCCGTACCAGCGGTCTGCCGTCCACTTGGCAGAGCAGCTTGTTGCTCCCGCTCATCCGTGTGGCGCGGCCGGCGGCCAGCACCAGTGCGGCGATTCGCGGTGCCGCTGCCGGGCGATAGCGACTGCGGGTAATTTCGGCCAGGATGGCGACGGCGATTTCTGCCGCCGCGTCGCCGCCGAGATCGAGGCCCACCGGTGCATGGATGCGCGCCACATCCCTGTCGCCGAGACCCGCCGCCTGCAGCCTGGCGACGCGGCCGGCATGGGTGCGGCGACTGCCGAGGGCACCGACGTAGAAGGCGGGACTGCGCAAGGCGGCGATCAGCGCCGGATCATCGAGTTTGGGATCGTGCGTCAGCGTGACCACGGCGGTGCCTTGGTCCGGTGCGAGGCCATGCAGCGCCTCGTCAGGCCAGCGGCCGTCCAGGGCCACGTCGGGAAAGCGTAGCGTGGTCGCGAAGGCACGCCGCGGGTCGACGACCGTCACCTCATATCCGGCCAGCGCCGCCATCGGCGCCAAGTCCCGGGCGATGTGCACGGCGCCGACGATGATCAGCCGCGGCGAAGGCGCATAAATGCGCGCGAACAGCGCCCGATCGGCCTGCATCACGCCGCTGCGCCCGCTCGAGGCGTGCTGGCGCACTTCGTCGAGGGCGGCACGCGTCAGGGCCAGAGTGCCGCGCGCCGCTCCGGCGATGACGAGGGCCCGGCTGCCCTCGTCCAGGTGCGTGACCACGGCGACGCTGCGCCGCTCGGCCTGCGCGCCGAGCAGCGCTTCCACCGGCCAGTCGCGGTCAATGCGTTCGACATATATCTCGATGCGGCCGCCGCACGCCAGTCCGACCTGCCAGGCGCGTTCATCGGCGACGCCGAATTCGAGTCGCCGCCCCCGTCCATCGTCGATGGCGGCGCGCGCCTCGGCGATGACGGCCGCCTCGATGCAGCCGCCCGATACCGACCCGACGAAGCCGCCGTCAGCGTCGACCACCATGTGACTGCCGACCGGGCGTGGCGACGAGCCCCAGGTGGCGACGACGGTGGCGAGCGCGGCGGCCCTGCCGCCGGCGGCCCCGTCGCGGATCGTCTCGAGAATTCCGGCCAGTTCGCCACCCATCTGTTCGCTCCTCCGTCGGCTGTCCGCAGCGCGTAGACCGTCAGTTCCGGGTGTCGGGGACGAACGATAGCCCGCCGAGGTAGCCGTCACCGACAAATACGACATTGGCATCGCCGCTACGGCCGCTGACCAGTGCATGTTCGGTGCCCACGGCGACAATGGTGGATTCTCCGCCCTGAGCTGCCGCGGCAGGTCGCAGGAGCGGCAGCGCGCCGATCAGTCGTCGAAGGTGATGCGCCATGGCAATTCTCCCTGTATGAACAGTCTGGCCTCCGCAGAGTGGGGCCGGGAAAAGAAGCGGGTGGCTGGGGCGCGTTCGCGGATGCGGCCGCCGGCGAGAAAGGCAATGTCGTCGGATATGCGCATGGCCTGGCCGAGGTTATGCGTGGTCATGAGGATCTTGGCGCCGTCGGTGCGGATTTCGCGAATGATCCGTTCGACCGCGTCGGTGGCCGTCGGGTCCAGCGCCGCGGTCGGTTCGTCGAGCAGCAGCAGCCGCGGCCGCACCGCCCAGGCGCGGGCCAGGGCGAGCCGCTGGCGCTCGCCACCGGAGAGGTGGCGGGCACTGTCGCCGGCGCGATCGGCGAGGCCCACCCGTTCGAGCATTTCGAGCGTGCGTAGCTCCGCTTCGGCGCGCGGCAGGCGCAAGGGTCTCAGGCCGAGGCCGGCGTTGGCGAAGACCGAGGCGCGCAGCAGCATCGGCTGCTGGAAGACCATGGCGATGCCCGGCATCGGCCGCGGGCTGCCGTTCCAGCGGATCTCGCCGGCGTCGGGCCGCTGCAATCCCGTCAGCATACGCAGCAGGACCGACTTGCCGGCCCCGTTCGGCCCGAGGATGACGGTGATGCCCTGGCTGTCGATGTCCAGGTCTACACCGGCGAGCACGCTCCGGCCGCCGGGGTTGAAGCTGACATTGGAGACGCGGATCGGAAACATGCCTAGCCGTATTTTTCCATCGCCCAGCGGCGCAGGGCGTAGGCCGTGCTGTTGAGCAGCATCACCACCGACAGCAGGACGATGCCCAGGGCGATCGACAGCGGCAGATCGCCTTTGGCGGTTTCCAGGGCAATGGCCGTCGTCATCACCCGGGTGTAGCCCTCGATGTTGCCGCCGACGATCATCACCGCGCCGACTTCGGACATCGCGCGGCCCATGCCGGCTAGAACGGCGACGACCAGCGAGAATCGACAGTCGTGGAGCAAGGTGGTGACGCTCTGCAGCTGCGAAAAGCGCAGCGAGCGTAGTTCGACGGCATAGTCGCGCCAGGCGTCCTCGACGATCTGGCGCGTCAGTGCCGCCATCAGCGGCACGACCAGGATGGTCTGGGCGATGACCATCGCCGGCGGCGAAAACAGGATGCCGAGGCTGCCAAGCGGCCCCGAACGGGAGAAGACGAGATAGACGATCACCCCGACGACGACCGACGGCAGGCCCATCAGGCCGTTGAGCAGCACCGTCAGCGCATCCCGTCCGGGAAAGCGCGCGACGGCGACAAAGGCGCCAAGGGGCAGGGCTATTGCGGTGGCGACCATCACGGCGCTGAAGCCGACCCTGAACGAGAGCCAAACGATTCCCACCACTTGGTGGTCGAAGTCGGTCAAAAGGCGCAGGGCTTCCAGCAGGGTTTCCGCCATGGCCTAACCGCCACCGCGATGCGTCGCCATGTCGAGGTATTCGAGGAGCGCCGTTCGTTGCCGTTCGCTGCCCGCGGTAAAGCGGAGGCTGACGACTATCGTCGGCAGGCGCAGCAAGGCGATCACCCGGTCCGGACCGGGTACGACCTGGATTTCCATTGCTGCACCCCGGGCCGCCACGCGAAAGAACGGCGGTCTGCCCTCGACGGCGCCGGGGAATGCCGCGTTCAGGCCATGGACGAATTCGGCGACAGATGCCGAAATTTCCCGCTCCACGACCTCGCGCGCGGCGCCGTGCCGGTGCACGGCGCTATCCGCCGGCGATCGGTGGCCAGACCGCCAGATGGTCGCCGTCGTTCAGGCGTCGCGTGGGACGCGCTGCCGGGGCCACATAGTTGCCGTTGATCAGGACGAGGTGGGTCAGCTGTTCGGGCAGTCGGAAGCGCTCGAGGATTTCGCCGACGCTGGCATGATCATCGACGTCGACTGCCACCTGGTTGCCGTGGCTGCCGTCCGGCAAGTAATCAATCAGAGTCGCAAACAGTTTGACGATGACTTTCATGGCCCTATCTTAGCAGCGCGCCGGCCTAATTGAGGCTTCGCGCCATAGCCGTCGCCTGCGAGTTGGCCACATAGGCCTCAACGAAGCGTTCCGGCTTCTCCTTGAGGATCTTTTTCCAGTTCCCGAGGTGGGTCCGGTTCTGGATCAGGCCGCGCAAGGCGCCGACATGCTGGGTGAGACCGATGGCGGTGGCACCGACCAGCACGTCGCCCTGGAACTGCAGGCTGAGGTAGCGGTAAAGCTCGGGGGCCACCGATTCGACACCGTCGCCGCCCGGCACGCCTTCCCATTGCCCGAAGGACGAGGAAATCAGGCCCATGGTGTCGAGGACGTTGATGGCCATCGAGCCCTGCGAACGGGCGGGCTTGCCGGCCATGTTGAGGGCGGCGATCCGCGCCTGTTCGGCGGCGTCGGGCTGGATCGCGTTGACGAAGGGCTTGCCGCTGTGGAATTCGGCCGCTTCGACGCAGTCGCCGGCGGCGAAGATTCCCGCAACGCTGGTTTCCAGACTCTCGTCGACGATGACGCCGGCGCCGACCTGGATGCCGCTGCCGGCGAGGAATTCGAGGTTGGGCCGGACTCCCGCCGCGGCGATGATCAGGTCGCACTCGATGACATCGCCCGTCGATAGCGTGGCCCGCATCGGGCCGGTGGTCTCCGAGGCAGTTCCGGTCAGACGCTTGATGATGCCGCCGAGGCCACCCTGGCTGGCCTTCGCGAGCTCGATGCGGTTCACCTTGGCGCTGGTGACGACGCGCACGCCCTTGTGTTCGACCCAGCGGCGAATCATGTTGCCGGCGGCGGGGGTCATCATCCGCGGCACCATGCGGTCGCCCATCTCGACGATGGTCAGCGTGACGCCGCGCTCCACCAGGGCTTCCATGATGATGCAGCCGATGAAGCCGGCGCCGACCTGCAGCACCCGCTTGCCCGGTTCGGCCTTGGCGAGGATGGCCCGGGCGTCGTCCAGCGTCCAGCAGGGATGGACGTCGGGAAGATCGATGCCCGGTATCGGCGGCACGATCGGCCGCGAACCGGTGGCGATCAGCAGGCGATCGAAGGGCAGGATCGTACCGTCGTCGAGCGACACCTGGCGCGCCGCGGTGTCGAGCCTGGCGGCTTTGCCGCGGATTTCTCCGATGCGCAGGCTGTCGAAGTGGTCCTCGCTCTTGCGCAGGTAAGTGCCGGACTCGTCGATCCGGTTCATCAACAGGTAGGGAATGGCCATGCGCGAGTAGGCCGGCGCGTCTTCGCAGCCGACCATGACGATATCATCCAAGGGCGCGGCGCGCCGCAGGGTTTCCGCCGCCACGACGCCGGCCGGGCCATTGCCGAGAATAACGTGTTTCATCGATGCTCTCCAAAAAAACGGGGCCGCGCTGCCGGCGCGACCCCGGATCGTGGGAAGGAGGTTAAGACCGAACGGATCAGAGACCGAGGCGGGTCAAGGTTTCCGCCGTCGGCTTGCCTTCCGGCGTCCAGCCGCGCACGTCGTAGTATTCCGGCAGCATTTTTTCGATGCCGTTCACGAGTCCCTTGGCGGGGCCGGTCTTGGCCGGTTCGTTCTTGAGCCGCGGCGGCAGGTCGTCGTCCTTCCTGGTAAAGCCGGCGGCCAGGTTGAACTGGCGCTCCAGGTTCCAGATGCGTTCGCCGACCAGATTCAGCTTTTCCAGCGACCAGTCGCCCTCGCAAGCGGCCTGGACCTGCGGCTGGACGTCGGCAAGACCCCAGGCGAAGCTGGTGAAGATGCAGATGCCGGCCGAGTCGAACACCGCGGTCGCGTCCTGGAAGGCCTTGACCAGCTCGGGCTTGCCCTCGGTGGTCAGAGGATCCGTCTTGACCGGGATGCCGAGTACTTCCGAGGCCACGGTGTAGGAGCGCAGGTGACAGGCGCCGCGATTGGACGTGGCGTAGGTCAGACCCATGCCCTGGATACCGCGCGAGTCGTAGGCCGGGAATTCCTGCCCCTTGACGCTCATCGACAGTTCCGGATGGCCATATTTAGCGCACAGGCGCGCCGAGCCCAGCCCGAGTTCCTTGCCGAAGCCTTCGCCGCGGGCGGTGATTTCGGCCAGGTGCGCGAGCGCCTTGGCCGAGCCGAAGGGCGCTTCCGTGCCCAACTGCTCCTTGGTGATGAGACCCATTTCGAACAGCTCCATTACCGCGCCGACGGTGGCGCCGAAGGAGATCGGGTCCATGCCGTCTTCATTGCAGAGGAGGTTGGCATACTGCAGCGCTTCCAGGTCGCCGACGCCGTTGGCTGCGCCCAGAGCCCAGGCCGCCTCGTACTCGAGGCCGCCGGAGGCGCCCCAATACTTGGGATTGTTGGCCACGGTGAAATGGTTCTTGTCGATCTGCGAAATGCGACCGCAGGCGATCGTACAGCCGAAGCAGGCGGCGTTGGTGACGAGCTGCGCCTTGCCGTCGCTGGGCCGCTTTTCGTGCATCGCCTCGGCGGAAATCTTCGAGGCATCCTCGAACTGCACGTCGCGGCAGTTGCGCGTCGGCAACGCGCCGATCTCGTTGATGACGTTCATCAGCACCTGGGTGCCGAACTTCGGCAGGCCCTGGCCCGTCACCGCGTTATCGACCAGAATCTTTTTCTTCTCCTGGGTGACCTTGAGGAATTCGCCGAAATCCCTGATGCCGCCGACGCCCTTGGTACCGCGGATCGCCACCGCCTTCAGGTTCTTCGAGCCCATCACGGCGCCGACGCCGGAGCGGCCGGCGGCGCGGTGCAGATCATTGATGACACAGGAGAACAGAACCTGGTTCTCGCCGGCGCGTCCGATCGAGCAAACGCGGAGCTGCGCGTCCTGATGATTGGCCTTGATCGTTTCCTCGGTTTCCCAGCAGGTCTTACCCCAGAGCTTGGCGGCGTCGCGCAGTTCGGCCTTGTCGTTCTCGAGAAAAAGATAGACGGGCTTCGGCGACTTGCCTTCGAAGATGATCATGTCCCAGCCGGCGAATTTCATTTCAGCGCCGAAGAAGCCGCCCGAGTTCGAGCAGGCGATGGCGCCGGTCAGCGGCCCCTTGGTGACGATGGAGTAGCGTCCGCCGGTCGAGGCCATCGTGCCGGTGAGTGGCCCGGTGGTCATGATCATCTTGTTTTCCGGGGAAAGCGGATCGACCTTGGCGTCGATTTCGGAGACCAGGTACTTGGTTGCCAGGCCGCGGGAGCCCAGGTACTCCTGCGCCCACTGCATGTTCAACGGTTCGGCGGCGCAGGTGCCGGTGGTCAAGTTGATGCGTAGAACTTTTCTAGCCCATGACATGATCGTTTCTCCTTACAGCGTAGCCGCGTTGGCACGTCCGGCCCAGGCGCGCATCTTGTCTAAGCCGGTCCAGTCGGCGTCGATGTAGGTGATGGCCCCGGTGGGACAGGCCTTGGCGCACTCGGGGTCGCCGCCGCAGAGGTCGCACTTCTGAACCTTGCCGACGTCGGCCATGTAGTTGATGGTGCCGAACGGGCAGGCGATCGTGCAGACCTTGCAGCCGACACAGACATTTTCCAGGACGATCTTGGCCCCGGTGGCCGAGTCGATCTTGATGGCCTCGACCGGGCAGGCGTTCAGGCACCAAGCATCGGAGCACTGCGTGCAGGTGTAGGGAACCTTGCGGCCCTCATGCTCGAAATTGAACACCTTGATCCGAGACTTAGAAGGGTTGATCATTCCCGTGTTGTCATAGGAGCAAGCCATCTCGCACTGCAGACAGCCCGTGCATTTCTGGGGATCGATATACAACGACTTCATCATGAGCCGGTTCCTCCGTTGAATTGTCTTTTCGCCTCCGCGCCGGAGAACGAACTGGCGCGAGTCCCGTCAGGGTGCCGGCCTGACGTGAACACTTGCACGCCGATCGGGGCCGGATGGACTCTACAAGAAAACTAATCGTAGAATCCTGAAAATAAATACTAGTCCGCTCCTTCCTATTTGGCTACAGTGATTATGAACGCGGATGCCGTTTTGTATCGAATTTAGACACTTCGACCTTAGCCAAATTCCGCCTCGGGCCGAAACGCTGCAAAATTGCGGCTTCCGCGATTCCTCCCAGAAACCGAGTCATCCATGCAAAATCAACCCGAACGCGGCGGCGAAACCGCCCTCAGCGTTGCTGCGGCGCGCCAGTCTATCCTGAATGCCCTGAGGCCGGTTTCCGGTTGGGAGACCGTGCCGGTCCGGGCCGCCCTCGATCGCGTGCTGAGCCGGGAAGTGATCGCCCCTTTCGACGTGCCGGCTCACGACAATTCGGCCATGGACGGCTACGCGTTGCGCGCCGCCGACCTGGCATCGGACGGCGAGAGCCGCATCGCCGTGGTCGGCATGGCCTTGGCCGGAAACGCCTTTTCGGGCATCGTCGGCCCAGGCCAGGCGGTGCGGGTGATGACCGGGGCCGTGTTGCCCCGCGGTGCCGATACCGTCGTCGTCCAGGAAGTGGTGCGCGCCGACGGCGACTCGATCGGCGTTCCTCCAGGCCAGAAGGCCGGCCAGAACGTGCGCCGCGCCGGCGAGGATATCGCCGCCGGCAAGGCTGTCCTCGGCGCCGGGAAGCGTCTCGGACCGGCCGAAATCGGCCTCCTGGCGTCGCTCGGACTGGCCGAAGTGACCGTGCGCCGCCGGCTCCGGGTAGCCTTCTTCTCGACCGGCGACGAGATCGCCTCCGTCGGCCGGCCGCTGGCGCCGGGCGAGGTCTATGACAGCAATCGCTATACGCTGTTCGGTGCCCTGACACGCCTCGGCGCCGAACTGATCGACATGGGCGTGATTCGCGACGACCCCGCGGCGATCGAGGCGGCCTTCCGCGACGCGGCCGCCCAGGCCGACGTGGTTCTGACCTCGGGCGGTGTTTCCGTCGGCGAGGCGGACTACATCAAGACGCTGATGTCGCGCCTCGGCGAAGTTCGCTTCTGGAAGATCGACATCAAGCCGGGCCGGCCCATGGCCTTCGGCCGCATCGGCAACGCCTGGCTGTTCGGCCTGCCGGGCAATCCGGTGGCGGTGCTGGTGACCTTCTACCAGATCGTCGCCGATGCCCTGCTGACGCTGATGGGCGTCGACCCTCTGCCGCTCCGCGCGCTCTTCCCGGTGGCCTGCACCGTGCCCATCCGCAAGCTGCCGGGGCGACGCGAATTCCTTCGCGGCAGCCTGTTCGAGGCGGACGGCCGCTGGCAGGTCAGCCTGGCCGGTTCGCAGGGGTCGGGCGTGTTGAGTTCGATGTCGGATGCCAACTGCTTCATCGTGCTGCCCGAGACGCGCGGCAACGTCGCCGCCGGCGAGAACGTCGACGTGCAGCTCTTCGAGGGCCTGATCGAATGAGCCTGATGTCCTTCGAAGCGGCCAAGGCGGCACTGCTGGAGCGGGCGCGGTCGGTGGCGGAGCGGGAAAGCGTCGACCTCGCCGTGGCCTTCGGCCGCGTCCTTGCCGAACCGCTCGTATCGACGCTGACCGTGCCGCCGTTCGCCAACGCGGCGATGGACGGCTATGCCCTGCGCGCGGCCGACGTGCCGGCAGCGGGAACGCGGCTGCCAGTGCGCGGCCGGGCCGCCGCCGGCGATCCGCCGGGGATACTGCCGCCCGGCGCCGCGGTGCGGATCTTCACCGGCGCGGCGCTCCCCGAGGGGGCGGATACGGTAGTGATGCAGGAATTCTGTGAGGCCGCCGATAATGACGTAGTCATCAATCTGCCGCCGCCGCGCGGCCAGTACGTGCGCCATGCCGGTTCCGAGTTGAGGGCCGGCCAGACTGTCCTCGCCGCCGGAACGCGGCTTTCGGCTGCCGCCCTCGGTCTGGCCGCCTCGGTCGGCATCGACCGGGTCACGGCGTATCGCCGGCTGCGCGTCGCCATCTTCTTTACCGGCTCCGAACTGCGCCGGCCCGGCGAGGCGCTGGCGCCGGGGCAGATCTACAATTCCAACCGCTACGTGATGCGCGGCTTCCTCGACGAACTCGGTGCGGTGATCGTCGATCTCGGCATCGTTCCCGACGATCGCGAGGCGACGCGGGCGGCGCTGCGGCGCGCCGCCATGAATGCGGATGTCATCATCACCAGCGGCGGCATGTCGGAAGGCGAGGAGGACCACGTGATCGCCGCAGTGCGCGCGGAAGGGCGCATCGACGTCTGGAAGATCGCCGCCAAACCCGGCAAGCCGCTCGCCTTCGGTGCCGTCGGCGAGGCGACCTTCATCGGGCTGCCCGGCAATCCGGTTTCCGTCTGGGTGGGGATGCTGACCCTGGTGGCGCCCTTTCTGCGGCGCTGCCAGGCGATGGAGCGCATCGAACCGCCGCGCCAGACACTGCGCGCCGACTTCGAATGGGCCGTCGGCGGCAACCGGCTGGAGTTCGTCCGGGTCCGCCGCAACGAACAGGGCGGCCTCGATCGCTATGCGACCCAGGATTCGGCCATCATCTCGTCGGCGGTCTGGTGCGACGGCCTCGTCGCCGTGCCGGCCGGTGCCTCGGTCAGCCCCGGCGACACCGTCGAGTTCATCCCCGGGCCCGGCTGGCAGCCGTGAGCTCGGCCATTCCGCGGCGCGATTTCCGTGGCCGCCGCTGGCTCAACGTCGTCCTGCGCGGCCTCCACCTCGTCGTCGTGTTCTGGCTCGGAGCGTTGTTGATGGGTGCGCCGGCGGGCATATCACCGCATGTCGTCGCGGCCGCCGTCTTTTTCAGCGGCGCGCTGATGTGGAGCCTCGACATCTGGCACCGCCCCGAGCACTTGCGCGAATGGGCTGGCGTCAGCATGGTGCTGAAGCTCGTCGCGGTGGCTGCGATGATCTTCGCCCCGAACTGGCGGGAACTGTTGTTCTGGTCGATCGTTGTCTGGTCCGCGGTGTTTTCCCATGCCCCGGGGTCCTTCCGTAACGCCCCCGTGTTGCGGCGTTAGGGATCCGTAATTACCCGGCGATGACGCGACGGCAGGGATGATTTGTCTCCGCCTGCGGCGGGCGTTTTCCCGTCGTCGTCAGGGATGGCGGCCTTCGAGGGCGGTCTGGTAGACGCGCAGGTATTCGCCCGCCGCGGTCCGCCAGGAATAATCGACCGCCATGCCATTGTGCTGGAGGCGCCGCCACAGGCTGCGGTCCTGCCAGCAGGCGAGGGCACGGCGGGCCGCGCCGAGCAGTGCCGCGGCGGTCGCGTCGGCGAAGGCGAAGCCGCTGGCGGTGCCGGTGGCGAGAGATTCGGGCGAGCAGTCGACGACCGTGTCGGCCAGGCCGCCGGTGCTGTGGACCACCGGCGGCGTGCCATAGCGAAGGCTGTACATCTGGTTGAGGCCGCAAGGCTCGAAGCGCGACGGCATCAGGAAGATGTCGGCGCCGGCCTCGATGCGATGCGCCAGTCCCTCGTCGAAACCGATCACTGCGGCGACGCGGCCGGCATGCCTTTGAGCGAGCGCGCGGCAGCCGGCCTCGAATTCGGCTTCACCCTCGCCGAGGATCACGAGGCGGGCCGGTGCAGCGAGAAGATCGTCGGCGATGGCCAGCACCAGATCGATGCCCTTCTGGTGAGTGAGCCGACTGACGATGCCGAACAGCGGCACCGCGTCGCTTTCGGCGAAGCCGAGTTCTGCCTGCAGGGCGCGCCGGTTGAAGTCCTTGCCGGCGAGCCGATGGCTGTCGTAGCGTTGCACCAGAAACGCATCGCGGGCCGGATTCCAGCGCTCGTCGATGCCGTTGAGAATGCCCCTGAGCGTCCCGCTGCGGTGGCGGAGCAGGCCGTCGAGGCCGAAGCCGAGGTCGCTGCCCTGGATCTCGCCGGCGTAGGTCGGGCTGACCGTAGTGATGAAGTCGGCGAACTGCAGACCGGCTTTCAGAAACGACAGATGGCCGTAGCACTCGACGCCGTCGATGGCATAGGCTTCCGGCGGCAGGTCGAGGTCGGCTACGGTCGCAGCGTCGAACTGGCCCTGGAAGGCCAGGTTGTGGATGGCCATGACGGTCGCCGCGCCGCGGCCGCCGTGGCGGTAGTGGAGGTAGGCCGGGGCTAGGCCGGCCTGCCAGTCGTTGCACTGGAGGACGTCGGGCCGCCAGCGCAGCGGCGTGCCGTCGGCGGCGAGCAGCGCGGCGACGCGCGAGAGCAGCCCGAAGCGCAGGTGGTTGTCCGGCCAGTCGTGGCGTTCGGGGTCGCGGTAGGGACCACCGGGGCGGTCGAAAAGGCTCGGACAATCGAGCAGCCATAGCGGCAAGAGGCCGTCCGGGGTTATTGTTTCGAGCAGCCGCGAGGCCGGCAGGAGGCCGCCGGGAGCGGCCAGGGTCGCAACCGGGCGGGCGTCGCGGAAAGCCGCGCGCAGCGCCGGATAGGCCGGCACCAGCAGCCGCACGTCGAGCCCCAGGCCGTGCAGGGCGCGGGGCAGGGCCGCGGCTACTTCGCCGAGGCCGCCGGTCTTTTGCCAGGGGGCGATCTCGGGCGTGGCGAAGAGGACCCGCAACGCTTTTCTCATCGAGGGCGGCAGCGCCGGCAATAGTCGATCAACTGCCGCGTCGACGGATTGACGGCAGCGTCGTCAGCTATCGTCTCGACCTGCACCAGCGGCAGCAGCCGCCCGGCGATCTCCTTGCCGAGTTCGACGCCCCACTGGTCGAACGGATTGATGCCCCAGAGCGTGGCGGCGGCAAAGACCTTGTGTTCGTAGAGGGCGAGCAGCGCACCCAGCGTCGCCGGGTCGAGGCGCGGCAATAAGAGCGTCGTCGTCGGCCGGTTGCCGGCAAAGGTCTTCTGCGGCGCCAGGCGCGCGATGTCGTCTGGCGCGGCGCCCCGGGCCGCCAGCTCGCGGCGCGCCTCGTCTTCGCTGCGGCCGTTCATGAGCGCCTCGGTCTGCGCGAAACAACATGCTAACAGCATGTCATGGTGCTCGCCGAGGGGGAAGTCGGGTTCGGCGAAGGCGATGAAGTCGCAGGGGACCAGCCGCCCGCCCTGATGCAGGAGCTGGAAGTAGGCGTGCTGGGCGTCGGTGCCGGCGCTGCCCCAGAGGACCGGCGCGGCGGCGAACGGCAGCGGCCGGCCGGCGGCGCTGACCGATTTGCCGTTGCTTTCCATCTCGAGTTGCTGCAGGTAGGCCGGCAGCAGGTCGCAGGAGCGGCTGTAGGGGATCACGGCGTGGCTTTCGGCGCCGAGGAAATTGCCGTTCCACAGATCGATCAGCGCCAGGGTCAATGGCAGATTGTCTTCGATCGGGGCGTCGCGGAAGTGGCGGTCCATGGCCCGGGCCCCGGCGAGCAGGGCGGCGAAGCCTTCGCTGCCGATGGCCAGGGCGAGCGGCAGGCCGACCGCCGACCACAGCGAATAGCGGCCGCCGACCCACTCCCAGAATGCCAACGTATTTTCGGCGGCGATGCCGAAGGCCGCCGCCGCCACGGTATTGGCCGTCACGGCGGCGAAATGGCGCATCAGTGCGGCAGCCTCGTCGATGCCGGCATCGCGCGCCGCGGCGGCGATCCACTGGCGTGCCGAACGGGCGTTGGCCAGGGTTTCCAGGGTGGTAAAGGTCTTGCTGGCGACGATGATCAAGGTCCGGCGCGGGTCGAGTCCGGCGAGGGCGCAGGCCAGATCGGCGCCGTCGACGTTGGACACGAAATGCACTGCGAGGCCCGGCCGATGTCGGGCCGCCAAAGCCCGCACCGCCATCCGCGGACCGAGGTCGGAGCCGCCGATGCCGAGATTGACGACGTCCGTGAACGGCTCGCCGGACATGCCGGTCCAGCGGCCGCCGCGGATGCGCTCGCAGAATTCGCCCAGCCGCTGCCGCTCGGCGAGCACGGTCGGCATCAGCGCCGCGCCGTCGAGCCTGTAGTCGTCACCGGCGGCACCGCGCAGGGCCATGTGCAGCGCGGCGCGGCTTTCGCTGGCATTGACGCGCTCGCCGGCGAACAGACGGGCCACCTGGGCGGGAAAGCCGGCCTCGCGGGCCAGCGCGTGGAGCAGGCCGAGGGTCTCGCTGGTCAGGCGCTGCTTCGAGCAGTCGGCGAGCAGTCCTTCGCAACGCCAGGTCAGACGGCCGACCCGGGCCGGATCGTCGGCGAACATCTGCCGCAAGTGCATCCCGGCAATGCGTTTGACATGCTCGGCAAGAGCCTGCCAGGCTGGCAGGGCGGTAGGATCGTAGTCGGTCATCGGCGGCACCGTGTAGTTATAGCCAGCGCATCATGCCCATCTCGAAGGGATGGGTCAGCAGTTCGTGGCTCGGATAGGCGCGGATCCGGTACTCGATGCGGCCGCACAGTTCGGGCCTGAAGTCCAGGGCGAACAGGCATTCGCCGCCTTCGAGGCGCTCGTGGAAGGGCAGGATCAGGCGCCCGGTGGCCTCGATCGCATCGGAATGGCCGGGCCGGCCGAGCAGCACCTCGATGGTCATGTCCCCGGGAGCGAGGCCGTTGAGGTTGACCGCCACCTCGAAGCGCAGGCTGTCGCCGTAGGACATCCGCCGCGGGCTGTTGTCGAAGCGGCGCAGCGCCACTCCCTGCCAGGCGGCGCGGACCCGCGCCTTCCACGCCGCCAGCGTCCGGGCCCCGGCGAAGTCGCCGGCGCTGTGGCGCTGCCATTGGCGGCTGGCGCGGGCATAGAACTTGTCCTTGTATTCACGCAGCATACGGGTGGTGTTGAACTGCGGCATGATCGTGGCGATCGAGCGCTTCGCCGTCGCCACCCAACCCGGCGAATAGCCGACCGGCCCGATGTCGTAGAACAGCGGTATGACATGGTCCTGGAGTATCTCGTAGAGGGTGCGCGCCTCCTCGCGGTTGCGCTCGACGTCCGACAGCAGATCGGAGGCCGGCTTGATCGCCCAGCCGTTGCTGCCGTCGTAGCCTTCGCCCCACCAGCCGTCGAGCACCGACAGATTGACGACGCCGTTCATGGCCGCCTTCATTCCCGAGGTGCCGGAGGCTTCGAGCGGATAGACCGGATTGTTGAGCCAGACGTCGACGCCGGAGACCAGGCGCCGCGCCAGGTGCAGGTCGTAGCCCTCGACCAGCAGGATGCGGCCTTCGAACTCGGGCATGCGGGCGGCTTCGGCGACGCGGCGGATCAGCTCCTGGCCGGGCCGGTCGGCCGGGTGGGCCTTGCCGGCGAAAATGAACAGCACCGGCTGTTCGGAATTGCCGAGGATCAGCCGCAGCCATTTGAGGTCCTCGAACAGCATAGCGGCCCGCTTGTAGGTGGCGAAGCGGCGGGCGAAACCGATCGTCAGCACCTTAGGGTTGGCCGGGTCGGCCAGGCGCAGCAGACGGTCCAGGTGGGCCTGGGAGCCCTGGTTGCGGGCGTGCTGCATGGCGAGGCGGTGGCGCACCAAGTGCAGCATCTGCGATTTCAGCGACTGGCGCGTGCTCCAGAAGAGCAGGTCGGGAATGTCCATCACTCCCTTCCAACGCTGCGCGTCGGTCAGTCGCTGGCGCCAGCCCTCGCCGACGAAGCGGTCGAAGAGGTCGTGCCAGTCGGTGGCGAGGAAGGTCGGCACATGGACGCCGTTGGTGATGTAGTCCATCGGGTTTTCGGCTGGCACGATCTCCGGCCAGAGGCCGTGCAGCATGGCCGCCGAAACGCCGCCGTGGATCCGCGACACGCCGTTGTGGAAGCGCGAGCCATGCACGGCCAAGGCCGTCATGTTGAATTCGCCGCTGCCGGGCATGTGGCCCAGGGCCATGATTTCGCGCAGGCGATCGCGTAGCGCCGGAAAGCAATGCTCGATGTAGCGCTCCGCCATGTCGGCGGCGAACTGGTCATGGCCGGCGGGGACCGCCGTGTGGGTGGTAAAGATCGTGCTGGCGGCGACCGCCTCCATGGCAGTGGCATAGTCGGTGCCCTGGGTGACGAGGCTGCCGATCCGTTCCAGGATCATGAACGCGGCATGGCCTTCGTTGATGTGCCAGGCCGAGGGCTTGAGCCCCAGCTCGCGCAAGGCGCGCACGCCGCCGACGCCGAGGATGATCTCCTGCTCGATGCGCATCGTCCGGTCGCCGCCGTAGAGCTGGTGGGCGATGTCGCGGTCGCGCGGGCTGTTGACCTCGATGTCGGTGTCGAGCAGGTAGATGCGGATGTGCCCGACCTCGGCCTGCCAGACGCGCACCCAGACCTTGCGCTCGAGAAGTTCGACCGGCACGCGCAGCTCGCTGCCGTCCTGGCGCATCACCGGCTGGATCGGCAGGTCGTCGAAGTCGGCGTCGATATGTATGACCTGCTGGTTGCCGTCGCGGTCGATGGTTTGCAGGAAGTAACCCTGGCGGTAGAGGAGGCCGATGCCGATGAAGTTCAGGCGCAGGTCCGAGGCCGCCTTGCAGTGATCGCCGGCGAGGATGCCGAGGCCCCCGGAATAGATCGGCAGGCTCTCGTGCAGACCGAATTCGAAGCAGAAGTAGGCGACCAGGTCGGCGCCGTGGTTGCCATTGCCGACGATGTCGCCGAGGTAGTTGTCGAAGTCGGACAGCACACGGTTGTAGGCGCCGAGAAAGACCGGATCCTCGGCCGCCGCGTCGAGCCGGTTCTGGTCGACGCGCTTGAGGAAGGCCTTGGGGCTGTGCGTGCAGCTGCGCCACAGGCCGGGATGGAGGCGCGCAAAGAGCGCCCGCGTCGGGCGGTCCCAGCTGTACCAGAGATTGTTGGCGATTTCGGTCAGGCGGCCAATCCGCGCCGGGATACGCGGGGTGACCTCGAGGGGGAAGGGTGTGCCGGGCATGTTGTTCTCCTTGTCGGCGCGATTGTCAGGCAATCGTCACTTCCGCCGCAAGGTAGACGTCCTGGATGGCGTTCAGCAGGGCGACGCCGTCGCCCATCGGCTTCTGGAAAGCCTTGCGGCCCGATATCAGGCCGGTGCCTCCGGCCCGCTTGTTGATGACCGCCGTGCGCACCGCCTGCTGCAGATCGTTGGCGCCGGATTCGCCGCCGGAGTTGATCATGCCGGCGCGGCCCATGTAGCAGTTGGCGACCTGGTAGCGGACCAGGTCGATGGCGTGCGGCGTGGTCAGCGCGTCGTAGACCCTGGGACTCGTCTTGCCGAACTTCAGCGCGTTGAAGCCGCCGTTGTTCTCGGCCATCTTCTGCTTGACGATGTCGGCGTTGATGGTTACGGCGAGATGGTTGGCCTGGCCGGTGAGGTCGGCGGCGACGTGGTAGTCGACGCCCTCGTGCTTGAAGGCGGCGTTGCGGGTGTACGCCCAGAGGATGCATGCCATGCCAAGGTCATGGGCTTCGGCGAAGGCCGCCGAGACTTCCTGGATCTGCCGGCGCGATTCGGGCGAGCCGAAAAACACCGTGGCGCCCACCGCCACGGCGCCCATGTCGAAGGCCTGGCGGACCGAGGCGAAGGGCGTCTGGTCGTAGATGTTCGGATAGCCGAGCATCTCGTTATGGTTGAGCTTGACGATGAACGGTATCCGATGAGCATATTTGCGCGCCATCGCCGCGAGCACGCCGAGCGTCGAGGCGACGCCGTTGCAGCCGCCCTCGACGGCCAGACGGACGATGTTTTCCGGGTCGAAGAACAGCGGGTTGGGGGCGAAGGAGGCGCCCGCCGAGTGCTCGACGCCCTGGTCGACCGGCAGGATCGACAGGTAACCGGTGCCGCCGAGGCGGCCGTGGTCGAAGAGCTGGGCGAGGCTTCTCAGCACGCCGGGCTTGCGGTCCGAATCGCGATGCACGCGCTCGATGAAGTCGGGGCCGGGCAGATGCAGCCCGTCGCGTGGAATGCCCGCGCAGACGTGGCCGAGCAGCGAGTCGGCCTCGCCGCCGAGCAGGGAGCGGATGTCGATCATGGCAATCTCCAGAAAAAATGCCGGATGCCGCCGGAATACGGCTTCAGGCCGGATCGGCGACGACCTCCAGCGACAGCGTCGTCTCGTCGCCGGGTGCCGGCGACCAGGAGACCGTCAGGCAGGCGGCCTGCATGATCTTCTCGAAGCCGGCCTCGGACTGGGAGACGGTATGGTGGGGCGCCGCTTCGATGCGCACCGGGCGGCTGGAGCGGAACACCAGACGGCCGCGAAGCTCGCGGTCGTCGAGGCTCAGTTCGGTCGCCGCGTCCAGGACCAAGTCCTGGCCGAAGCCGCAGGGGATGCGCCCGTCGGCGAGAATGTAGCGGCCGGAAAAGCCGTCGCAGCTGGGCATGGCCAGGTTGATCCGGCAGGTGAAGGCGGCCGGTGCCGCACCGTCGAAGCGGTAGCTGGCGCTGAGGCGGTTCTGGTCCACCGCGAGGTGCTTGCTGATCCGGCCGCCTCCCGCGGTCGCGGCGAAATTCGCGCCGTCGCCGCTCACGTAGTCGGCCAGCGGCGTCGCGGGTCCGTCGGCGCCGCCGAGCCAGTCGACGAAAATGGCCCGCGGCGCGGCGTCGGGGACGGTGTCCTGGGGAAATATGTCGTGCTTGAAGTCGATGCGGTCATGGGCCGAGGGAATGCCACCGGAGGCCGTCGCGGCGGCCGGTGCGCGCCCCAGCTTGCGGTAGTAGTGCTCGCTGTGGCGGCGCAGGGTGTCGCCGAAATTGTGGCCGAACGCGTAGGCCGCCAGCTCGTGCACGGCGCCGTGGCCGTCGTCGCGGATCACCGCCTGGAGGCTGGCGCTGCGCAGGAAGGTCTCGTCGCAGCCATCGAGATCGATGTCACTCGTTTCGCTGCCGGGCCGCGGTGAAATCCGCTCGAGCGCGGCTTCGAGGCGCAGCAGATCGTGCCAGACCGAGCGGCGCAGATGCGGCAGGTAGAGGCCGCCGAAGAGGCCATGCCAATAGGCGTCGTTGGCCTGGGCACGATAGAGCAATTCGCGCAGCGCCGGCGTCGCGGCCGTCTCGGGCAACGCCGCCAGCCGTGCCGAGAGGGCCAGCATGCGCTTGTGCATCCAGTTGGCCTCGGGGTAGCGCGACAGGAAGTTGCGCCAGATGCCGCCGCGCAGGAAGGGCCGGTGCGCGGCCAGATTCCCCTCGGCCTTTTCCCGTTCGAGCAGCTGCGCATAGACTTCGGCGGCAGCCGCCGGCAGCGTCCATTCGTTCATTTCACTGTAGGAGGTGGTCGGCAGATAGACGATGCCGCGGCTGCGCCGGCTCCGCTGGTAGTCACCGAACAGCCCGGTGCGGATATGCGGCGAGGCGAGGACGCCGCTGATGAACTGCTCGAGCCAGCCTCGCCCGTAGACCCATTCGTGGGTCTCCGGCCAGATGCCGAACTTCTCGATGTCGTCGAAGTAGATCGCCGCGTCGTGCCCGCCCTTCGCCTGGTCTTCGAGAAAGGCGACGGCGTCCGCCGCGGCGGCGAAGGGCAAGCGGTAGCGGAGCGCCTCGGAAATGGGAAACAGGTCGACGCTGCGGCCGTCCTCCTCGGTCGTGTAGTAGCCGTCGAGTTCGCGCTCTTCGCGCCCGGTGCACAGGAAGTGATAATCGTCGACGGTCACGTAGGCGATGTCGCTGTCGGCGAGCGCCGGCACCACCGTCGCTTCCCAAACCCGTTCGGTCAGCCAGGCGCCGCGCGGACGCCGGCCGAAGCGGCGCTCCAGCTTGTCCGAGAGCAGCTTGACCTGGCCGCGCCGGTCGCGCTGCGGAATCGCCGCCAAGACCGGCTCGCACTCGCCGCCGCCGAACATCTCGACTTGGCCGCGCGATACCATGGCGGCGAGCAGGGCCATGTCGTCGGGATGGTGTTGCTGGAGCTGGTCGAGCAGCCAGCCCGAAAAATGGACGCTGAAGCGGAACTCGGGAAAGCGCGACAGGGTTCGCAGGAACGGACCGTAGCAAAGCTGGTGGGCTTCCTCGATGACCGCCGCGAAGTTGCCGACCGGCTGGTGGGCATGGACGCCCAGCAGCAGCGTGACCGCATGGCTCATTGTTGTTTCTCCTCCCCTGGGGATTATTGTTTATTCGCTGCCGCGGCGCATCGTCCCGCCCGCCTCGGGTGCGCCGCCGCCGCGGCTGATCGGCGCCGCCAGCTCGTGCGGCGCTGGCAGCTGCAGCAGGCGGTAGAGATCGCGCAGGTTGCGGCGGAACAGGTCGTCGAAGCTCGCCACGACGTCGGCCGGATTGTAGTCGCCGAACCACCAGAACCAGTCCGAGCTTTCGCAGACGGCGAGGCGCGCCGCTGCCGCCAGGCGGGCCCCGGCCTCGAGCCGGCCGCTGGCCATGACCCTGTCATAGCTTTGCTTGGCTTCGCACAGCAGGTCCCAGGCGCGGTTCTTGTCCGCGTCGCCGATCCAGGTCGTCAGCGTGCCATAGACCCAGCTGCCGGCGGTCAGCCGCGGCAGTTCGGCGGCCGCCTCTCCCATGCCGGTAACATAATCGGAGAAGGTGGTCGTGCGGATCTGCGGATGTTCGTCGAGCAGGCCGTAGAGGTCTTCGAAGAAATAGTAGCCGTTGTAGGGGAAGAACTCCCAGGCATTCTCGCCGTCGAGGATGACACACACTAGCGGGCGTTCGCCGGCCGGCGCGGCGCGGCGGATCGCCTCGATTTCGCCGACGAAGTGCTGCGCGGCGTCCTTGCCGTGCCACTGGGCGTACTCGAAGCCGATCTTGTCCGACAGCCGGTCGTCGCGGAAGAACAGCAGTGTCTCGGGCGCCGCGGCGAGACGCCACGGGTGGTAGAGATCGCGTTCCCGCGCATAAGGCCGCGCCGCGGTGCCGACGCTGTTTCTCAGCACCCCTTCGCCGCTCGCCGCCCAGCGGCTGCCGTGGGCCGAGAGGCGCTGCAGGAGGGGTGTCGACACGGCGCCCTCGGCCGGCCAGAAGCCCCTGGGCGGGGCGCCGAAGCGCCGTTCGTGGCTCGCCGCGGCGGCGGCGATATGGGCGTCGACGCGATCGCGGCCGCCGGGATAGCCGGGCGCGTCGGGTAGCGGCAGGGCGACGACCGCCTCGCGGGCGCAGCGCAGGTCGAGCAGCAGCGGCGCCAGGGGGTGGGCCTGCGGGGTGGCCGATAGTTCGACTTGGCCGCGCTCGGCAAGGGCCCGGTAGCGCGGGATCAGCCCGGCCAGGGTGCGGCCGATCAGGTCGAGCAGGCGGCGGCGGTGCGCCGCCGTGTAAGCCTCGCCACGGCTCATCAGTTCGGCCACCAGCGGTTCCTGGCGGCGCAGCGTTTCGCCGCTCCAGGCCAGGTGATACCAGGTGGCGAGGTCGATGAAGTAACTGCCCGACAGGTAACCGAGCGCCGTGTCGCCGTGGCTGGCGACCAGCCGGTAGAGGTCGTGGAGGCGCTTATACGGTGGGAAGGGATCGACCATCCGCAGATGGTTGGTGCGGAAGCAGCTTTGCAGCACCAGCTGGCGCTCGGCAGCGCTTAAGGCTTCCGCATCGGGACAGGCGAGAACGCGCAGCAGCGGGTCGCGCAGCGCGCCAGTGGTCAACTGATCGACGTAGTCCTCGATCTGGTCGAGCAGCACCGGGACGAAATTGACCACGGCGCGAATCTTCGGATGGCGCTCGAGATGGCCGGCCATGTCGCTGTAGTCCTTCAGCGCATGGAGGTAAACCCAGGGCAGGGCGAAGTCGCGGCTTTCGGGCAGACGGTAGTCCGGCTGGTGCATGTGCCACAGGAAGACCAGATCCAGGCCGTTTTCCGCGGCGACACTCATCGTCAGCGCACCCTGTGGACCGGCAGGCCCAGCATCTCGGGCGTGACCAGCACGATACCCGCGTCGCTGACATGGAAGCGATGGCGGTCGGCTTCGGGGTCGACGCCGATCTCGGTTCCGTCCGGAATGTGGCAGAGCTTGTCGATGACGGCGCGGCGGATGGTGACACCGCGGCCGATGGTCACTGACGGCAGGACGACTGAATCGTCGACCCGCGAGCCGCCGTCGACGCGGACGCTGGAAAACAGCAGTGAACGATGGACTTCGGCGCCGCTGATGATGCAGCCGCCCGAGACCAGGGAGTCGATGGCCATGCCGCGGCGGCCATCGTCGTCGAAGACGAACTTGGCCGGCGGCAGCTGTTCCTGGTGGGTCCAGATCGGCCAGTCGGTATCGTAGAGGTCGAGGTCCGGGACTACCTTGGTCAGGTCGATGTTTGCCGACCAGTAGGCGTCGATGGTCCCGACGTCCCGCCAGTAGGGGCGCTTCTGCTTGCCGACGGCACTCTCGGCGAAGCGGTGGGCGACGACGCGGTAGCGTTGGATCAGTCGCGGGATCACGTCCTTGCCGAAGTCATGGCTCGATTTCGGATCGTCGGCATCGCGGATCAACTGCTCGTAGAGGAACTTAGCATTGAAGATGTAGATGCCCATGCTGGCCAGCGAGACATCGGGCCGGCCGGCGAGGCCCGGCGGATCGGCCGGCTTCTCCTCGAAACTGAGGACGCGGTCGGCGTCATCGATGGCGATGACGCCGAAGCTGCCGGCTTCCGAGCGCGGCACCTCGATGCAGGCCACGGTCAGGTCGGCGCCGCGTTTGACGTGGGAGGCCAGCATCCGCCCGTAGTCCATCTTGTAAATGTGGTCGCCCGAGAGGATCAGCAGGTATGCGGCGCCGTTGCGCCGCAGCGTGTCGAGATTCTGGAACACCGCATCGGCAGTGCCGCGGTACCAGCTCTCGGCGATCTGCTGTCCGGCGGGCAGCAGTTCGATGAATTCGTGAAAGCGGCCGTCGAGAAAGCTCCAGCCGCGCTGGACGTGGCGGATCAGACTGTGGGCCTTGTATTGCGTGGCAATGCCGATGCGCCGCACGCCGGAGTTGACGCAGTTGGACAGGGTGAAATCGATGATGCGAAACTTGCCGGCGAAGGGCACGGCCGGCTTGGCGCGCCAGTCGGTCAGGCTGTGCAGGCGGCTGCCGCGGCCGCCGGCGAGGATCACCGCATAGGTGTTCTTCGTCAGTTGGCTGATGAAACGCGGATCGAGCGCGGCGGCGGCAGTCTCAGGGGAAGGCGGGAAAGTTTCCATGCGGTCTCCGATCTGTCTTTAGAATGGTAACCCAGCATTGTCCAGCGATAATTTCTCGACAGCCTATGACAATTGTCAAATCCATCTCCGTTGCCGCCGTCCCGGGCTCTCCGGCTACGCTGGCCTCGCTGGCCTCCGGACGCGAGCATAATCCTTTTGCCCTGCTCGGGCCGAGGCCGGCCGGCAGCGGCTGGATCGTCCGGGCCTACGCGCCGGGTGCGCAGGCCGGCTGGCTGTGTGGCGCGGACGGCGCCGAAGAGCCGATGCGGGCCCTGGACACGACCGGCGGCTTCGAATGGCAAGGCGCGCGACGGCCGGCGCCGGGCTACCGGTTTCGCTTCGCGGCGGCCGGCCGCAGCTGGGAACGCCGCGATGCCTATGCCTTCCCGCCGCAGCCCTCGGCCGACGACCTGTTTCTCTTTTCCGCCGGACGGCTGATCCAGGGCTACCGCTTCTTCGGCGCCCACCCGGAGACCATCGAGGGCATCGCCGGGGTGCGCTTCCGCGTCTGGGCGCCCGACGCCGAGCGGGTCTCGGTGGTTGGCGACTTCAACGGCTGGGACGGCCGTCTGCATCCGATGGCGAACCTAGGAGTGAGCGGCGCCTGGGAACTGTTCGTGCCCGATGTCGGCCCGGGGGCGGTCTACAAGTTCGAGATCCGCAACCGGGGCAGCGGCGCCATCCAGCTCAAGACCGATCCGTATGGCATGGCCGGCGAGCTGCGCCCGGGGACGGCGGCGCGGGTCGCGGACGGCAAGGCCTACGCCTGGGGCGACGCCGCGTGGCTGGAGGCACGGGCCGGCTGGGACTGGCAGCACGCGCCGATCAGCATCTACGAAGTCCATGTTGGGTCGTGGCGGCGCCACCCCGACGGCCGCTTCTACAGCTATCGCGAACTGGCCGATCATCTCGTGCCCTATGTCGCGGCTCTCGGCTACACCCACATCGAGTTCATGCCGCTGACCGAACATCCCCTCGACGAATCCTGGGGCTACCAGACCACCGGCTATTTCGCGCCGACGGCGCGCTTCGGTTCGCCTGACGATCTGCGCTACCTCGTCGACGCCTGCCATCGCGCCGGCGTCGGGGCGATCCTCGACTGGGTGCCGGGGCACTTTCCGCAGGATGCCTTCGCCTTGGCGCGCTTCGACGGCAGCGCTCTCTACGAGCACGAGGACCCGCGCCTGGGCAAGCATCCGGACTGGGGCACCCACGTCTTCAACTACGGGCGCAACGAGGTCCGCAGCTTCCTCCTCTCGAGTGCCCATTACTGGCTCGCCGAGTTCCACTTCGACGGCCTGCGCGTCGACGCCGTCGCCTCGATGCTCTATCTCGACTACTCGCGCAAGGCCGGCGAATGGCTGCCGAACCGCTACGGCGGCCGAGAGAACCTCGCGGCGATCGACTTCCTGCGCGAGCTGAACGTCATGGTCCACGCCGATTTCCCCGGCGCCCTGACGATCGCCGAGGAGTCCACCGCCTGGCCGATGGTGTCGCGGCCCACCTACGTCGGCGGCCTCGGTTTTTCAATCAAGTGGAACATGGGCTGGATGAACGACACGCTGGCCTATCTGGCGCAGGACCCCGTGTATCGCCGCTACCACCACGACCGGCTGACCTTTGGCCAGCTTTACGCCTACAGCGAGAACTTCCTGCTGCCGCTGTCTCATGACGAGGTCGTGCATGGCAAGGGATCGCTGCCGGGAAAGATGCCCGGCGACTCCTGGCAGCGGCTGGCCAACGTGCGCCTGCTGATCGCCGCGCAGATGACGACGCCGGGCAAGAAGCTCCACTTCATGGGCAACGAATTCGCCCAGCGGCGCGAATGGCAAAGCGGCGGCGAACTGGACTGGGGGTTGCTCGCCGAGCCGGCCCATGCCGGCACGCAGCGCATGGTTGCCGATCTTAACCGCCTCTACCGCGAACAGGCGGCTCTGTTCGAGCTCGATTTCTCCGGCGAGGGCTTCGCCTGGATCGACTGCCACGACACCGAGCAGTCGGTGGTGAGCTTCCTGCGCCGGGCCCGCGACGGCAGCTTCCTGATCGTCGCCCTCAATTTCACGCCGCTGCCGCGCCGCGACTACCGGCTCAGCGCGCCGGCCGCCGGCGCCTATCGCGAATTGTTCAACAGCGATTCGCGCCACTACGGCGGCAGCGACATCGGCAACGGCGCCGGCCTCGTCGCCACGGCCCAGGCGCGCCTGGGCTTCGCCGCCAGCCTCACCCTGACCCTGCCGCCGCTCGCCGGCGTGATCCTGGCGCCCGCCTGACGCCGCGCCGCCTGCGTCGGGTGAAATCCCAGCCCGACCGCAGCGGCCTCCTGCACCGTTTTCGGATATTCGTATTTCGTGGCTGATCGTCCGATGGGCGGTGCGTCTATGAACGCGACTCGCTGATCCAGCCAAATTGACTGTCCCCGTTTGGCAACTATGCGCAGAAGCTCACGCACCTCTCTAGTTGCACCCGCCCTGTGCGCCTGGATTCCCGCCGCACCAGATTAGAGCGTTCCTGGCGCACGAGGCGTTTCGGTTTCGCAAAATTCTGACACTCCATCAGTGCGTTACGAGCCTCGGTTAGCCTGGCCTGGCATTTGCTCGCGTTGCCTCATCTTGTCTGAGTTTTTCGACCGCCATGCGAACAGCTTCGTCGACCGCCGGCTTAGTCATAATCCTGCTGGCTTCGGTCGCGGCATTAGTGACTGGATCGGCACCCGCTGCCGCCATGAGCATCCAAGTAGAGGACGGTGACTGGGGCAATGTCCGGCGCGGCGACATCGAGACGGTACTGACGTTAGTGGCGGACACGCTCCTGCCGGATTTTCCTCGGCACTCGGCCGAGCGCGTTTCGGTCGCCTTCAGCTCCGAGGGACCGAGCGTCCTGCTGGGAAGATCCGGCAACGGGGCACACCGTATTCTGCTGAAGGTTCGCGACGCCCGCTGGGACCAGTTCACCTACCAGTTTGCTCACGAGTTGTGCCATGTCTTTACCAACTACGAACATCGTGAAGTACAGCCGAATACCGTGGTCCGGGATCATCAGTGGTTTGAGGAATCGCTCTGCGAGGCCGTGTCCTTGGTCGCGCTAAGCCGGATGGCAACGTCTTGGGAACGTTACCCGCCGCATCCCTATTGGAAAAGCTACGCCCCCGCATTTCGCGACTACTCGCAACTGCTGCAGAGCGAACAACACCGGCAGTTGCCGCCCAACGAAACCACTGCCGGATGGTATCGGGCCAATCGCGAAACGCTGGAACGTGATCCCTACCTTAGGGGAAAGAACGAACTTCTCGCGACCCAGCTTCTTCCGTTGCTCGAAGCCATGCCGGGCGGCCTCGCGTCGATCGGCTATCTGAATTCCGAAGCAACGACGCCATCCGGCCAAAGTTTTGCAGCGTACCTGGAGTCCTGGTACAGCTGCTGCCCGGAACCGGACCGGCGCTTTGTCGGTCAAGTCATCGCGCTACTTGACGGACGCACGTTCAGCCCGGACACGTAGCCCACACTGTCCGACTCGCCAGCGCCGGTCCCTGGCTTTGAGGCGGCAACGGCCGGCGCGCGGACCTGAAACGCAGCCCGGAAGACCGGGCTGCGTTCCTACAGGCACTCCAGTCGTCAACGCCGAGGGCGACTCGATCGACCGGCCAACTCAGGGATGATCGGTCGGCGAGGGTCTTCCGGAGCGTGCCGGTTTCTGTTCCGACGACGGCCCGACTTTGCCCGGCATACCCGTGGCGCCGGCAAGCCCTGTCTGCGCTTGTTGCGCCTCTGCCAATTGCGCCGCGCGCTTGGCTTCGACGGCGCGCTGGGTCAGACGGATTTGCGTTTCATCGCGCCCGGCCAAAGCGGGCGTGGCGGATACCAGCACGGCGCCGGTCATCGCGATCAATAATGCAAGCGTTTTCATGATAATTCTCCCATCTTGTGTGATATGGACATAACCCTGCCGCGGCGTGGGGTCGCGTGCATGGCCGCTCGGGGCGGGGCGAATGCTCGCCGCGCCCGTTACCACGCAAGGCTATGCCTGGAAACTACAGAAGAGGATTTGCAGTGGGGGACCACACGAGCGACGAGCGGCAAGCAGAATTCTCGTCCGCCCACTCGTTTGCTGCGGCGGCGCCAATCCGCGTGCCCAGAAACCTGGGGACGGGATTGCCAGCAGGTCAGAAGCAGGGTCCGCGGAGGTCAGCTGATCGGTGCCCTTCTGGCAATGAATCAGACACGCCGCACCATCCATTGGCATGCCGTCGCATTCGACCATCGCTGTGGAAGAGGACGCCACGAAAGCCGGGATTACGCACGCCTGCGCTGCAGCGACGAACTGCATGATCACCATGAGTCCGACCGCCATGAAACTTAGCCGCCAGCGCCGGTAGATCGAATGCTTCATCGCTGTGTCCGATCCGAATTTGGTCACCATCTAAAACCATTATAGACGGCCCACGCGCCACAATCCGCCGGAGACTACCGGCCAGGCGACACTGGGACAGGCCTTGCTTCGGGCCTGTCCGCACCGGGCGGGATTACTTGTGGAATTCCTGGTGATTGTGCAGGGGCTTCTTCACCGGTTCTCCGTTATCGGCAGGCTCCGACGGAGTAACGCCGGTCTTTTCCGCCGTGTGGCTGTGCTTCTTCGCCTTCTTCTTCGGCGCCGGTTTGTCAGCTTTGACGTCGGCCTTCTCCGCCTTGGTTTCGGCGGGTTTGTCGTCCGCGCCATACACGGTGGTAACGGTCATGGCGGATACCGCAAAAGTGGCAAGGATGGCGGCAAGCAGTTTGGACTTCAGTGTCATGATCAACTCCTGAGCGAAAAGTTATTGGGTGAGCCTAAAAACACGTTCAAGAAAGTGGCGTTCCTGGCACAGCGGCCTGTTGCGTCATCTTCACGGTCAATTCTGAACCGCAGCCGCTGACGGCGACCTGACGCCAAAATTACATCGATGTTATCTGCGGGCCGCGGGTGCCCTCTCAGACGCGGGCGCCCCTCAAGCGCAAGGCATTGCTGATCACCGACACGGAGCTGAAGCTCATGGCCAGCGCTGCGATCAGGGGCGACAGCAGCAGACCGGTAATGGGATAAAGCAGTCCCGCCGCGAGCGGCACCCCGAGGGCGTTGTAGAGGAAGGCGAAGGCGAGGTTCTGCCTCATGTTGCCCACCGTCGCTACGGACAAGGCGCGGGCACGCAGGATACCGCGCAAGTCCCCCTTGACCAGGGTCACCTGCGCGCTGTTCATGGCGACGTCGGTGCCGGTACCCATGGCGATGCCGACGTCCGCCTTGGCCAGGGCCGGCGCGTCGTTGATGCCGTCGCCGGCCATCGCCACCTTGTGCCCCTCGGCTTGCAGCCGGCCGACCAGATCGACCTTGTCGCGTGGCTTCACTTCTCCGAACACTTCGTCGATCCCGAGTCGGGCAGCCACGGCGCGGGCCGTCGTAATGCCGTCGCCGGTGGCCATGACGACACGGATTCCGGCCGCCTTGAGCCCCGCCAGGGCCTCCGCTGTGGTTGCCTTGATCGGATCGGCGACGGCAACGATTCCGGCGACCTGCCCGTCCACGGCCAGATACATGACACTGGCGCCCTCGATCCGCAGGGCCTCCGCCGCGGCGGCCAGGGTACGCCAGTCCACTCGCTCGTCATCCATCAGCACGGAATTGCCGAGCACCACCGATAATCCGCTTACCCGACCGCGCACCCCGATGCCGGAGCTCGATTCAAAAGCCTCGGGCTTATCCAGCGCCAGCCGTCGACGTTTCGCCTCGACGACGATGGCGTGGGCCAGCGGATGTTCGCTGCCCTGATCGATGCCGGCGGCGATGCGCAAGACCGCATCCTCGGTCCAGCCGGCGGCGGCGACCACACTATGAAATGCCGGTTTGCCTTCTGTGAGCGTGCCGGTCTTATCGACGATGAGCGTATCGATGGTGCGCAACCTCTCGATGACGGCGGCATCGCGGAACAGCACCCCCGCCGTCGCCGCCTTGCCGGTGGCCACCATGATGGACATCGGCGTCGCGAGTCCGAGGGCGCAGGGACAGGCGATGATCAGCACCGAGACGGCGTTGATCAGGCCATACACCCAGCTCGGTTGGGGACCGAAGAAGCCCCAGCCGAAGAAGCTCAGCAGGGCGATGCTCATGACGACCACGACGAAGTAACCCGCCACCACGTCGGCCAGTCGCTGCAGCGGTGCTCGCGAACGCTGGGCCTGGGCCACCATCTGCACGATCTGGGACAGAACGGTCGCGGCGCCCACCTTCTCCGCCTGTATGACGAGGCTGCCGCTGGTGTTGAGGGTGGCGCCGATCAGCTTGTCGCCGGGCTGCTTGGAAACGGGAATCGCCTCCCCGGTAAGCATCGATTCATCCACCGCACTGTCGCCCTCGAGCACCACGCCATCCACGGGCACCTTCTCCCCCGGCCGCACCCGCAGCCGGTCACCGAGGTGGACGTCGGTCAGCGGGACATCCTCCTCGGTGCCATCGGAGCGGATGCGCCGCGCTGTCTTGGGTGCAAGGCCGAGCAGCGACTTGATCGCCGCCGAGGTCTGGGAACGGGCCCGCAACTCGAAGATTTGCCCGAGCAGCGTCAGGGAAACGATCACCGCCGCGGCCTCGAAATAGACGCCAACGCGGCCATGATCGACGAAAGATGCCGGGAACAAGCCCGGTGCGACTGTCGCCACCAGGCTATAGAGGAAGGCCGCGGACGTGCCGGAACCGATCAGGGTCCACATGTTGGGATTGCGCGTCGCCACGGAGCGCACGCCCCGAACAAGAAACGCCCAGCCCGCCCAGAGGACTACCGGCGACGACAGAAACAATTCGACCCAGCTTTGCGTTTGCGGCGCCAGCAGTTCGAAGCGATGCCCGGCCATGGCCAGGACCGTCACTATTAGCGTCAATGGCAGGGTCCACCAGAAACGTTGGCGGAAGTCGGTGAGTTCGGGATTCTCGTCATCCTCCAATGCCGGCAGCATCCGCTCGAGGCTCATGCCGCATTTAGGGCAGTTGCCCGGCGTCGACTGGCGAATTTCCAGATGCATCGGGCAGGTGTAGATCGTACCGACTGGGGCCGGGGGCGACTCGGCGGCCGGGCTCAGGTAGCGCTCGGGTTCCTGCTCGAACTTGAGCTTGCACCGGGTGCAGCAGAAGCGATAACGCTGTCCGCGTTAGTCCGTAACGATGTCTTTGCCGGCGGCTACCGTCATGCCGCAGACGGGACCCTTGTCCATTTCGGAATCGTCGCTGCGCGCTCATGGGTGTGGCCGTGCTGGCGGGAAGCTTCAGCGTTCATGGCGTTTGCCCTGAATCGATTATCCGATCCGAGCAGCAATAGAAAGGGCAAGGCGCCCAGCCGGTGCGCCCGGTGTTCGGTCCAAAGACAGACCGCGGCGACGGCAGGAAAGACGATCCAGGCGATCTTGGTCCGTCTCGCCATCGGGTAGTGCTAAGGATGGTTGTCCATTTGTGCATCTCCCCGGCTGTCGGCCAGCGCATGCCGATCCGCAACGGGGATGGGCATCGTTTGTGGTGACTTGGCGCCTGACTTTACGAGTCCGATGGGCAGCGTCGATGCGGACGGTTATGCAATTGGCATACTAGCAGACGCGGGCCGGGAACGAGGTCGGCATCGTCGCAACTTCGCCGGCGGCATGGCCTCTCGGTGCTGCATCGTCATTTCATCATCGACTGCATCGAGTCCATGCGCTTTTCCATCGCCTGCCGGCATGTGTTCGTGCATGTCGCCCGACATCATCGGACAGCCCATCGTGCCGGACTTGGCGCGGTGTTTGCGACGCGAGCCGTCCTTAGACTTCTGTGCCGGTGGTGCGTGGCGCCGGCGCGATGGCGGCGAGGAAGGCGATAAGCCGCTTGTTCATGATGAGTCTCCGGTGAGCGTTCGCTGCCACTGGCGGCGGTTCGCGCTCAATGGTCGCCGGGCTCGGCGCCGTGATCGTGGTGGTGGTCAGCATGGTGGTGATCGCTGTCGGTATGCGGCTGAGGTAAGGCCAGAACCCCGAGGCCATGGCGATAGACGAGTTCGCCACCCAGCCATGCGGTGGCGCCCACCGCCGCGAAGGCGATCCACAGCAACGCGACGAAGAGCCAGGATGCGCTGCCGCTGCGGCGCGTCCGCAGCCCATCCCAGAGCGCCAGGGAGGTAATTGCCGCCACGGTCGGCAAGGCCCAGCCGCGATGCAGCAGCATCGCCGCGTGGCCGGCCTCGTCGTGGCTGACGCTGTTGAAGGCGAACCAGCCGGCGCCGGCGGCCGCCAGCGCGGCGACGGCGGCGAGCCAGAGGGTCCAGTGGCCGACCGTCTGCCATTGCCGCGCCAGGGGCTTTCCATCCAGCAGCTTAGCGCCCAGCGTGAACAGCGCCGAGACCGCGATAAGGGCGATCGGGAAATGCACCAGCAGTGGGTGCCAGTTGGGAATGATGGTCGGCATATAGGGTGATCGCTGCACAGGTTCGCATGGACCCCCGCCCGGGCCTGCCGGGCGGGGCGCTGCTCACTGCTGCTTGTGTTCCTTCATGTGGTCATGCAAGGGTTTCTTGGGCTCCGCTGTCGCATCGGGCTGTTCGGCGGGAGCAGCCAGGCCCTTTTCCTGCACATGGCTGTGGCGCTTGGCCTTCTTCTTCGGCTTTTCGGCCTTGACGGCCTTCTCCGTCGGGGTTGCGCCATCCTGGGCCGGCGCGTCGGCGGCGACGGCGGCGAAGGAAGTGGTCAGGGCGGCGATCAGCGCCGCGAGGAAGAGTTGGGTTTTCATGGTGAATCTCCTGAATGTTGAGAATGTGTTACGTGCTTGGCTCGCCGGTCGTCCACCGACGCGGCGTGCTGCGCTTTGCCGGCGGTCGATCTGCGAATCCTGAAAGCGATTACACGATAGTCCTGTCGTCCCGTCCGCAGGCTGACCGCAACATTACATTCGTGTCAACTCGGCGATGGGCATCGCGATCGGGCCTGGCGCCGGGCGAGGAAGCCGGTCCGGACGGACATGAGCCCGACCCGCATGGGCTCCACGCTGCTCGCTCAGTGGCGCGCGAACACGCTGGCACCGCCACCGGGCTGCACCAGTAAAGTGTCGTAAGCGACCGGATGCGGGTATTCCATGCCCGGTGAACCCGGCGGCATCGACGGCACGGCGAGGCCCACGGCACGCGGCTTTTCGGCCAGCAGGCGCTTGATGTCGGCGGCCGGGACGTGACCTTCGATGACGTAGCCGCCGACTTTCGCCGTATGGCAAGAGGCATATTTCTCCGGCATACCGAGGCGCTGGCGTTCGCCCGGGACGTCGCCGATGTCGTGGGTGTTCACTTCGAAGCCGCTCTTGCGCAGATGCTCGGCCCAGCCCTCGCAGCAGCCGCAGGAGGCGCTCTTGTAGACGTCGATGACGGGACGTGCGGCCTGCGCGGCGACATTCAGCGACAGCGTGAGTCCGACGAACACGGAAAACGCGGTGTGCACAATCGGTTTCATGATTTTCTCTCCAATGATCTTCGTGGTCTGCCAGTGTGTCGAGCACAGCCCTACCGTAGCCTGACGCCCGGATTACATCTGTGTAATCTTAGTCGCTGCCGGCAATTGCGCATGCACAATGGGGGCACGTACGTCGGGCAGCGGAGGCAGCAATGAAGATCCTGATCATCGAAGACGAAGGCAAGACCGGCGAGTATCTGCGCCAGGGCCTCGGCGAGGCCGGTTTTGTCGCCGATCTGGCGCGCGATGGCGTGGATGGGATGCACCTCGCCCTCAGCGAGACCTACGACCTGATCGTGCTCGACGTGATGCTGCCGAAGTTGAACGGCTGGCAGGTTCTCGAGGGCATCCGCCGCGCCGGCAAGGACGTACCGGTGCTGTTCCTGACCGCCCGCGACCAGGTCGAGGACCGGGTCCGGGGCCTCGAACTGGGCGCCGACGACTACCTGGTCAAACCGTTCGCCTTCGCCGAGCTGCTCGCCCGGGCGCGGACCCTGCTGCGCCGCGGCACGGTGAAGGAGCCGGAACTGCTGCGGGTCGCCGATCTGGAACTCGATCTGCTGCGCCGGCGCGTCCTACGCGGCGGCCACCGGATCGACCTTACCGCCAAGGAATTCGGCCTGCTCGAACTGCTGATGCGCCGCCAGGGCGAGGTGCTGCCGCGATCGCTGATCGCCTCGCAGGTGTGGGACCTGAATTTCGACAGCGATACCAACGTCATCGAGGTGGCGGTACGCCGCCTGCGCGCCAAGGTGGACGACGCCTTCGAGCCTAAACTGATCCGCACCGTGCGCGGCATGGGCTACGTGCTCGAAGCGCCCGAGTCGGCATGAGCCGTCGCCCGTCGCTGACCCTGCGCCTGGCGCTGTTCTTCGCCGCCCTGTCGACGGCGGTGCTGCTGGCCGTTGCCGTTGTCATCGGCTACCTGGTCGAGGCCCATTTCGAGAAGCTCGACCTGGCCGAGCTAAGCGGCAACGTGACATTGATCCGGCATGCGCTGGCCAAGGTTCGGACGGATGCCGATCTGGCCGAACTGCCGGCCCATCTCGACGACGCCCTGGTTGGCCACGACGGCCTGGCGGTGGCGATTGTCGCGGCCGACGGCAAAGCGCTCTACGCGACGGGCGACGGGGTCATCTCGCCACAGACGATGCGGGCGCTAAGCGCCAAACCTTTGCGACTCGTCGCCTGGGAGGATGGCGATCGCGCCTGGCGCGGCATCGCCGCAGCCGGGCCGGCCGCCGTGGCCGGCGGGCCCTTCACGGTGGCGGTTGCGCTCGACATGGCGCAGCACATGGACTTCATGATGGCGTTCCGGCGCATGCTGTGGACGGCGATCGCCTTGGCCATTGTCCTGACCAGCCTGCTCGGCTGGCTGGCGGCGCGTCGCGGCCTGGCACCGCTGCGCGCCATCGCCGGCGTCGCCCGCGGCATTTCCGCCGAGCGCCTGAGCGCGCGCCTGCCGCCGGAGCGCGTGCCGGCCGAACTGCAGGATCTCGCCGCCTCCTTCAACGACATGTTGGCGCGGCTCGAGGGTTCATTCCGGCGGCTGTCGGAGTTTTCCTCGGATATCGCCCACGAACTGCGGACGCCGGTCAGCAACCTGCTGATGCAGACCCAGGTGGCCGTCTCCAAGGCAAGGTCCGCCGACGAGTACCGCGAAGTGCTCTACTCGAACCTGGAGGAATACGAGCGGCTGGCACGGATGATCGCCGATATGCTGTTCATCGCCAAGACCGATAACGGCCTGCTGGTGCCGCGCCGCGAAGTCTTCGCGCTGGGCCCCGAAATCGACCAGTTGATCGATTTCTACCAGGCGCTGGCGGATGACCAGGGCGTGCGGATCGGCAGAGCCGGCGACGGAAGCATCGCCGGCGATTCCCTGATGATTCGTCGCGCGATAAGCAATCTGATTTCCAATGCGATCCGCCATACGCCGCGCGGCGGTAGCGTCTCGATCGCATTGGCACCGCTGGCGCCGATGCGAATACAGATTCGCGTCGAGAACACCGGCGAGACGATTCCGGCGCCGCACCTCGCGCGGTTATTCGAACGGTTCTTCCGCATCGATTCCTCGCGCCAGCACGGCAGCGAAGGCGCCGGTCTCGGGCTGGCCATAGTCAAGGCTATCGTCGAGGCCCACGGCGGGGAAATTGCCGCCACGTCGGACAACGGCGTCACGGCCTTCGTAATGACCTTGCCGACAGATGCGTCGTCCTAAACACCGATGTCTTGCGACCGCTATCAAGCACGGCGCGATGAATGCCAGTTTCATCGGGTCGCCGCCGCTCGACAGCTTACCCGGTCAGGGTGGCGCTCGCCGGGCCGAACCGCGGGGCGACGGCGCCAAGGGACATCGTTTCGATGCAAGGATGTCGCCGGCATTAGTAGCTGGGATAGGCCAGCGTGCGCGCATTGACGACGCGGACGAATCCCGGCAGGCCGCCCTTGTAGGAGCAGTCGGGACGCCCGTCGGCGTCGGCGGTGGCGAGGAAGAACAGCGGACGGCTCTCGATGAAGGTCCGGTCGTCGTCGCTGAAGGCATCTCGCGCCAGCACGTCGACCAGGCGGTCGGCGAGTTTGCGTGTGCCAAAGCGGTCCTGCAGGCGTCGCGAACCGTCGTGATACATCGGCGTGTCGTCCATGCGAAGCTCCGTTCGGATTTACGGGGCGTGTAAGCGGCGGCGGCAGGCTATGAACTAGGCATGGCGCCGGCCGCTGCGGCCGTCAAACCCGCCGCACAATCTCGAGGGCGCCGCGCAGTGGCAGGTCGTCGCAGAGCACGGCGGATACCGGCATAGCTGCGGCGAGGCCGGTGTGCTCGGCCTTGGCGTTGAAGGCGGCGAGGAAGCCACCCGAGCCGAGTCGCGGCAGGACTTTCGGCACGATGCCGCCGGCAAGATGGACGCCGCCGCGGGCGATGAATGCCATTGCCATATCGCCGGCGAAGGCGCCGAACACGGCGAGAAACAGGTCGAGCGCGCGCAGGCAGACGGCGTCGCCGTCGTCGAGGGCGCACCGCGTGATTTCGGCCGGATCGAGCCGCGCGCCGCCGCTGCAGTAGCGGTGGCACTCGGCCAGGCCGGGGCCGGAGACGATGCGCTCGGCGCTGACGCGCTCGCCGTGCGGCGCGAGGAAACGCAGCAGTTCGCGCTGCTCTTCATCGGCCGGAGCGAAGCCGACATGGCCGCCTTCGCTGGCGACGACGCGGCCGCCCGGCAGCCAGGCGGCGACGCCGAGCCCGGTGCCGGGCCCGAGGACCAGGCGCGGCGCGGCCGCATCGAAGTCGCCGGCCTGCAACGGGCGAAGGTCCTTCACCTCGAGGGTCGGCAAGCCAGCGGCGGTGGCGACGAAATCGTTGACGAGCAGCACCTCGCCCAGCGGCAGCGCCGCGGCGAGCGCCTCCGCATCGGCTTCCCAGGGCCGGTTGGTGAGGCGGGCGCGGCTACCGGCGACCGGGCCGGCGACGGCGAGGCAACTGTTCCGCGCCGCGCCCTCGTGCCCCGCGCTGCCGGCGTCGGCGAGGAAGGCGGCGAGCAGGGCCGGCAGCGAAGCATAGCCGTCGTTGAAGTAATGCCTTTGATAGACGATGCGACCGCCTTCGGCGAGGGCGATCAGGCTCTTGGTGCCGCCGATGTCGGCTGCGAGGTGCATCAACAGGTCCCTTTCACGGTCCGGACCGCCCGGTTTGGTTCGCCTTCCGCGCGCCCGGCAAAGCGACTATAATCCGCGCGCCGATGGCCGGCCCGCGCCGAAAGTCCGTCGCCGGGCGGGGAGCGCCGCAAGCTAACTCCTGCCGGTTCGTTTTGCATGTCGGCGCCATACTCTCCACAACGTCATTCAGGGCCGGCCGCATGTTCGATATCGTCCGCAACAACCCCAGATATGTCCAGCTTTTCCTGCTGCTGATCACGCTGCCCTTTGCCTTCTGGGGAGTCGAATCCTATGTCCGCAACATCGGCACCGGTGCCGATGTTGCCAAGGTCGGCGACAGCAAGATCACGCCGCAGGAGTTGCAGCAGGCCGTCATGGCGCAGCAGGAGCGGATGCGCTCGGCCCTCGGGCGCCAGTTCAACGCCGCCATGTTCGAAACGCCGGAGGCGCGCCGCGCCGTGCTCGACGGGCTGATCAACCAGCGGGTGATGGCCCTCTACGCGGCCAAGACGCGCATCGGCGTCTCCGACATCCAGCTCCAGCAGTTCATCGCCGCGATCCCGGCCCTGCAGGTGGACGGCAAGTTTTCGCCGGAGCGCTACGAGACGCTGGTGGCCGGCCAGGGCATGAGCAGGGAGGGCTTCGAGGCGCGCGTACGCCAGGACCTGGCGTTGCAGATGACCGCCGGAGCCGTCGCCAGTACCGCCATCGTGCCGCGGGTGTCGAGCAACCGCTGGTTGGCTGCGCAGCTCGAAGAGCGCGAAATCAGCGACGTGACCCTCAAGCCGGAGCAATACGCCGATCAGGCCAAGATCGGCGACGATGCGGTCAAGTCGTACTACGAGGCCAATAGCCAGGTCTTTCAAATTTCCGCCCAGCTGCGCGCCGATTTCCTGGTGCTGAGCCAGGACGCGCTGGCCGCCCAGATCGCCGTCTCCGATGACGATGTCAAGAAGGCCTACGCCGAGCGCAGCGACCGCTACAAGCAGGGCGAGGAGCGTCGCGCCAGCCACATCCTGATCCACGCCGACAAGGGGGCGCCTGCCGCCGAGGTCGACGCGGCACGGAAGAAGGCCGAGGACATCCTCGCCCGGGTGCGCAAGACGCCGGCCGATTTCGCCAAGCTGGCCAAGGAGAATTCCCAGGATCCGGGCTCGGCGGAGAAGGGCGGCGATCTCGGCTGGTTCGGCCACGGCACCATGGTCAAGCCCTTCGAGGACGCGGCCTTCTCGCTCAAGGAAAACGAAATTTCCGACGTCGTCCGTACCGATTTCGGCTTCCATGTCATCCGGGTGATCGGCATCAAGGCCGAGCATGCCAAACCGCTAACCGAGGTGCGCGATGAAATCGTCGCCGATCTCAAGCGCCTGGCGGCGGCGAAGAAATATGCCGAGATCGCCGAGGGCTTCAGCAACCTGGTCTACGAGCAGGCCGACAGCCTCAAGCCGGCCGCCGACAAGTACGGTCTGACCCTCCAGCAAGGCCCGTGGCTGGGCAAGGGCGTGCCCGCCCAGGGGCCCCTGGGCAATGCCAAGCTCAATGCGGCGCTGTTTTCCGACGACGCCATCAAGAACAAGCGCAACACCGAGGCCGTCGAGGTGGCGCCGAACACGCTGGTGGCCGCCCGTGTCGCCGAGTTCAAGCCAGCCTCGGTGATTCCCCTGGAGGCGGTCAAAGGCGATATCAGGAAGCAACTGATCCGCGAGGAAGCCGCAAAGCTGGCCCACCGCGACGGCGAGGCGCGCCTGGCCCAGCTTGCCAAGGGCGAGGCCGTGACGCTGGCCTGGAGTCCGGCGCGGACGGTCCAGCGCCTCGGTATCCAAGGCATGTCGCCGACGGCGGTGGCGGCCATCTTCAAGGCCGATGCGGCGAAACTGCCGGCCTACGCCGGCGCGGCGATGCCCGACGGCAGCTACGCGATCTATCGCATCGGCAAGGTCGCGCCCTATGCGCCGGGCGACAAGGAGAACCCGCGCGCCGAGCAGCTGCGGCAGCAATACGGCGCTCTCCTTCTCGAGGAGGAGTTCGGCGGCTGGACGGCATCGTTGCGCCGGCGCTATGAGGTCAGCATCAACAAGGCGGCGCTGGAAACCAAGGAACGCTGATCCTGCCTCGGCTGTGCGCCGGCGGCGAAATTCCCCGTTCGGTCACGAAAAAAGCCCGGCAGCGCCGGGCTTTTTTCGTGACTTCGCGCCGCCTGGCTCAGCCCGGCAAGGGCTCGGCGTTGCCCAGCGCCGTGGTGTTGAAGCCGCCATCGACGTACATTATCTCGCCGGTGATGCCGCTGGCGAGGTCGGAGAGCATGAAGGCCGCGGCATTGCCGACCTCCTCGATGGTGACGTTGCGGCGCAGCGGCGCATGGTGCGAGTTGTAGGCCAGCAGCTTGCCGAAGCTGCCTATGCCCGAGGCGGCCAGGGTCTTGATCGGACCGGCGGAAATGGCATTGGCGCGGGTGCCCTCGGGGCCGAGGGTGACGGCGAGATAGCGTACCGAGGCTTCCAGCGCGGCCTTGGCCAGTCCCATGACATTGTAATTGGGCATGGTGCGCACCGCGCCGAGGTAGGAGAGCGTCAGCAGCGCGCCGTTGCGCCCCTTCATCAGCGGCCGCGCCGCCTTTGCCAGGGCCGGGAAGCTGTAGGCGGAGATGTCCAGGGCGACGCGGAAGGCCTCGCGCGAGATGGCGTCGAGGAAGTCGCCCTCGAGGGCCTCGGTCGGGGCGAAGGCGAGCGAATGGACGAGTCCGTCGAGGCCGTCCCAGTGCGCGCCGATCTGGGCGAAGAGGGCCTCGATCTGGGCGTCGTCGGCCACGTCGCAGGGATAGGTAAGCGCCACGCCGAATTCATCGGCAAACCGGGTGATGCGGTCCTTGAAACGTTCGTTCTGGTAGGTAAATGCCAGGTCGGCGCCTTCGCGGTGGCAGGCCTTGGCGATGCCGTAGGCGATCGAACGGTTCGAAAGGAGTCCGCTGATCAGGATGCGTTTGCCGGCGAGAAAGCCCATCGTGGCCCCCTGTGGAGAATCGGGCGGATTATAGCGGATCGGCGCTACCCGCCATCGGCTAAACTTCGGCCATGCGCGCCTCGCCCGCCCTCCTGTTCGTCATCGCGCTGGCCGGCTGCGGCCAGGCCTGGAACGACCCCTATCCGGCCGCCGAGGCCGGCCGCAACATCCTCTACAGCGCCTTCACCGAGCGGCCCAAGCACCTCGACCCGGTGCAGTCCTACAGTTCGAACGAAATCGTCTTCACCGCCCAGGTCTATGAGCCGCCGCTGCAATACCATTACCTGAAGCGGCCCTACGCGCTGATTCCCGCCACGGCCGCGGCGATGCCCGAGGCGCATCAGTTCGACGCGCGCGGCGCGCGTCTGCCCGAGGATGCCGACCCGGCCGCCGTCGCCTACACCGACTATGTGATCAGCATCAAGCCGGGCATACGCTATCAGCCGCACCCGGCCTTCGCCCGGCGGGCCGACGGCGCATACGCCTATCACGATCTGGCCGCCGCCGATCTCGCCGCGGCTCGGACCCTGCGCGACTTCACCCTGCACGGCACGCGGGAGCTGACGGCCGAGGACTACCTCTACGAGATCAAGCGCCTGGCCCATCCGCGACTGCATTCGCCGATTCTCGGGCTGATGGAGGACTACGTCGTCGGCCTCAAGGAGCTGTCCGCGACGCTGCAGCAGTATCAGAAGGGCCTGCCCGCCGAGCGGCGCGACGCATGGATCGATCTGCGCCGCTTCCCGCTCGAGGGCGTCGAGGTGATCGATCGGCTGACCTACCGGGTGCGGATCAAGGGCAAGTACCCGCAGTTCCTCTACTGGCTGACGATGCCCTTCTTCGCCCCGATGCCCTGGGAAGCGGACCGCTTCTTTGGCCAGCCGGGTATGTCCGAGAAAAACCTGACGCTGGACTGGTACCCGATCGGCACCGGGCCTTATATGCTGACGGAAAACGATCCCAATTCGCGAATGGTGCTGGCGCGCAATCCCAACTTTCGCGGCGAAACCTATCCCTGCGACGGCGAGGCGGGCGACGAGGCGAAGGGGTTGCTCGCCGATTGCGGCAAGACGGTCCCCTTCATCGACGAGGCCGTATTTACCCGGGAGAAGGAGCAGATCCCCTACTGGAACAAATTCCTGCAGGGCTACTACGATGCTTCGGGCATCGAATCGGACAATTTCGACCAGGCCGTGCAGATCGGCGCCGGCGGCGAAACGCGGCTCTCGGACGATATGCGGGCCCACGGCATCGAACTGCTGACCTCGGTGTCCACCTCGACCTACTATTCGGGCTTCAATTGGATCGATGCAGTCGTCGGCGGTGCCGACCCGAGGACGGCTGAACGGGCGCGGAAGCTGCGCCAGGCGATCTCGATCGCCATCGACGAGGAGGAATTCATCTCGATCTTCGAGAACGGCCGCGGCATTCCGGCCCAGGGACCGCTGCCGCCGGGCATCTTCGGCTACCGCGAGGGGCGCGAGGGGATCAACGACGTCGTCTATGACTGGGTCGACGGCCGGGCCAGGCGCAAGGACATAGCCGAGGCGAAACGGCTGCTGGCCGAGGCCGGCTACCCCAACGGCCGCGATGCGCAGACCGGCGAGCCGCTGGTCATCAATCTCGATACTACCGCCGGCGGCGTCGGCTCCAAGTCGCGCATCGACTGGCTGACAAAGCAGTTGCAGAAGATCGAACTGCAACTCGTGGTGCGCAACACCGACTACAACCGTTTCCAGGACAAGGTGCTGCGGGGCGCCGCGCAATTCTTCTTCTGGGGCTGGAATGCCGACTATCCCGATCCGGAAAACTTCATGTTCCTGCTCTATGGTCCGCAGGCCAAGGTGCGCAGCCAGGGCGAAAATGCAGCCAATTACGGCAATCCCGAATTCGACCGGCTGTTCGAGGAGATGCGGGCGATGGACAACGGGCCGGCCCGCCAGGCCGTCATCGACCGCATGACGACGGTATTGCGGCACGATGCGCCGTGGGTGTGGGGCTACCATCCTAAGGACTACACGCTGCACCACGCCTGGCTCTACAACCGCAAGCCATCCAAGGTCGGCAACAACACCCTAAAGTACCAGCGCCTCGATCCCGAGCTGCGCGAACGGCGGCGCGGCGAATGGAACCAGCCGGTACTCTGGCCCATCGGGGCGATGGCGCTGTTGCTGGTGGCGCTCGTCTGGCCGGCCTGGCGGGGCTGGCGGCGCCGCGAGCGGGCCCGGGCGACCTGAGGGCGGGTGCCGCGAAGACGGCGACGGGTCAGCCGCGGTTGCGCATAAAGTCGGCGAGTTCGCCGAGGGCCTTGTCCAGGACCGCGCGCAGGGCCGCGTCGGCGACGCAGTCGTGCATCGCCAGGCGCATGCACAGCAGCCACTGGTCGCGTTCCTCGGCCGAGATCGGAAATGGCATGTGGCGGGCACGCAAACGCGGGTGGCCGAATTTCTCGACGTAGAGTTGCGGCCCGCCAAGCCAGCCGGACAGATACATGAACAGCTTTTGTTCGGAGCCGGAGAGATCGGCGGGGTGCAGCTTGCGTATGCCGTAGGCTTCCGGCAGCGTCTCCATCAATTCGTAGAAGCGCCGCACCAGGGCTCGCACGGCGGCTTCGCCGCCGAGGCGTTGATAGGGCGTGGTCGTGGCTTCAGTCATGGACGCCTTTCTGCAGGATGATGCGGGCGATCAGGCCGCCGCCTTGCCGCGGCAGCAGGTCGAGCCGGCCGCCGTGGGCCCGGGCGATGCGATCGACGATGGCCAGCCCGAGCCCGGCGCCGCCCGTATTGCTGCGCGCCGCATCGAGACGGGTGAAGGGCAGCTTCAGCCGCTCGACGTCGCTGGCCGGTATGCCCGGTCCCCTATCGGCGACGTCGATGTGAATCTGCCGGCCATTTTGCCGCAGGCGCAGCTGCAGCGGAGTCTCGGCGCCAGCGTAGCGCAGGGCGTTTTCGACCAGGTTGGACACGGCGCGGCGCAAGGCCTTGGGCCGCGCGTCGGTCGGCGGGAGGGCGGCGATGTCGGAGTCGATGGTGGCGCCGCGGCGCCGGTATTGTTCGGCGAGCTCGCCGAGGAGGGCGCCGAGGTCGGTCCGGGCTGGCGCTTCGCCGCCGTCGGCGCGGGCGAAGTCGAGGAACTGGCCGATGGTCTTATCCATTTCCTCGACGTCGGCATTCATGCCTTCGCGCGTCGCATCGTCGGCGCCGCTCATCTCGATACCCATGCGCAACCGCGCCAGCGGGGTCCGCAGGTCGTGCGATATGCCGGCGAGGATCAGCGACCGGTCGGCATCGAGGCGGGCCAGATCGCGCGCCATCTGATTGAAGTTTCGCGACAGCACGGCGATTTCCGCCGGACCCTGTTCCGGCACCGGCTCGGGCGTGCGGCCGCGGCCGATTTCGATGGCCGCCGCCTCGAGGGCGCGAAGCGGCCGCGTCACATGCAACATGATCAGCCAGGCACCGGCCAGGGCCAGGGCCAGGGCCGCGGCGCCCCAGCCTATCCATTCCCAGGGAATGGCGCGCTCGATGCGCTCGCGGGGCAGGGCGACCCAGTAGTCGTCGTCGTCGATGCGGAAGCTGATGAACACCGCGGCCTCGCCGTTGCGCACCAAGGCCAGCCGCGTCTCCGGCCCGAGCTGGGCCTTGAGGCGATCGGCGATCATGCCCAGCAGCGGCAGGTCGGGCAAGGGCTCGACCTTCTCGTCGTCCTCGGCCGGGTAGATTCGGATGCCCTCGCGTTCCGAGAGCTCCCCGAGGAGTTCGCGGCGCTTGAGCGGTTCGGCGGTGATCAGCGCGGCGCGGGTCAGGTTCACCACGCTGGCCATCAACTGCGCATACTGGCGGGCGCGTGGACCTTGTTCGTAGGCGGTGAACAGTGAGAACCATGCCGCCACGGACAGCGACATCAGCAGCGCCATCATCAGGAAGGTGCGCAGCAGCAGCGTGCGCGGCAGCAGCCTCATCGCCTGGTGCCCAGGCAGCTCAGTCCTGCCGGGCGCCGTCGGGGACGAAGACGTAGCCGAAGCCCCAGACGGTCTGGATGTAGCGCGGCTTGCCGGCGTCGTCCTCGACGAGCTTCCTGAGGCGCGAAATCTGCACGTCGATGGCGCGGTCGAAAACCTCGTACTCACGGCCCCGAGCCAGCTCCATCAGCTTGTCGCGACTCATCGGCTGGCGGGGATGCTCGACGAGAACCTTGAGCACGGCAAATTCGCCGGTCGTCAGCTGTGCCGTTTCTTCGCCGCGGACCAGTTCGCGGGTGGCGAGGTTGAGGCGGACGCCGCCGAACTCGACCACTTCTTCGATCGTTGCCGGCGCCCCGGGCGGCGGCGGCGCGGCGCGGCGGCGCAGGACGGCGTGGATGCGGGCAACCAGTTCGCGGGGATTGAAGGGCTTGGGCAGGTAGTCGTCGGCGCCGAGTTCGAGACCGACGATCCGGTCTACCTCGTCGCCCTTGGCGGTCAGCATGATGATCGGTACATCGTTCTTCGAGCCGCGCAGGCGCCGGCAGATCGACAGGCCGTCCTCGCCGGGCATCATCAGGTCGAGCACCAGCAGGTCGTAGAGTTCGCGCGACATGGCCTTGTCGAGTGCGGCGGCCCCGTCGACGGCCTTGACGGTAAAACCCTGCTCGGTAAGGTAGCGCTCGAGGAGCTGCCTCAGGCGCTGGTCGTCGTCGACGACCAGAATTTTCTGTTTTGCATCGCTCATGGCGCGAATCGTAGCCGGAATTGGCATAATCGCGCCAGAGTGGCCGGCCGCGACCTTACAACTTATTACATCTCGATGCCGCAGCCACACAGTAATCTTACACAGGCGACCTAGGATATGTGCGTCGCCGGGGGCTCGACCCTTGCACAACGGCGACGTTCGGAGCGGCGGATGAATCTGAGGATTTGGCTGGGGCTGGCAGTGGCGCTGACAATGGCGCTGCCGACCGTTTCGCGCGCCGAACGCAGGGACCAGGAACGCCGCAGCGAGCGCGCCGCCGAGCCGTTGCGCTTTCCACTGCCGCTGCGGTTCGTTCCGGCGCCTCCCGCGCGCGATCCGCGCCAAGTCCAGCCTCCTAACGAACGCCCCGGGGGTCGCTATCTTTCTCCCGAGGAACGCCGGCAGCTGCGCCGTGACATCAACGATGCCGGCCGCGAGATTTACCGCCGCGACCGGCCCGAGCGCTAAGCACCCGCAGGCTCCGAAGATGCCCGGCCGCTTCTGAACCGCAGCGGATTCGCTGCGGTTGCCGAGGAAATTGCCGGCTTCGCTGTCTCGTCGCGTGATGCCGCCGTGGCCCGCGAGCCGGACGGAGATTTCCCGCCGCAGACTTCCTGGCGGCCTGATGGCGGGGACAGCCGGCCGGCGTCGTGCAGCCGTCGCGTCGATAGGGCAAAGAATCAGCCCCGCGAGGATTTCCACGGCGGCCCGGGCATCTGCGAAAATCGGTGCTGTCCGCCCGGTCACGATCCCTGAGCATGCGCCGTCTTCTCCCCACCTTCGTCTTCCAGGCGTTCCTGTGCCTCGTCCTGTCGACAGGACTGTTCCTGCGCGGCAATCTACCCGGCGTCGTCGCGGCCCATGTCGCCTTCGCCGTCGCCATCATGCCCTTGATCCTGGCGGCGATGCTGCATTTCATCGCCGTGATGACACGCAGCGCAGCGCCGCATTGGGCCGTCGCAGCGCTGCCCGTGGTGGCCTGGGGCGGCGGCCTGACGATGCTCGGTCACTTTGCTCCGTTCGGCTACGGCCCCGGCTACCTGCACGGTGGCGCCGCCCTGGCGCTGGTGGCCGCCTTCACGATCCTGCTCTGGTCGATGCGTCGCGTCATATTCTGCCTGGGTACGCCGCACCCCGGGGTACATTGGTATCAGGCCGCCTTGTTATGCCTCTCGCTGGCCTTGATAATGGTGTTCGCCATGGCGGCCCTGCCGCGATTCCACCGCGAGCTGCGCCTGATCCATCTGCACCTCAACACGCTCGGCTTCGTCGGGCTGAGCGCGCTGGGCACGCTCGAGGTCCTCGTGCCGACGGTGCTCGGGCGCCCCGATGCCCAGGCGACGCGCCGCCTGCGTCAGGGGCTGCTGCCGGCGCTGGCGGGTGTCATGCTGGTGGGTATCGGCGCGGCCTGGCAGCCGTGGCTCGCGCAGCTGGGCGCGCTGGCCTTGCTGTTGGTGGCGCTGCGCGCCGTCGGCGCCTGGTGGCGCCTCGCCATCGGCGACCCGCCGGCACGGGACGGAGCGGCCGCCGCGCTGGTCTTTGTGCCGGCCGGCTTCGTCGGCATGCTCGCGATCGGCGCACTGCAAGGACTCGGCCTGATCGGCAGCTTCGCCATCGTGCCCGGTTTCATCGCCGCCTTCCTGCTGCCCTTGGTGACCGGAGCGGCATCCCATCTGCTGCCGGCTTGGTGGCGTCCGGGTCCCCAAGGACACTGGCACGCCGAATTTCGCCGCCGGCTGTCGCGCTTCGCGCTGTCGCGCGGGCTGTTGTTCGTCGCTGGAGGACTGGGTGCCGCGGCCGGCTGGGCGGAGGCGCTGTGGCTGGCGGCGGCGGGCCTGATACTCTTTGCCGCGGCATTGCTCCATGCGCTCGCCGGCGCCCGGCGTGACGGGCAGCTTGGACCTTCGCGCTAGAATCGCGGCATGAATCTGCTTGCCATGGAAACCTCGTCGCGAATGCTCTCGGTCGCCCTGTGGCGTGACGGCGCACTGCTGCAGCGCGGCGCGGAGCTGCCCAATGCCGGGTCGGAACGACTCCTGCCCTGGGTCTCGGAACTGCTCGCCGAGGCGGGAATGGCGGTTGGCCAGATCGACGCCATTGCCTTCGGCGCCGGGCCCGGCGGTTTCGTCGGCCTGCGGCTGGCCTGCGGTGTCGCCCAAGGCCTCGCCTTAGGCCTCGACGTGCCGGTTCTCGGCATCGGCACCTTCGAGGCGCTGGCTCTCGAGGCCGGCGGCGAGCGCGTCTATGGCTGCATCGACGCGCGGATGAACGAGATCTACGTTGCCGCCTGCGCCTTGCACGACGGTGTGCCCGTCTCCGTTATCGAGCCGCGGGTCTGCCCGCCGGGTGATGCGCCCTTGCCGCCGGGCGGGGGCTGGCTCGGCGCCGGCAATGGCTTTGCCGTTCACGGTGCCGCGCTGCGCGGGTGCCTGGGTGCCGCATTGGCCGCGGTGCACCCCGATGTCTGGCCGACCGCGGCGGCGGTGGCGAGACTGGCGGCGCCGCGTTTCGCCCGCGGCGAAGGGCTCGACGCCGCCATGGCCGCTCCCCTCTACGTGCGCGACAAGGTGGCCTTCACGACGGCGGAGCGCCTGGCGCGCGGAGGCGCGCGATGAGCGCCGTATTGCGGCCCCAGGCGGCCCGCTTCGTGCCGATGCGGCCCGAAGACATCGAGGCGGTGCGCACGGCCGAGGAGCGGATCTATCCATTTCCCTGGAGCCTCGGCAACTTCGCCGATTCGCTGGCCTGCGGCCACAGTGCCTGGGTCTGCCGCGATGGCGGCAGCGATGCGCTGCTCGGCTATGCGATCTTGATGATCGTCATCGACGAGGGCCACCTGCTCAACCTAAGCATCGTTCCGGAGCGCCAGCGGGAGGGCCTGGGCAGCGCCCTGCTGACCCATCTGCTCGGCGTGGCACGCGGCTACGGGGCGCTGCGGATGCTGCTCGAAGTGCGCCCGTCCAACCTGGCGGGCAGGGCTCTGTACGCCCGCTACGGATTCACCGAGATCGGCCGCCGGCGCAACTACTATCCGGCCGGCGGCGGCCGTGAGGATGCTATCGTCATGGCTTTGCCGTTGTGAGCGGGCGTCGCGAGAGCCTGCTTTTCGAGCTGGGCCTCGGCCCGATCTGGAAGCTCCGCCAGGCGCCGGCAGCTTCGCTCCAGACGCCGCAAGCCACCACCGCAGCCGGGCCGCCGCAGGATGTCGACGCATCGCCTGCCGCCTTGGGCCGCGCTGCGCAGATCGCCGCCATGAGCTGGGACGATTTGCGCTGCGGGGTTGCCGAATGCCGTGCCTGTGCCCTATGCCAGGGGCGCCGCCAGGCCGTGCTCGGCGTCGGCGACGTCGCTGCCGATTGGCTTTTCGTCGGCGAAGGTCCGGGAGCCGAGGAGGACGAGCGCGGCGAACCCTTCGTCGGCGCCGCCGGAAAGCTGCTCGATGCGATGCTGGCGGCCATCGATCTGAAACGCGGCAGCGACGTCTACATCGCCAACGCCGTCAAGTGCCGGCCGCCGGGCAACCGGACGCCCGAGGCCGAGGAACTGGCCGCCTGCCAGCCCTTCCTGGAGCGGCAGATCGCCCTCCTGAAACCGAAGCTGATCGTGGCCCTCGGCCGCCCGGCGGCCCAGGCCCTGCTCGGCACCGAGGTCAAGATATCGGCATCGCGCGGCCGCCTGTTTGAGCACAATGGCATTCCACTGGTCGTCACCTACCATCCGGCCTACCTGCTGCGCAATCTGACCGACAAGGCCCGGACCTGGGAAGACCTCTGCTTCGCCCGCCGCACCATGCGGCAGTTGAAGGCGGGCTGATGGCCGAAGCTGCGGGCGGTTCGGGCCGCGCCATCGTCTATGCGCTGGCGGCCAACTTCGGCATTGCCGTGGCGAAATTCGGCGCGGCCTGGTGGACCGGATCGGGGTCGATGCTGGCCGAGGCGATCCACTCGACGGCGGACTGTGCCAACCAGTTGCTGTTGCTGCTCGGGCTGCGCGAGGCAAGACGCCCGGAAAGCGCCGACCATCCGCTGGGCCATCACCGCGCCACCTACTTCTGGTCGCTGATCGTCGCCCTGTTGCTGTTTTTCATGGGCGGTGCCTTCTCGCTCTACGAGGGCGTCGAGCGCCTGATCAGGCCGCAGCCGCTGGCCAACGGTGAAGTGGCCATGGCGATCCTCGCTCTGGCCGTCGTTCTCGAAAGTTTTTCGCTGTGGGGCGCGATGCGCGAGATCCGCCGCGAATCCGGCGGCAAGCCTTTCCTGCGCTGGTTTCGCGAGACGCGCCAGTCGGAGCTGATGGTCGTGGCCGGCGAGGACATCGCGGCTCTCATCGGCCTGGCCCTGGCGTTCGCGGCGGTGACGGCGACGGTGATCAGCGGCGACCCGTTGTGGGACGCGCTCGGCACGGTCGCCATCGGCGTCGTGTTGATGCTGGTCGCACTCGCGGTGATGCGCGAAGTCAAGGCGCTCATCGTCGGCGAGTCGCTGGCGCCGGAACTGCGCGCCGAGATCGAGACCTTCATCGCCGCCCAGCCGGAAGTGGAACGGGTGCTCAACGTCATCACCATCGCCTGGGGAGACAAGGCCGTCATCGCCGTCAAGGCCCGCATGACGGCGATGGATGAGATCAGCGGAACGGCGCTGGTCGATGCGATCAATGCCGTCGAGGCGCGGCTCCAGGAACGCTGGCCGCAGGCGCGCTGGGTTTTCTTCGAGCCGGACGTCCGCTGATACTGGTTCGAGGTGGTCGAGACGCGCGGCCAGGTGATCGACGGACGAGTGGCCCACTGGCAGGTGACCATCAAGGCCGGATTCACGCTCGAAGACTGAAGCGGCGGAGCCTGGCCGCGCGGCTGAGCGGCCGGCTCTTGCGATTTCGCCGGGCAGCACCCATATTGGCGGCACTCGTCATATCCGCCGTGGGAGTATCGTCATGAAAGCGCGCCTCATCGCCGTTCTTGTCTTCGCCGCCGTACTGCTTTCCGGTTGCGGCTACAACCAGATCCAGATTAACGACGAGCAAGTCAATGCCGCGTGGTCGGAGGTCCTCAACCAGTACAAGCGCCGTGCCGACCTGATTCCCAACCTGGTCTCGGTCGTCCAGGGCTACGCCGCCCACGAGAAGGAGGTCCTGACCCGGGTCACGGAGGCACGCGCCAGCGTCGCCGGCATCAAGGCCACGCCGGAGCTGGTCAACGATCCCGAGGCCTTCGCGAAGTTCCAGAAGGCCCAGGCGGCGCTCGGCGGTGCCCTGTCGCGGCTGCTGGCGGTCGCCGAGAACTATCCGCAGCTCAAGGCCGACGCTAACTTCCGCGACCTCCAGGCGCAGGTCGAGGGCACCGAGAATCGGATCACCGTCGCCCGCAACCGCTATATCAAATCGGTGCAGGACTACAACGTCAGCGTACGCACCTTTCCCAACAGCCTGACGGCCTCGGTGATGGGCTGGAAGACGAAAGCGAACTTCACCGTCGATGACGAGAAGGCGATCGCGGCGCCGCCGCAGATTCGCTTTGACCAGCCTAAGTAAGCCGCGGCGGATCGCCTCCCAGACAAGGCCGTCGCCGTGAATACCCGACCGTCATGCGCAGCGGCGCTGCTGAGGATCGCCTTCGCCTTGATCCTGTTCGGCGTCGCGCCGGCCTTCGCCGCCGATCTGCTGCCCGTTCCGCCGCTCCGGGCACCGGTGACCGATCTCACCGCGACGCTGACGCCCGAGCAGCAGCAGCGGCTCGAAGCCTCGCTGGTGGAATTCGAGCGGCAGCGCGGCAGCCAGATCGCCGTCCTGATCGTTGCCAGCACCCGGCCCGAGAGCATCGAGCAGTTCGGCATCCGCGTGGCCGAGGCGTGGCAGACCGGGCGCAAGGGCATCGATGATGGTGTCATCATCATCGTCGCCAAGGAGGACCGTCGCATCCGTTTCGAGGTCGGCTACGGCCTCGAGGGCGCCCTCAGCGACGCCACGGCCAATCGCATCATCAACGAGACCATCGTGCCGCGCCTCAAGAGCGGCGATTTCGACGGCGGGCTGCGCGCCGGCGTGGCCGCAGTCGAGGGCGTCATTGCCGGCGAGGCGCTGCCGGCGCCGGGCAACGCCGGGGTGGATCGGCACCGCGGGCGATCGCCTGGGGCCGGCTACGAAAACCTGTTTGTCATCGCACTGGTGGCGGCCGCCGGCATCGGCGCTTTGCTGCGGGCGGTTTTCGGCAATGCCCTCGGCGCTTCCCTGACGGCGGCGGCGACGGGAAGCGTCGCCTGGTGGCTCAGTTCGTCGGCAGCACTCGCGCTCCTCGGCGCCGCGGCCGGCTTGGCATTGTCGCTGTTCGGCCTCAACATTGCCTTGGCCATGCTGGCCGGACGCGGCGGCCGGTTCGGCGGCGGATGGGGTGGCGGCGGCTATCGCGGTGGCGGCGGCAGCTTCGGCGGCGGCGGCGCTTCGGGGAACTGGTGATGGCGATAATGCGCATACTCAAACATCTGCTCCTGCCCGGCTGGTGGGTCCGGCGCGCCTTCCCGCCGGCCGCGCTGCAGGCCATCGAACATGCGATCGGCGAAGCCGAGGGCGGGCACTGCGGCGAACTCCGCTTCGTCATCGAAGGGCCGCGGCCGCTGGCGGCGCTGCTGCGCGGCGAGAGCCCCCGGGAGCGGGCCATCGAGGTGTTTTCGCAGCTTCGGGTGTGGGATACCGAGCACAACAACGGTGTGCTGATCTATGTGCAGGTCGTCGACCGCCGCGTCGAGATCGTCGCCGACCGCGGCATCGCCCGGCGCGTCGAGCAGGGGCAATGGGAGGGCATCTGCCGCGCCATGGAGAGCTGCTTCCGCGACCGGGCGTACCGGCGCGGGGCCCTGGAGGCGATCGAGCGCGCCGGCCGCCTGCTGGCGCTGCACTTTCCGGCCCGGCCCGGCAGCGGCAACGAACTGCCGGACCGACCGGTGGTGCTGGGCTGAGCCGCAAGGCTCAGTCCGTCGGGTGATCCTCGAGCAGCGCGACGCTGTCGTACTGACGCTGGTTGAACTCGTGGCGCAGCTTGATCAGCCACATGATGGCGGTGACGAACACCCCGAACAGGGTCAGGATCACGTAGATCGAGACTTCCAGGCGGATCATCAGGTAATATGCACCGGTCATGACAAGAATCGACAGATTCTCGTTGAAATTCTGCACCGCGATCGAGTGCCCGGCGCCCATCAGGACGTGGCCGCGATGCTGCAGCAGGGCATTCATCGGCACGACGAAGAAGCCGGACAGGCTGCCGACGAATATCAGCATGACAACGGCGAGCCAGGGATGATGCACCCAGTTCATCGCCAGGACGACGATGCCCATGGCGATGCCCATGGGGATCACCATCACCGACCCACGCAGGCTGACCAGCCTCGCCGCTGCGGCGGCGCCGATGGCCACGCCGATGGCCGTGACACCCTGCAACATGGAAGATTTCGAAAGGTCGTAGCCGAGCGCCGCCTCGCCCCACCTGATGACGATGAACTGGAGTGTGGCGCCGGCGCCCCAGAACAGCGTCGTTACCGCCAGGGACACCTGGCCGAGCTTGTCGCGCCACAGCAGGGCCAGGCAATGGTTGAACTCGTGCAGCAGATAGAAAGGGTTGCGCTTGAGCGGCTTGTGGTCGACCCCGGTGTCGGGAATGTAGAGGTTGGTGACGGCGGCGATCAGATAGAGCACGGCGACGATGCTGACCACCATTTCCGGCACCGTGTCGATCGGCGTGTCGATGACCGGGAAATCCAGCGACAGCAGGCGATGGGATACCGACGGTTCGATCAGCGTGCCGCCGAGCAGCACGCCGAGAATGATGGCGGCGACGGTGAGGCCCTCGATCCAGCCATTGGCCAGCACCAGCTGGTGGTGCGGCAGATATTCCGTGAGAATGCCGTACTTCGCCGGCGAATAGGCGGCGGCGCCCAGGCCGACGATGCCATAGGCGAGCAGCGGATGGATGCCGAAGAACATCATGGCGCAGCCGATGATCTTGATGCCGTTGCTGATGAACATCACCCGCCACTTCGGCATGGAGTCGGCGAAGGCGCCGACGAAGGCGGCGAGCAGAACGTAGGAGACGGTGAAGAAGGTCTTCAGCAGCGGCTCGAACTCGGCCGGGGCATGTATCTCGCGCAATGAGAAGATGGCGGCGATGAGCAGGACATTGTCGGCCAGCGCGGAAAAGAACTGCGCCGCAATAATGGTGTAGAACCCGAGGGTCATACGGTCGTTGTCGGAGCCGCCGTCGGCCCGTTTGTTCGATGGCGGCGAGTTATACCACGAAGGGCAGGGGGGTGCCACCGGCGTCCCGGGCCGCTGGCGGGCAGCGATTTCGGCCACCCACGCAGCCGAATTTGCGACGATCAGACTACCTTATGTTGGCTATTTGTGTTTGAATAGCATCGTGTTTGACGACGAGGAAGGGGAGCCGGATGGCTGACCGCAGGCTGCAGGTGTTTCATGCCGTGGCCAAGCAACTGTCGTTTACCAAGGCGGCGGAGGTGCTGTTCATGACGCAGCCGGCCGTGACCTTCCAGATCAAGCAGCTCGAAGAGCATTTCAACACCCGCTTGTTCGACCGTGGCCATGGCCGCATTGCGCTGACGCCGGCCGGTGATCTGGTTCTCGACTATGCCGAACGCATTCTCGGGCTGGCGGCCGAGATGGATGTCCGGCTCGCCGAAATGACCGGCGAGATCGGCGGCTCGCTGCTCGTCGGCGCCAGCACGACGATCGCCGAATTCATGCTGCCGCGCATCCTCGGCGAGTTCAAGTCGCAATACCCGAGCGTCAGGCCGCGGCTGTTCGTCGCCAATTCCGAAACGATCGAGACCCGGATCGCCGAGCATACGCTCGACATCGGTCTGATCGAGTCGCCGTCGCATCTGCCCAACCTGCAGAACGAAGTCTGCTGCGACGACGAATTGCAGGTCATCTGCAGTCCGAAGTTTCCGCTGGCCAAGTTCAAGGAGCTGACGGCGGCGCAGCTGGTCGACCATCCCTTTGTCTCGCGGGAGCCGGGGTCCGGCACGCGCGAATACACGGACGTCTATCTGCGGAAACACGGCGTCAAGGCCGAGGCGCTCCATCTGGTCATGGAACTGGGCAGTCCCGAGGCGCTCAACGGCGTCGTCGAAACCGGGCTCGGCTTTGCCATCGTCTCGCGGGTTGCCTCGGCGCGGGCGCAGCAGATTGGCGCCCTGGTCTCGATTCCCCTGAAGCCGAAACTGATCCGCACCCTGTCCATGGTTTATCCCCGGGAAAAGTTCCGTTCGCGGCTGGTCAGCACCTTCGTCGAGTTCGCCACGACGCGCCTGAAGCGCCTGTCGGTCACCTAGGCGGCGGGACAGCTTGGCGGCCGACACCGGGCGAAAGGGCGCGGCGGCGCAGCGATGCTGACCGCCTCTCGAGCGGCCGCAACGCGGCGATGTGCCCGGCGATGCTGCGGCGCAGACGCGGTTCGTTTTGTTAGGGGCTTTTAGCCGGTCCTTTCGCATGTCCCGCCCGATAGTCGCCGCGATCGATCGCGACGCCCTGCGCCACAATCATGGCGTCGCCCGCCGTCACGCCGGGACGGCGCGCGTTTGGAGCGTCGTCAAGGCCGACGGCTACGGCCACGGTCTGCTGCGCGTGGCCGAGGCGCTGGCCGACCAGACCGACGGCTTTGCGCTGATCGAGCTCGACGGGGCGTTGGCGCTGCGCGAGGCCGGCCTCGCGCAGCCGATCCTGATGATGGAAGGCTTCTACGCTGCCGACGAACTGCCGCTCTTTGCCGAGCATCGGCTGATCCCGGTGCTGCATTGCCTCGAACAGGTGGATCGGCTGGAACGAGCCGGGCTGCCGGTACGCCTGCCGGTGTGCCTCAAGATCAACAGCGGCATGAACCGGCTCGGCTTCGACGCCGCAGAACTGGAGGCGGCCCTCGAGCGCTTGCGCGGCGCCGCCGTCGCCGGGCCGATATCCCTGATGAGCCACTTCGCCGATGCCGACGAGGAACGCGGCATTGCCTGGCAGTTGTCGCGCTTCGAGGCCATGCGCGCCGGGCGGCCTTATCGGGTGACGCTGGCCAATTCCGCGGCCTTGCTGCGCTTTCCGGAATCGCTCGGCGACTGGGTGCGCCCGGGCATCATGCTCTACGGCGCGTCGCCGTTTCCGGCGCTGCAGTCGGCCGCCGAAATCGGCCTGCGCCCGGTCATGACGCTCAAGTCGGCGCTGATCGGCGTCCAGGCCCTGCGCGCCGGAGACCGCGTCGGCTACGGCGGCGCCTTCAGCGCCGATCATGACATGCGCATCGGCGTGGTGGCTTGCGGCTACGGCGACGGCTATCCGCGCCACGCCCCGACAGGGACGCCGATCCTGGTCGATGGCCGGCGTACGCGAACCCTGGGGCGGGTCTCGATGGACAAGATCTGCGTCGATCTGGATGGCATACCAGGGGCCGGCATCGGCAGCCCGGTGACGCTGTGGGGCGAGGGACTGCCGGCCGACGAGGTGGCGAGCGCCGCCGGCACGGTCGCCTACCAGCTGTTTTGCGCCCTGGCCGGGCGAGTGCCGGTCAGCGAGCGTTGATGGCCCGCGACAAGACCCAGTACGTCTGCACCGAGTGCGGCGCCTCGGCGCCGAAGTGGCAGGGCCAGTGCCCCGGCTGTGGCGAATGGAACACCCTGGTCGAAAGCGTCGTCGAGACCGTGGCCAGCCGGCGCTTCCGGCCGCTGGCGCAGGCGGCACGGCTGCAGCCGCTGTCCGAGATCGAAACGCGGGAGGCGCAACGCCTGCCGACGGGTGTCGCCGAATTCGATCGGGCGCTCGGCGGCGGGCTGGTGGCCGGCGGCGTGGTGCTGATCGGCGGCGATCCCGGCATCGGCAAGAGCACGCTGTTGCTGCAGGCGCTGGCGGCACTGTCGGCCGGTCACCGTGTCCTCTACGTCAGCGGCGAGGAATCGGCCGAGCAGGTGGCGCTGCGCGCCCGGAGGCTGCAGTTGGCGACGAAGACGCTGCCGCTGCTGGCCGAGATTCAGCTCGAAAGGATCCTCCACATCCTGCAGGCCGAGAAGCCCGAGGTGGCGGTGATCGACTCGATCCAGACCCTCTGGTCGGAGGAACTCGCTTCGGCGCCCGGCTCGGTGGCCCAGGTCCGCGAATGCGCGGCGCGGTTGACGCGGCTCGCCAAGCAGCTCGGCATCACCGTCATCCTGGTCGGCCACGTCACCAAGGAGGGGGCGCTGGCCGGCCCGCGGGTCCTCGAACACATCGTCGACACCGTGCTTTACTTCGAAGGCGAGACCCATTCCAGCTTCCGCCTGGTCCGCGCCGTCAAGAACCGCTACGGCGCCATCAACGAGCTCGGCGTGTTCGCCATGACCGACAAGGGTCTCAAAGGCGTGAACAACCCGTCGGCGCTGTTTCTGTCGCAGCACGGCCAGGATGTCGCCGGGTCCTGCGTCCTCGTCACCCAGGAAGGAACCCGGCCGCTGCTCGTCGAAATCCAGGCCCTGGTCGACGAGGCCCACGCGCCGAACCCGCGGCGGCTGACCGTGGGGCTCGACGCGCAGCGCCTGGCGATGCTGCTGGCGGTATTGCATCGTCATGCTGGCATCGCCTGCTTCGACCAGGATGTGTTCGTCAATGCCGTGGGTGGCGTGAAGATCGCCGAGCCGGCCGCGGACCTCGCTATTTCCCTGGCCATCGTCTCCTCCCTTAGGAGCAAGCCGCTGCCGGGCAAGCTGGTGGTCTTCGGCGAACTCGGGCTGGTCGGCGAGGTCCGCCCGGCGCCGCGCGGACAGGAGCGCCTCAAGGAGGCGGCGAAACTGGGCTTCACCCATGCCTTGATCCCCGAGGCCAACAAGCCCAGGCAGCCGATCGACGGCCTCGCGGTGATCGCGGTGCGCCGCATCGAGGACGCCGTCGCGGCGCTGCGAGACCTCGCCTAACGTCAATCTGCGCTCATGGCGGCCTTGCTCCTGTCCTGGCGCCTGCTGCGGCGCGAGGCCCGCGCCGGGGAACTGCGCCTCCTGGCGGCGGCCCTGGTGGTGGCCGTGGCCGCGGCGACGTCGATCGCCTTCTTCGCCGACCGCATTCGCCTGGCCCTCGAAGGCGAAGCCCACCAATTGCTCGGCGCCGACCTGCTGCTCATCGCCGACCATCCCTGGCGCGGCGAGGTCGCCGAGGCGGCCCGTCGGCTGGGCCTGCGCAGCACCGAAACGCGCACCTTCGCCAGCATGGTCGGCAACGGCGCCGTCGCCCGGCTCGCCGACATCAAGGCGGTTGGCGATGCTTACCCGCTGCGCGGGCAGCTGCGCATCGCTGCCGCTGCCGCTGCGCCCGACGCGCCCGCGGCGGGCGTTCCGGAGCGGGGCACGGTCTGGCTAGACGAGCGCCTCGCGGCGGCCCTCGACGCCATCGTCGGCCAGGACGTTGTCATCGGAGCGGTGCGGCTGCGGATGGTGGCGCTGCTGACGCAGGAACCGGACCGGGGGATCGACTTCCTCAGCCTGGCGCCGCGACTGCTGATGAACCTCGACGACCTCGGCGCCACCGAACTGATCCAGGTCGGCAGCCGCGTCAGCTACCGCCTGCTCGTCGCCGGCAACGATAGTGATGTCGCGGCGTTTCGCGACTGGATCGCGGCCCGCCTGGAACGCGGCGAACGGATCGAGGACGCGCAGAACGCCCGGCCGGAAATCCGCACGGCGCTCGAACGCGGGCGCGCCTTCTTCGGCCTCGCGGCGCTGCTGGCCGTGGTCCTGGCGGCGGTCGCGATTGCGGTGGCGGCGCGGCAATTCGCCGAGCGCCACCTCGATGGCTGCGCCGTGATGCGCGCCTTCGGCGCCAGCCAGGGCTTGATCGTCCGCCTCCATCTGGCCCAGCTGCTGATGATCGGACTGGCCGCCTCCCTGGTCGGTTGCGGCAGCGGCTATCTCGCCCATTTCGCGCTCCACGCCGGGCTGGCCGGTCTCCTGGCGGCGCCGCTGCCGGCGCCGTCGCTGATCCCCGCGCTTCAAGGGCTGGCCGTCGGCCTGCTCCTGCTGCTCGGTTTCGCCCTGCCGCCGCTGCTGCAACTGAAGCGCGTCCCGACCCTGCGCGTGCTGCGCCGCGAACTCGAGCCGGCACGGCCGCGTTTGTGGGCGGCCTATTCCTTCGGGCTGGCCGGACTCGCGGGTCTCATGTTCTGGATCGCCGACGACGCGCGCCTCGGCGCCTATGTCGTCGGCGGCTTCGGCGCAGCCGTGGCAGTTTTCTGGCTGCTCGCCCGCGCGGCCATCAGGCTCGCGCAATGGCTCGGCGGCCGCCTGGTCCGCCGCGGCTTCGGCTGGCGCCACGGCCTCGCGGCACTCGAGCGCCGCGCCGCGGGCAGCGTGGTGCAGATCGTCGCCCTGGCCCTCGGCATCATGGCACTGATCCTGCTGACGGTGACGCGCGGCGAGCTGGTCGAGGCCTGGCGGCGGGCCACGCCGCCCGATGCGCCGAACCGCTTCGTCATCAACATCCAGCCGCAACAGCTCGAATCGGTGCGCCGTTTCTTCGCCGGGCGCGACCTGCCGGCCGAGTTGTCGCCGATGGTGCGCGGCCGCCTCGTGCGCATCGATGGCCGCCAGGTCGCCGCCGCGAGCTTCGACGACGAGCGGGCCAGGCGGCTCGTCGAACGGGAGTTCAACCTCTCCTGGCGCGACGATCTGCCGCCGGGCAATGCGGTTTCCGCTGGCCGCTGGTTCCGGCCGCAAGACCGGGGCCGGGCGCTCGCCTCCGTCGAGGAAGGTCTCGCTCGGACCCTCGGCATCGGCGTCGGCGACCGGCTCGAGTTCTCGATCGGCGGCGAGCTCGTGGCGCTGGAGGTCGCCGGCCTGCGCAAGCTCGACTGGGACTCGATGCGCGTCAATTTCTTCGTGCTGGCGCCCTCGGGTGTCCTCGAGCGCTTCCCGGCCAGCTATATCACCAGCGTCCATCTGCCCACCGGGCACGAAGAAGTCGCGAACGGGCTGGTGCGCGATTTTCCGAACCTGAGCGTCATCGACGTGACGGCGATCCTGCGCCAACTCCAGTCGCTGCTCGACCGGCTGGCGGCGGCGGTCCAGTTCGTCTTTCTGTTCACGCTGGCCGCCGGCATCGTCGTGCTGCAGACGGTGCTGCTCGCGGCGTTCGCCGAGCGGCGCTTCGAACTGGCCGTGCTGCGCAGCCTCGGCGCGAGACGGGCGCAGCTGCGTCAGGCCTTGCTCACCGAGTTCGCCGTCATCGGCGCCGTCGCCGGAGCGATCGGCGCCGGCGGCGCCACGGCGGTCGGCGAAGTCCTGGCGCAGCGGGTATTCCATCTGGATATTGCCGTCGACGCCTGGCTGCTGCCGCTGGCGGCGCTGGCGGGAGCCGTCCTGGTGACGGCGGCCGGATGGGTGGTGGCGCGGCGCCTCCTCGAGGTGACGCCGCTGCAGGCGCTGCGGCCCTAAGGGTGTCCCCAGCCGAGGCGAGTTCGTCCTGCGAGTTGCAGCCAGTGCCCGGTCCCGGCGCTGCCGAGGCTTAGGCCGTCGATGGCATTGTCATTAATGCGCGCCGCATCAGCCGCCGATGTAATGCATCTCTATCTTTTTCTGCGCCGCCGTCTCGGCGGTACGGATTTCCGAATAGTGATCGTCGCGGGCCCGCCAGATGGCGGCGATGGCGGCGTCGATCTCGGCATCGCTGCGGCCGGCGCGGAGCAGGGCGCGCAGGTCGTGGCCGCCCTGGGCGAAGAGGCAGGTGTAGAGCTTGCCTTCGGTCGATAGGCGGGCGCGCGTGCAACCGGCGCAAAAAGCCTGCGTGACCGAGGCGATGACGCCGATTTCGCCGGCACCGTCCTTGTAGCGCCAGCGTTCGGCGACTTCGCCCGGGTAATTGGCATCGATCGGTTCGAGCGGAAACTCGCGGTCGATGCGGCCGATCACCTCGGCCGAGGGCACGACTTCGTCCATCCGCCAGCCCGCGGCGCCGCCGACGTCCATGTATTCGATGAAGCGGGTGATATGGCCGCTGCCACGGAAGCGCCGCGCCAGATCGAGGACGGCATGTTCATTGACGCCGCGCTTGACCACGGTGTTGAGCTTGATCGGCGCCAGGCCGGCCTCGGCCGCCGCGGCAATGCCTTCGAGCACCTGGTCGACGCGGCAGCCGACGTCGTTCATTTTGGCGAAGGTCGGGTCGTCGAGCGCATCGAGGCTCACGGTAACGCGGTGCAGGCCGGCCGCCTTGAGGGTCGCCGCCTTCTTCGCCAGCAGCGAACCGTTGGTGGTGAGGGTCAGTTCGACGCCGGGAATCGCCGCCAACTGGGCGATCAGTTCCTCCAGGTCGTGGCGCAGCAGCGGTTCGCCGCCGGTCAGGCGGATCTTCTCGACGCCGTGGGCGGCGAAGAGCCGGGCGAGGCGCGTGATTTCCTCGTAGCTCAGCACCTCGCTGCGGGGCAGGAACGGGTAGTCGCGGCCGTAAACGGTTTTCGGCATGCAGTAGACGCAACGGAAGTTGCAGCGGTCGGTGACCGAGATGCGCAGATCGTGCACCCGACGGCCGCGGCGGTCACGCAAGGCTCCCGCCGGTGCGTCCGCCGGCGCCTGAGGGATGGGCAGCGCCGCACGGGCGTCGAGGAGGGGAATGATCCGGCTGTCCATGAATGCCAGCATACCGCGAATCGCCGCCGCTCGCCTGCCGCCGCGCCTTGCGCTGCATGCCCGTCCGGCCCCGGCGCCGGCGCGCTTCATTATGTTGGAGGCCGCGACCGCGACTGTCCCGGGCGGTGATCCAATTGCTTGAAGGTGGTGGCTGCGCCACTGGTATACTGCGCGCCGGGCAGGGGTCGGCGTCATACTGCCCGCGCAATGACATACGGCGTATCGACCGCGACCTCGCTGATTGGCATCGAGGACGGGCGGCACCTTGGCGTGCCGCCATCGCCGTCAGTACGCCAGGACTTTTTGATTCTCGAACTTGATGGCCATCCAGAAACCCAATCCTCCGTCGGAAGTATTCGCCGTCGTCGTCTCCATGCGCCGGATCTTCCTTGCCGCCGGTGCCTTCAGCTTCTTCGTCAATGGCCTGATGCTGGTGCCGTCGATCTACATGATGCAGGTGTACGACCGGGTGCTGGCGAGCCGCAACGAGACGACGCTCATGATGATCACCTTGATCACCCTGGGGCTCTATGTGCTGCTCGGCTTCGTCGAATGGGTTCGCGCGCAGCTCCTGGTGCGGGCCGGCGTGCAGTTGGACGAACAGCTCAATAACCGGGTCTTCACGGCGTCGTTCCAGGCCGCCCTGAAAGGGGCGGGCGGCAATCCGGCCCAGGCGCTGTCGGACCTGACCAATGTGCGCCAGTTTCTGACCGGCAATGGCCTGTTTGCCTTCTTCGATGCCCCCTGGGCGCCGATCTACCTGATCGTCATCACCCTGCTGCATCCGCTGCTGGGCCTGCTGTCCTTCGTCGGCGCCGTGCTGCTGGTCGGCCTCACCTTCCTGACTGAAAAGGCGACGCTCAAGCCGCTCACCGAGGCCAATGCCGTTGCCATACAGGCTAACAGCTTCGCCGGGAACAGCCTGCGTAATGCCGAAGTCATCGAAGCCATGGGCATGCTGCCGTACCTGCGCGAGCGCTGGTACGCCAAGCACCGGCGCAGTCTGGCGCTGCAGCAACTGGCCAGTGACCGGGCCGGCGCGATCAGCGCGACGACCCGTTTCGTGCGCATCTCGCTGCAGTCGCTGATCCTCGGCGCCGGCGCCCTGCTGGCCATCGAGGACAAGGTCTCGGCGGGGGCGATGATCGCCGGCTCGATACTCATGGGGCGGATGCTCTCGCCGGTCGAGCAGGCCATCGGCATCTGGAAGAACCTGGCGGCGGTGCGATCCGCATACGAACGATTGAACAAGCTGCTGACGGCGTTTCCGGCGCGCGCCGTCGGCATGACGCTGCCGCCGCCCAAGGGGCAGGTCAGCGTGGAAAATCTCACCGTCACCGCACCCAATTCCCAGGCGATCATCCTCAAGGGCGTCAACGTGGCGTTCGCGCCCGGCGAGGTGATTGGCATCGTCGGCCCCAGCGCCTCCGGCAAGTCGACGCTGGCCCGGCTGCTCGTCGGGATATGGCCGGCGGCCGGTGGCAAGGTCCGGCTCGACGGTGCGGACATTTACGAATGGAACAAGCTGGAGGTCGGCCGCCACATCGGCTATCTGCCCCAGGACGTCGAACTGTTCGACGGCAGCGTGGCCGAAAACATCGCGCGCTTTTCCGCAATCGACTCGGACACGGTGGTGCGCGCGGCGGAGCGAGCCGGCATCCACGAGATGATCCTGCGCCTGCCGCGGGGTTACGACTCGCCGATCGGTGCGTCCGGCGGTTTCCTGTCGGCCGGCCAGCGCCAGAGAGTGGCGCTGGCTCGGGCGATTTATGACAATCCGGCGCTGATCGTCCTCGACGAACCGAATTCCAACCTCGACGATGCCGGCGAGATGGCGCTGATGAAGGCCGTGGTCGACCTGAAGGCCCGCGGCAGCACCATCGTCGTCATTACCCATCGCACCAGCATCCTAAGTGTCGTCGACAAGTTGTTGCTGCTGCGCGAAGGGACAGTCCAACTGTTCGGGCCGCGCGCCGAGGTGCTGGCCGCCCTGGCCAAGGCCAACGCGGCCGCCTTGGCGGTGACGGCGAAGCCGGCGTCGATCGCCTCTGCCGGATGAGACTATGAACCTGAGTGGAATCATGACCCGCTGGTTCCGCGGCAGCAGCGAACTGCCCGCCGGCGAAGATCTGCAACCGTCGTCGGACACCCGGCTGCCGCTGCGTGTCGGCATCGGCGTGCTGCTCGTCGGCTTTGGCGGATTTCTTCTCTGGGCGGCGTTTGCACCGCTAGACGAAGGCGTGCCGACGCAGGGCACGGTCACGGTCGACACCAAGCGCAAGACCGTGCAGCATCTGTCCGGCGGCATCGTCGAAAAGGTTCTGGTGCGCGAGGCCCAGCTCGTCAATGCCGGGGACGGCCTGATCAAACTCAACGATGCGGCGGCCAAGGCCAACTACGAGGGGGCGCGGCAGCGCTATCTCGGCGTCAAGGCCATGGAAGCGCGCCTGCTGGCCGAGCGCGCCGGTCAGGACAAAGTCATATTTCATGCCGACCTGACGGCCGAGCGCGGCGACCCGCTGATCATGCAGCAGATACTGACCCAAGAGCAGCTGTTCATCAGCCGCCGCCAGGCGCTGCGCAGCGAACTCGACGCCATCGACGAATCGATCAAGGCACAGGAGGAACTGGCCGGCGACTATGCCGACCAGGAGGCTTCGCGCAAGCGGCAGCTGGGCTTCATCGGCGAGGAACTGGAAGGCGTTCGCGGTCTGGTCGCGGAGGGTTATGTGCCCAGGACCAAGCTCTGGGAACTGGAGCGCATGTCCGCCGAATCCTCGTCGATGATCAGCGACATCCAGGGCAACCGGGCCCGCGCCCTGAGAAGCGCCAGCGAGCAGACCCATCACAAGACGCAGCGTCAGCAGGAATTCCGCAAGGACGTCGATTCGCAACTGGCCGACGTCCAGCGGGAACTCGTCGCCGACGATGAAAAATATCGCGCCGCCAAGGACGACCTCGAACGCATGCTGATCCGCTCACCGGCGGACGGCGCCGTGGTGGGGATCGCGACGCAGACCGTCGGCGGCGTTATTCAGGCCGGCGCCAGGATCATGGACATCGTTCCGCGCGACGAAGCCCTGATACTCGAAACGCGCATTCCGCCGCATCTGGTCGACCGCCTGCGGGCCGGGCAACTCGCCGACATCCGCTTTTCAGGGTTTGCCCATTCGCCGCAACTGGTGATCGAAGGCAAGCTGATCTCGGTCTCGGCCGACCTGCTGACGGATCCCGCCAACAATACGAGCTACTACCTCGGCCGCGTGCGGGTTACCGAGAAAGGCATCAAGGAGCTCGGCAGTCGTCAGCTGCAGCCCGGCATGCCGGCCGAAGTCATCCTCAAGACCGGCGAGCGCTCCCTGCTTACCTACCTGGTCTATCCGCTGGTGCGCCGCGTCGCGCTCGGCATGAAGGAAGAATAGGCGTGCGGCTGACGGGTCGATTCCTCGTGGCCATAGCCGTTCTGGCCGCGCTGGCCGACGCAGCGGTTGCCGCCGATACGCCGTGGTCGCTATACCGCAGCGCCGTCGCCGGCAATGCCGCCTACCTGGCCGCTCGTGCGGGAATGGAAGCCGACCAGGAGGGAACCTCCGTAGCCCTCGGACAACTGCTGCCGAACTTGTCATTCTCCGGCACCGATTCCATGAACGGCGCCGACCGCCGGTTTGCCAGACAGCCGAACGAGCATTTCGACTACCAGAGTTATAGCTACAACCTCAACCTGCGCCAACCGATCTACCGCAAGTACAACTGGGCCCTCTATCGCCAGGCCGAGGCCCAGGCCAAGAGCGCCGAGTCGCGCTTCGCCAAGTCCGGCGGCGATCTCGTCGTACAGGTCTTCAACGGCTATCTCGATGCCCTGTTCGCCGATGACGTGGCGCGGCTCCTGGAGGCGCAGCAGGCCGCGGTGACCGCCCAGCTCGCCGGGGCCAAGAAGGCCTTCGAGGCCGGCGCCGGAACCCGCACCGACGTCGACGACGCCCAGGCGAAATATGACATGATCGTGGCGCAGCAAATCGAGACTACCAATCAGCAGCGGCAGTCCCGACGCGAGTTGCAGGCCATGGTCAATCGTCGCGTCGACGCCCTGACCTCTCTCGATCCGCAGCGTCTCGAGTTTGCCCGGCCCGATGAGCGCGGCGTCGAAGCCTGGATCGCCGATGCGGAGAACAACAACGCCGAGCTTGCGGCGGCCAGGGCCCAGGTCGCCGCGGCGGAAGAGGAACTCGAAAAGGCTCTGTCCGGCCACTACCCGACCGTCGACCTGGTGGCCACGGCATCCAAGACCGGTAATGACAGCGTCATTACCTTGAGCAGGAGCGGCACGGACAAGTTCAGCCAGACGCTGATCGGCGTTCAGGTAAATATCCCGATCTACGCCGGCGGCCAGGCCAGCGCCTCGACGCGGCAGGCGCGCGCCAAGCTGGACCAGGCGCGCTACGCGACCGAGGATACCCGACGCAGTCTCGACGTCGCGGTCGTCAAAGAATTCGACAACGAGGTCCAGGGCGCCGCCCGGATTCGTGCCTTCGAGCAGGCCGAGCGTTCGGCCCAGCAGGCGCTCCATTCGAGCCGCAAGGGGCTGCAGGCCGGCACGCGCACAGCCGTCGAAGTGCTGCTGGCCGATCAGCAACTGTTTACGGCCCGTCGCGACCTCGCCCAAGCGCGTTACCAGTACGTGCTCGCCTATGTCCGCCTGCGGGTGGCGGCCGGAAAGCTGAGCGACGATGAGCTATCCCGCGTCAGCTCCTGGTTCGCCGAACGTCCGCAACCTGGTCCGGTCGCGCTCGATGCGCCATGCGCAGCGAATGGCGATGCCACCGCCTCGGCAGAGCGCTGTCGGGCGGGCGGCTAGGTGCGGCTCGGTGCAGGAGTCGCCGACCGTCGGGAGGGGAAAGTGAAACCCGACGCCGGTCGTCCTTAGATCATCGGACCGGCCGGATTTCCGGCCGCTGGGCACTGATCCGCAAAGAGCCGCGTCATCATGCGCATCCTTTTCCTGCATCAGAACTTTCCCGGCCAGTTCAAGATGCTGGCACCGCGGCTGGCGGCCGTTCCCGGCAATCATGTGATTGGCATGGGCGATGCCCGGAACATCCGCAACCGGCCGTGCCCGGCGGGAGTCGATGTCGTCGCCTACAAGTCCCTGCCGCGGCAGAATCTTTCCTCGCATCATTACGTCGCCGGCTTCGAGGCCGCCGTCCGCCGCGGCCAGGATGTTGCGCGGGCCTGCATGGCCTTGAAGGCCCGCGGATTTTCTCCCGACGTGGTCGTATGCCATCCCGCCTGGGGCGAAGCACTGTTCATTCGCGATGCATATCCCGAAGCGCGGCTTATCTGCTATTACGAGTTCTTCTACCATGGCGAGGGCGCCGACGTCGGCTTCGACCCCGAGTATCCCGCCACCCTCGACGACCGGCTGCGCGTGCGCATCAAGAACAGCGTCCAACTGCACGCCCTCAACGAGATGGATGCCGGCGTCAGTCCGACCCGCTGGCAGCGCAGCCGCTACCCGGAGCGGCTGCAGGCCCGCATCGACGTGATCCACGAGGGTTTCGACCTCGATGTCCTAAGTCCGCGGGCCGACGCCTCGTTCCGTCTTGCCGACGGCACCGTGCTGACACGCCGCGACAAGGTGCTCACCTACGTCAGCCGCAATCTCGAACCCTATCGCGGCTTCCACGTCTTCATGCGGGCGTTGCCGGATTTGCTCGAACGCTGCGCGGATCTGCGGGTCGTGATCGTCGGCGGCGACGAAGTGAGCTACGGGGTACGGCCGGCCGCTCCCTACGCCAACTATCGCGAACAGCTGCTGGCCGAAATCGGCGGACGCCTGGCCCCCGCCCGGGTGAGTTTCATGGGCAGGATTCCCTATGCCGACTACATAAGCCTGATGCAGGTCAGTTCGCTGCACGTCTATCTCACCTATCCCTTCGTGTTGTCATGGTCAATGCTCGAGGCCATGGCCTGCGGCGCTCCGGTACTCGCATCGGCGACCGCGCCGGTCACCGAGTTCATCAAGGATGGCCGCAACGGGCGGCTGTTCGACTTCTTCGACCGGCGCGCGCTGATAGACACGGCCCTGGCGATGCTGGAAAACCCTCAAGATCAGCTCAGGCGACAGGCGCGGGAGTCTGTCCTGTCCGGTTTCCGCTTCGAAGAGCACGCACTACCGCGCTGGCGGCGGCTCGTTGAGGGCGGGTGAGCAATTTTCCCACTTGTTGACCTATATCAGATAGCCGGCGCGACGTATAATCCACACTTTGCGTCGGCAAGGCGGCTCCGGGGTTTAGTGAAGTAAGGTCCGGCCGGCCGATGTAATCCCGTTTGCATAGTCGCAAGGATAATGCGGTGGACGTCTTCCAGCGGACGTTCGGACGGGACCGGGTCGTTGGTCGTACCGGGGGCGGAACAATCTGTTTGACTGAGTGTGGGCTCCAGCATGTTCGACCCTGCGGGAAATATGAAAACTGATTTGAAGCCAATTGCCATCGTCGGTGCGGCGTGCCGCTTTCCTGGCGGCATCCGCTCCCTGGATGGGCTCTGGGACGTACTGAAGGGCGAAATCGACGCCGTCTCGGCGATCGATGCCTCGCGCTTCGGCACCGACGTCTACCTGCATCCCGACAAGCGCGAGCCGGGCCGCAGCTACACCTTCGCGGCCGGGGTGCTCGACGACGTGCGCGGCTTCGACGCCGGCTTCTTCGGCATTTCGCCGCGCGAGGCCGAGCAGATGGATCCCCAGCAGCGGCTCTTGCTGGAGTTGGCCTGGGAGGCCATCGAGGATGCCAACCATCGTCCGGTCGACCTGGCCGGTTCCGACTGTGCCGTATTCATCGGCATCGCCAGCAAGGACTATGGCGACATCTCGATCGACGATCCGAGCCTGATCGATGCCTATGCGGCAACCGGCAATACGTCCAGTATCGCCTCGAATCGCGTCTCCTACGTCTTCGACCTGCGCGGGCCGAGCATGTCGATCGACACCGCCTGTTCGTCCGCGCTGGTCGCTCTGCACCAGGCCTGCCAGTCCGTTTGGCACGGCGAGGCCTCGATGGCGCTCGCCGGGGGCGTCAATCTGCTGCTGCATCCGCAGCCCTTCATCAGCTTCTCGAAGGCGTCGATGCTCTCGCCGACCGGTCGATGCCGGGCTTTCGACGCCGCCGGGGACGGCTACGTGCGCGCCGAGGGCGGCGCGCTGGTGCTGCTGAAGCCGCTCGCTACGGCCCTCGCCGCCGGCGACCGCATTCACGGCATCATTCGCGCCACCGGTGTCAATTGCGACGGCCATTCCCACGGTGGCATCACCGTTCCGGGCAGCGAAACCCAGGCGGAACTGCTGCGCCGGGTGCTCGGCCGGGCCGGAATAAAGCCCGACGAACTCGCCTACATCGAAGCCCACGGCACCGGCACGCCGGTCGGCGATCCGATCGAGGCGCGCGCCCTGGGCGAGGCCATCGGGCGCCACAGGCATTCGGACAATCCCCTCCTGATCGGCTCGGTCAAGACCAACCTGGGCCATCTCGAGACCGCATCGGGCATGGCAGGGCTCCTGAAAGTGCTGCTCTGCCTCCGCCACCGGGCCGTTCCCCGCACGCTGCATTACCGCACGCCCAATCCCAGCATCGATTTTCCGGCCTTGAACCTGCGGGTTGCCGATCGCCTGACAGCCCTGCCCCGAGTCGAAGGCCGCCGGCTGCTGATGGGCGTCAATTCCTTTGGCTTCGGCGGCGCCAACGCCCATGTGCTTGTCGAGGCGCCCTCGCCGCAGCGGATGGCGAAGCTGCCGGCGGAACCTGCCGGTCGGCGGCCGTTGCCGCTGATCCTTAGCGGCCATGGTGAACCGGCGGTACGCGAACTGGCCGGCCGTTACGCGGCGGTGCTGGCCGGTTCCCCGATGGCCGAGTGGAATGCCCTGGCCTGGAACGCCGGCCGACACCGGCAGTGGCTTGAACGACGGGCCATTGTCGTCGCCGACAGTCTCGAGGAGGCCCGGGTCGCCTTGACCGAGTACAGCCGCGGTGGCAGTACCCCGCAGGTCGTTAGCGGCGACGCCGTCGCTCGGGAAGCGAAGTTGGCCTTGTTGTTTTCCGGCAACGGCAGCCAGTGGTCCGGCATGGCTCGGCAACTGGTGGCCGAGGACGCGACGTTCCGCGAATCGGTCGAGGAAGTCGACGCAATCTGGCGGCGGCACGCCGATTTCTCGCTGGTCGACGAACTGCGCTCCGGCGTGACCAATACCCGCCTCGAACTGACCGAAGTCGCGCAGCCACTGTTGTTTGCCATCCAGGTCGGCATCGTGCGCATTCTCGAGCGGATCGGCATCCGCTATGGGGCCGTTGCCGGCCACAGCGTCGGCGAGGTGGCGGCGGCCTGGGCGGCCGGTGCGCTGACCCTCGATCAGGCGGTAAAGGTCGTCTTCGTGCGCAGCGAGGCCCAGGGCCGCACCCGCGGTGCGGGGCGAATGGCGGCGGTGGGGATGGGCGTGGCCGAGGTGTCTACGCTGCTCGACCAATTCGGGCTCGGCAAGGCCGTCGATATCGCCGGCATCAACAGCCCGAAGTCCGTCACCCTGTCCGGATCGCTGGCGGATCTCGAACGCTTCGGCGACCGCGTGGCTCGCGGCGGCGTCTTCTTTCAGCTCCTCGACCTCGACTACGCTTTTCACAGCCGGCACATGGACGGCGTGCGGCAGCGGGTGGTCCACGGACTCTCCGGCCTGCGGCCGCATGCATTGCGAATTCCGTTCGTCTCCGCGGTCACCGGTACCTCAGTCAATGGAAATGCCCTCGGTGCAGGATACTGGTGGGACAACATCCGCCGCCCGGTGCGCTTTGCCGACGCTATCGGCAGCCTGATCGCCGACGGCACCCAGCTTTTTCTCGAAGTCGGCCCGCATTCGATCCTGCGCGGCTACGTCTCGCAATGCCTGCAGGCGGCCGATGTGCGCGGCCAAGTGCTGCCGACGCTCAAGCGCAATAACGACAGCAGCATAACTCTGCGCAACGCCTTGTTCGGCGCGATCGCCGCCGGGGCACCGATCGATCCCGAATCCCTGTTTCCCGGCTACTATCCGCTGCGGCCCCTGCCGGCCTATCCGTGGCAGAAGCAGATCTGCTGGCAGAACGCGACGCCCGAAGGCCATCAACTGGCCAAGCGCGTGCGCGAGCACCCGTTGCTCGGTTATCGGCTCAAGGATGCCCCGCGCACTTGGGAGAACCCGGTTGATCCGGTGAAGTTTCCGTACCTCGCCGACCATGTCGTGGATGGGGCTGTCGTCTTTCCCGGCGCCGCTTATATTGAAATGGCATTGGCCGCGGCGCGGCTGGAATTCGGCGATGGTGCGCAGATCGTCGATAACCTCGAAATTCGGGCGCCGGCCGTATTCCAGTCGCGGTACGGCAAGATATTCCGCTTTTCGCTGTCGCCTCAGGACGGTGCATTCGTCATCGAAAGCCGCAACCGCCTGACCCGCGACGCCTGGATCGTCAATGCCGTCGGCAGAATCCTGGTCGGCAGCGGCGCCACCGCCACCGACCTCGATGGAGCGCAGGCGGCGGAGGCGGGCGTCGATTTTCCCGCCTATCGCCTTTATGAACTGGCGACGAGAATCGGCCTGGAGTTCGGCACCGCCTTCCGCGCCGTCGAGTCGCTGCGCGTTTCCGGACGCAGCGCCTGGTCCGAGCTTGTGGCGACGCCGGCGGTGCTCGATGATTTCGACCCATTCGTCATGCACCCGGTCCTGATCGACGCCGGCTTTCACTCGATCCTGGGCATCATGACCGGTCAGTCGGCCCAGGCCGATGTCGCCTACCTGCCGGTTCAAATGGGACGTATCGAGTGTTTCGGCCGCGGCGTCGCCGCCCAGGTGGTGGCGCGACTGGAGCGCATCAATCCGCTGTCGCTGGTGGCCAGCTTCGATTACCGGACCGCGGACGGGGAACTGCTGGCCCGCTTCCGCAACTGCCGCTTCCGCCAGGTGGCGCTGGGCGGATCGCGCCGCGCCAAACCGGACGCCTACGAGTTCCGCGCCGTGCGGCGGCCCCTTGCCGAGGACCAGACCCGCGTCAGCATCCCGGCGCCGGCCGCGATCCTCGAACGGATCGACCCCCGCGAGGGGACGGCGGACTCGGCGGCGCAGCGCCGCAAGCATTTCGAAGAGCTACTCCTGCTCGATGTGCTCGCCTCGGCCTACGCCTTCAAGGCGCTCGACACCCTCGGACTGGTCGGCGGGCGGCGCGACCCCGCCGACATCCTGCTCGCCGGGGAAATCGACTGGGTGCACCAGCCGCTGCTCTATCGCCTGATCGCCATGGCCGAACAGGATGGCCTCGTTGCCTGGCTGGACGGCCACCTGGTGGCGGGGAGCGAAGAACTGCCGCCGGTCGACGAGCTCTGGCTGTCGATCCTCGGCGAGTCGCCGGGTCATGTCGCCGAACTGACCTTGCTGATGCGATGCGGCGAGGCGCTGCCCGAACTGCTGCGCGGCCGGCGGCAAGGCCACGACCTGCTCGAAGAGGCCGGCGGGACCATGAAGGAGCACTTGTTCGACGCTTCGCCGACCTGGCAGGCCGTACGCCGCGCCGCCAAGTCCTATTTGTGCCAGATCGCGGCCGCCTGGCCGCGGGATCGCTCCTTGCGCGTGCTCGAGCTCGGCGGCCCGGCAGCGCCGCTGCTGCATGGGCTGGCCGCCGAATTGGCGGACCGGGACATCGACTACGTGCTGGCCGGAAACGAGTCCTTCGTGGCGCAGCTGGAACCGTTGCGCGCCGCCTGTCCCTACGCCCGCGCCGTGGTATCGGACATCGATGCCGGCTTGGCGGAAATCGCGGCCTTCGGACCTTTTGACGTTGTCATAGGCGCCGGCGCATTCGGCATGATTGCGGACAAGGGCGAACGGCTCGCCGAACTGCGCGGCATGCTCGCGCCGGCCGGCCATCTGGTGCTCGCCGAAGCCCAACCCGGCCGCCTCGCCGACCTGGTGTTCGGCATCGAGCCCTCCTGGTGGACCCTGGGGGCCGACGGATTGTTGCCGGGCAGGTTGCTCGATCATGCCGGCTGGAAGCGGCTCCTCGAGGAAACAGGTTACCAGGACGGCGGGCACTGGCTCGAGGATGACGTTGTCCTGGAGGGCACGCCTTGCCTGGTCGCGGCACGTTCATTAGGCGCGGCGTCGGTTGACGCGCCGGCGTCGACGGCCGATGCGGAAGCGGCGACGCGCTGGGTGCTGGTACCCGTATCGCGCTCCGCGCCGTATTGCCGCGCGCTCGAAAACGCGCTCGCCTCACGTGGAAGCGTCACATCGGTCGAGGCGTCGAAGCTCGCGCAATGCCTGGAGGAACTGAACGGGGACGACGGACCGGTCCATGTGGTCGGCCTGTTTGCGGATATCGCCGCCAGCGATGCGGCCGACGGTGCGGAGCCCTGTCTTTTCGCCCTCGACCTCGTGCGTGGAATTCAGCGCAGCGGTCAGGATCAGTCCAGCCGGCTGCGCCTCAGCCTGGTGACGGCGGGCGGCGCCCCGCTGTGGTCGCACGACCGGCCGTTGGTCGCCGAGCCTGTGCCCAGCCAGGCGGCGGTGTGGGGGTTCGGGCGTGTCGTCATGAACGAGATGCCGGCGCTCGCCACCCGCCTGATCGACCTCGAACCCGGCGCGCCCACGGAAGATCGCGTGGCGCGACTCGTCCGGGAACTTACCGTTCGCTCCGACGAAGCCGAAGTCTGTCTTGGCGAATCCGGCCGTTTCGTCGCCCGGATGATGCTCCGCACCCCGCCGCTGCCCGAGGGCGCACCGGTCGAGACGCGCCAGCAGGTGCTCGGATTCACCGCCCCCGGTTCGCTGAAGAACCTGCAGTGGCAGGACAGGCCGCGGCCCGTCCTGGGTGCCGACCAGGTGGAGGTGGCGCCGGTCGCCGTCGGTCTCAACTTCCGCGATGTCATGTATGCCATCGGCCTACTCTCCGAAGAGGCCGTGGAAGGCGGATTCGCCGGTCCGACGATGGGTATGGAGTTTGCCGGCAGAGTCGTTCGCGTCGGACCCGGCGTGGTCGGAATCGTGCCCGGCGACGAGGTCATGGGGTTTGCGCCAGCCTGTTTCGCGTCCCGCCTGGTGACGCGCGCCGCGACGCTATCGCCCAAGCCGGCGAACTGGACTTTCGACGAGGCGGCGACTGTTCCGGTGGCCTTCTTCACCGCCTATTACGCACTGCATCACCTGGCCCACCTGCAAGCCGGCGAACGCGTCCTGATCCACGGCGCAGCCGGCGGGGTCGGCCTGGCGGCGATTCAACTGGCCCGCCGCGCCGGGGCGGAAATCTTCGCCACGGCCGGCAGCGACCAGAAGCGGGAGATCGCCCGTCGCTTCGGTGCCCGGCACGTGCTCGATTCGCGCAGCCTGGATTTCGCCGACCGGATCATGGAACTCACCGACGGCCACGGCGTCGACGTCGTGCTCAACTCGCTGGCCGGCGAGGCCATGGTGCGGAGCATCGCCGTACTCAAACCCTTCGGCCGCTTCCTCGAACTCGGCAAGCGGGATTTCTACGAGAATAGCCGGATCGGCCTAAGGCCGTTCCGCAACAATGTTTCCTATTTCGGCATCGACGCCGACCAACTGTTGATCGCCCGCCCCAGGCTCGCCCAGCAACTCTTCGCCGAGGTCATGGAAGTACTCGTCGGCGGCGAGGCGCATCCCCTGCCGCACCGGGTCTTTCCCGCCAGCCGGGTGCAGGACGCGTTTCGCTACATGCAGCATTCGCGGCAGATCGGCAAGGTCGTCGTGTCGATGGCCGCAGGGCTTCCCCAGGCTAACGTCGCCGCGCCGCCGGCGGCCCTGCGACTGGACGGGCAGGGCACCTGGGTCGTCTTCGGCGGCACCGGCGGTCTCGGTTTCGCAACGGCCTGCTGGCTGGTCGAACAGGGCGCGCGTCACCTGGTGCTGGCCGGCCGGCGCGGCGAGGCATCCGCCGAGCAACGTGCCGTGCTCGCCCGCCTCGAAGCGTATTTCGGTGCGGCCATCGCCGTTCGCACCTGCGACATGACCGACCTGGCCGCCGTCACCCACCTCTTCGACGAGATCGATGCCGGCGCTCAGCCGCTGACGGGCGTGGTCCATTCGGCGATGCACATCGCCGACGGCCTGATCGCCAATCAGACGGCGGAGAAGTTCCGCGAAGTTCTCGACCCGAAAGTGCGCGGCGCATGGAACCTGCATGTCGCCGCGGAGGGGCGGGCGCTCCGGCATTTCGTGCTCTATTCGTCGGTGACGACCTTCCTCGGCAATCCGGGCCAGGCCAACTACGTCGCCGCCAACGCTTATCTCGAGTCGCTGGTCGCCCTGCGTCGTCGCCATGGCCTGCCGGGTACCTTCATGGCCTGGGGGCCGATCGACGATGTCGGCTATCTGTCCCGCAACAAGGACACCCGCCAGGCGATCCAGGGACGCATCGGTGCCGCTTCGATCACCTCGAGCCAGGCGTTGCGGGCCCTGGGCCAGGCGCTGGCGGCCGGCCGGCCCGGCGAGGCGCTGCTGTGGCTCGACTGGGATGCGCTGCGGCGGGTCATGCCGGCGGCGCAGTCGCCGAAATACGAGCGCCTCAGCCGACAGAACGGCGGTACGCGCTCGGACGGCGGTTCCGACGATCTGCGCCGGAAGATCCTCGACATGGAGGAGGGCAAGGCCGCCGGGCTGGTACGCGACCATCTCGTCGAGGAGATTGCCCGCATCCTGCACCTGCCCAAGGACAAGATCGCGACCGATCGTCCGGCCACCGATCTCGGCCTCGACTCGCTGATGGGCATGGAACTCGGCTTGGCGGTCGAGGAGGCCTTCGGCGTCAAGCTGCCGGTCATGGCAATTTCCGAGGGTGCCAGCATCGCCTCCCTGGCCCGCGACATCGTCGCCCGGGTGCGCGACGAGGCGGGCGTCGTGGAAAGCGACGACATGCAGGAGATCGTTGCCGCTACCGCGGCCCGTCACGGGGTCGCCGCCAGCGCCGGCGACATCGGCGAGATTGCCCAGGCAGTGCGCACAGCGGCGCCGGTAGGCGCCGGGCTGCCGCACTGACGACCGATATTTCCGATGATGAATCTGGCAACGAAGATCAAGCGGCAACTGGCGGCCAAGGCTTTGCAGCGACAATTGGGGCGGGTCGCCGAAGGGCAGGCGGAAACTTTCCCGGCAGGCCCATCGAATGAACTGCTGGCACAGACCTGCGACTTCGATCGTTTTCCCGGCGCCCTGCAGGTGCGGATCATCGAGGAGGGCGGCCGCCGCTTCGGCCTGGCGTCGCCCTTTTTCCGGGCTCACGAGGGCATCCCCGGCGCCACCACCCGCATCGAGGGCCGCGACTACGTCAATTTCGCCAGCTACAACTACCTTGGCCTCAACGGCGACCCCAGGGTGATCGCCAAAGCCGTCGACGCCATCCACCGCTACGGTACTTCCGCCGCCGCCAGCCGCATGGTCGCCGGCGAGCGGCCGATACACCGGGAGCTGGAGGCGGCCCTGGCGGCCTTCTACGAAACGGACGACTGCCTGGCCTTCGTCAGCGGCCATGCCACCAACGTCACCACCATCGGTTTCCTGTTCGGCCCGCGCGATCTGATCATCCACGATGCCTTGGCCCATAACAGCATCCTCCAGGGCGCCGCGCTGTCGGGCGCCAAGCGCCTGGCCTTTCCCCACAACGACTGCGACGCCCTCGAAGAACTGCTGGGCCGGGTGCGCAAAAACTACCAGCGGGCGCTCGTCGTCGTCGAAGGTCTCTACAGCATGGACGGCGATTTTCCCGATCTCCGCCGGCTCGTCGAGATCAAGCGACGGCACTCGGCCATCCTGATGGTCGACGAGGCCCATTCCCTCGGCGTCATGGGCGAAACGGGGCGGGGCCTACGCGAACACTGCGGCGTCGATGGCCGGGACGTCGATATCTGGATGGGCACCCTCAGCAAGACCCTGGCCGGCTGCGGCGGCTTCATCGCCGGCAGCAAGGCCCTGGTCGAACAACTGCGCTACCTGGCTCCCGGCTTCCTCTACAGCGTCGGCATGTCGCCGCCGCTCGCCGCCTCGGCCCTGGCCGCCCTCGAGATATTGCGCGCCGAACCGCAGCGCGTCGCGACCCTGCACCGGCGCGGCCGGCTGTTCCTCGACGAGGCCCGCCGTCTCGGCCTCGACACCGGCACCAGCGCCGGCCTGTCGATCGTACCGATCATCGCCGGCAGTTCGCTCAAAGCCTGCGAATGGGCCAACCGGATGTTCGAGCACGGCGTGAACGTCATGCCGATCTTCTATCCGGCCGTCGAAGAGCAGGCCGCCCGGCTGCGCTTCTTCGTCTGCAGCGATCACAGCGAAGCCCATATCCGCGACACCGTGGCGACGCTCGGCCGGGTGGCAGGCACCAGCGCGTGAGCGGACGACGCTGGACGACGCGAATCCCACCGTCATTTTCCGGCCCTGGGTATGTGGGGCTCGGTCACGCTTGCATTGGGAAACTCGGCGCCAATCGGTTGGTCGCCGAGGGTTCCCGCGATAGAATGGCGGGCTTCGACAACCGCCGTATCGAAGCCTTGCGCAAGGCTTTCAGGCCGCCGACGGTGGTCCGCTTGTTCCCCCCAATTTGGAACCTGATTAGCAATGATCATCAGCCAGCAAGCCGTTGCTGCGCAAAACCGTCATTCCGGGGCTGCCCACCAGGTCAGAACCCGGAATCCAGAAGCGTTTTCGGACGTGTCTTCTGGATTCCAGGTTCCGCTTCGCGGCCCCGGAATGACGTGCTGAGGTTCGTTGATAATCAGGATTTGTAATGGAGTTCCGGCAATGAGGCGAGGTTGGGAGATCATGCGACGGTCGGTGACGGCCTTAGTGCTGCGCGAGATCCGCACCCGCTTCGGCAAGTACCAGCTCGGCTACGCCTGGGCCCTCATCGAACCGGTCGCGTCGACCGGCGTACTGCTGGTGATTTTCACGGCCATCGGCACGCACCATTATCCCGGCATCGCGTTTCCGGAGTTCCTGATGTGCGGCGTCGTCATGAACTCCCTGTTCGTTAGTATTTCCAACCGCTCGATCAAGGCCATGGAGGCCAACTCGGCGCTGTTCAACTACCGGCCGATCCGGCCCATCGACACGGTGATCGCCAGGGCCGTGCTGGAATTGGTGCTGCACATCGCCGTGTTAGGCTCCCTCTTGCTGATCTACCTGGCGTTCGGCGGCGACGTGGTGATGCCCGATCTGCCGCTGCTGCTCGCCGCGTTTGTGCTGATGGGGGCGTTTTCATCCGGCATCGGCGTGCTGTTCATGCTGGTCACGGACGTGTATTCCGACGCCGACAAGGTGCTGCCGCTGCTGACGCGTCCCCTGTTCTTCATCTCCGGTGTCTTCTTTTCCATCGAGATCGTTCCCGTCGACTACAAGCCGCTGCTGCTCTGGAACCCGATCTTCCATGGTATTTCCCTTGTTCGCGAGGCCGTATCTCCAGACTATTCGGTTCCGGAGGCCAGCCTCGCCTATCTGGCGGGGAGCACGCTGGCCGTCCTGACCCTCGGCTTGTTGCTTTATCGCCAGCAGGAGAAGGGGTTGCGGCTGCGATGATCCGCCTCGAGAACGTCACCAAGACCTATCGCACCAATGCCGGCAGGCATACCGTCTTTCGCGACCTCAATCTCGAAATTCCATCGGGATGCGGCATGGCCTTCCTCGGCCGCAACGGGGTCGGGAAGACCACGCTGGTCAATATCATCGGCGGCGCCGAGAAGGCCGACAGCGGCCGTATCTACACCTCGTCCTCGGTCTCCTGGCCGGTCGGCCTGGCGGGCGGCTTCCAGCCCAGCCTGACGCCGCGGGAGAACGTCAAGTTCGTGGCGCGCCTCTATGCGGACAAGAGGGAAATTCGTCGCGTCGTCGAATACGTCCGCGATTTTGCCGAGATCGGCGAGTACTTCGACATGCCGGTCCGCACCTTGTCGTCGGGCATGAAATCGCGGATTTCGTTCGGCCTGTCCATGGCCTTCGATTTCGACTACTACCTGATCGACGAAGTCACCGCCGTCGGCGATCCGCAGTTCCGCAAGAAGTGCGACGATCTCCTGAGGAAGAAGCGCGCGTTGAATGCCGGCTTCGTCGTCGTCTCGCACCAGATGGGTATCGTCCGGGCCTTCTGTAACCGCGCCGCGGTCCTGTCGCACGACGGCGTCCGGGTATATGACGATGTCGAATCGGCGATCAAGGTCTATCACCAGATGGACCAAGCCGCTGCCGCCGCCGAGACGGCAAGCATGCCACAGCAGCAGCAGCCGCTCGCCATGCGCGTGACGCCGCTGGTCGAGCAGCGCCTCGCGGGATTTCTCTTTCCCGGCGGCAAGGCCTGGTTCGAACCCGCACGGCGGCTGCTGCGCGCGCGCCTGCAGATCGTCGCCGCCTTCGCCGATGTACCTATTTCGCAATTCGTCCTGTGCGACAGCGCGACCGGGGTCTGGATGCCGATCGAGGCGCAAGCATCGGCCTCGCCGAATCTCGCGACGATGCATCCCGACCTGCCCTGGGGAAAGCAATCGCGTTTCGTCTTCGACCTGTCGGTAAACCTTGCGGCGCGCCCCGTCCATCCGGCCATCATGGCCCGTTGCGGCGACGACTACCGGCCGCTGATCCATTTCGTATTTGCCAAATAGCCCAGCAATGTCAATCCAAGAAACGACTCCTGAATCCAAAAAACCGAGCCTGCTGCAGCGGCTTAGGAACTTCGACGCGGCCTCGATCAATTTCGCCAAGTGGGTGATCGTCATACCCATGATCCTGGTCGTGTTCTATTATCTGCTGATCGCCGCCGACCGCTACGTCAGCGAATCGAAGATCATTATCCTCAAGAGTACGGACGCCGTTGCCGGATCGTCGGGTAGCGGCATTTCCCTGCCCTCGATCCTCGGGGCGGGCGGGGCGAGCCAGGAGGACGCGCTGCACCTCAAGGAGTTCATCGAGTCGCCCGACATGCTCGATCTGCTCGACAAGCAGCTCCACTACAAGCGCGAATTCGGCCTGCACGGAGTCGATCTCCTGTACTGGCTCCCAAGTTGGGTCAGCCGGGAATACGGGCTCGAGTTTTATCGCTCGCGCATCGATCTCAAGTTCGACGAAAAGAACGGCATTCTGACCATAGCCACCCAAGGCTTCACGCCGGAGATTGCCCAGCAGGTCAACCAGACCATCCTGCGCGAGTCCGAGCGCTTCATGAACGAGCTTTCCCACCGTGTCGCTCGCGAGCAGATGGCATTTGCCAGCGACGAGGTCCGCCGGGCCCGGCAGGAATTGGACAAGGCCAAGGGCTCCCTGCTCGGTTACCAGAACCGCTTCGGCCTGCTCGACCCCGCCGGCGCCGCGGATACGACCAACCGGATCGCCGCCGAGTTGGAGGGGCAACTGGCCAGCAAGGAGGCCGATCTGAAGGCGGCCAGGGAATTGATGGCAGACAGCGCGCCGCAGGTTCTCAATCTGCGGAACACCATCGACGCCATCCGCCACCAGATGGACACCGAAAAGGCCAAACTCACTTCGTCGGATGGGCAGCGCATGAACCGTGTCGCCGCGGAGTATCTGGACCAGAAGGCCATGGTCGACTTCGATTCCGACCTCTACAAGGTGTCGCTTAGCACGTTCGAAAAGTCGCGCATCGATGCACTGCGCCAGATCAAGAGCGTGGCGGTGATCGCCACCCCGGTCCTGCCCGACCGCGCCGAATATCCAAAACGCACTTACATGATTGCCGCCTGCCTGTTCGTCCTGCTGCTCGGGTACGGATTCATCCGCCTGGTGGTAGCCGTTATCGAGGATCATCGTGACTAAGACCCGCACCCTTCATGCAGTGTTGGCGACTCTGGGGATCGCCGGCCTTACCGCCCAAGCCTCGGCCCAGATCGTGCCGCAGAGCCTCTTCTCATCGCAAACCAACAGCACCGACGCCACGACAACGTCCTTGCCGACCCAAGCCCTGACCGCGCCGGTCGGGACGCCGACTGTAACGACCGCTCCGTCGCAAGCGCCGGCCCAACCAACGACCCCGGCACCGATTGTCGTCGCGCCCGCCGCGGCACCGGTCAAGGTCTTCGGCGGCCAGCTGTTCGGCGGCATGTTCCGCGCCACGCTCAACCCCGGCTTCAACCCCGAGTACCAAGTCGCCATCGGCGACCGGCTGCAACTGCGCCTGTGGGGCGGCGTCACCTTCGACGGCAGCGTCCTGGTCGATGCCAAGGGCAACATCTTCGTGCCGAACGTCGGCCCGGTGGCGGTCGCCGGCGTGTCGAACGGCGAGCTTTCCGCCATCGTCGAGGCCGGCGTGCACAAGGTCTTCAAGGCCGCCACCGGCGTCTATGCGGCACTCGACGTGTCCCAGCCGGTCAAGATATTCGTCACCGGATTCGTCCGCCAGCCCGGCCTCTACAGCGGCGTCGCCTCGGACTCGGTCGTCTCCTACCTCGACAAGGCCGGCGGCGTCGATCCGGAGCGGGGCAGTTACATCGACGTCGTGGTGAAGCGCGGCAGCCAGGTCAGGAAGCACATCAATCTCTACAGTTTTCTTCTCGACGGCAACCTCGATCTGGTCCAGTTCCAGGATGGCGATGTCATTGTCGTCGGTCCGCGCATCCACACCTTCACCATCGGCGGCGATGTCTTCAACGCCTACGACTTCGAGTTCAGCGAAGAGATTCTGCCCTTGCGGCGGGCGCTGTCCATGGCCAAGGTCCGCCCCGATGCCAATCACGTCAGCGTGGTCCGCGGCGGCAATGGCGGCGAGCGGCGCTCGGAGTATTACGCGATCAGCGACATCGACGCGGTGTCGGTCAATGACGGCGACACGGTGACCGCTTATTCCGACCGTTACCCGGCGACGATCCAGGTGCGCATCGACGGTGCCCACTCCGGCGAGCACGCGATGGTGCTGCCCTACGGCGCGACGCTCCAGGACGTGCTGGCCAGGATTACGCCCAATGCCATGTCGCGTCTCGATTCGATCTACCTGGTGCGCCGCTCGGTGCTCGACCGGCAGAAGGAGATGCTCGCCACCGCGTTGCAGAAGCTCGAGGAGGCGGCCCTCTCGGCCCGCTCCAAGACCTCCGAGGAAGCCGCTCTGCGCAGCAAGGAAGCCGACCTGATCCTTCGCTTCGTCGAGCGAGCCCGGCAGCAGGTCCAGCCCAAGGGCCAGGTGGTGCTCAGTGCGAACCAGCGCGGCATCACCTATCTCGAAGACGGCGACGTGATCGTGATTCCCGAGCGCACCTCTCTGGTCATGGTGCATGGCGAGGTGTTGTTCCCCACCGCCGTGAGTTGGCAGAAGGGGCAATCGATCGCCAACTACCTCAACCAGGCCGGCGGCCTGACGCAGGGCGCCGACACCTCGAAGCTCGTGCTGCTGCGCCAGGATGGCAGCGCCACGCTGGCCGACAATTCCACGGTGCTCGATGCCGGCGACCAGGTCATGGTCCTGCCGAAGATCGAAACCAAGACCGTCGAAGTCACCCGCGCGCTGACACAGATTCTCTACCAGATCGCCTTCACGGCCCGAGTGGCCTTCGGCCTCTAAGCACGGAAATCCCGCGTGAGCGACCTGACCTGGCATGACCCGCACCTGACGGCGGCCGAGCGACCCGCCGTGTTCCGGCATCGGCCGGCCACCTTCCGGCTGACCGGAGCGTCCGGCTGATGCCAATGGCACGCAACTTCGACGTCTTCAACGGCGATGCCGACGGTCTATGCGCAGTGCATCAGTACCGCCTCGCCCATCCGGCCGACTCCGTCCTCGTGACGGGCGTCAAGCGCGACATCAAGCTGCTGGAGCGCGTCGATGCGGCAAGCGGCGATCATGTCAGCGTGTTCGACATCTCGCTCGACAGCAACCGCCCGGCGCTCGAACGGCTGCTGCAAAGCGGCGCGGAGGTCGTCTATTTCGATCACCATTATGCCGGCGAAATTCCGCGTCACGCGGCATTGCACGCCACGATCGACACGGCTCCGGATATCTGTTCTGCGCTGTTGGTGGATCGGGTATTAAGGGGCCGTTTCCGCCTTTGGGCCATCGTTGCCGCCTTCGGCGACAATCTCGACGAGACGGGGCGGCGTCTGGCGGCGGAGCAGGGTCTGGCCGATGCCGACAGCAGACTCCTGGCCCGGCTCGGGGAATGCCTCAATTACAACGGCTACGGCGACGCGATCGCGGATCTGCACATCGCCCCGGAGCAGCTCTACGGCGAATTGCGTCCCTACGCCAGTCCGCTCGAATTCGCCATCGAATCGGCCAGCTTCGCCATGCTCGAGCAAGGCATGGCGGCCGATCTGGCGCACCTGCCGACCCTGCGGCCCGAACGCGAGTCGGGCAGCGGCGCGCTCTACGTTCTGCCCGACGCACCCTGGTCGCGCCGCGTTTCCGGCGTTTTCGCCAACCGACTTGCTCGCGGCGCTCCGGATCGCGCCCATGCCGTCCTCACGCCGGATCCACACGGCACTTATACAGTCAGCGTGCGGGCACCCCGGTCGCAGCCCAGCGGCGCCGATGCGCTTTGCCGCCGGTTTCCGAACGGCGGCGGACGCGCCGCGGCGGCCGGCATCAACCGCCTGGCGACGATTGAGGTCGAGGCCTTCGCCGCGGCCTTCGCTGCCCAACGATGGTAATGCGCCATCGCATCGACAAATTCGCATAGATGCAATGCAAGGATTTCCAATGTCATTGATCGGCAAACTGAAGAGAGTCGCGCGCGCCTCCGGATTCAAAGGAGGCATCGAAGGCGTCGCGGGCGGTGTGGTGTTCGGATGGGCCGTGTCAGGCCGCCAGCCCGAGCGCCCGGCCGAGGTGGGTATACTCGTCGATGGCGTGGTCATAGGGCGCGTCCCGACCACCCTGGTACGACCGGACATTGCCCTGGCTGCGCCATCGGGCCATCGCTGCGGCTTCCGTTTCGATCTGCGTCCGCACCTGCGCGAGTTTTCCGGCCAGCAGCTCAGCCTGTGCGATCCGGAATCGCGCGTGCCTTTCGGTGGCAAGGCATTAAGCCTGCACCGGGCCGACGGATTCGGCGCCATCGATGCCGTCCATGGACTTGAAATTCGGGGATGGGCCGTGGTACTCGATCCGGAGGTCGAACTCACGGAAATCGAGGTTCGGCTCGACGGAGAAATTGCCGGCACCGCAGTCGCCGACCAGCCGCGTCCCGACCTCAAGCAGGCCGGCGTACCCCGGTTGAAGAGTGGTTTCAGGTTCTACGTCCCGCGACGCTGGCAGGATGGCGCCGACCATGCCGTAACGGCGACAGTCAAGGGCGCATCGACCGAACTGCGCAATGGCGGCCTGTCCTTTCGCGCCCTGATCAAGGGACACGTCGATCACTTCAGCCGCGAGCGGGTGGCCGGCTGGATCACCAACGTCGAAGCCCCAAACGTTCCGATCCGCTTCGACCTGTGGCTCAACGGGCACTGCATCAAGCAGAACCTCAGTCCGGCGCACCGCCGCGACGACGTTGCCTCCTCGCTGTTTCACAGGGCTCTTTCCGCCGATGCCGCCTTCGGGTTTGACTTGGCCCTGCCTGAGTCGATCACCTGGGAGTCCGACGTCAATACGGTCGCCTTGTGTGAACCCGGCGAGGTCGTACCGCTGCTGGAAGGCCAGACCGCGGTGATCACTCAGGACGCCGTCATCGACGCCATGGAACGGCTGGCGGCGGCATTGAACCAGCCCGACCCGGCCGGTGATTTCGGCCCGCAGTGGATCGTCAATAGCTTGCTGCGAATCCAGTATCTGCCGACAATCCTCGCCCAATTGCGCACGGGTGCGCCGGGGATGACGACGCTGCTGAGCGACCCGCGGATCGGCATCCCAGTGGTTCACGGCGACGATACCCGCAGGCGTCCGGTGGACGTGGTGATTCCGGTGTACAAGGGCTATGCCGAAACAATGGATTGCATCCGCAGCGTACTGCGGACCCGCGACGAAACCCCGATGAACCTGGTCGTCATAAACGACTACAGCCCGGACGGCCGCATCGTCAAGGAGCTTCGCCTGATGGCTGTCAGCGAGAAGTTCACCTTCATCGAAAACGACAGGAATCTCGGCTTCGTCGCCAGCGTCAATAAGGGCATGCGCCTGCACGCCGACCGGGACGTGGTGCTGCTCAACTCCGATACCGTCGTGCCGTCGGGTTGGCTGACGCGGTTGCAGCGGGCCGCCTATTCGAGCACCAATATCGGTACCGTCACGCCCTTGTCCAACCGGGCCACCATCTTCAGCCTGCCGCGAACCTGCGTCGACAACGACATGCCGGAAGGCTTCACGGTCGACGACCTCGATGCGCTGTGCGCCGAGCACAACGCCGGCGAAGTGGTCGACGTTCCGACGGCGATGGGTTTTTGCATGTATATCCGGCGCGACCTGCTGAGGGAGATCGGCGACTTCGACGAAGAGCGCTGGGCCAAGGGCTACGCCGAGGAAAACGACTTCTCCATGCGCGCCGCCGGCCGCGGCTGGCGCAACGTCGCCGCCTGCGACGTGTTCGTCGAACACCACGGCGCGGTCTCCTTCGAGGGCGACAAGGCGCCGCGGGTCGCCGAGAACCTGGCCAAGCTCAATGTCCTTTATCCCGATTATTCAAACCGCATACAGCGCTTCATCAAGGCCGACCCCATTGCAGCCGCCCGCGGCCGGATAAGCGCGGCGATGCTCAGGCGGGCGGCGTCGAGCTATATCCTGTTCGTTACCCACGGGCTGGGCGGCGGCACGGATACGGCCATACGCGACCTCTGCGCGCTGCACGGCAAGGCGGGCAGGCAGGTGCTGATCCTCCGCTCGAAGCCAAGCGGTACCCTCGAACTGGCGCCGGCGGCCGAGAAATGCGACGATCTGCTGATCTCGCAATATCCCCAGGGCATTCCCGCCGAGGATCTGGCCAGCATCCTGAAGATCCTGAATGTCGAATACGTCCACTACCATCACAGCCTCGGCTTCCGGACGGACATCTGGAGCCTGCCGGAACTGCTTGGCGTCCCCTACGACGTCGCCGTTCACGATTTCTATCTGGTCTGTCCCAGGATCACCCTGATCGACGACAGCGGCGTATTCTGCGGCCAACCGCAACTCTCGGCCTGCGAGCGCTGCGTGCAGGCGGGGAAGATCGATCACGACGCGGATTTGCGGCTTGCCGACCTGGGCGGGAGCGTCGAAGCGTGGCGCGCCTACCATGCCGAGCGGCTGCGTGGCGCGCGGCGCATCCTGGCACCCAGCGAGGATGCGCGCGCCCGGGTGCTGAGATATCTGCCCGGCATATCGATTGAGGCTGTGCCCCATCCGGAGCCGGCCTTCGTGTTCAAGCAGCGCCCATGGGACGGCAACCTGCCTTACAAGGTCGCCGTCATCGGCGCCATCGGTCCCCACAAGGGCGTCGATGTCCTGCTCAATTGCGCCCGCTACGCCTTGCGCCGGAGCATACCGATCGAATTCGTGGTGATAGGCTATACCAGCCGCGACGAGGCCTTCGCCAAGCTGGAGAACGTGGTCATCACCGGCAAGTATCAACCCGACGAACTGCCGGACTTGATTGCCGAACACCACTGCACGGTCGCATTGTTCATCAGCATCTGGCCCGAGACCTTCAGCTACACGCTGTCCGAGGCCTGGCGCAATGGCTTGGTGCCGGTCGCCTTCGATCTTGGCGCGCCGGCCGAGCGCATCCGCCAGGACGGTATTGGACAACTGGTGCCGTTTCCGAGCGACCCGGAGACGATCGTCCAGGCATTGCTTACCGTCGCGACGAACGCAGCGGCCGATCCGCCGACCAATCCGCCAAAAGAACTGGCGGAGGATCCGCCGGAGAAACTACCGGAGGCACGGTCGTCCGAACCGCCGGAGGAACCCGCCTTCCCTGCGCCTTTCAGCGAAACCATCGTCGAGTAAGTAAATAAACTGGCCAACGCTTATGACCCTTTACGTTCATATCGGTCTCAACAAGACCGGGACTTCGTCGATTCAAAAGTTCTTCGCCGATAACCAACAGGTTCTCGAACGGCTGGGGGTCGTATATCCGACCATCGGCCTGCACGATTCCGCACACTACGGCTTCAGCAAGCAGCTCATGGGCTTACCCGCAGCGGCGAATGTCAGCCTTGCCGACGGTATCGAGGAGGTCATCGGGAAAGCAGCCGAAAAAAAGCAGACGGTGGTGATCAGTTCGGAGTACCTGTTTCTGGCGAAGGAGGAACAGGTTCTCGAGATCAAGCGGTTCCTGGAAAACACCGGTGTCGACATAAAGATCGTCATCTATTTGAGACGGCATGATTCGTGGGTCGACTCGCTGTTCAACCAGGCCGTGAAAACCGCCCCGGGCAATCAAGGGTGGGACCTCGACATTCGCGAGTATTTCATCTATCTGCTCGGGGCCAGCGAGTTCGAGATCAGATACCCAAGGATCATCGCCAAGTGGGCGAATGCATTCGGGCAAGGCAACATCATCGTCAGGCCGTTCGAAAAGAGCCAGTTCTACAAGGACGACCTCATCTGGGATTTCTGCAGGGTCATAGACGCCGACCTTCCGGCGGCATTGGAGAAGCAAGGCGTCTCGACAGTGCAGGTCAATGAATCCGTTCCGGATGACCTTATCAAGGTCATCGGTGCGATTCGCCGATTGAATATCCCTCCCGATCAAAAAAATGCCGTTTCAGCGCAACTGCTCAGGGCACGACGCGTCGGCCAGCCGAGGGCGCCGCGAGGCGATGAAAAGCCGGTTCGCATTCCACAGCACCTGCGCAAGCACATCGTCAACTTCTTCCAGGACGACTACCAACAAATCGCGCGAACGTACCTTGGAGCCGAGGATGGAGTGCTGTTTACAGAGAAACCCACTCCGCCGCCCGCCAAGCCATAGATAGCCGATCCGGTCTTGCCCACCTTTCATGCCACTGCATCCAGACAAGCCGCAGCGGAGCACCTTCGGACGGAACTTTCCCACCCATTTCTGCAGGAGATTGCGATGATTCCAGCACGGCAGGCGTTTGATACCGTCAAGGGGAAAACGATTTCGAAGTGGCCCGAACGTGGCGAGTCCAATCGAATCGAACCCGAGTGTTGGCCGGTCGTTACCCCGAAATTCAAGATCAAGCCGGGCACCTCGATCTTCACGATCGGAAGCTGCTTCGCCCGGAACATCGAAGAGTATCTGGTCAAGCTCGACTTCCGCATTCCGACCCTGGATTTTTCGGTTCCCAAGACGGAATGGCCGTATCGCCCAAATGGCATACTGAACAAGTACACGCCGCCTTCGGTGCTGTACGAGATCGAGTGGGCGGCCAGGATACTGCGCAACGGGTCGGTCAGCGACGACGATCTGGTACGCCCCCTGATCCAGCTCGACACGGACGGCTGGGTCGATGTTCAGTTGGCCAGCAACAACCCCGTCACGCTCGCGCGGGCGAAGGAGCGCCGAGCCGAGCTTTACCGCTTGTTCAAGGAATGCTTCGATGCCGACGTGGTAACTATTACCCTCGGTCTTCTGGAGTGCTGGTGGGATTCGGAGACGCAAGAGTATATCCAGCAGGCACCTTCTCCTTACCTGCTTAGAAAGTACCCGGAGCGTTTCTTCTACGACGTCCTCGACTATCCCCGTTGCCTCGATTACATGAGAAAGTGCATCGAGCTGATGACGTCGGTGGGCAAGCCCGACAAGAAGATCATCGTCACGACTTCACCGGTGCCGATGGCCAGGAGTTTCTCGGGCAAGGACGTGATAGTCGCCAATGCCTACTCCAAGTCGGTGCTCCGCGCCGTAGCCGGGCAGGTTGCCGAAGATTACGCGAATGTCGATTATTTCCCGAGCTACGAGTGCGTTGTCCTTACCCGCGATAATTCAATATGGGCAAATGACCTTATTCACCTGTCGGATGCTTTCATCGGCAAGATCGTCAATCATCTCGTCAAGAACTATGTGCAGCCGGTCCAATCGGAGTAGCGTCGCGCGGGAAGGCGGCCGCGGATGGTCATAACTCGGAATCACTTGTGAAGAATCCTTCGGATAAACGTGCCGCAATCGCGGCGGTCGTCGGCCAGATCGAAAAGGCTTTCGGCAGAGGCGCGATCATGCGCATGGGACAACACCCCCTTGAGCCGATGGCAGTCGTGCCAACCGGCTCGATTGCGCTCGACCTGGCTCTTGGAGTCGGCGGATTGCCACGAGGCAGGATCGTCGAAATCTTTGGCGAGGAATCCTCAGGCAAGACGACCCTGGCCTTGTCCGTGATTGCCCAGGCGCAAAAGGCCGGCGGTGTGGCGGCATTCATCGATGCCGAGAACGCGCTAGATGTGTCCTACGCGTCGCGCTTGGGCGTCAATGTTCCCGACCTGCTGATTTCCCAACCGGACGATGGCGAGCAGGCGCTGGAGATCGCCGATTCCCTGGTTCGTTCGGGTGGGATCGACGTCCTGGTCATCGACTCGGTGGCGGCGCTCACGCCCCGGGCGGAGATCGAGGGCGAAATGGGGGATACCCACGTCGGGCGTCAGGCTCGGCTGATGAGCCAGGCCCTGAGAAAGATGTCGGGTAACGTGGCAAGGTCGAACACACTTTTGATCTTCATCAACCAGATCCGCATGAAGATCGGCGTCGTGTTCGGCAATCCCGAGACAACGACCGGTGGCAACGCCCTGAAGTTCTATGCGAGCGTCCGCCTGTCCGTGCGCGCCGGAGATTCCATACGCCGCGGTGACGAGATCGTCGGTGTCGAAACGAAGATCAAGGTGGCAAAAAACAAGGTGGCACCACCGTTCAAGAAGGTCGTCTTCGACTTGTTGTTCGGCGAAGGCATATCGCGCACCGGCGAACTGATCGATCTCGGCGTCGACTTGGGAATTGTCGAGAAATCGGGAGCGTGGTATGCCTATGACGGCGAACGCATGGCGCAGGGACGTGAAAATACGCGGGCGTTCCTGCTGGAACATTCTGCGATTGCGGCAGCTATCGAATCCAGGGCCCGCGAGCTGGTTTCGAGTCGGGGATAGTTGGCGAAGTGCGGCCGGCGGCAATAGATTCCACGCCGGTCGGCATCCTCGCCGGTCTCCGGACCGAGGCCTCGTGGAAGGCGCGACATAAACGCAGTAACTGAAATAGGAGAGGGGTCAAATGAAACGGATCAAATCGCTCGCGATGTCGTCGGTCTATGGTATCGGCGTTGCGTTCTGGGCACTCACTGTTGCGGCACAGCCAAACGTTGCGGCACGACCGAGTTCGGACCCTCGCGTTGTGGTGCAATTCGACGAGGCCAGCTTATCCAAGGGTTCCATCGAGTTTCAGCGCGGGGTATTTCGCATCGAGGAGGGCGGGCAGAGGATCGCCAAGTTGTGTATCCCGGTCAAGGGCCAATGGAAACAAGTGGGCGATATGCATGATTGCGGCAATCCACCGCCGCCCGCCCAGCAAAGAGAAATTGTTCAGTTTTCGCCCGATGTGACGTTCCTGGGCGTGCGCAATCTCGGGGTCGACTCCACGCAATGGGGTGCCGCGCACAAGATGAATGGTTCGGCAAATCCGAACAATCCGCTCCTGAAGGTCAGCAAGGCGTTCTCGTTCACCATCGGCAGCACCGACGTGAGCTGGCACTTCGACTCGCAGAAGCTGCCCGACGAGTTGAGAACGGCAATTCCCGGCTCGGGAATCCATGTCCATTTCGGCGGTTACTTTTCCGACGCGCACAAGTTCCCGCTGTTCGATTCGGATAGCGGAGCCCTTGAAGTCGAAATGGCACTGGCCATTCCGAAGTTCGTCCGCAGCGGCAGAGCGCATTCGGGCGTGACCGTGGCTGTCGATCTCAGTGTGCCGACCACCGGCGGTTCCATCGTTGGATTACCGGTGATCGTCAGCCTCTTCAGTCCGGACGCCAGCGACCGCGAGATCGTCACCAGCGACGGCCGCGTAAGCTTCGTCGGATCCTATCTCGCTCCCGGTACAAAATATGTTGAAGACGTCGAGAACCACCAGCGAAGCGGTCCTTGGGCCGGAATGGATCGCTTCGCATTCAAGCTGACGCGTGACAATGTAAGGCGCATTCTGGCGGACGCAAACGCACGCAGGCGGGCGGCCGGCGCGGAGCTTTTCGATGAACGTCGCCTGGACCAGATCAAGGTCGCCGGTGTCACGCTGAGGAACGAAAGCAGGTTCCTCGACGACGGAGACCTGGAAATCCAGGTAGCCGTCGATTATCTCAGGGTCGTGAGAGTCCGCTGAATGGGCTCGATACTCATGGGTACCCCTCCGTGCGTTGCGCTGAGTTCGACCAGAAAGCCAAGGTGCGCCGTGCCCCCGGGCACGAACCCGCTCAGGGACGACCGGCCTGAAAGGGTAGTTTGGTTAAGCGTACCCAGGGTCCTACGAAAGCCAGGTCAATTGATGCCTCCGGCCGCGCATTTTCCTTGCGTGTCGAATAAGCCAGGACGGCGCGAATTTACGAGCTGCATCATCGGCGAGAGCAATATCCAGTCGTCTTGAGCCTTCGGGCGCTGCCCGCGGATCGGACGGCCGGACAATATTAGGTGAGGATCGAAAATGACCAATCGTCGTACTACTTCAAATGCCAGCCCGGAATTGCCCCAGGAACACGATGAGCCGTTGAAAGCGGCCTTGCTCGACGAAGCTCAAGTCAGCAGTGCTTCCGCCAAATCGGAAGGGCCGGCCGAGGCGGGAGCGGCGATGCCGGAGCCGGCCGAGAGCCTGGCTGCGACGTCTGTTGCGTCGGAATCCGAGTCCGAAATCGCTGTCGCGCCGACGACCGTTAGCGAAACCGCAGGGAACGTCGATGTCGTCGATGGCCGTATCGTCCGTGGCTGGGCGCTTCTCAAGTCCGGCACTTCGGTGCGGCCGGTCTCGGTCGAATTGCTGTTGGACGGCAAAGTGGTGACGGTCGGCAAAGCGGATATCCTGCGCCTGGACCTAAAAGCCGCCGGCGTGGGTGACGGGGCGCATGCATTCGAACTCCATGTTCCCGAGGATCAGTGCGACGGAAGCGAGCGCAAGCTGGATGTCCGAGTCCGGGAAACCGGTTCGCTGCTGTCGAGTGATGTGCGGAGCATTCACTTGCCCTCGCCAGGAACGCTCACCTACCTTGAGCTCGAAGGCACGACCATCGTCGGTCGGGGACTGCCGCCACGTGGCGGGTTTTACGTAAATGTCATCGCAGTCGAAGAAAGCGGCCGGCTTCTCGCCAGCACGGGCGATATCGCTCGCCATGGCGAAGAGATCGAGTTTCATTTGCCGCTACCGGCCAGCGCATGTGATGGTGGGGTACATTATTTCCAGGTTCGGGCCGGAGAAACCGGGCCACGCCTGGGTGAACTCGCGGTGGTCACGCCCTTCATTGCGACCCCGATCGAGGTCATCGCCCGGCATGGCGGCGGCGCCAAAATAGCGGCGCTTTGGCCGTCCGGACGCCAGCGTTACGACGCCCTCGTCGGATCCGTGAGGAAAATTGCCGGTCGGGCGACGCAAAAAGCTGCTTCCGGAATCGCGCCGGCCGTATCCGAGTTGGAAAACCTGGCCACTGCCCACGAAGCAGTGGCACGCGGATTCGAGGCCGCTGGGCAACACAAGGCGAGCTACCAGCCGCTGCGTTTTCCGGTCGTCGCCGCGCCCGACGTTTCCTTGGTCGTGCCGGTTCACAACAAGTTCGCGGTGACCTATCATTGCCTCGCTTCCCTGTTGCTGGCACCTAATGAGGCGAGTTTCGAGGTCGTCGTCGTCGATGACGGTTCGTCAGATGAAACCAAGGGCCTGGGGGAAATCGTCAGCGGCCTCACGATTCTGCGCAACGAAGTCGGGCAGGGCTTCATCCGGGCATCGAATCGTGGCGGTACGGCCGCTCGTGGCAAGTATGTTGTCATGTTGAACAACGACACCGAAGTCGCTGCGCATTGGCTCGATGAACTGTTGTGGCCGTTCGATCATTTCGAAAACGTGGGCATGACCGGAGCGAAGCTGATCTACCCCAACGGCAGGTTGCAGGAAGCCGGCGGCATTATCTGGGGCAATGGCGACCCCTGGAACTACGGCCGCAACGGCAATGCACGTGATCCACGATGCAACTACACCCGGCAGGTGGACTACATCTCCGGCGCCTGCGTAATGCTGCCCAAGCCCTTGTGGGATGAAATCGGTGGCTTTGATGAACTTTTCCTGCCGGCCTATTTTGAAGATACGGACCTTGCCTTCCGTGTCCGTCAGAAAGGGCTCAAGACCGTCTATACCCCCTTCGCCGAGGTCATACATTTCGAAGGCATGAGCAGCGGCACCAGCGTCCAGTCAGGCACCAAGCGCTACCAGGAAATCAACCGACCCAAGTTCAAGGCCCGCTGGGCCAACGCCTTCCGGCCTAACGGACCGGTCGGTCGCGATGTCGAACTGGCCAAGGACAGACACGCTGCCTACCGCGCCCTGGTGATCGACTACGCCGTTCCGCGCCCCGATCATGATGCCGGCTCCTACGCGGCCATTCAGGAGATGCGCCTGCTGCAGTCCCTCGGTTTCAAACTGACCTTTGTGCCGGAAAACATGGCCTACATGGGCAGCTACACGGACGCTCTTCAGCGGACCGGTATCGAATGCGTCTATGCGCCCTTCAATGGCTCGGTGCAAGAGGTGATTGAAAAGCGGGGGGCGGAATTCGATGTCATCTACATCACCCGCTACAGTGTCGCGGAAAAGTATATCGAGGCCATCCGGCAATACGCGCCCAGCGCCCGCATCGTATTCAACAATGCCGACCTCCATTTTCTTCGCGAACTGCGTCAGGCGATCGGTCTTAGTGACCGGGAGATGCTCCAGAGAGCCTTGCGCACCCGGGACTCGGAACTCGCGGTGATGCGTCAGGTTGATCTGGTGCTCTCCTACAACGAGGTCGAACACGCGGTCATCATGTCTCACAACCTGGACTCGACGCTGGTGGCCAAGTGTCCGTGGGTGGTCGACGTTCCCGCACAAGTGCCCGGTTTTGCCGCCCGCAAGGACATTGCCTTCCTCGGGGGTTATGGCCACCCGCCCAATCTGGAGGCGGTCAAGTTCTTCATCGCGGAAGTCATGCCGCTGCTGCGCAAGACCCTGCCCGGTGTCCGCTTCCTGGTTTACGGCAGCAACGTGCCCAAGGAACTTGAAGACATGGCCGACGCCGACGTGGTCATCGCCGGTTGGGTCGAGGAAGTGGCCGAAGTCTATGATACCTGCCGCGTCTTCGTGGCCTCGTTGAAGAGCGGCGCCGGCCTCAAGGGCAAGGTTCTCGGCGCCCTGTCCCATGGCGTGCCATCGGTGATTTCGCCGATCGCGGCCGAAGGCATAGGCGCCGCGGATGGCATCGACCTCGTGGTGGCCGACAAGCCCGAAGAGTGGGCGCAAGCCATCACCACACTCTATCAGGACGCTGCCGCCTGGGATGCGATGGCCAAGGCTGCGCAGGCATTCGTGCGCAAGCGTTATTCGTTTACGGTGGGCCGCGAACTCATGAAATCGGCGCTTGAAAAGGCCAACATTTTTACCGCCGACGATCACCAGGCCCTGTGGGCCTGATCGCAATACAATTTTTCAACTACAAGTCAGGGAGTAAATCATGGAAAGCAATAAGGAAGTGCTGTTTGTTGATGGCGTGCAAGCGCTTGGTGTACATAACGGCGTGGCTCGGGTGAGTTTCATGCGTTTGAGTGCCGATGGCAAGCCCGTGCCTGCCCTTGAGTTATTGCTGCCTACGTCGCAGGTCAGGGCGTTGATTGATGGTTTGAACAAGGTGGCGAAATAGATTCGAATGTTCTAAACATTTATCAGGAGCCGCCAATTTTGACGACAAAGATTTGCCGAAACCTCGCATGAATAGGGAACGTGTTGCTGCATAACTTACCGATTTCTGAGTAATTGACCCATAAGTGGGGCCCGAATTGACAACCCCAACTTCGGTACAGCCTCTCGGTTTTGGTTGTATGGGCATCGATATATTTTCATGTCGACGGTCGAAGAGGAAAATCCAGCTTTTGGTTAGCTGTGCGGTACGTGGAGAGCTGATGGCGGTCGTTTGTGCTATTACAGCGTCTGGTTATTTTCTCGGCCGCCACTCAGGAGCCGCCAACCTGAGAGGTACATCAGCCGGCGAAAGCCTAGAATTCTCAGTGACGGTGTACGTCGTTGAGGCTACTACCCTCGAGTACGTATTCTTGGCCTGGCGAAGATGCCCTGCATTTAGCCAAGGAGTATTGAATTGATCATCAACAATTCACACCAGTTTATCTTTGTCCATATTCCGAAAGCTGCCGGAACGTCGGTTACAACGGTGCTTAGTCAATTCACGAACTATTGCGACCTCGAAATCGGGGGGACTACGTTCGGCGAGAAAATACAATCGGCATATCGGGAGCGGTTTGGCATAGGAAAGCACTCGCCGGCGGCGCGAATCAAACGGGTCACCGGCGACGTGACTTGGTCCAAGATGTTTTCATTCTCTTTTGTCCGCAACCCTTTTTCGCGCTGCTTGTCGACATATCACTTTCTAAAGAAGTGGGAGTCACCAAACCAGAAGTTCACTGAACAGATTCGTGCCTTTACCAGTTTCGACGATTACGTCTTGTCCGATATATGGGACGAATCCAGCGGACCTGATGACATCTTTCGCCCGCAATGCCACTGGTTGCGGGATGAAAATCCGTCAGGCCAACTAATTGTTGATTTTGTCGGCAAAGTCGAGCAAATCGACGCCGATTTGCTTCACTGCCTAAACGTTATAGGCGTGAGGAAGGCGGCGACAGCATTCTCGATGATGCCCAAACTCAATACGAGCGAACCACATAGCCTCGACTCCCTGCAGAACAAAGATGTCGTGGAAAAGATTGTAAAAAAATACAAAGTGGATTTCGAGGCATTTTCGTATCCGGTCGAGATTCAGCCATCCATCCAACCTGCTGCGGAAAAGGACTAGGCACCACCGCATGATCATGAGGCGGACCTTAATGTCGATTTCCACTCATTCCGGTGCTGCTAGCTGGAGCTTCGTCCTTCGATGGGGAGGGGGTGCTGATGCTATGCACGAAAGTAGAAAGAGCGGTATCCGCCCGAAACTGTTTCGCAAAGCGCCGAAACTTCCCAGCATGAGTTGCGACTGAATTCGGTAGCGCAAACGAACTTCTGATTGCCAATGAGGAGCCTCAACAAACTTGCGAGCCAGTAGGGCATGCGCTGTGTCTGCGCGGCGGTGGTTGGCAGCTTGGCGGGTACGCTTGCCAGATCGAATCGCCGGGTTGAAACGATAGGTGGCCTCAGCCAGGTAACTTGGCAGACGCTTGCAGCGAATCGCATGGTACGTGTGCCCCTTGCATCGCGTTCTTGACGTTGCCCAGCAGGTATCGATCCAAACAGGCGGCTGCCGGCGAAGGGCGGTGCCCGAAGCGCTCATCACGGCCTGAGACAAAGCGCTCTTGAATATTGATATTTTCGGAATCCGTGTATCCGTGTATGACCAACGAATACGAAATTCAACACCTGACCAATAAGTATATAGTTGAATACTTGGCTTGGATGGTGGATGGTGCTGACGGAGTGTGAGGCAAATTAAGGGCGGGTAGTTATGCTTACAGAGCAAACATGTTTATCGCTTGGGATTGCTGTAACCAATCCTAAAAGGCTTTTGAATTTGAAGTCTTTGCGAATTGAGCCACCGGTAAGGCTTGTTTCGACGCAGTTTGCCCAACACCTTTCGATAGGCGCATTCACCTACATGAACGGCGGCAATTGTATATGCGCCCGTATCGGTAGGTATTGTTCCATCGCTCAATCGGTGGCAATTCTGCAACAAGACCACCCGACGGGTTGGCTGTCAACCCATCCTTTTCAGTACGGGACTCTTGGTTTTCTCCAAGCGTCAGATTCGTACATATTCGACGGACCATTAAAAAAATACAAGTCGAAAATTTTTCACAGCGGCGGAGGTGATACCGTTATAGGAAATGATGTATGGGTTGGGCATGGGGTGTGCATCGTTAATGGTGTTTCGATTGGGGATGGTGCAATAATAGCCGCAGGGGCTGTTGTTTCAAAGGATGTTGCTCCATATTCGATTGTTGGTGGCAATCCTGCGCGGCTAATTAGGTACAGGTTCGCGCCAGATATTATTAGCCGTCTTGAAACGTTGCAATGGTGGCGCTTCGCTCCATGGGATCTTGCCGGTATTGACTTTTCCAATGTTGCGAGTGCTTTGTCTGAATTAGAACGTCGAATAGAGTTGGGCCTGAAGCCATTCAGCCCACCAGCCGTTTCAATTGACGTCCTGAAATCTATAAATGATAACGGCGTAATTCCGCCGGAGTTCATGCAACTGCCAAAAACGCGGTAGCCGGGATGGTGTTTTGCTGGATAAGGAAATCATTAAACCTACGCAAGTGATCGGTATGTTCATTTATAAGCAGAGTGGCCAGACAGCGTCATTATCAAGGTCGGTCCGCACAATTCTGGATTCGCGTGTCATAATTAGGCAACGGTCGCCGTCGCGCCGGTGCTTGTTGAAGGGATTAGAGCGATTTGGCCCAATCTTGGCTATCATCATTCTCTTTTTCAACTTTACCGTCGTTTGGGCGGAGGTTGCAGGCAGTCCGCGAGTGTTTCAGGGCGGAAATTCGTGGATCGGATTAAATAAATTTGATTTGACCAAGCAGTATCTCGGCACTGCCAGCGGCGGCGAAGGCAGTGAACGCTATCGGAAGGTCACGGTGGCCATGGCCAGAAAGTCCTTGGCCGACGCAGCCAATGTTGGCGTTTCCTTTGTGCGAGTGTCGGCCACCGGATTCGCCCCGGCAGCCTTCAACCGAGCAGGGGATCTTGACCTGTGGGTCAGTACTCCCGCCGCATACTGGGCGCGCATTGACCAGTTGATGGACGATCTTGAAGGTAACGGACTCAAGGCGGTTTTCACCTTTGTCTGGAATTCCGTGCAGTTCCCCGCGATGACAGGCGAATCGGTGCGCGATATGCTGACCAATCCGCAGTCGAAGTCGTACCGGCTCGGAGCGCGCTACGTCGATGAGTTTGTCAGGCGATACCGCGGGCGTTCTGCCATACTGTTCTACGAACTAACCAACGAGTTGAACCTCGGCGCGGACTTGGATGTTGTCGGACGGTGCCGCAAGGAGCAGGCGGCAGAGCTGTGCGGACCCAAGGGCAACTACACTACTGACGAAATGATCGCTTTCACAGGGCGCTTGGCGGCCGTGATTCGGAATGCCGACGCCCACGTGAAGATATCCTCTGGGTTCTCCGTGCCTCGCAAGGCGTCACAGCACCTGCGCTCACGCCCCGAGAGGGTCGGCGGACACGCCGATTTCACACCTGATACGCCCGCGCAGTTCGACAAATACCTCGAAGACATCCATGCTTCGGTGGACATCATTAGCGTGCACATCTATCCCAACTCGGACAATGCCCGCTTCGGTGAGTCAGATGTGCGTTCGACAACCACGTTTGAAGCGTCGCTCCGCGCCGCGCGGAAGATCGGCAAGCCGCTGTTTGTCGGCGAGTTCGGTGATTCAGAGCGAGGAGACAGCGACGAGTCGTCGTTCACCATGCGCATGCTCAAGCGCATCGCCGAACTCAAACCCGACTACAGTGCTCTTTGGGTTTGGGAGTTTTACCAGACCGCCCCCTACAAGACGCGCGATAATCGGGACACCGCTTACAGCATGGAGCCTGGGGTCACCGACGGGCAGATCGCCCGTGTGCGGGATACTGCCCGACGCCTTGGGCAGACGGTTCGCGTGTCTAATGCGGGCAAGACGCGACTGCCACGCGTGGTACTGACGTGGCCTCTCGAATGCGCCGTCCTTCGGCCGCAACAACTCGTCTATGCAGTCGCAAGCGACGATCTTGGCCCTGTAGAGCGCGTGGAATTCTGGATCGACGACACCCTCGCAGCGATTGACAAACTGCCGCCTTACCAAACACAGCTATCGACCAACAAGCTAACTGCCGGCGTCCACCGTCTGGCGGCAAAGGCGTTCGACTCTGCCGGACTGTCGGCGCAGTTCGAGACAACGGTGCTGGTCGGCGACAAGTCCTCTTATAGCGCGTGCCCGCGCGCTTATGCGGATGCGCAGTGAATTGATCTTCGGGTGCTGGCGCGCGCCGGGTCGGCGGCGGTGATCGAGGAATCATTCTCGATCTTTCCCACTGAGAAGCAACTTCGTTTGCTCCTGGATTCGACCGAGTAACGATGGGGTAGTACCCGAGTCGATGGCAAATACGCGATTTGGATATTGAAGATCGCCCCCTGCGTGGGGGAAGCCGATACGTTCTACGCCATTCGCACTTTCCCCCACGCGCATAGCCCCACCACAGGAGGTCAGCCAACGGAAAAAACCTTACACTTACCCACAGCCGACTCGCATCCGATCGGCATTCATCCCCGGCTCAAAAATTCAGTCGGCAGCGTGGCTCAATTTTGGGTCGGCGCTGACACCCTCAGTGTCCTTGCGGTGCAGGTGCGAAAGATGACGGGCCACTCACGCACCGGTTCGCTTGGCATATGGCCCTCTGCGGCGCCACGAGGATTTGGGGGCATGCAACGGCTTGGCCTGCCCGTACGCGCGTTTCGGCAGCGAGCTCCCGCTCACGAGCAGCGGCTGCCTCGGCGCGTCCGGCGGTCGGGGAGACCAGAGAATACGCGCTGTACGACAGCCAACGACAGGCGTTATCTTCGTCATCCAGCGCCACAACCGAACATTCGCTGTCCGAGCCGCAGGGTGTTGCGACAGCCAACTTCAAGGCTTCCACCTTCGCCTGCGCTGCCTGGATGCGCAACTGCGCGACCGATTGTGCTGAACTTTCGCCATTGCAGGCGCCAATGGCGAACAAGGTGGCCGGCACCGCGAGCAAAGTCGTCATTTTCATCCTTGGCCTCCCGTCTGCGATGAACAAACGCATTCTACATTTCGCGCGGTAGCGCCGCGCCCATAATTGCCACCTGCGCATCTGCGGTGGCAAACCCTTGGCAGCTAATCGTCTTTCGCTCAGAATCTCTGCTGGAGGTGGGGTGGCATCGCCGGCGGCCTTGCGTTTCGCTTATGCCGCGGCTGAAAAAAGAGAGGCCCTGCGGTACAGGGCCTCTGGAGAACCACGCAGGCGACGGTGGCGTCGCCTGGTTTCACTGACCTTATTTGCCCAGCTTGCCGCGCGGCGAACCAATACCGGTGCAGTAGTCCCAACCGGCACCCGCTGCATTGCCGTTCGAGCCCGTCGTCACGTCGTAGAAGTTCCGCGAGTAGTCCAAATACGTACTCAACTGGGAATACAGCAGGTGGTGTTCCATCGGCGAGTAAAAACCGCCGTTCGTCGGCGCTTGTCCCAACCGGTTGTTCGAAGTGCTGAGGATGCCAGCCAGCAACGGCGCGGCCAGGCTAGTTCCGCCCACGACTTGCCATGCTCCGTTGTAATAGACCCACGCGCCGCTTGCCGGATCGGCGTCGGCGGCGATGTCCGGCGTAGCACGGTTGGTTCTGCCGAACAGCGGATACTGATAGTTGGTCTCGACGCCATTGCCAGTGGCGAACGTTTCCGACCACAACTCGTATTGGCTGATTCCGCCGCCAGCTCCGGCCCAGCAGCTTTCGCTAAGGAAATTGCCGGTCGCCGCGTCGCGATTGATCGTCGTTCCGCCGGCCGCGATCACCCACGGTGAAGCGCTGGGCCAGAGCACGCCCGTGGCGGGTGGCACCGTTCCGCCGCCATCACCGGACGAGGCGATGTACAGCGTCCTCTGCCAGTAAACGCGGAAATGATCGTCGTAGTCGGTCGCTTCGGTCGGCCACTCGCCGCCGCCCCAACTGTTGGAGACAATTCCGCCGCCATACGCCGCCACCTTCTGCGCGGCAATCAGCTCGGCATACATCAGATCGGCATAGCTGTTCGAGCAGGCGTGCACCATGATGATAGCGGCATTGGGTGCCATGGCATGGGCCCACTGGACGTCCAGCGCAGTTTCCAATTCCCACCCCGCGTTGCGAACAGGCACCACGCAAGAGCCGTTGCCGTTGGCAAAGATGCGGGCAATCTTGGGAACGGGCAGGCCGAAGTAGCTGCTGAAAAACGTGGCGTCCGCAATCACGGTCGGCGCATTGAAGGCGTCGACGATGCCGATCGCGCGCATTCCGCCGCCGGCGGCATTGAAAGCGGCGTTGTTCGTCGGTACGCATCCTGGATATGGCGCCGCACCGATCTTGTAGAGGCAGGCGAGGGAGGCGGGATATTCCGGCATATTGACCTGCGGGCTCGGATTCGCTTCCGGAGCGGGGAAAGCCAAGTCGCTCAGCGACTGCACCGACGAGCCCGGATTGGGGTTACGAACAACGTAGGTCGTGTGCGCCTCCATCGCTCCGCCTGCCTTGCTGCTGTCCGGCACATACACATCGGGGGGAGCGACGTATGGGGTGACTCGTCCCGTCGCTGCCGGTACTGGGTTAAAGCCAGGTGTTGCCCCTTCCGCAGCCAAGGCAAGAACCGGGATTGCCGCAAATGCGACGACTAGGACGCCAATTGGGATCGTTGCAGATCTCATGTTTCTTCTCCTTGTTAAGACATCCGACAAATCTGCACCTCTCGCCAGAGAGTCGCAGCGAAACCTATGGGAGGGCGCCTCCCGCCTATCCGGATGGGGAACAAACGGCCGACAAACGACGATATTGTGGATCGCCCCCAGTTCACTCCCCACCTCCACCCGCATGTTCGAATTGCAACGCTTCAATGAGCTTTCTCGGCCAATCCGTTCGTCGTATCCTCTACCACCGTGCCGGCCTCTTCCGGTCTCAGACACTTGGCCGGCGGCACGAAAAGACTGGGCGCGGGCGGCCCCAATACGATGTCGCTGAACCGCGTCTTTGTCTTGGTGACGCCCTCGCCGGGAAGGTCGATTTGAATCGGGAATCCTTGCATGTCTTGAGCTTCCCAAAGCTTGGCGCGGACCGTTTTCCCGTCCGCGCTGGTGATGACCACGTTGCTCACCTGGCAGGGGTGACCGTCGATGACTTCCGATCCTGCATCGGTGCGCTGCACCATCGCGCCCGACAGAAGTTGCAGGGGCGTATGCCGCGCATTTTGGTCATTCAGCGAATCGAGAAAGCAAATCGGGTTTGGGCGCCGGATGCCGATCAGACGATGAACCCAGTTGACGGAAGGCAGATAAAGGTCGGCCAGTCCGCCGCTGGGCTCGACCCGGAACCTTGCCTTGGAGTGATATATCTTCCAGGGCTGCCGGTCGCCTTCCTTGGGACCGATGGTTTGCGTTGCCGAGAACTCGGGCAACTGAATGGTATCCGCTGGCCAGGCGAAGTCAGGGCTTGCAATGATCGCCAGCGCGGTTGTGCAGGCAGCGAATATCTGCTGGCTTGTCATGCAACGGCTCCTCTTGATGGTACCTTGGGTAGAACGATAGGGATCGCGCCTTCACGTGGCGGCGGGAACGCCCGTACGCGGTGGCTGGTAACGCGCTTCCCGGGAGTGCGCGGTTTCAAGCTTCAGCGGGCGCCAGTTTGCGTTCGTGGGCGATTACGGATTTCCCACGAGCGTTCTATACTCGGCCTGCGCCATGGACGCGTGGCCATTTTATCAGCCGTCCACGGGAGGGTTTTACGGCAAAGCGTGGGGCGCAAAGCGTTCACCGTAGTCCTATCCGAACCAGCCACCAGCAAGGCAAATCGCCTTGGTGTTACGCGGCAGGACGACGGAGCGAGCGAAAGGGACGACGCGTTCGATTGACGAGCATTTACCCCCGAACGCAAACGCGGAGACGTGGCGTGTCATCTGACCTCCTGATGCCTGGGCCTGGGGGCGCCCTTGTCTTTGTTGTTCTTTTAAGCTTGAGAGACATTCGGCCAGTCTATGCTATCCCACTTGCTGATGATGTGATCTGCATCACGGTGGTACACAAAAATGCAGATGCCATTCGGGAGGGTTGGCGCCACGCGGCAGAACAGATTTCCGGATTTCTTGGGTGGAAGCTCTTTCCGGCGGACGATCCGTTGCATGTAACGGTCAGATGAGCTACTTTGTTACATGTAACAAGAACGGAGATTGATATGGCTACGCCTGTTAGCGCAAGAGTCCGCAAGCGCCGGGAAGCACTGCGCATGGCCGGATTTCGCCCCGTCCAGATTTGGGTGCCGGATACACGGCGCCCTTCGTTCGTCCAAGAATGTCATCGCCAATCCGCATTGCTTCGTAACGACAACCAAGAGTGCGGCGTATTGGATTGGATTGAGGCGGCTTCCGATACTGAGGGCTGGAAATGAAGCGCGCCGATCTGGTTACCATTGCGCCGCAGGGCGACTACGGCAAGCCCCGCCCTGCGCTGGTAATCCAGTCCGACTTTTTCGATGCACATCCGTCGGTCACTGTTTTGCCTGTGACGGGTGATCTGCGGGAAACGCCGCTATTTCGGGTGACGGTCGAGCCGACAGACACCAATGCCTTACGGAAGCCCTCCCAGGTCATGGTCGACAGGTGCATGACCGTGGCTAGGGAAAAAGTTGGCGATGTTTTTGGCTGCCTCGATGCTGGCCACATGCTTGAGGTCGAACGTTGCTTAGCGGTTTTTTTTGGAATAGCAAAATAACTTCGTCTGCCGGAAAATCCGGATACCCCGAGTACCGATTCGTATCGGTCTGTCGACGTATCGTGCGTAAGTTCTTGGGCGAGGCCGCGTTGACGGGATAGTGTGACGTTTTTGAAATGCCTTCGTCGTTAGGGTGGGTTCTGGTTATGCATGAAACATCGTTCTCGAAAATGCGCGCCTTCGTCGCGCGTTACCTGTCGGACAATATTCAGTCCGAACTGACTGTACTGGACGTCGGTGCGCGTTCGGTGCTGGGTCATCAAACCTATCGCGACTTGTTCAATGATCCGGCGTGGCGTTTCGTCGGGCTCGACATCGAGACCGGCGCCAATGTCGATATCGTCGTCGACGATCCCTACGATTGGCGCGCCGTCGAATCGGAGCGCTTCGAGGTCGCCATCTCCGGCCAGGCCCTCGAACACGTCGACTTCCCGTGGCGGGTCTTTCGCGAAGTGTTCCGCGTCCTGCGCGGCGGGGGACTGTTCTGCCTGATCGTTCCCTCGTCGGGCAGCGAGCATCGCTACCCTGTGGATTGCTGGCGGTTCTATCCGGACAGCATGCGCGCGCTGGCGGCGGATTCGGGGTTCCGCCTGGTCGAGGTGTTTACCGATTTCGGCCTCGGCGAATGGCAGGACACCTTCGCCGTCTTCCAGAAGCCGGCGCGGCGGCGCAAGCCCGCAGCTTTTCCGCCGCAGACGGATCGCGGGGTGGCCTTTTCCGAATATGCCAAGGCGCTGACGACGCGGCCGCGCAGCCCGGTCTATTACCGGACGCTGGCCAGGCTGTTCGACGAACGAGGCGAAGCGGCGAGCGCCGAGCTGAGTCATCGCATCGGCGCCGAAGTTTTTCCGATCAATGGCGAGATACGGCGCGGCGTGGTGGCGGCACTGCTTCGCCGCGGCGAGGTGGTGGCCGCGGCGGAGCATGCCGTGACCTTGCTCGGCCTCAAGCCGCTCACCGCCGAGAACGTCGCCGCCGCCGGCGAGGTGATCGAGCGTCTGGCTCCCGATCAGCGGGCGCATTACGGTCGACTGTTGCCGGCGGAGTTGCACGTGTTGAAGCGTATCGGCACGCTGGCGGCGGAGGCGGAATGGTACCGGCTGGCGGCGAGCGCCTGGGAGCGGGCCGCAATGGCCGATGGCGCCGACGCAGCGCTGCCGGTGAACCGTCTGCTGGCACTCTTTGGCGCCGGCGAGCGCCAGGCCGCCCTGGCCGGTTTCCGGGCACTGCGCGACGCCGGGGAGGCCGCCGGCCAAGTGACGCGCACCTCCGTCATACAGCGCTTCATAAGCCTGCGCGGAGCCTCTCGCTATCTGGAAATCGGCGTCGAACGCGGGGTCAATTTCTTTCAGATCGAGGCTGCCGACAAGCTGGCCGTCGATCCGGAGTTCAAGATCGCGGGCGGCGCGGTGGATTTTCCGGAGCATCGCTTCTTCGCCTCGACCAGCGATGCGTTCTTCGCCGCTCCGCCGGCCGACGTGGTCGAGCGGGGGATCGACGTGGCCCTGATCGACGGCCTGCATACGCACGAGCAGGCTCTACGCGATGTGGATAACTGCCTGCGCTTCCTGAACCCGGGCGGGTTGATCGTCATGCACGACTGCCTGCCGGCATCGCCGGCCGAGGCGGCGCATTCGCTCGAGGCGGCGCGAGCCATGCCCGGCTTCAAGGGCGAGTGGACCGGCGACGTGTACAAGGCGGTGGCCCGCCTGCGCGCTACCCGTGCCGATTTGTTCGTGGCGGTGCTGGACACGGACCACGGCGTCGGATTGGTGTCGCGAGGCGAGCCGGATTCGGTATTGCAGGCCGAGCTCGCCGAAATCGATGCGCTCGGCTTCGCCAAATTGAAGGCGGCGCCGGGAAAATGGCTCAACCTTAAACCGGCGACCTGGTTCGCGGATTGGGTGGCTCAGGCGGCAGCGGCCTAGATGCCGTATCTTTACCTCGCGCCACTTGACCGGGACGAACCGATTGCCGGACTTCATGATGTCAATGGCATGATAATTGAGGATACGGACCCTGATTGTCGGTGGTCGGCGCCACCGCTTGGCAGGTGACGGGCAGATGGCCAATGAACGGCGAGCACCTGCCGGTCCGGAACAGTTCTCGTTTGCCTTGCGGGCGATGTCGGACTCGGTTCGTCGCGATTCCGCTCCCCATCGCTGGATCGTCCATAACGCGCCGGCGAGCTTTGCCCTCGAGCCGCTGAACGGGCGCCTGCCGGGCGGCTGGGTGCTGATCGAGTCGCGGCTGCTGCGCCAGTACACCGCCGCGTCGGCGCGGCTGGTCGCGAGGCGCCGGCTGGCTTCCAATACAGCCGAATACATCGATCTGCCCGTCCTTCCCGGCGGCCTGATTCACGAGATCGTCGAGCTTCCCGAGGACGTTGCCGAACTGGTCTGGCAACCTATGGATCAACCCGGCTGGTTCGAACAGCCGCATCTGACGATTCGCGAACTGGGCCGCTTCGAGCGCACCTGGCGGATGGCGAACCGGGCGCTGCGCGCATTGGCGGACTACCCCGCGGTCGAGCGGCGCCGCTATGGCGTGACCTGGAGGAACGTCCTGTTCGATTTGCCGCGGGCTTATGCCGGGGCCACCCGCTTTCGCTTCGGCTCATACTCCGGTCGCTACGGCAACTGGATCGGGCGTTTCGACACGCTGTCGGAACGTGACCGGCACCTGATCGGTGCACATATCGGGCGCTTGGCGCGGCTGCCGCATTTCCATCTTTTGGTGGCGGCGGGCAGCGCGGCGGATGCTGCAAGCCGCCTCGAGCGGACGCTCGAATCTCTGCGGCGCCAGCTCTATCGCAACTTCACGGTGACGGTGTTCGACGAGGCGAATGTTCTCGGCGGTCCGCTGGATCCGCCAAGGGACTTGCCCGACGTGGGCATCGGCTCGCAGGTCGTTTTTACTTACGGCATGCCCGGATTTCTGACGGCCTTCGACGACAGCCTGGCGAGCCACGGCGATACGCAATGGCTGGGCCTGCTCCGTGCCGGCGAGTGCCTGGCCGAGCAGGCACTGTACCGGATCGCGGTGGCGGCCGACGAGGACGCCGCCGCCGCGGTGATCTATGGCGATGATGACGTCATCGATGGGCACGGCCGCCGCGACTCGCCCCGCTTCAAGCCGGACTGGTCGCCGGAACACTTGCGCTCGATCGATTACATCGGCAATGCCGTGCTGCTCCGCGGCGATGCGGTGGCGGCGGCCGGCGGCGTCTCGGCCGATTGCCTGCGCTACGGGGCCTACGATCTGCTGCTGCGGGCCTCGGCCGTCGTCGACCGGCCGCCCGTGCATGTGCCTGCCGTGCTGCTGCATCGGCCTGCCGGCGCGGATGCCGACGACGGGCCGGGCCGGCAGGCGTTCGAGCAGCGGGCCGTGGTCGCGCAGTGCCGCCGCGGCCGGGAGAGCGTGACCGTCGTCGAGCACAGTCCCGGGATGCGACGCCTTGCCTATGGCTTGCCCGAGCTTGCGCCGATGGTCAGCATCGTCATCCCGACCCGCAATGCGCCGGACCTGGTGCGCGTCTGCGTGACCAGCATCCGCGAACGATCGAGCTATCGGAACTTCGAGATCATCGTCGTCGACAATCAGTCCGACGATGCCGCCGCGCTCGACTATTTCGCCGCTCTGGCGGAAAGCGGCGCGGCTCGCGTGCTGCGCTACACCTGGCCGTTCAACTTTTCGGCGATCAACAACTTCGCCGTCGGCGAGGCGCGCGGCGAGGCGATCTGTCTGCTGAACAACGATACCGAGGTGATCTCGCCGGACTGGATGGAGACGCTGCTCGGCCACCTCGTCCAGCCGGGCGTCGGTGCCGTCGGCGCCAAGCTGCTGTTCCCCGACGGTCGCGTCCAGCATGCCGGCGATGCGGTCGGGCCGGGCGGCTGTGCCGATCACCTGCACGAGGCGCTGGAGCGCGACGATCCCGGCTACTGCAATCGCGCCATCGTCGCCCAGGAGGTGTCGGCGGTGACCGCGGCCTGTTTGATGACCTGGAAGCACCTGTATCAGCGGCTGGACGGCCTCAATGCAAAGCACCTGAAGGTGGCCTTCAACGACGTCGACTTCTGCCTGCGCGTGCAGGAGGCCGGCTACCGAGTCATCTTCACGCCCCATGCCGAGCTCTATCACAACGAGTCGGCCACCCGCGGCCAGGACCGCACCTGGCGGAAGATGCGGCGCACCAAGCGGGAGGCCGATTACATGCGGGCGCGCTGGAAGGCACGGATGGGGCACGATCCCTACTACAATCCGAATCTCAGCTACCGGCGGCCGGATTTTTCCCTGAGCGATGCGCCGCGCGTGCGCAAGCCCTGGCTCGATGGCGAGCGGAAGCGACGATGAACGGCTTATTCGATATTCCTAAGGACCGGGACGATGCCGCTCACCCGGCGCGCGTCGCGATGCTTGTCGCCTCATTCATGCAGCGTGAGGCTGTCTAGCCGTGGCCGACGATATTAACGCGACCAACGGGACGCGTTTTGAGCTTGCTCCGCCGTAACTGTGGGTAGACGGTTGGGAGTGGTAGCCGCCCGATGTGTTTTGCATCGTTGTGGCGCAGGACGGAATTGAACGCCACAATCGCAGTAAGCATGATTTCATCACAGTCGAATCAGGGGAATGAAGATGTCCAATGAGCGCTTACCGGGCCACCGCTTCAGCGAGGCCGAGTACCTGCAGATAAACCCGGACGTAAATGCCGAGGTTCAAAACGGCCGCGTGGACTCGGGTTGGCAACATTTCATGACCTTTGGTTTTCGTGAAAACCGCGGGGGCGTTCCCCCGGACCTGGTCGGAAAATTGAAGAGCCTGTTCGATGCCGACCTGGCGGATACACTGCCGCCGGCCCATCTGCGCAAGAGGGTTCATGGCGCGGAGGATGCCGCGAGCTTCCAGTCGATAGGGAGAGCGGTTGCTCTCGATCTATTTGCCGCCGTCAATTCGACATTCGACCTCGAGCCGCACAGCAAGGTGCTCGACTTCGGCTGCGGCTCGGGTCGAGTACTCAATTTCTTTCACAAATTGTGCGGGGACTGCACGTTTTTCGGCACCGACATCGATGATGAAGCCATAGCCTGGTGCCAGCAGCAAATGTCGCACGTCGGAACATTTTCTTCCAACAGGGTAATGCCCCCGCTGCAATACGAAGCGTCGTTCTTCGACTTTGTCTTCTCGATATCGATCTTTACGCATTTGCCGGAAGAGATGCAGTTCGCCTGGCTGGCGGAACTCGGACGGGTGACCAAGCGAGGAGGGTATTTGATATTGACGACCCACGGTGAAGACATTATCCAGCCCTTTCCCGAGCACTTGAAGAGGATTTTTAATAAGAAGGGTTTTTACTATCACGTCGGCGAGGAAACCGAGGGATTGCCGGCTTTCTATCAGACGAGCTTCCACACCGAAGACTACATTCACAAGGTGTGGGGTAAGTATTTTGAAATCGTGAAGATCATCCGCAAAGGCATTGTTGGCCACCAGGACATGGTCATCTGCAGAAAGAAACCCTGATCAAAGCTGGTCCCGAATCCGGCAGTGCAATTTGAATTCCGTCATGATCCGGAGACGGTTCCACTGGGACCGTTGGATCACGTTTGCAGGTTAAGCCGAAGTTTTTGCTTGTCGTTCGGCCCTCTGCAAATGGCCGGCACGCCGTATAATTCGATCCCGTTGCAGCGGCCGGAAGCCGGTCCGGGCGGGGCGGTTTTTGCCGGTTCGACGATGCCGGTGCCCATTCTCCTTTTTCGCCATCCGACGCCCATTGTTCGATGCTGTTCTCGCCGCGAGCCCGTTATCGCCGGGAGTGGTCCGGAGATGTCCTGATCCTGTCGCCGGGACCGATTCCCACCGTCGATGTCTATCTGCGGGCACGGCTGCACGGCCTGGCCGACGGTGCGGTCCGCCATGTCGATACGGGGAGCGACGATCCGGCCTTGCTGGCGGCCCGAGCGGGCACCTTCGTCATAATCGTTCGTCATGCGTCCGCCGCCTGGCTGAAGGCCCTGCTGCGCGAGCGGTCGCGGTGGAGCGGCGTGGCCTTCCTGATGGACGACGATATTCCGGCAGCATGGCGCTGCGGCGACGTGCCGCTCGACTACGGGCTGTGGACCACGGGGCGCTACCTGAGGGTGCGCCATCTCCTGGCGGCCGTTTGCGACCGGCTGTGGCTGTCGACTCCGGCACTGCGGACGCGCTATGCCGGTTCGCCGGCGCGCGTCGTCGAACCCCGGGCCTTCGGCGCGGCGCGGGAAGCGGCGCCGGCCGGCACGCGACGCTGGGCTTACCACGGCACGCGCATCCACCATCGCGAGCTGCGCTGGCTGGTGCCGGTCGTCGAGGCGGTGCAGCGGAGCTTGCCCGAGGCCGAGTTCGAAGTGTTCGGCAATGCCGCCGTGGCGCGGCGTTTCGCCCACATTCCGCGGGTACGGGTGTTGGCGCCGCGCCCGTGGCCGGCCTATCTGGCCCACTGCGAGCAAGCCGAGCTGGCCGTCGGCCTGGCGCCGCTGTTGCCGGGGCGGTTCAACGCGGTACGATCATGGGTGAAAATGCTCGACATCGTCCGCTGTGGCGCGGTGGGGGTCTTTTCGGATCGGGAGCCGTATGCTTCGGCTCTGGTGGCGACCGGGGCGGCACTGCTGCCGGATGATCAGGGGCGCTGGGCGGCGGAGATCCGTCGCCTGCTGGAGGATGATGCCTTGCGCTTGGCCCGCTACCGCACGGCGGCGGCGTGGGTGCATGACGCGAAACGGGGAGGGAACATCGACATGCTGATCCGAGCCTCCGGTATTGGGGACGCTAATTAGCGATGATCGCCAGCGAGAATGCAGTCACCGCGAAAAATCGTCATTCCGGGGCCGCGAAGCGGAACCCGGAATCCAGCAAACACGTCCGAAATTCCTCCTGGATTCCGGGTTCTGCCCTAGAGGGCAGCCCCGGAATGACGTGTTGAGAGTCATTGCCAATCGGACCGGGGACTGAGTTGAGTTCGCCGCGCTCGTTTCTGTTCCTGCAGGGTGTCTGTTCGCCCTTCTTTGCCCGGCTCGCCGACAAGCTGGCGGGCGATGGCCACCGCGTCTTCAAGATCAACTTCAACGGCGGCGACATCGCCTACTGGGGCGGCCGGCCGGCCTGGTCGTTCCGCGGCAGGGTGGAGGCGCTGCCTCATTTTCTCGAAGACCGTTATCGCCGTTTCGGCATTACCGACCAGGTCCTGTTCGGCGACCGCCGCGCCGTGCATCGTCCCGCCGTCGATCTGGGCGAGCGCTACGGCATCCGTACCCACGTCTTCGAGGAGGGCTATTTCCGCCCGTTCTGGGTGACGCTGGAGCGCGAGGGCGTCAACGGCCATTCGCTGCTGCCCCGCGATCCGGACTGGTTTCGCGATGTCGGCGAGAGCCTTCCCGACTATGGCGACGGCGAACATTTCCGTTCGCCGTTCTGGATCCGGGCCGCCCACGACATTGCCTATCACGCCGCGAGCGCCATCAACCCGCTGCTGTTTCCCGACTATCGCACCCATGCGCCGGTCAATGCCTTGCTGGAGTACGCCGGTTACGGCAAGCGGTTTGCGATGTTGCGCGTGCATGGACCGCGTAATGACCGCGTCGTCGAAGAGCTGGTACGGCACAAGACGCCTTTCTTCCTGCTGCCGCTGCAACTGAACAGCGATGCGCAGATTCGCGACCATTCCCGCTTCGACAGCATGGTCGAAGTGATCGAATTCGTCATGGAATCCTTCGCCCGATGTTGTCCCGGGGACGCTCGACTGGTCATCAAGAACCATCCACTCGACATGGGTCTCATCAATTATTCACGTGCGATTCACTCGCTGGCGCGGCGTTTCCATTTGATCGGTCGCGTGAACTACCTGGAAACGGGAGATATGCTGGCTCTGCTGCTCAATGTCCGGGGGGTCGTGACGGTCAATAGCACGGTCGGCTCATTGGCGCTGCAACTGAAATGCCCGACCGTCACGCTGAGCGATCCGATCTACAACCTGCCCGGCTTGACCTTTCAGGGCAGTCTCAACGATTTCTGGCTGGAGCGGCCGGTCCCCGACGCGGAACTGTTCCGCCGCTACCGCAACACCGTGATCCATGCGACGCAGGTCAATGGCGGCTTCTACAGCCCCCGCGGCATCGAGCTGGCGATCCGCAATTGCGGCCGGATGCTGGAAGCGGAACGCTCGCCGCTGGAGGCACTGCTTTGAGTGCGGCGGCCGGCGCCAAGACGGTCCTGATCACCGGTGCCACCGGCGGCATCGGCGGTGCCCTGGCCGACGCCTATGCCGAACCGGGTGCCACGCTGATCCTCCACGGCCGCAACGCGGCGCGGCTGGCGGAACTGGCGGCGTTCTGCGAAGGCAAGGGGGCGCGGGTACTGACGGAGGCCTTCGATATTCGCGATCGGGACCTGCTCTTCGCCTGGCTGGCAAGGGTCTGCGAGACCGAGGCCGTCGATCTGGCGATCGCCAATGCCGGCGTCAACATCAACATCGGCGCCGATGGCGAAGGCGAGCGCTGGCCGGCGATGGAGGAACTGATCGACGTGAATGTGCTGGCCACCCTGGCGACCGTGCATGGCGTCCTGCCGGCCATGCGCCGCCGCGGCCGCGGCCAGATCGCGCTGATCAGTTCCCTGGCCGGCTTCTACGGCCTGCCGGTGACGCCGAGCTACTCGGCGAGCAAGGCGGCGCTGAAGGCCTACGGCGAGGCGTTGCGCGGCTGGCTGGCTGGCGAGGGCATCCGCATCAACGTGGTGATGCCGGGCTACGTGGAATCGGCCATGTGCGAGGCCATGCCCGGGCCCAAACCCTTCCTCTGGCCGGCCGAGCGGGCGGCGCGGACGATACGGCGGGCCCTGGCGGCGGATCGGGCGCGCATCACCTTTCCGTTTCCCCTGGATTTGGGCTGCTGGTTCCTGTCGGTGCTGCCGCCCGAGACGTCGCGGCGTATCCTGCGCTGGCTGGATTACGGTGCTTGACGGATTCTGGTTCGCCATCGCCATACCGCTGCTCGGCGGCCTGGCGCTGTCCTTCGCCGTCGAGCGGCTGTTGCAGCCGGCGCCGCCGACATTGGCGCGGGCCCCGGCGGCACTGGCGATCCACGCCGGCCTGTGGCTGATCCTGTTCGTCTTCGAACTGATCCAGTTTCGCCGGCCGTATTTCGCCTCGGCCATCGTCCTGTCCTTCGTGCTGTTCCTGGTGCTGGTCGGCAATGCGAAGTTTCATTCGCTGCGCGAGGCGTTCGTTTTCCAGGACTTCGAGTACTTCATCGATGCCCTGCGGCATCCGCGCCTGTACCTGCCGTTCCTGGGCATTTGGCGGGCGCTGGCGGCCATCGTGGCCTTCGCCGTGGCGATGGTCGCCGGCTTGACGCTGGAGCCGTCCTTGACCGCGGGCATGCCGGTTGCGGCCTTTTTTGGCGGGGCGGCGGCGCTGACCGGCATCGCCGCGGCGCTGCTGGTGCTGGGCAGTCGCGGAAATATGCCGCTCAGCTATCGACCGGATGAGGATGCGCGACGCCTGGGCCTGGCCGCGAGCCTGTGGCGCTACGCGGCGGAAGAGCGCCGGCGACCGTTGGACGTCGCCGCGCAGAGCGCGTTTTCCGAGCCCTTAGCCCGGCCGCCGGCTGACTTGCCGGATCTGGTGGTGGTGCAAAGCGAGTCCTTTGCCGACATCCGGCGCCTGTTCGCCGGAATCCGGCCGGAGGTCCTGCGCGAGTTCGATGCGCTGCGCGATGTGTCGCTGCTGCACGGCTCCCTGCGAGTGCCGGCCTGGGGCGCCAATACGGTGCGCAGCGAGTTCGCCTTCCTCTCCGGCATTGCCGAAGAGGCGATGGGGGTGCACCGTTTCAACCCTTACCGGGTGCTGGCGCGCAGCGGGGTGCCGACGCTCGCCGGCCATCTGCGCGGGCTCGGCTACCGCACCGTCTGCGTTCATCCTTATCCGGCCGGTTTCTATGCGCGCGACCGGGTGTTTCCGCTGCTCGGCTTCGACGAATTCGTCGATATCGCTGCCTTCGCCGACGCCGAGCGGGCCGGTCCCTACGTCGGCGACGCGGCCCTGGCGGACCGGGTCTGCGCGATGCTGGCCGGCCGGGCGGACGCGGGCCGCCAGCCGCTGTTCCTGTATGTCATTACGATGGAGAACCATGGTCCGCTCCATCTCGAACGGGTCGCGCCCGGCGACGTGGAGCGGCTCTACGCGCAGCCGCCGCCGCCCGACTGCGAGGATCTGACGATCTACCTGCGCCACCTGGCCAATGCCGACCGCATGATCGGGACGCTGCGCCGCTGCCTGGACGGCAATCCGCGCGGCGGCTGGCTGTGCTTTTTCGGCGACCACGTGCCGATCATGCCGCGGGTCTATGCCGCGCTCGGCGTGCCGGATGGAAGCACGGACTATGCGATCTGGAAAGCCGGCGGCGGTCCGGCGCGGCGGCTGGCCATGAATGTCGAGAACCTGGGGATCACCTTGCTGCGCGAGATGGGCCTGCTCGGCGAGCCCGCCGGCGAGTGCGCACCGCCGGGATGACGCTCGGTATGCTGTTGTTGTACGCCGCGCTGCTGCCCTGGGTCGCCGTTTCAGCCGTTTCGCTGTTTCTCGTCGATCGCTTCGCTCGCGACTGGCAGCGGCACACGGCGCGCACTCCGGCGCTGCCGGAGAACCCGCCTGAAGCGGCGGTGATCGTGCCGGTCAAGGGCGATTCGCCCTCGGTGCGGGCCAGCATCGAGGCCTACGCCAACCTCGACTATCCGCGCTACCGACTGCTGATCGCCGTGGAGGCAAGGGACGATCCGGTCTATGGCTACGCCTCGGCCCTGGCGCTCTCCAGGCCCGGGCGCGTCGGCGTGATCGTCGCCGGACGCGCCGGGCGCGGCGCACAGAAAGTCGCCAACCAGCTCGCCGCCTGGCGCAGCCTGCCTGAAACGACGCAAGTGGTCTGCTTCGGCGATGCCGATGCATTGCCACCGCCTGATTGGCTGGCCGGGCTCACGGCGTGGATCCTGGTCGTACCCGACCAGGCCCTGGTCAGCGGCTATCGCTGGCTGATGCCGGCGGATGGCCGTTGGTCGACGCGGGTCGCCTGTGCGATCAACGCCGGCGTGGCGACCGCGATGCGCCACCGGCGCTGGAATCTGGCCTGGGGCGGGGCGATGGGCGCACACCGCGCGCTGTGGCGGCGGATCGATTTCGAACGGACGCTCGATGGCGTGGCTTCCGACGACCTGGTGCTCGGCAATGCCGTGCGGCGCTGCGGCGGCTATATCGAACAGGTCCGCGATCTGCTGGTACCTTCGCCGGCGGCGATGGACTGGGCGGGCTGTCTCGGCTTTATCCGCCGCCAATACACGATGCTCTGGCTGTACTCGCGGAAGCACTGGCTGCTGGGCGCCGCCGCGACGACCACGGTCAGCCTCGGCTGGGCGGCGGCGCTGCTGGCGGCCTGGCGCGGCTGGCCGTGGATGGTCCCGTTGATGACAACGGTCTACGCGCTGGACTGCCTGCGCGCCTGGCGGCGCTGGCGTTTCGCCGCGCGGAAATGGTCCGACGCGGCGTCCCGCCGGGCCCTGAAGAGTGCCTTCCTCGTCGATGCCTTCGCCACGCCGCTGGTGATGCTGGTCCACGCGCTGTGCGTCTGGTCGACGCTGTTCCGGCGACGATTCGAGTGGGCGGGGATTTCCTATGACGCGAGCAATCCGGCCCGCGTCATCGTCGTCGGACGCAAGACTGCGGCCTGACGGCGCGACGCGAGCCGCGTGCCGACTACGGTCGTCCGCTCACAGGGTGAACGCGTAGTCGCCGAGCGCCGTCGACGGCGCTGCGCCGACGATGGCGATCTCCGTCAATTCCGCGGCGCTGACAGTGGCATCGGCGCCGGAAGACGTAAAAAGGAACACGGCCGAGGCACTGCCGTTATCGACCGCGAACAATGCGGTCTGTCCGGCCGCATAGGCGCTCGAGGCACCGCCGATGGCCGCCGCCGCGCTGCTGGCGTTGATGGCACCGGCGATATTGTGGCTGATGATGACGAGTTCGCTGCCCGGAGCAAAACCGCCCGGGCCGGCCGCGACGCTGCCGCCGTCGATGACGGTGTCCCCGTTGCCGACGGTGAGTGGACCTTGCTGGAACGCCAGATGATCGACGCCGGAGGCGAAGTCGGCGATGAAGTCGACGCTGCCCTTGTCATTGAACAGAAAGGTGTCGGCGCCCGTGCCTCCCGCCAGGTGATCGGCTCCCGGCCCGCCGACGATGAAGTCGTCGCCGCTACTTCCTGCGATGGTGTCGTTGCCGGCGAGGCCGAAAAGGCTGTTGGCGCCGACATTTCCGGTGATCCTGTTGTCGAGTGCGTTGCCGGTGGCACTTATGTTGCCCAAGCCGGTAAGGGTGATGTTCTCGACATTGGTCGGCAGGGTGTAACTCGTCGCCGAGGAAAACACGCTGTCGATTCCTGCACCGAGGCCCTCCACGATGCGGTCGGCGGAGGTGTTCACGGTGTAGGCGTCGTTGCCTGCGCCGCCGCGCATGTCGTCGACTCCGAGGCCGCCGTTGAGTATGTTGTTGGCGCCGTTACCGATGATCAGGTTGTTCAGGACATTGCCGACGCCGATGATGGCCGTCGTTCCGGTAAGGACAAGGTTTTCGACGTTGTTCGGCAGCGCATAATCGACGGCACTTCTGACCGTATCCGTACCCGCCGCCAGCGCTTCGGTGACGGAATCGGCGGCGTTATCGACGATGTAGGTGTCGTCCCCGCCGCCGCCGCGCATGGTGTCGGCGCCGGCTGCGCCGTTGAGGATGTTGTTGCCGGCATTGCCCGTTATATTGTTGTCCAGGGAATTGCCGATGCCGTTGATCGCGGCGGTGCCGTTCAGGACGAGGTTCTCGACGTTCGCCGTCAACACGTAGGTGATGCTGCTGCGGACCGAGTCGATGCCGGCGAGCGGCGCTTCGCTGACCCGGTCGCCGGCGCTGTCAACGATATAAGTGTCGTTGCCGAGGCCGCCGGCCATGGTGTCGTTGCCGACGCCGCCGTTCAGCGTATCGTTGCCGCCGCCGCCCACCAGCAAATCGTCTCCGCCGTACCCGAGCAGAAAGTCGTTGCCCAGGCCACCGGTAATCGTATCGGCGCCGGCCAGGACCACGGCATCGCTTGGATTAATCAGGGCGGGATCGGTGGTCGAGAAGGGGATACTGACCCCGGACAGGCTGGAGATCAGAGCGCCGCCGCTGGAAAGCACTGCGCTCTCGCCGGTAATCGTCCCGAAGAAATTGCCGAAGGCATCGAAATTCAGGTTGCCGGTGATGGCCGCCCGCACGCCGCTGGCATTGATGACGAAGTCGGTGGCGCTGCCTGCTGCAAGATTGCCGTCGAGGGTGACCAGCGCGCTATGGCCGAGACCGTCGAACTCCTGGACGGTAACGGATGTCGGCGTGACTGCAACGGTCTGGGTCAGTGCTTGGTTCGGTATGAAGCTGGCGAGGAAGGCATCGAAATTCTGCAGCGGAACGATGCCGTAGTCGGTGGATTCGAGCCGCATGTCGGCGGCAAAATCGCCGAAGCTTACTGTAGCCAAGATAACTCCTTAGAAGTTCGGGTGCGATGGGTGGGCGCAAGGTAGCGCATTTTCATACGCATGACAAGCGTGGTCCGCTGTCCGCTTTATCTGGATCAGGTAACGAACCCCGTCAAAACGAGGAGCCGCTTGCGCCCGTGCGGCTCCTTGTCGACCGGTGACGAACGTGCCCGCTCAGGTGACGAACAAATAGTCCGCCGCGGCGGTGGCCGGCGTTGCCGTCGCGGTGCCGAGCAGCGTCAGTTCGGCGGCGCTCACCGTGGCGTCGGCCGCCGACGAGGTGAACAGGAACACGCCGCTGGCCGTGCCGCCGTTATCCACCGCGAACAAACGCGTGTCGCCGATGGCATAGGCGCCGCTGGCCGAGCCGATGGCCGCGGCGGCACTGGTGACGTTGATCGCACCGGCAATGTCGTTGCTGACGATGACCAGTTCACTGGTGGTGGCGAAGGCCCCCGGGCCAGTCACGACGATGCCGTTGTCGACCACGGTGTCGCCGTTGCCGATATGCAGGCCGGCCTGGCTGAAGCGGAAATGGTCGGTGCCGGAGAGGAAGTCCGTGATCGTGTCGGCGCCGACCTTGCTGTTGAACACGAACAGGTCGGCCCCGGCCCCGCCGCTGAGAGTGTCCGCGCCCGCACCGCCGGTCAGGACATTGGCCCCAGCGTTGCCCGTGAGGGTGTCGTTGAAGTTCGAGCCGGCTAGGTTCTCGAAATTGGACAGCGTGTCCAACCCGGCGCCCACCGTGTTCTGCTGGGCGGTAAGGCCGAGATTGACGGTGACTGCGACGCTTGCGTTGGCATAGGAGACCGTATCGACGCCGGCGCCGCCGTCTATGGTGTCGTTGCCCAGTCCGCCGCTAATGGCGTTGGCAAGCGCAGTGCCGGTCAGCGTGTCGTTGAAGTTCGAGCCGATAAGGTTCTCGATGTTAAGCAGCGTGTCGTTGCCCGCGCCGCCCGTCGCGGTTCCGGTGGCCAGGCTGGCCGTCACGGCGCTGGCCGCGGTTGCGTAGGAGGCGGTATCCCCGCCGGCGCCGCCATCGATCGTGTCGTTACCCAGCCCGCCGATAATGACGTTGGCAAGCGCATTGCCGGTCAGCGTGTCGTTGAAATTCGAGCCGGTCAGGTTCTCGAAGTTGAGCAGCGTGTCGCTGCCCGCGCCGCCCGTCGCGGTTCCGGTGGCCAGGCTGGCCGTCACGGCGCTGGCCGCGTTGGAGTAGGAGGCGGTATCCACACCGGCTCCACCGTCGAGGACATTGTTGCCGGCATTGCCAGTGATCGTGTTGGCGAGTGTATTGCCGGTCCCGCTGATGGCCGCCGTGGCGGCCAGCGTCAGGTTCTCGAGGTTGGCACCCAGAGTGAAGCTGACACTGCTCTGCACCGTATCCGTGCCGGCTGCGGCCGCTTCGGTGACCACGTCGCCCAGGTTGTCGACAATGTAGACGTCATTGCCCAGACCACCGGCCATGGTATCGGCGCCGAGCCCGCCGTTGAGGACGTTGGCGCCGGTATTGCCGGTGAGGGTGTCGTTGAAGTTCGAGCCGGTCAGGTTTTCGAAATTGGAGAGGGTGTCCAGCCCGGCGTTCACGGTGTTCTGCTGGGCGGTGAGGCCGAGATTGACGGTGACTGCGGCGCTCGCGCCGGCGTAGGAGACCGTATCCACGCCCGCCGCGCCGTCCATCGCGTCGTTGCCCAGGCCGCCGATGATCGTGTTCGCCCCGGCGTCGCCGGTCAGTGTGTCATTGAGGTTGCTGCCGGTCAGGTTTTCGAAGTCAACCAGAGTGTCCGTGCCTGCACCGAACGTATTCTGCGGCGAAGTCGTACCCTGAATGGCGAGACTAACCGTCACCGCGTTTGCTGCATTGGCATAGGAGACGGTATCCACCCCGGCTCCCCCGGCGAGCGGATTGTCCCCCGCATTGCCCATGATCGTGTTGTCGAGCGCGTTGCCGCCGCCGACAACATTGGCGACGCCGGTCAGGATCAGGTTCTCGACATTGGCTGCCAGTACATAGCCGCTACTGCTTAGTACGGTGTCCACTCCGCCGTTGGCTGCCTCGACCACCACATCAAGGCCGATTCCATCCCTGACGAACGTGTCGTTACCCGCGCCGCCGATCAGGGTGTCCGCGCCGGCTCCGCCATCCAGCGTATCGTTGCCCGCGCCGCCGTCGAGCACGTTGGCGTTGCCGTCGCCGGTGAGCGTGTCGTTGAAGGCGGAGCCGGTCAGGTTTTCAATGGCCAACAAGGTGTCCGCGCCCGCCGCACCCGTGGCCAGCCCGGTTGCGAGGTTGGCGACAATCGCCCCGCTGGCGCTTGCATAGCTTGCCGTATCAATTCCGGCACCGCCGTTCAGCGTATCGTTGCCCAGTCCGCCATCGAGCAGATCGTTGCCGCCACCGGCAAAGATGAAGTTGTTTCCGGCGTTGCCGGTCAGAATGTCGTCGTGCTCGGAGCCGTTCAGATTCTCGATGCTGATCAGCGTATCCAGGCCGTATCCCCCTGTGTTCTGGGGGCCTGCCAAACCGAGATTGACCGTCACGCTCAGCACGGCGCCCGCATAGGACGCCATATCGGTGCCGGCGCCGCCATCAAGGACGTCGTCTCCCGGCCCGCCGTCCAGCGTATCGTTTCCCGCGCCGCCAGTGAGGAGGTTGTTTCCGACGCTCCCTCCTAAGTTGTCGGCAAAGCCGGACCCGATCAGGTTTTCGATGTTGAGCAGCGTGTCGTTGCCCGCGCCGCCCGTCGCGATCCCGGAGGCCACGTCGGCCGTCACGGCGCTGGCCGCACTGGCATAGGAGGCGGTATCCACGCCGGCGCCACCATCCATGACGTCGTCGCCGGCTCCGCCTTCCAGCACGTTGGCATTGCCATCGCCGGTGAGCGTGTCGTTGAAGTTCGAACCGATCAGGTTCTCGACAGTTGTCAGCGTGTCGGTACCGGCGCCGCCGGTGATCTGTGCGGTCGTCAGGCCAAGATTGACGGTCACGGCCGCCGTGGCGGTCGCGTAGCTCGCGGTGTCGACGCCGAGACCGCCGTTCAGCACGTCGTTGCCCGCTCCGCCGATCAGCAGGTCGTTGCCGGCATCGCCGTTCAGCACGTCGTTGCCGGCGCCGCCGTCGAGCGTGTCATTGCCGGCACCGCCCGACAGCATATTGGCTCCGTTGTTGCCGGTCAGGGTGTCGTCGAAGGCCGAGCCGAGCAAGTTCTCGACGGCCACCAGGGTGTCGACTCCGGCGCCGCCGGTGTTCTGCGCGACATTGAGCTGACCGAGGCTAACCGTCACGCCGCTCGCGGCGTGGGCGTAGGAGGCCGTGTCGACGCCGACGCCGCCGTCGATCGTATCGTCGCCCGGGCCGCCCTCGATGACGTTGTTGCCGTCGCTTCCCGTCAGGCTGTCGTTGAAGTTCGAACCGATCAGATTCTCGATGGCCAGAAACGAGTCGGTGCCGACGCCGGCGCCGGTCGCGGTGCCGGCCTCGAGGTTGGCCGTGACGGGCCCCGTGGCATTGTCGTAGGTCATCGCATCGACGCCGAGGCCGCCGTTGAAGAAGCCGTCGCCGGCGTTGCCGCGGAAGAAATCGTTGAAGTCGGACCCGGTGACGCCCTCGATCGAGATCAGGGTATCGCTGCCCATGCCGCCGCCGATGTTCTGCGGACCGCTGTGCGACAGGTCAACCGTCACGCCGCCGGTGGCATCGAAATACTGAACGTCATCGCTGCCGGCCCCGCCGTCCACCCGGTCGTTGCCGGCGCCCGGGGAGAACGTGTCGTCGCCCCCCAGGCCGAGCAGTTGGTCGTTGTGGATCGTGCCGCCCAGACCATTGTTGGCGTCGTCGGGACTGACGCCGCCGGTGTCGATCGCCCCGTTGCCGACGAACAGCAGGCTGCCGTCGAGGAAGGCGACATTGTCATGGACGGGATCGGCGGCCGCGATCTGTCGCAGCGCCAGCCCGTCCACCGTGACCGTCTTGCCGCCGAACGCGAACTGCGTGCTGGTCGCACTGAATTCGGTCACGACCACGCCCGCGGCGCTGGCCGCGTTGAACTGCAGCAGATCGACATTCGGATTGAAGTTGAGCGTCGCGTTGTTGAGCAGTGAATCGAAAGTGAACGTGGTCATGATGAGCCTCCCTAATGCTCCGGCCGCCTGCGGCTAAGGACATGCCGAAGGTACGGTCGATGACGGGATCTTGGTGCGCGCGGAGCGTGCCCCCTAGACCCATTTTGCATGCTCGGCTCGTTGAAGGGGGGAGCGCAATAGTCCATAAGGACTAGCGACCGTGCCGACAAATCGGCGAGACAAGCCGAGCCTAGCCCCGCTAGCGGGGCGCGCTGTGATCTAGCGCAAAGGAACGGCAGAAAGGGGCCGAGGAAATGACAACGCGCATGACGGCAAAGGAAGCCCAGAGCCTCTGAAAAGCTTGTGCGACCAGGTCGCAAGTCATTGAGTCGGTGGGTTGGTCTTGGCTTATCGGACAGCTGCTTGGGCGTGTTCGCGGCAAAAGCATTCCATGACATGCGTACAGCATCGTGATCACCGGAACCCGATACCGCCCGAGCGAAGACTGTTTACCCCGTCGGCGCGGCGAGGTCAGCCTCTCGAATCTTACGAAGAATGATTTCCTTAGTGTGAACACACCCGCGAATGGTCATTGCATATGCCAGCCGTGGCTGACGGTGATCGACTGTCCCGTCAGGGCGCTGCTCGGAAAGGCAGCCAGGAAGACGGCGGTGCGGGCGACATCCCCGGTCGTGGTGAACTCGCCATCGACCGTATCCTTCAGCATGACGTCGCGGATGACTTCGGCCTCGGTGATGCCCAGGGTCCGCGCCTGTTCGGGGATCTGCTTGTCGACCAGGGGGGTCCTGACGAAACCCGGACTGATGACATTGGCACGGATATGGTGGGGCGCGCCTTCCTTGGCCACGACCTTGGCCAGGCCGAGCAGACCGTGCTTGGCGGTCACGTAGGGCGCCTTCAGCGGCGAGGCCTCGTGCGAATGGACCGAGCCCATGTAGATGATCGTCCCGCCGCGCCCGCTGCGGATCATCGCGCGCATGGCGGCCCGCGTCGTCAGGAAGGCGCCATCGACGTGAATCGCCAGCAGCCGCCGCCAGTCTTCGACGCTCAGTTCGACGAGCGGACTGATGATCTGGATGCCGGCATTGCTGACCAGGATGTCGACGGCGCCCCAGGTCTCCTCGGCGCGAGCGATGCCGGCATCGACCTGCCGCTCGTCGGTGACGTTCATCGCCACCGCCATGGCGGTTCCGCCCGCGTCCTTGATTTCGGCCGCGGCAGCCGCGGCGGCGTCGAGGGCCAGATCGGCGATGACGACCTTGGCGCCCTCGGCGGCGAATTCGCGGGCGATTTCCTTGCCGATGCCGCTGGCGGCGCCGGTAACGACGGCAACTTTTCCTTCGAGCTGCATGTGGAGTCTCCTAGGTGGTGGCGTTGGCCTCCCCGATGACTATCCGCGTGGCACCCAGGTAGCGGTAGGGAGGAATCTCAAGATTGGTCGGCGCGGGGACGCCCTTGAACACCCGCCCGGCCAGATCGAACTTGGAGCCGTGGCAGGGGCATCCGCCCGGCCATTCGGCGCCGAGCTCGGCGGCTGCGCCGGCGCGGACGAGAAGCCGGCGACGCCTGGAGTTCTCCATGCCGGGCGCGTCGTCGTCAAATAATCTGAACGTCATGGAATGGAGCGGCCCGGCGCCGCCGCGGTCGCGGTCGATTACCAGGCGAAGACGATGCGCTGGTGCTCGCGGGGCTTCAGGTCGACGACCCGACTCTCGCTGTGGCCCTGATTCGTTGCGACCACGGTGTAATGTCCTGGCGGCAGCTTCGCCAGCAGGAAGGGGCCGCCGGCGACGGCATCGACCAGGGTCGTGCCGCTCCGGTCGCGTATCGTCACGGGATTGCCGGCGAGATAGGCTTCGTGGCCATCCTTTGCCTTCTCGACGAATTCGAGCTGCAGCGGATAAGCGGCCGCGGCGCGCTGCATTGCCAGCGCCTCGTCCTCGCCGATGCCGCCGCTGATATAGCTGACGCTGCCCTGTGCCTGTGACGACGGCAGCGTGGCCGCATGGGCGGCGATGATGGGCAGGGAAGCGGCGGCGGCGATGCCGATGCCGATGCCGAGGCCGGCGAAATTACGCATGAGTCGGTGATCGGCGCGACCGGGTACTGGGTTCATGGTGGCTTCCTCCTAGATGGCGGTGGTATGCCGAACGAATGTCGGGGCGGGGTTCCCAAGCAAGCCTCAGCCGAGGTTGAGCGGTACGAATATTTGCTGCTCGCCGCGCTGGATCAGCAGCGCGATGTGTTTGCCGGCGTGGGCGACGAGCGCACGCAGCTGGCCCACCGAATTGATGCTCTCGCCGTTCGCGGCCAGGATAACGTCGCCGTTTTCGATGCCGGCACGTGCCGCGGGCCCGGCCGCATTCTCGACCAGCAGGCCGGCCGAGACGCCTGCGCCGAGGCGCTCTTCCGGCGTCAAGGGACGAACGGCGAGGCCGAGGCGGCCCTTGGCCGTGTCGCGGTCAGTATCGGCCGCGGCGGTCTTGCCGGTGTCCAGGTCGCCCAAGGTCACCTTGGTCTGCCGCGCCGCTCCCTTGCGCCAGATCTTCAGGTCGACGGTCGATCCCGGCTTGATCGCGCCGACCAGCGGCGGCACTTCGGTCGAACGGCCGATGTCGGTGCCGTTGAAGGCGAGGATCACGTCGCCGGTTTGCAGACCCGCTTGGGCGGCCGGTCCGCCGCGCTCGACCGAACTGACCAGGGCGCCGACCGGCTTGTCGAGGCCGAAGGATTCGGCGAGCGCCTGATTCACATCCTGGACGGTGACGCCGAGGCGGCCGTGCTCGACCTTGCCATGAGCGACGATCTGCTGCTGCACCTTCAGGGCGATGTCGATCGGTATGGCGAAGGAGAGGCCCTGGTAGCCGCCGGAGCGCGAGTAGATTTGCGAGTTGATGCCGATGACCTCGCCGCTGGCATTGAACAGCGGACCGCCGGAGTTGCCCGGATTCACCGCCACGTCGGTCTGTATGAAGGGCACGTAGCCCTCATCGGGCAGCGATCGCGACTTCGCCGAGACGATGCCGGCCGTGGCACTGTTGTCGAAGCCGAATGGCGAGCCGATCGCCAGGACCCATTCGCCGACCCGGGTCCGCGAGGGGTCGCCGAGGCGGACCGTCGGCAGGGCGGAGGCATCGATCTTCAGGACCGCCACGTCGGTCGCCTTGTCCATGCCGAGGACCTTGGCCCGGTACTCGCGCTTGTCGGTCAGCTTGACCGTGACTTCATTGGCTCCCGCCACCACATGGGCATTAGTGAGAACGATCCCGTCGGGACTGACGATGAAGCCTGAGCCCATGCCGCGCACCGGCGACTCGCCCCGCGGCTCGGGCGGGCGGAAGCGACGGAAGAATTCGAAGAAGGGATCGTCCGGATCGACTTGCGAAAACGGCGAGGGGATGCCGGCGGTCTTCAGGTTGCCGAAGGTGCTGATATTGACGACCGCCGGCCCGTTCTCGGCGACGATGGCGCTGAAGTCCGGCGCCTCGCGGGTCATGATCGCGGCCGCCCGAGCGAGCGGCGCGGCGATCGCCGCTGGCGCGGTGCCGGCCTGGCTCTCGTGGTAGGCATAGCCGCCCGCCGCTGCGGCCAGGGCGACAGCAGCGGCGGTGACGAGATGCTTCAAGCTGAGTGCTCGCATGATCGACTCCCGTTCTAATGCTTGCGGTGATCGTCAGCATAAGGCGGCAAGACTTAAAGCAGACTTAAGGACGCCGGCCCTGCAAGTCGAGCGACACGATCGGCCGGCAAGACGCGCCGGCGCCACCGCTGCGTGCCGCGTTCCTTAGAGGCCGGCTCCGACGATTTCGCCGCCGCGTCGCCACGCATGCCGCGGCGTCGCTCCGCCTGCGCCCGCGGTCGAGCCCGTCGCCGCGGCTGCGGCAGGTCTTGCCGCACCGGTGGGGAAGCTGACGCGGGCCAGCAGGCCGCCCGCGGCGGCCTCGCCAAGGAAAATGTCGCCGGCATGGCTTTCGGCGATCGCCTTGACGATGGCCAGGCCCAGGCCGGTGCCGGCGCCCTCGGCGTCGGGGCCACGGTAGAAGCGCTCGAAGACGCGCTGCCGGTCCTGTGCCGGAATCCCCGGGCCGCTGTCGGCGACCTCGAAGGCAAGCCGATCGCCGACCGCGGCGACGCGGACATCGATCCTGCCGCCGCAAGGCGTGTAACGGATCGCATTGCCGATCAGATTGGCCATTAGGACGCGCAGCGCATCGACGTCGCCGGCGACCGATGCTTCGTTGCTCGCCTCCTCGAGGCCGAGGTCGATGGCCTTGCTCGCGGCGAGCGGGACGTGTTCACCGATCACCTCGACCGCCAGCGCGCTCAGGTCGACGCCGGCGTGGCCCGGCACGGGTTTGCCGAACTCGCTGCGGGCCAGGGTCAGGAGCTGGTTTACCGCGTGCGTGGCGCGTTGCAGTCCGGCCTTGAGTTCAGTCATTGCCGCAGAGCGATCCGGCTCGTCACGCGCCCGTTCGGCCAACTGCGCCTGCAACTGCAAGGCCGCCAATGGCGTCCTTAGTTCATGCGCGGCATCGGCGACGAAGGCGCGCTGGGCATCGAGCGCCGTGCGCAGGCGGGCGAGCAGATCGTTCAGGGCGGTGACCAGAGTGCGCACCTCGCGGGGAACCTCGTGATCGTCGAGGGGGTCGAGCGAGGCGGGAGTCCGGACGCGGACGCTCTCGGCGATCCTGGCCAGCGGCCTTAGGCCGCGTCCGACGATGATCCAGATCATCAGGCCCAGAGCCGGCAGCGAGACGAGGAAGGGAATCAGCGTGCGCAAGGCCATCGCCGCGGCGCGGCTGCGCCGCACGTCCATCGGCTGGGCCACCTGGATCGTCTGGCCGCGCTGCTGCAAGGCGAAAATACGCCAGGCGCCGTCGGGCGTGGACACGGTCGCCAAGCCGAGACGCGCGCGGTCGGGCAGGGCGCGATGCGGATGGGAATAGTAGAGGGTCTCGCCATCGGGGCTCCAGACCTGGATCGCGAAGTCCATCTGCTCGGCCTCGTCGATCGGCGCCGCCGGTGCCCCGAGGAACAGGTGGTCGCGCATCGACAGTCCGATCTGCCTTAGCTGCTCGTCGAAGAAGGCGTCGGCCTCGCCTTCGGCGACGCGATAGGTGGCCATCGCACCGAGCAGCATGACCGCGGCCATCGCGGCGAGCAGCGCCACGAGCAGGCGGCGCCGGATCGAACTCATGGCGCCGGGGTCGGCACCAGGTAGCCGACGCCGCGAACATTGCGGATCCACTGTCCGCCGAGTTTCCTGCGCAGCGAATGGATATGGACTTCCACGGCATTGCTCTCGACCTCCTCGTCCCAGCCGTACAGGCGGTCCTCGATCCGGGCGCGCGACAGCGGCACGCCGGGGCGCTGCAGCAGGGTGTGAAGGACGGCGAATTCGCGCCGTGAAAGCGATACCGGGCGGCCTTCGAGGCTGACCTGACGAGTCGATGGGTTGACGACCAGTGCCCCATGCTCGATCACCGACTCGGCGCGGCCCGAGTGCCGTCGCGCCAGGGCGCGGACGCGCGCCGCCAGTTCGTCGAGGTCGAAAGGTTTGACGAGATAGTCGTCGCCACCGGCGTCGAGGCCGCGGACGCGATCGGCCACCGAGTCCCGCGCGCTGAGGATCAGCACCGGCACCCGGCTGTTTCGCCGCAGACCGGCCAGCACCTCGAGCCCCGAGCGGCGCGGCAGGCCGATGTCGAGCAATACCATGTCATATGAATCGTCGCTTCCGGCGCGCTCGGCGGCGACACCGTCGCGGACCCAGTCGACGGCGTGACCGTCGAGGCGCAAGCCGCGCTGGACGCTGGTACCGATCATCGGGTCGTCCTCGACGAGCAACAGACGCATCGGATTCTCCGCAATTCTTCCTGCCGGTCTGACCGACGGCCGCGTCGGCCGGTTCCCCGAGATGGTTAGCGGCGGCGACGCTGAAGCCGCCACGGCAAGGATATCGCCGGCACTGGCATGGGCATCCGACTCACGGCGGGCTGCGGGCCGCAATCGGGTCGCCAAACGCTCGGAACGCGACCAAGGATCCGCTCGGATCGCCCGACCCATCGAACGGCGCACCGCGCGCCGCGGACCTCCTGGCCGCCGTTAGAGTCCGGCCAACACCGTCGCCGCGCGGGTCGGCAACAGCCAGCGGGGCAGCTCGCGGAGGGTCCGCTGCAAGCAATCGCCGTAGCCGACCGCGCCGCTGATCAGTCCGGCGAAATTATCGTTGATCTGCGGATTCAGCGTCAGATGGGTAAAGGCGAAGCGCTGGAAGCGGTACATCAGGCCGGCCATGCGCGCCGCGGCACGCAGCTCCGGAAGGAGCTCCCGGCGCAGCAATGCCGTGTAGCGCCGCGAACCGTCGGCAAAGCCATCGGCGGCGATCGCGCGCGCGGCGATCTCGGCGCTCTTAAGGGCAAAATAAATGCCTTCGCCGAACAGCGCCTCGGCCAGGCCGGCCGCGTCACCGACGAGCCAGGTCCGCCCGCGCTGAAAATCGCCGCGCACGTTTGCCAATGGGATGACGGATCCCTTGGTCAGCGTACCGCGCGGCCGGGCAAGACCGCGGTAACAGGCCATGAAGGCGGCCAGCTGCTCGCGCAGGCCCCGCCCGGCCCAGGGCGAATAGACCCCGACATTGACGTGATCGCGCTTAGGAAAGATCCAGCCGTAACCGTTCGGCATGGCGCCGAAATCGAATACCGCCCGATCGGCGAAACGCTCCATGTCGGCGTCGGCGAGTTCCACCAGGGCTTCCAGCGACGGCGCGTAGCGGACGAGGGCCTTGCCGAACATCCTGCCGCGCACCGCCGACGCGCTGCCGTCGGCGGCGAACAGCAGCCGACAGCGGAACCGGCCGCGGGTCGTCGCCACCGTCACGGCGTCGCGGCCGGTGCTCGCATCGACGAAGGACGTCTCGGGGAAGAAGGTCGCGCCTGCGCCGCAAGCCCGGTCGAGCAGCAGCGCGTCGAACTCGCTGCGTACCACCGTACACGCGATCGGGGCGGGCATTTCCTTGACGATGGAGTCACGATTGGCGTAGGTCAGAACGGCCGTACTGACCCAGCGATGGGCGACGCGGCCAAGGTCCAGACCGAGAAGATCGATGGCCTTGCGTGACACGCCGCCGCCGCAGACCTTGTCGCGGGGAAATCGTGCGCGGTCGATGATCGCCACGCGATGCCCCCGGGCGGCGAGCAGGTAGCCGAGATGAGAGCCCGCCGGGCCCGCACCGACGATCAGGGCGTCGCAGTCGCTGGCGCCGTTTGCGTCCATCTGGAAGGCTCTCCATGCAAGGGCGTGCAAGCCTAACAGGGCCGGACAGCCCTGACAACGGACGCCGCGACACGGACGCCGAGGTGCCGCGAAGTGGAGGCCGTTCAGGTCAGGAGGACGGCAACGATGCCGGTCAGGAAGATGCCGTCGAAGGTTCCCGCACCGCCGATCGCCGCAACCCGGGCGCCGAGGGCGTCCACGTCGCGCAGGCGCAACAGGTCGGCGCCGATCAGTACCCCGAGGGTTCCCGCGACATAGGCCAGCGCCGCCCGCTGATCGAACTGCAACGCCGAGGCCAGCAGCGCCGCCGCGATCGGTGCGACAAAAACCGGCATGCGGATGCCGACACCGGGCACCACGGAACTGCTGCGCCAGGCGATCATGGCCACCGTCGCCACCGCCAGGATCACGGCGAGCGGTTCAAGAGTGCCATGCCGCAACAGGTACAAGGAAAACGCAACCGGCGTGAGGCAGCCGCCGACATTGACGGCAACGGTCGTGCGGTTGCGGAAGAAGCGCGGCACTCCGAAGACTGCCAGCAGCTCGCGGGGCATGGCGCGGGGCGGTGCATGCCGGGCCGGGATGCTGAAAACGGGCAGATTGATCAGGCTGCCGAACAGCGTCAGGCCGAGCAGCCAGCGGGCCGAATCGGCGTCGAGGCCGAGCCTGTTGACCGCTACGCTGACGATCCCGAGCTGGGCGGCGACGACGACCAGGGACAGCAACGCGACGAGGAGGATCAACCGCAATTGAAAGAGGGGCATCATCGGCTTCCGTGGCGACGAGGTGGAGCCCGCCGGCATACCCCCATTGGGCCTCCGGCGACCGCTATGGTTCCATCCCGATGCCGGAGCGGTGCCGTTCACTGGTAGACTAAACGCCCCAACCAACCCCGCGACCCCGGAGAAAATCCCCATGAAAAGTGTGGCCGAAATTCTGAAGACAAAACCGGATCAGCACGTTTATCGCGTTGCTCCCGATGTGTCCGTCTATGACGCGCTGCAACTGATGGCGGATAAAAACCTCGGTGCCGTTTTGGTCATGGAGGACAACCGCATAGTCGGCATCCTCAGCGAGCGGGATTACGCGCGCAAGCTCGCGCTCATGGATCGCTCTTCGAAGGCGACCCGGGTGAGCGAAGTCATGACGGCGCCGGTCATGTACGTGCGTCCCGATCAGACCAACGAGGAATGCATGGCCCTGATGACGGACCACCGCATGCGCCACCTGCCGGTCATCGACGACGGCCGCCTGGTCGGCCTGCTGTCGATCGGAGACCTCGTGAAGGACATCATCTCCGAACAGCAGTTCATCATCGACCAATTGCAGCATTACATCACCGGCCATCCCCGCGGCTGACAAACGGTCGGGCGCCGGAAACATCATGTAACAAATCTGACACTGCGCTGTGAGGACAGTGGGGCGCGAATCGTGGAAGATACGCGCCACGAATCCATCCCGCGCATCGGACCTAGCGTCTGGTGTCCCGCAGCACAGATCCGGCGCCTGGTGGCCGGGAAAGGAGAAGAACGATGATTCGTGCGCTCGTCGAGCTCCTCGGCAACTTCTATAACAACGGCGATTTCACTCATGTGGAAGCCATCGCCCGCAGCATCCTGACGTCGATCCCCGACGACCACGTCTCGCTGCAGATTCTCGGCCTCGTCTATTACCGGACCGGCCGCGTCGGTGAGGCCGTGCGGATGTTCAATCGGGTCATTCACCGCCAGCGCCGAATGCCCAAGGCCAAGCGCAAACTGGGTGACGACTATCTTTCGCGCGACGACTACGCCGCCTCCGCGGCATGTCATCAGGAGGCCACGCGGCTTAATGCCGACTTCGCCCCGACCTGGAACGATCTCGGCAATGCGCTGCTCGATCTGCGTCGCTTCGACGAGGCGATCAGCGCCTACCGGTCGGCCCTCAGCGCCCAGCCGGAATTCACCGAGGCCATGGCCGGTCTGGGCATCGCCGGACTGCGCGTCGGCGACCTTGCCGCCGCAGAACAGGGCTACGGCCGCCTGCGCACCGTCGAACCGGAAAACGCCGACGCATTCCTCGGCCTCGGCCGGGTGTACCGGCGGCGACGGGACTTTGCCGCGGCCAAAGCCTGCTTTCGGCGGGCACGCGCGCTCCGCGCTAAGGATTCCGCCAAGGCTAAGCAAGCCCTCTAAGTCTCGCCCCCGCTACGGAGCCGGGGAGTTTCCCTTTGCCGTCCCTAAGTGGCTGCCGCCATCCTTAGGAACGTGCTCGACATGCATGTTACCCGCACAGCCTGGACGGCTAGATTTCGATCACCAAATCCGCCCGGAATGCCTTGTTCTCGCACTCGAGCGCGGCGTCCGGGCCGGGAGGATGGGCGCGGCGACAATAGCCGCGCGGATTGGCGACGATGCGCGTGCCGCGAACCACGTAGTCGAAGGAGTCGTGGGTGTGACCGTGGATCCACAGCGCGGGCCGCCCCATCAGCCGCTCGAGATCCGAGACGAAGGCCGGGTTGACGGCGCTCCCGGAAAACCGCGGGTGGACGCTGCCGGGATGGGGCGCATGATGGGTTATGACAATGGTCTTGCCCGGGAACGGTTCGGCAAGCCGGGCGTCCAGCCAGGCCACGGCTTCGCGATGCAGGTCGATGGTCGCCTCGGGCGTCAGCAGCGCGTCACCGAAATGGATCTTGCGGAAGTCGAGAACGTAATCGGCCGATGCCGCCATCGCGGACTCGCGCCGGGCCGAGCCATCGAGAGCGAAATCGGTCCACAAGGCGGTGCCGAGAAACCGGACGCCGCCGATGCGCAGCTCGTCGCGTTCGAGCACGCTGACATTGCGCGTCGCCGCGGCGGCAGCCCTGAGCCGGGCCATGACCTCGGCCATCTCGCCCTTGTAGTATTCGTGGTTGCCCGGCACGTAGATCACCGGCCGGGTAGCGAATGCCCCGCCGGCGGCCCAATCGATGGCGCGAGAACCGACGTCGATGTCTCCCGCCAGCACGACCAGGTCGGCCTCGACCGGTGGCGGCGCAAAGGCGGCAAACTCGAGATGCAGATCGGAAAGAATGTGCAGTCGCATCCGGCTTCGCCAACGGCTAGGCGCCGTAGTAGATGGATCTCATCCGCTGGCAGTAGGTTGCAACCAGCGCGCAGCCCGCCAGGTGGCGCTGCAGCGGGCTATCGACCGGTGCCCAGAGTATGTTCGCCAGCGTCGCATAGGCCACCGCATCGAGCACGCTCGGATGCTCGCCCATCATCCACGGTTTGTCGCCGAGGAAGGCCGCCAGGGCGCTCAGGTCCGCAATGCCAATGGCGTAGATCTCGTCGCGCCCGTGGCGGCCGATGCCTTGCCCCCAGATCTGGCGCGCCAGGCCGCGGCGCGCCACGATGGGAACGATGGCCCGGAGGGGCCAGGGCAGGCCGGAAAAAAACGCCGGGCGAGTGTGGACCCAGCCGCTCGGGTCGACCCAGCGCGAATAGAGGAGAACCCAGTAGAGGTTTTCCTCGATCAAACGGCGAAACGCGAGCGCCACGGCGCGCTCGGCGGGACTCAGCCAGGCGTCGAGCGGGTCGCCGTATTTCGCCTTGAGGTAGTCGATGATCAGGTTGGAGTCGCCGAGGATCGTCCCGCCATCGTCTATCCAGGGCATCTTGCCCTTGGGCGCCCGCCGCATGTCGAGGCTGGCGACGGTCTCGAAGGGCAAGCCGGCCATCCGCAAATAGGTCTCGAGCTTCATGCAGAAGGGGCTCGCGTTGGGCAGGCCGAAGGCGGTGGGAAACTGGTAAAGCTTGAGCACGGCGGGGTCTCCGGCGAGCGTTGGCGGAATCGTCGAGCGACGCGTCTACAGCCTAGCAGATCGCCCAGTCACGGAGCGTCTATAAAGAGACATGGTCGCACTGCTGTGGCCCATCGTCCTGATGATCGCGGCGCTGCTGCCGCTCGCCGCGCGGGCAGCGGACGCGCTGCCGCTGGAGAGCATCCGGCTGCCGCCCGGTTTCACGATCGAGCTTCTGGCCCGTGTGCCTAATGCCCGTGCCATGGCCTTGGGACGGGGGAACGTGCTGTTCGTCGGCTCGATGCAGGCGGGCCGCGTCTATGCCATCGTTCTCGATCAGCGCTGGCGTGCCGGGCCGCTCCATGTGATTGCCGAAGGCCTGACGATGCCGGTCGGGGTGGCGGTTCGGGACGGGAAGCTTTACGTATCGGCGTTGAACCGGATCCTGCGCTTCGACGATATCGAGCGGCGCCTCGACGATCCGCCCAAGCCGGTCGTGATCCGCGACGACTTGCCGGATGCAAGCCATCACGGCTGGAAATTCATCGGCTTCGGGCCCGACGGCCGGCTTTATGTTCCCGTCGGCGCGCCCTGCAACATCTGCGAGCCGGATGCCGATCGGTTCGCGGTCATCATGCGCATGCGCCCCGACGGAAGCCAGTTGGAGACCTATGCCCGCGGAGTGCGCAACAGCGTCGGTTTCGACTGGCATCCGCAGAGCGGCGAACTGTGGTTCACCGACAACGGCCGCGACCTGCTCGGCGACGACGTGCCGCCCGATGAACTCAACCGCGCGCCGCGCGCCGGCATGCACTTCGGCTACCCGTACTGCCATGGCGGCACGATCCCCGACCCCGAGTTCGGCGCCAAGCGCCCGTGCAGCCAATTCAGCCCGCCGGCGCAGAATCTCGGTGCGCACGTCGCTCCGCTCGGCATGCGCTTCTACACCGGCAGCCAGTTCCCGCCCGACTATCGGGGCCAGATCTTCATCGCCGAACACGGCTCGTGGAACCGTTCCCGGAAATCCGGCTATCGCGTCAGCCTGGTGCGCCTCGAGGGAAGCCATGTGGTTTCCTATGAACCGTTTGCCAGCGGCTGGCTCCGTGGCGAAAGCGCGTGGGGCCGGCCGGCCGATGTGCTGGTCCTGCCCGACGGTTCGCTGCTGGTCTCGGACGACTATGCCGGCGCCATCTACCGGATCGTCTATACCGCCGGCCGCTGAGGCGCAGCGCATTCGGCTGGCACGGCCACGAGGCAGGTCTCGACGCCCTGGAGGCGCGCTTCACCGGGTTTCACCGTTTCCCCGGCGCCGCTTTCGCGAACGGCGCGCGCCCGCCGAGACAAGACAATGGCATAACGATCGAGAATGGCGAGGGCGTCGCCACAGTTTGTCGGATCGGCCAGGGCGGGATCCGGGGCGATGCCCGGCGAGATCTCCGTGCCGTTTCTGTGCGACGACGCGCGCCATGGCCGCCGCAGCCTTCCCGGCAGCTACGACGACGGCCCGCCCGTGCGGCAGATCGGACAGGTGGCGCAGAACGCAGCGGGCCGGTTGAGCAGCGGCCAGCGCAGCGCGGAAGAGCGAGCGCAGCCGTTGCGGCGGATTCAAGGCAGCGCCTCGGGATTGACGAGATTCGGCGGGCGTTGCGCGGAAAGAGCCGCGACAAGGTTGCGCGCCGCCGTGTCGGCCATTTTCCGCCGCGTCGCTTCCGAGGCGCTGGCGATGTGCGGTGTCAGCACGACGTTATCGAGGGCCAGCAGCGCCGGATCGAGCTTTGGCTCGTTCTCGAAGACGTCTAGGCCGGCGGCGCCGAGGCGCCGCGCCTGCAGGGCCCGGGCCAGGGCCGCGTCGTCGACCACGCCGCCGCGCGAAACATTGACCAGCACCGCCGTCGGCTTCATCAGTTCCAGTTCGGCGGCGCCGAGCAGGTGATGGGTGGCCGGTCCATAAGGCACCGTCACCACGACGAAGTCGGCCGTCCGCAGCAAGTCTTCCATCGTCGAGTAAGTGGCGTTGCATTGCTGCTCGATGCCGGAATCGACCGGCCGGCGGTTGTGGTAGATGACGCGCATGGCGAAGCCCGAGGCGCGCCGCGCCACCGCTTGGCCGATGCGGCCGAGACCGATGATGCCGAGCGTGGCGTGATGAACGTCGAAGCCCAGCATCTGGCGCAATTCCCAGCGCTGCCAGAGCCCTTTGCGCACATAGCGCTCGGCTTCGCTAAGGCGGCGCGCCGCGCCGAGCATCAGCGCCCAGGCAAAGTCGGCCGTACTCTCGTCGAGCACGCCCGGCGTATTGGTGACGAGGATGCCGCGCCGCGTGCAGGCCGGGACGTCGATGTTGTTGTAACCGACGGCGATGTTGCACACCGCCTTCAGTTGCGGGCAGCGGTCGAGGAGGGCGTCGTCGACGCGGTCGGTCAACGTCAACAGGGCGCCGTCCCGGTCCGCCAGCAGTTGGGCCAGTGCCTCGCCGTCCAGGGCGCGGTCTTCCTGATTGTCGCGAACCTGGAAATGCGCCGCCAGCAAGGCGAGTGTCTCAGGGAAGACGGCCCGGGAAATTGCGACTTTGGCGGTCATGGTGCGGCGCCTCGACGGGACTCGACGAATTCCAATTTAGCCGAAGCGGTCTCGCCGGGCCAGCGAGCATTGGCGCCGCGCCGGGATAAGCGATCTTCAGTTCGACATCAGCACCGGCACGGTCATCTGCCGCAGAATGTGCCGGGTTCCCGCGCCCCGGCTGACGAAGGGGAAACCGATCTGGCCGTGGCCGCCCATGACCAGCAGGTCGGCGCCGCGGTCGGTGACCCGATTGAGCAGCATGTCCATTATGCCAACGTCCTCAACCATGAGGACCTCGGTCGTTGCGGCGATGCCGTGGCAAGCCAGGTGACGCGCCACCTCGGCGCAGGACGCCTGGGCCTCCTCGTAGCGGGTATCCAGAGACACCAGCAAGGCTTCATCGCAGCCTTCGATCAGCGGCAGTGCGTCGTTGAGGGCGTGGGCCGCTTCGCGCGAACTGTTCCAGGCGATCAACGGGCGCCTGGCGACTATCGGGAAGCTGCCGGCGTAGGGCACGATGAGAACCGGACGTCCTGAATTGACCACGATCTCGTCGGGCAACTCGGCCGGAACGAAGGACCTGACTTGATCGTCATGCTGGCCGAGTAGCATCAGGTCGGAATAGCGGGCGAAGTCGGTGATGTGCCGGATCAGTTCGGCGTCGCTGCCGCGATTGATGTCGTGCCATACGGCCCCCGGCAAACCGGTGCTGGCCCGCTCGAAGGCGGCCTTGGCGGCCGCCGCGGCTTCGCTGTATTCCTTGCTCGGCCAGATCGCGACGACGCCCACCTGGGCGGGCTGGGCTCGCTGGCCGAATACGCCGACCAGATGTGCCTGGTGCTGCCGTGCCAAGGATACCGCCAACCCGAGCCGGACCTCGCTACGTGCGCCTTGGTCGAGGTGGACCATCAAGTTCTTCAATGCCATGTCCTTCGCCCCCTTGCTGTTGCCGATAATGGGATCCGCGCCTTTGCCACCCAGGTCGCTAGATTATCACTGGAGGGGCAAATTGCCTCCCGTCCTATCTCGGGGGAAATTCCGGCAGCATGCCGGGCACGGCATCTGCTTGATGGCCGGCGTTGCCCGGATGTTCGCATAGCTCGGGACCATCTCGGGCTTGAGGCACGGCAGGAGGGGAAATGCGAGTGACGAAACTCGAAGGGCCGCTGCTCGACTTCTGGGTGGCGAAGTCGGAAGGATTGGAAGTCCTGTCCGGTAGCCTGGAAAGCGGCGCCGTGATCGTCAATAGTCCCGAATGGGATCAAGCACGGGACTATCATCCATCGACCGACTGGTCGCAAGGCGGTCCCATCGTTTCGAACGAGTGGTACGACCTCGAGGTCGTCCTGGAACAATGGTTCGGTGGCGGATGGCCGCAGGCAAAGGGCTTTTGCACTGAGCCCCTGCAATGGTTCATGCGCGCTTATGTCGCCCTGAAATTCGGCGACGAGGTCGAGGACATGGTGTGCCGTCCGGCCGAAGTAGCCAAACCGGAACCGCTCCAGGAAAGGACGTCCAGGCGCCGGACTGTGCTCGGTTTCGTCCGCGGTCTCGGTCGTCCGGCCGGAACCTCCTAATTGACTTCCTAATATCGTCCGGACTGAGCCGATTCCCGGGAATGGGAGCGGCACTCCCGTTCCCGGGAATCGATTTCGCCGTCAGCGCGGCACGATATGCGCGACGCCGCCGTAGCTGCCGATCCACAGACTGCCGTCCGGCAGGGTCGCCATCGAGAACACGGCATTGGCGAACAGGCCATCCTCGACCTTCATGACTTCGAAGCCGTCCCCTTTTCTGCGGGCGAGGCCGTTGTTGGTGCCGATCCACAACCGGTTCAGCCGGTCCCGATGCAGCATGAAAACATGGTTACCGGGCAAGCCTTCGGCGGTGGTCAGATTCCTCCATTCTGTCCCGTCGAAATGGGCGACTCCGCCGCCCCAGGTTCCCGCCCAGACCGTTCCGTCGGCGTCCACCGCCAGGGAGACGATGTAGTTCGGGTTATAGGCCTGATCGACGTCCTCCAGGCCCATGTCCTTCTTCTGCTGGGCGTGGTGCTGCGACGCCTGTGACGGGTCGTTCTTGTAGGCGATGTCGTTCTTCACCTTGGCGTAGGGCGCCCCGATACCGCGGGCGTGGTTCCAGCTTTCCCAGCGGGCATTGGCGAATCGGGCCATGCCGCCTTCGGTGGCCAGCCAAATCTCGCCATTCTTGCCTTCCGCGAGGCCATAGACCCAGTCGTTGGGCAGACCGCCCTTGGTGCTCTCGACCGTGTGCAGCTCCCATTGGGCGCGGTCCTTCAGCTTGCCGCCGCGGACCCGATTGACTCCTGACCATGTGGCGATCCAGATGTCGCCGTTGCTCGCCTCGAGGACACCGTAAACGAAGGCGTCGCCGAGACCTTCGGGAATGTTGTAGTTCTCCCAGGTCTGGGTCTTCTCGTCGAGGATCGACATTCCACCGCCATAAGTTCCGACGGTGATCCGGCCCTGGATGCGGCCGACGAAAAATATGCCATTCGAGAGCAGGCCGTTGGTCGCGTCGTACAGCTTGAACTTGTCGGTACGCGGTTCGTAGCGGATCAAGCCGCCCGACGTGGCGACCCACATGATCTCGCCGTCGGCATAGATCGCTTTGACATTCTTGTTGCCGACGCGGAAATGGGTGAATCGCGCTCCGGCATCGGCGCCGCCTTTTCCCGGGCCGGAGGCCTGCGCAGCTGCCGGGCTGCCGGAACCCGCGCCGGCCGGCGCCGATGCCGGAACGGCCGCGGCGGCTTGAGCGGTGGCGGGTGTCGTGTCCGCCGCACCCGTAGCCGCGAGCGCGGCCCCCATCGCAACTAGAGCGATCGCGGCAAGATGGCGGTTCATTGCTTTTTCTCCCCGCCGCTCCTGTTGATCCGGGCCACACCGCGGCGCGTACCGACCCAAAGGTCATCGCCGGGGCCCGCTGCGAGGGCATAGACATGGTTATCGAGCAGGCCGTCCTGGATCGTCAGCGAGCGCCACGACGACCCGTCGAAGCGCGTCACTCCGCCGTCGGTGCCGAACCAGAGGGCACCCGACTGGTCGCGGGCAATGGCATAGACGATATTGCCGGCCAGGCCGTCGCTCGTCGTAAAACTGCGCCAGCTCGAACCGTCGAAGCGAGACACGCCTCCGCCCCAGGTGCCGGCCCAAATGTCACCGTTCGCGGCCACATGTACGGCGAAGACGTAACTGGGATTGTAAGTGGCAGCGCCGGCCTCGGTGGTCGTCAGATCATGGCGCGAGCGCGTACCCAGGCCGGTATTACTGCTGGCCGGCAAGTGTTCGTCATTCGGGGCGCCCAAGCCGTCCTTATGCGTCCACGAGCGCCACCGCTTGCCATCGAACATCGAAATTCCACCCTCGGTACCGAACCAGACGCGGCCGCGGCGATCGACGTCGATACCGTAGACCCATTCGTTGATCAGTTCCTTGACGTAGGTCTTGAAGGCGCCGGTCTTGACGCTGAACCGGTTGGCGCCGGCCCAAGTGCCGATCCACAAGTCGCCGCCGGCGTCGTTGGCGAACGAATAAACCCAGTAATCGGCAAGTCCGTGCATCGGAAAATAAGTCTTCCACTGGCCATCCTTGTAGCGCGATGCGCCGCCGGCATTGGTGCCAAACCATTTGTAGCCCTGGCTGTCGATGCCAATGGCAAATACGTATTCGTTGGCCAGGCCGTCCTTGCGTGTAAAGGTGTTACGCGGCTTCACGGTAGCAAGGTCGATCTCGTGCGCGCCCACCGAGGTGCCGACCCAAAGAGTATTGGTCTGCGCTTCGACGCGCAGGGCGCGCACATAAGCGGCTTCGCCGACATCGAAGGTTTCGCTGACGCGGTAATCTGCTCTCGTCGCGCCCGCATCCGCCACTGCCGGCAGCGTCGTTATCGCTAGCAGTCCTGCCGCCATCGTGGCGGCCAGAAAGGGATTCCAGGTCCTCATCTTTGCAGGGTGCGCAGATAGGCCACGACATCGAGAATTTGCTGGTCGCGAAGGATACCCACGTAGGCCGGCATCGATTTCTTGCCCATCTTGATGGCCGCGAGCAGCGACATGTCGGGTTGGATCAGGCGCTCGCCGCGCACGAAATTCGGTGAGTCGGGCAGCAGGCTTTGGCCGCTGGGACCGTGGCAGGATACGCAGTAGATGCCGTAGATCCTTCCCCCCGAGGCGATGTCGGCGGCATCGACGCTCCCCGCCAGGGTCGGGGCCAAGAGCAGGAGATGCCAAGGGCGAGGTTTCACGGCTTGGTCCTGGGTGTGCCGCCTGCCCGTTCGCCCCGAACGGCAGCTGCCTTGGCGGCCCAAGTGGTGGCGTCGGCGGCATTGACCGCGACGCCGAAGGCGCCGGTATGGAATGCCTTGGCCAAGGCATCGATGGCCGGCAGGTAGCCGGACTCTGCCGCACGGAAAATCAGGGCCCGGGTTTCCGCGCTCGTTCTCGTAGCGGGATCGCAGATTGGATCGTTGCTGATGCAAGCCTGGACCAGCGCATTGATCGCCAGGGCGTGATTCTGTGCCGCCGCCATTTGCAACCAGCGCATGGCCTCGGCCGGATTCTTGGCGACGCCTTCGCCGCCGAGATACATCACCGCCAGACCGTATTGGCCGTCGGCATTGCCTTGATCAGCCGCCATGCGCAAGTAGCGCATGGCTTCGTCGTTCAACTCCGCTCGATCGAGAATATCGCCGTAGAGTGCCTGGGCTGGCGCCGACCCCGCGTCCGCGGCGCGCTTGAGCATCGCCATCGATGCCACGATATCACCTGATCTGTAGGCCGCCAGCCCGGCGGCGTAATCCTCGGCCGGCCCGGCGACGACATGGCCGGGCAAGCTTGCCGCCGCCAGCAAGACGGCCAAGCAAGCGAACCCGGAAACGACTTTCTTACGCTCTGGTAAGCCCATTATTCACCCGTCAGCCAGGCGACCGGATGCCGCCACAAGCGCTGGACGGCGGTCGGTCGGTCGGCGCAATCCCAGCGCCTCGAACTCCTCGAGCTTGCGATACAGGCTGGAAAGCCCGATGCCCAGGCGCTGCGCGGCAACTCGGCGATCGTCCCCCGTTTCGGCCAGTACCCGGTGAATCAGCGCGGCTTCGAATTCACGGAGTTGATCGCGTAGATAGCCTTGAGCAGCAATCGCTGTGCCAGTCGCTTCCAAAGCATGCGCCGAACGCGTGATTTCGGGCGGCAGATCGGCCACGGTGATGAGATCATCCTCGGCGAGGATGCGCGCCCGGTTGAGCACGTTTTCGAGTTGTCGGACGTTACCCGGCCACTGAAAGGCGATCAGCAGCCGCTCGACATCCGGGGCAATGGCAATGCGGCGGCGGGTACTATTGTTATCACCTTCCTTGTCGAGGACGAAATCGATCAGACCCTTGATATCGCTCTTCCGTTCGCGCAGCGGAGGAATGTGGATATGGAACATGCCGAGGCGAAAGAAAAGGTCTTCGCGAAACTGACCATCCCGCACTCTTTGCTGCAAGTCCCGATTGGTGGCGGCGACGATTCGGCAATCGACGCGTCGCGGTTGTTCGCTGCCGACGGCCCGAATCTCCTTATCTTCGATGGCATGCAGCAACTTCGTCTGCATGGGCATCGGCAGTTCGCCAACCTCGTCAAGAAACAAAGTGCCCTGGTCGGCCTGCAGGAACAGCCCCTTGCGCGCCCGGTCGGCGCCGGTGAAGGCGCCCTTGGTGTGGCCGAAGAACTCCGACTCCAGCAGGTTCTCGGGAATCGCACTGCAGTTGACGGGAAGGAACAGGTTGTCGAGCCGCCGACTATGTTCGTGAATATAGCGCGCCAGCACGCCCTTACCCGTGCCCGACTCCCCGCTGATCAGGACGGTGCTGTCGGTGGGGGAAACCTTGTTGGCAAGCCGTTCCACCGCATACATCGATTCCGCGGCGAAGTTGAACGTCCGGCCGCTGCCGCGGGCGATCTGTCTCAGCACGCGGTTTTGCTCGCGAGCCCCGCGAAGTGCGGCCACTTGGCGGACGCGGTGCAGTAACTCGTCCGGGCTGACCGGCTTGACGATGTAGTCCGATGCCCCTGCGCGCAGGGCTTCGACGGCCGTCTCCATGGAGGCGAAGGCCGTCACCATGATGAAGTTCGTTTCCACGCGCGATTCCCTGATCGAGCGCAGCAGGTCGACCCCGTTCCCGTCCGGCATCTTGATGTCGCAAAGGGCAATGTCGACGTCGCCGCGCACCAGCTTTGCCGCGGCCTCGCTGCAGTTCTTCGCTTCATCGACCGAATAGCCGGCGGATTGGCAGGCGTCGGCCAGGATTTCACGGACTGCCCGTTCGTCATCGATAACCAATACGTGCATGCTTTTCTCTTGTCCTCAATCGACATCAACCGGTGGCGCAACCCCGTTCGGCCGGTTTGCCGGCGGCGCGCAATGGCAGCACGATTCGGGCCAAGGCTCCTTTACCGGGCGCGGGTTGGAGCGACAATGTACCACCGCCGTCACGAATCAGTTCGCGGCTCAGCGCCAGTCCCAGGCCGGTGCCCTTGCCTGACGGCTTAGTCGTGAAATATTCGTCGAACACATGGCTCAATGTTGACGCATCCATGCCTTTGCCATTATCACAAACCTCGATGATGGCTTGCGTCGTCGTCGACCGGGTCGACACCGAGATGTTGCCGCAGTTCGGCGCCGAATCCTCAAGGGCGTCGGCAGCGTTGAACAGCAGATTCATCAGGACCTGGGTAATGTGGTCGCCGACCGCGCGAACCGCCGGCAGTTCGGCATCCAGGTCGGTGAGCAGCGCGATTCCATTGAAACGGCGGTCGTAACTGACGAAGCTGCAAGCGCTGCGGATGAGTTGGTTGATGTCGAGCAATTCCGATTTGCTCGCCTGCGGCCGGGTAAAATCGGCAATTTGGCGCGTAATGGCGGAGATGCGCCTGGTCTGCTCGAGAATCAGTTCCGGCTGACAGACGACGTCGCGATTCGGGCAATGGTAGGACCGGCGCACGTCGTGAATGGAACTCGCAATGCCGCTGATCGCCGCGATCGGATTGTTGATTTCGTGCGCGAGTTGGGCGGCTAGAGAACCGACGGCGGCCATTTTTTCGCGGTGGAACTGTTCCTGCCGGGTCCGCTCGATGTGCCTTTCGTGCTCACGCAGATCCTGTTGCATTTGATTGACTGCCCGCATCAGGCTGCCGATCTCGTCGCCACGGGTCACTTCGATCGGTGCACCCCGGTAGCCGTTTACGATGTCGAGCGCCCTCGTCTCCAACTTTCGAATATCCCAGGTCAGGCGGCTGAAAAAGAGCGCCGTCAAGGCGCCGAAAACAATGATGCCGATTACCGCGAAGGCCAGGCTCCTCAAGGTCACGCGGTCATAACTGACGCGATAATCGTCGAGGAGCAGCATCTTTTGTCCACGTGTCGCGTCGGTAATCGAGTCGATTTCGCCGATCAACTCACGCAAGGTGCTGCGGGTCACGGCGAGAATGCCGCGGCCGGGCGACTCGACCTGATCCTTGACCAATGCTTCCATTTGATGGGACAACACCAGCACCCGCGGATGGCCGCTTTCGAGGGGCCGAACCAGCGTGCGCGTCGCCTCGATTTCCGTGACCGTGTTCTGAACCATCGTCGCCGGGTCGTCGGCGGAAAAGGCAAGGTTCACGGCGAGCATCGTCCGCGCCATCGACATGTTGATCTGGACCAGTTGCTCCTCGGCGCGATGGACCCGTTCGAGTTCGTCGACGAGTTGCAGGAGCTTCTGCCGTTCCGATTCGGCGAAGAACCCACCAAGAATCGCGTAGCAGACCAGGGCGGCAAATGCCAGGATGCCCTTGATCTTCAGCGACAGTCCCTCGTGACGATAGGAGTCGCGTACATCGCCGGCACTGGCGGCATCAGGTTCCCCGCGGCCCGCTTCTGCGTCCGTCTCGGCCCGCGCAGAACCGTCGGGAGTGTCAGCCGGGTCGGCCCGACCGGTGTTGTTGCGTCTCAGGGCACTCCACACGACATTCACGATCGTCTCTCGAACGATCTCGGGCGCGGCACCACGCCGACAATGCCGTGGCTTCTGGACCGGTCGATCATGACGAGGGTGCTTCCGCCCGGTACGGATATTGCACTGGAAGACCCGCCAGCCCGGAAAATCTTGCGTCCGCGTATTTGTTATCCACGCTCGCTCCGTCCTCATCCATTTTTAATAGACAGTTCCAGCAATCAGAATATTCCATGTTCCGGAAAATCATATTGGCCCTATTCTTCGTCGTTTCGACCGCGCAGGCGGCTTCGCTGGACGAGGCGATACGCAACTACGAAAGCGGACTATACGACAAGGCGGCCATCTTCCTAATCCCATTGGCCGAGCAGGGTGATGCGACAGCGCAGCAAAAGCTTAGCATCATGTATTTCTATGGACGAGGCGTTCCCGAAGACGAGAAACAGGCGATGGTCTGGGCGCGCCGCAGCGCCGACCAGGGCAATCTCGACGCGATGTTCTTCATCGGCACCATGTTCGTGTTCGGCGACACAATCCCGAAGACGGTCGCCGATCCGGACCTGGAGGCGGCGAAGTGGCTATTCGAGGCGGCCAGTCGCGGGCACGCCGACGCGGAATATGGTCTTGGTCTGCTTTTTCTTTCGGGCAAGGGTGTCGAGTTGAACCAAGCGGAAGCCATGAAGTGGATTGCTCGAGCGGCCGAGCATGGCCACGCTGTTGCCAAGTCCTTTCTCGCCGACCGCGAGCGCAATGGCCACTGATCGGACTTAGCGCCCGATCAGCCGCGAGCGGATTTGGCTCGCCATCGCATCCGCGGTCCAGTCCCTCGGACCGACGACACGCTCGGCGATTCGGCCATCGGGATACACATAGAGCGTGATCGGCAAAGCGGCGACGCCGAGCGCCGACAGCATGCTTGGCGGCGACTTGGCGATCCCGACCGGCAGCCGGATGTCGTGGCGGATCACGAACTCCCGGACGAGGTTGACATCGTCATCCGCGGACAGCGTCACGACGCGGATTCCCGACGGCGCGAGGCGGTCGTCGAGTCGTTGAAGATCGGGCATTTCGCGGCGGCAAGGCACACACCAACTCGCCCAGATGTTCAGGACCAGAGGTTTGCCGAGCCAGTCGCCGAGCACATGGCTCGATCCGTCGAGCGCAGTAAAGGCGATCGCCGTCCGACGAAGCGATTGCTGTTCGGCATCGTCGGCATGCGTCAGGTCGCACGGACATGCCATCATCATTAGAAGCATCCACACGCGCATCGTGTTCCCGTCCGGTTTTTCAGCGCAGCTTCTTGAACGTGACGCCGCCGCGAATCTGGCCGGCCGAATAACCTGTCGCACCGTCGTGCGGGTACTCGTTGGCAAGCTGCGACAACGTGGCCGCCGTCAGGGACTCCTTTTGACCGTGGCAGTTGAGGCATAGTTCACCCGTGGGAATGGCCTTCATATAGCGGAAATAGGCGCCGACCGGCTCCTTGACGGTCTCCGAATACTCGATCTGCTCAGCCTTTTCGCCTCGTGCCAGGCGTCGCTCGAATTCCATGAGGACCTTTTGCTCCCAGGGGTCCGGCGTACCGAGGGAGGGATTGCGCACGCGCAGGCTGACCCTTTTTACCTCGGCACCATACTTGCGCGAAACGTTCGATGACACCTCCGGTGCCGTGTACTTGCAGACGACGACCGAACGCATCGAGCCGCTCAGATCGTATTCCCGCTTCAGTTCGCCGCCGATCTGCTGCAGCAGTTGCTGGGTGGCCTGCCTGGCTTCGGCCAGCAGGCGAGCCTCGTCATCTTCGGCTGCGACGTGGCTGGCCGCGATGAGCGCGAGAAGCGGCGACAGCTTGAGCAGGTTCGTTATCATTCGAGGATCCTCTTCCGTCCGAGAAGGGTATGGGTGATGGGCACGCCGCGATCATGGGGCTGGATGGCTTCACGCGATGACGTCAGTCGCAGCTCGGCTGTGGTGCCTGGCGCGATCCGTTTCCTGACACTGTCGGGGTTGCTCGATGCGGCGAAGGTGTCGCCACTGCGCGCGACATCACATCCGCAGGTCGTTGCCCGGCGGGCTGTCGGACTGCCGATGAGCATGTCGGATGCGACCGAGATGGTCGAGGATCGAGTGGCGGCGCAGGATCAGCAATGCGACCTCAGCGGCGATTACCGCGAAGGCGATTAGGTAGACGCCCCAGACATAGACGCCGAGGCCGCCCATCGCCCAGAAGCCGCTCCAACTATCCCAGTTCATAACTGTTCGTTGAGAAGCTGAGCAACCCAATCGGTGCGCCGCTCGCGTTCCAGGATGACGCTGCGCACGCGCGCAAAGATCGCTGCCGTGGCGTAGGCCATTAGTCCGGCGGCCATCAACAGCGTGCCGACCAGCATCGGGTTGTCCATCGCGATCGGGGAAGGCACGCTCAGGTCTGTAAGCTGATGGACGAGGGTCCACCAACGCAATGCAAGATAAACGAGCGGCAACATCGCCGCGCCGGTGATGGACAGCGCCGCGCCAGCGCGATCGGCGCGGATGTATTGCTCGATTGCCGCCTGGAGGGCGATGAAGCCGAGAAATAAGGCCAGTATCAGCCCTTCGGTCGTGAACAGCGGATCCGACAAGAACCATGCGCCGAAATTCGGCTTCCCCCACAGTGCCCCGCTCCAGACGGCGAGAAACGCGAACAGTGCACCGGTCGGTGCCATTCCGGTCGCCAGCATCGACAGGGCCGCAGTGCGGTAGAAGAAACCGAGGCCGGCAGCGGTCGCCATGGCCAGATAGATGGCTCCCGCCAGCCAGACTGCCGGAATGTAGATCAGGAGGATACGGTGGGACTCGCCCTGTTCCGGGTCCGTCGGTGCGACGAAGAATCCGAAGTACAGGCCGGCGAGACATGAGCAGGCGGCGGCGATCGAGAACCACGGGGTCAAACGCCCGGCAAGCAGATAGAGCATCTGCGGCGAGACGGTGCGGAATTGGCCAATCAACGGCGTGCCCTTCGGCCGGTAGATCGCGTTGCTGCTACCCATGTGGCGCCGGTCGTTGTGGATTGATGGGATAAGGTTCCAGCAATTGCCATGCCCACCCGGCATAAAGTCGCCCAACGGTCGCTACTGTCTTGGTGCAGAGGGTCGTTTGCAACACCTGCGCAGTGGAGTCGCTCGCCGGGTGGCGCAAAAAACGGCAGTTCAACGGGCGCCTGTGTCTCTCGATTGGGAATCGATCGCGATTTTCCCGAGCTCGGGAATACTGCAGGAAACCCTTAGTCCGCCGCGGCTACTCATTTGTCCTTTGCCGGGGCGGTAGGTGCCGTGGCCGCAGACTGCCATTCCCATAACGCGGACTCGGCCTTGCGACGAAACGGGTCGTCCGCCGGCGCGCGATGGAGGAAGGTTTTCATCGCGCCCATGGCACCGGCCTTGTCACCGCTTTCTTCCAGGGCGATGGCGAGGCCGTAGTAGGCATTTGCCTGCTCTCGGCGAAGAGCCGTCGCGCTCTCGAAGAAATCGCGCGCCGCCGCCCAACGCTTCAGGCCGAGAAGTGCGAAGCCCATGTTGACATGAGCCTCCGGCATGTTCGGGGAAAGTTCGAGAACGCGGTGGAAGCTCGTCAGCGCATGTTCGTACTGACGCATATGCAGCATCATGACCCCTTGATCGAAGCGCGTGCGCAGTTCCTCGTCGCGTTTTTGGGCGGCGTGGGATCGCATATCGGAGGCGCCGAATCGGGCCAACGGGTTGAAGCTGGCCAGCTTGAGATCGTCCGGCCACCAGGCGGTCACCGCACCGACGGCCAGGATGGCCAGCGCGGTGATCGTCAGCGCCCGGCTACGGATGTCGATGCGGCGCCGGGGCAGTGGGGCGGTTTCAACAGTATCTTTGCTTGCCATAGGCACAGAACTCCGCGCAGCAGGCTCATCACGAAAAGTCCGACGCCGGCGACGGCACAGGCTCCGCCGAGGCCGGTCAAGGCCGCGGCGACTTGAACCGGCAGCGTCGCCGCCACGGCGTCGAAGGGCAGCTTGCGCACCGTGCCGAGCGTGCCGCTCCAGGCAAGTCCGGCAATCAGCAAGAGCAATCCCGTCCCGTAAAGTAGAAGCGGAACTCGTGCCAGCGGCGACAGCATTTCTACGCCGGCGGCCCGCCGTACGCGCAACTGGGCGTAGGCCATCAGCGCGACGGTGACTGCCCCGACCGTTCCGTGGTAATGGGCCGGAATCACGGTGGTTTCACCGGTAATGGCGCTACCGACGAGACAGCCGACGACGATCATGGCGAAGGATGCCGGCACGCCGACGACGGCTTCCGCGTCGAGCGCGCCGCGCCGGTGTCGGACACCGATCAGCAGCGCAAGGCCCAGTAGTATGGCCGGTGGCCAGCCGGCGGCGGCCATCAGCGCGCTGTATGCGGCATGCGGGTTGCCACCGGGTGTCGGCGAGAGCAGGTGAAGAAGCGGCGGCAAGGTCGCCGGCGCCGCGGCCATGATGAACAGGGCGATGGTGACGGCGGGTGCCACGCTACGCCTGTCGTCGGCGCCGGCCATCCGCCACCAGATCGTCATCAAGATGGTGATGTAGCTGAACTGCAGCAGGTGGCCGGCGCTCCAGAGCGCTTCTTCGAGCCCGGCGCCATCGCGCAACTGCAACACCATGTCGATGGCGCCCATCAGCAACGGCCAGACGGAACAGAGTAGCCCCCAGTCCCCGGGGCCTCTCGGCCGACGCAAGGAGGCCAGCGCGGTGGCAAGGACACCGGCCGCGAAACATGCTTGGGCGAGGAGGAAGGCTCGACTGTCCAGGTGCGGTAAATAGTTGGCGAGCACCGCTGCACCTCGTCCGGCGAGGCCGATGGCAACGATGCCGAGTGCGCCGGCCAGCGACAGCCCGAAGCCCAACCGGAGCATGCCGGGCCGAGCGCTCGTGCTCTCGGTCCACAATGAACAGGCCATGGCCAGAAACCAAATCAAGGTGGCGAGATTGACGTGCACCACCAGCGCACGCTGGAAAGCAGCGGCGCTGACCAGCCCGCTGACCCCCGGCGTACGCGCGACGACCAGCGCCAGCGCGCCAAGGGCAGCCAAGCCGAGCGCCAAGAGGGCCAGAACGAGCCACAGCATCGAGATGTGAGACACCTGCTGCCGATGGCGGCCGAATGCTTTCATCATATGGCTCCCTGGTGCGGCGATACGGAGATGAACGGCACGCCGAAGAAGGTCAGGAAGGCCACCACGAACACGCCCATGATCATCATCGCGTGGGTCGCCGGGGTGACGGCAAAGGTTCGCCGTGCGTGCATGGCGAAGCCGACGCACAGCCAGGTCAGGAAGGCCCAGGTTTCGAGCGGATCCCAGGCCCAGTAGCGGCCCCAGGCGTCCTGGGCCCAGATGGCGCCGGCGACCAGCATCAGCGTCTCGAAAATCATGCCGAGAGCCATGCAGCGGAAGGCCAGTTCGTCGAGGCGATCATCGTCGGGAAGGCGGGCAAAGCGCTGCCTGCCGATGCCGGCACGGCGCAGCAGGATGACTCCGGCGATGCCGACGGCGACCATCACCGAACCGAGGAATACCTTCCCCAGTCCGATATGGATGAACAGCCAGGGCGTGCGGTAGGTCGGCGGGAAGTGGCCCTCGCCGGGATGGGATACGATCAGCCAACCCATCATGACAAACAGGATGGGCATGACCACCGCGGCCGAGGCGCGAATCCTCGGGATGCGCCAGTAGGCAAGGGAAAACGCGACCATCAGACTCCAGATGTTCGAGGACAGGATCTCGAACAGGGTGATGAAGGGGCCGTGATCGAGCCTCGCCCAGCGCAGCGCGATCGACAGCGTGTGCAGTCCCAAGCCGACCCAGATCAGCCCGAGTACGGTGCGCTCGGGCCGCTTGCCGAGCACGACGCCGAGGATGGCCAGGGAGCCCCCGGCCACATAGGCGACCACGCCGGCCCAGAGCAGTTGCAGTTCTCTTTCCATATTCATGCGTCCCAGGGTTTCGCCGCGAATCGCCGCCAGAAGTGCGCGCCCAGGCTCGCCGCCGCCACCGCGCAGGCGGCGAATAGCCAGGGCAGGGTCCAGTCGTAGAAAACCGTGTAGCCCATCCAGGTCTTCAGCTCGTCGAGAGTCAGTATGCCATCGGCAAGACGCAGCGATTCCCCGGGCCGCAGCGTGTGGCGGGTATCGCCGACGCGCACGACCAGTTCGTAGTCGCGCGGCAGGTGAAACTCCGAGGGCTTGGCGGGGTCGAGCAGCAGCTCGTCGAACTGCAGCATCACCCAGACCGGGGTTCGCCCGCCGGGCGGCGTCCACTCGCGGGCCTGGCGGTACTCGTGCAGCGGATAGGCCGGCAGGTGCACCGCTCCGGCCAGCGCCGGGCCGCTGTCCGGCTGCCAGCGGAACAGCGGGGCAAAGCCCTTGTTGAAACTGGTGTAGAAGCGATATCCGGCGACTCGCAGCGGCTCCTGGTCGCCGATTTCCTCGTGCCGCCAACCGCCGTCGGCGGCCAGCCAGGCCACCCGGTTGCGGGTCTGGTCGCGCTGCAGGCCGGCGGAGTAGGCCACCGTGAAGCCTTCGTTGACGAAGCGTACCTTCGCCAACGAATCGCCGTGCCAGGGGCCCGCCTCGCTCATGGAGAGTTGCCCTGCGAAGGTTTCGCCGTCGGTCAGCTCGGTCTGGCCCTTGAGGTAGCTCAGGCGACCGGCGGCAACCAGGAGCAGGATGGCCACGAGGCACAGGTGAAAGACGAGCAGCGGCAACTGGCGCCGGAACGCCCGGTTGCTGGCCACGGCGGCGAGCAGATTGCCGGCGAGGAGAATCAGCGGAACCACCAGTGGCCAGGTGCGTTGGGCTTCGTAGCGGTATGCCGCCATGATCCCGGCCGCGAGCAGCACCAGCAGGACCAGAGTCAGCCGCAGCGAAGCCAGCAAGCCCAGCGTTCGCTGCAGCGCAGAGGTCCGCTCCATATCGGCCACGGCTTGCCCATCGTCGCCCACCGCGCCGGCCGGGACCGCGGCCGGTTCGATCAGGGCGGATTGCTGCATACCGATTTCATCCAGTTGATGCCGGTGCCGGTTGTATTTCCCGTGACTGTGGGGCTGTTGCTGGGCGGAATGCGGCTGGTGGCCGCCTTCCCGGATGAGCCGCAGTTGGTGTCGGCCCAGTTGCCGCTGGTGGCGAAGGTGACGACCTTCAGCTTGGCCCTGGCGTAATACGGGCCCTCGCTGTAATTGTCGGCATTGCCGGTGACATTGACCTCCTTGCTGCCGGCCTGGCCGGCCTCGGCGCCGACGTCGTTGAGGTTCACCAGCAACATCTTGTTCTTCCAGCCGTGCGGCACCGCGACGTGGCACCAGGTGCAGAAGATATTGCCGATCTTGTTGACGTGGTAGTTGTGCAGATTGCCTTTCCCCTTGGTGCCGTCGAAAAAGCCCGAGCGCCTGCCGGAGTCGGTCTGAGTGCTGTATACGGCCGGGTCGTGGCACTTGAAGCAGAGGAAGTTTGCGGTTCGTCCGTTCGCCCCGACGCCGCCCAATCCGGGACCCCATAGTCCCTTGAGGATGAATTTCTCGTTCGAACCATGCGGTCCCCAGGGGTTGGCGCCGGTCGGTACGACGGTTCCTTCGGCAGTATCGGAGCCGTGGCAGTCGCTGCAATACATGGTTTGGGTGCCGACATCGTTCGTCCACGGTGCCAGCCAGGGCGAGGCGCCGGTGATGCCGCGAGCGGCCAGGTTGCGGTTGGTCAGGCCGATCACCGGATGCCAGCCGCGGAAGTTGCCGGCGGAGTAGGCGGCGTCCGCTCCGGTATTGCCGACGGCATTGTTGGGCTGCAACTCGCGCGCTACATTGGTGTAGCGGGTAAAGTTGGTGCGGCCGTCGGGGTTGATGGGCGTGATGCTCGGCGTGGCGCCGAGTTGCGGGCGGGTCAGGCCGCTCGGCAGGTTCTTGTCATCGTCGAAGCCATAGTCCGAATGGCACTTAAGGCAGACCTGATATTCGCGCGTCACATAGGCGGCGCCGGATGTGGTGTCGGCGCTAATGCCCGGATCACCGCGCTTGACCGTATAACCGCTGGGCACGTCGAAGAACGAGGTGCCGGTGTAGCCCGGCTCGACGCCCCAGGCGCCGCGGAGAGCGCCGGAAATCAGGTTGGTATGGCCCGCGGCGTGGCCGTGGCTGGCGCGTGTATCGGTCGAGGTGTTGGCAGCGCTGAGCGGACCGGGAAGGCCGTTGGCGGCGCGGATGACGCGATGCGGATTGTGGCAGTCGGTGCACTCGGCGTGCCGGTTGCTGGCGTTTAGGCCGCCGCCGACACCCAGGTTGGCGCGCGGCTCGAGGAAGTCCTTGCCGCACTGGCTGGTGCTGCCGGTGCAGTCGATGAAGCCGGGATCGGTGAAGTTGGCGCTGATGTCGTGTTTTTCGCTGCCCGCCAATTGCTCGCTGGAGCGTATCGGCATGTGGCGCGGCAGGTTGAAGTCGGTGTGGATGTCGGGCACCGTAGCGGTGGCCGGGGTCAGGACGCTCGATGCCGCATCGGTGTGGCACTGGTAGCAGGTTTCCTCGAGCGCCGGGTTGCCGCCCGCCTTGGGTTTGAGGACGCTGTCCGTGCCTTCGCGCAGCAGCCGCCGCGAGCCCTGCACCGTGTGCGTATCGTGGCAATTGAGGCAGGCCGCCTTCCACACCGGCTGGGAAACCGGGAACTCGCGCTGGGCCGCATCCGTGGCCTTGTAGGTCTCGTCGGCGACCGTGGGATTGGCGTGGGCCGAAAACGCCCAGCTGGAGGTCGTCTTGTCCTTGTCGTGGCAGGAGAGGCAGATGATGTCGTTGTCGGCGATCGGAGTGCCCGTCGGGGCCGCTTCCTGGAAGCGGTTGAGGCGCAGGAACTTTTGTGGGCCCCGGGTCGCCTCCAGGTTGTCGAACAGGTGCGGGTCGTGGCAGGTCGCGCACTGGATCTGTCCTTCGCTGGCCGGTCCGGTCGGTTCGAGCGGCAGCTTGGGCCGGAATCCGCGGCTGATGACGCCGAGGATGGAGCCGTCGGCCGGCCACTTCTGGTCGAGCCCGATCGGACGCAGTTCGCCGTCCCGGTCGGAGAGGGGCTTGGTGAAGCTGAGCGAAATCGGATGGTCGTTGGTCAGGTCGACCCCGAGTTTGCGCGTAAAGCCGGTGGTGTCCCCGGCGCCAGAGGGCATCGTGCCGCCGACGCCGGTGCCGGTCATCGTAATTGCTACCGAGCCCGCGGAACCGCCCTGGCCCGCCAGGACATTGACATTGCCGATGGCCAGCGAGCCGTCGTGGCAGGACAGGCACAGCTTCGAGCTGCCGTTGGGCTGATCGAGCACGCGCCCGAGAATGACCTGGGCATCGAGCGAGGACGAGGTGTACGGGGTATAGGTCTGCGTGGACAGCGCGCGGTTCCACAGCGGCGCCACGACATTCTGCGTGGCGCCGTGGGGCGTGTGGCAAAACACGCAGACCTGCGATTCGGTGGCCGCGACGACGTTGCGGGTCGGTGCCGTTCCGGTCGTTCGGCCGACCGCGGTGGCGGACAGGTTATGCTTGGTGGAGCGAATGTCCGCCACCTTGGCGCCGATGGCCGGGAGAGCCGCGACCACGGTCGCCGCCAACAACGCCAGAAGCGCGCCCAGTCTAGCCATCGCGCTCACCGCTGCGGCCCAAATACTGGAACACCGCGATGCGGCCGTTGAAGGTGTCGGCGACGAAGACGCGATCATGGCCGTCGACCCAGACACCCGCCGGCAGGTAGAACTTGCCGGTGCCCTGGCCGACGCCGCCGATCGGCATCAGAAAACGGCCTTCGCGATCGAAGACGAGCAGGTTGTCGTAGTAGGACTCGACGATGTACACGTTGTGCTCGCTATCGACCGCGACGCCCTTGGGACGCACCAGGTTGCCATAATACAGGCCGCGTTCGCCGATGATCTGCGGCTCGCCGCCGGCCAGCGGCATTACCTGGATCCGGTTGTTCATCGTGTCGGTGACGTAGAGGTGGCCGTCGGCCAGGGCCAGGTGGGTCGGATAGTTGAACTGTCCCGGAGCTTCGCCCCGGCTGCCCAGCGTGCGCAGCAGGCGCCCGTCGGTGGCGAACACCTTGATGTCATGGTCATAGGTGTCGCTGACGTAGAGTTCGCCCTTCGCCGCATCGAGGGCGATGCCGGTCGGCCGGTGCAGCTGGCCGAAGCCGAGCGGCGGCAGCGTCTTGCCGCGCGGATCGAGATGGGCGATCAGGGCCAACTGCGCATCGGCGACCCAGAGGCTGCCGTCGGCCGCGACGGCAATGCCGATCGGCGAGACGAATCGCTTCAGCCCGGAGGCATATTCGCGCACCTTCAACTCGCCGGCCGGCGCATCGAAGATCAGGACCGCGGCCCGGCTGACGTCGGTCACGTAGATACGGCCCTGGGCGTCGCCGGTGACGGCCTGCGGACGCTGCAAGATGATCGGCGCATCCTCGCCGCCGACCAGGCCGACCAGCCAGCGGAAGAATGAGCGGACGCCGCCCTTGTCGCCATCGTGGACGAAGTTCTCCTCGCCGGTCAGTTGGCCGGCATAGAGGTAGCGCGGAATCTCCGGCTCGGGCGGCCAAAAGACACGGCGTCCTTCGGGGGCCTCGCCGATGCCGTAGTTGAGTCGCGCCGGCGGCCCGCCGGAAGCACAGGCCGTCAGGCCGATGACTACGACGGCCAGCAGCAACTGTAGGTAGGCGACCCGCTGGCGGCTCACGGCGCGGCCTTCGGCGGCAGCAGGTCGAAGATGCCGATGCGCCCACCCGGTCCGTCGGCGATGTAGAGGCGCTGCTGGTCAATCGCCAGGCCGGTGAAATCGAGCAGGCCGAGGCGGGCCGGCGCAAGCTGGGCGACCAGATGACCCTCCCAGAACACCTTGAGCAGCCGGTCGGCGCGGTCGACAACCCAGATCCGCTGGTGTGTATCGATCGCCAGGGCCGCCGGACTGGTCAGATTGCCCTCGCCGATATGCTCTCCAGGTATGCCGTCGCGATCGAGCTTGACGAGGCAGCGGCACCGCCCGTCGTACGCCACGACCAGGCGGCTGCCCGCCGCGAGCAGGCTGAACGTGCCAAAGCCGCCGGCGGCGCTGCTCGGATCGCGGCGCGACAGTGGCTCGAACAGGGCGCCCGACGGCTGGAACTCGAATACCTCGCCGGAAGCGTCGGTGATCCACACCCGTCCAAGCGTCGGTTCGACGACCATATCGCGCGGCTGCAGCAGCTTGGCGGCATCGGCATAGCTCGCCAGGACGCGCCCGTCGCGGGACAGTCGCTGTATTTCGCTGCGGTCGGGGCGAATCAGATACAGCGTACCGTCCGGGCCGGCCCGCAGAACGACGCCCGGTGTCACAGGCAGGCCGGCCAGGCGCTTGACGGTCTGAGTCGCCAGGTCGATGCGGAACAGCGCGGCCAGACCGCTGTCCGCGACGTAGGCGTCGGGGCCGTAGGCAGCCACCGCCGAAGGATAGGCGAACTTGACGTAGCCACCCGAGGGTTGCGGACGGGCCGGCATGGTCGGCGGGGGCAGCGGCGCCCCCGGCATGGTCCGCAGGGGCAGCGGCATGGGCATGGCCGGCGAGGGCAGCGGCATAGCCGGAGAAGGCAGGGCCATGGCCGGCAGTCCGCCGACCAGCGGGCTCCTCGGCACGAGCAAGCCCTCGGGACCTTCGGCAACACCCGGCGCGCCGCGCGCCGCGCTGGCGACGAGCAGCGCGAGGCAGGCTGCGGCCTTTAGCCAGAACCGCGGGTTCGCTCTACCAGCGGCCCGGGCCATTGGTTTCGTTGCCTCCGAAAATGCCCGGCGCCAAGCCGCGCTTGCCCGAATGGCAGAGGTCGCAGTTCTCCGGCGACCAGGCGATTTCGCCGTTGTGGCACATGCCGCAGAAGCGGCCTTCGACGATGTCGCTCATCTTGACGTCGTTGGAACCGGCACGCATCTGGAAGCCGAGCTCGAAATGGCAAACCTTGCAGCGAAAGCGGATGCGGTGGAACCAGTGCGGGAAGATTACCGGCCTCATGCCCTGCGCGTCCGAGCGTCGGTTAAGTACCACGTCCCCGTACTCGGCCGCCGCCGGCACTGCGGTCAGGGCAAGCAGGGCGCCGCAGGCGAGGGCGATAGACGCCCGGTAACGAAGGCCCCGGCTCATTATTTCGCCTTTCCCGTCAATTCCTTTTGCGCCTGGGCATGGGCCACGCTGTGGCAGCGGCTGCATTCGGTCAGCGGAAAAGCCACGGCGCCATGGCAGAGTCCGCACTGCTCTCCCTGCAGGATGGCGAGCATGCTGATCTTGGTCGCGCCGGTCTGCCGCTTGAAGATGTGGTCGTGACAATTGCTGCAGTCCAGCCATTGCGTATGCGCCTTGTGCGGGAAACGCACCACCGGCATGCCGCCGTTCAGGTTGAGGAGAATGTCCTGGTCGAGCACCTGAATTTTCGTCTCCGGGCGGATATTCGTTCGCGGCGCGATCTTTCCCTGTTCGAGGGCATTCACCCAGCGCACCATGTTGCCTGCCGTGTCGGCGGGCAGCTTGGATAGCGCATCGGCCGGCTGCTGCAGGATCCTGACCGCCGGCGACTCGGGGTCGTGCAGACCGTCCCGCTCGAGGGCCTGCCATGCTTCCTCGGGTAAGGCTTCGCCGCTCGTGCAACAGAGCACGAGCAATGCCAGGAGGCAGCCCCGGAAAGCGATCAAACGCCTTGCGCCGCCTACTGACGGCCCTGCACCGGGGGTCATCCTGGAATGAATATCCCGGCATTGCGGATTGCCTTCACGAGCTCGGCAGTTGAATTTTCGAGAAGCTTGATTGCCGCGCCGTAATCCCCGCGCGATGCGTTGGCTTCCGCCTGCCCGCGCATGCGTCCGGCATTTTCGAGGAAACTGCGCACCATACTGTCCATCGTCGGCGCGCCGCGCTTTTCCTCGAGAAGCAGTTTGATCAAAAGCTGGTGGGTGTCGTTGCGATCGAGTTCGTAGCGGTACTCCTCCTCCTTGCTGGTGAAGTTGAGCGAGCGCACCAGGGTATCGCCGGAGCGCATCGAACTGATCGATGCCTTGGCCATCAGGTAGGCGCGATCGAGCGCGGCGCGGGCATTGTTCATCTGATTCGCGGTGGCGAGCCGCTGCGCGTCGGCCAGCTGAATTTCGATCTGCCGGGTGCTCTCCTCGGTGCCCTTGATGTCGGGCTTTTCCTGACTGATGCGCTTTTGCGCGGCCAGCAAGGCCTTGACGCTCTCGACCTTGTTATTGAAATCGGTCTGCGTCTTCTGTGCCGTCACCTTCTCCGGATCGGCCGTACGGACGGCCTCGAACATGACGACGCTGGCCTCCGAAAGGAGCTGCGACGCCTTCTCCAAATCGCCCGCCTGATAGGCCTCCTGGGCCTGACGGTAGATGCGCCGGGCATTGTTCTGCCGGTCGCGCGCCGCATTGTCGCCGTTGGCTTCAATCTGGCGCGCCGCCGATGAACGTTCAATCAAGGTCCCTACCGATTCGAAGCGCCGCTCGAGCTGGGCCTTTTCGGGTTCCTGGGCCTGGATACGGCTGGCCGCATTGTTCGGTTCAAGCGACAGGGTGATTCCGGAAATCAGGCACAGCACAACGATGAGGAGGAAACGCAAGGCCGCTAAAGTCATCTACATGCTCCGACGTTGATCATTAGTTCCGTCGCGCAGATTGTTGGCGCGCGATGGCAGTTGAGGGCAAGAGTCCAGTGAATCAATCTCTTGGTGCCTGCAGCACCTTCAGCCCGGCCTGCTGCAGCATCTGCTCGATGGATTCCGTTGCCTGCCGCAGAGTGGCAATCGCCGCTTCGGTATTATGGGCCGTCGCCTGCTGTTCGGCGAGCTTGCGCAGGGACACGTTGACTTCCACAAGATGGTTCATGGCGGCGACCGTTTCAGGTGGCGGCCGGAGCTGACCGACGGCGATCGGAACCAGTTCGACGAAGCTCTGGTTGCGGGCCAGTTCGTCGCGCAAGACCTGATCGGGTTGTCCATTGGCGCGGCGGTACTCAACGGTGGCGCTGCCGATCGCTTCGGTGAGTCCGTCGGTCAGCCGACGCTCGGCGTCCAGCAGGCTGATGACTCCGTCTTCGACATGCCCCGCGGCAACCTGACGCCGCGCCTGCTCGACGAGTATGTCAATTCGCGCCAGCAACGGATCCTCGGCCATGCCAAGCTTGGCGCCGCGCATCAGCGTGACGCGGTCGTGATAGCTCTGCTTCAACGACTCGACGGACTTCATCTGCGCGGCGAAGCGGGCGGTTTGGTCAACCGTGGCGTTAAGGTCGGTGGGCAGCAGTTTGCGCGCGAGATGCATCAGTTGCATTGCACTGTCGAATGCCGCATTGGCGCGTTGGGCTTCGCCGGCCTCCAGAGCGCTCCTGGCTTCGACGAAGGCGGTCTGCGCAACGCGATACAGTGCCTGGGCGTCCGCATTGTTCGAGGCCGTGATGCGCATTGCCAGCGGTGATTCATTCAGCATCCGAGCGACCATGGCCTCCTTGTTTCGGGCCAACTGCTCCACGCCACCCGTCGAATTGGGTGCGGTCTGGGCCGCGGCAATAAGAGGCGCCGCAACGAAGGCCAGCATTCCCAGGACAGGCGCGCTGCGGCCCATGTCGAATGGATAAATCAACGCGCCGCCGGTACGGCTGCCGGCGGCGTCGCGGCGACCACCCCGTCCTTCTTCTTCGAGTGGCACAGGCGGCATTCGGATACCGGAAATGCCACCTTGCCGTGGCAGACGCCGCATTTCTGCCCCAGCAGAATGGCGGCCATGCTGATCTGGTTGGCGCCTTTCTGAGGGATGAAGATCGCCGGATGGCAATTCGAGCAGTCGAGCCACGCGGTGTGCTGCTTGTGCGGATAGACGACGTCGGGCATCGATCCCTTGACCTCCCGGACGATGTTGAGATCCATGACCACCGGCGCCGCCGCCGGGTCATTACGGTCCCATCGCGGCGCGATGCGCTGCGAATCGAGCGCTTGCACCCAGTTGACGCGGTTGCCGGCAGTGCTGCGCGGCAGCGGCTCGAACGCCGTCATCGGTGGTTGCAGCGCGCTGGTGCCGTCGTTGGTGGGGTCGTGGATTCCGTCTTCGGTCGGCGGGAGATTGCGCTTGCCGATGGGTTTGAGGAGGCGATTGAAGGCATTGACATCGGCCGTGGTCGGCGCGGCCGGGGCTGGCGGGGTCGCCGCCTTTTCAGTGGTCGCCGCGGCGGCCGGGGCGGCCGATTTCGCCGCAGCGGCTTCCGCCGGCTTGGCGGCCTCGGCAGGTTTGGCCGCCGTCTTGGGCGCGCCGCCGGAGGCCGCAACCATGAAATCGACGGCGGCCTTGACGTCGGCGTCAGGAAGATCGAGCGCGCCACCCTTGGGCGGCATCGCCGGCGGCTTTCCTTTCAGGGCCGATTGGTAGAGAGCGTTGATGCCATTCTTGATTCGCGGCGCCCAAGCCGCGGCATCCCCGTACTTTGGCGCACCGGCGATACCAGGCGTATGGCATACCGTGCAGGTGCGCTCGAAGACGGCCTTGCCTGTGACGTTTTCGGCCGCCAGTGCCGCCGGCGTCGCCGATATCGCGAGGCCGGCCAGTGCGGCCAGGAGCGTCTGCGGGAACGTCGCGTTCACTTGCGGCCTCCTTGTCCGAGGGGTGCCGCAAGCTTCTGCAAGGTGCTTTCGTGAACTTGCGTGGGCGTGCCCGGCTTGGCCGAATGGCACAGGTTGCAGTTCTCGACGGACCAAGCGATCTCGCCGTTGTGGCAGGCACCGCAGAACTGGCCGTCGATGATCTTCACCATGTTGATCTGGTTGCCGCCGGCCTTGAACTGGAAGCCGAGGTCCGCGTGGCACACCTTGCAGCGAAAACGCATGCGGTGAAACCAGTGCGGAAAGATCACCGGTCGCATGCCAGCGGCATCCGAGAAATTATTGATCACCACGTCCCCGTACTCGGCCCGGCTTGCCGGCGCACCGAGCGCCAAGGCGAAGACCCCAGCCAATAACAGAACATTCGACCACCATCTCCGCCAACCGGCAGACGTCGACAACGAAATCATGAGTAATACCTTTGGAAAAACGAAACCGGGTCGCGAGCGTTCAGTAGGCACCGAAGTCGCGGACAGCCTTGAGGAATAGTAGAGCATTTTTCTTGCCATTGATCTCGGAAATCCGCATCTGGAGCTGCGTATTAAGGCGGCCGATCCGATAGTTGAGACGTTGGTCCAGGTCGCGGGTGACCTGATCGCGCGGCGCATCCGGATTACCTGCAAGGCGCGAGTCCGTCTGGAAGGTGTTACCGGTGTAGCGCAGCGAATACTGCAGGCCCCGCACGTCGAAGACCCGCGAATTCGTATAGATCACGCTGCCGGAAACACTGCCGTCGCGAGATTGTGTGTTCTGCAGCGACGAGGAAAGCAGAGTCGAATTTGGTTCGCCAGAGCTTTGTATTGTCTTTTGCCAAGTGAGGTTGGCGTTGATGTCGGACTGCGACGACAGCCGCCAAGTGCCGTTCAACTGGACATTGAACAGTCGGAAGCTGTTTTCGACATCGCCCCGAGTGCGACTGTCCGACAGGTTGGCGCCAAGATAGCCGACCATCGAGTCCGAGGCCATTGCGCGCAGCGACAGATTGGCGGTGTTCACCAAGTTGGTGGTGCTCAGGGCACCGAATCCGCTGGCGCGAACGGGACTGACGGTCTGCCCGAGGCTGCCGGACAGCGAGGTGACGGGCGACAACTCCCAATTCCTTTGCAGGGTATGGCCGAGCGTGGTTGCCAGGGTCCGCTGTCCGGCGCTCGGGGCTGTGACGTTCGTGAGACTGGCCGAACCGTACCAATTGTAGGAATAATTCCCGAATGTAAGAGGCGTCGATGAATAGTTCGCGCCGCCGCTTTCGCTCGACGAGACGACACGCTGATTGTCGCTGGTCGTGGCGTTCAGGTTCATGGAGCCAAAATAACTCAAGTTCTGGTTGGCTTGGTAGGTAAGGCTGCCCGAGGCACCGGCATTGCTAATTTTTGTGTCGCTGCCGTCGAACTGGCCGTCTGTCTGGAAGTAACGCACGGTGCCGGTCGCGCGCCAGGGCGAATCGGCGGGAACCCACGAGCCGAAGCTCAAGGCCTGCCAGCTGGTGGTACGGCCACTCACGGTATTCGAGTTGCCGCTGAAATCCAGGTCCGAATCGCTGTAGGTCGCCAAGCTTTCGATCGTCAAGGTATCGTTGAGGCGAAACGTATGGCGGGCGGAGGCTACACCTTCCTTGGAATCGCCTTCGTTGGTCCGGTGATCGACCGACCAGCTCCCGTCGACATTGAGTGTCTGCCGCGAAGCCAATACCGTGAATCCCCCTCCCAAGCGGTCGACCGTATCACGGCCGAAGGCGCCAGAAAGTTCACTTCGGTCATATTGCCCGAATACGCTCCAGCTGCCTTGTTCCGGGCGGTAATCCTGGCGGAGGCTGAGCCGACGGCTGGCGTAGTCATTGAGCACCAGGCTGCCGTCGGTGCGGCTGTCCGAGGCCGAGATGCTGGCCTGGAACGGAAAGCGGCTCGAAGGGAAGACATTCAGCACGGCATCGCCGGTGATCGTGGTGCCGCGCAGTGCGGATAAGCCGGTATCGAAGGTGTCGGCGGTGTCCGACTTGACGCTGGTCAGGGCGAGGTTGCCGGAAATTTTCGCAATCCACGGCTCGGCAATATACGAGTCGGCCCGAAAAGCAGCTTCATAGATCTGCTCGCGCGTTTCTCCATTGTCATCTGACTTTATGCGGCGAAATCCGAGGCCCAGGCTTCCGCCCCAGCGGATCGGCGCAAGCCCCCAGTGGGGGCGCTCCGCGTCCGCCTCGCCCGGCGTAGCGGGCGTTGGCGATGAGGGTCGTCGCGGCACCGATGGCGAGTCGACGGCCGGCGCTTCCGTTATGACAGCATCATTTGACCCGGCGGGCGCCGCATCACTTGCCGGTGGGGCCGCACCGAATCCCGGTAGCGCAAAGCCGAGAAGTACGCTGCCGAGGATGCGTCCCGAAACGCCGAGCAGTTCGGTTGGCACCTTCGCTCTGTGACGGTCAGCGGGCGGCGCGAAGTCCGGCCTCATCGTCGCCTGCGGCTATTTTGACCCCGGGTCCTGCGGTACGAGCGCCGGATACCGCTGAGTATTGATCTCGATCTTGGCTTTGCTGCGCAGTTGGGCCAGAAAAGAATTCCACACCTGGTCGGACCGTTCCCGGACGTACAAATCCCTTGCTCTCGGCTTTGAAACCTCGAAGGCAAGCTGCCGGGCCGGCTGGCGCTCGATCAGCTTGAACACTGTCATGCCCTGTAGGACCCGGATCGGAGCAGAGATTTCGCCGGGGCTCATGCGGTCGATGCCGCCTTGCAAGCCTTCCGGAATCATGCCCCGGTGCACGTAGCCGAGGTCGCCGCCTTCCTTGGCGGAATCGTCGGCCGACTGCAAGCGCGCCGAATCCGCAAAGTCGGCCCCGGCATTCAGCTTCGCCACCAGCCGAGCGGCTTCTTCCTCGGCTGCCGACCAAGCAGCGCCGGGCGACGAAGGAGCAACCTGCAGGAGGATCATGGACAGATGGAGCTTCTCCGGTTCGACGAACTTGTCGCGATTCGCATTGAAATAGCCCAGGATTTCCTCGTCGGTGGGTGGCGGCAGTTGCCGCACTTCGGCCTCGAGCCGCTGCAGCTTGCTGTCTTGTTCGAGCTGAAGGCGCAGTCCGGGCAGGAGCTGGTCCTTGTGTTGCTGCCAGGCCGGGCTCTGAGCGTAGCGTTCCTCGTAGGTGGCGATGCTGGCCGCAACCTGCGCGGTGTCGGCCTCGGTATGCCGGCGTCCGGCTTCCTCGGTCAGGAGGATGCGGTTGATCAGGCGGTCCGCGACTTCGCGCATCAATCCGTCGATCTCGGCCTGAGGCGGCTGCCCATGGTAAAACTTTTGTTTCGCCGCATTATTGGCCGCGAGTTCAAACTCGGCCGCACTGATCGCCTTGTCGCCGACAGTCGCGAACAGTGCTGCGGCACCGCTATCCGGCGCGGCGCCGGGCGAAGGAGGAGGGGGGTGCTCTTCGGCTGCCGTACCTGCATGACAAAAGAATATTGCAAGCGTGATCAGGAAGAATAGCCGGGGGATGATTCTTGCCATGAGGTTCGGTTTCCGCGAAAAAAAAGTCAGGTGCGTTACACACCTGACCCGAGATCGCAACGGGATGCCGGCGGCGGACAGAGGGAGGTCGCCGTCCCGTGGCGTGCGCAGCGCTTACTTTACATGACAGGACAGGCAGATTTGGCTTCCCGCCAGGGTGACCCGCATGAAATTCATGTTGTCGGTTCCTTTCGTCGCGACGTGGGGATCGTGGCACGAGCCGCATTCGACGGACGGACCGCTACCCGCAGTGAAGGTCCGCGTATAGAGAGCGATATCGGTCTTTTCCCGCACGGCGGCGGTGCCGCCGGCGGTATCGACCCAGAACACCTGGTTGCCGTTGACCACCTTGGTCTGCACGCCCGACCGCTGGAAGTCGGGATTGGTGCAGTTGCCGCTGACCACGGTAGTTGCTCCGGTCAAACCGCCGCCGCAATACTGGATGCCGACCGGGTGATCGTCGCGCAGGTCCGCTCCCAGGTTCGGAAACGGCGTCCCCGTCAGGGTATCGGCGCCGGAGGTCCAGGTGAAGGATAGTCCGCCCGCACCGCCGCCGGTCGTGTTGAAGCCGCCGCTTCCCGGCGCGTTGATGATGTTGTCCATGGCCTGGGTGCCGTCGTGGCAGGACAGGCAGGCCAGCGACACCGACCCGACGGGCAGGATTTGGCCGTTCAAGGTGGAGGTGTTGAGCTGGCTGTAAAGCGTATAGGTAGTAGTCGGTAGTTGTTTGTTCCACAACGGCACGGCGGTCGCGGTTTGACCACCGTGCGGCGTATGGCAGAAGACGCAGATCTGGTCGGTGCTGCTCGTCCTGTTCGGGCCGGGTCCGGTGCTCGTCAGGTTGTGTTTCGTACTCGCTATCTGGCCGAATGCCATGCCGCAGATCAGCATCAGTGTGGCGGTGCAAAGGGCGTGCTTGATATGTTGTTTCAACATGATGATTCCCGATTGACCTCCCAGGGTTAATGGATACGGAGACGTCGAAATTCGGCACGTCGACTCTATTCGACGCAGACTTGCCGGACCTCGCCCGCTGCCATTGCAGTTTTCGTACCACCCAGTCAAGCGGACATCGAGTGGCGACAGAGAAGGACGGTGGAGGGGCGTCCCCGGCGATTCCTCCGGAATCAGGGTTCCGGAGAGGCCTGCATTCGGTACCTAGCGGGGCCTTGCTTTCCCGAAACTGACAGCCAATTTTCAATAATGGGAATTGTTTAGACCAGTGTCATATAATGCCGCTCAGCGGCTCGTCGCCTTGGCCGGCGGCGGTGCCGCAAACCCCTGGTCAGCAGGCATAGCGTAGGGACGGAAAACGTCGATCTTGCGGAACCACTGGTCGACAAAATAGATACGGCCGTCGCTGTCGACGGCGATGCCGGAAGGCAGCATGTACTTGGCCGGCCCGTCTTGTTCGGACCGTTCGCCGACGAACATCAATAACTCGCCATCGGCATTGAATATCTGAAAATTGCCGAAGGCCGCATCGACGACATAGACGTTCCCTTCCTGGTCGGTGGCAATTTCCTTGGGCCGGGCGAAGTTGCCCACCTGACGCCCGACACTGCCGAAACTCTCGCGATAACTGCCATCGGCATTGAAGACCTGGACCCGAAAATTGCCGCCATCGACGACGTAAAGCCGGCCGTCCCGACCGATCGCGAGGTCGCGCGGCAGGTTGAATTCACCCGCTCCGGTACCGCGTTTCCCGATGTCCATCAGATGCTTGCCAGTGTTGGCGTCGAACACCCGGACGCGATGGTTTTCCGAACTCACGCCGCCGATGTCGACGGCATAGATGCGGGTACCTTCGGGATTCACGGTGACGCTCGAGAGCCGGTCAAACAGGTTGGCACCGCCAATCTTGCGCAGGAAGGTGCCTTCGCGGTCATAGACCAGGACTGCCCTTTCAGTGGCGTCAGCCACGTACAGGTGCCCGTTGTTGTCGATATCCAGGCCCAGCGGCTTGGCGAGTTGCCCGGCACCGCTGTCGCCGATGGTGAAGTACTGCCCCGCCGGGATATCGAAGACCTGAACAAAGCGCTCCGCCGTGTCCGTGACGAAGATCCGGCCGCGATGAACGGCTACCGCGTACGGCTTGCCAAGGCCAGTGCCGCTGCGCGTTTCGCCCGTAACGTAACGGCGAAATGCGTCATTCCGGCTATCGGCCTCCACATCCGCCGAACCGTAGATCGTCCGTTCGTAAATGAGGCGCGGCGCATCGGGTGGCTTGGGAAACACCACCGGTACGGACGCCGCGCTGCGTTTTCCGCTCGGGGCGATTTCGGCGCACCCGCCGATCACCATCAAGAGCATCAGCGAAACAATGCCGCGCATGACTGTCTGGGATCGAATCATGTGGCCGAAGCGGCGGAGAGATCTCATTTGCAAGTGACTCCGAGATAATGGCGAGGGACGGTCATCTGACATGGCAAGACAGACAAATTCCGCCGTCGCCGGGAAACGTCCGCAGGAATAGCGGATTCGGCGAATGGGGATCGTGGCAGCTGGCGCATTCTATGAACGGCACCTCGCTGTTATCCGCCTCGTCGCGGCGGACGTACAGCGGCAGATCATACCGGCCACGCCGGTCCATTCCGCCAAACCGTGAAAGCCACCAGACCGGATGGTTATCAACGATGCTACGGTAGGCGGGGCGGAATTCCGTTTCGAACTTGAGTTGCTGCGCCTCGCGCATCGGCGCGCCGCTGCGTCGGGCTTGTTCGCGCGCCAAGTCGCGCTGGACGGGCGCGAGGGCGCCGCGATACGGCACGCCATACGGATGGTCGAAACTCAGTCGCGTGACCGAATAGGCTTGGTTGCCGTCGTGGCAGGAGAGGCAGGCCAGCGACTGTGAACCGATAGCCGTGTTGCCCTCGAGTCCGATTCGGCCGATATCGTCGAAAATCGGGAATACATAGGTCGATGGCACCGAATGTTGCCAAAGGGGCTGCGCAGCGTTCGTTTCCTTGGGAGCGGAAGGCGTGTGGCAAAAGACGCAGACCTGGCCCGCGTCGGGGGTAGGGATAGTCGCGCTACGTGTCAGATTGTGTAGTGTCTGCCGCAGATCCTGCGCAAAGGCCGACTGACTGAAGGAAAGAGCCACGATAACGGCAACGGCGATCGCCGACAGAGACGCCGTTGCCGACCAAAGGCTGACGGACGTCGGGCTGACGGACGTCGGGCTGACGCTAGTCGGCACCAAGCCCCTCATGAGCCGGAAAGGGATCTTTGTTCCCGCGTTTGAGAATATGTGGTCATTTGGTACCCGTGATCCGCGCATCCGCAACAGCGCTGGAATTGCACTAGTCGGGCCCCTGGGTGTAAATTGCTTGGAGCTACCTTAGCAACCGATATGCCATCGCCCCGCCGCGGCACCGAAAGCAGGATCAACGGAATCCTTTGCAGCGCATCTCGGTTCGGTTCTTGCATCCGCGCCTGCAATCACTTCCGGGAACGACTCCAGATGAATCGGTTCAGGCGCATTGCCACATTTTCAGAAATATCAGGGCCGATACTGGCACTATGGTTGGCAGCCCCAGGTGCGGCGATCGGCGGGGAGGAGGGTACCGGAATACGTGGTGACCTTCTATATCACAACTATTGCTCGGTATGTCACGGTGACCATGGCGATGGCCGGTCAAGGGCCCGATTTTCTCTCGTACCTCCGCCACGGGATTTTACTTCGGCTCGCGACCTCACCAGCGAATACATGATTGGTGTTGTCACAAACGGAAAGCCCGGCACGGCAATGGTCGGGTGGAAGACTCAGTTGGGCGAGAAGGAAATCTCCGCGGTGGTGGATTTCGTGCGAACCAGCTTCATGAGCGGAACGGCGAATTTGCCCGTGCCGATTCCCGGAGTTTCCGGAATCCAGGCGCACGGCGGCCGAGAACGCGATGCACGGCCTATGCCCGTTCCAGTCAAGGTCGACATGGACCTCGGAATGCCATTCTCGTTGCAGGGCGATTTGCTCAAGGGTGAATCGTTCTATATGGGGAATTGCGCCACCTGCCACGGGTCGAAAGGCGACGGCAACGGTCCGCGCGCGTATTTCATCAACCCGAAGCCACGCAATTTCCTCGAGATGACGCCGCGCAGCTATCTCAATCGTCCCGCCCTCTATGCCGCAATTTCCATGGGGCGCGTCGGCACGGAGATGCCGGCCTGGGGCAAGGTTCTGTCGCAACAGGAAATCTCCAATGTGACCGAGTTCGTGTTCCAGCGTTTCATCGCCCCCGGGAAGCAGGCCGCCGAACCGCCGAGATGACGCAGTTGAAAGCGACGCTTTTGGGCATGGCGGCGACGATCGGTGTCGGATTCTGTCCACCGGCCGCCACAACGGAGCTTGACGACCCTGCCATGCCAGGGTCGGCGCGGCGGGAAGCCGGCCGGAAAATATACAATTTCCGCTGCTATTATTGTCATGGGTATTCCGGCGATGCCAAGACCACGGCCGCGACACACCTGTCGCCACCACCACGCGCGTTCGTGACATCCGACGAGCGGACCCTGCCACGCCACGCAATGATCGTGGCGGTCAATGACGGTAAGCCCGGTACAGCAATGAAGGGGTTCGCGGGAATCTTGTCTATGCAGGAAATCGAACTGGTGGTGGACTTCGTGCGCGAGGAATTCATGCGCGAGAAGCGCCAAAACACCCACTACCACACGGCGGCCAACGGCTGGCCGGCGCACGAACGAAACCGGGAAGCCTTTCCCTTCGTCTCCGGCGATATCACCATCGATGTCCCATGGGCACAGCTGACGCCCGAACAGCAACGCGGTAAACGGCTCTATATTACGACGTGTGTCAGTTGCCATGACCGGCCGGCCGCGCTGGGTCGAGAACCCGTTTGGGAGGCCCGCCCGCTCTCATTCCCGCGCAATCGGTTCCAACCCGGCCAGACGACGGTATCCCGGGAAATCGACGCTGTCACGAGCGCCAGCCCTTATCGCGTCCATGACTCCGCGCCCAAGTCGCCGGAAAACTCGCCGACAGAGAAACGCGGCGAACGAATCTTTCAGAAGAACTGCGCTTTCTGTCATTCGATGGACGGAACAGGGAATAACTGGATCGGGAGTTTTCTGGAACCACACCCGAGAAACCTGACCGACCGCGATTTTATGAGCCGCCAAACGATGGAGGGGTTGGCGAAGATAATCCGCGACGGCGTACCGAACACCTCGATGCCGGCTTGGCGGAACGTCCTGCGTCCGGACGAGGTTGAGGCTGTGGTCTGCTACATTTCCCAAACATTTGGACCAATCGCCAGGTGATCGGCGGGTTGCGTGGCCTCTCCTACTCGACAGAGCAAGCCAAAATTTGATTTAGTAATGTTAAACAAGATGATGCGACGTAATATTAACCTCATTTGTGATATCTTTTCGGACTTTTTATATAATATCATTATATATCAATAGCTTAACATGTATTTCGGATGTTTTACATTAGAAATACTGTGGAATCCCCTAGGAACGCGATTGGATGCGGCAAGCAGAGGCACGCTCTCTCGATACGTCCGCTAGGCGACATCGGTGGTGGACAGATGGACATCGACCGTCATGTGCGCCTCGATGCGTTCGTCCTTCCGATGCCAGATGGGTCGAACGGCCAAGTCCGATTTCAGCTCCTTGAACGCCTGCTTCACCTCGGTGAGTTGCAAGTAGAACTGCCATAATTTGGCAGGCAATTCGTGCGCCAAACGTGTCGAGATCGAGCGTCTGGGTCTGCAGTTCCTTAAGCCGGTTGAATCAGGCGCTTCAGGCGTCGAATGCGCATGCCGCGCTCCTTATCGACGTACCCGGGGCTGTGCGCCAGGATGTGCAGCTTGTTTTCGCGCCTGAGCCGCTTGACTTGCAACTGCTCGCGGGCCCGGTCCAAGGGTTGGGCCCGGAAGACTTTTCCAGGGCAGTTAAGCGACCCTTGGGGGTGCCCGTCTTTAACCGAGACCACGCCCGTCACAAGATTCGGTACGCGCTCCTCAATGGGCGCCGCCGGCATCGGCCATGGCCCCGGCACGGGCCGGCCGAGCCAGCCAGACCACGCCGATCAGTAGCACGAATAGCAGGGCCGAGGCGTAGAAGACGTCGTTGGCGCCGAGCATGTAGGCCTGTTGGTCCACCAGGCGATTCACCTGGGCGAGGCCCTGCTCCGGCGTCAGGCCGGCGGCGGCCATGTTGGCCAGGGCTTGGTTACTGGCCCCGCTGCCGACGGTGATCGCTTCGCTCAACTGGGCGTGATGGAGCGCCGCACGGTCTTCCCAGGCGGTGGTGGCGATCGAGGTGCCGAAGGCGCCGGCGGTGATGCGGGCGAAGTTGCTGAGGCCGGACGCGGCCGGCACCCGATCCGCAGACAGCCCGGACAGGGTCAGGGTCACCAGGGGGATGAAGAAGAAGGCCATTGCCGCCCCCTGGATGATGGTCGGGATCATCAGGGTCGCGAGGTCGGCCTGGGTATTGAATCCCGAGCGCAGCCAGAGCACCAAAGCAAAGACCACGTAGGCGACGGTGGCCAAGCGGCGGGGGTCAACCTTGGCTACCTGCTTGCCGACTACCGGCGACAGCAGGACCGCCAGGATCCCTACCGGGGCGAGGACGATCCCGGCCATGGTGGCGGTGTAGCCCATGTATTGCTGCAGCCACAGCGGCAGCAGCACGACGTTGCCGAAGAAGGCGCCGTAGCCCAGGGACATGGCCAGGGTGCCCGTCCAGAAGTTGCGGCCCCGGAACAGGGAGAGGTCGACGATGGGGTGATCGTCGGTCAGTTCCCAGGCCAGGAAGAAGGCCAGTCCGGCCACTGCCACCACAGCCAGGGTGACGATCTGGCCGGAGGCAAACCAGTCGAGTTCCTTGCCCTTGTCGAGCATGATCTGCAGCGCCCCGACCCAGACCACCAGGAGGGCGAGCCCGACCCGATCGATGGGCAGTTGGCGGGTCGCCGAGTTGCGCTCGCGATAGATGCTCCATGTCACCCCCGCCGCCGCCAGGCCGATGGGGATGTTGATGTAGAAGATCCACGGCCAGGTCATGTTGTCGGTGATCCAGCCGCCAAGCAGCGGCCCCATCACCGGCGCCACCAGGGTGGTCATCGACCACATGGCCAGGGCCGTGCCGGCCTTGGCCTTGGGGTAGCTTTGTAGGAGCAGGGTCTGGGACAGCGGGATCATCGGCCCGGCCACCAGCCCCTGCACGACGCGCAGGGCGATCAGGGTTTCCAGGTTGGGGGCCGCGCCGCACAGCCAGGAGGCGAGCACGAAGAGCAGCACGCTTAGTGTGAACAGCCGCACCGTGCCGAAGCGCAGGGTCAGCCAGCCGGTGAGGGGCACGGCGATGGCGTTGGCCACGGCGAAGCTGGTGATGACCCAGGTTCCCTGGCTGGGGCTGACGCCGAAATCGCCGGCGATGGCCGGGATCGACACGTTGGCGATCGACGAGTCGAGGACGTTCATGAAGGTGGCCAGCGACAGCGCCACCGTGCCGAGGACGAGTTGCCGCCCGTGCAGCGGCTCGACCACCAACCCGGCCGCCGATTCGCTAGTGGAAGCCATTGTCGCTCAGCCCGGCGTGTTGATCGTGGCTGCTAGGTGCAACGGTCGATAGAGCGGCCGCGTCGGCCCGGTCACCGCCACTGCCTTGCGGCCGAGATTGGCGGCGACAATGCCCTTCACCGCCGCCTCGGCATCGCCTTCGAGGCTGCCGTACATCGCCGTCCGGACCACCGAGTGCGGCCGCGGTGCGTCGGCCAGCATCTTGCCGCTCTGGTCGTGGATGTCGACGGTCGCGGTCATGGAGAGGCCAACTCGCAGCGGGTGGGCGGTGAGTTGCTTCGGGTCGAGGGCGACGCGGACCGGGACCCGCTGCACCACCTTGATCCAGTTGCCGGTGGCGTTTTGGGCCGGCAGCAGCGAGAAGGCGGAACCGGTGCCGGCCCCCAGGCCTTCCAGGGTGCCGGTATATTCGACCTTCTGGCCGTACATGTCGGCGGTGAGTAAGACCGGCTGGCCGATGCGCATGTTGCGCAGCTGTGATTCCTTGAAGTTGGCGTCCACCCAGACCTGGTCGAGGGGAATGATGGCCATCATCGGCGCCCCGGCCTGGACCCGCTGGCCGACCTGGACGCTGCGCTTGGCCACGTAGCCCCCCACCGGCGCCGGGATGTCGCTGCGCTGGAGGGCGAGATAGGCCTCGCGCACGCGGGCGGCGGCCTTCTGGACGTTGGGGTGGTTTTCCACGCTGGTGCCGTCGGTCAGGGACTGGTTGCTGGTCAGCTGTTCCCTGGCTGCGGCCAGGGCGGCAGACGCGGCGGCGGCGGCCTTGGCGTTGGACAGGGCAGTATCGGCATGCTGGAGTTCCTCCTTGCCGACGGCGCCGGTGACCACCAGGGGCCGGCGCCTGGCGACGTCGTCCTCGGCCTTGGCCACGTCGGCCTGGGCGCGGGCGACTTCGGCCTGGCGCAAGGCGATGTTGGCGGCCAGGGTGCCGTTGTTGGCGTAGGTGGTGCGCACCTCGCGGACGGTCTGGGCGAGCTGGGCCTCGGCCTGGTCGAGGGCGACCTGGGCGTCGGTCGGGTCGAGCCTGACCAGGGGCTGGCCGGCCTGCACGTAGTCGGTGTCGTCGACGTTGATGGCGAGGACGGTACCGCCGATCTGGGGGGTAATCTGGACGACGTTGCCCTGGACGTAGGCGTTGTCGGTTTCGATGCGGTAGCGCTCGACCAGGGTCCAGTGGGTGCCGTAGGCGATGCCAGCAACGGCGAAGACGCCCGTGAGGCCGAGCAGCGCACGCTTGCGGGTCGGCTTGGCGGCGGTGTCAGGGGCCGGGGTGTTCGGCGAGGTGTGGTCTTGGTTTGCCATGATGATTCCTCTGTGGTGGGGCTTCAACCGGCGGCCAGCGGCATCGAATCCGCCGCGAAGCCGCCGCCGAGGGCGCGGATGAGTTGTAGGTTGGTATCGATGCCCCGCGCCTTCAGGTCGATGCTGGTACGTCGTTGGGCCAGGACGTTGGCTTCGGCGGTGAGGACGGTGAGATAGGTGCCGAGGCCCGCCCGGTAGCGCTGCAGGGCCAGGTCGAGGGCGCCTTCCGCCGCCGCCTGGGCGGCTTGCTGTGCTCCCACGCTTGGCGCTCGACGGCCTGCTGCGAGGTGATCTGATCGGCCACTTCGAGCAGGGCCTCGACCAGGGTCGCGTTGTAGCTGTCCACGGCGGCGTCGGCATCGGCGCTGACGCCTTGGAGATTGGCCCGCAGCCGCCCGGCATCGAAGATCGGCAGGTGGATCGCCGCGCCGAAGCCGACTTCGCGGCTGCCGGCCTTAAACCAGTTGCCGAGGCCGATGCTGGAAAAACCGGCCAGGGCGATCAGATTGATGTTCGGGTAGAACTGGGCCTTGGCGCCATCGACGTCGCTGGCGGCGGCCTCGACCCGCCAGCGGGCGGCGGCGAGGTCGGCCCGGCGGCCGATGAGCTCGGCGGGGAGGGTATTGGGCAGGGCCTGGGGACGCACCGTTGCCAAGGTTGGCGCGAGGTTGGCGACGGCCGCCGGCCCTTGGCCGGTGAGGGCGGCCAGGGCATGGCGGGCCAGCCTGATCTGCTCTTCCAGGGCTTCGATGTCGCGCCGGATCTCGGGCAGCGAGCCTTCCGCCTGGCGCAGTTCAACCTTGCTGTCGAGGCCCGCGTCGACCCGGCTGCCCACCAGCTGCAGGATGGTTTCCCGCTCCGCCAGGGTGGCCAGGGCCACGTCCCGCTGCTCAAGCAGACGGGCGAGCCCGAAATAGCCGCGGGCGACGTCGCTGGCCAGCAGCACCCGCGCGGCCTGGGCATCGGCTTCGGCAGCCCGGGCGTTGCCCAGGGCGGCATCGAGGGCGGCCCGGTTGCGGCCGAAGAAATCCAGCTCCCATCTGCTGCTCAAGCCGGCGTGGTTGATGTTCTGGGTGGTGCCCGCCAGGGGCGGCGGCGTCGTGCCGAATTCGCTCAGGCGTTGGCGGGTGGTGTCGGCGCCGGCGTTTAGCTGGGGCCAGAGGGCGCTTTCGGCGATTCCGGCCTCCGCCCGGGCCTTGACCACCCGGGTCTCGGCGAGCTTGATCGGGTCATCAAATTGACGCCACCAGCCCATCGCCGGCCATTCGATGGGCTCGACGCCGGCCCCCAGCGCCGTGGGCGCGACCGCCTTGGCCGCAGGTTCGATGCCTGCGAAGCTGGCGCAGCCGGCCAGGGTCATAGCGAGTGCCAAAGCGCCAAGCCGGGTACGAAAGCATTGCGTCGATTTCATCGTGGCCTCCGGTGGAGATTGGATTACCGATTGACGCCCTTGGCGTCTCAGCCCTTATCTGTGGCGTCGGCCTCGCGTAAAGCACGGGCATTGGCTAGGACGCGCTGCAGCAGCCCCTTGAGCTGCGCCACTTCGGCCACGCTGAAACCGGCCAGCACCGAGTTGAGGACATCGGCCAGGACGTGAGGCACCACCGCCGCGGCGCGGCACCCATCCTCGGTCAGTGCGATATTAATGACCCGCCGATCCTCCCGAGAGCGGGTACGCTGCACCAACCCTTTGACTTCGACGCGGTCGAGCATCCGGGTGACCGCACCGGCATCCGAACACGCCAAGCGCGCCAGTTCGGCCGCGGTCTTGCAGTGCCCCTGCTGAATCATCAGCAACGGCTTCCACTGGGCATCTGTAAGTCCGTGCTTTGCCATCCGTTCATCGGTCACCGTCGACACCGCACCGACGATCTGGCGCATCAGATAACCAATGCTGTCGTCCAGTTTGTAATCTTCGCCGTCGTAGAACCTGTGGTTTGCGCTGTCGCTCATGGGATTACTGCCTAAATAGTAATTGCCTAGGCATCAATATAGATGCCTAGGCAATTACTGTCAAGGCATGCTTAACGATTTATTGGGACAACCGATGCCTTGCGAGTGGCTAATTCTCGGCTTCGCGATCGACACGGTTTGCGGAATTCTTGTCCATTGCTGACAAGCTGCTCGAACGCCTGGACGCCGCCGGTTTCGTGGCGCGAACGCCCGAAGACGATGCCTGGATGCCCACGAAGCGTTTCTTCGAACGACCGCTCGTCGGTGTCGCCGTGCGCGCCGGCAGCCCCGACATGATGGCCGCGACGGGCGCCGAACCCTTCCTCGTCGATGACTACCTGGTCCGCACACCCTCGCGTACGCTCATGCTTCCCGTCAAGGGCGACTCGATGATCGACGCCGGCATCCACGAGGGCGACATCGTCGTCGTCGAGCGTGCCGCGGCGGCCAGGTCGGGCGATTTCGTGATCGCCATCGTGGACGACGAATTCACCCGTCGACGACGAATTCACCCTCAAGGAATTGGCCACCGAGCGGGGCCGTTTCATCCTCAAGCCCCACAACAAGGCCTATCCGGTGATCCGTCCCAAGGGGCAGCTCGAAATCTTCGGCGTCGTCACCGGCCTCGTCAGACGGTTCCGGGACTGAGCCATGGCCTGTCCATCCCGTCGGCTATGCCTTGCCGGCCTGCACTCGCAGTGGCGCAATCCCCTTTGGGCCCTCGCGGTGAGACCGCTGTCGGCCGGTTGTCAGGCAGCCTGCCTGATCGAACGAATGTCGACGAAGGGCCTCCGAGTCGGTCTATGGCTACGCGGCGACGACAGCCTCGGGATCCCAGGCGTTTTACCGCAAAAGTCTCACAAGCCGAGTATTCGCGCCGTAGATGCCTCTCCAGATACGCCGATGCGAGCGGCGAAAAAGTGATAATCATCTCGGTGGGCGCCACCATGCGTTGCGCCCGGCGCCGAGACTCACTTCTAGAGCGTGATACCCCAAGCCCGATATTCGGTGGTCAAGCCGACCAGAACCCGCCTAGGAATTTAGCGATTATCTGCCCCGGCGGCCACCCAAACTCCCCCAGTGATGGCCACTTCAAAATCCCCCAGTAGGTGATACGCGAATGTAATATCTGGCCGTAGGCCGGAAGCGGCGACAGGACATCATCGCTCCTCGAATTGACGAGGAGGCAAG